>ERZ795053.15-NODE-15-length-204228-cov-8.558458_pt1 | contig 204228 bp, 202 predicted proteins | sample MGYA00375137_ERZ795053 | MGnify/ENA primary metagenome ERZ795053 (study PRJEB30182, sample SAMN05720284) | activated sludge metagenome | isolation source: Anaerobic digester | place: Hong Kong | collected 2014-12-17 ... | reverse complement strand
GCCAGCGTCCCGTCGGCCAGCGTCAGCCGCCCGTCCTTGCGGAAGATCTGCCGCTCGAAAAGCTGAGCCCTACTGAGCGCGGCAAGCTCGAGCAGTTTGTGACCGAGCTCTGTGCCGAAAACGGCGCGACGGCGGTTTTTCTTTATAACGTCATAGATGCCGAGCCCAAAAAGGATAAAAAGAAGCTCGAAAAATACGCCTCCTTCCGGAGACTGATCGATAAAAAAGGCGGGGGCATCATCCTGTGCGAGCCGTACACGACCGCCGAACTCTGCCGGCTGGCGGAATCGGAGGCTGAAGCTCACGGGGCCTCGATGGATCGAAAAATCTCCTATGCGCTTATCTCCCGCTGCGGAACGGACAGCGCCGTCGTGCGGGGCGAGGCTAAAAAGGCCGCCGAATACGCAAAAGGCGGGAATGTGACGGAGGAGATCCTCGAAAAGGTGACCTGCGAGGCACCGGATGCGCGGATCTATGACCTTGCCGACCGGGTGAAAGGCGGCGATTTTGCCGGCGCCTTCGCTGTGATCGACGAGCTCTGCGCGATGGGGGAGGAGCCTTCCTCCATTCTGGCAAATCTCTCCGGCGCCTATGTCGATCTGTTCCGGGCAAGGTGCGCCGCCGTCGGCGGAAAGACAAAATCCGACATGGCGAAGGACTGGCCGCAGTCCTATGCGGGGCGGGAATTCATCGCCGAGCGCGCGATGCGGAATCGCTCTCTTTACAGCGCGGCCGCGCTCTCCGGGATGCTGGATATCCTGCTCACAGCCGACAGAAAGATCAAAAGCACCGGTACGGACCCGCGGACGGTTTTGGAAGAGGCCGTCGGCAGATTATTTCTGGCCGGGCGGGGGAGCTGAAGGTGGAACCGTCACAAAAACCGTTTAAACTGAAAGAGACCCTCATCGTGGAGGGAAAATACGATAAAATCCGGCTTTCTGAGCTGGTGGAGGGGAATATCCTCGCGCTGGATGGTTTCCGGATCTATAACGATAAGGAGCGCCTCGCCATGATCCGCGCCCTTGCCGCCAGGACCGGCATCGCCGTGCTGACGGATTCCGACCCGGCTGGCTTTCAGCTCCGCGGATATCTCGCCTCGGCGATTCCTGTGGATCAGATCCGGCAGATCTATATCCCGGATATCCCCGGCAAAGAGAAGCGCAAGGTGCATGCCGGAAAAGCCGGTCTCCTCGGCGTGGAGGGCATGGATACGGAGACCCTCCGCCGCGCGTTTGAGGCCGCCGGCGTCGGAACCGACTCCGGAGAGGAGCGCCCGGCGCCGCTCTCCAAGGCCTGCCTTTATGAGCTTGGGCTTTCCGGCGGCAAGGGGTCACACCTGCTTCGGGAAAAGATCTGCGAACGCTATTGCCTGCCAAAACGCCTCTCGGCCAATGCGCTCGGGGAGGTGCTCGCCGTTCTGACGACGGAGGAGGAACTGCGCGGCGCCGCGGAGGAGCTTCGGGCCGCGTCAAAATAGCTTTGTCTCCGGAAGGCGGGCTTCGCGTTCCGGAGAAGGGACCTCAGCTTTCTTCGGGGGAACCGTTTCTTTACGGAAAGAACCGTGCGCGTTCTTCAAGAGAACGGCCTCTAAGGTCATGGCCGGGGACAGGCTCCCGCTGCGGAAAACTTCGGGGCACAGGAGCCATCTTTAAAAAAAACAACTTCCGTTTTTCCGGCGCAAGAAAGCATCTTGCGGCGGGAGGGTTTCAAAAAATACCCGGACCGGCGGCTGCCGGAATCATAAAAAAGAGGAGGGCGTCTGTGCAGCTTTACAGCCTTACATTTCTTTATCTGTTTCTGCCGGTCTCCCTGGCGCTCTTTCTGATTACGCCCGCGAAATGGAGAAGCGCCGCGCTGTTTCTGATCTCCATTGCGTTTTACGGCCTCTCGCAGCCGGATCAGTTTCTGATCTTCTGCGGGATGCTCGTCTTGCAGTATGCGCTCTCCGAAGGCCTGCGCAGAACCGAGGGAAGCCCCAGACTCCACAAGGCGATCTATGTCTTCGGCATCATGGAAAACGCCGGCGCCATGATTCTGTTTTCCGCGCTCAACCAGATCACCGGCCGGGCGATTCCGCTGGGAACAATGGTCGTCGCCTTCACCTCGCTTGGCTATCTGGTGGACGTCTATAAATACGATGCGGAATATGAGACAAATTTTTTCCGTTTCGGACTGTTTCTTGGTTTTTTCGCCAAGCTCTACCGCGGCCCCTTGGTGCGGATCGACAATCTCTGGAAGAAGCCGATTCCTCCCAAGCCGACGCTTGAACAGATCGGCAACGGGCTCGTGAAATTTATCCGCGGCCTCGCAAAGTATGTGCTGCTGTCGGTGCCGATCGGTCAGGTCTGCGCGGATCTGAAAGCCGCGGACGAGTTGACGGTGGTCGGCGCGTGGATGGTGATGATCACCTTTGCCATGAAGATCTTCTTTGATCTGTCGGGCTTCTGCGACATGGCCCGCGGGCTCGGCCTCTGTTTCGGCCTCGAACTGCCAAAGAACTTCTGGTTCCCGTTCCAGAGCGCCTCGGTCACGGAATTTTTCTCCCGTTTTAACATGACGGTCACGGAATTCTTCCATTATTATGTCTATGATAATCTTAAATCCGAAAAGCCGACGCCGCTGCAGGATGCGCTCAATACCTCGCTCGTCTGCATGCTGGCCGGCGTCTGGTTCGGCATCCGGATGAATTTCATCGTCTGGGGCCTCTATATTGCGGCGTTCATCCTGCTGGAAAAATGGTTCCTCGGCCGCTATCTGGAGCGCATCCCGCGGTTCTTTACCGGAATCTACACGTTCTGCGTCACGATGCTGTCGATGGTCATCTTCTCCGCGGATTCCCTCGGGGAGATGCTCCGCTACTTCGGTGCAATGTTCGGCTTCTCCGCCATTTTTTCTACGGCAGAGACCGCCTACGATATCTCCGGCAGCGTGATCCCGCTGATCGCCGGCGCGGTTCTGCTGACCAACTTCATGAGCGTGCTCATTCATAAACTCCGCCGCCGCAGCCCCTCTGTGGGCGGCGCATACGACCTTGTGATGAGCACGGTGCTGCTCGCCCTCTGCACGGCCTATCTGCTCTGACCGGAGCGCCATTATTATTTTGAAAAGGAGGTGCCGCCGTGAAAAAAGCAATCGCCCTGTTTCTGGCCGCCGTACTTACGGTTTCCGGAGTGCTCGCGCTGCTCAGTGGGAAGGCGTTTCCCATCCCGAATTTCGGAGCTCTTTCATCGAGCAGCTTTTCCGTGGGGATCGAGTCGTTCCTCTCGGAAAATTTGCCTGAAAGAGACAAGCTTTCTCAGCTCGCGGTGCGCCTGCTCTATCTCTCCGGCCGGCGCGAGTTCGACGGCGTCTTCCTCGGCGAGGACGGCTCCCTGCTCAAAAATATCGAAGCGCCGGAGACTGATACGATCGAAGCCTCGGCGGATGCGATCGGGGATTTTATCTCGGATCACAGAGCCGGCGCCTGCGTCATGCTGATCCCGACGGCGGTCATCATCAAGCAGCAGGAGATCAACAGCGCCGCGGCGGACCGCCTTTACAACCAGCGCCACATGATCTCCGAGGTCTATGCGGATCTCTCCGGCAAGGCTGTGACCGTCGACGTCTATCAGTCCCTTTTTGCGCACCGCAGCGAATATATTTATTATAATACGGAAGAAAACCTGACCTCGCTCGGCGGCTATTACGTTTACAGCGAATACGCCTCCGCCCTGAATCTCCGCGTGAGGCCGATTTCCGATTTCAACATTGCCTACGCGGCCCATGGATTTCAAGGTTCCCTGGCTTCCGGCGCGCTCGGCGAGTACGCATCCGGCGATTTTATCGCTATGTATGCCTATACGCAGTATGAACGCGAATATACCGTGACCCATACGGCCGCGGATGGCACCCGGACGGTGCAGGAGGGCCTGTATGACCGCCAGACGGCATGGAACGACCCGACGGACATCCTGCTTGGCGGGCTCACTCCGATCACGGAGATCGAGACAAACGGCCCATATGAAGAATGGCTGCTGGTCTTCGGCGATGAGACCGCGAAAAGCTGGATGCCGTTTCTGGCAAACCACTATGCCCATATCACCTTCATCGACCTCGCCGCCGCCCCGGACAGCATGCTTGCCGCGATCCGGGTCTCCGACTACCAGCAGGTGCTCTTCGCCTACAGCGCCGATACCTTTTTGGAGGGAGCCGGTCTGGATCGTCTGACGCTGCTGACCGAATAACGGCCTGTGCAAACGACACGGAAAATTCTTCGGAAAGAGAGATCCTTTCCAGAGAATATGATTTATAAAAACTGCCCGGAAGGATTGTTCCGGGCAGTTTCTTTTATCGTTTCGGCGAAAAATATGCCGAATGGATGTTGCCTTTGGGGAGAAAGCAGTATCCGAGGAGTGCTCTAAATCATAACCCGCGTCTTTTCGTTCATCGCGCCGATGAGCTGGGCATATTTGAGCGCGGAATAGGAGGAACTCCCCGGCAGGACTTCATAATAGCTGCCGGCGCAGCAAAATTCGATCCGGCAGCGCATCTGCACCGAGATGTCGCTGAGCTCGGAGAGTGGAAAGGAAAAGACCTTGCCGCCTTCGGACTCGAATTCCATCCGGTCCGGATGGAGGGAGAGCGTCCCGGAACCGAGCGGGAGACTCCTGGAAGCGCCGGGCAGGTAGGTGAAGAGCAGGACGCCGGAATCCGAAGTGAGACAGGTTTCCGGCGGGAGGGCCGCATACTCCGGCCCGAGCGCTTTGGTACGGGCCTTCTGCCAGCGCACCCATTCCCCGATGTCGGAAAACGGCGGCTCGCCTCCACCGAGTTTCCGGAATTTCATCTGCTCGTCGAGAACCAGCTCAAGGCCGCAAGCCGAGCAGGTGATCCGGTCGCCCTTTGTATGAAACGTACCGACCTCTCCGCAGGCCGGGCAGAGATAGAGCGCCGCCTCAAGCGATTCCGCACGACGCTGGCATTTTCGCGTGCAGGGGTGAGCCGCCTCATAGGCATATCCATCGGCGACGAGGTGCTCGGCGATCAGCCGGTCGACCTCCTCGTTCGTCATGGCGGCGAGCTCTCCGGCGGTGTACTGCGCCGCGAGCGTTCCCTCCAGATTGCCCTTCCGGACGAAGGACGTCCAGCGGGGCATGCTGAAATAGCCGCCCTCGATGCGGTAGATATAGAGCGGGACGCCGCATTTCCGGACCAGCCGGCCGGTTCCGGGGTAGGCGGCGGCGGTACGGCCGTCCCAGGTGCAGCTCCCCTCCGGGAAGATGCAGACGCTGTATCCCGCGCGGATGCAGTGCAGAATTTCGGCCGCGGAATGGGCCTCGGTCCGGGCCTTCATGCGAAAGATCGGGCTGACCAGAAAACGGATCAGCCTGCTCTTGAACCCCATCCGGGAGAGATGATCTCCGGCAACAAAGTACATCTGCTGCCGAAAAGCCGCGGCCACCAGCAGCGGATCCCAGTTGGAGGTGTGGTTGCAGACGACAAAGCACGCTTCGGACGGATTGTCGATTTTTTCGTAGCGGTAGCCGAGTTTGAGTTTCAGCAAAAGGCGAAGCGGCAGTTTGAGCAGCTTCCAGACCAGAAGATGCAGCCCCCGGTTTTTCTTTTTAAATTCTTCCCGCATCCGAAGGCCCCCTTTTTGAGAATCTGACCTTACCTTACCGCGGCTTCGTGAACCGGATATGAACTAAAAGGATGGTACAGGCAAAAAAAACGAAGACCGAAAAAAGAAGGCGGCGGTCTCGGCAAAGCCCGGCTTGACAGCCGCATACGCCGAAACTCTATTCATGGATTGTTTCCGAAATCATCCCCGATGTAAAGATCCTCACCCCCGAAGAGATCATGGCCGACTGATATTTCCCCCCGAGCATCGGCTCGTCATGAGCGGCCCTGTACAAGCGGTAAGGGAAGCACTGATGAAAACCCCACATGTCTTACCTGCGTTTTTTCGCCTGCCGTATCGGAAATGCTCAAATACATACAGCATGTACGGCGCGTTCTTCCTTGCAGAATGAAAAATGCGTACGGAAATCCGCATAAGACTTCTTTCGTCAGCGCTTCCCCGGCAACAGAAGACGTAAAAAAGAGCATATTGGGTACACGACCGTAAGCGTTGAAGGACAAGTGAATACGGGCGGGACTCAATACGCTCTTTTCTTGTTTAATACCTTATTTATCCGGCGCTTTTCTCACTGGTCGGCCGGCCGACCGTGGTTCTGAAGAGTACTTTCCAAGATTCTCCCGCGAAAAAGTCTAACCCCTTATCCGCAGCATTCTAACCGGTATAGCCCGTAGAATTGGAAGGAACACTAACAACAGCTCTGTAATATGAAGGGATGAATACGCAATGGATGATACGCTGAGAAACGGTATTTTATCTATCATTTCAAACTACAGTAAACTGACCGGGTTACAATGCATTTTTTGTCCCATATATACTTTGGACAAAATGGATGCAGGGGTCAGTTCCACCTGTAACCTGTGCAGGCTTATCCAAACCTCCGACAGCGGTAAAATCGCTTGTATTAGCCAACGCAGAGCGGCGGTAAACAAATCGTTCGATGAGTATAATTACCAAATCATAACTTGTCATGCGGGCCTCTTCGAGTGGATCGCGCCGGCATTTTACAAGGGGAAGCCCGTGGGGTATTTTGTTTCCGGCTTTGTTTATACGGACGATGTCAATATCACGAACGCCAAAAGGATGCAGTACTCATGGATGAACCGGTTCCATCTTGATACCGAGAAAATCGAAGAGGCCTTGACAACTCAAATGATCTCGGCCAAGGACGATATTGTGCCTTTGGCGGAGCTGCTCTTTTCGCTGGCAAAACTCAATATCCCGCCAGGCAGAGGCATCAACAGGAAAACGACGGACATTGTCAATACGGCCAAGGCCAATTTTATTGTGAATGAGGCTGAAAGGGAAGCAAATATCCCGGCCTCAAAACCACTTTCCTTTTACCTTTGTCAGAATAATCTGGACTCGAAACAGCTTGAAACGTTTTGGAAAGGGATAGAAGGAAAAGCGGCCGACATCTTTATGAATCTTATGGCCGGCCGCTATGACGAGAGCTATGCCGGGTTCGATGAGATCATGCAGATGGCATACCGGGAAAACGATATCATCTGGGTGCGGACAGGTGTGGAAATGCTGTTCCACATCATCTATCTGAAATTTTATAACAAAGACCTCTATGACACCCGTTTTTACCGGCTGACCTTTGATACGATGAACAGTCTCTCGACAGCGAAAAACATAACGGATATCAAATGTGTGATGGATATTGCCTTTGGACGCATATACCAGTTTTATAATGTGGATTACGGCAATCCCGGGGTGAGGACCGTCTCTCCGTCGATCGTCAAATATCTGGAGGAAAATTATAACCGGGATATTAAAATTCAGGAAATAGAAAATCTGGTGTATATGTCTCCGGCCTATGCCAGCAGGCTTTTTAAGAAAGAGACAAGCTTCTCCATCCAATCATGTCTGGTCAACATCAGAATGAAACATGCGCAGGATCTGCTGATCAGTACGGATCTGCCGATCAAGGATATCGCCATGGCGGTAGGCTACAGCGATATGCGCGGATTTTATAAGATGTTCACCAAGTATTTTGGGATGACCTGCTCGGAAATGCGTGAAAACAGCAAGACCGAGAACGAACCCTATACGCCGTAATCCCTTTCGTCGTTTCACAAACGGCCGCATCTTCCTGTTTGGCCGTATCAATCCCCGTATAATTAAAAATGTATCTATATAAATATCTTGATAGACTTTTGTTGGGGAAGCGCTGATTCCATCGCCTCACGCGGCTTGCCTTCGTCTTTTCCGCTCGGCTGCGGCTATGTACGGCAATCCGAATGAGGTTTCCCTCATCAGCGCTTCTTTAGATAACTATACGCTCGTATCGTTGTATCCATCCGAACCGAAATACGTACACCTTCACTTGAATAAGAGGAAAATGAGTTATGGATGACGAAATTCAGCCGCCCTGCATGACAGAAGAAAGTACCGATGTAAAAAACTCGAGCTTTCCACGTCACCCGAAGATAAAAAACTGCTGCTGGTTAGAAATATCATGTGCGTAATCGCTGCCGCGCTTTTCATGTTTGCGGTGTTCTCTCAATATGCCGGAGATGAGGTACATATTATCCTGCGCGGCATCGCCTATCTGTTTGGCGCCATCTCATATTATTTTGAGCTGCTGGTGCTCACGGATAGGTTCACCGTGAAGCCCGGAGCGCGCGTCATGCTGATGCCCGTACTTTTCAGCGCACTTTACATCTTTCTTTGTATCAGCCATCTGATAAACTGAGAAAACGCGGATTCAGCACCCCATGCGTCTCGTCTGTATCCTTTCCGTGGATATAAACTGCGGCGCCGATGAATATAAAAATGCCCGGGCGGAGTGCCCGGGCGTTTTTTTGTTCTCAGTGTTGGATTACTGCTGCTGGCCCTTCATTTTGGCGAAGCACTCGCTGCAATAAACCGGACGATCCTCACGGGGCTTGAACGGAACTTTCGCTTCTCCGCCGCAGGCGGCACAGGTCGTGGTGTACATCTCTTTCTGGGTCTTCAACTTGTTTTTGCGGGAATCACGGCACTCTTTGCAGCGCTGGGGCTCGTTGACGAAGCCACGCTCCGCATAGAATTCCTGCTCACCGGCGGTGAAGATGAACTCTTTTCCACACTCTTTGCACACTAAGGTCTTGTCTTGGTACATGATTTTACCTCTTTCATGGATTTGAATTTGCCCTTGGTTCACCACAACCGCTAAGTTGAATAGACGTTGCCTGTTTGCCCCGGGGCATGCGTATATATCCAGCCCGTATTGGCTGCATACCGGAAGGATCACCTCCGGCCGTTTTCCGACCGGAGCTTTTGCCGGACGCGTTCCATCGCGTTGCCGGCGGATTTTGCCGAAATGGAGAGCGCCCCGCCGATCTCCTCGTAAGAATTTCCGGCGAGATAGAGCCGGAGAACGGAACTCTCAAGCTCTGAGAGACGGGAGAGCAACCGCAGCACCGCCGCAGAGGAATCCTCCTTCTCGATCCATGCGGTCTCCGGGTCGGCGCCCGGTTCCGAAGGAAAGTTCCCGTCGAGAGGAAGGTACCCGACCATCGGCAAGTTTTTCTGCCGCAGGCCGGAGCGGATCACGGAGGCAAGTCTCCGCCGAATACAGACGGCGGAATAGGTCCGGAACGACGCTTCTCCCGCGGCGGAGCCGTAGGAGTGGAGCGCCTTGAGCAGGGCAATAACGGCCTCCTGACGGAGATCGTCGTATTCGAGCCCGAGCCCGGCGCCGGTTTCAATGGTCTTGGGAGAGATGTAGACGCAGCGGCGGATCAGAGTTTCGAGGCCTTCCTCTTCGCCGGAGCGGGCGGAACGAACCGCCTCTTCGAGGGAACCATCTTTTTCGCCGGTCGCCATCTGCCTCACCTCTTTGGACCTAGGGAACCAGTCGCTATCATTTTAACATATTATTTGTACCTGTCAAGCAAACAGCCTGTCATTTAAATAGTAAATTTTTCATGCTTCGGCGGACTCCCGGCAGCCCGAAACCGCCACGGTCACGTCGCGAATCCATTTGCCGCGCTGGATGCGGACGGTGGTGACGAGGAATTTAATGATCTCGTCGGAACGCAGCGCCAGAAGAACAAACGGCGGACTCCACTTGAAAAGGAAGCCGGCGCAGAGGCCGAACGGGATCGCGACCGTCCAGAGAAAGAAGGTATCCACAAACATCGCAAACCGGGTGTCGCCCCCGCCGCGCAGGATGCCGACGATCGATTGGCAGGTCGCGCCCTGGCTGACCATCAAAATTGCGCGGACCACCAAAAGATCCATGGCGAGTTTTTTCGTCTCCTCAGAGACAGAAAAGAACTGGACGGCGAGCGGCCGGATCAGCAGCATCAGCAATCCGGAGAGAAGGCCCATTCCCAGCGCGAGATAGGTGACGGTGTCGGCCTTGCGCTGAATAAGCTCCCGGCTGTCTCCCTCGCCGATTGCGTTGCCAATCACGACGGCGGTGGCGTTGGCCATGCCGGATGCGGCGACCCAGAAGAACTGCCAGACCACGGTGGCGATGCTGTTGGCGGCGACAAACTGCGTGCTGATGTGGCCGATGACCATCGAAAGCACCGTGGCGCCGACACTCCAGAGGGATTCGTTGGCGACCACCGGCGCGCCCAGCTTCAAAAAGGCCTCGGAATAGCCTTTTACGGAGCCGAAGAATTCACGGAAGCGGTAATGAATTTTATTCTCTTTAAAACGCATGTAGACGACCGCGATGGCAAATTCGGTGAAGCGGGCGATGACGGTTGCAATCGCCGCGCCGCGGACGCCCATCGCCGGGAACCCGAAGTGACCGAAGATGAAAATCCAGTTCAGCGAGATGTTGACCATCAGGGAGATCAGATAGGCGATCACGGAGATCCTGACGGTGTGCACCGTGCGCAGGATGCTGAAGAGCGCGTTTCCGATGCTGAAAAAGATGTAGCCGAAAGCCATGATGCGCAGATAGTCGGCGCCCTGCTCGATCACGGCCTCATCCTCGCTGTACCAGCGCATGAACGTCTCCGGCAGAAACGCCGCGATGCAGGTCGCGAGGACCGAGACGACGAGTGTGATGCGCAGCATGATGGTGATGATTTTGCGGATCGAGGCGGGGTCCCGCTTGCCCCAGTACTGGGCGGTGAAGACCGTCGAGCCCGAGGTGATGCCGAATCCGATAATCATCAGCATGAAATAAAGCTCGTTGGCGAGGTTGGCCGCGGAGAGCGCGGTCTCGCTCACACGTCCCAGCATGACGGTATCCGCCAGGGAGACGGTGAACGTAATCATATTCTGCGCCGCCAGCGGTACGGCAATGGAGAGCAGAGCCTTGTAAAACGATTTTTCCTTGACGGGTGCGAGCATAGTTCCTCCAAAAAAAGACGGAATGGAACCATTCTATTCTTTTTTCTTAATAAAAACAAGAGGGATGTGGCGGTGAAAAAATAGAGTGATAAAACAAAATAACACCATCAAGGAACAAGCGTTCGTGTTTTTTTCCAAAACCCCTTGCATTTTGCCGAAGGAGCGGTATAATGAAACCAGAAAAGAGAACGGATGTTCTATTTGCCCGGGGCGGGCCGGCGAGACACCCCCGCCTTCACTGAAAGGATGGAAAAAAGAAATGAAGAGAACATATGTTTTCAGACTTCTGTTTGCCGCGCTGGCAATTGCCGGCATTCTCATGGTTTTTGGCAGCGCAGGCGCCAGCGATCTGGGGCTTATCGGCAACGGAGAACTGTTCCTCCGCGGAGGAGCCGGGGCCTTCTTTGTCTTTGCCGGAATCCGTGGCGCAGTAGTCTGCGACCGGGCAATCGAAGCCTCGAGACGGGCCCGGCTTCGTTCCATCCGCTGCGCATCGAAAGCCTGCCGCACCGCCGCGTGACGGGCTGAAAAAACGCCGTCTGCGGGAAAGAGACCGCTCGGTGTTGCTTTCGGGATTTGGCCCAACGAGACAGGCGGATTTATTTTCCGCCGTATCGGATGTTTATTGGCGGGCCGGGCGAAATTGCCGCGTTCCGAACCTTTCGGGTTCCCGCAGGGGAATCCGACATTGGGCGGCGATCTCCGCTCTGAATCAAAATTTTTCCTATGCCACTCCATTCTGCCGCCTTCCGGATTTTATCTCCGGGGGCGGCTTTTTTTCAGCTCCTCTGCGGATAAAAAGGAGGGCGTCTTCTGCTGAAACGGCCTTTCCCTGCATAGAATTTGCGGGGAGGTGGCGCCGTGTCCAAAATCCGTACCTTTGCGGTCAATGCCGGCGTGCTGACGCTGACTTCGCTCTCCCTCGGAGCCGTCGGTGTGGTATATAATGCCTGGCTCACGCGGAATCTTGGCTCCGCGGGCATGGGCCTTTTTTCTTTAATGATGGCAGTCTACCGGCTGGCGGTGACGTTTGCCTCATCCGGCTCCGGGCTCGCGGCCACGCGCATCGTCGCGGAAGAGACGGCGGTCGGGCACGGCGGAGGCGCGGCCGCGGCCATGCGAAAGACCATTCTGTATGCGCTGCTGTTTGGATTGGGCGGCATGGTGCTGCTCGGTCAGTTCAGCGGCGCGGCGGCCGGCGCTTGGGTCGGCGATATGCGCGCGGAGGAGCCGTTTCAGATTCTCTCGCTGAGCCTGCCGTTCGTAGGCGTCGCCGCGGCGTTCACCGGCTATTTCACCGCGGTCATGCGGGTAACACCGGCCGCGCTCGTGCAGATCTTTGAGCAACTTTCGCAGATGGCCTTTACCGTCTCCGTATTCGCCGTGCTCAGGCCGGATACGCTGGCCGAGGGCTGCGTGCTCGTCGCCGCCGGAAGCACCGTCTCCGAAGCGGCATCCTTTCTGCTTTTTTGGCTTTTCTATCGGGCAGACCGGAAACGACACCCGCTCTGCGGAGGAATCCTGCCCCGGCGCTTTGAAATGTGGAAGCGCGTCGTCGGAATCGCGATGCCGGTGGGCGCATCGGCAGTGCTGCGTTCCGCTTTGAGCACGGTAAAACACCTGCTTGTGCCGGCTTCCCTCCAAAAATTCGGACTGACGGAGGAGGCGGCGCTCTCCTCCTACGGCATTGTCGGTGGCATGGTGCTTCCGGTGCTCATTTCACCCTGCGCCTTTCTGCTGGGGTTTTCCAACCTGCTGGTGCCGGAGATCGCCCGCTATAAAGAACTTGGCCGCAGGGATTCGATCTTTTTCGTGATCCGCTACACGTTCCGGCTGACCCTGATCTTTTCCGTTGCCGTTGCGGCGCTGCTGACCGTCTTTTCCAAAGAACTGGCCGTGCTCCTCTACGGCAGCGAGGAGTCGGCAGCCTACATCCGGGCGCTCGGGCCGCTGGTGATCGTCATGTACCTCGACAGCTCGGTGGACGGCGTTTTGAAGGGCCTCGGCGAGCAGGTCGCGGTGGTGCGGATCAACGTGCTGGATACGGCGATCTGCGTCATGCTGGTTTGGCTGCTGGTGCCGCTCTTCGGCCTCCGGGGTTACATGATGATGATCGTCATCAGCGAAATCTTCAACATGATTCTCAGCGCCGGAAGGCTCGTCTATGTCACCGGCTTCCGCGCGGATATGCCGCGATGGGCGGTTGTGCCGTTTCTCGGTGCGTTTGGAGCGGTGTTCGCCGCAAAATACGGCGCGGTCCTGCTCGGATTCGACGTCGCGAAAGCCGGGGGAATCCTGCTTGCCATTGTCGCCTTTCTGCTGCTGTATTATGTGATTCTCCGGCTGACGGGCTGCCTGACGCAAAAGGACCTTGCACTGTTCGCAAGAGTTTTTCGAAAGTGACGGCTTTTTCTGCCGGCATTCCGAAAGGCCGTCCGACCGGCAGTTCCAATCTTTCCGGTACAAAAAGGGCCTCAGCACCGTTCACGAAGGCCTTTCGGGAAAGATATGCTCACATCCTCTTTTCGAAAATATTGTCCGCTCGGCAATTTGAAAATCTGACTCACCTGCGTTGCATCTTCCAAGGCAAAAAGCCGTTTTTCAGAAAATTAAAAAAGACCTCCGCATGGTTCGCGGAGGTCCTTTTGCGGACGGCTCAGTCCTCTTTCTGATATTCCAGAATGTCGCCCGGTTGGCAGCCGAGCGTCTCGCAGATTGCCGAGAGAGTCGAGAAGCGGATGGCGCTGATTTTTCCGGTTTTGATGTTGGAAAGGTTGACGTTGGAGATGCCGACTTTTTCGGCAAGTTCGTTGAGGGAAATTTTACGGTCCGCCATTACGCGGTCAAGCCGCAGTACGATTGCCATACGGATCCCCCCTCAAAGCGTTTCGTCGGCCTGCTGCTGGAGCCGGCTTCCGTAACTGAAGATGAGCGCGATGCACCAGAAGGCCGCGCCGAGGGCGATCGTGGAGGAGTTGAGCATCAAAACCGCCAGCAGGGCGACCAGTTTCAGCCTGCGGACGTTTTTTTCGGCAAAAGGCGTCGCGCCCATCCGGATTTCGCGGAACATCCGGAGCAGGATGATAAAGACGCCGCCGACCATCGCAAGATCCCAGGCGAGTATCGCCAATGCCGCCGCCGTCCCGCCGGAAGTTCCGGTGTCGAACGCGGAGCCGAGAGGATTGAAGCGGAACTCCATCCGTACAGCGTCCGGCAGAGCAAGGGACATTACCGCACCCACGGCACAGGCCAGAAAAGCCAAAATTACAATTCCGAGCGCGACCGCCAGAATGATGGAGACGGTACGGCTGCTTTTTCTCATTCCTTCTTGAATTTCATTCATAAAAAATACCCCCTTTACGCATTCCAGTATAAAGGAGGATTTATTGTTTGTCAAGTATAATTTAATGAAAAACGATAAAAATTTAACGACAAAATATGTAAGGGCTTTCGCCCTGAAAGAACCGTCAGGTTTTGCGGACGAAAGAGCGGCAATCGGTGCATTCGCAGACGATCGGATTGGTCTCATGGCAGCCGACTTCGATCTTATCGAGCGAGCAATAGTTCTCGTCCTTGCAGTGATAGGCGCATTCGTTGACGGTGCAGCCGATGCATTTATTGGTGCGAGCGTTCATTGATATCCCTCCTGATTGATTTGTTATAAGTTTGCCCGAAACCGTTGGGAATATGTCTGCGGCGTTCTGAAAAAAAAATCTTCGCATATATTTTCATGAGAAATTCAAAAAACGGAGGAAGGGGAGATCCGTATGGCGGAAAAGAGCAGCGCGGTCTATGCGGATATTGCGAAGCGGACCGACGGCAGCATTTATATCGGCGTGGTCGGCCCGGTGCGCACGGGCAAATCGACCTTTATCAAAAAATTCATGGAAACGCTTGTCCTGCCGAAGATTCCGGGCGAGTTCCGGAAGGCGCGTGCCACCGACGAATTGCCGCAGTCCGCCGCCGGCAAGACCATTATGACGACGGAGCCGAAATTCATCCCGGAGGAGGCGGCGGAGATCAGTCCGGCGGAAGGCGTGAAGCTGAAAGTCCGTTTGATCGACTGTGTCGGCTATATTGTGCCCTCTTCCATCGGATATTTTGAAAACGATGCGCCCCGCATGGTGATGACGCCATGGTATAACGAGGAAATCCCGTTTAACATGGCGGCGGAAATCGGCACGCAGAAAGTTATTACCGAACATTCCACAATCGGTGTCGTGGTCACGAGCGACGGTTCCTTTACCGAAATTCCGCGTCCGGAATACGAAGAGGCCGAGGAACGCGTCATCAACGAGCTTAAAAAGATCGACAAGCCTTTCGCCGTCGTGCTCAACTGCGCGGATCCGGACACGAAAGCCGCCCATCAGCTCCGCGACCGCTTGCAGGAGAAATACGGCGTGCCGGTGGCGGCGGTCAATTGCCTCAAAATGGGTGAGGAGGAGATCAAAGACATCCTTGGCCTGATGCTGAACGAATTCCCGGTGCGCGAGGTGGGCATCGATCTGCCGGGATGGCTCGTGGGTCTGGAGAAAGAGCATCCCGTCCGCGGTGCCGTGATGGGTTGCATCCGCGACTTTGCGGGGAATCTCAGAAAGATGGGCGACATCGAAAGGGAGATCGGCCGCCTCTCCGGAAACGAGTACGTGGAAAACGTGTTCCGGGGCGAGACGGATCTGGGCAGAGGGAGCACTTCCGTTGTGATCGTGCTGCCGCAGAAACTGTTCTATAAGATTCTGGAAGAAAAGACCGGGCTCGGCATCACCGGAGAGGACGGTTTGCTTCCCTGCATGGTCGATTTGGCCGCCGTCAAGCAGAAATACGAGCGGATCAAGGGCGCTCTCGATCAGGTGGAGGCGACGGGCTACGGCATCGTGATGCCCACGATGGAGGAACTGTCCCTTCAGGAGCCGGAGATCGTGCGCCGGGGAGGAAAATACGGCATCCGGCTGCGGGCGTCGGCCCCGTCCATCCACATGATGCGGGCGGACATCACGACGGAAGTCTCTCCGATCGTCGGCAGCGAAAAACAGAGCGAAGAGTTGGTCACCTATCTGCTCAAGGAGTTCGAGGAGGACCCGACGAAGATCTGGCAGTCCAATATTTTCGGGAAGTCCCTGCATGAGCTGGTCAACGAGGGCCTCCGCAACAAACTGAGCCGGATGCCGCAGGAGGCAAGGCTCCGGCTGCAGGAGACCATCGAGCGCATCATCAACGAAGGCTGTTCCGGGCTGATCTGCATCATTCTTTAAATTTTTACCAACAAGAAAACGGCGGACCTTATTACAGGCCCGCCGTTTTCTTATTGTGGGGAAGAGAGAAAACAAAAATGAAAAAGTACAAAACACCCTTTGCTCGCTTTATAGTTTACCGGATGTTTGAGAAGAATTCATGAAGGTCGCATGAACAATTGCGGATTTTTTCATGTCGATTCCGTGAAAAACGGCGTCAGAGCCCCACGGTGAATACCAGCACCGCCGTCACGAGGCCCAGACCGAGAAACAGAAAAAGTCCGGCCTTCGCGGGTTTCGGGATGTAGAATTTCAGAACAAACAAGGCGCCGAGGACAAAGAGCGCGATCTGGTAGATCACCGGAGTCGCCCCGCCGAGCAGGTTGGAAAGGCCGTAGATCAGCGGAAACAGCAGGGCCGAGGCCGTGACCGGGCACCCGCAGTAAAATTTGCGGCGGCCGGTCTCCACGCGCTGGCGGAGCGTCTCGTCGACGTTAAAGTAGGAGAGCCGGATCACGGCGTTCATGATGAAGAAAAGCGCGGAGAGAAAAAAGATCACGCCCCGCAGCCCGAGCGACCAGCCGATCACCGTCGGCAGCACGCCGAAGCTCACAAGGTCGCACAGGGAGTCGATCTGGATGCCGAAGAGCTTTTCCTTTTCATTCCGATCCATCGTGGCGGCGATCTTTCCGTCGAACATATCCGACAGCCCGGCAAACTGGAGGCAGATGACCGCCCAGAAGCTGTTGCCGGAGACCGCAAAATAAATTCCCAGGATGGAAGCCATCGCTCCGGCATAGGTCAGGAGGACGGTGTAGTTGTAGTATCCGATGAACATCATCGAATGCACTCCTTTCGGCTCGGTTGAAAAGTTCATATTTTATAACTATACTAAAGGCTCATAATCGGCGGCCGTTTTTCCCGGAATGATGCCAAAATCGACGCCGAAAAAGGATATCGCGGAGTCCGTTCCGATGCTTTCCCTGCGGATGAGGAGAGGCCCCTCGACGTACGACATTTTTCTAATTTTATCACTTTTTGCGGTTAAATTCAATCTATTTCCCAATGGAGGACGGTCATGGAACATTTTGTCGAATTGCGGGATGTCTGCAAGCGCTATCAGATGGGCGAGGTGACGATTACCGCCTCGGATCACGTCAGCTTCACCATCGAAAAAGGGGAGTTCGCGGTCATCGTCGGCCCCTCCGGCGCAGGCAAGACCACGATTCTGAATATCCTCGGCGGCATGGACACCTGCGACGAGGGCAGCATCCTTGTGGATGGGCAGGACGTGAGCGCCTGTAAAGGCAAGCGCCTGATCGATTACCGCCGCTATGACATCGGCTTCGTCTTTCAGTTTTACAACCTGATCCAGAACCTGACCGCGGAGGAGAACGTCGAGCTTGCCTCGCAGATCTGCCGGGATCCGATGGACCCGGCCTCCGTGCTCGAAAAAGTCGGGCTTGCGGACCGGGCAAAAAACTTTCCCTCCCAGCTCTCCGGCGGCGAGCAGCAGCGGGTGGCCATCGCGCGGGCGCTCGCCAAAAATCCGAAGCTGCTGCTCTGTGATGAGCCGACCGGCGCGCTCGATTACGTCACCGGCAAGAGCATCCTCACGCTGCTTCAGGACTGCTGCCGGAAAGAGGGCATGACCGTCGTGCTGATCACTCACAACCTCGCCATCGCGCCGATGGCCGACCGCGTCATTCACATCAACAGCAGCCGGGTGACGAAGATCGAACAAAACGCGCATCCCACCCCGGTGGAAGAGATCGAGTGGTGACGGCACCCGAAAAAGCCGTTTGGTAAGTCTATGAGGAAGGAGGCGGTTCCATGAGGTCCGCGGCCGTAAAGGATATTCTGCGGGAGATCTGGCGTACCCGAAATCGTTTTCTCTCCATTTTTGCCATCGTCGCCCTCGGCGCGGGCTTTTTCTCCGGGCTCAAAGCCGTCTGCCCGGATATGCTCGCTACCGGCGACGAGTATTTTGCGGGGCAGAATCTTTTGGATATCCGCCTCGTCTCCACCTACGGTTTCAATGAAAACGACATGGAGGCCATCCGCGGCGTCGAGGGCATTCGGAGCATCCTGCCTTCCTATTCCAAGGACGTCTTCGTGAAAAACGACGGCAACGCCAACATTCTCGCAAAGGTCATGGCCCTGCCGGACGATACGCTGCCCGACTATGCCGACGGCTCCGTCAATCAGGCGGTTTTGCTGGAAGGCCGTCTGCCGGAGTCGGCCGACGAATGCGTGATCGAGCGAAACGCCCAGATGCCCGTGGATTTTGAGATCGGCGATGTCGTCTCGGTCTATACGGGCGATCCGGACGACCCGCTGGAAGACAGCCTCGCCCGCTCGAGCTGGACCGTCGTCGGCGTGGTCCGCTCGCCACGCTACATCAGTTTTGAGCGCGGCAGCACGGATATCGGCAACGGCAACCTCAATACTTATATCATGGTGAACGCGGAGAACTTCACCATGGATGTCTTCACCGAAGTCAGCGTCACGCTCGAGGATACGGCGGATATCTCCGCATTTTCCGATGCGTATGAGGATACGGTGGAGAGATACGAGGATACGTTTGAAGCCCTCGCGGATACCCGGGAGGAAGAGCGCTACGGCGAGATTCAGCAGGAGGCCGGCGACAAGATTGCCGATGCCGAGCGGGAGCTGGAGGGCGGAGAGCTGACGGCCAACGAGGATCTCCGCGACGCGCGGGTCGAGCTCTATGACGCGAAACGGGAGCTTCGTGACGCGCGGACGGAGCTGGATGACGGCTGGGTCAAATATCATGACGGCGAGGCGGAGCTTGCCGATGCGAAAGAGGAATTTGCCGATAAGATCGCCGACGCCGAGGAGGAGCTCGCCGACGGGCAGAAAAAGATCGACGACGGCTGGGACGAATACCACGACGGCCTGGACGAATATAAAGAGGGCGTCAAAAAGCTCGAGCGGTCGAAAGAGCAGCTTGAAGATGCGCAGGCGGAGCTGGATGCCGGCATCGCCGAGACCGGTTTTTCGAGTCTCGATGAATTTGAGGCCTACCTGAATACCCAACAGAGCACGCTGGATACCCAGCGGCAGCAGCTCGACCTTCAGGAGACGCAGGTCCGGCAGGCCTATGCCGCCGGGCTGATCAGCGAGGAGGAGCTGAACGCCTCGCTCGCCGAGATCGCCGGATACCGGCAGCAGCTCGACGCGGCGCAGACCGAGATTTCCGGCTATTTCGACAACCTTGAGACGATGAAGTCCGCGCAGGCACAGATCGACGCCGGCTGGGAGGAATACCACGACGGGGAGATCAAGCTGGAAAACGCAAGAGATGAGCTTGCGGAGGCGCGGAGAGAGCTCCGTGACGCGGAGGAAGAGCTTGAGCAGGGCCGCCTTGATCTGGAGGAGGCCCGCGCCGATGGGCAAAAGGAGATCGACGACGCGGAAAAGGAGCTTGCGGATTCCTATCAGGAACTGATCGACGGCGAGGAAGATTATGCCGACGGCCTGAAACAATACGAGGACGGCAAGCAGGAATATGAGGACGCCAAAGCGGACGCCGACGAAGAGCTTGCCGACGCGCGGCAGAAAATCGACGACGCGAAGGAGGAGCTCGCGGATCTCAAAAAGCCGGTCTGGTATGTGCTGGACCGGAACGACGATCCGGGATACAGCACCTACGACGGCGACGCCCACCGCATCGAGGCGGTGGCGAAGATCTTTCCGTTCTTCTTCTTCCTCGTCGCCATGCTGGTCTGTCTCACCACGATGACGAGGATGGTCGAGGAGAAGCGCACGGAGATCGGTACTTATAAAGCGCTGGGCTACCGCCGGGGACAGATCGCCTCAAAATTCCTGATCTATGCCTCGGCCGCGAGTGTTGCCGGTGCGGCGGCCGGCATCGCGGCGGGAACGGTGGTGTTCCCGGAGGTGATCTACAATGCGTATTCGCTGATGTATATCATGCCGGGGCTCGAACTGGTGCCGGACTGGGGCCTCTGGGCTGCGGTCACGGCGGTCTGCCTTGCCTGCACGGCGTTCGCGGCGATCTGGGCCTGCGACCTTGAGCTCCGGGCGCAGCCTGCGGAACTGATGCGCCCGAAGGCGCCGAAACCCGGCAAGCGCGTCTTTCTCGAATCCGTCGGCTTTATCTGGAAGCGCCTGAGCTTCCTCAAAAAAGTCACCGTCCGCAACATCTTCCGCTACAAGAGGCGCATTTTTATGACGGTGATCGGCATCGCGGGCTGCACGGCGCTGACGCTGACCGGCTTCGGGCTCTATTCTTCGATCAGCCGGATCATGGACCGCCAGTATTCCTCCGTCTTCCTTTACGACCTGACCACTTCGCTTGACGGAAACGCCAAGGAGGCGGAGAAGGAGGAGGTCTATGAGGCGCTTGAGGAAAGCCCGATTGCGGAAAAGAATCTTCCGGTTTACGAAAAGAGCGCGGAGGTCGGCGGCGTCTCGGAGGTCTATTTCCTCGTCTTTGAGGATGGCGGCGAGGCTCCGCAGTTCATCAGTTTTCACGAGCGCGTCTCCGGGGAGGAGCTTGCCCTCCCGGACGACGGCGTGCTCATCACGGAGAAGCTCTCCGAGAAGCTCGGCCTCTCCGTCGGGGATTCGATCACCTTCACCGCGGATGGAAAACAGATCACCGCTCCGGTCTCCGGCATCACGGAGAACTATGTGCTCCATTTCATCTACATGACAAAGACCTGCTGGGAACGCTATGCCGGAGAGACGATGGAGCCGAATGCCGTGCTCACGATCATGAGCGATTCGGGCGAAGAGGCGCAGAACACGCTCGCCTCGGAGCTGATTCAGAAAGACGCCGTGCTCGCGCTGACCTTCTCGAGAGATTCCAAGGCCTCCTTTGCCGATACGGTGGGGAACCTCAATTATGTGGTGGCCCTGATCATTCTCTCGGCGGCCATGCTTGCCCTCACGGTGCTTTATAACCTGACGAACATCAATATCACGGAGCGCACTCGCGAGATCGCCACGATCAAGGTGCTCGGCTTCTATGACCGGGAGACCTCGGCCTATGTGTTCCGCGAGAGCCTGCTGCTTTCCCTGATCGGCGACGCGGCAGGTCTCTGGCTCGGCGTCTATCTCCACCGGTTTGTCATCAGCGTCGCCGAAACCGACACCGTCATGTTCGGCCGGGATCTGCCGGCGTGGTGTTTCTTTGCGGCCTTCGCGACGACCATGTTGTTTACTTTTTTGGTCGACTGGATCATGTATTTCCGGCTGAAGAAAATCAGCATGGTTGAATCCATGAAATCGGTAGAATGAAAGTAAAAACAACGAAAAATTTATAGAAAATCCCTTTTAATTGGGAATTTTATGTGTTATAATGACTCTATAACAAATCGGGGAGGCCATTATTATGCTTAGCATTGAAGATCAGATCAACAATTCCACCGTTATGATAAAAACTGCCGATTATATCGAGTCTCAGATCCATAAGGTCAAGAGCGACGGCGGCGCCGCCGACGAATTCTCCACCATGGCAACCGATATGGTCGAAAAGCTCCGCGATATGATGAAGCAGTACGGCATCATTCGCTGAACCCGCATCCGCATACAAAAAAAGAGCAGCGCCGCCCGTTTTGGGTGGCGCTGTTTTCGTGCTCGGGATTTTTTGTTCTTCCGTAAAGCCTATGGAGAACCGGCCTGCCGCGTACTCCATGGAACGGTGAAATAACCGCCGGCCCATCGCGGAGAGAAGGAAAAGCGGACCGGCGGGATACGATGGCTTGCCCGCCGGGTGCGGATCATAAAAAAGAACGGCGGCGCAAAAGTTCGTTTGGATATTTAAAAAGGCGGCCCGTCACGGACCACCTTTTTGTGCTCTTTTTTAGTATCCCAGCATGCCCGCGCCGATGATGCCGGCGTCGTTGCCGAGGAAGGCCCGGATCACCCTCGGGGTGGGGATGTCGCCGGAGGCGTAGCAGAGCGCCGCGACTTTTTTCTCCAGCGGGATCAGCAGGGAGTCGCCCTGATTGCTGACGCCACCGCCGATGACGACCGCCTGCGGACGGAAGATATTCACGAAACCGCTGATTCCATCGGCCAGATAGTCGAGGTACTGCTCGACGACCGCTTCTCCGGTTGCGTCTCCCTGTTCGGCTGCGTCGAAGGCCGTTCTGCCGCCGACCTTATTGAGATCGCCGTCGCAGAGCTTCCAGATCAGAGACTCCGGGTGCGCTCCGGCGGCGGCCCGGGTCTCGCGTTTGAGCGCGATGGCGGAGGCATAACATTCAAAGCAGCCCTTTTTCCCGCAGGTGCAGGGCAGGCCGCCGTGAACCAGTGTGACATGGCCGTATTCTCCGCCGAGCGGCGCGGCGAAAAGCTTTCGGTTAAGGATCACGCCGCCACCGATGCCGGTGCCGATCGTCAGCATCACCAGACTGTCGTATCTGATGCCGGCGCCGGCCTTGGCTTCTCCGAGCGCGGCGCAGTCGGCGTCGTTGCCGAGATAGACCGGCATGCCGAGGCGAGCCTCCAGCGTCGGGACACAGTCGATATTTTTCCAGTCGATGTTCGGGGCGAAGATGACCGGCCCCTTTTTGGATTTGCAGACGCCGGGGATGCCCACGCCGGCAAACGAGATCTCCTGCGGATCCATGTTCGCCTCAAAAATCGCCGTCCGGGCGGCGTCGCCGATCTGCCGGATCAGGTCTTCCGGGCCCGTTCCGGAAGGGATCGGAACGCCGACTTTGGAGACCAGGTGACCGTCTTCCCGGACAACGCCGGCGCCGATATTTGTGCCGCCGAGATCGACGGCTACGGAATACTTCATAGGAAACCCTCCATTCCGTTTTTATCCGGATATTCCGGAAAAAAGTCAATCATAAAACAGCGCCTTGCGCCGATGGGTCCAGACGCTCAGTACCAGCCCTATCCCGAGATACGTAATCAGGACGGAGGAGCCCCCGGAACTCAGCAGGGGCAGCGTGACGCCGATGACCGGCAGCACGCTCAGGCACATGCCGATATTCAGCGCGCACTGGAAGAAGATCATGGCAAAAAAGCCGTAGCAAATGTAGGTCCCCAGCGGATCCAGCGCGGTGACGGCGGTATGGATCGAGCGGATGCAGACCGCGAGCAGCAGCCCGACCACCGCAAGCGCGCCGATGAAACCCAACGCCTGACCGATAAACGAAAAAATAAAGTCGTTGTGCATTTTCGGAACGTACCAGTAGTTATCCTGAAACAGTCCCTTGCCGGTCATCTGGCCGGAACCGATGGAGATGCGGCTCAGGCGCTGCTGGTAATCCGAGCCGACGGGATCGGCGTAGGCGGAAAAATAGACGGAGAGAAACCGCTTCCGCTGATCATCCGAAAAGACATACTGCCAAACGATCGGTATCGCGACGGCGACGCAGCCTGCCGCGGGGAGCAGATATTTCCACGAGACCCCCGCCAGAAACACCACGGTCACGAAAATAAACAGAAAGATCAGCGCTGTTCCGTCGTCGCCCTGAAGATGGACGAGCAGCATCGGAACCGCGCCGTGCAGACCGAGCAGAAGAATATTGACCGGCCGATTGATGCTGCCCCTCAATTTCGAGAGATGATAGGCGAGGCTCAGGATGAAGCAGATCTTCATGAATTCGGCCGGCTGAAACGTCATGCCGAAGGGCAGACGGAGCCACGCCTTGTCGTCGATGGTCTCGTCGACCTGAACGCCGTAAAAAAAGGTCAGCCCGACCAGCAGTAGGGCGAGCGGGATATAAAACTTCCAGAGCTTGGCGAGAACGTGATAATCCAGCAAAGACAGGCAGACCGCACAAAACATGCCCATGCCGATGGCGCCGATCTGAACGATGACGTTGCGTTCATAGGCGCCGAGTTTGGGGCCTATGTCGGAGTGGACAATCGAATACAGGCAGACGACGCTGATGCCGGAGACCAAAAGGCACAGCAGCAGCATCATTTTGTCGGTGAAACGGATATATCTCAGAGCGGAAGCCCAGAATCTTTTCATGACGGAAGGCCTCCTTTCCGGGGCACCTTTACCGCTATTTTATCATGAAAAAGCCTGTTTGTAAAGCGAAGAGCCGCCGGATAAGCTTCCCAGTACGGCCGGGTAAAAGGCCGCATGGAGGGATACGCTTTTTTCGCTTTTGACCGCTTTTGCCGAATTTTAAATTGTAAACGGGGAAGGCCGGTGTTATAATAAAATTTTAGAAACGGAGGTCGGTATTACGCGCAGATACTCATCCCATTCCGAATCGGATACCGCAAAAGCCGCGGAGGAGATCGCGAAGGAACTTCACCCCGGTGATGTTGTCGCGTTCACCGGCGGGCTCGGCGCGGGCAAGACGACGTTTACCCGCTATCTGACCGCCGCGCTCGGCAGCCGGGACGATGTCTCCAGCCCGACCTTCGCGCTGGTGCACTGCTACAAGGGCCCGGTGCCGGTCTGCCACTTCGACATGTACCGGATTCACACCTTCGACGACCTCTATTCCACCGGTTTTTTTGACTATCTGGAATCCGGGGCCGTCCTGGTGATCGAATGGAGCGAAAACGTCGCCGGATTTCTGCCGGAAGGTGGCATCCATATCGACATCCGCAATACCGGCGAAACCGACCGGGAGATCACGGTGGAGGGAGGGCCTTTCTGATGAAAATTCTTGGCTTCGATACGGCGGCAAAAACCGCGTCGGTCGCCGTGATGGACGAGACCGGCCGTCTGTTGGCGCTCTCCTATCTCGACAGCGGCTTCACCCACAGCGAGACCGTGCTCCCGATGGCCAAAAACCTGCTGGATGCCCTTCATGCCGCCCCATCCGACATTGATCTCTATGCCGTCAACTGCGGGCCGGGTTCGTTTACCGGCCTTCGGATCGGCATTGCGGCCGTAAAGGCGATGGCCTTTGCACTGGACAAGCCCTGTGTGGGTCCTTCGACGCTGGAGGCCCTCGCATGGAACGCCGCGGATTGGAAAATGCCCGTCTGCACGGCGATGGATGCGCGCTGCGGTCAGGTTTATTTTGCGCTGTTTGACTGTTCCTCCGGCGAGCCCCTCCGCCTCTGCGAGGACCGGACGGCCGCCGCCGGTGAGCTCCGGCCGGAGCTTGAGGCTTGTGCCGCGCGATTCGGCAAAATCCTGCTGATGGGCGACGGCGCAAAACCTCTTGTAGATCTTTACGGGGATCTTTGCCGCCCCGCGCCGCCGAACCTCGTTCTGGGCAGCGCGTACGGCACCTGCGCCGCGGCACGAAAGATGTACCGGGAGGGGAATACCGTTCCGGCGGATGCGCTGGTTCCGAATTATCTCAAGGTCGCACAGGCCGAACGGGAACGGGAAGCAAGGCTCGCGCAGACTTGATCTGCTTCATAAATAGGATTTGATAAAGAAAGGGAGTTGTTCCATGCTTGCGATCGGTTCGGATCACGGCGGTTATGAACTCAAGGAGGAAATCAAAAAACATCTTGCCGATATCGGCGTCGCCTACGAGGATTTCGGTACGGATTCCGAAGCCTCCTGCGATTATCCGCTCTTTGCGGAAAAGGTCTGTGGCGCCGTGCAGACCGGAAAATGTGAGAGAGGCATCCTGATCTGCGGCACCGGCATCGGTATGAGCATGTGCGCCAATAAATGCAGGGGCATTCGCGCCGCGCTCTGCGGAGATTGCTTCTCCGCCGAATACGCCCGCCGCCACAACGACAGCAACGTCCTGTGCATGGGCGCGCGCGTCGTCGGGCCGGGACTTGCGCTCAAAATCGTCGACACCTACCTCGCCGCCGAGTTCGAGGGCGGCCGTCATGCCCGCCGCGTCGCCATGATCACGGAGCTTGAGGGCCGGGCATGCCTGTAATCGGCAAATTCGATTTTGGTAATTTCTATAATATTATCTTCAAGGAGGATCCCAACATGATGAAACAGCCCGTCATTCTCGATCACCCGCTGATCCAGCACAAGCTTTCCATCCTTCGCCGCACCGACACCGATACCAAGACCTTCCGCGAACTCGTCACCGAGATCGCCATGCTGATGTGCTTTGAGGCCACCCGCGATCTCCCGACGGAAGAGGTCGAAATTGAGACCCCGGTCGCTCCCTGCGTCGCGCATCAGCTTGCCGGCAAACAGCCCGCCATCGTCCCGATCCTCCGCGCGGGCTTGGGTATGGTCGACGGGATGCTCAAGCTTCTTCCGCAGTCCAGGGTCGGCCACATCGGCCTTTACCGCGATCCGGAAACCAGCAAGCCGGTCGAGTATTACTGCAAACTGCCGGACGATATCACCGAGCGTGAGGTCATCGTCGTCGATCCGATGCTCGCCACCGGCGGCTCCGCCACCGACGCCATCAGCCAGATCAAGAAACGCGGCGTCAAGCATATCCGCTTTATGTGCATCATCGCGGCCCCCGAAGGCCTCAAGGCCCTGAATGAGGCCCATCCGGACGTCCCGATCTACTGCGCCGCGCTGGACGATCACCTCAATGAGCATAACTACATCGTCCCCGGCCTCGGCGATGCCGGAGACCGCATTTTCGGTACGAAATAATGAAGATCCTGTCCGTGGATTTCGGGGATGCCAGAACCGGGCTCGCCGTCTGCGATCCGGCGGAGCTGCTCGCCTCGCCGGTCGGCGTGATCCATGAGCGGCATATGGAGCGCGTGCTCGAAAAAACCGCCGCCGCGGCGAAGGAGAACGGTGCTCAAAAAATCGTTGTGGGCCTGCCGCTCAACATGAACGGCTCGGAAGGCCCGCGCGCCGAGCTATGCCGGGAGTTTGCCGGGCAGCTCGCCGCCCTCTCCGGGATCGAGACGGTCCTCTGGGATGAGCGCCGTACCACCGTCACCGCCGCCGCCTATCTCAACGATACGGATACGCGCGGAAAAAAGCGCAAGGCCGTGATCGACGAGGTCGCCGCCGTCGTGATCCTCGAGAGTTACCTCGGCTGGCGCAGGAACCATCCGGACGAATCTTAATCACAAACAGAAAAAAGCCTCTGTTCCAAATGCGAGGGCGTCATAAGACAGTATTTCAATATCTTACAGGAAACGGCATGGCCTTCGGGTCATGTCGTTTCCTGTTTCATGAGCTTATCCAGCGGAATGTACCCAACAAGGTCATAGGAGATGTGGATTGCCTGACGCCGCTTTCCGCTGCTTTTATCCGGCGCTTCTACATAGATTGCCTTTACAAGCTCGCGGAGCGCATAGGGCGTCAGGCTGTCCAGTTCCGAATACTTCTTGACCCGCTGAACAAACCGATTCAGGTCATCTATCTTTTTGCTCTGTACTTCAATCGTTTCCTGCAGACTTTTCGTTCTTTCCTTCAGTTCCTGCTGCTCATCCTCATAGCTTTTGCTAATCGTGGAGAATCGCTCGTCGCTGATTTTGCCGCTGGCATTGTCCTCGTACAGCTTCATGAAAAGGCGGTCGAGTTCGCCGATCCGCTTCTCTGCGGCAGCGAGTTCCTTCCTGCCGGTTTTCAGGGCGCTTTCGCTCTCCAGACGGAGTATCTGCTCCATTTCCGAGCGGAAGTGATCTTCGTACCGAAGAACATACCCAATGACGCCCCGCATGTGTGTCCAGACCATATCCTCCAAAATAACGGCGCGGATGAAGTGTGCGGAACAGGTGCCGGTATTGCTCCGGTAGCTGGAACACACGAAATGATCCTGTCGCTTTTCAAAGTAGCTGGTGGTGCAGTAGCGCATCTTCTCATGGCAGTCGGCACAGTATACCAGGCCGGAGAACAGGCTTGATTTGCCGGTCTTTGTCCGGCGGTGCCGCTGGCGGCGAATCTCCTGAACCTTGTCAAAGACCTCCACGTCGATGATGGCGGGATGCGTCCCGTAAAATACCTTTTGCTTTTCCGCCGGATTCTCGCGCTGCTTTTTATCCCAGATGGAATTGGTGTAGGTCTTGAAGTTGACCGTACAGCCGGTGTATTCCTGCCGTTCCAGCAAATTTACAATTGTACTCTCGTTCCATTGATACGGATTTGCCGGTACAGGGTGCGTTGTGCTTTGCCCAGCCTGCTGCCGGTACGCCGTCGGCGTCAGGACGCTGTCCGCCGTCAGCTGCTTTGCGATCTGCATCGGCCCGCGGCCTTCCATACACAGCTTGAAAATTCGCTTCACCACTTCCGCGGCAGCAGGGTCAATAATCCAGCCGGTTTTGCTGTCCGGGTCCTTTGTATAGCCGTAAGGGATGTTGGTAGTCAGCGGTTCTCCGCGTTCGCCCTTAGCCTTGGTAACAGCCCGGATTTTCCGGCTGGTGTCGCGGGCATAGAACTCGTTGAACCAGTTTTTGATTCCGGCAAAATCATTGTTGGCACTGTTGGGGTCGATGGTGTCAAAGCTGTCGTTGATCGCAATGAATCGGACCTCATGCTCCACAAAGGTCACGTTGACGAACATGCCGATCATGGCGGAGTTGCGGCCAAAACGCGACAAGTCTTTCACGATCACCGTGGAAACCTCGTCGTTCTCGATCAGATCAAGCATCTGCTGAAAACCGGGCCGGTTGAAATTGGTGCCGCTGTATCCGTCGTCCACGAAGAATGCCGTGTTTGAGAAATGATGCTCTTTTGCATAACCCTGAAGGATGATTTTTTGATTTTCGATGGACAGCGACTCGCCGAGCCGCTCGTCCTCCTGAGAAAGTCTGCAATAAAGTGCTGTGATTTTTTCTGTTGCCCTCATATCTTTATCCTCCTTGTCCGGGGCAACTGTCAGTACAGGATTGGTCTTTATATCAAGAGGCTCGTCTTGCTTCATTCCGAGTCCTCCCTGATACCGTCTTTGAGATTTTCTTTGAGAATACGGTCAAGCTTTTTATCCAGCGTTTCATCACCGTCGTAGCTTCCTGTGACCGTGTATTCCGTCCCGCCGATTTCCTCGGTAAGTTTCAGTTCCGGCAGCCAGTAAGCGGCCAGATTTTTGACCACGATCCGCCCTTCGGCATCACGGGTAAACTTGTGCTTTGCCTCGCTGTCGGCCTTGGGCTTTACCTTGGCATACGGGTCGGGATTGCGGAAGCCATATTCGCTGATTTTAGCGTCGCTTTGCTCGCCGGAAACTTTTGCGTCCTGCTCCTCGGCTTCCAGCTCTGCGATATATTCGTCGTCCTTGTCAACCTCTTTCATCCGTAAAAGCTCCTTTCACAAGCAAAAAAAGCGAAAACCAGCAAAAACGCTGATATGCGGAAGAATGCGATACAAGTTTAGCAAGCAGGGCAAAGCGGTACCCACTTTGCATTTTGCTTGTTGGGGGCGCCGCCCCCCAATCCCCTCTGATCGCAGGATTTTATCCTGCAGCTGCGCATCCTCCGGACGCTTGTACACATTGTTAGCGTGCTGCGCCTGCTTTGCGCAATTATAGTCCATGAACGACTTCCATATCGAGATTTTTTTTACGTTCTTTCCAATCTGGCATCTGGATACTCAAAAAATCATAAAATTGTTTGCTGTGATTTGGATAAAGAAAATGTACGAGCTCATGCAGCACTACATATTCAATGCAAGCAGGCTTTGCCTTTATTAAGTACTGATTGAATGTAATCATCTTACGGTTTACACTACAGCTGCCCCATAAGGTTTTCATTTTTCGCAACGCAATACTCGGCTTTTCAATCCCGTATTTCCCGATGATAGGGTATAGTTCATCTACCTTTGATTGAAGAATATGAAGCGATTCTTTGCGCCACCACTTTTCAAACTGTGACAAAAGCTTATCTTGGCTGTTGATATCCAGAGATATGATACATAGCTTTTTGCCTTCTTTGTAGATTCGGGATTTGTTGCCATACGATACTGAAAAAATCAAATCTTCGCCCAGCATTTTAATGGATTGTCCGTTCCGTATTTCGGTCGTAGCTGCATATCCAGATGTCTTTGCAAACCGCTCCAGCTTCGATTCTATCCATCCGGCTTTCTGAACGAGAAATTCCAGAATCCAATCCGTTGGTGCAGTTTGCGGTACAGCAATCACCACAGATTTGTCCGGGTAAACTTTTAACCTGCAGGTTTTCATGCGCTTTCGATCAATGGAAACGGAGAGCTTTTTTTGTGATGACGGCAACAAAATTTCAATCATTTCCATGGTCAGTATACCTTTTTTGCCACCATCATAATTTCATCAATAATGATATCGATGGTATCCAGCGTCCAGTTTAATTTGTGTTCTTCCAAATAGTCAAACAGGAGATCATCCAGTTCTTTTTTGATATTGCGATGGACGATGACATTATCTCTCCAGTCTCGTTTGGCGTTGGAGGCAACCACATTTTTGATGTTCAGCGCCAAATTGCCGAGGCTTTCTTCGTCATTGTCATTCATTTCTCCCATGGCCTTTTTTACGCCGCTGCATACAGCGCCATAGAACGCTTTTGCATCACCGTCATCCATTATGACTTCTGGATAGGTGACGGCACTTCTTCCGGCACGGTAGTCTTCGGCCATACGCTCCATAGAAGTCAGGTATTTCTCACTATCACGTTCTGCAAGATAATCCTGAATAGTCTTGTTGATCCGCTCCATAAAGGTCATGTACTGAATGGGATCGTCATATCTGTGACTTTCAAGGATTTCCACCTGTCGAGTTTGAATCGCTTCGGCTTTTGCCTCATTGGAACCCAGTCGGGCCAACTGCTCTTCCATTTTTGCCTTGTTTGAAATGTCCAGCGGTTCAATGACCGTCTTAACATCATCAGCATTTACATAGGTGTTCAAAAGTTGCCGGATTCCGTCTTCATATTTTGAAAAATCTACACTGTCATTAAAGCGAAGAGAAACGCTGTCTTTCAGCTTTTTGAAAAACAGATAGTCGCGCCGATACTCCTCCGCCTTTTTGTCCCCGACTGCCTGATACAATTCATAGCTGGAGAACATAAAATCAACCTGCTTGGCAAAGGAAGACAGTTTGTCATAGAAATCCTTGCGAACCTTGAATTCGCGCAGTCGTTCCTGCCAGATATCCGCAGAGGTTTCGTTCCTACTGATTCCGTCAAAAATCTTCCAAAGCTCTTTATGCGCTTCATCCAGTTTGGTCTTTTCGTCAGAAACTGTTGAAATTGCATTTTCAATATCAACTTTGTCGAACGAGTCCATTCCGGACTGCACATCACTGTACAAGTCAAGTGCCGTGTTGAGCTTTTTGAAAATACCGATGTAGTCTACAATCAGGCCAAAGTCCTTGTTCTCATATACACGATTGACACGCGCAATCGCCTGCAAAAGCGTATGATCCTGCAATTTTTTGTCCACATACAATACGGCCGCAATAGGCGCGTCAAAGCCGGTCAGGAGTTTGTCTTTGACGATCAAAAGATCAATGTCGCCTTCCGGGTCAACGAATGCGCCGGTTACGGAATCCTCATATGCGTCATAGTTGTTCTTGTAGAGCGGGTCCACTTCTTTTCTGAAGAAATCGCCGATGATTTTCTGCGACTGCGGCGTATTTTCCTCGTCGTCTCCTTCCTTGGCACTGTTCGGCGTGATGACAACAGCCGGAGTAATACCGCCGAGATCGCGCAGTTTGTAAAACATCTGCACTGCCGCTGCGCGGGAAGAGCAGGTGAGCATTGCCTTGAAATGTTTCGGCTTGACATAGGTGAGAAAATGCTCATGCAGGTCGAAAGCGATCATGTTGAGTCGCGGCTCAGTCTGTGCCAGCGCAACAAAGCGGCTGTACTTCATTTCCAGATCTTTGCGCGCTTCCTCCGTCAGGCCGACCGTAATGTGCTTTAAGTGCGCATTGATCTGCTCGCTGGTCACCTTTTGCGGCACCACTCGGCCCTCATAGACCAGCGGAACAGTTACCTTGTCATCGATAGCGTCCTGCAGCGTATAGCGGTCGATCTCCGGGCCGAATTTGAGATAAGTGTTTCTGGCGCTCTCGATACCGCGTTTATCATTTTCCTTTGGCTTTTTGATCAGCGGGGTGCCGGTGAACGCGATCTTTGCCGCGTTGGGAAGTACCTTGGTCATGTAGATGTTCAGCCGGCCGTATTGGGTCCGATGTCCCTCATCAATAAACAAGAAAATGTTCGGGCTCTCATTGCAGTATTCCTGCTTCACCGCCGCCTCGAACTTGTTTACAAGCGCGGTGATAACCGTGTTGCCTTCATCCTGCAGCAGTTCGATCAGACCCTTGCCGGTCTTCGCCCGGTGGGGACTCATCTGCGTGTAGATAAAGTTGTCGCGGATTTGCTTGTCCAGATTGATGCGGTCGGTGACCATGATAAAGCGCGGCCGCTTGATGGTGCTGCCCGGCTTCATACTCTCGCGCAAAATCATCTTGGTCAGCATGATCATGGTCAGCGTTTTACCGCTGCCCTGGGTATGCCAGACAACGCCGTTACGCGTGTTTGCACCATCTTTCAGGAGAATGCGGTTCATGCACTTTTTCACCGCAAAATACTGCTTGTAACGGGCAATCTTCTTGACATTGTTATCATAAATAATGAAATTGCGAATGATGTCCAGCAGACGCTCCGGGTGCAGCAGCGAAATCAGGGCGCGGTCCTGTTCCTTAATGCTTCCATCCGGCGAGCATTTCCGGCACCAGCCGTCCAGCCACTCCTTGTCATCTTCGTGCCAGGAAACAAAGTATTTGGATGCGGTGCCGCAGGTTCCGTAAAGGACCTTGTCCGGGTTGACGGCTATGACGAGCTGCGAATACTGGAAAAGCTGGGGAATATAATCGTTGCCCCAGTTGCGGATGTTCTGTGCGACGCCTTCCATGACATCCACACTGGACTTTTTGCACTCTATCACAACAAGAGGAATACCGTTCACCAAAACAACAAGATCCGGACGGGCAAACTTCCCGTTCGGACGTTCCACTTCAAATTCGTCTGTCACCTGAAGAATGTTATTCTCTGGGTGTTCAAAGTCAATGAAGCTGATATCAAACGATTGCCGGGTGCCGTCCGGAAGCGTTTCTTCCAGACTCTTGCCGGAGCAGAGAAGATCGTAGCATTCTTTATTGGCAGCATACAACCCGGCGGCACTCTGCAGGTCCACCGCGCGAACAGCCGCGGCAATGGAGCCACCGGAGAAGAAGCGCCGCTCTCCGTTATAGGGATAGGTTTGGCGGCTCAGATACGTCTGCAGTTCCTTTTCAAACAATACCGCGCGTCGGGAGCCGCGCTTTTCCTCTGCCTCGCTGCGGGGGACAATCGTATATCCCAGCTTTTCGATGACCTTCAGCGCCCGATCCTGTGACTCCGGGCGTTCGTTAAATATCGTATGGTTTGGCATAATCCTCACACCTTACTTCGTCGGAATTGCTTTAATTAGGGCTTTTGTTCTGCTTTTCAGCGAGTCAACCATTGCCATCTTGCAGATAATATCCCTGACTATCGTGTCAAGATCCCCGCCCTCAGAGTAGTCGGCCAAAGAAATGAAATCCACTCGCATGTGTGCGATCAAATCTTCAACCTTGCGTTTTTTACCTTTCTGATATACTGCAATCGAATAGCCGCCGTTTGCTTTTACAAGTTTCATACACGGCACATCGGTCAATCCATCGCCTATGTAGATCATATTTCTGAATGGTACAGGTCTGTCATCCTCTGGCGTGTATTTGTTCAGATCTTCATCATTGGAAATGTCCAAAATCCCCTTGTTAATGCGAAACAGGAATTGGGTTTTAGTAGTATAATTTACCGCGTTTTTCGGCCAGCAGGCGACATTATTCTCGTCATACAGAAATTCGCAGGCAAAAACGTCCTGAAAGTATTTGTTGATGCTCGATCCCTCGATGATTTCATGGAGACCGGATGAAATAATAAAATGTTCCACCTTCACCCCGAGATCGTCGCCAATCTGATTGATTCTGCCAAACCAATCTTCGACTCCAGGATAAAACTCAAGGTCTTTTCCGAGTTTTACAAATTCTTCTCTCTGAACGCCCCGCCCCGCCGCATGAGCTTGCTGAAGCATTACATACATATAGGCAAGTATACCGTCCATCTTTTTGCCTTTTGCAAGAGAATTAGATTTAGTCCAGAACTCTGTCGCAGTCATACCCACATTGGGGATAAAAGTGTATTCCTGCATGTCTTTGGTGCAGAGAGTTTTATCAAAGTCATACATCAGTGCCACAACCGGTTTTTGTTTTTTCACGTCTGCGCCTCCGTCATTTCTGATCTTTCGGCGGGCAGGGATCATGACCATGGCTGTCCGACCGCTGAATTTTTCCATCGGTACCGTGAATTACAAGCTCGCTCCCGGAGCGCTGGCTGATCACGCGCCCCATCTTAACTGCTTCAGCCTTTGTTTCGGTATGGACGCTGGCGCGCTGCGCGCCGCTCTTTTGAACATTCCAACCACCACGGTCGTTGTTGGGAACGATATGAATACTCTTATTTGCCATATAACTTCTTCCTTTCACTTTACTCTTACGATGCCCATCAGCAAAAGCTGCATCAGGGCTTTTTTATATTTTTGGGTTTCCTCTAACTCACGCTGATGAAGAGTGATAAGGTTGTCGAGTTCCCGGAAATAATCACCAATTAATATTTGTTCCTTGTATTGAGGGCACGGGATCAGAATATTTCTGCACATCTCTTGATTAAGTTTTGGCATTGCCATTCCAGTATTATATTTCGTATAATTTTTCATTTCTAACGAATTGCAAATAAAGTTGTTTTCAAAATATTTCTTTGTTCTCAAGACGTGCGCGTGATTATTTACCCAGCTTTTTCCCTTAATCAGGAATGCTACAGGGTAATTTCTATCAGTGATATTTGCTCCATCCTCGCTTAATAAAATAAGCTCCTCATCAAACAAAAATCCTTCTACATAATCAACAATACCAGACGCCCCATAATATGGATATGGGCCCTTAACACGGGTTGTTCCCTCCAAAGGCCTACGCTGAGTATCGAGAAATTCAACACAATCCCCCAGCTTACGCTGTTCCCAAACTCCAGTAAATCCGGGAAAGCGCAGTTTCGGGACGTTATGCCCTTCTTTCGGGAACATTTTGCTTAAGCAGGTCTTTTTCAGCTCTTGCAGCTCTTCAATTTTGGATTGCTTTAGTTCAATTACCTTGTCGCACTGCCTCAGAATTTCAGCAATCTTCTTCTGCTCCGGCAATGGGGGAACAGGCAAACAGCAACTATAAAAGTCGCTCCCTGTCAAATTCAGCAGGCCATCGTCTCGAACACCGTGGTTGATTTTTGAATAGAGCTGCTTATTTAAGAATCCATTGACAAATAGTTGTTCGTAGTAATCCCCATCTTGCGCCGTGAACCGAAAGCTCTCAAAAACATTCGGTACAGCCGCTTCTTTCCTATCGTTGAGGCGATAAATACAGCCTTGAGGATACAGGTTTGAATTGCCTTTGTTATAGGAAAAATCCCCTCGGTGAAGAACTGTGTACTTTGCATACTGCGCACCGGACTTTTCCCGCCCGAACTTTTGCGCCTGGTTTACAAAGCCTATTCCAGCAGATATGCTAAGGGTTTCGTACTCACCCTCACCAGCCGTGTCAGTGATCTCATCAGCAATATTGCTAATCGTTGCTTCGTTCCAGTCGACCGGTATCGTACCGGAATGGACTTGCTTATATCCTTCCGGCACCTGCCCGGCTTTGATCTGTTCAATTCTGCTTTTTATCTCTTCGGTCATGAAGTGACCTCCTAAATGCGATTGATTTCAATATGAAATCGCGCTGTAGTCTCCACAAATAAGGCCAATTACTTTTTACCTGGGCCAATGGCCTTTACTTCGGTTTCCAGCTCTCCGAGATCCGCGGCTTCCAGTTCTCTGCGGTGCGCGTCGTACTTTTCATATTGCTCCAACGCCAGTTTTTCCGCCAGTTCGCGTCTTACCGTACCGAAATTCTGCAAAACCTCCCGACCATTGAACCGGAGAAAATCGCCCAGTTTGTTTTCCCAGTCAGCCATGTGCATTTCGCGGTGGTTCTTTGCCTGAAGCTCGGCATAATCCAAATACATGTTGACGATCAGATTCAGCGTGCCGATTTCATCCTGCGTCATGTAATTTTTAGCCACCGTCACATCGCCGCGGCGAACCTTAGCCCCCTTGAATGCAGTAAGGCCCATATTGTCTTTTGCCGCGTTTGCACGAGCGGCAATGATCTCCGGCGCCGTATGGCCGGTGGCTGCGTATTCCAGTTTGTTTTGCACAGACATGAAAAAGTTCTGTGCCGCTTCGCTTTTGCTGTCGTAGTCAACCGAAAGGGCATAGATGTCCTTCACCTTTTGATAAAGCCTTTTCTCGCTGGCTCGGATATCGCGGATGCGCTCAAGGAGTTCGTCGAAGTAGTCTGCGCCAAATTCCTTTGGATTGCGCAGCCGCTCATCGTTCAGCACGAAGCCCTTCTTCATGTACTCTTTCAGCACACCGCTGGCCCAGCGCCGAAAGTGGATGCCGACGTTGCTGCGGACGCGATAGCCGACGGCCAGGATCATATCAAGGCTGTAAAAGTCCTTCTCCCGTTCGACCTTTCTGGATCCCTCTTGCTGAACTGTTCGGAATTTCCGAACAGTTGACCTCTCATCGAGTTCTCCGTCCTTAAATATGTTGCTGATATGTTCACTAACAGAAGATTTTGCGACTTGATATAGCTCACAGATGCTGCGCTGGGTCATCCACACCGTATCTTCTTCAAAGAAGACATCAATTTTGGTGTCGCCTTTTTCGTTCTGATAGATCAGAATTTTCCCGCTGTTTTCAAGTTCACCGCTCATAAGCCAAGCTCCTTCAGGTAGGCGTCCATCTGTTTTTCAGCTTCAGCAATTTCCACTTTCAGTCGTGCGATGTTTTGCTGGACTTCATCAATGTCGACAAGCTCTTCCTCTTCGAAGGTGTCCACATAACGGGGAATATTCAGGTTATAGTCGTTTTGGATGATCTCGTCTCTTGTCGCCACATGAACGAATTTGTCCACATCCACACGGTTCTGATAGGCGGTTATAATGTCTTCGATATTCTTGGTTCCCAGCTCATTCTGATTGGATGCTTTTACATACCGAAGGTTTCCGTTTTCATCCTTTTTGCTGGCATCGATGAAGCAGACGTCTGTGTTCTGCCGGCCTTTTTTGAAAACCAAAATGCAGGCAGGGATGCTGGTACCGTAGAAAAGATTTTCCGGCAGGCCGATCACGGCATCCAGAAGATTCTCATCAACCACCCGTTGACGGATTCGGCCTTCGGCTGCGCCGCGGAAGAGCACGCCATGCGGTGCGACAGCCGCAATGCGTCCGCCGACGGCGAGGCTCGCTATCATGTGAAGCAAGAAAGCCCAGTCGCCCTTGCTCGCCGGCGGCACACCCCAGTCAAAGCGGTGGTACTTGTCCAGCGTAGCCTCCATTTTGAATTCTTTCTTGCCTTTTCCGCTTGATTCACCGCCCGGATTGAAGCCTGCTGCCCATTTGTCTTTTGAAAAGGGCATATTGGCGACAATGGCGTCAAAAGTAAGCAGGTTCCCATCGTCATCCTTGAACATGGGGTTTGCCAGTGTGTCACCCCAGGCGATCTTTGCATCGCTGATCTCGTGAATATACATGTTCATCTTCGCCATGGCTACGGAAGAACCGTTGACCTCCTGGCCATAGATGGATATCTGCTTGGACCGAGCCTGCTTTGCAGATTTGATCAGAAGCGAACCAGAGCCGCAGGTGGGGTCATACAGACGATCGCCGGGCTTTACAGCGACAATCCGCGCCATTACTTCCGATACGGCTGCCGGCGTATAGAAGGAGCCAGCCTTCTTGCCTGCCATGCTGGCAAACTGGCCGATCATGTATTCGTAAGCGTCGCCGATGACGTCGGCCGGTACCTGACCTTCCTTGATTTCGATTTGGGAAGGGCGCAAATCCAACGGATACAAATCTTCAAGCAGTTCTCTGAGAATTGCGTTTTTGTGCTCCCTTGTCCCCAACGCATTTTCGCTGTTATAGTCCGTCGTATTTAGGACTCCGGCAAGCTGCTGGTCGTTGTCGTTTTCAATTTGCCGCATGGCCATGTTGATAAGTTCGCCGATTTTATCCGAATACCGCTGTTCGTACAGCGAAGTGAAAGAGCAATCCTGCGCAACGGTAAAAGGCAGGTATCGCTTTTGTCGCTCCAGCCTGACACCTTCGTATTCTTTCTCGAGCTCTTCGACCTTTTCTGCATACGTATCGCTTAGATACTTGATAAACATCAGCGGGAGGACGTAGTCTTTATAGTTTGCCGCATCGATCGTATCGCGCAGTGAGTCTGCACCGCGCATCAAGGCATTTTCGATATCTTTTTTGGATGTACTCATTCTGCTGTGCCTCCGATTATTTTTTGAATTTGCCCGTTTGCATATTTGTTTTCCTGCTGAACCAGCTCTTGATAAAGCCGTTCGCGCAAAAATACAGTCTCACATATTTTTTTAATCAGCAGTTGCTTTTCAATCGGCGGAATTGGAATCAGTACGTCAGAAAGCGCCCCAATTTTTATTGCACGCTGAAGCTGTGAACCGTCCTGCAAGAGCAGCTTTTCAGAAATAGCGGGGGTTGATAAATACCACCTCAGATACCCAGGCAGTATCAGTTTCTTGTTTTTAATTCGTATCACAGCCAACTGTGAGGGAATAACGAAGCCGGATTCATCTGCACTTGTTTCCACAGGAAGAATTGGCGCAAAGAGGCGTACTACCACATCTCCCGGCTGCGTCAGAATTGATTTCTCCAACGGCTCAGAAGAACAGAAATCATCCAATTCTCCAATTTCCAAGTGCCCGTCTTCGCCAAGAGAACGAAGATTCAACCGTTTGTATTTTTCCTTGACTGATCTTGGATTTTTAGCTTCTTTGCGGCTCAACACAAGCCCGCATTGCACGTCCGCGATCAGGGATAATTTTTTGTTATCCATAAAATACTCCTTATGGAATTTCAGCCCGCCCGCAAAATACGGGCGGGCTGATTGCGCATTAGGAAGTGTGGGATTCCGGGCAGCAGTAGGCGCAACCGTCAACGCGGTTGTAGTATTTTCTGGCTTCCCGAACAGCCTCTTGGGATGTTACGAAATCGCCCAGATACAGACGATTCTCAGCATCAGGCAGCCAACTGCAAGTTGCGCGATGTACTTCGTGATCACCGTTTTGCTGCGCATTTTTGTTTACATAGAAACGCATGATAGCTCTCCTTTCATAGAAAGTAACAAGCCTCATTGACAAAACGGCCGGTTTTTGCTATCATGCCATTAGGTTATTAGCATATCAATGAGGGTGCCGTCATAAGCAGTTGCCGCTGCTTTTGGCGGCATTTTCTTGTTCTGCATACAGAATAACATAAAAACCTGATGCTGTCAAGACTTTTTTAGTATTACTTATGTCATTTTTTATGCGTGACCTCTTTTCTTTGAGTCTATCTCTTACCTTGCTTGCTAAGGTGCTGAAAAAGGCAAAACGAAAAACCAGCTGTGTGCAGTTATATTAACTACACACAGCTGGTTTTCTTCAATCCCATCTGACAGATACCCGAAATAATCTTACAGGAATACTTTCTTATGAGCATCCCCATAAATGGAACGGAGGCTTTTTTGATGGAAACAATCATTTTCGGGTGCGATTTTAGAGTAATATCGGATTTTCTGGAGCGGCAAACGGGAGTTTTTCGGGCCGCTTTTGCTCTTCCAAGGTCATGTATAATCTGACCTTATTTTGCGTATCCGTCTGAGAACCGGATATCCGGCGCCGTGAAACGCTCTTATTTTCCGTAAGACGGCCGTCCGCTAACGTTTCCCACCGGCGGCAGGCTTTTGCTAACAGACCCTCTTTTGCGTATCCGTGTCCGGATGCAGCCTTTTCCGAAAGCAAAGAAATTGCTTGGTGCCGCAAAACGTTTTTTCTGCGGCAGGAGCCCGGGAAGGGGATCGCTTACCGTTTTCCCTTGTCGTAAATCTCGCCCAGAGCCCGCGGTGCGCGGTTGTTGCCGGAGAAGAAGACCAGCAGCAGCAGCGTGACGACGTAGGGCAGCGTCATGATGAGGTCGGAGAACATGCTCTGCAAACCGAGGATCTGCACCAGCTTGTAGCCGCCGCTGCGTGCGAAGCCAAAGAGCAGGCAGGCGCCGAAGGTCGGCAGGATCTTCCAGTTTCCGAAGATCAGGGCGGCGATGGCAAGGTAGCCGTAGCCCATGTAGATGCTCGAACTGAAGCAGGTGGAGATCGAGTAGGCGAAGCAGATGCCGCCGATGCCGCAGAGCCCGCCGGAGAGCATCACCGCAAGGAAGCGAATCTTTGAAACATTTGCGCCGGCCGCGTCGACCGCGTGCGGGTTGTCGCCGCAGGCACGGAGCCGCAGACCGAACGGCGTTTTATAAAGCACATAATAGGCGATCAGCGCGACGAGGAGGATGACGAACTCGAACGGATAGATGTTGGTGAAGAAACCGCCGAGGATCGGAATCTCGCTCGCGGCCTCCCAGGTCAGCCGGTTGCAGGCACCGAGTTGGAATTTATCCGTAAATGCGCCGGTCAGCGCGCCGTTGATCTGGGAAGTCAGGAAGCCGGTCAGCGCCATCGCAAGAATATTGATAACGACACCGGAGATCACCTGATTGGCCTTGAAGTTAACGCAGAGAATCGCATGGATGACGGCGAAGAGCGCGCCTCCGACGGCGGAAAACAGCATCGCCGCAAACATCGTGCCGGTCGAGCCGCTCGGAAAGACACCCGCGGCGAGCGTGACCACAAGGGCGCCGATAAACGCGCCAAAGCCCTGAAAGCCCTCGACCGCAAGGTTTGTGATGCCGCTGCGTTCGCTGTAAATGCCGCCGATCGCCATGATGAAGAGAGGAAGCGCAAAGGCAAGCCCATCGGTGATGATCGTATTCATACGCGTTCGCTCCTTTCCGCTTTTCCGGAAGCCTCGTCAAGCCGTTCCTTCTCTTTTGTCCAGCGGTAGCGGATGAATGCGCCGCAGGCGGAGAACAGCAGGATGATGCCGATGATCAGGGAGGCGATATCCTGATCGACGCCGACGGAGGAGCTCATGTAGGTGCTGCCCTTCGAGAGAATAGTGATCAGGAAGGAGGAGGCGAGAATGCCGACCGGATCGGAGTTGCCGAGCAGGGAGACCGCAATGGCGTCGAATCCGGTGGAAATCAGCACCCTCGGCTGAATGGAGCTGAAGTATCCAAGATAGTAGGAGACGCCGGCGAGCCCGGAGAGCGCGCCGGAGAGCGTCATGGCGAGCACGATGCTTTTGCCGACGTGGATGCCGGCAAATTTGGCGGCCTTTCGGTTGAGGCCGACGGTCTTCATCTCAAAACCGGTTTTTGTGCGGCTCAGGAAGAAGCGGACGGCGAACGCCATGAGCACGGCGAGCGGAAAGGCCAGCGGAAGCACGGTCTTGATATCGCCGATAGCCACGTTTTGCAGCGTCAGGCGGGAGGCGTCGGTCACATACTTTGACTGACGGGAGACCGGATCGACATATTTATAATAAATGAAAAAGCTGATGACGTAGTTGAAAATGTAATTGAGCATGATGGCCGAGACGACCTCGTTGATGTTGAACCTGTATTTGAGCAGGCCGATGATGGAGCCGGCGGCCGCGCCCACGATGAGGCCAATGACCAGGACAATAGGCTTCGCGAGGTAGGCCGGCAGCGCGCTGTAACCGACCAGCACCGTGGCGATGAAGCCGGAGATCAACATCTGGCCCGATACGCCGATGTTGAAGAGGCCCGCCTTGGCGGCCACGGCGACGGCCAGCGCGGCAAAGATCATCGGCGTCCATGCGTCAAGGAAGCTCATGAAATCGGTGAAGATGCTCTTGCTGCCCGCATATTTGAGCTTCGGCCACAGCCCGCAGCCGCGCAGGTAGCTCAGCAGGGCATCCCACGGGCTGACCTCTAAAATCAGATAAACGACGGCGCCGACGATGAGGCTGATCAGGATGGAAAACAGCGGAATGCTGATTCTCTGGCGTTTTTCGTCGCCGAGCAAAAAGACGAAGGCCTTCCGCAGCGCGGTTCCGATGCGTTTCATTCTTCCTTCACCCCCATCATATACCGTCCGACCTCTTCCTTGGTCATGGTGTCGGCCGGGGCGGTCTTACGCAGTTCGCCGTTGTAGATGACGCCGAGGGTGTCCGCGAGCTGCATGATCTCGTCGAGCTCGAGGGAGATGAGCAGGATCGCGCGGCCCTTCTCACGTTCGGCAAGGATCTGCCGGTGGATGTTTTCGATGGCGCCGATGTCAAGGCCGCGGGTCGGCTGCACAAAGATCATCAGCGGGGAATCCATCTCGATTTCGCGGGCGACGATGGCCTTCTGCTGGTTGCCGCCGCTCATCGAGCGCACCTGCGTGCGGATGCCCTGGCCGCTGCGGATATCGTATTCGGCAATCAGGCGCTCGCCTTTCTTATCGAATTCCTCCGGGTGGAGGATGCCTTTGACGCAGTAGGGCTCCTGATAGTAATTTTTGAGGGAGAGGTTTTCGGCAAGGCTCATATCGAGCACAAGGCCGGTGTTTTGGCGGTCCTCCGGGATATAGGCCATGCCGTCCTCGGTACGGCTGCGCACGTCGAGGCGGGTGATGTCCTCGCCGTTCATCGTGAGGGTGCCGTCGGAAAGCGGGATGATGCCGGCGACGGCGTCGGCGATCTCCTCCTGCCCGTTGCCGGAGACGCCCGCGACCGCGAAGATCTCGCCGCCGCGGATGGAGAAGGAGACATCCCTGACCACCGGGAAGCCATCCCGGTTCTTGACGGTCATATGAGAAACGCAGAGAATTTCTTTTCCGAAATTCGGCGCGCTTTTTTCGAGTTCAAAGTTGACTTCGTGGCCGACCATCAGGCTGGCGATCGTCTTGGTCGAGGTCGACGCGACATCCAGCAGGCCGACGAGCTTGCCGCGGCAGAGCACCGCGCAGCGGTCGGCGACCCTTTTGATTTCTTCCAACTTGTGCGTAATCAGAATGATGGTCTTGCCGCCGCGGCGCAGCTCCCGGAGAATCTCCAGCAGGGAGTCGATCTCCTGCGGCGTCAGAACGGCGGTGGGCTCGTCAAAGATCAGAATCTCCGCCTCGCGGTAGAGCATTTTCAAAATCTCGACGCGCTGCTGGGTGGAGACGCTGACGGTCTCAATGACCTGCGTGGGTTCCACCTCGAGGCCGAACTGCTTCGAGAGGGCGGCAATTTTTTTATCGGCGCCCTTGGTATCCACGATGGGCAGGATGCCGACCTTTGTTCTCGGCTCCAGGCCGAGGATGATATTTTCCGTGATCGTGTAGTTGGAGACCAGCTTGAAATGCTGATGCACCATGCCGATGTTGAGCTGAGTGGCATAGCGCGGGGAAGTGATGCGCACCTTTTCTCCGCGGACCCAGATCTCGCCCTCGTCCGGCTCGTACATGCCGAAAAGCATGCTCATCAGCGTGGATTTGCCGGCGCCGTTTTCGCCGAGCAAGGCGAAGATCTCTCCTTTTTTAATGCCGAGACTGATGTCGTCGTTTGCAACGATGCCGGGAAATTTCTTTGTGATGTGCCGCATTTCGACGATATATTCGCTGTTTTCTTCCATGCGCACCCTCCTGTTTTGTAAAAAAGGAAAAAGGGATACCCCGCTTTCACGGGGTATCCCATGCCTGTTTTGAACTCAGAGGCCCGGGAACTCTTCAGGCGTATAGCCGTTGAAGTTGGAGGCGGGGACAATCTCGCCGGAGACAATCTTGGCAAAGCACTCATCCAGAGCGGTGATCGCTTCGGCGGAGAGCTGCTGACGGCCTTCCGCAGTGACGATGCCGGTGTAGCCCTGGACGGCGCTCAGATAGACGTTCTGGCCGGTGAGGGTGCCGGCGACATACTCGTTGAGTCTGTCGTAGACGGTGGTATCCATGCGCTTGAGGGAGGAGGTCAGCACGACGTTGGTGTCGCCGTTGACGCCGTCGTCATACTGGTCGCAGTCGCAGCCGATGAACCAGAGGCCGGCTTCTTTGCAGGCGGTGAGAACTCCGTTTCCGGAGCCGCCGGCAGCGGCATAGAGGATGTCGCAGCCTTCCGCGATCAGGGCCTCGCCGATGACTTTGCCGGTGGCCGGATCGGCGAAGGAGCCGACATAGTTGCCGCCGACAGCCGCGCCGGTGACGTCGGAGCTGCCGTAAGCGGCGATCTCGACAACCTGGGCGGTGGTGCCGTAATGGGCATTGGCATAGTTGACGCCGGATTCAAATCCGTACTGATAGTTGACGTTGGAAGGATAGGCAACTCCATGGACGGAAGCGACCTTGCCGGAGACGGTGGTCATCGCGGCGGCGACGCCGGCGAGGAACCCGCCTTCCTGCTCAAGGTACTGGCAGGCATAGACGTTGTCAAGCGTGACTTCAGCGCCGGTCGCATCGGACGGGAACGCATCGATCAGGATGAAGGTGGTGTCGGGGTTTTCGGCGGCAATGGCGCCGATGCCGGAGAACTGGAAGCCGTTGCAGACGATCACCGGATAGTCGGCGACGATGTCGGCCACAGCCTGAAGGGCGGCGGAGGTGTCACCGGTGGTCTCCTGAACCGGAGTGACGGTGGCGTTGCCGTTGTCTTCGCAGAATTTGACGATGCCTTCATAAATGTTCTGGTTGAAGTTTCCGTCGTCCACGCCGGAAGGGCTGGAGACGACCGCAATTTTAAGGGGTTCGGCGGGCTGCTCGGCTTCAGAAGGGGTTTCTTCGGAAACGGGCTCGCTCTCCTCCGGAGTAGATTCCTCTTCGGTGGTGCCGCCGCAGGCAGCAAGGGCGAATACCATAACGAGTGCAAGAATCAGAGCAAACAGTTTTTTCATATTCGTTCTCCTTTTTTTAAATTATGTTTTTTGGGTACACGGAAAAACTGCAACATTAATATATACCATTTTATAAATACAAACAAGAGACCAAGCCGATTTTTGTATATCATTTTGATTTGTTGTCAAAATCGCGAGCGATTTTTCAACAGAATTTACGCAAGTTTCACAAGCGGTAATCAAATCCGGATTTAAAGGCCGTGCTGCCGAGCGCCTCCTCCCACTGCTCCGGCCGGAAAAGCCGGATTTCGGGCAGAAGGATCAGGCCGCGCTCCATCAGCCGCAGGGCCGGCGGAAACGGGCCGCACCGACTGCCGACGACGGTGATCTCGTTGACGACGAGGTCGCTGAGGTTGTTCGGAAAATCGCCGGCATAGGTGCTCTTAAGGATGATCCGGCCGCCATGGCGGACGATCTTCCGCGCGGTATCGAAACCGGATGGGCTTCCCGAGCAGTCGACGACGGTTTCAAAGGTCTCGTCCGGCGCATGGGTGATCCGCGCAAACGGACGGAAATTTTCCAGCTTTTCCGGCGAGAGGCCGTATATGACGACCTCCGCGCCGGTCAGGGCGAGCACCTGCGCGCAGAGAAAGGCGAGCCTGCCGTCGCCGACGACCGCGGCCGGCTGGGAAGGCCGGATGTGCGCGAGCTCCGGGATGCAAAAGGCGGCGGCCAGAGGTTCGGTGTTGACGGCGACCTCGTCCGGCATATCGTCCGGGACCACATGCAGACAGCCTGTCCGGATTGTCATGTAGTCGGCGAAGCATCCGTCCTTATCGGCGATGCCGATGCATCTGCGGCTGAGGCAGTGCTTCTCCCGCCCGGTTTTGCAGTAGATGCAGTCGCCGCAGCCGGCGTTGATCTCGCCGACCACGCGTTTGCCAATCAGAGAGGCGTCGCCGGAGGTTTCGACGGTGCCGACAAATTCATGGCCGAGCACGCCGTGAAAATCCGGTTTATATCCTTTTATAATTTCCTTATCCGTGCTGCAGACGGCGGCGACGCGGATATGGATCAGAGATTCGCCCTCCTCCGGCTGCGGGAGCGGGGCATCGCTGCGGAAAAAGACGTTCTTCGTCCGGTTGTCATAAAATAAGGCTCTCATGGCGTTCCCCTTTTCCCAATATCTTATCTTTATTATAATCCGAACCGGAAAGCATATCAAGACGGAATGCGTCCCTCTTCGCCGGGGAACACTTTTACGGAGAAAGCCACCTTGAGAATCTTCTTTTTGCCCGATACTTCTTTGAACGGACATTTGCCGCTCCAAAACCGCTCTCTCAAAAACACATCGCGTTCCCGCCGGATGAAATGCGTCGGAAGAGACTGCGTCGTCTACGGCCGGATACCGGGTATTTTTTCGCAAGAAAAAAGAGCCCAAAAAGGCTCTTTGAATCCGTGACCGGGCATATAAGCCGGGTTCTGTATCATGACGACAATCTATCTTCGCCGCCGGTCGCCCGTGCGGCTGACGCCACCTTTGCGGAGGAGGCCGGGCCGGCCTCTGATCTCCTGTACGGTGTTGCTCCGGATAGGGTTTACAGGCTCCCTTCGTTACCGGAGGGAGCGGTGAGCTCTTACCTCGCCTTTCCACCCTTACCGCCCGAAAAAATCGGACGGCGGTATATCTCTGTTGCACTTTCCCTAGGGTCGCCCCCGGCTGCCGTTAACAGCTATCCTTGCCCTTGGAGCCCGGACTTTCCTCATATGGCACCTTTCGGCGCTCACACGCTGTCGTCCATCCCGCTCACGGAACCTTAGTATATCTCAAAACGGAGGCTCTGTCAAATTTCAAAAGAAACGAATTTTTTGAAAATAAAACTTGCATTTTAAAAAAGACGAGCATATAATAGGAACATGATTTTTTTTGTCCAAAAGGTGCTTGCTCCCGCAGTTTGCGCCCGGCGGGCCGGAATCCAAACAAGAAGGAGCGAAAACTATGTCATTCACAAACGCCTATCTGCAAAAAGTCTATGAAGCCACCGAAAAAAGAAACCCCAACGAGCCGGAATTTCTTCAGGCGGTCCATGAGGTGTTCGCCTCTTTGGAGCCCGTCGTCGAGCAGGATCCGAACATCGAGAAATGGGGCATCATGGAGCGCATTGTTGAGCCTGAGCGCGTGATCGAATTTCGTGTCCCGTGGGTGGACGACGCCGGAAAGGTGCAGGTCAACCGCGGCTATCGTGTTCAGTTCAACAGCGCCATTGGTCCGTATAAAGGCGGCCTCCGGCTTCATCCCTCCGTCAACCTTTCCATTATCAAGTTCCTCGGCTTCGAGCAGACCTTTAAAAACAGCCTGACCGGTCTTCCGATGGGCGGCGGCAAAGGCGGCTCCGACTTCAGCCCGGCCGGAAAATCCGACAGCGAGGTCATGCGTTTCTGCCAGAGCTTCATGACGGAACTTGCAAAGCATATCGGACCTGATACCGACGTTCCGGCCGGAGACATCGGCACCGGCGGCAGAGAGATCGGTTACATGTTTGGCCAGTATAAGCGCCTTCAGAACGAATGGACCGGCGTCCTGACCGGAAAGGGCATCCCGTTCGGCGGTTCTCTCGCAAGATCCGAAGCCACCGGCTACGGCCTGTGCTATTTCACCAGAGAGCTTCTCGCCAGCAAGGGCAAATCCTTCGCGGGCAACCGCGTCATCATCTCCGGCGCCGGCAACGTGGGTGTCTATGCCAACCAGAAAGCGACTCAGCTCGGCGGCCTCGTCGTCGCGCAGAGCAACTCCACCGGTTACGCCTACGATCCGGCCGGCATCAAGTTTGACGTCGTCGAGGATCTCTATCTGCACCGCATCTCCCTCAGGGAGTATCCGAAGTACGTTCCGACCGCCAAATACGTCGAGGGCTCGAAGAATATGTGGAAAGACGTCAAGGCCGACATCGTTCTGCCCTGCGCCACACAGAACGAGATCGACGGCGAATCCGCCAAAGCGATCCTCGCAAACGGCGGCTGGTGTGTCGCCGAGGGCTCCAACATGCCGAATACGCCGGAAGCCATTGCCGCTTACAAAGAGGCAGGGATCCTTTACGCGCCGGGCAAGGCCTCGAATGCCGGCGGCGTCGCCACCTCCGGACTCGAAATGACCCAGAACTCCATCCGCCTGAGCTGGAGCTTTGAGGAAGTCGACCAGAAGCTCGACGATATCATGAAGCACATTTATACCGCCTGCTGCGATGCCGCCAAACAGTACGGCATGGAGGGCGATATGGTTGCCGGAGCGAATATCGCCGGTTTCCGCAAGGTTGCGGATGCCATGATCGCCCAGGGCGTCGCTTACTGAGATTCCTCCATACATCTTGATATTTTGTTCGGCAAAGAGGCGCCCCGCAGACCGCAGGGCGCCTCTTTGCGTCAGGAAAACATTGTGAGCATCAAGTTATTGCGATCCGGCGCCGCAGGTCTCCTTGGCCAGCCGCAGAAGGTAATTCATCCGGGCAACCTGAGCGCTGCGCTCATAGATGAACGAATCGACAAGGTCTTCGTCTGCGGCAAGATTGAACAGCGCATCCGTCCTCTTCATTTCCTCTTCCAGCGCCTCCATTTCCTGCCGGAGTTCTTCCGCTCTTTTTCTGCGGAGCAAAAGATCCGGCGATTCCTTTTTGAACAGCGTTTTCATGTTGTCGCCCCCTGCCTTTATTTATTCGCAAGTATGGGCGGAAATGCCGGATTTTAATCAAATTGACAAAACGGGCGCCGCTGAGTATAATATTTGAGCGGACCGTCTCCGAAGCGGAAGCCGTCCACAATTTACCGGGGTGTAGCGCAGTTGGTAGCGCGCCAGCTTTGGGAGCTGGATGCCGCGAGTTCGAGTCCCGCCACTCCGACCATACAAATGAACCGTAAGGTTCATAACGACAAAAACAGGTTGGTTTATGCCAGCCTGTTTTTGTTTGTGAGCGTATTATGCTATAATAATATTATATGGTCAAGATAAGCGGCAATCGACGTGCTAAAGGGGTGAATATTGTGAGTGAAATTCTGGAGTTTTCGAATAGGGCGGCGTTTCGTGAATGGTTATACCAGAATGGAACAAGCAGCAAAGGCGTGTGGCTGCTATTTGGCAAGGCCGGCGGTCCGCAAACAATAACCGCAAGCGAAGCGCTTGAGGAAGCACTTTGCTTTGGATGGATTGACGGGCAAATGCAAAACATCGATGACAAGACCTATCAAAAATATTTTTCACAGCGGCGGTACAACAGCAAGTGGTCGGAGAAAAACAAGGCACTGACCGAAAAGCTGGAGCAGCAGGGCATTATGACCGACCACGGCAGGGCGAAAATAGCCGAAGCCAAAAAGAACGGCCAGTGGAATGCCGCCAAAACACCGGCTGTGACAGACGAGCAGATAGACGCGGTAGCCGAGCTGCTGAGGGCATATGAACCCGCCTATACTAATTTTCAAGCCATGCCGCCGTCGGTTAAGAAAACATATACCCGGGCCTATCTGGATGCAAAAACAGAGGACGGACGGGAAAAGCGGCTGGCGTGGATGGCGAATCGGCTCAATAACAACTTAAAGCCTATGTAAGCGGCGGCTGCATACCCTGCCACCCCCAAATTTCACTCCGATCACTCGAAAAGACCGTCGACTTTTGTCGGCGGTCTTTTGTTTTGCCTGTTCATGAGGGTTTACAGATAAGCCCTATAATTCCACTCGGAAGCAAAATAGAGAAACAGGATTTTTTTATTGACCTTTACATTCAACGGGTATAATATGTTATACAAATCATACTTATTAAACCTGGAGGATAGATATGGGCATAAAAAATGGAAAATATGCTGGGACGGTTACGGTTGGTGAAAAAGGGCAAATCGTGATTCCGAAGCAGGCAAGAGACATGTTCGACATCAAACCCGGCGACACGCTGATTATACTTGCCGATGAAAAGAAAGGAATTGCTATTCCGCCCAAAAAAAGCTTTGCCGAGCTTGTAGCAAAAATCTTTGCAGATAACGAGGAAAATTGACAATGAGAAAATACTACATAGACAATATTCGCTGGGCTACAGTTTTGTTGGTTCTGGTTTATCACGTCTTTTATTTGTTCAATGGCGTAGGCGTGCTCGGCGGCGCCGGCGGTTTTTCAAAAATACAGTATCAGGACGCCGTACTATATTTCGTATACCCGTGGTTCATGGTATTACTGTTCCTGATTGCAGGAATCAGCTCCCGGTATGCATTGGAGCATAGGAGTCATAAGCAGTTTATAAAAGACAGAACCGTAAAGCTGCTTGTTCCGTCCGCGCTCGGACTCTTTGTGTTTCAATGGATGGTTGGTTACTTCAACATAAAGCTCGGCGGTGCCTGGGATATGATTCCGGCATTTATCCGTTACCCTGTCATGGCCATTTCAGGGGTGGGCCCATTATGGTTTATCCAGATGTTGTGGGTGTTCTCATTGCTGCTTGTGGTAATTCGGAAAATCGATTCTGAGGATAAATTTTACATGCTCTGCGGAAAGTGTAATTTTTTCGTGATCCTGTTTCTTTTCCTTCCCCTTTGGGGAGCGTCGCAAATTCTTAATATGCCGGTTGCTACAACTTACCGCTTCGGCATTTACTTTGCTGCATTTTTGATCGGTTATTTCATCTTCTCTCACGATAGAATTCAGGATGAAGTGCAAAGGATTCACCTGCCGATGTTGATGATCGCGGTCGGGATGGGGATTGCTTACACAGCTTTTTATTTTGGCCGGAATTATGCTGACGGTTCCTGCCTGAAAAGTATTTTCACCAATGTTTACCTATGGATGGCGATTCTTGCAATTTTAGGTTGCGGAAAGACATGGTTCAACAAGACATCGAAATTTGCAGCATATATGACAAAATCGAGCTTTGGCATATACATCGTCCACTATCTTGTTGTACTTTCCACCTGTTTTTTCCTGAAGTTCTATACGGCCTTGCCTGTATATGCAATTTATCTGATTGCCATTTTGTCAGTCCTTATCATTTCTCCCGCTTTATATGAGCTGCTGAAGCGTATCCCGATTCTGAGGTATATGGTTCTTGGCATCCAAACGGAAAAGATTAAAGAGCAGTAAGCGAGGAGGGAATCTCGTGCAGAAAACATTTTCTGAAATCAAACTATTTCAGGTAAAACCGGAAAAGCTGGAACAATTCGAAGCCCTTGCGGACGTATGAAACGTTTCTATATGATTGATGGCGTCCCGCTCGGCAAAGCGCCAAGAGAATTAACGAAGATTGTAAAATGCGTCAATACTATTCTTTTTGGGAATTTGATAACAAAGAGAACTATGGCAAAGCGACAAAATGGTTCTTTGAATCCTATTTAAAAGAGATTTAAAAACTGCTGATTGCTCCATTTGATATTAGTTGCGGCAATTCTCTATAAAACAGAAAAACTGAAAATAGTCACTCATAACTCCCAAAATGCTTCCGCAGGATTTGAGATTTTTATCCTACGGAAGCGCTTTTTTCCTTTACAGCGGTGGTACCGGTTATGCGGAGTATGGTATAATTAAAATATGAGACTGATTTTGGTGAAGAAAACCCGCCTGACCGCTGTTTCGGGCAGCCAAAATCGTTTGTCGTTTTTAAAACTAAGGAGGATGGAATGAAGAGACTCGTCATCTTGGATCTTGTAATGGAATACGGGAACATTCGTGATATCATCCATCCCGTCGTGCTCTGTGATGAGAGCAATTCTGTTTTAATAGACTGCGGCTGTGTGGGCTCTTTGCCTGAGATAGAAAAAGCGCTTCAGATGAATGGGATCGGCCCGGAGGCGATCACGGATATCATTTTAACGCATCAGGACCATGACCATATCGGGGCCGCCGCGGCATTTAAAGGGAAGTATCCCGGCGTGGGGATTATGGCCTCATCCATAGAGACACCTTATATTTCCGGAGATCAGAAGTCCCTTCGGCTGGAACAGGCTGAGCAGCTGCAAAAAACGCTGCCGCCCGAGCAACAGGCATTTGGGGAGGCGTTTTGTGATTTCCTGCGTACGGTTGAACCTGTTCCCATCGACCGCCAGCTTCACGAAGACGATCTGCTGCCCTTCTGCGGAGGGTGCCGGGTGATTGCCACGCCGGGCCATACGCCGGGGCATATCTCGCTCTATCTCCCAGAATTGGATACGATCATTTCCGGGGATGCCATGGCGCTGGAAAACGGAAAACCCGTCATAGCTAATCCTCAATTCACCTTGAATATGGAGGAAGCGGCCGCTTCCATGGAGCGTTTATTCTCCTATCCCGCCAAAAGAATCATTTGTTATCATGGAGGCGTGCTTAATTTATAAAACCGTGCGCCGGAAGCCTGTCCAAAATTGAGGAAATAGGCCGATCATTTTCCAATGATCGACTTATTTGTTATTATATAATGGAATTAACAAAATGTTGTTTTTCAAAAATAAAAGGAACATTTTGCGTAAATAAAGTACGTCACGCTGAGGAAATGGATTTAACGGAGAAAGGAGCTGATTGTTTGCAACAGAGCAAAGAAATCAATGTGGGGATCGGTTTTGCAACAGGACGCAAAAATTTTCAGAGAATATTGAAGACCAATATTTATAACTGGCGCGAAAGCGGGTTGACGAAAGAAAAAAATATTCGGCTAAACCTTTTGGTTGCGTATGATCTGCAATATTCCAATACAAAAGAAACGGATTATACCAATGTCAGCAATCAGCTCTTGGAACTGATCGACGACACCTATTTTATTGGCAAAACGGCCATTCAAAAAGAAACCGACTATCTGGTGCAGAAGAATATTCTCAATGAGGCGCAGGCCCGATTGATTTTTGGAAGCGGGTATGCGGCCAAGCGAAATATTATCCTGTATACCGCGCTGAAAAACCATATGGATTATCTGGTTTTTCTTGATGACGACGAATATCCCGTGGCGGTGACCAATACCCGTTCCTCGGCTATTTGGGGCGGCCAGCATGTATTGGCAACCCATCTGCGGAATATCGAACAGGCCGATATCACAAACGGGTATCATTGCGGGTATATCTCGCCCATTCCGTACATTGAGTTTAATAATATCCTGACGGAAGAGGATTTTCGCTTATTTATTGAAGCCATCAGCAACGACATCGTCAACTGGGATACGATCCGATCCGTGATGAATAACGGCGGAGTCACCTATGCGGATACCAAGGTTCTGGTCAGTGACGAGGCCGAGGAAGTACAGGAAGTCAACCATACGAAGTTCATTTCCGGCGCGAACCTGTGCATCAATCTGACTAAGCCCGACCGGGTCAGCCCGTTTTATAATCCTCCCGGCGCACGGGGCGAGGATACTTTTTTGAGCACCTGCCTGAGCCAGAAAAAAGTGCTGCGCGTGCCGTGCTATGCCTTCCACGACGGGTTTTTAACCTATCATCACCTGATGGACGGCGTTCTTCCGATCAAATTAAAATATATTACGGCGGATTCGGAGGCGATTACCACACGCTTTTATCTTGCCTGCATCGGCTGGATTCGATATAAGCCCCTTCTGCTGTATATTACGCAGCGGGAACACTATGAGGAAAAGATCAACGAAATGCGCAGGCGGCTTTCGGTCACGCTTCCCAAGGTATGCGTCTATTTTGGGCGCGAGGATTTCATGAATATCGCCAAAGAGTTGGAACGCTACAACAGGAATGTGAAAAAACATTATCAGCAGTTTCTTGAAACCCAACAGATATGGGCGGGAATTTGCGAGTTCCTCGCAGACGGGCGCTCCTGAGAATCGGAATTCCGAAGGGATCCTTGAACGGCCATATTCCAAAAATAATGCCTGCCGGTGACGTCACCGTTTGGACAACCTTATTTTAAATTTCACCCACAAACCACCGCTATATGACTAAACCCTGTCGTAAAGTAAAATTTACGGCGGGGTTTTTCTATATTTACAACAATAGGAATAATTTCCTCTCATCAATAGACAATATGTAGTACTACAAGATTGGAGGAAAAAATATGGGTATGGTAAATCCGGCGACCGATAAGTATCAGACGTGTATAGACGCCTGCACCAAATGTGCGCAGGCCTGTTTGGAATGTGCGACGATGTGTTTGTCCGAAGCCGATGTGAGCGCGAGAAAGACCTGTATCTCTTCGCTGAATGAATGCGCCTGCCTCTGTAAAGAGGCCGCTTCGTTCATGTCGATGGATGCGAAACATGCGATGGAAGTATGCAAGCTCTGTGGGACAATGTGCATGGAATGCGCACAGGAATGCGGCATGTTCAAGGATCAGCACTGCAAGAAGTGTGCGGAAGAATGCAATGCGTGCGCGAACGAATGCAAAACGATGTCTAAATAAATCCCAAGTCCGTTTCAGCCATAGAAAGGCCGCCGTTTTCTTCGACGGCCTTCTCTATGGCTGAAATCAAAGCGCTTATAGAAACATATCCCGCGAACGCGGGGACGGTTTGCGGGATATAGGATTTGGCGAAAGGCTTTCACGCCGGACTTTTATGACTGCGGGATCTGAGATTTCGCCATTTCAATCATTTTTTTGACCATTTGGCCGCCGATGGGTCCGCCCTGCTCGCCGTTTACCCGGCTGGGGAGGTCACCTTTGTAATGATCGTTATTTTCTTTTACATACTGCAGATGACCGACTTCCTCCGCGCATTCCATCTTAAATTTTGTCCAATCACTGTTGGGAGCCGCGTTGCGGTTATTACGAGCCATATTCTTTCACTTCCTTTCTTTATTATTATTTACATAAAAATAAAAATTCAGAGGCGACAAATCTTTACAAGGCGATTTGGCATAATAGTTAAAAATAGGACGGCTTCAGAAATTTTAAAAGGCGCGGGCGCGATAGAACATTTTGCTCGCGAAAAATATAGGAGAGCCGCCGATAAAAAAGGCCGCCAAATAGGGATCGGCTCTTTTTCTTTAAGGTATATTTAATGATTTTTATCCTCTTCAACTATATAAATATCGCTTGCCGAACCGCATGGAGTAAGGAATTCCACAAAACATCAAAACAGGCCGCCGGTTTTTATCGGCGGCCTGTTTGTGAGATTCCTCTTTTGTGACTTTGGCAAAAAACTACGGAAAAAATCAGCGGATCGTTTACCCTGCATGGCGGTTTCAGCCGATTAAGGATTTATTTCGGCTCCTCCTGTTTTTCCTCCGAAGGCTCTTCCGCTTTTATCTCTTCCGCCTCTTCCACAGCTTGCACGGCTTCCACGGCTTCCGCTTCCTTTTCTTCGGCCTTCTCCAAAGCGGCGAGCATCTCTTTGATTTCGGCGAGCTCGGCTTCCACCCGATGCAGATGCGTATGCATCTCGTTCGTCTCCTGCTCCGCTTTATAATTTATTGCGAAGTCGATAATTGCCTCGTGCTTGTCGCGGGCGGCCTGCCGGTTCTGGCTCATCATGATGAGCGGGGCCTGAAAAGCGGCGATGAACGACAACACCAGGTTGAGCAAAATGAACGGCTTCGGATCAAACTGAAGGAACAGGAAGGGAGAGATATTGATCAAAATCCATACCACCAAAAATGTGCCGAAGGTGATGATGAAGGTCCAGCTTCCGCCGAAGGACGCAACCTTGTCGGCAATGCGGTCGGATCTTTTTGTACTCGTCTCATATTCTTCGTCGAGCCGGGAAGCGATCTTCTGCTCATAATTCTTTACCAGCCGGTCGATTCGCGTGAGTTTATCATCGTTTAGTTCGATTTCAAACCCGTGGATTCGTTCCGGATCTTTTTTTTCGGATTCACTTTTGGAAAGCATGAAAACACCCCCACAACATCCTTATTTTGCTTTATTATATAAGAAAAACCTTTCCGAATCAATATGCACCGCCGCGAAATCGCCGTGAGTGCCGATGTGAAAAAAGCGCCGTTTCCACCGGGGCGTCTCTTGGCTGGAAACGGGTTTTCTTTTATGGTATAATAAAAAATCATTTGGGAACTTCGAAAAACGGAGGCAAAATCGGATATGGAAAAGCGGTATCTGACCATAGAGGGAATTCCGGCAATTTTGTGGGGGCCTGCGGAGGGCCGCCTTTTTATTGCCGTGCACGGCGATCAGTCGAATAAAGAGGATGAGGTGCCCGCGCTGTTTGCCGAAGAGGCCGCGCAAAAAGGCTGGAGGACCCTGAGCTTCGATCTGCCGGAGCACGGAGACCGAAAGGGGGAGCCGCGCCTCTGCAAGGTGCAGAACGGCGTCGAAGATCTCACGCGGGTGATGCAGTACGCCCATGCGCTGACAGATGAGATCGGGCTCTTCGGATGCAGCATCGGCGCCTATTTCGGCATGCTGGCCTATCGGGACGAGCCGCTTCGGCAGGCCCTGTTTTTGTCGCCGGTCGTCGATATGAAGCGCATCATCGAGAATATGATGAAGTGGTTCGACGTGAGCATGGAACGGCTGCGTCAGGAGAAGGAGATTGCAACCCCCGTCAAAACCCTTTCCTGGGATTATTATGAATATGTGCTTGAGCATCCCGTGGAATGGAAAGTGCCCACGGCCCTGCTTTACGGCAGAGGGGACAATCTCTGCGAGTTTGACGTCGTGAGCGCCTTTGCCGAGCGCACCCATGCGGAAATGACCGTATTTGAGGAGGGCGAGCATTACTTTCATACGGAGGAACAGCTCATGTTTTTCCGCCAGTGGCTGCGGGAGCATATCCCCGACTGATACCATCCGGCGAGACGGCCGCGACAGACGCCCGCTTATAAAAATTCAAATGATTCCTATGGTAAAGAAATTCCCCTTGTCGGGGGTATGAAACCGGCCGCCGCAAAAAGCGCCCGATCTTTCGGATAATTTCAATCATCCTTACAAGCAAGCCGCCCTGCAAACCTTTTACGGTTCGTGGGGCGTCTTTTTTACGCGGTTTTCCTTTTCTTCCGCGGTGAATTTTCCGGACGGATTCCAGCGCCCCAGAAATCGCCCCTTTTTTTGCCGATAAAAAAACAAAGCCCCAGCCGTGTGGCTGAGGCTCTGTTTTGTATCTGGCAGGCGGGCCGGGTCGGGCGGCTGCTGCTAAATTACAGTTGCGGCGTTGCGACGAGGAAGCACATATCGTTCAGCTCGTCTTCCTCGAAGAAATTGTAGAAGGTGAAGTTGTAGATGAAACGCTCGGCGCTGTATACGCCGTAGCCATCCTGATTGTGGTCGGTGGTGTCGTAGGAATCGGCCACGATGATCACGTCGTCCTGGGTCGTCTCGGTGCCCATGGTGTCGTAGCCGATGATGACCTGCCAGTGCCCGCCCCAGTCGTTCCAGCCGATCATGATGGGGTGTCCGGCGGCCAGCGTCTCTTGGATGTAATCCAGCGTGAACACGTCGTGGACGTTATCCGCGCAGTCGAAGGTCGTATAGAGGTCGAAACCGCCCACACCCTCGAAGATCTCGATGGCCTGACGGAGACTGGTTGCCGCCGGCTCGGTGCCGTTGCTGCGGAACTCGGCGAGGGTCTCTTCGTTGTAATCGCCGAGGGCCTGATACCAGTTCAGGATCATCAGGGCGCTGGAGACGCCGCAGCTCCATTCGCTGGTCTGCTGCTGGGTCTGAAAGTGCGAAAGAATGGTGAGCGTATCCGTGCTCTCCATGTTGTAAAAATCAAGCGTGTTAAAATAGGGGCTGTCTTCATGATCCCCGTCGCGCTCCACGCTGTCCGCGCCGTATTCGGGATCCAGATCTACGCTGTAAGGAATTTTCATCTCATCCGTATAATTACCACCGAGGCTCGTGTCCTCCTCGGTTTCGGATGCCGGTTCCGAGATGGATTCGCTGCTGAGGCTCGTATTCTCCTCAGTTTCAGGTGCCTGCGTCTCGGCCGACTTGCAGCCGGACAGGACAAGGCAAAGAATCAAAACCAATACAATTAACTTTTTCATGGCAATTTCCCTTTCCAAAAAAATTTAATTGTACCTGTATAAGGCAGCGCTGTGCGCCGCCCAAACAAACCCGCCTTGATTGTATTATTTATTCGATTGGGGGGCGGTTTCCCCCGCATTTTATTTATCCAATTTCCGGTCGTTCTCCTGCGTTTTATATAGTAATTTGTCTGCAGATGCAGGGACGGTCTACTTTTAATACGCTCATGTTGTTTTATACAAGTACGCGTGGAGGAGCTGCCTCCACGAAACCCACAGGATCAAGCCTGCGCTATAAAATTTTGAGCCCGCCTTTGGGCTCCGACATGAGGTGCGCGTTTTGCGCATGGCAGCGGATCCGACCCTCCCACTGTGCCAAGAAATCATTATACCAGAAAAAAGGAAAAATACAACCTAAAAAGGCCGCCGGCGGATACCGGAGGCCTTTTCATCCTTTTAAACGGCGGCGAGCGAAGAGGGATAGCCTCCCGGGCCGCCGGCGATTTGAGGTTGTCTATCATGGGTTTGGCTCCCCGGTACAGCATGTGTAGAGCACCGTTCCGAAGGAATTTTCCTCATGTTTATGTGCTTTTTGCGCACAGGCCGGCGGAATCACGGAGCTTCCCGATATACTCCTCCAGCTTTTCCAGAACGCGGCCCCGGTCCCGCTCACAGCAGGATTTTTCGCGGAGCGTATTCTGCAAAAAATCCCAGAATGCGGCGTTCATGTTGCCTTCCCGCATGGCCAGAACGATGGGCGGATCGGAGGTCTTTGCCACGATAACGCCGAGATCCTCCTTGGCGTAGATGATATACCGCTCGTCCGCCGCGGCTTTGGTGAGGCAGACGTGGAAATGCTCAAAGCGCCTGAGCAGGAAGACGAGATGCTCAAGGTGCAGGAGAAACTCCTCCGCCGTGTAGCAGATGGGGTCTCCGCTCAGCATCACGGAGAGCGAGACCTTGACTTTGCCCGCCGTCACGGCGTCGGGATCCGGCAGACAGACGATCTCCCGGAAGTCGTTTGTCTCCAGAAGGGATTCCAACAGTTCCGTCCGGAACCTGTGCAGGCCGGTAAACTGCGTCTCTTCCATGCCCAGCCGGGTGAGGATGCCTGAAAGAACCGGCTCCGGCATGGTGACGAGCGACAGTGATTCCGTCCGGATGACGGCGTCGCTCCGCTCTTTTTCAAATTCCAACAGGGTCTCCAGATAGGCGTCCCGGCTGCGGAAGGTGAAGATCCGCATGAGGGGCTTGCACATCGCAAGATACCGGAGAAACTCCCTTTCGTGAGCTTCGACGGATTTCTTGTCGCGAAACAGGAGGTTTGCCGCCCCCTCGACGGAATCGCCCACCGAGCCGGAAGCCACCGCCGCGACGCCGGGTGCGATAAACAGCGTACGCTTGAAGATCCCGTCCCTCTTTTTTGGATAGAAATAGGGCTCGATCGCGCCGGACATATAAAGCGGCATCCATTGGCCGATCGCGTGCAGCATCTCGTCCAGGTCGCGGCTGATCGTGTGAATCACGACGATCCGGTTCCCTTTTTCCAGCACCTGCGACATCAGCGACGCCCATGCGGAGGCAAACCGGCGGTCGGCCGTCATCCAGTCGGTCGACTCGTCGGAAAAGAGCAGCAGCGTGATCGGCCGCTCCTGTGCGAGTACCGCGTTTAAAAATTGGACCACGGCGCGCCGCTTTCCGTCGACGCCTAAGAAAACGGAGACCTCCGCCGGATCTGCATCGGAGAAGGCGCTTTCGCAGGCCGGAGAAGCTGTTTCCCGCGGGCGCACCGCCTCCTGCGGAGGTATTGCCTCCTGTGGAGGCGCCGGAACACGGTTGAGGCCCGAAAGAAAATGCTCAACCGTCTGTACGCCGTCCGTTTTTTCTTCCGAGAGCCACTGGGCGATTCGCTCCGCAAGGCTTTTTGTGTCGCCAGTGCCAAGCTCGGCATCCATTGTATCCAGCAGGGCCTTTCTCCGATAGGCCTCTTCGCAGTGCCTGGCGAAATATTCGGCCATGGCATAGATGCACGCCTGGTTCCGGAGAGCGCGGCGCTGTCCCCTGCGCAGCCGGCTGATGTGGGAGGCATCCAGCCTCACGTTAAGAGCCAGCGCGCTGTTGGTGGTATTCGTCATGTTCATCAGAAAATCCAATTTTTCGGCAAACTGCACGGTGATCACCTCTTTTTTGATTATAGCAAAGGCCCGATCACAAAATCAACACTTTTCCGGATATTTGACATGATTCATGACGAAAACGGACAATGACAGTTTGCCTGAAGCGGTTTATCCGCGGCCGCGGTCCTGATACACTGAATATAGAAAGGGGGCGGTGCCGATGATTCTCGAGGTCAGACTGAGGACGGGATTCTATGAGACGAAGCCGTACCGCCTCTCCGCAGGCAGGGGTGTGCTGAAGCTGCTTCCGGAGGAGCCGGGGGAGGAGCTTCTGATTCTTCAAAAAGAAAAAATCCTCTCGGTCACTTTCATCGGCCAGAGATCCGCCGGGGCCGAGATTCAGACGGCGGACCGAATTTACCATATCACCTTATGCGATCCTTCACGCCCGGAGGCGCTGGATCGGTTTTTAAAAGAAAACCTGGGGAACCGGACTGATTTTGAATTTGCGTATGAGGGAGGGCGGTCATCCAAAGGCGGCGGAATCTCCGGCCCCGCGGCGGGAAAAAACCCGCATGGCGGCTGATTTTTCTGTGATCTTCAAAGATAAGTGAGGAGGAACGAAATGATACTCAGAAAAAAGTTACCGGTTTTTGTTTCCCTGATAATGATTTTTCTCTTAATGGCGCTGAGCGCCTGCGGATTCGGAAAGGCCTCCGCTTCGGTAAAGGACAACCGGATCGAGCTTGACGGAGCGGCGCTTGATTTCGGCGGCAATACGGTGCCGGATTCTTCCGAGACGACGCTCACCGCGCTGAAAGTGAAGGAAAAGGAAAAGCCGGAAGGCCTTGCCTCCACGCTTTACGAGCTGGAGCTGGATATGACCTGCACCGCGCCCGTCACGATCAGCATTCCGTTTGAAGAGGGCGACGCGCCCGAGGATGATGCGGAAGCGGTGCCGATGCTGGGGCTCGGCAACGATCTCACGCTCGCCGACGGCAGCGTGAATACGCTTTATACTTATGTACCCGCGCAGGTGGGGGACGGGGTGGTGACGGCCTCCTTCATCCCTGCGGAGTATCTGGAAGAGCTCTCGGTCAACGGCGCGTCGGGCAGCGCGAATCCTTCCCGGGAACATCTGCGCCTCGGCATCTTCTGGTGCTCCACCACGTTTGTGGACGGCGGGCACTTCCTCGTCTATTTCCCCGCCCAGATGCACACGGCGTTCATCAGCTACAACGACCGCAGCGCACTGCTCTCCGATCTCGAGGGCGTCTACAACGAGTATCTGAATAAGGGATACGTCTACGCGAAGCGCAGCAGCTGGCCGATCGAGGTCAACATCCAGTCCCTCGACGCGATGGGGTATTATTCCTACGGCTGGAACGGCGCGGAGGGCAAGATCTATCTGAACCGCAGCCTCTTTGAGGGCGGCTATCAGGCAAACGCCGTCAAGCCCCTGATCGCGCACGAATTTTTCCATTTCGTGCAGCTCAATTATGTGGGGAGCGGGGATGACAACCCCTGGTTCGACGAGGCTACGGCCACCTATTTTGAAGGGCAAAAGGGCGGCGGCATCCCGAGCATCGTCGCCGAATACAACGAAAAGATTTTCTCCGGGGTTTTTCCGGAGGAGAACGACGCCGCGAACGGCTATGCCCGCATGCCCCTGATTCAATATCTGTCTCAGAGTCGGGGTGAGAGCTTTATTCTCAACGCATACACGATCGCAGGCGAGGGAGCGGATTGGGACAGTGCCCTTCTCTCCTCGATCGGGCCGCCTGCCGGCTGGGCCGCGGACTTCTATGAGGCATTGGTGAAGGGCGATGTCGGCAGTTACGCCCCTTATACCCTGTATTCCAATCTTGCCGGCAACGGCCTCGCGGGAATCGGCACCTCTTTGGCGCTGCAGATTCCCACCGAAGAAGAGATCGCGGTAATTATGGAGAACGACGAAATCCCGAGTTTGGGCGAGACAACCGTAAGCGTCGGCCCCTATGGCGCACAGCTTGTCGCCCTTACCATCGATGAGAAGAGCCTCTCCCGCGTTAAGGAGGGAAACGATCCGACGGTTTCGGTTGCCGGCGCGGATCTGCGGGTCTTTGCCGTCCGCGGCAGCACGGTCACGGTGCTTCCCTCGTCGGGAGAGAGCGTCAAGATCGGCGATTTCAAAGAATTATGCGAGAATCAATATGTCTTTCTGGCTCTGGTGACGGGGCTTCACGCCAGCGGAAAACAGGATTATACCCTAAAGGTCGAGCTCGCCCCCTCTCCGACGCTTGACGAGTTGGTCGGCACGTATGAGGATGGAGCGATCACCTTTACGGATGTTTACATTTCACCGGAATACCGGGCCTCCGCGGCGGCCGACGATGAAGAAGAGACGGAGAGCGACGACGAACTGGGCTGCGACATCGATATTGATATCATCGGCGCCCTGGATGCGCTGAAAGGGCAGACCCAGCAAAGGCGGTTTATGATCTCCAAGACGGGCGAGGAGACGGGCACGATCGCTTTTTATGATGAGGATGGGGAAGACCCCACCGATCCGATCCCGTTTACCTATCTGAACGGAAACCTGATCTTTGATTATGAAATTGAAGGGGCGACCATCGACGGGAATCTGCTGGCCGCCTACGGCACCAACAGGGATGTGACCATCGACGGCGACCTGAGCATGAAGCTGGGAGAGGATATTCGCATCGATCTCCATATTGCCGGCAGCAAGCCGCTCGGTGTGGAGTAGGCATGTACCCTGAGATTGAGTTTTCCCTGTTCGGCGCCGTGCTCACAATCAAATCCTATACGCTCTTTACGGTGCTCGCCGCGCTGGCGGGCGTGCTCACGGCCCTTCCCCTCCTCCGGCGGGAAGGGCTGCGGGCAAAGCAGGCGGGGCCGCTGATCGCTCTGATGGCGGCGGCCTTTCTGATCGGCGCGCGGCTTTTGAATGCTGCCGTGAATCCGGATGCCTACGGGGAATCCCTGAATCTTTTTTCCCTGAAGCTGGCCGGTCTTTCCGTCTATGGAGGAATTTTCGGCGCTTTGGGGATGCTGCTGCTCTGGGCGCGGCTCACAAAAAGAAATCCGTTGCCACTGCTCGACGCGCTGGTGCTTCCGTCGGGCCTCGGCTTCGCGCTGGCCCGGGCAGGCTGCTATCTGAACGGCTGCTGCGCCGGCATTCCGACAAATTCGGTCTGGGGCGTGCGTTTTCCGATGCGGGGCGGGGAAGAGGCGGCGCTCGGCGGGCTTTTTTCGCTGCTCGGAAAAAACAGCGTGGCGGTCTCCGTCTATCCCACGCAGCTTTTTGAGATGGCTCTCGCGCTGCTGGGGCTTGCCCCGGTGCTGTGGCTATATTTCCGCAAAAAGCTGCCGCCGGGAGGAGCATTTCTGCTCTACGGCGTTTGGTTTTCCGCCATGCGGCTGATGATCCTGCCTCTGCGCAGCCTGCACTATCCGGAGCCTGTCGTCCGGTGGATCTATCCGCTTCTTTACTTTGCTTTGATCTTTGCGGGCCTTCTGCTTCTACGGCGGGCTTATAAAAAGGCGGAAACTGCCCAGAAAAACTGAAAATGGGCGCAAAAACCGGGGGCTCCCATCATGGAACCCCCCGGATGTTTCAGCAATTCTTATCCGTGGATGTCAGCAGCAACACCTGCGCCGACGGCAGCGCCACCAACAGAAACGGCAGCAACGGCAGCACATAAGAATACCCCCCTTCACATGGTGATGTACTCCTGGCCCTGCGGCCGCTCTGTTAAGATCATATTCCACAGACTCCGCCGGCGTGAGAAAGTCAAACTTACATGCGGCCGGATGCAGGAAAATTCCGCCGCCGCAGGAAAGTTTTGACAAAATAAAACCGACGTGATAAAATATATTGACTTTTATAAATAGAAAGGACATGTGCCGCATGCTTGATCCGATCTTTCGCTGAATTCAGGAGGATATCATAACCGTGGCTATGAAAATAGCCTTGGTTTGTCATACGCTTGAATCGGAGAGATCGCGGGAAAGCGGTGTGGAAATGCCTGTATGGGTTTGCACACTGTTTCGGTGTGCTTTTTTCATATCCAAAAAACCGCGTCTCTTTTTTAAAAATTGAGAAGTGAGGTTTTATTATGTTTGACATCAGAAACATACAGGAACAGGTATTATTCGGCGCGGTGACGGCCGCCGGCGGCGAGGAAAAGGCGGCGCGGGTCGTGTACGGAGAGGCCGGGCAGGTCTCTCGGGAGGAAGACGCCGCATGGGTAAAAAACGCCATGGGCAGGCTGCAATGTCTCTTTGACAAGGATGCCTTAAGACAGGTCAGGATGAACTGCCAGTGCGGGTATGGGATGGATGAAAAGCTGGCTCTTTTGAAAAGACTGATGGAGTCGTCCTCCTGTATGGAAGAGTTCGCGGCTCAAAAAGAAGCGGAGGCGGCGGGCCTCTTTTGCCGGGATGGGGAGCTCTATTTACAGTTCCTATTTTGCCCGTGCCCGATGCTTGCGCAGGTCGAAAAACTGGATACGGATGCATGGTGCCAGTGCACGACCGGATACAGCAAGGCCCTCTTTGAAAAAGCTTTCGGCTGCAAAGTCGATGTAAAGCTGCTGAAAAGCATCAAAATGGGCGACGACGTCTGCCTTCAAAAAATCATCCCTCTTGGCCCTGTCGCTTGGGGATAAACGGGTGCCTTTTATCCGGCACAAGGTTCTGCCGTTTTAGGCCGGCTCTATGCCCTTCGGAATCTTTCGATTCCGGAGGGCATTATGTTTTGCATTCCAGATAGCGTTTCTCCGCATTTGCCCAATTTATGAGATTCCACCAGTCGTCGATATAGTCGGCGCGCTTGTTGTAATGCTTGAGGTAGTAGGCGTGCTCCCAGACGTCGATGTTCAGAATGGGGCAGTGGAGCGGAAGCATAGGCGTCTCCTGATTGGCCGTCGTGATGATCTTCAGGCCGCCGTACGGGTCCCGCACCAGCCATGCGTATCCCGAGCCAAAGACGGATTTGGCCGCCGCGGTAAATTTTTCGCGGAACGCGCCGTAGGAACCGAAGGAACGGTCGATCGCCTCGGCCAGCGCGCCTTCCGGCTGAAGGCCGGTTTCCGGCGTGAGGCTGTCGAAATAAAAGCGGTGGTTGTATACACCCCCGGCGTTTCGCGAGACCGGCGTGCCGACGTTTGCGGGCATTCGCTCCGAGCGGGCGATCAGCTGCTCAAGAGAGAGCGTTTGCAGCCTCGGATGGCTCTGCAATACGGTGTTCAGGTTATCAATATAGGTTTGTAGGTGCCGGTCGTGATGCAGAATCATCGCCTGCTCGTCGATATACGGCTCCAGCGCGTTGTCGGCGTACGGCAGCGGCGTATTCATAAAAGGATAGTGCTCAATCAAAAAAAATCCCTCCTTCGGCTTCATTCTATGCCGCGCCGGAGAGAGGATTGATGCCCGGTGCGGGATTTTTCTCCGCGCCGTTTTTTCTTGCCCAAATTCGTTTTGCCTTTCGTGCGTTTGTCACGGAAGAGAAAGAAAAACCGTGGTAGAATTGATTTGTTCCTTCAGAGAAATGGTTTTCCGCCCTTTGTGCGTTTGTCACGGAAACGGAAAGAAAATCGCGGTAAACTATAGTTGTTTCCCGGACCGATCGTTTCCTTACCGGGAGGCCCGTTCGGTGAGTTTATCACGGAAGGAAAACGAAAATTCCTGTATCATACAGACAGAACAGATGAAGGAGATGAGGCCGGAATGTCTTTCGGATATGAATCCGGAGAGAGCGCTTCGGATCACGCGGAAAAAAAGCTCACAGTCGTCAAAAGCCGGTGCCCCCAGAATCACTTTTGCCCCGCGGTCAGGGCCTGCCCGGTGGGCGCGCTGAAACAGGATTGGTTTCATGCGCCGACGGTGGATCAGGAGACCTGCATCCGCTGCGGAAAATGCGTGAAGGTCTGCCCGACAAGAGCGTTGGTTTTAGAGTAATTCAAAATTAAAACATACTTAGGAGGTAACAAGATGTCTGTCATCACTATTACGAAAGAAAATTTTCAGGAAGAAGTTATGAAGAGCGACAAGCCCGTCCTGCTGGACTTTTGGGCCAGTTGGTGCGGTCCGTGCCGGATGGTCTCTCCCACCGTCGATGAGATCGCCGAGGAGATGTCAAACATCAAGGTCGGAAAAATCAATGTTGACGAGCAGCAGGAATTGGCCGCGGCCTTCAACGTCATGAGCATTCCGACGCTGATCGTCATGCAGAACGGCAAAGTCGTCGATCAGGCGGTAGGCGTAAGACCGAAACGTCAGATCGTCTCGATGATTCCGTAAAAGAGAACATAAAAATGCCGTCCGGAGAAATCCGGGCGGCATTTTCGTTTATTCGGAAAGCTGCTGAAGCCGTTTTCGGTCCTTGAGTTCGATGGCGCCCCGCGTGAGAGCTACCATGCCTTCCTCCTGAAAATAGCGGAGCATCCTCGTCACCACTTCGCGGGCCGTTCCCATATGGGCGGCGATCCGGTCGTGGGTGATCCGAAGCGTGTCGCTGCCGTCAAGTGTGCTCTCCTCCAGAAGAAAAGAGGCAAGCCTCTTGTCGAAACTTTTCCACATGATCTGCTCGACAAGCCACATGACCTCCGAAAAACGCGAGGCCATGACCTGATTCGTATAATTTGCCACGACGGCGGAGGTATCCATCAGCTTTTTGTAGACGTCCGTCGGGATGACCCAGAGCTCCGAATCCTTTTCGGCCTCGATCGTGACGTCGAACTGAATGCTCTGCATCATGCAGGAGGCGGAAAACAGGCAGAGATCCCGCTCAAACAGGCGGTAGATCGTGATCTCCTTGCCCTCGTCGGAGAGAATAAACGCCCGCAGCTGGCCGGAGCGGATCAGAAAAACCCCGACGCAGTCCGATGAACCGTTGTGCAGCATCGTGCCCTTGGGCGCGGTGCGTTCCACGGCGGACTGCTCCAGCAGCGCCTTCTCGGCAGCCGTTAATTTTTCCCAAATCGGAAAATAATGCTCCAGTTCCATGCCGTCCCTCCTTTTTCTATAATAAAAATATTATACTTCATTTTTTTCATTCGTCAAATTTTGTTATTGACATATGCCGATAATCGCGTATAATAAAAACATAAATGGCATATGCCAATAACGAAGGAGGGGACAAGGATGCCGAGACCATGCAAGAGGCGGCGGATCTGCGCGATGCCGGGATGCGGGCGTTTCGGCCCGAAAGATCATGCCGGCGCGGAGCATCCGGTGGTCACGATGACGCTGGATGAATACGAGAGCATCCGGCTGATCGATCTGCTGGGGATGACGCAGGAGCAGTGCGCGGAGCAGATGAATGTGGCGCGCACGACGGCGCAGGCGATCTATACCAGCGCCCGGGTCAAGCTGGCGGAATGCCTCGTGAATCAGAAGGAACTGAAGATCGAGGGCGGGGACTATGTTCTCTGCGACGGAGGAACGGAAGAGTGCGGCTGTGGCCACGGACGCTGCTGCCGCCGCCGGGAAGAAAAAAACAGGGAGGAAAATCAAGAATGAGAATCGCGGTAACTTATGAAGACGGACAGGTTTTTCAGCACTTCGGGCATACGGAACGCTTCAAGGTTTATGACGTGGAGGACGGAAAAGTGACGCTTGCCGCAGTGGTCAATACCGACGGCAGCGGCCACGGCGCCTTGGCCGATATTTTGAAAAAGATCCATGTGGATACGCTGATCTGCGGCGGCATCGGTGGCGGCGCGCGCAGGGCTCTGGAGGAATCCGGGATTGCGCTCTACGGCGGCGTATCCGGCGATGCGGATCAGGCCGTGGAGGCGCTCTTGGGCGGAAGCCTCCGCTTTAATCCAGATGTTCTGTGCAGCCACCACGGCGACCATCACGACGGCGAATGCGGCGAGCATGGCTGCGGAGGGCACCACGACGACGAATGCGGCGAACACGGATGCGGCGGCCATTGCTGCTGAAATAAGAACCATTTTTATTTATGCAAAATGAAATGCCACCATTCAAAGACTATCACATAAAAACAGTCGGATACCCCGGTGCAGCGAATGCCACCCGGAAAAACATCATAACGCCGAAAAATTTTTGCGGATAAACCCAAAAAATTCTGAAAAAGGCCTCTCACCACAAAAGATGAGAGGCCTGAATTTTTGCGCTCATTTTCGCTTCAGGAGCCGGACTGGTTTTTGAGCAGGGTGCTGATGAGCTCCGCGCGGCTTCCGACGTCGTATTTGGAGAAGATGTTACCTACATGGGTCTTGACCGTGCTCTCGCTGATGAAAAGGGCCTGCGCGATCTCGCGGTTGGATTTTCCGGAGAGAATGAGCACCAGCACTTCTTCCTCACGCCCGGTCAGCGGATCGAGGGTCTTTACGTGGCGGAGGACGGTGGTCTGCTGCTGCGGGCTCATGCGGTCATAGACGGCGAGATAGGCGTGGCTCTTGAGCAGCATGGCCAGCTGCCGGTTGAGCGGGGGCAGGAGGGAGAGCGTGATGCAGACGACCACCAGCGCGATCACCGTCACTTCCGCGCCCGGAAGTTCCATGGAGGTTACGCCGAGCCCGATCAAACCGCCGCAGAGCACGCCGAATACGTTAGCGGAAAGCCCGATCCCGAACACGCAGACGGGATTGTCGGTATAATCCAGCATCTCCCCGATGACGCTCCACCAGAAGAGATCGAAGATGCCGCAGGCGCCGAGCATCAGCGTATCCACCGCGAGGTAGTCGCCCTCGCCGCGCCCGAGCAGCATGAAGCAGATAAACGCGCCGATGATCATCGCCATGCCAACATAGAGGAGGCGGGAGCGTTTCGCCTTTGCGGGCAGGTTGCGTACGATCACCATCGCGACGATATACGGCACGGCCCAATACCAGGTGACGAGCCCCGTCAGATGGGCGAAGGCCGGATTGATCACCTGATACATCAGGCCGGAGTCGATCGTGATGATGGCGACAAAAAGAAACAGAACGCCGAGCGGTGTTTTAATGTCGCCGGGCAGCCTGTTTTCGGGCTCATCGCCCCATTTTCTTTTTTCTGAAACGGGCAGCATGGCTATGAAGATCATGCCGACCGGAATACACACCACAATACAGAGAAGCCCCGCGGCGGGGGAAACATTTCCGGCAACCAGATCGATAACGATCATCAGCAGATTTGAAAAGATCATCGCATCCGCACAGGATTTGATGCGCTCATTCTTCGGCGTGAAGGTTTTGAGGTAGTAGCCCCACGACGCCAGCGCGCAGCCGCTTGCAAAGCCGCCGACAATGAGGCCGGAGAACCACAGCACCGTCGGCGGGAAAAAGAAAGGCAGCGTAACGAGCAGGGAGACGCCCATGCCGACGAATAGGGCATACTTGGCCGCTTTTGGAGATTTTACGAAAAAGCCGGCGGAAAACAGCCCCGCGAACTGGGCGGCAATCGCGGCCATGATGTATCCGGAAGCCTCCACCTGCCGGGCCTCCAGCAGGCCGTAAAGGACCTGCCCTTCAAACAGGAAGGCCATCAGATAAGAAAAAAGAAAGGCGAATCCGGCGACCGAAAGAACTCGGTTGCTGATTTTTTTGCGCGTTTCCATTCTGCCGCCTCCTGTTCTCCAAAAATCCTGCTGTGCCGGAGCGATCCGTCCGCCTCGGTACCCGATAGACGGTCCTCTGAGGAAGACCGCGCGGCGCTGCAAGGCATCGCCGTCTCTCGTAGCCGTCCAAAAAAGAATGATCCTCCGGAACATCCATCAAGGCCGGGGAACATTCGCCCGGAATTCGTTTCTCCGGCCCGGAACGATTCTCCCATACGCCGATTCCGGCTGGATTCAAGCCCTTTTCCGTATGGGGATGTTCCGGATTTTATTGAAATTATGATACCATAGTCAGGGCAAAACAACAATCCTGTTTGTTGATTTTTGCCGGAATCTGTCTTTTTTGGATGCCGGTCCGGCCTGTCGGAGTATGACTCCCGGTCTCGTATCGGAGAAAAAATCGTGGGAAATTTACGGATCGTTTGAGTATTTTATGGGAGCCCGCCGTCTGCCCATCTGTGCCGGCGGAAAAAAGCGCCTGTATCTTTTGCCGTGTAAAAGTGCCTGTTTTTTTATCGGCTCCGCGGCCCGCAGGATTTTTTCTATGAGAGCTTGCAGTATATCCGCCCAATCCGGCGAGGGGAAAGCAATCTGACTTTTTGCCGCATAAAAAACGCCCCATCATTTTGATGGAGCGTTTTTTTCTTTGGCTTATCCTGCCCGGGACGCGGTAAGGGATGACCATTCCGCCCGGATTTTTCAGAGGCCTCTTTCCGGCTTATGCCTGCGGTTTGTGCTTGACGCGAAGGGCGGCGGCGGCGCGGGCAAGGTTCGCCTGCGCCAGCTTGTATTCCTGAAAGCTCTGTTTCTGACGGAGCTGTTCGAGCGCTTCGTCCATCTCCCGCTGTGCGCGCACGGCGCTGACCTCCTCCGGCTTTTCGGCGCTGTCCACAAGGACCAGCACCTCGCTGCCCGTGACCTTGATGATCCCGTTTCCGACGGCCACGATGTTATCCGGCTCATCGGGCAGGCGGTATCGCAGCTCACCCGCAACAATGGCCGCGATAAGTTTGGAGCGGTGCGGCAGGATCTGCATCTCGCCGTCCTCGGCCGGCACGGTGACGGAGGCGGCGGGGCCGTCATAAAAGACCCGGTTTGCCGCCAGAATGTGAAGCTCCATCGTGTCGGCCATCTCAGTCGCCTCCCGTCAGGGTCTTTGCCTTGGCGATCACGTCGTCGATGGTGCCGACGTTATAAAACGCCTCCTCCGGGCGGGAATCCATGTCGCCGGAGAGGATGGCCTGAAACCCTTTCACGGTCTCTTTCACAGGCACATATTTTCCGGGGATGCCGGAGAATTTTTCGGCCACGGAGAAAGGCTGGGAGAGAAATTTCTGCATCTTTCTGGCGCGGTAGACGGTGGTCTTATCCTCTTCGGAGAGCTCCTCCATACCGAGAATGGCAATGATATCCTGAAGCTCCGCGTATTTTTCGAGCGTCTCTTGCACCTTCCGGGCGGTTTCGTAGTGTTCCTGCCCCACGATCTCCGCTTCAAGAATGCGGGAAGTGGAGGAGAGCGGATCCACGGCGGGGTAGATGCCCTGTTCCACGATCTTCCGGGAGAGGACGGTTGTGGCGTCCAAGTGTGCGAAGGTGGTGGCCGGGGCCGGGTCGGTCAGGTCGTCGGCCGGGACGTACACCGCCTGCACGGAGGTGATCGAGCCGTCCTTGGTGGAGGCGATGCGCTCTTGCAGCTCGCCCATCTCGGTTGCGAGCGTCGGCTGGTAGCCGACGGCGGAGGGCATCCGTCCCAGCAGCGCCGAGACCTCGCTGCCCGCCTGCACGAAGCGGAAGATGTTGTCGATGAAGAGCAGCACGTCCTTGTGCTCCACATCCCGGAAATATTCGGCGATGGTGAGCCCGGTCAGGCCCACCCGCATCCGGATGCCCGGCGCCTCGTTCATCTGGCCGAAGACCAGCGCGGATTTTTCGAGCACGCCGCTTGCCTTCATGTCGTTCCAGAGCTCGTTGCCCTCTCGGCTGCGCTCGCCCACGCCGGTAAAGACGGAGTAGCCGCCGTGCTCGGAGGCCACATTGTGCATAAGCTCCTGAATGAGCACGGTTTTGCCCACGCCGGCGCCGCCGAAGAGGCCGATTTTGCCGCCCTTGGCGTAAGGCTCCAAAAGGTCGATGACCTTGATGCCCGTCTCAAGAATTTCAACGTCGGGGTTCTGGTCGGCGAAGGAGGGCGGGGCCCGGTGGATGTTCCAGCGCTCCGCATCGGGCGGAATCAGTTCCCCGCGGTCCGTCGTTTCACCGAGCGCGTTAAAAAGCCGCCCCAGCGTCGCGTCTCCGACGGGCACCGTGATGCCCCTGCCGGTGGCCGTGACGGCCATCCCCCGGCAGAGCCCCTCGCTCGCCCCCATCATGATGGCGCGCACCCGGCATGCGCCAAGGTGCTGGGCAACCTCCATGACGAGAGTTTTGCCCTTCACTTCCACGGTCAGGGCTTCGTCGATCTCCGGCAGATCCTTTTCATTTTGAAACAAAACATCTACGACCGGTCCGGAGACGGCCCGGATCGTTCCTGTTTTCATGACTGAACAGACCCCCTTGCTTGGGATGTTGCGAAACTGCCTATGGTTCGGCGCGGTGCAGTTTCTGGGCTCTCGCTCCGGCCGTGACCTCCGTAATTTCCTGTGTGATCGCGGCCTGCCGGACGGAGTTATATTTTAAAGAAAGGGCGCCGAGCATCTCGGTTGCGTTGCGGCTGGCGGTATCCATGGCCGACATGCGGGAATTCTGTTCCGCACAGAAGCTGTCCACCAGTACGCTGTAAATATAGCCCGAGAGGTAGCTGCGCACGACGCTGTCGAGCACTTTCTCGACGGTCGGATAGAATTCATAGGAAGAAATTTCTTTGGCCGCCCAGTCGTACTTCGCCTCGCCGCCTGTCTGTTGGGTGGAGAAGTGTTTCCGCTCAAACGGGAGGACCCTGCGCATGGTCGCCTCGGTGACGATGCTGTTGCGCATGACCGTGTAAATGACGTAGATCTCGTCGAGCTCCCCATGGTCGAAGGCGTCGAGCAGGGTGGCGGCGATCTCTCCGGATCGGTAAAGGTTGGGGTTCTGGGCGGTGTAGAAGAAGCTGTGCTCCACCTCCACGCCCTTCTGGAGAAAATACTGGCGCCCGAATCTGCCGATGACGTAGAATTTCGCCGCGGCGGTGTCGTGCAGATGCGCCATAGCGAGCTTCAGCACATTGTGGTTGTAGGCGCCCGAGAGGCCCTTGTCCGCAGTAACCACCAGATAGCCGCGCACTTTTGCGCTTTCCGGCCGCTTGTCTCCGATATCCACGTAACGGCTCGAGGCGTCCGGCAGGTTGTCAAAGAGGGATTTAATGCCCTTGCGCAGCGTGAGGAAATACGGCAGCGTCTTTTCAAGCTCCCGCATCGCCTTGCGCAGCTTGTTGGAGGAGATCAGATACATGGCGTTGGTGATCTTCCGCGTATCCCGGACGCTCGTGATGCGGTCCCGGATCTCCTTGGCGCTATCCATTGGCGCCACCTGCCTCCGAAGCCGCAAAGGCGCCGAGCGCGTCGGAAATCTGACGGCGGAGTTCCTCCGTCATCTGTTTTTTCTCCTCGATATTCTGTACGATCTCCGGGCGGAAGGTCTCGAACCACGCGAGCAGTCTGCCCTGCATGGCCTTGACCTCCTTGGCGGGCGTGCGGCTGAAGACGTGAGCGTTCGCTGCGATCAGCGTGAGAACCTGTTCGTGCAGACTCATCGGATGGTACTGCGGCTGCTTGAGCAGCTGCATCAGCGCCGCGCCGTGGCTGAGCTGCGCCTTGGTGGTATCGTCGAGGTCACTCGAAAATTGGGTGAAGACCTCGAGTTCCCGGTACTGCGCAAGATCAAGACGGACGGAGCCGGCGGCCTTTTTCATAATATCGGTCTGTGCGTCGCCGCCCACACGGGAGACGGAGAGTCCCACGTTTACGGCGGGGCGCTGGCCTGCGTTGAAGGAATCCGTCTCCAGAAAGATCTGGCCGTCCGTGATCGAAATGACGTTGGTCGGAATATAGGCGGAGACGTTGCCCGATTGGGTTTCAATGATGGGGAGCGCCGTCATGCTGCCGCCGCCGAGTTCCGGCGAGAGGCGGGCCGAGCGCTCCAGCAGACGGGAGTGCAGATAAAAGACGTCGCCGGGATAGGCCTCGCGTCCCGGGCTGCGTCCGAGCAGCAGGCTCAAGGCACGGTAGGCCACGGCGTGCTTCGAAAGATCATCATAGACGATCAGCACGTCCTGTCCTTTGCGCATGAAGTATTCGCCGATGGCACAGCCGGAATAAGGGGCAATGTACTGTAACGGCGCAGAGTCGCTGGCCGTGGCCGAGACCACGACGGAATACCCGAGCGCGCCGTTTTTCTTGAGCGTACTTACGACGCTGGAGACCGTGCTGGCTTTCTGGCCGATGGCGACATAGATGCACACGACGTTCTTATCCTTTTGATTGAGGATGGTGTCGAGCGCGATGGCGGTCTTGCCGGTCTGACGGTCGCCGATGATCAGTTCCCGCTGGCCGCGGCCGATCGGGAACATGGAGTCGATGACGAGCAGGCCGGTGTCCATCGGAACGGAGATGGCCTGCCGGTCCATAATGCCCGGGGCCTCCGATTCAATGGGGTTCCAGCCCGAGGCGGCAAAAGGACCGAGCCCGTCGATCGGCTCGCCCAGAGCGTTGAGCACGCGGCCGAGCACGCCGTCGCCCACCGGAATGCCGGCGGTTTTACCGGTGCGGATCACCTGAGTGCCCTGCCGGATACCGGTTTCGGAGGAAAAAAGGATGCAGCCGATGCTGTCCTCCTGGATGTCCTGTACCATGCCTTTGGCGCCGTTGTCAAACAGAACGATCTCGCCGTAGACCGCGCAGTCGATCCCGTCGATCACGGCGATGCCGTCGCCGACGGCGCGGACCGTTCCGACCTCTTTTTCCTGTACGGTGACGCCGAATTCCCCGACGCGCTCCTTCATAATGGAGATGAGCGTCTCCGGGGAGGCATTCTGCGCCGGGGCGGAGAGCGCCTCCTGAAGCTGGCGTTTCCGGCCCTCGCTGGACCAGTCAAGCTCCATGTCGCCGTATTTAATTTTAAATCCGTCTTTGAGGGAGGGATCCTCCACCACATGGAGCACGAGATTTTCCACGCCGAAGCGGCCGGCAAGCCAGTCCCGGATTCTTCCGTACTGCTCATAGCCGGGCGCCGTCACGCAAAAAAGCTGCGCCTCATTTTCGCCCGAAGGGGTGCAGGAGGAGCTCTTTTCCGGATCACTCATGGCTTTCACCCGCCTGATCCAAAAATCCGCCGTACAGGGCGGAGCCGTCGCCGGAGGCACCCTGCTGGAAGGAGAGCTTTTCGGCGGCCTCCGCGATGATGTTTGCAAGCTGAGCCTGCGTACCCTCAAGAATTTCTTTCTTCTTCATTTCGCCTTCCGAGGCGGCGTCGGTCAGCATCTTCTGCGCCTTTGCCTTCGCCTCGGTTAGAATCCGGTCGCTCTCCGCGGAAGCGGAGATTTTGGCATCCCGGATGATTCCGGCCTTTTCCTCTTCGACGTTGGCCATGGTTGCCTGATGCTGCGCTTCAAGCTCTTCGGCGGTTTTCTTGGCCGCCTCCGCATCCGTGAGCGCGCCGTCCACCTGCTTCTGCCGCTCGTCCAAGATTTTATGCACGGGTTTGAAGAGGAAAATGCGCATGGCTGCGACCAGAACCAACAGGTTGATGACCGTAAACAGCAAGTTCCAATCCACCTTAATCAATTTACATAGCCTGCCTTTCCGGGTAAGAAGATTACTGTGTCAGAATCAGGATCAGGGCGGTCACGAAGCCGTAAATGGCGGTGGCCTCGGCAAGGGCGCCGCCGAGAATCAGCAGGGTCATGATTTTACCGCTGGCGTCCGGCTGGCGGGAGCAGGCCTCCACGGCCTTGGCAGTGGCGATACCGATTCCAATTCCGGCTCCAATGCCGGTAAAAACTGCGATCCCCGCAGCGATTGCAGTAAGTGACATAATAAAAACTCCTCTCTGTTATTCGGATAATTCAATAGCTTCCTTAATATACACACTGGTCAGGAATACGAAAACATAGGCCTGCAAAAATCCGTCGAAGAAATCAAAATACAGGCTGAACACGGCCGGAATGCCGACCGGGACGAAGGACTCCAGCAGGATCATGACGACGAAAGCACCCAATACGTTGCCGAACAGCCGCATGCACAGCGAGAGCGGCCGCGTAAACAGATCCAGAATATTGAACGGCGTCACGATGGCGAGCGGCTTGGCAAAAGATTTTAGCCATCCTCCGACCCGCCGCTTCCGGATGGAGGCCGCCTGTACGAGCACGATGCTCATCACCGCAAGCGCGATCGTCACGTTGAGATCCTTGGTCGGCGGCTTGAAGCCGAACACGCCCATGATGTTGGCAAATCCGATGTAAACGAGCACCGTCACCAGATAGGGCGCGTACTGCTGTCCGTCCGGACCGATGACGCCGAGAACGACGCCCTCGAGCTTCGTCACAAACAGCTCCACGGCGGCCTGCCGCTTCGAGATGTGATCGACCCGGAGATTCCGCGTCAAAAGAAACGAGGCAAGAATCATTACGGCCATAACGATCCAGGTGACCACCGTTCCCTCGTCCACGCCGATGCCGCCGAAAACGGGGATCGTAAAGACCGTTTCGGTGTTCATCTCCGAGACGATTCTTTCGGAAAGATCACTCAACAAAAATCATCCTTTCCCACAGATTAAAACTTATTGCTTGGGATAGCGGATCGCCGTCAGATCCACGACAAGGCCCTGCACGCCGAAGACGAGCAGGGAAGCGCCGAAAATCGACATCAGCGCGGAGGCGGCCTCAAACGGCGCGGCGATCAGCAGAAGGGCAAATATCCCCGAAAGGATTCCCGCCAGCAGGATCAGCCACCACTGCTCCAGCCCGAAGCGCCTGGCCTCGTGCGCGGTCTGAAAGGTAAACGCGCTCTCCGCCAGAATAAAGATGCCCAGGGCAACCGGCAGCACCTGCATCAGGATTGCCGGATGGAGCAGCAGCACCGCCCCGAAGACAATGCCCAGGATCCCGAGCGCCAGATCAAACTGAAACGCGAGATCGAACAGGTCGTGGGTGAAATATCGGATAATCTTGACAATACCGGTAATTAGTATAACCGCCCCCAGCAGATAACACAGGGTCACCACCGAAAATTCGGGCCGGATCATGATAACGGCGCCGAGTCCGATCATGGCGAGCGACAGAACGATGCTTCCAATTTTGACGTTTTTCAGGCGTGACATGGCAGCCCCTCCCTTTTTTCAATGCCCTCCAAGTTTAGCGCGGCCGCCGAATAATTCCACGGACAAAAAAAGCGCCGTGAGAGATTTTTTCCCATGACGACGTTTTTTGTCACATTTTTGCCCATACCCGCTTATTTGTCACCATCGGCGACATTTTGGAGCGCAAAACGACTCGTGCCCCGCAGCAGGTGGCCGAGGTCATGGATATATTGATCCGGAGGATCCTTCATGCCGCGCCGGATCCACTCCGATGCAAGACCGGCAAACGCGGCCATATACCAATCCGCCAGAATACGGATCTGGTCGTCTCCGCAGGGGATTCCTTCCGCCTGCTTCCGTACGAACTCCATGGCTGCCTTTTCTGCGCCTTTGAAGATATATTCCTCCAGATGGTCCCGTTCGGGAGAATTGTAAACGTGCAGAACCAGTTTCCGGTTCTCATAGAGCTGCCGCGCCAGATCCAGAAGCAGCGTCTCCAGGGAGGAGCCGTCCACTTCGCCTGCGAGGATGCGTTCCGTGTTCGCCAGAAACAGGTCTTCCACCAAGGCACAGGTATCCTGATAATAATAATAAAACGTTTTTCTGCTGACGCCGCAGTCCTCAACGATATCCTTGACGGTGATTTGGTTGAGGGGCTTTTGGTTCAACAGCTTGACGAAAGAATCAATAATTGCCTTCTTCGTAAATTGAGGCATGACATTCACTACTCCTGGTAATATTTGGCTCCTATAATTATAATAGTATGAGTATACCTCAGTTCAAAGGGGAATTCAACAGGATTTTTCGGAAATCCGGCGGTTCGGGAGCCATTCTTTTGGGGATTTTAACGGCAAAAAATAGTGAAATTTTACAGAATGTAAAAAAAGGACGGCACATCCCTGTGCCGTCCTCGTCTTCAGTCATCCGAACCGCCCTCGCCTTCCTCATCGCACTCGTCGCAGAAGGTCAGCGGATCCGGTTCCGGATCGTTCGTTTCGTCGGCCTCAAAATCTTCGTCGAAAGAGTTCCTTTTATGATCTTCTCCCAAAAGGATCTCGCCGTGAAGCGTTTCAAAGTGAATCAGTTTTTCCGGATTATCGATCATTTTCATTTCCTCCTTCGCAATATCATGCAAAATCAACATTCGGACTTGTCGGAGGAGCCTCTGCCGCTCCTCGGAGGTTATGAAAGCGAACCGCCGGCCGAAAAGCCCCGGCCGGGAATCGAACGCGGATGACGCTGCCGGCATCCGTTCTGATCCCATCTTTATTTTAGCACAAATTCTGTACAAAGAAATGGGATTCTGGTAAAATATTGAAAGAAGAGCAGCCGCTGTCCCAAAACTGTCCGGACAAAAACGCACCGCCGAAAGAGGACAAATTTTTTCGGGCGGCGCGGCAAATCCGGCAGATGCCCACTGGGATCCGCCCGGGTGCCTCTCCGGATAGAACGCTGCGGCGGCTGTAACCGGGAGATTCCACGACCCGGATGCCGGAACGGGTTCCCGCTTTTGGAAATTCCACCGGGCTTTGTAATCCGGAGATAAAAGAGCTATAATAGGGAAAAACAGGGGCCGCCCCTCCGCCGCGGAGACGGAACGAGGCCACAGCCAAAAATTCGGGGAACAGGAGTGAGCAGAATGGATTCCTTTTTTCAGCGTCAAAACCTGAAGATGCATTTGTTCTGCCTCGGAAACGTGCTGTTGATCTGCGCGGGCTCCACGCTGCTTTCGCTGTTCGTTTACCATATCGGGGTCGCCAAGGAAAACGTGCTGATGATTTTCCTTCTGGGCGTTCTGCTGACCACCGTTTTTACAAAGGGCTATTTCTACGGCCTGCTTTCCGCCGTGATCAGCGTGTTTCTGTTCAACTTTTTCTTTACTGAGCCGCTTCATACGATGGCGATCCGCGATCCTCAGGATATGCTGCTGATGGTGTTCTTCCTGATCGCGGCGTCCATCTGCGGGGCGATGTCCTCCAAATTCCGGGAGCAGGCCAGCATTGCAAAGGAAAATCAGAAAACCACGCAGCTGATGTATGAAATTACGGAGAGCTTTCTCAACCTGACCGGAACGGAAAACATTGTGATGAACGGAATCCGTTTCATCCATGACCACACGAAGTATGACTGCTGCGTCCGGCTGGACAGCGGCAAATTCGATACGGGGAATACAGAATATAAAAGTGAGGGCTACGAGGCCTCCGAGGGCGATCCGGTGTTTCCGATTCAGGGGCTGGCGAGCGTGATCGGCACGCTGTCGGTCAACCGGCGCCCAGGGAAACCGTCGGAGGAGCATACGAAGCTGTTTCAGGCCGTCGTGCATCAGATGGCGATCGTGCTCGACCGCGAATTCATCTATCTTGAGCGGGAAAAGATCCGCCTTGCGATGGAGAAGGAGCACCTGAAAACCTCCCTATTGCGCAGCTTGTCGCACGACATCCGCACGCCGCTCACCGCAATCTCCGGCGCGAGCGGCCTCATCATCGACAACTACGACTCCCTCTCGGATGAGGAGGTGCTTGAGCTTGCCAAGGATATCCACGAAGATTCCTCGATGTTTATGCTGACCGCCCAGAATATCCTCGATATGACGCGGATCACCGACGGCCGGATGGAGATCAAAAAGAACTATGAAGCGGCGGACGATCTGATCGGCCAGGCGGCGGCCCAGACACGGACCTTCCTTGAGGGCAACGAGCTTCAGGTGCATCTGCCGGAGGAGATCCTGATGGTCCGCGTGGACGGCACGCTGATCGTGCAGGTGCTCGTCAACCTGATCAGCAACGCCTGTAAGCACGCGGGCGGGCAGGTAAAGATCGAGCTTTCGGTTTATCGTTCCGGCGGGGATGTCGTCTTCGAGTGCGCCGACAACGGGCACGGGATCGACGAGGGCCTTCTCGGCACGCTGTTCGACGACTTTGTCACCCTGCCGCGCAACATGTCGGATAAGGGGCGGGGCGTAGGGCTCGGTCTCTCCATCTGCAAAGCCATTGTGGAGGCGCACGGCGGGCGCATTACGGCGGAGAACCGTGCTTCCGGCGGGGCCGTGTTCCGATTTTATATTCCGGATGAAGAAGCGGAGGAAACCGAGGGATAAGATGGAGCAGATTCATATTTTGCTGGTGGAGGACGATCCGAAGATCGTCAACTTCATGTCGATGGCGCTCAAGGCAAAAAATTATAAGGTGACGACCGCGGCGACCGGAAAACAGGGGATTCTCGCCTTCTGCACGCAGAATCCGGATATCATCCTGCTCGATCTCGGGCTCCCGGATATGGATGGGAACGAGATCATTCAGGAGGTCCGGAAGGTCTCGGAGATTCCGATCCTGATTGTCTCGGCGCGCGGGATGGATGACGACAAGGTCGCGGCGCTGGATCTCGGCGCAAACGACTATGTGACGAAGCCGTTCTCGATGACGGAACTGCTGGCGCGCATCCGGGTGATGGAGCGGTTTATTGACCGCCGGGATCTCACGCAGCCGGAGACCGTCCTGCATTTCGGCGCGCTCACCATCGATACGGAGCGCCACCGCATCTTTCTGGATGAGGAGGAGGTCCATCTGACGCCGCTGGAGTACAAGCTGCTCGTGCTGCTCGCCGAGAACTGCGGCAAGGTGGTCACCCATTCCCAGATCATGAAAGAGGTCTGGGGCTATGAGGAGACCGGGGACGCCAAGAGCATCCGCGTCTGCATGGCCTCCCTGCGGCGAAAGATCGAAAAGGATACGGCCAACCCGCAGTATATTTTTACGGAGGTCGGAATCGGGTACCGGTTCGCGGATAAATAAAAAAGGAGAGGGCAAGCCTCTCCTTTTTCTTTTGTTTAAACAGGCGGTCACGCCGTATCTGTACGGTTTCCGGTCCTCCGTCTTTCTGCGTGTGACGCAGGGAAATGGAACCGGCCCCGCGGGAATTCCAGTCAGGATTTCCCTGCGATTCTGAAGATATACAGGGATTCCCCGATGACGACGATGTGGTCGTCCTTCTGGAAGCAGTAATCCCCGCCGGGCGCCGGATTCAGGGAATTTCCCTGTTTGACGGCGATGATGTTGACGTGGAATTTCTGGCGGACATTGATCTCTTTGATGGTCAAATTGACCCAGGCGGCCGGGACCGGAATCTCATAGATCGCGTAATTGTCCGTGACCGGGATAAAATCAAAGATGTTGTTCGCGTTGTAGCGGATCGACAGCCTCTCCGCAAGGTCCGGTTCCGGGTAGATGACCTCGTTGGCCCCGATCTTGTAGAGGAGTTCCTTTTGGATCTCCTGTTTCGCCTTTGAAACGATGTATTGGGCGTTGAGCTTCTTGAGCAGGGAAGTGATCACCAGGGAGGCCTGGAAATCCGAGCCGGTCGTCACAAAGCAGATGTCGAAGTTGTTGATGCCGAGCGACTGAAGCACCGCTTCATTCGTGCAGTCGCCGATCAGGGAATCGGTGAACTGCGGAGCAACCTGCTCGATGATCTCCGGATTCCGGTCCACGACCATGACGTCGTTGCCGAGCTCCTGCATTTTTTTTGCAAGATGGATGCCGAATTCGCCCATTCCGATCACAAGGATGGATTTCATAAACGCACTTATCTCCTTAACCAATTAATATATTTTCAGTGGGAAGCTCCGTTACCCGGCCCTTCCTTTTTTCTCCAAGAAGCAAGACAAACGACAGGCCGCCGACTCTGCCGGCGAACATCATGAGCATGAGGATCAGCCGTGATACGGAGCAGAGCTGGGGAGTGATTCCCATGCTCAGTCCTACGGTGCCGACCGCGGAAGTGACTTCAAAGAGCGTCTCCTTCATGCCGAAAGGTTCCAAGGCATAGATCGCGAAGGAGGCCACCATGATGCCGAACCCATAGACGATGGCGATGGCGCTGGCACGCTTGACCATGGCGTCGTCAAGTTTGCGTTTGTGAATGTTGATGCTGCTCTGCATGGTAGCCGTGGCGATGGTATCCAGCAGCAACACGGCGATCGTTGTCGTTTTGATGCCGCCGGCGGTGGAGCCGGGGCTGCCGCCGATAAACATCAGAAAGAGCGTCAGGATAGTGCCGCCGTCGGAAAGGCTCGCGGTATCGATGGTGTTGAAGCCGGCCGTTCTCGGCGTGATGGACTGAAACAGGGAGGCAAGGATCTTTTCTCCAAGAGGCATGCCGGCGAGGCTTTCGTCCGCCTCCGTCAGCAGAAAGATGACCCATCCGCTGAGGATCAGAATGCCCGTCGTATCAAGGACGAGTTTGGTATGCAGATCATATTTTCCGTAATGAAATTTATTTTTGATGATGTCGTCCCAAACAAGGAAACCGATGCCGCCGACGACAATCAGAGAGATCAGTGTTAAGCTGACCAGAGGGTCTCCGACATATCCGGTAAAAGAGGAAAACGGGCCGTACTTTCCCATGATATCGAAGCCCGCGTTGCAGAAGGCGGAGACGCTGTGGAAAATGGCGTTCCAGATCCCTTCCGCCAATCCCATCTGTGGGATAAACCGGATCGAGAGCATGCAGGCTCCAAGGAATTCAAAGAAAGCCGTAATTGCGATGATCCGGCGCGTCAGCCGGATCAGGCCGCCGTGGGTCATCGAGCCGGCCGCCTGCATCAGCAGGGAACGCTCGTGAAGCCCGATTTTTTTGCGTATGGCGACGGCAAAGGCGGTCATGACCGTCATGAATCCGAGTCCGCCGATCTGAATCATCGCCAGGATGACCAGTTGTCCGAAAAACGACCAGTGTGTATAGGTATCGGTGACGACAAGCCCCGTCACACAGGTCGCGCTTGTGGCGGTAAAGAAGGCGGTGAGGGGTGTGGTCCAGGTTCCGTCGGCGGAGGAGATCGGCAGAAGCAGTAGCAGGCCGCCGACCGTGATGACGCCGAGAAAGCTGAAAGCAATCAGCTCGGTATATGTCGGTTCAAATTTTTTATACATCGCCGGTTTCCCCCTGATAGTTGGTAAACATCGCAGCAAGATCCGATCCCCGCATCTGATAGGGGATTCCCTTCTCTTCAAAAATTTTTCGGTGCTCCGTGCTGTTGCAGAGTGAAACCATATTGCCCTCCGGTACGCCGAAGATGCGTTCCCCGATCCGGCACATCATGATGTTGTCGAGATCGTCGTCGGAGAGCGCAAACAGATAATGATAAACAAGCCCCCTGTCGATTTCGAATTCCTTCGAAACATGCAGATAGGGGATCTTTTTAAAAGACAATATTTTTTCCATCTCCTTTGCGGAATCTGTTCCACCGAACAGCAGAACCACCTGCTTCGAATCGGCCTTTTTTGGCGCATGTTTTTTTTGCCGGTCCAGAAAGCGGTCGAGCCCTTTCATCCACCAGAATCCCGCAGCGATGAACGCAAGAAACAACGGGATCAACATCCACTCCATTCTGCAAGCAAAGTCTCCTTCCGAATTTTGCGTCCATTATACAGCGCCGGATATAAATTCGGGATAAAACTGCAGAAGATCCCATAAGATTTGCGTTAGGATTCCGGTATGACCTTCTTAACGAAAATTTAACGGCATAACAAAAAGTTGTCCCCATTCGGAGGAAGCCGATCCGTCGGAAAAGGCCGTGAGCATGAAAAAGGGCAAACACTTTACATTATACATTATACCCCAAAAAATACATTCTGGCAAATCGGCCCGGACCGGCGCGGAAAAGAGTCAATAATAAAAGAAAAAAGCCGCCGCACGGGGCGGGGGCTTTAAGGAGGATATTTCCGCTTGGGCGGTCAGACGTTTTTTTGCACGTTGTAGCGGGTCGAGATCAGCGCCCAGTTCTGACTGAATGGCCGCATGATGTTCCAGTATCCGGCGCCGGAGAGGCCGGTTTCGTCCACAAGGTCGAATTTTGCCTCGATGCTCCGCACATCTTCAAACCAGACGACATGTTCCGTGCCCTCGGACATATAGCGGAAGAAAGGCGACTGTACGGTCTCATCATATTCGATGCCCGCGTTGTTCCGCGAGGCAATCCGTATCGCCTGCTCATTCCCAATGCTCATGGCCTGGGAGATTCCCTGCTCGAAAGGCAGCCTCCAGTTGTATCCGTAATTCGGAATCCCCAGCAGGATTTTTTCCGGCGGGATCACCGATACGGCATAGCGGGTAACGGCCTTTACTTGAGGAAGTGGCGCGACGGCCATCGGCGGCCCGTATGTGTATCCCCATTCATAGGTCATCAGGAAAACCATATCTGCGATGCCGCCGGTGGCGGGATAGTTATGGGCTTCATATAAAAGACCCGGCTGGTTGGCAAAGGTCTTGGGGGCAAGGGCCACGCTCAGCAAAAGTCCTGCCGCAGAGAGCCTTGCCTTGGCGTTGGAGAGAAAATTGAGGTAGGCCTGCGCATCCTCCGGCGCGATAAATTCAAAGTCCACATCGAGCCCGGCGTAGCCCTTTTCCTTCATGACCGCGAGGATATGATCCAGAACGCGGTTTTGGTAATCCTTGTCGTTGAGCAGGCGCTTCGCCTTTTCGGTGGAGAAGGACCCCCCCTCCGTGATCGTCGTGAGCACCATGATGGGCTCCGCCTGATACTGATAGGCCAGACGGATCAATTCGCTGTCGTCGACAGGAATCAGATCGCCGTTTTCCCGGAAGCCATATGAAAAGATCGAGAGATAGGTCAGAAACGGCAGGGCACGGAGCAGCGTATCGCGGTTAATGTACGGATAGGCATATCCGCTGATGCGGATGGTGCGGGTTTTCTCTCCGCGAAAGCGGATGGTCAGTTCCTGCCCGACGCGGAGTATCGGATTTTCCACAAGCTCCGGGTTGTTTTGAATAAGCACGATGGCGGTGGTCCCATAGGCCGCGGCGATGGAGTCGAGGGTATCGCCGCGCCGGACAATATAGACAATCTTCGGCAGCGTGATAATGAGCGCCTGCCCGACGACGAGCCGGGAGGGCGCCGAGAGGCCGTTGTCGATAAGAATTCGTGATGCGGAGATGCCGTACTGTCGGGCAATCCCGTATACAGTTTCTCCAGGCCTGACAATGTGGATCAGCATGGGGATTCCTCCTTTCTTTTCATGGCCCGGCGATTGCCGGTTACGAATTCAGTCTATGAAAACCGGAAAAAAGGTGTGAGTTCCATTTGGCAAACGGCGTTGCGCGATGCTTTTATTTATGATATAGTTACACACAGAGCGGCGGCATGGTCGGCGGACCGGCGGCTCAATTCTCGATTTTGGCGGGTAGCATGAAAGATTTGTCTGAAAATCGGAGGCCGCACTGCCTCTATGTCGTATTTACGTCCACTCCTTACAAGATCGGACGGCTGATCCGGGTGGTCACCAGAAATCTGTATAATCATGTCTCCATCTCGCTGGACGGCAGCGTGGACGGTATGTATTCCTATGCGCGCCATTACAAAAACACGCCGTTTTACGGAGGCTTCGTCCGCGAGTATCCGGATCGCTACCGGAAAGAATTCGGCGTCACGCGGGTCAAAATCTGCGCGCTGCCGGTGACCGAGGAACAGTACCGGCGAACGGAGGAGCGCTTCGCCCGGATGATCGCGGAGAGCGACCGGTATCCCTACAATCTGATTTCGGCGTTTGGCGTACCGTTTCACAAGCGTTTTCTGGCGGACGGCTCCTTCACCTGCGCCGAATTTGCCGTGGATGTGCTCAGCACGGTGGACAGCCGCTTCGATCCGAGGCGTTTCTATACGATCCGGGAGCTGGAACAGAAGCTGGATTCCGGAAAGATCTACGAGGGAGAATATCCCGCCCCGGTCCTCGGATGCGAGGATGATTTTGAGAAGGAGCAGAGCACCCTTTTTTACGCGAGCCATACGGCCCGCAATTTTGCCCTCCTGCTAAAGTGCAGATTCGGCCGGGTGACGCGGCAGGCCGACGCCTTTAGGCCAAAGGAGAACGCATCCTGCCCGACTCCGGAAAGCCCGCCGGAACAGGCCCGCTTTCCACGAAATCAAAAATAAAAGAAGCCCGGTTTCCTGCCGGGCTTCTTTTTTATAAAAATCACATTATTCGCACATGCCGCGCAGACGGTCGAGACAGACCATCAGGCTCGGATAGACGGGAGAGGTTCCGGCGATGCTTCCATCTGCGCCGACGACACGGAACTTCCAGCCGCCGTCCCCTTCCGGGATGATCTCGAATCCGCCGCAGGCCAGGCCCGGCTTCGCATCGTTTCCCGTGAGACCGTCGTAGACCGCGCGGAAATAGGCGGCAACCTGTTTTCCACCGTCCGCGCTGACGATCTCTTCGTTTTCCTCCGTCGTGGACGCGACGATTTTTGTCACGGCCTCAAAGATGGTTTCGTCATACTGCTCCATTTCGATCGCTCCTTTTTAGTAAATTTTATACGCCGCGGAGAGTAAAATTGGTAAAATACCGTCGGTTTTTAAGAAAAACGATTTTTCTTTGGAGAAGCAAGGGCGCAATTTCCGGTTTTTATCCTCATCGATGCAGTACCGGAGCTTGCTAACGCCCGGATTCCAGGGCTTCTATACGCTATGGACAACGAAATCCGCAAAATACTGTCGGTTTTTGAAAAAAGCGTTCTTTTCTTGGAGAAGGGCAGGCGCTATTTCAGGTTTCCGTTTTCATCGAGGTAGTACCGGGGTTTGCCGACGCTCGTATGCCGATATTCCACCGCATTTTCCGGGCAGGCGCTGATGCAGGCCATGCAGTGCGTGCAGGCGTTGCCCCAGACCGGGCGGTCGTTTTGAATTTCGATGTTGCGCATCGGGCAGAGCGCGGCGCATTTGCCGCAGCCGGTGCAGGCTTCCGTCGTGCGGAAGTCCTTTGCGCGGATGAAGAATCGATAAAACCCATGGTTAAGAAGCCCGCTTTCTAGATTACCCACCGGTCCGGATCTCTTTCCGGGGAATGTCAGTCCGGCCCGGATCCGGGCGGCGGCTTTTCGGAGCACCGGCACCGCAAGCTCGAGGATCTCCTGCGCCTCGGCCTTTTCCGGCGTATGGAACATGGCGATATAATTTTCCGGCATCACGACGGAGCGAAGCCCCATGTAGCTGAGCCCTTTTTCACGGCAGAACGCTTTCAGATAGGCGGCCGCGTTTCCGGTGCCGTCGCCGCAGGTCATCACAAACCAGGCTTTGTCGCTTCCCGTCAGGCGAACGGAGGAGAGCCACTCCTCCACAACGGCCGGAATGCGCCAGGCGTAGGTCGGCGTCACGATCACCCAGGGGCGTTCTGAAAAAAGCTCCTCCCGATTGCCGGAGCGGATGGCGTCGTTCATGGAGAAACACTCATCCTCCAGCTCCTTCGCGAGGATCTTTGCCGCATAACGGCTGTTTCCCGTGCCTGTAAAGTAAAGGACCATTTCCCGCATCTCCTGTCAATATCTTCCGGTTTTATTTTATCAGGCCGGGCGGCTTTTTACAATGAAAAATTAAAAAGGATGCCGCAGGATCTTCGCTTTCCCCCATGTTCGGCGGAAAAAAGTTGAAGGTCTGGCCCGTCGCGCATCCGACTTTGCTTGGTAGCGTGGGGGGAGGCGGATCCGCTCTGGCAGGCGCGCCACGTCTTCCGGATGGAAAAACGCCGGGCAGAGCGGCGAAAAAGCCTCATAATATGGCTGTTTATGGAAAAATATAGGGAATATTAAAGAAAATAAGATATAATACTTTGAATTATATAATTTTGAAATTGACGGCGGATTTGTCTACGGAAGCGCAGCTGCGGCAGATTTTACAAATGTAAACTTTTCTCGACGGTATGCCGGAAAAAATCGTTTTATGATATAATAAAACTCTCATGGGGCGTCCGCCCCGGAAAATTCACGGGCCTGTGCCCGGGCAGGAGAAACGGACGGGAATATGAAACATTTCTCACAAACGTTCAGGGAATGGCTACGCAAAAATCCGCATGCGTGGTATGCGCTGCTGTTTCCGGCTTATATGGCGAGCTATTTTGCGACGGAAGCCATTGTGGGGGAGAACGCGGATTACTGGGTCTCCTATCTGCCGCTGGATGACAAGATTCCGTTTCTGGAATGGTTCGCCCCGATTTATTATATCTGGGCGTTTTGCCTGCTCTTCGTGGGGCTGTACCTGCTTTTTAAGGATGGGGCCGGTTTTAAGAAATTTATGATTTTTCTGTTCGGCGGGATGTTTGCCTCGCTGCTGATCTGCCTCCTGTTTCCGAACGGACAGAATCTCCGGCCGACGGTCTTTCCGCGGGAGAATTTCTTTACGGAGATGGTGCAGATGATCTATTCGGTGGATACCTGCACCAACGTCTTCCCCAGCATGCACGTCGTCGGTGCCATCGCCGCGCTCGGAGCCGTTTTTCACAATCGGGTCCTGCGGCGCTACTGGCTGCCGGCCGTCATCCTGTGCATCCTGATCTGCGCCTCCACGGTCTTTCTCAAACAGCACTCCATTTTGGATGTCTTCGGAGGCATTGCGCTTGCCGTTCCGCTCTGGCTGCTCGTCTACCGGGAGAAAAAGACCGCTCCGCAGGAGGCAAACTCCTCCGAGCAAAACGGATGAGCACGGGATTTCCCGGGCTTAAAAGCAGCGGCGTTTCCCCACGGCGGGAGAATCTATTCCACGGTGGTTTTTCCTCATTCCGACGGTGTGACGCCGCGATCATGATCCTATAAATATAAAAAAGCCCGGAGATCCGGGCTTTTGTTTTTTATGTAATGAAAAAATCGGTATATCAGAAAATCACGCTGTGCGGATCAAAATTCGGTATATCAGAAAATCACGCTGTGCGGATCAAAATTCGGCATTTTTTCGGGAGGAATGCAGTTGCGGTAGAGTTCCGCAAGGCCGTCCCAGGCCTGTTGGCGGGTGCAGGGAGCGCCGTCTTTCGGCAGGACCAAGATGACGTAATGCACGCCGAACAGAAAGACGCGGACGCCGGTATCGGTGAGTCCGCTGCGGAAATAAAACGCGAGGCGGCGGTTCCGGGCCGAGAGATCGGCCTCATCCGCGGCATACTCCGGGTCCTCAACCTCCAGAAGCAGCCACCGGCAGGACATCTCCTCCCGAATCTGCCGCAACAGCACGCTGCCAATGCCCTTCCCCTGAAGGTCTTTCCGGATGGCGTAGTAATCAAGGAGCTGAAAATCCGGATCCCCGGCATGGATAAATAGCGCATAGGCCTGAAAGTCGTCGCCGTCCGGCACCAAAAAGCCGGAGTTGATGCCGCAGTCAAACAGCATTTGCATATAGGGCATCGGTTTGAGCTCATCCGGCGGGAACTGAAGTTCCATATCCGCGTAGACCATCGGAAAATTCTGTGTGCCGAGGGTTACGGTTTCCATATTTCCTCCACGGTCTTGCCTTCGCCAAAACGGGCGGCGGTCTCCATCAGTACCCGGCACATCTCTTTCGTCTTTTCAAAGCCGGCCGATTTGGTCATGGTCCGCTCGTCCATATAGAGCTTCCGGTTGACCTCCACCATGACGCTCAGCACGCGGTTGTCCTTGCCGTAATGCTTCATCGGCGTGATGGTTCCGGAGTAGGGGAAATTGATTTTCACGGAGTAGCCGTGTTCCCGGCAGACCTCGGCCATCACCGTGCGCAGGGCGGGCGGCGTATGGAAGCGGTCGGTGCCGATGCAGAAATCCGGCAGATCAAAAAGGCTGATCGGCAGGACAGGCAGGGAGGAAGAGAACGAATGCCCGTCGAGGATCGTACATCGGTTACAGGTTTCAAGCGCGTGATCCACGGCAGCGGCCAAGCGCGCGTGGTGCGGGTCGTAGAACTCTGCCAGAATCCGGTTGCGCAGAGTTTCATCATAATCGCGGATCTTTTTATAGTCCACACCGCGCAGGTACATCAGGCCCTGGCCCTTTTGTGCGCAGGATTCATCCTGATCGTTGCGGAAGCGTTCCACATCGCAGACGAGGCGGCTCACGGGGAAGAGAACATGAACCGGGAATTCCTCCTCCCAGCCAAACAGCTCATCACAGAAGGCATCGGTCATGGCGATGATCTCCCGGGACAGCGTTTCGTCGTCGAGGACGATGGTGTTCCGGTAGTCTTCCGGAATGGAAACGGAGCTGTGGGGGATGTGAACGACAACGTGTTCAAATGACATGAAGAAGATCCTTTCTTTGTTTAAAACAAATAACCGGAGACGGAGTTCGGCACCCAGGGGCACCAGTAATCGTAGACCGGCGCGTAAAGATTCCGACAGAAGACGATATATAGAATGGTAAACACCATGAGGAGAATCGTAAAAGTCCGAACCGCATAATCGGCCTTTGAGGGCTCGTGCTCGCAGTACCAGGTGCGGCCTTTGTGTTTGCCGAAGCCGCGCAGGTCCATCGAGTTTGCGATCATCTCCACCTTGCCGAAGCTGGAGGTAATCAGCGGGATCAGCATCAGCACATACTGGCGCAGCTTTTTTCGGAGGGAGACTCTCTTGCTGTCCAGTTCGAGCCCCCGCATCTGCATCGAATTCCGGATATCCGTAAAGTCGCGCGCGATATCCGGGATGGTGCGAAAGGCGAGGGAGAAGATGATCGCCGCCTTGTAGGGCAGGCCGATGCCGTTGAGCCCGGCGGCCAGCTCGGAAGGCGTGATCGACAGCACAAAAGTGATCGCAACGGAGAAGGAGACGACGCGCTTGAAGAACATCATGCCGACGTACCAGAGCAGCTCCTTGCTGAGGTAGAAATGGCTGCTCACCTGCCAGAGGATCTGCTCGGTCGGGGCGACGTAGGTGAGGCCGGAGGCGGGCTTGATCAGCCAGATCATCAGCGAGCCGATGACACCGTTCATGATAAACAGGAATCCCAGCATGATCAAAATCGGTTTCCAGTTCGGCTTCATCGAGGCGGTGCAGGCCGTGCAAAGCAAGAAAATGGGAAGCAGCAGTCGCACATCAAAGGTGGAAATTACGGCTACCATCATCACGATGAGGGCCAGAACCTTGGTTCTTCCGTTCAGCTTGTGAAGCGCGGTGGTACCCGGCGTGTAGTTGATGACAAACCGGTTATTCATGGGAAACCACCTCCTCTGGCGGGAGTTCTTCTCCGCTTCCGGCGGCCGCGGCTGTTTCGGAAAAGGCGCCGGGTGCCCCGGAAGGTTTTGCAGAACCGGCGGCCGCGGCTTCTTCCGCGGTGCCGGCTTTCATGGTCCGTTCGTAGTCGATAAAGTGCTCGATGAACTGTTCCGGCGGCAGGCCGAGATTTTTGGCCAGCAGGTAGAGCGAGGTCTGCTTGAGGTTCGCATGCCGGATGATCTCGTCGTCGGAGAGCACGGAGTAAACCGAGTCGTCCGCGATGATCTCGCCGTCTGCAAAGACGACCGCCCGCTCGGTGTTCTCGATGGCGAGATGCATGTCGTGGGTGATGAAGATAATCGTCTTGCCGTATTCGGAGTTCAGGCGATTGATAAATTCGATAAAGTCGGTATAGTGGCGGTAATCCTGGCCGGCGGTCGGTTCGTCGAGGATGATCGTATCCGGGCCGAGCGCGATGATCGAGGCGACCGTGATGCGCTTTTTCTGGCCATAGCTGACCGCGTCAACCGGCCAGTTGCGCATCTTGAAAATGCCGCAGGCCTTCATCGCGGCCTCCGAGCGCTCCCGGATCTCCTCCTCCGGCAGTTTCCGGAGCCGCAGCGCCATCTCCACCTCGTTTTTGATGATGTCGTTGACGAGCATCTGGTTCGGCGTCTGCATGACGTAGCCGACGCGCTCGCCGATCTCCCGGATGGTCATTTGCCGGGCATCCTTGCCGTCGATATAGATATTTCCGTGCTGCGGGCGGCTGATTCCGGTGACAAGGCGGGCGAAGGTGGATTTTCCCGCGCCGTTCTTGCCGATCACGGCGATGCGCTCCCCCTGATGAACGGTCAGGGAAAGTCTTTTGACGACGTCCTTGCCGGGTTCATAGGCATAGGTCACGTCCTCGAGGCGGAGGGCCTCCGCTCCGGACTGCCGGCTCTGCTTTTTCGTTTTGGCGCGGAAGAAGGTGAGGAGCTTTTCCCGGTCGCCGTCGGAGAGCGTCAGATGCTCGATGTCACAGAGGGTGGGGTTATCCTGAATGTCGCAGCCGGCGTATTTCATAGCGGTCAGGTAGAGCGGCTCGCGGATGCCGTTCTCCTCCAGCAGGGAGGAGGTCAGCAGTTCGTTCGGCTTTAAATCCGCAAGAATGCAGCCGTCGCCCATCAGAAGGATGCGGTCTACCGGGCGGTAGAGCACGTCCTCAAGGCGGTGCTCAATGATGAGCACGGTTTTTCCGGTCTCTCTGGACATCCGGTCGATCAGGTCGATCGTGGTGACGCCCATCTGCGGATCAAGGGCGGCCAGCGGCTCGTCGAAGATCAGAATGTTGACGTTGTCCCCCAGGACGCCCGCCAGCGTGACCTTCTGTTTCTGCCCGCCGGAGAGGTTGAACGGCAGCTCGGTGAGAAACTCCTGCATCTGTACGATGTCGGCAAGGCGGTCCACTTCCTCAAGCATCTTCGGGCGCGGCGTCATCTCGTTCTCCATCGCGAAGGCGATGTCCTCGCCGACGGAGAGGCCGACAAACTGCGCGTCGCTGTCCTGGAGCACGGTTCCGACCTCTTTCGACAGCTCGAAGATCGAAAGTTTCCGCGTATCGCGTCCGTTAACCAGGCAGGTGCCGGTGATTTCGCCCTCGTTGGAGAACGGAACCAGGCCGTTGATGCAGCTGGCCAGGGTGGATTTGCCGCAGCCGGAGGGCCCGAGCAGCAGAACCTTTTCCCCCTCGTAGATCGTGAGGTTGATGTTCCGGAGCGTCGGCTGTTTTTGAATCTTATATTTGAAACTGAAATCCCGGAATTCAATGACGGGCTTGCGTTCCATGACAAAACTCCCTTCGGTAAAAATAGCCGAAAGCAGATAAAACAAGACAAAATTCGTCATAAAGAGGATATCGCTTTTTTGCCCTGTTTTATCTGTTTCCCAAAAATCAGCCCCCCGGATTTCCGCCGGAGGGCTGATCGGATTCCGGGGATTATTCCTCTTCTGTCAGGTTGTTTCGCTTTGCGTTGCGTCTGGCGAGGATAAAGAGCAGCGGGATGCCGACGATAATCAGCACCGCGGAGTTGGAGATGCTGGATGCGAAGCTCTGAAGGAACGTGATCTCCAGATCGGTGGAGTAGAAGAGGGAGGTCATGACCGGGGTCACGACGCCGAACGCGAAGGAGTTGCAGAGGACGGCGATGATCGCGTAGATGATCGCGTGTTTCACGGTGAAGATGCCTTCCTTGATTCTCGCGCCGTAGAGCGGGAGCAGGCCGATGCAGAAGCCGAGGACGCCGTTGCCGATGGACCAGTCAAACCAGAACCCCCAGCCGCCGATCAGGTCGGCCAGGCAGTTTCCGACGAGCGTGGCGATGCAGGCCGGAAGCGCGCCGAACAGGGCCCCGACGATGACCGGAATGATCATGGCGGTCGTCAGGTAGGTGTTGGTAAAGACCGGGATGGAGCCCCAGACCATCAGAACGCCGAACAGGGCGGCTCCGATGGCCACCGCGACGATGGTGCGGGTGTTCCATTCCCCAAGAAGAAGTTTGCCGATAGATTTCTTTTCCATTTTTGTAAGTACCCCCAGTCGATGGTTATGTCAGTTGCGAATAATATGAAAACATGCCTCCGCATGCGGAAAGAAGAGGTTACGGCTGGCTGAAGATGATACGCCAGTTGGTGCCGGTCCCGATGCGGTAAGCTCCGGCGAACGAGCCTTGGTTGATGGCTACGGCCATGCGATAAAGAGAATTAATGTAGAGGATCGGTTCTCCGATGCGCACGTCCGCGAAGGAATGGCCATAGTGAATGTTGTTCTGATAGACCAAGGTGGAGTTGTTGGAGATCGTTGCCCCCACCCGGTCACCGTACTGAAAGCCGGCGGCCTCGAATTTTTCGCGGGGAATGTTGGTCCAGATGCTCCCAAAGCGGACATCCAGAATGTCGATGCAGCCGGAGACGAAGCCGTTTCCCGTGATCACCTCGCCGCAGGGCAGCTCAAGAATCTGATCCAGAGGCAGCTCCGGGCCGACCTCTTCAAAGGCAATCTGTCCGGAGGCAAGCTTCGCGCCGGTGTTGGCGTAGACGTCGCGCCCGTGGAAGGTATAGCTATATTGGGTGTTTTCACGGCGGTGGCGGCTCTCGTCGATCTCCCGCATCGCTGTGATGCCGATATATTTGTTTACATGCGTCAGGGTGCCGTTGTCAGGCGTCACGATGTAGCGGCCGTCCTTGGTTTTTGCGGCAACACTCTTTCGCGAACTGCCGACGCCGGGGTCGACGACGGAGACAAAGACGGTGCCCTTCGGCCAGTATTCGATTGCCTGAAAGAGGCGATAGGAGGCCTCCCAGATGTTGTACGGGGTGATATCGTGCGTGAGGTCGAAGATACGGAGCTCGGGATCGACGGTGAGGGTCACGCCATACATGGCCGAGACGGCGCCGTCGGTAAGACCAAAGTCACTTTGAAATACAACGGGAGCTTTCATAGGATCCACCCTTCCTTGTCGGGGAGACAAATGCCGGCCTTTCAGCCGATTTTTCTGATGGTGACGGTCCACGAAGGTCCGAAGCCGAGCGCCATGCTCTGCATCAGGTTGTCCTCCCGCAGAGCAGCCGAAATCCGGAGCAATTCGTTGACATAGAGCAGGGGGGCGCCTTTTTCCACCGAGCCATAGGTCTTTACAAACGGCACCTCGGTTGTGAGCACCGTCATGCCTTGATGCGCAATCTCGAGCATCAGCAGGTCACCTTCGCGGATCCCGGCGTGCTCAAAATCGGCGGCGGCGATGTTGCTCCAGAGGTTGCCGAAGTTGGGGTCGGCAATTTCAAAATATCCGCGTACGGTGTCATCGGTATCCACCGAAGCCTCCAGCAGAGGAAAACGCACAAGTTCGGATTCCGGATATTCCGGCCCGGTCTCTTCAAAGACGATCTGGCCGGCGGCAAGCCGTGCGGCGGTATAGGCGAAAAGATCACGGCCGTCGAATACGCTGGAGCCTTCGCTGGTCGGACGGCGGTGGTAGGATTCGTCGATCCGGCGGAGAGACGCGATGCCGTGATAGGTGGCGATATGCGTCAGAGTGCCGTTGTCCGGCGTGATGATATAGTAGCCGTCCTTTGTGCGGACAGCCGCGGCTTTCCGGTCGGTGCCGACGCCGGGATCGACGACGGAGACAAAGATGGTCCCCTTCGGCCAGAAGCGCACCGTCTGCCAGAGGCGATAGCTGGCGCTCCAGGCGTCAAAATGCGGGATCTCGTGGCTTGCGTCAAAGATATCCAGTTCCGGGTCCACGCACTTTGCGACGCCGTGCATGGCAGAAACGGCTCCCTCCTTATAGGTGAAATCCGTTTGAAAGACGAGGATGGGTTTTTCCATGGAATTCTCCCTTCTATGATAAACAAAAAAGCAGTCCCCGAAAAAAAGAGGACTGCCGTTTATCCTCATCTTTCGGATTATCCGCAGGAGTTGGCACCACGCGTCACCGCAGGTTGTCGGGCTTCAAAGGGCCTGTCCCTCAGCCGCTCTTGATAAGGCTATTAAAATTATGTTCTTATTTTAACGACCGCAGTCGTTCCTGTCAAGGGATTTTGCGTCGAAGGAGGCCTATTTCTTCCGATTTTCGGGGCTTATCCCATCAGCAGGCCGCCGACAAGGGAAAAGTATTCCGGCAGATGACCGTCCTTGATCCAGAGAATGTCGTAGCCGAATAGCCCTTTGGTCAGCTCGGTGACGCTGCCGCCGATGGATTCGATGGAATAATGCATGTCGCAGCCGCGGACGCATTCCTTTCCGCAGAGCCGGAGACATTTGCCGTAGCCGCAGAAATCACAGGTGCCGGCAGAAAGATAGCGCGAACCGGGGGTCTCCCATTCCATCTTTGCCAGATAATCGGTCAGCCTGTGACGTTCCGGAACGGTGATGGCCTCCATCAGGTAATTCAGTTCCTCGGGAGAGAGCGTCTTCTGCGTGGTCTCCGGGTCAATCACATATTTCCGCGCAACGGCGTGAAGCGTGCGATACTGGCGCCAGTAATCCGCTACGTCGAAATTAAAGGGCGGGCAGGTCCAGTACTTTCCAAAATTCGGGCAGCCCTGGCAGCAGGCAAAATACCGGCTGAAATTGAAGTAGTTCGCAAGAAAATCTTCCACCCGCAGATCCTGAATCTGTTCTTCGATCGTATAAAGCGGCCGATCAACGGGGATCAGCGCCGATTTTTCTTCTTCCGTCATAAAACAGCCTCCTTTCGACTTCCGCGAGTTATTATACACGATTTTTTTAAAATCTGCAATGTCGGGGCTTCCCTCTTTTTTTCCAAAAAAACGGGGATATAAAAAAACGGCGGGGATCTCCCGCCTGCCCATTCTTACCGGAGCCCGTCCATGAGCTCCCAAAACCGGTCCATCAAGCCGCAATGCGCTTTGCCGGCGTTCGCTTTCTCATACAAAACAATCAGGGTTCGCGGAGGGCCGTCCCCATTCTTCCCGATGCCCATAAGTGGGAAGATCCGGATGAGGCTGCCGCCGGAATGCCATTCGCGGGCGCCGACTTTTGCGGTACCCGGCTGTGCATCGAGAAATTCCTCGATTTTGCCCGAAGAATCCACCCATAGTTCGGGATTTTTCATGCCGTCCCCTTTCTGAAGCGTCAGTCCGCATCCCGGATGCGAAACCGCGCAATCAGGTTTTCCAACATCCATTTTTCACCGAGAAGCTGGCGGAAGGAGGCGGTCTTCGTCTTTTCCTCCGACCGAAGCCGCGCGATCCTTTCGCATAAGCCGTTCCGTTCCTCCAGCAGGGAATCGTACAGGTCCTCGATCTTTCCGAGCTTCTGTACGGCCGCATCCGGATCCTCCGCGGTGTAGCGGAGGTCGGCCTTTTGAGTGAGCCTTGTCATGCGAAACCGCCTCCGTCCCTGTTTTGAAAGTGGAATATTTTCTTCAATCGCTTTTTTCTAAAGATACCTTCCGCGGAAGGGAAAATGGTGCTGCCGGTATTTGAGCCGGAAACGGGCGCTTTCCTCCCGCACTTTGCTCATGCCGCCGATCAGCCCGCCGAGCGCCGTAAACATACCGTCGAATTTTAACGACGGCCGATCCGGGATGCCATCCTTGTATTTTTCAATCAAATAATCATACCGGTCGGCGGCCCGGGCAACGGCGTCCTCCCAGGAGATATAAAGCTGGGCGGCCGCATTTTCGCCGATCCGGCGCAGGGCCTCCGGGTGTTTGCAGGCTTCGCCGATCACGGCGGCCAGAGACTCGGCATTTTCGTCGATCAGCAGGCCGTTCTGCCCGTCCATGATGCCCTCTGCGGCGCAGCTTCCCCACACGAGCACAGAAGGAAGCCCGCAGGCCGCAGCCTCCCGCACAACGATGCCGTTCGTGTCGAAGGTAGAAGGAAACAGGAACAGATCCGCCCGGCAGTACCAGGCGCGGAGCAGTTCCCGGTCCTGAACCGCCCCGGGGAACAGGCATTCCGCCTGAAGGCCGAGAGAATCCCGGTACGCGACAATCTCCTCCAGGTTGAGGCCGGAGCCGATAAAGGCGGCGGTGAAGGCAAGCCCCTTTTCTTTTTGCATTTTCAGCGCATCCAGGATGATGCGGATTCCTTTGTACCACATCATCCGGCCGACGAAGAGAAAGAGCGGCTTTTGGGGGTCGAGGCCGTATTCGGCATCCAGTTTCCGCAGTTCGGCATCCGGCACGCGCCCTTTCGGGAAGTCGACGCCGTTCTCCATGATGATGTAGTCGCCCTGATAGCCGAGTTTCCGCATATTTTCGCCGGCACCGTGGCTGACGGTCCAGACCTCGTCTGCGGCTTCGATGTTGTTGCAGAGCATCCGGAGCGCCTCCTTCTGGAGGAATTCCGAACGGACGGCGCGGCCGACGTCGATATCAAATTTTGTGTGGTAAGTGAGCACGATCGGTTTTCCGGTCAGTTCCCGCAGGGTTCGGGCCATCACCATCGACATGACGGGGCAGTGGCAGTGAATCAGGTCCGGCCGGAAATTCCGGAGCGTCTGCACCGGCTCCATGGTAAACGGATATCCCGCCCGGTAGCCGAGCCATTCGGTGGTGTTGATGCTGGGATAGCGAACAACGGGGAACGAATAATGATCTTCGACGCCGGGGTATTCCGGGATGCCGACCGCGATTTCCGTGCCGGCTCTCTGCAAAATGGATGCATAGTTCACCACCGCGTTCGCAACGCCGTCAAGCTGCGGCGGGAACGAGTCGTTGAGCAGGCAGATACGTTTGCTTTCCAGAGGAGCACCTCCTTTTTTTCTTCCTGTTTTCCGGGGCGCCGATGAAATCCGGCAGCGGCGATGTTCTCCGACGGGCCGTGCCCTGCGGATGAATCCACGGGGCTTGCATTTCCCGGAGAGAGGTTGCCGGCTTCCGTTCCGGCACAGGGGGGCGCGGGGGTTCTTTCTATCAAAGTATGGGCTCTTTTTCTTCATTTAGCGAAAAAGAGATTCCGGTCTCTCGCATAAACATAGGGTTTTCATTTATTCCTTTGTGCTCATTTTAGTGCCCGCTGTCGGGGAAGTCAAGAAGAAGCGGCCGGTTTAAAAGAAAGTTTACAGTTCGATAAGAATTGGCCCGCCGCCGAATCGGACGTTTTAGAATTTTCGGCCCGGAAGAAACAGAAAAAGTTCGGATTCTGTCTTAATGCGCATTTTTCGGGGAATCCTTGCGGGAGGTGATGGGCGTCGTTTCATAAAAAGGCCCGCCCCATATGGGACGGGCCGGGCGTTTATTCCTGTTTTTGAACAAACAGCGGGTTAGTTCCCTCGCCGCACTCCTCCGCCGTTACGGCACGGGCGAGGGTATCCTCGTCGTACCATTCCAGTTCTGCGCAGCAGCAGCCCTTGCCTCTCGCACGGGCGCAGGCCGGGAAGAGTTTGCAGACATAGCGAAAACAGACGCGTTCCTCCTCGTGCATGGTTCAGGGGGCCGGATAGTAGCCGGAGGGAGCTTCGCTGAGGTTGATCATAATGTTCTTCATCTGCGTGTAATGCTCAAGGATGACCTTGTGCGTCTCGCGGCCGATGCCGGAATCTTTGTAGCCGCCAAACGGAGAGGCCTCCGGAATCTGGTTATATGTGTTGACCCACATGCGCCCGGTCTCCACGGCGCGTGCGACGCGGATGGCGCGGTTGAGATCTCTGGTCCAGACGGCGCCGCCGAGGCCGTAAATGCTGTCGTTGGCCATCTTGATGACCTCGCTCTCGTCATGGAATTTGATGACGACGGCGACCGGTCCGAAGATCTCCTCCTGTGCGACTCTCATGTCGTTGGTGACGTCGACAAGCAGGGTCGGACGCATGAAGGCGCCCTTCGCAAGCTCGTCGTCGGTGACGCGGAAGCCGCCGCAGGCAACGGTGGCACCTTCCTCCTTGCCGATCTCAACGTAATTGAGGATTTTTTCAAGCTGCCTCTCGTTGATCTGGGAGCCCATCTGAGTATCCGATTCCCAGGAGAGTCCGACCTTGACCGCGTTGAAGCGCTTGATGGCCTCCTCGACGAATTTGTCGTAGATCGTGTCCTGCACAAAGACGCGGGAGCCGGCACAGCAGACCTGGCCCTGATTGAAGAGGATGCCGAGTTGGAGGCCGTCCATGGCCTGTTCCCAGTTGCAGTCGTCGAAAAAGATGTTGGCGGATTTTCCACCGAGCTCCAGCGTGGAGGGGATCAGGCGGTCGGCGGCCGCCTCGGCCACGGCATGGCCGACTTCGGTGGAGCCGGTGAACGCGAGTTTGCGGAAGCCCTTGTGCTCAAGAATATACTGGCCGCACTTGCTGCCGGAGCCGGTTACGACGTTAAAAACGCCCGCCGGAATAATATCCTGTACGAGTTTTGCAAATTCGAGCACGGAAAGCGGCGTATCGGAGGAAGGTTTAAAAACCGTGCAGCAGCCGGCGGCGAGCACGGGGGCGAGCTTCCATGCGGCCATCAGGAACGGAAAGTTCCACGGCACAATCTGGCCGACGACGCCGATCGGCTCGCGCAGGATGATGGAGAGGAATTTCTCATCCAATACGGTGGCGCTGCCCTCTTCCGCCTGAATGCAGGCGGCGAAATAACGGAAATGCGCCGCGCTCAGCGGAACGTCGACGGATCTGGTCTCACGGATAGGCTTGCCGTTGTCGAGCGCCTCGACCATGGCAAGATGTTCCGTGTTTTCGTCGATCCGGTCGGCAACCTTATTAAGGATGGCGGCGCGCTGCTTCGGCGTCTGCTTTTTCCAGTTTTCAAACGCGGCCCATGCGGCTTTTTCCGCGTCATCTACGTCCTCCCGGGTGGCCTGCGCGCAGATTGCGAGCGGTTCGCCGTTGGCGGGGCATTTGGTGGTGAAGGTGGCTCCGTCGGAGGAATCTTTCCACACACCGTTAATAAACAGACCGTACTTCTCCTGAAGGTGGACATCAGGCATAGATATCATTTTTACCTCCAAAATTTTATATTTTGAAACGCGCAAGGCGGTTCAATCCCTGTAGTCTTCTAGGAAACGTCAAATTTTTCAGTATTATTCCAAAATTATGAATGAATTTTCGGTTTTAAATCTTCTCCGCTTGACATCGAAAATAAAGCCTTTTAAAATAGAAAAAGTGTAAATCATGAAAGAGGGGGGCTTCCTTTGAGCTGCCGGAATAAAAAAGAGTATTATGCGGCTTTCGAGCGGATCCTTTCGGAGTATCCGGGCGACAAAAGCCTGCTGATCCCGCTGCTGCAAAAGTTACAGGAGGCCTATGGCTGGCTGCCTCCGGATATTCTGGAGGCGCTCTCAGATCGTACCGGAATCCCGATTCCGGAGATTCTGGGCGTCGCGACGTTTTACGCCCAATTTCGTCTTCAGCCGATGGGCAAACACAGCATCCGGCTCTGCTTCGGCACCGCCTGCCATGTCAACGGCTCGGAGACGATCGGCGACGCACTGCGGGATGAGCTGGATGTTGAGCTCGGCGGCACCACGGAGGACGAATTCTATACGCTCTCGACGGTCGCCTGCCTCGGCTGCTGCTCCCTTGCGCCGGTCATGATGATCGACGGGGAGGTCTATGGAAGACTGACCCCGGATAAGGCCCGGCAGATCGTCCGGGAGTTCCGGGATGCTCACGGAGAGGAGGCGGCTGCGGAATGAAAATCGTCGTCGGGCTTGGAAGCTGCGGCATCGCCGCCGGCGGAAAAAAGATCTACGCCGTGCTCGAATCCCTGCTGGCCGAGCATCCGGAGGTGAAGGTGGAACTCGGCGGCACAGGCTGCTGCGGCATGTGCTATGCGGAGCCGCTGGTCGAGATCCGTGAGGAAGGGCGAACCACGCTGTACGGCTATGTGACGGAGGAATCCGTCAAAGAAATTTTCGAATGCCATGTCCTTCATGAGACGCCTATCTATAAATATGCGATACGTGCCACCGATCATACCTGTGCCGAGGAAAGATTCTTTGAAAAGCAGCACCGGATCGTTCTTGCGCGCTGCGGCGTCATTGATCCGGAGTCTCTGGATGAGGCGCTGGCGGCGGACGCGTATCAGGGCCTGAAGAAGGCTCTGACCATGCAGCCGGAGGAGATCATCGAGGAGATGAAGGCGAGCGGCCTTCGCGGCAGAGGCGGCGCGGGATTCCCGACCGGCCTCAAATGGAGCTTCGCCCGCAAAAACGCCGCCGATCAAAAATATGTGATCTGCAACGCCGACGAGGGCGACCCGGGCGCCTTTATGGACCGCTCCGTTCTCGAGGGCGACCCGCATTCGGTCATCGAAGGCATGGTGATCGGCGCCTATGCGATCGGCGCCTCGGAGGGCGTCGTCTATGCCCGCGCCGAGTATCCGATCGCCGTCAGGCGCATGCAGAAGGCCATCGAGGACGCGGAGGCGGCCGGCTTCCTTGGAGAAAACATCCTCGGCTCCGGTTTCAGCTTTCATTTACAGATCAAGCAGGGGGCCGGCGCCTTTGTCTGCGGCGAAGAGACGGCCCTGATGGCGTCCGTCGAAGGCAAGCGCGGGATGCCCTCCATGCGCCCGCCGTTCCCGGCCGAAAGCGGGCTTTTCGGAAAGCCCTCCAATATCAACAACGTGGAGACATGGGCAAACGTCGGCTGGATTCTCCTGCACGGCGCCACGGAATTCGCGAAGCTCGGCACCGAAAAAAGCAAGGGCACCAAGGTCTTCGCGCTGGCCGGAAAGATCAAGCGCGGCGGCCTTGTGGAGGTGCCGATCGGCATGACGCTCGATGAGATCGTCAACGACATCGGCGGAGGTTCCCGTACCGGCAAGCCGGTCAAGGCCGTGCAGCTCGGAGGCCCCTCCGGCGGATGCGTACCGGCAAGTCTCTTCGATACGCCCGTCGATTATGAAACCATTGCCGCGACCGGCGCCATCATGGGCAGCGGCGGCATGATCGTCATGGATTCCGACACCTGTATGGTCGACATCGCCCGTTTCTTCCTCAATTTCACGCAGGAGGAGAGCTGCGGCAAATGCACCTTCTGCCGCATCGGCACGAAGCGGATGCTCGAGATCCTGACGCGGATCACCAAAGGCGAAGGGCAGGAAGGCGACATCGAGACGCTCGAGCTGCTCTCCGATCAGATCCACCGGAATTCCCTCTGCGGCCTCGGCCAGACCGCGCCGAACCCGGTGCTCACGACGCTGCATTATTTCCGCGACGAATACGAGGCCCATATCCGCGAAAAACGGTGCCCGGCCGGACAGTGCCGCGCGCTGATCCGTTATCTGATCAATCCGGACCTCTGCCGGAGCTGCTCGCTCTGCAGCAAAAAGTGCCCGGTCGGCGCGATCACCGGCGAACGCAAGGTTCCTTATGTCATCGACCAGCAGAAATGCATCAAATGCGGCACCTGCCTCGAGACCTGCCCCTTCGGCGCTATCCGGAAGGAATAACCTTCCGCAAAAAGGCTGTTTTAAAAAATCCCTGTTTCCGGCCGGAATCCTTATAGATGCCTCGGCCGGAAAATGAAAGATATCTGCAGCATCCGCTTGCTCCCGCCCATCCGGTGGGGCCCGAAAAAGCGGCCGCAATCCGTAAAAGGAGAAAAGAGTTGTCTCCGGAAGGCCCGGATTCTCCGGCCGCCGTGCCGCAAGCCCGGTTCGCCGGATCGTTTCCTGAAAGGATGATTTCGCTATGGAAGAACTGAATTTTACGCTGAACGGCAGGCCCTGCACCGCCCCTGCCGGCTCCACCGTGCTTGAGGCGGCCGTCCGCAACGGCGTGGAGATTCCCGCCCTGTGCAACGACGCGCGGCTCAAACCGTTCGGTTCCTGCATGCTTTGCAGGGTGGAGATCGACGGCGCACGCGGCAATCCGCTGGCCTGCGGGCAGCGCCTTGCCGAAGGGATGGTCGTCCGCACCGAAAGCGACGCGATCCGCCTTTCGAGAAAGACCTGTCTCGAACTGCTGCTTTCCGAGCATACCGGAGACTGCGTCGCGCCCTGCACCATGACCTGCCCGGCGCATGTGGATGCCCGGCACTATATAGAAAAGATTGCGGAAGGCGACTATTCCGGCGCCGTCCGTCTTGTTCGCGAGCAGAACCCGCTGCCCGCCGTCTGCGGAAGAATCTGCACACGCCCCTGCGAGGACGAGTGCCGCAGGAATCTGGTGGATGAGCGGATCGCCATCGACGGCCTCAAGCGCTTCGCCACGGATTATGAAGCCGCGCATGAGATTCTTCTGCCGGAAAAGGACCCCGCGACCGGAAAAAAGGTTGCCGTAATCGGTGCCGGTCCGGCCGGGCTCTCTTGCGCCTATTATCTGCTGCTCAAAGGCCATGAAGTCACGCTGTTTGAGCGCCATCCGAAGGCCGGCGGCATGCTCCGCTACGGCATCCCATCCTACCGTCTGCCCAGAGAAATTCTGGATCGGGAAGTGGGGCTGATCGAATCCCTCGGCGCAAAGATCCGCTGCGGCGTCGAATTCGGAAAGGACGTCACGCCGGAAAGCCTCAAAGCGGAGGGATATTCCGCCGTCTTTCTCGGCGTCGGCTCCCAAAAGGGCTGGGCGCTTGGCTGCCCGGGCGAGGAGACCTGTACGGATTGCGTCTTCACCGGTGTGGAGTTTCTCGGCCGGGTGGAGCAGTCCCATGATATCGACTTCACGGGGAAGAAGGTTGTGGTGGTCGGCGGCGGCAATACAGCCATCGATGCCGCAAGGACTTCGCTCCGTCTCGGCGCTGCGGAGGTCGAAATCGTCTACCGCCGCGGCAAGGCGGAGATGCCCGCCCATCCCGAGGAGGTCGCCGCTGCCGAGGCGGAAGGCATTGTCTTGAATGTGCTCACCAATCCGAGGGCTCTCCGCAGAGATGAGCACGGCATCGTGCTCGCGCTGATCCGGATGGAACTCGGCGAGCCGGATGCCTCGGGCAGACGCCGCCCGGTCGAGGTGGAGGGCTCCGAACATGACCTTTCGGCGGACATCGTCATTTCCGCCATCGGCCAGACGCAGGATCTTTCGTTCCTGAATGAAGCGTTTTCGCTTGAAACCATAAAGGGCCGTCTGGTAGCGGACAGAGTCGCCGGGAAAACCGCGCTGCTGGGCGTCTATGCGGGCGGCGACGTCGTAACGGGGCCTTCGACCGCCATCGAGGCCATCGCCGCCGGAAAACGCTCCGCCCTTGCCATCGACGCTTTCCTCCGCGGGGAGGAATATCAGGCGCCGGACGCATATTTTCACGTCAAAGGCAAAACGCTTCATGGGGTGGATCCTGCGGAATACGAAACGATGGAGAAACTGCCGAAGCAGCACCCGGCCGAGGTTCCTCCAGAGGAGAGAAAGCATACGTTCGATGAGGCGGAGTGTTCCTTTACGGAAGAGGAGGCGCGGAAAGAGGCCGCCCGCTGTCTCAAGTGCGGCTGCGAGGCGCAGAACGACTGCCTGCTGCGGAAATATTCGGCGCAGTACGGCGCGGATCAGTTCGCCTTCACCGGCGATAAGAAACAGGCCCCGCGGGATGAAAGCCATCCGTATTTCTACCGCGATCCGAACAAATGCATCCTCTGCGGCCGGTGCGTGCGCATCTGTGCGGAGGTCAAGGGCGCGCATATCTTCGGCTTCAAATACCGCGGCAGCAAGGCCACCGCGGAACCCTACCTGCCGATGGTGGTGCAGGGGGAGGATGTTTGCCGGGACTGCATGCTCTGCGTCAATACCTGCCCAACCGGCGCGCTGATCAAAAAATAATTGAACCTATAAAAAACAGGAGGCTGGACAAAATTGTCTGGCCTCCTGCTCTTTTTTGTGGATAACTGTGGGGCGGCGCCTGTCCCGCAAAAAAACAAGAGCACGGGGCCTGGAATTGGAGAGAAAGCATCCGGAGAGCGGTGGCTTCTCCAAAGGGATGAGAAGGCTTTGTGAAAGACGGCGCTGCGTCACAGCTCCGCGGGAGACGAGAGACCGGGGGCCTCCAATTTGACGGAAGGAATCCGGCGGGCGGCGGCCTTTCTTAAGAAATGCGAAAATTGGGGAAAGTATGTATTTCCGGAAGAACCATGCGGAAAGTGGTTCGCGGAGGACTTCCCTTCCCGAAAGGGAAATAAAAAAGAGGCGCAGTCCAATAAGGATCGCGCCTCTCTGCATAATTAAAAAGAAAAAGATTGATCAGGCCTCTTTGCCATTCATGAATTTGGCAAGGTCGGCGCCGTCGTAACGGACGGAATACGGATACCCGGCGTTCTGCATGGACAGAGAACGGGCGCGGTCTTTTGCGTCGAGAACGTTGAAGCATCTCTCGTAAACGCGGCCTTCGCGGACAACTTCATATCTCTTGAGCTGCTCTTTTTTAGGCTCCTGATCAATGGCCATTGTATTCGTTCCTTTCGTTCTTCCCGGGGGCGGGAAATTCTTTTATTACGCTTCTATTGTACCGTTTCTTTTGGCTTTTGTAAAGCGGAAAAACAAATTTTTCCGGCGGCTTCGGCGGCGTGTGGGAATAAAAAACGGGGCCGCCGTTTTGCAGCCCCGTTTGTGTGCGGATTCAGCCGGATTATTTTTTATCTTCGTTGATTTTGGAGAAGTCGACCTTGCCCATTTCCTCCGCGGCGGCGGAGAGACCGTCTTCCTCATTGGTGCCGGTGCCGATTTTGCCGTTGTTGACGATCAGGCTGGTCAGCAGGCCGCAGATCAGGGCGACGGCCAGGGAGGTGATGGAGAAGAGGGAACCGCCGGTCACGGGGTTCTGGCCGAATTCCAGGGTCAGGCCGCCGATGCCGGTGACGAGGATGGCGCTGACGACGAAGAGGTTGCGGTTGTCGCCCAGGTTGACCTTGTGCAGCATCTGGAGACCGGAGACCGCGATGAAGCCGTAGAGAGCTACGCAGGCGCCGCCCATGACGCATTTCGGGATGGAGTTGATGACCGTGACGAACGGAGTGAAGAAGCTGAGGATCATGCAGCCGAGGGAGGCGTCGATGATGGAGACGATGGAGGCGTTTCTGGTGATGGCGACGCAGCCGATGGATTCGCCGTAAGTGGTGTTCGCGCAGCCGCCGAAGAGGGCGCCCACCATGGAGCCGACGCCGTCGCCGAGAAGGGTGTTGTCGAGGCCAGGATCGGTGATCAGATCTTTATTGATGATGGAGCCGAGATTCTTGTGGTCGGCGATATGCTGGGCCAGTTCCACGACACCGATCGGGACGTAGATCATGGCGATGTTGCCGATGGCGGCGATATCAAGCGGATACTGTCCGTTTGTCTCAATGCCCTTGAGGAAGAAGAATTTCGGGTAGTCGATGAAGCTTGTGAGGCTGAGGTTGCCGAAGGTGTCAATAAAGGGCTGGAAGCTGAGCAGCTTGAGGGATTCGATGCCCGCGGCATTGCCGATGATCGTGAAGACCAGGGCCAGACCATAACCGGCGCCGACGCCAATGATGAACGGGATCAGCTTCAGGGTTTTGGAGCCTTTGACGGAGACCAGCACGATGGTGAAGAAGGTGACCAAGCCGCAGAGAATGGAGACGAGGTTGTAGGTGCCGCCTCCGTTGGCGGACATCCAGCCGGTGGCGGTGCTGGAAAGGCTAAGTCCGATCAGGGTGACGATCGGTCCGATGATGGCCGGAGGCATCAGGCGGTTAACCCAGTCGGAGCCGACCTTCTTAATGATCAGAGCGATGACGACATAGACAAGTCCCGCAAAGACGACGCCGATGATGATGCCCCAGTATCCGTAAAGCTGGTTGATGGAGGCGGCGTAGGCGCCGAGGAAGGTGAAGGAGCTGCCGAGGAAGACCGGGCTTTTCTTTTTGGAAAAGAAGATGTAGACCAGGGTGCCGATGCCGGCGCCGAAAAGGGCTGCAGCCGGGTCAGCCGGAAGGCCAAATCCCGTGATCAGGATCGGTACGAGCAAGGTGGCGGCCATGATGGCGATCATCTGCTGGAACGCAAAGATCAGGGTTTTGCTGAGTTTCGGCTTGTCGCCGACGTCATAGATCAGATTCATGTGTTTTCTCCTGTTCCCTCAATATATTCCAAAATATACCGCTCCCGCCTAACAAAAAAGACCTTGCCGCAGTTATGGCAAGGTCATAGAATTCTATCCTATCCGAATCTTGCCAATCTCTCTGTATTGGTTTAAAGATCGATATATTTTGTTTGATTTATCGTAACACCCCGGGTTCGCTTTGTCAAGCGGGCGTACGAAATATCCGCGAAAGTTTTTTAAAAAAATCGAAACCACGCCGGATAAGAAGAATGCCGATGCACCAAAAAAGGTGTTGCCGGCAGAATTTTGTAAAAAACGGCGGAAATTTTTTCCTGCATTCTATTTGTGGTCGGCGGGGATGTTTCTTCCGCCAGAAGAAAAACGAGGCGGATGAGAGGATGGACCGGCCTGTTTTTACAGGGATTTTTTTTCATGCCGGGCCGGCCGCGGTTTCTATTTATAAAGGCATATAAAAAAGCGGCACCGTTTTATGTGCCGCTTTTGGCCGAATTTTGCCGGATGGGCAAACCTTATTTGATTTTGCCCTTTTCGATCTCCGCGGCGAGGGTACTTTTTCCCGCGCAGACCGCTTTTAAGGAATCATAATAAAATTCAATATAATGAAGCATCAGGGCAAAATGATCGAGCGCCTGCTGTTCCGCATCCACAATATCCGTCTCGCCGCGGAGCAGAAGGCCGTCGCGGTAGGAGACGACGCCCAGATCCGTCTGGATGAGGAAAGCGCCGGTTGCCGTCTTCCAGTTGCAGTGGCGGCAGAAGTGATCGACCTCCGCGAGGTTTTCCGTCTCGATGGGGTCGATCAGCGCAAAGTGAATCTGCAAAGTCTGCACGTCGTCGCCGGTCAGAATCTCCAGCGGGGCAAAGACGCAGGTCAGCGCGATCACGTCGTTTCCCTCCGCGTCGCCGAACGCGGCATGCAGCGAGACAGGGAAACCTTCCATATGCTCAACCGTCGGTTCAAAGCCGTAGCTGCGGAGCCCCTCCGCCAGTCCGTTCAGAAATTCCTCTTCATTGAAGCGGAGCGTCTCCTCCGGCTCTTGGGATGTTTCTTCCGGCGCGTGGGTCCTCTCGTTTTCGTTTTCGCTCATGTTCCATTCTCCTCCGTTCCTTATTTTCGGGAAAAGTGGTTCGTATCAGACGACGGCGTTCCGGTCGCCGAACATATCTCCGGCGAGACGGCGGGCACCCATGCTGCGCATATGCTGCTGCGCGTAAGCGCCCCTGCCCGTGCCGCCGAGATCTCTGCCGTAGCCGGAAAGGAACTGCTCCTTGTGGGCCGCAACCTCCTCGTCCGTCTCGTCGAAATGCCCGAACTTCGCGCCCACGTCGGCGCGCCATTGGACGAGCTCCGGGAATACCCGGATCGACGGGTTTTTAATCAGGTTCCGATAATCTCTGCGCTCCGCACCCATCTTTTGGGCTACGTCTTTCAGCGTCGGCAGCGGATCCCAGAGATTCTTAATCACGCCGAGATCGATCAGCGTCTGGATGCCGCCCATCGCCGCAGGATCCGGGCGCGTCACGGCGGTTTGTTTTTTGTTTGCCTTCATCGCGTCGCGCCAGTTCTTGACCGCGCCCGGCGTATGCGCTTCTTTGGAGGCATCGACCAGCATGTTCGCCGCGTTGCGGTAGATGGAGATATCGGAGAGCTCGGCGCGCTGTCCTTTCGGGGAACCCATCTCGAAGCAGATCAGCCGCTTAAAGAGGCGGGTGGTGTCCCGGCCGTGGGAGCGCTTTCCGTCCCGCGTGACGTGGGCGATCTTCGCAATCTCCTTGTCGGTTTTTCTTTCTTTTTTCGCTTTTTCGATCTCCTGTGCATGGGCGGCGGTATAGGCCTCATCGATGATATCCTGAACGATCTCATCGATCTTGACAAGCTCATCGGAGCGCCCGCCGAATCTTCCGAGGTGAGAGAATCCGGCGTTTGCCTGCAGCTTTTCCTTTTCCGCTTTCTTTTCCTCATCGGTCATCGACGTGGAATCGACGGACTCCGAGGAGGAGGAGAGCGCGCTGGTCAGGTATTTCTGCCGCGCCTGCAGCGTCTGCCCGAGGTTCATACGGATGCGGCTGCGCTTCTGGACATGCTTCGCGATCATCTTCGCGACGGAGAGACCGGCGCTGAAGGCGCTGATACAGGCACCGACCCAGGCGGCCACGCCCGCCACGTCGCAGGCGCCCGCGGCGACATCCAGAATGCCTTTCAGGATGTCGATGCCGGCGTTGAACATCTCCTGACCGGCCTTTTTCTTCATCAGGTCTCCCATGCGGATGGAACTTGCAAACTTTTCAAAGGCGAGAGGCGCGGCCTTCATGGCATTGTCATAGGAGGTGCGCTTGCCCTTGGCGGCGGTTTCGGCCCGATTCTTGGTATCGACCATCTTGTCGGCGTTGGAATCGTTGATCCCGCCGGGGTAGCCCTGCTCGAAGGAGGATTTGAAAAATTCAAAGTCGGCTTTCGGCTGTTTGTAGGCCTCCAGCGCGGCGAGCATCTTTTTCTGCGAAGACTGACTTTCGCTTCCCTTGGCCTTTTCGTCGTTCTCGAGAGCTTCGTGCTCGGTGTCGCTCTTGTGCGGCATGGCCTCCGTGGTCGTCGTATGGGAGGAGATGATCTTCTCCTGAGCGGCGAGGGATTTTTGAGCATTGCGCAGCTGTGCCTCTGCCCGAGCAAGCCCGGATTCCCTTGCTTCAAAGCCTTCATAGAAGGACCAGACATCCTCGTCCTTGGATTCGGAGGTGACATAGAACCCCATGATCCCGCTGAAAGACGGCATCAGAGCCTCAAACGAGGTTTTATCGGATCCTTCGGAGCCGGTCAGTCCCAGATTGGCTCCTTTGAGACCGGCGCCGACGATCCCGGAAAGGGAGGAGGTGCCGCCAATTTTGCTTTCTTCGGCCGTCTTCCGTTGTTCATAAATACTTAGGAGCTTCGCCATAGGATGGAACTCCTGCCTCTTATCCTTTGCCACGGCATCGAGGTCGATGCCCTCCGTTTTAAATGCGGCGGAGACGGTGTCCTTCCGTTTTTTGGAGGCGGTGAGGGCGTTTCTGTTCCGGCTGACTTTGGTCTGTGCCTCCGCGACCGCCTTTGCGCGTTCCTCGCGGATCTGCTCCATGGTACGGAGCTTATCACGTTCCGCCTGATAGGCCGAGCGCTGGTTTTTGGAAGTCAGTGTGGCCGCGGAAGCCTCCCGGAAAGTCTGGTTCTTTTTGGAATAATCCTTTTGCGATGACTCCACATTGCCGCCGGCGGTGGCGAGCGCATTCTTGAGCTCCCTGTATTTTGTGCCGACTGCGGCGTCGGAGGTGGTATCGATGTTGAAGCGCTTGCCCACATGGAAGAGCGCGGATTTCATCTTTCCGGCGACGGCGGAGGTCTCGTCGGCGTCGTAGCGGAGATCGAGCAGGCTCTTGTTGATGGCGGCCTTCGGATTCTCAAGGTCGATGCCGGCGGCGATCGATTTCGTCTGCATGATGCTGATGAATTTTTTAGCTTTCTCACGGGCAATGCCCTGCTCGACCATGTCGCCGATGCCGATGGCAATATCGGCGACGCCGGCGACCGCTTGAAGGCCGGGGACCAGTTTCCCGATGCCGGTGACTTCGCTGATGCCGGTTCCGGAGATGACGTCCTTCACGTCGCCCACGACGTTATGGATGCCGGTGAGAAACTTGACCGAGTTGCTGCAAAGACTGACGACGCCCTGCCAGCTTGGATCTTTGAAAAGATCATAAGCGTCGGTGACGATGCCCACGCCGCTGCCGACAACGCCGACGGTATCTCCGAGCCCTTTGAAGTAGGAAGCGGAAGAGGCCCCTTTACGGACGGCGTCTATGGCGCTGGAGACGGAGGTGGAGCCGGAGCCGATCGGATCGATGGCGTCCATCGCCGTGTCAAGACGGTCCCTGGCGCTGGTTTTCTTGCTTTTGTGCCGCGAGGGGGCGGGAGAAGAGCCGGTCGGGGCTTTTTCCGCCTCGTCCACCAGTTTCACGCGCAGCACAAACATGTCGTCCAGACCGCGCTTCCATACGCCTTCGCGGACGAAAGGGGCCTTGTTGACGATTTTCATTTTATCGGATTTTGTGATGATGCCCTGTGCCGGGGCGTTTGCCGAGTTCCCGGCGCCGACGTGGATTCTTTCGCCGCCGACGGAGAGACCGGATGCCGCCCGGGTTCCCTGAGCATCCGCCCGGTGCTCGAGCATGCTGCTGTGGAGGAGACGTCCGCCCGCGCCGGAGGATTCCCCTCTGGCCTGAGAGACCACATGGGAAACCTCGTGCCCGATCACGCTGCGGCCGGAGGCGGTCTCCGGACGGAAGCGGCCCGGCGCGAAGCCGATGGTGGAACCCTGCGCAACCGCTTCAAAGCCGTGATGCTCGACCGACGGACTTTCATAGAGGCGGACGCCGGAGAGATCGGCGTTGAAGGAGCCCTCCATGCGGCTGCGCAGAGAAGAAGGCATGCTCAGCTTCTTCACGGCGGAGAGTGCGTTTCCGCCGGTTCCGAGCAGGCCTTTTCCGGTTTCCGCAGGCTGTTTGATGGGCCTGGGAGGTCCGCTTTTCCGTTTCTTCCTCTCGGTTTCCAGATCCGCCGAAACCATGGGTCATCCCTCCGTCTCTCAATTCGTTGTCACAGGCTGTTCTTTATGATAAGCCGCCCGCAGACGGGCGTCGACCGCCGCGCAGGCTTTTGTTTTTTTACATCAGGCGCAGGCGGGGCATGACCTTACCGTTTTTGGCAAAGTCGAGCCGGATCGCCTCCACAATATATGAGGCGGTGATCTTTTCCGCGTTGTCGTAGGCGGCGAGATAGGCCGCATTGCGCGCCGCCGTCTTGATCTGGCTGGGGCTGTATTCGAGATCCTCCGCCAGATACTCGAAAGGAATTCCCTCTGCGAGCGGGCACTCCGGCGGGAACGCGTTTTTCCACAGCAGGAGCCTCGTGGCGGGCTCCGGGAACGGAATGTTGACCATATATTCGATCCGGCGGTAAAACGCCTTGTCGAAGTTCATCATCATGTTGGTGGTGAGGATGCAGATGCCGCTGAATTCCTCCATCTTCTGGAGCAAGTGGTTGGTCTCGAGGTTGGCATACTTGTCGTTGGCGCCGTTCATCTCCGTGGAGCGCTGCGAGAACAGGGAGTCCGCCTCGTCGAAGAAGAGGATCGCGTTCGTGCTCTCCGCTTCCCGGAAGACTTCGGTCAGATTCTTCTCCGTTTCCCCGACATATTTGCTGAAAATCGAGGAGAGATCCACCTTCAGCAGATCGAGCCCCAGCGCGTGGGCAATCACATGGGCGCACATCGTCTTGCCGGTGCCCGGACTGCCGTAAAACAGGATGCTGACGCCTTTTCCGTAGGCGTATTTTTTGCCGAAGCCCCATTCGCTGTTGACGACATATTGTTTGTTGATCCGGTCGATGATATGCAGCACCTGCAGGCGAACAGAATCCGGCAGGATGATGTCGCCGAGGGTATAAAACGGCTTCACCTTGCGGCAGTGCTGCGTGCCGGCCCGGACGTCGCTCGAGCGGATGACGGCGGCGATATCCTTCACCGCAAGAGGCCCGTCCGCGTTCTCAAAACGGGCGGTGCGTACGGCATTCCGGATCTGCCCGGGCGTCATGCGGTAGCGTGCGGAGAGGACGGAAGGATCCTCCTCCTTCAGCAGGCCGCCGGCATATGTATTCCAGAGCGTCTCCGCCTCCAGCGGCGTGAGCCGTTCGATCGGGAAAAAGACCGGGGAGAATTCCCCGTTTTCCGGGAGAGGCGGCACATGGCCGGTAATCATAAATACGAAGAGAAAGCCGAATTCCGCAAGGACAGAGAGAAGTTCCTCCGCTTTTTCCGCCGGCGGGGTATCTCCGCAGCAAAGGACGGGAACAAATCCGTTGATCGAGCAGGCGGCCGCGGCGGCGAAGCAGGCCGTATGGAAATCCGCCGGAGAGAGCGCATCCATCGCGGCAAGGTCGATAAAGAGAAGATCGAGGCCCAGCCGGCGCGCGGCGTGGCGGATCAGAAAATGCCGGCCAGAGCTCTCCTCGCCGCTCAGAACGGCGAGCACGGGATATTCCCGGTCCGCGGCGGCGGAGCAGACCATGCAGATCCGGTCCAGAAGGTCCTCCCGGATCAGGACGGGCTCAAGGCCGTCCCCATCCCGGCGGCAGTCGAAAAGCTCGGTAAATTCGGAGAGAAACGCGTCCGGCATCCGGCTGCCCAGAAACGCGTGAAAGACGCTTTCCCTCAGCAGAAAGGAGGCGGAAAGTCCCCTGCCGCTGCTGACGAAAAAGAGATCCCAGCGGTAGCCGGAGCGCGGAAAAATCAGACAGTCGCGTAGGGAGGGCGCTTCCTCCAGCGCAGAAAGACCGTAGGCAAGGGAGAGCGTCGGCAGCGTCTCGGCGGGATTTCCCTGCATCCGGCCGAAGATCTGCTCGTATTTTCTGTCCGCAAGCACGGCCGCGCCCAAAAGGACGCAGAGGCGGCGGAAATGGTCGTGAAAGAGATTCCCGAATACCCACGCAAGCGGATTCGGGAGCCCTTCGCAGGAATCCCCGATCCGGCTCTCCAGGTAGCCCCATGCGTCTTCGATCTGCCGGCGGAATTCGGGTTTCAGCCGCAGGTCGCCGTTTTGGAGGCAGGAAAATTCCAGTGAAACGGAGGCCTGTTCCGGGCGCACGGCGGTCCCGGGCAGATGAAAAAGGGAAGGCTCCCCGTCTTCTCCGGCCTCGGCCAAAGCGGCGAAGCCGAGATAGAGATCCACGAGCCGCAGGCAGTCGCCCATCTGCTCCTCAAAACTGAGAAAAGGGGTCCCTATTTTTTTTCGGTCGAAATACTTGTCAAACAGTTCCAATTTCTTTCTCCCCAAAAGAATTGTGCGGTGGAGCATCTCCCGGCCGGAGCGATCTTCCGGGCCGAAATCGTACCTTTTCAGGAAGGTACTTCCAATTATTCTATTTTATTATAGCGGTATAAAAGGAAAATTGCAACTGACCAAAAGTACAGGATCTGGCTTTTTATCCGTTTTTTCCGCCGGATTTTCCCACGGTTTTCCCGCTTGATCTTCCGTGAGAGAAGCATGTGCTTCGGAAAGAAAACCTCGCCTTTTTATGCTCAAAAAATACAAAACTGTTCCCATTCGGCATATCCGTGCTCGCCCCTTAAAGGCATATGCCGGGTTTAAAATGAGCACGCCCGCATTGAGACATTCGGCTTGAGGCCGGAAAGCCGTAGGTACCAGCCGAAAAGATTTATCCCTTAATGTCCCCGCTTTTTGAGAGAGCACCATTTTCGGAAGAAAAACGCTGTCGGCAGCGGAATGACATCTGTCCCGCCGGGAAAGAACATGAAAATGACAAATACTTTCTGGTGATTCGGAGAAAAGGAAGAAAAAAACACGGTAAAAGTTCATAAATTGTCATAAAAACGAAAATTTTATGATGCTTGTTCTTGTAAATTTATTCTCAAGGTGATACAATGAGCATACAAAATACTAAAATTTCAAGGTACAATTTTATAGAAATCCCCGGCAAAAAGGGAAAGCCCCCGGCAAGGACATAAAAATGAGGACTGCTTTCGGCGCTCCGAATATCGGTTCTCCGCCGGGCGTCGTTTTTTATGGATTTTTATGCCGATCGTGGCCCGGCGAAGCGCTCCTGCATTTACAGGATTGGATACCGGGCGGGAACCAAACCACAGCGCTTTTGCTGTCTACGGAAAGGCACCGGGGGATTCTATGCGGCCCGCATGAATACTCATGCAAAGAGGCGGAAGAGAACGGGTCCGCCCCGGAAAAGGGCGGCCGGGTATGATTTCGGGTTGGAATGCAGGAGGAATTTTATGCAGCATCCGTTACTGATCGAACTTGAAGCATTGGGGTGCAATGTCAAGGATGGGTTGTACAACTGCATGGACATGGAAGATTTCTACATAAAGATGGTGAAGAAAGCGGTCGCCCATGATTCCCTCGCCCCCCTGATTGATGCCTGCGGAGCTGAAGACGTCAAGGCCTGCTTCGAACGTTCCCATGCACTGAAAGGCGTGTATGCCAATCTTGGCCTGAAACCGCTTTTCGATCTCAATACCCCCATTGTCGAGACGACGCGCCACGGCGGGTTCGACGGCGTACCGGAGGCATTGGAAAAGCTGATTTCGGAACATAAGCATTTTGAAGAAGTTGCTAAGAAATACCCGGAATGAGCTTGACGAAGGAAGAATCTTTGTATGCAGAATGACAAGATGAAAATTCTGATCGCGGATAACACCGAAGTTACCCGCGAAATGATAAAGAACTCCTTTCAAGGGCAGTTTGATTTATTGGAAGCGACAGACGGTGAAGAGGCGATCGAAATTCTGAGACGCCATCACGAAAGTCTGACCGCTGTGGTTCTTGATCTTTTTTTACCGAAACAGGACGGTTTTGCCGTGATGGATTACATCAAACGCAACGGCCTGATGCATAAAATTCCGGTCATCCTTTGTACGGATGAAGTGACAAACGACATTCTGAAAAAAAGCTTTGATTACGGCGTGGTCGACGTCGTCACAAAGAGCGATTCGGTGCGTCTGGCTTATAACCGCGTCATGAACGCAATCAGCCTGTTCCGCTACCGGCGCTGTCTGCAGGTCAGCAAAGAATCCCTGATCATGGAATATGTGCCGGAGAAAAACGCCATCACGATCCTGAAGTCCGCCGAGCTGCAGGTCGATCTGTTTAAGGTGTATCCGGCCGAAAGCATCAACAAGTATCTGCATCCTGAGGATATGGATCCGGTTCTGGATATTCTCTCCAAGCTTTCTGAAAACGACTATGACAACGTGCTGCTTCTGCGAATCAATTTCGGAGAGACCTATCGGTGGCACAGTGTCTCCTTCAAGCCGATTCTGGCGGAGAGCGGAATCGTAAAATCCATTATCATTTCGGCAATCGACATCCATGAGGAGCACGAGCGGGAGCTGCAGCTCAAGCGGATGTCGGAGACGGACGCCAAGACCGGAATGAAAAACGAGTCGGCCTTTGAGATGGAAGTGACGCAGCGCATCAAAAAGATGTCGGGCAAGGACCGCGGGATTTTTGTGATGATCGATGTCGACGGCTTCAAGATGATCAACGATATTTACGGTCATATGGTCGGAGACGATGTGCTCGTCATCATCGGCGGCGTCATCAGACAGATTCTTCGTTCCTGCGATGTCGCTTCCCGCCTGCACGGCGACGAATTCGCGATCTGGCTGGACGGCGTGGGCAACAAGAGCTTTGCAACGGCGGTCATCAAAACCATCAACGACATGATTGAAGAAGAAACCGTGAGGAGGGAAAAACCGGCCGCCCGTATTTCGGCGGGTTTTGCTGTGGCAATGCCGGGTTCCTCCTATCCGGCTTTATATAAGCGCGCGGACAAAGCGCTTTATCTTTCTAAAGAGAAGCGATTGCCGTCCCCCGAGATTACATAGCCGGCCGAGGCGGCGGGCAGGAGCGGAGACGGGGATGGAAGATCGCGCGGAAGAGCGTTGCCTCTGAAAATCCACCGGCCGTGACCGTGCCTATGGGCCCGGGATCTCTGCGGACGGTTTTTCTTTTACCCCAAGGCCGCTTTTTATCCGGCGGCACGGAACAAAAATGGGAAATTCATTTATTTCTTCATAAAAACGGCGAGACGTTTTCCAAATGCAACAGGAAAGAATGAAGGAGTACGATCGGGCGTTTCCCAATGAAAAGCAGGAGGAAACTATGACGGGCGTTCAAGCGGGCAGATCTGAAGCAAAACAATCCGGGCTCCACGAATGCAAAGAGGCGGGGAAGTTCCCGCGGTTTGCCTCCGGGGGAAATTTTCGTACCCTTTCCTTGCCGGAGCCAAGCTGAGAACGCCTTCGGCAGGAGGCCGCTCCTTTTGGGGGACGGGCCTGCCGGTACTGAAGTACAACAAATCCGAAATGCCGGAGGAAAAAGAATGCTGAGGCGCATCACTCCATTTGCATGTGCTGTTTTTATCTATATTTTGCTGACGGCGCTCCCTGCGTATGCGGAGGGGGCGACTGAGGAGGAGTCTTCCCCGTCGGCGGATACCCCGATTCTGGTCGCAGGCTGCTATGACTACGACCCGATTGAATCTTACGACAGCACGGAAGACAAATATGTCGGGATCATGCCGGATATCCTCGCGCAGATCAGCGAGCAGACCGGCCTGACCTTTCAATATGTCGGCTCCACCACAGGCGACAACCGGGAAGAGCTGATCGATAATCCACAGGTCAAAATCATATCCGCCGTCCAGGATCACGACGATTTTGCTGAGCCCGGCCTTCAGAAAACCGAGCAGAGTTTGGATTACGAGATCGGCGGCACGGCTCATCAGACTTATTTCGCCTTTACGGAAGCCGCCGAACCGGAACTGATCCAAAGCTTCAACAAGGCTTTTGAAGAGGTTCTGAAAAGCGACGAGATGAACCATATTCTGATGAAGTATGCGGTGGAGGGCAAGCAGGAGAAAACTTCCGGCTGGCTGGTGATGCTGGTTTCCGCCGCCTATCTTGCCGCGGTGATCTCCATCATTGTGCTCGCGGAAAAAAACCGTGCGCTCAGGCACAAACAACGGTACAGCGAATTATTCGACGACCTGACCGGCGTGTGGAATCTCGACCATTTTTGCCTGACCTATGACAGACAGCTGACGGACAGCCAGCGGGCGGAATATTCCGTCGTCTATTTCAGCGAGGATTTTAAACAGCTGTACGACCACTTCGGCACCGAGGAGGTCAACAACTTTCTGAAATATATGGCCCACGTCCTCGCAAGGAACATGGGCGATGCCGGGATGCTCTGCCGGGTGGAGAACGATTCCTTCGTCCTTGCGCGGAAGACGGTCTCTCAGGAGGAGCTGGAGAACTGGGCGGTCAGAGTACTTGACAAGATCGACGCCTATCCGGTGGTGTTCTCCAAAGAATATGAGATCGGCATCCACGCGGGCATCTATTCCGTGCAAAAAGAGGATCGTTTCGCCCAAAACGTCATTTATTACTGCAAAGAGGCCTACCGGTATGCGCTGAATCACAATCTCTCGTATGCGATCTGCGGAAAAGACATCCTGAATGAGATGCAGGAGCAGGATCAGCTCATCTCCATGATCTCCGAAGCGTTCCGGACGGAACAGTTCGCCATCTATGCGCAGCCGTATGTCAGCCTGAACGAAAACGGCATCTATGGCTGCGAGGCGCTGGTCCGCTGGAACCACCCGACCAAGGGACTTCTGAAGCCGGACAAATTCATTTCGCTCTTCGAGGGCCAGGGCACGATCATGGATCTGGACCTGTATTTGTTTGAACGGGTCTGTCGATGGCAGCAGCAGCGGAACATCCGGGGAGAAAAACGGATCGTCATCTCCTGCAACTTTTCAAGATTTGATTTTGATTCGCCGGATCTGGCAAACAAGCTGATCGAGATCTTCAACCGTTATACGGTGGATCCCAGACAGATCGCCATCGAGATCACCGAAAGCGTGGTGCAGGAGAACAACGCGACCGCGCAGAGAAATATCGAGGCCCTCCGCCGGATGAAATTCAGCATCTATCTCGATGATTTCGGCTCCGGCAGCACCTGCTATTCCGACCTGAAAAATTACCCGATCGACATCCTGAAGCTGGACCGTTCTCTGCTGCTGATGGCGGATAACGAAAAAGGCGCAGTCATTCTGGATTCGATCGTTTCCCTCGGGCACCGGCTGAATTTCAGCATCGTCTGCGAAGGCGCCGAAACCGAGGAGCAGATCGAGCTGCTCAAGAAACTCAAATGTGATTATATCCAGGGATTCTATTATTACCGGCCGATGCCGCTCAACGAGGCGGATAAGTTGTTGGATGAGTAATCGCGGCTTCGGCCGGAGGTTTTTCCTCTGCAAAAAGTATAAAAAGGGCACACCGGACGGTGCGCCTTTTTTTGATGGGATACGCCGGGTGGAACAGACTCCGCGCCGCTTTGGGAATCCATGCGCCGAGAGAGAATTTGCCGAAGCCGCGAAGCCGGGGGTGATACTTCCCCGTACCCGAACATATAAATGTGTTTAGGAAAAAAACGGTCGTTTCGGACTTTAGCGCACGGTGCGGCCGAATTTTTGAGGAACCGGGGGAGGATCTGTCTTGGATAGAATGTTTCCGGCCACAGAGACGCAAAAGCGGCTGCTCACTTTTCGGCCGACACGCCCGCACTGCTTGGCTGAGGCGGATGTGGGTACCATCGTGAATTGCATCAATATGGTGGTCTTCGTCTGGCTGACCAACGGGAACGGATACTGGTATTTCATAAAACACGTACAAGGCGATACCCTAATCGGCTATATACTTGTAAATAGCAGATGGATTTATAATCCGATCCCCCAAAAACAGGTTTGGATCTATTACTGAGAAAGGAGGAGAAATGCTCCGATGCGAAATCCTTACAGGCGAGACAGACCTCAGAGCCCAGGAAAACTCCGCGCTCCGGTAGAGGTCCTTGAGAATGGGGTGCAGAACCTGCTCCCGGAGGATGTAAACGAGACGGAGGTCATCGCCAAATTTCACGGGGACGTCGCCTCGGTCGCGCAGGATCTGCAGGCAGAGGTGGAAATTCTATCCCAGGGGTATGCGATCTTCACGATTGATAAAAATAAAATTTCAAACCTTTATTTTTATCCGCAGATCGAGCATCTGGAACTGCCGAAAAGCTTATATATTGCCTCTCCCGTCAACCTGGCTTCATCCTGCATTCCCCCCGTTCAGAGTCCCGTAGGCTATAACCTTTCCGGCGCCGGCGTCATTGTGGCGATTATTGATGCCGGCATCGACTATACCCACCCGGATTTCCGGAATGAGGACGGAACCAGCAGGATCCTTTATCTATGGGATCAAACCGGAGAGGGAACCCCTCCGGCCGGGTTTACCGCCGGGGCGGAATACACGCAGGAGCAGCTCAATGCGGCTCTGAGGGCGCCCAATCCGCTCGCGGTCATCAACTGCAAGGATCCGACCGGCCATGGGACCGCCGTAGCCGGCATCGCGGCCGGAAACGGCCGGGGCAACGACGGGCAGAATATCGGCGTCGCCACCGAGGCATCGCTCATCGTGGTCAAGGTTGGCATAAAAGGCTACCAGGCCTTCACCCGGACTACGGAACTGATGCGCGCAGTCAGGTATATCATCGATATAGCAAGAAATCTGAATATGCCGGTCGTCATCAATATGAGCTTCGGGATGAACAACGGTTCCCATCGAGGGGACAGTCTGTTTGAGACCTATCTTACCGCAATGAGCGACGAATGGAAAACTTCCTTCGTGATCCCAACCGGGAACGAGGGCGCGGCAGGCCACCACTACCATGGGCAGATTGCCACGAATCAGGTCGAGGAAATCGATTTTTTTACCGCCCCGGGGATTGAGGAGTTTTATATCTCCTTCTGGAAAAACTTTGCCGACAGCCTCTCGGCGGAGATCATTTTCCCGACAGGGGAATCCTCCGGCATCATCAGGATCAACAACCAAGTGAAGAACATCCGTATGGGGAATCTGGTGCTCACCATTATCTATGGTCAGCCAAGCCATTATGCCATCAGCCAGGAGATCTTTTTCCTGGTTCGGGCCACAGATAGTACCGTGAAGGCCGGCTTATGGAAGCTCCGAATCATTGCCGGCAGGATCGTGGATGGAGACTTCAAGATGTGGCTGCCGACTTTGGAGCAGGTCACCGATGAAACCTATTTTTCCAACCCGACCTCCGAAGACACCATGACGATTCCTTCCACCGCCTATAAAATGATCCGCGTGGCGGGGTACAATGACAGAGTGGGCAACGTCGCCGAGTTTTCCGGAAAGGGAAACGCCAACATGGCGCTGCCAAATCCGGATATTGCCGCCCCGGCCGTGAACATCCTGACCACCAGAGTGGGCGGCGGCTACGATGCTTTTACCGGCACCAGTATGGCGGCTCCCTTTGTCACCGGCTCCGTCGCGCTGATGATGCAGTGGGGAATCGTCAACAACAACGATCCCTTTTTATATGGGGAGCGGGTCAGGGCCTTTCTCAGATTGGGGGCCAGCCGGCTGGCAAACATCAGCTATCCAAATCCAACTTCCGGATATGGCGCGCTATGCCTTAGAGAAACGATGGCATTTTTGGAACAATATAAGTGGGGAACAAGTGACATATGGCTATAAATATTAATGAGGATGACCTCCCGCTCGAAGAATTCGTAAAATTGCCTACCACGGTGGATTTTCAGGCGATTGTGGATCCGAAATTCGTCGACTATGTGAAAACCAGGCCGTACCTGCACCTGGGAACGGAGCTGGCCAATCGATATATCGTTGTGTATGTCAACCAGAAATATTTGTGGGACGTATATGAGGAAATGGGGAAGGATTTCGCGACCTTTTTTCCGAGGATTCTCTCCCCGGTGGATGTCACAAGCAATTCCGCCGCCGGGATTACCATGGTTCAGAACCAGCCTTTTCTGGGGCTTACCGGAAGGGGGGTCATCATCGGGTTTGTCGATACGGGGATCGACTATACCCAAAACGCATTTAAATTCGAAGACGGAAGCACCAAAATCCTCAGCATTTGGGATCAGACCATCGACGGCCCAAGATCAGGCAATATCTATTTCGGCGCGCGCTACGACGCTGAAATGATCAATCAGGCGCTCATGTCCGACAATCCCTATAGTATCGTACCCAGCATCGACGAGGATGGCCACGGCACCTTTCTTGCCTCGGTGGCGGCCAGCAACGAGGCGGGGAATTATTTGGGTGCCGCGCCGAAAGCCAGTATCGTCGCGGTGAAGCTGCGCCGTGCGAGAGATTATTACATTAATCGCTATCTGATACCGGCCGATAACCCGAATCTGTATGAGGCCACGGATTACCTGCTGGGAATCAAATACATCCTGGACCGGGCACTGGAGCTTAATATGCCGGCAGTCATCTGCATCGCCATGGGTTCCAACTCCAGCGGTCGTGACGGGAATACCCCGTTTGAGGAGTATCTTTCTTTTATTTCTTTGTGGTCCGGATATACTTTTATTACGGCGGCCGGCAACGAGTCGAACGCCAAGCATCATACCCAAGGGAAGATCCCACAGACCGGAGCTACCGATACCATCAGCATCAAGGTGGGAAGACAGGGTGCCTCCTTCACGGTGTTTATTTTCAGCAATGCGTTCGATAAGATTACTGTGGCCGTCACATCTCCCACCGGCGAGGTGCTGCCGAGGGTCAACTTCAAAGTGGGGCTCATATATTCAGAGAAACTACTTCTAGAAAACACCACCCTTACGGTCATCTATTCCAAAAATTCCGATAACCAGATCATTGTGGGTTTTCAAAGCACCACCGAGGGCATCTGGGATATCACCTTGTTTGGTGAATCCATCATCAGCGGAGAATACTATGCCTGGCTTCCCATCACCGGCCAGGTTGACGAGACGGTCGAGTTTTTAAAACCGGTTCCGGAAACGACCATTGTATTCCCCTCCAGTGCGTTGAGAACCATCACCTGCGGGGCATACGACACCAGCGACAACAGCCTGTATGTTTCTTCCTCCTGGGGCCCGACCAGAGTTCCCAGGATATCGCCTAATTTTGTGGCGCCCGGGGTCAAAGTCCCGGGAATCTACCCGACGGGTTATGGCACGATGACCGGAACCAGTGTGGCGGCGGCGATTACGGCCGGCGCGGCTGCGCTGCTGGTGGAGTGGGGCGTCGTCCAAAGAAACCTTCCGGCCATGGACGGAGAACTGGTCAAAAGCCTGCTGATCAGCGGATGTGAGAGGGTGGAAAACGTCCAGTACCCCAATATCAAATGGGGATACGGAAAACTGAATCTGCATAATACGTTTAGCACGCTTAGAGAAACCATCATCTGACCGTATCTGACATAAGACCATGAGGAGAGAGACAGCATGAATGGAGACAATACGGCACCTGTGGAAAACACCTCAGGCGGATTTGGAATGCTTCAGGTCTATGTATATACGGACCGGTTGGGCAGCCCGGCGGAAGGCGCGCTGGTGCGGGTCACCGACCCGGATACCGGCGCCGTGCTGGAGGAAACCCAAACGGACGCGACTGGCAGGATACCGGCGGTTACCCTATCAACGCCGCCGTTATCCTATTCTCTTGAGCCCGATCAGCCAAGGCCGTTCAATCAATATAATCTCACCGTCACCGCACCGGGCTTTGAAGAGGCCTCGGTCGAGAATGTGCAGCTTTTCTCTTCCAGCACGGCACTTCAGGAAGTCGTCCTGAAGCCGCTGCCCACGAATATCCTGATTCCGTATCCCACGCTGTGGGGGGATTTTCCACCGAAGATCCCGGAGGCGGAGGTCAAGAAGCTTCCTTTTCCGCAGGGGTTGGTGGTCCTGCCGCGGCCGGTGGTTCCGGGGCTTATCGTGGTTCATGCCGGCAGACCGGAAGATGCCTCGGCCCCCAATTACACCGTGACTTTCAAAGACTACATAAAGAATGTAGCCAGCAGCGAAATTTACGCCACTTGGCCAAGAGAGACGCTGAAAGCCAATATCTATGCAATCCTTTCTTTTACGATGAGCCGGGTCTACACCGAGTGGTATCGGAGCAAGGGGTACGATTTCACAATCACCAGTTCCACCTCTTTCGACCAGTCGTTCACGTTCGGCAGAAATATTTATCGGGAGATCTCCGAAGTGGTGGATGAGATCTTTACCACCTACGTTTCCAGGCAGAATATCATTCAGCCCCTTTTTACGCAGTACAACGACGGCGTTCGGGTCAACCGCGAGGGCTGGCTCAGCCAGTGGGGCTCCAAGAATCTGGGCGATCAGGGATATTCGGCCCTGCAGATCCTGAAAAACTACTACGGCTACGACATCGTGCTCAAACAGGCGGAGAAGGCCGAAGGCATCCCGATCTCCTTCCCCGGAACGGTGCTCAAGATCGGTTCCACCGGGGAATACGTCAAGGTCATCCAGCAGCAGCTCAACGCCGTTTCGCAGAATTATCCCCTGATTCCCAAGCTGGTGGTGGACGGCATCTATGGGGAGAACACGGCCGCCTCCGTCAAGATCTTTCAGGAGGTATTCGACCTTCCGGTGACGGGCGAGGTCAATTATCCGACCTGGTACCGGATCTCGGAGATCTTTCTGGCCGTTACGATGCCGACGTAAGCGCCCGCGCCGTTCTCGGGAGAAACTTTCCAAAACGGATGGGAAACGCCCTCCGGAATCGGAGAAAAGCCGGGTGCCGGCCGCGCTGTGCATCCCGCCCCGGCACTTCCTGTAATAAAATAAGCCGGTCCCCGAACGGAACCGGCCTTTTCTTTTTACTTAAACGGGGACGGGAAATTCCACCGCCCGCAAGAGCATTTACTCTATGGATGTTTTCGGGGAAGCCCTTTGGAAGTTCCCCGCCGGGCCACGCCTCTTTTTCCGGAGGTTTTACCCAAACAAGGGGAAGAGCCGCAGCCCCGTTTGTCGCCCAAACTTGGCGGACAGTGAAACGGCGCCTATCCGGACGTTTTCTTCAGTGTGGCGGAACCAAAATAGATGGTATCCTTATCGCGCTCATATGTTTTGGAGATTCCGTTGTTGCTGGTAAAGGTGATGGAAGTGGCCGTTGCGGTGTAACTTACGCCGTCCCGGTCCGCTTTCTGGCGGATACCGGCGACATCGGCGATAATATCCTCGTCGGAAAGGCCGATAATCCCAAAATAGGCTTTGCCGTTCTTAAAAATGACGGCCGGGTCGTAGCTGCCGCGCGAGGTGGCCTCCCACCGCCCGGTGAGCGATTCTCCGCCGGAAGAGAACACCGTGCTATCGACGAAAGAGAAGACGGCGCCGTCGGTGAAATAATTGGCGGCCATCAAACCGAGCCCCACGAAAAGCGCAGCCATTGTTACTTTCAGCACGCGGCCGGCGATTTTCTCGGTTTTTCCCGGAACATTCTTTGCCCCGCTGCCGTTTGGGGCAGATTCGCCGGGCGTCTTCGGCACGAATTTGCGAGGCCGGCGCATGGATTCCTTGAGCAGCGAAGCGTACTGCTGCTGCGTCAGGCCGGCCTTTTTGATCCTTGAAGTAAAGTTTCTTCTGGCGGCGATCAGAGAAAACGGCACGGCGACGGCAAACAGAACGATCATCCACATCCCATAGGAGGAGAAGCTGAAGAATGTTTCGTACCGGTCGCTCCGCAGATAGAAAAAGAAAAACAGGAATCCGATCAGGAGGAGCAGACCAATCAAAAACGCGTTGGTGGCGGATAATTTGTAGATGCCACGGACCGTATTCAAAAGACGCCCTTTTTCCTCGCGATCCTCTTTTGTGGGAAGTTCCGTTCCGCAAAAAGGACAGACTTCCTTATCGCCGGGGGCAAAGCGGGCCCCGCAGTTCGGGCAGGAGATAATCTCCGGTTCGGCGGAGACGTCTTCGTTTCGCCTAAGATCTTTTTCGGGCGGCGTACCCGCGGCCGGGACAGCTCTGCCTTGTTCGCCGCATTCTTCGGCCGGCACGCCGACGGCCGGAGGGGAAACAGCGCCGTTTTCCGCCTCCGGGAGATTGTCTTTTAACTGCCTTCCGCAGCCTTCGCAGAAGACCGAGTCGTCGGGCAGCATCTTTCCGCAGTATCTGCAGTAAATCACAGCACCACCTCCAAAAAATCCTCTTTCTATGGATACAACCGATGGATTTGTTTTGCCGCCGTACAAAAAGGATGCGGGTACGGACTTTTTCCGTGCGGCGAACGTACTTCATACTGATTCCGTCCGGCAGAGGAGTGGAATCGGATCCTTCTCACCGTCCGCCCATCTCTGAGATAAGGGCAGGCGGCGTGCTCATAAATCCGATGAGCATGTATGTATGGGGCCGCCTTTTTCGGCAAATATTATACAACATTTTCCAAACGGATTCAATGCTGTGAAAATTTCGCCGAACAAAAGCGTCATGCAAATCATTGACAATTCCCAATTTATGGAATATACTGTATCCATAGCGACCGGTCGGTCGCTAAACCATATTTCAAGCGGCTGGGAGGGTATAGGATGAGCGTTTCTTTTCCCGTCGGGCTGGTCAAATTCCATCGGAACAAACTGTTTAATTTTCAGCTGAACCGGTGGTACTCGTTCGGATGGCCGATAAAAGAGGAGGCGCTGGCGGCCTCCAAGAGGATAAAAGATTTTAAAACATGGAAGACGAGTCTGGTTTCGTCGGCGAAGAAAGCCGAAAAAGCGGGAAAAACCGTCACGGCGGCCTTTTTATACAGAGCGGCGGATTTCTTTACGTTTCCGGATGACCCCGATAAGGCGGCGCTGTATGAAACATTCAGTGCCTTGTTTGATCGTGCTTATGGAGGAGAAACAGAGCGGCATAAGGTGCCTTTCGGGGAATCCTTTTTGCCGGCAATCCGGCTGAAATCAAACGACGTCTCCAGGGGCACGATCCTCGTCATGGGCGGTTTTGATTCCTACATCGAGGAATTTTACAAGATGATGCGGTATCTGGCGGACGGCGGATACGACGTGATCGGATTTGAAGGCCCGGGGCAGGGAGCCGCTTTAAAGAAATATGGCCTTCTGCTTGACCTCGAGTATGAAAAACCCGTGGGCGCGGTACTTGATTACTTCCACAAGAATGAGGCTACGTTATTTGGAATCTCCATGGGAGGATACTGGTGCATCCGCGCTTCGGCGTTTGAAAAACGGATCAAGCGGGTGATCGCCTCAAGCGTCGTCTACGACTGGATGGAGGCCCCGGGCGCCTTTACGCGGTCTGTGGTGGAATGGATGTTCAGGCATCCAAGGCTCATGGAATTTTCCATGAAGGCGAAAATGAGATTTTCCAAATACAACAACTGGGTGGCCCGCAACTGGATGTATATCACCGGCGAAAAAACGCCCCTTGAGGCCGCCCGTCATATTCTTATGATGAATTCAAAAAACCTGCATTCGGAACAGGTGACGCAGGATATTCTGATCCTGACCGGCGAAGACGACTCGTTTTGTCCGCTCAAGCTTCACAGCCTTCAGGTTCGGGCGCTGAAAAACGCCAGGGTGACAAGCAGAATATTCACGAAAGAAGAGCATGCCGCCAGCCATTGCCAGATAGGAAATGTCGGGCTCGCCATGGAAGTGATTCTGGATTGGCTTAAAAAAACGGAGGAAACAAATGCCGCAGAAAACATTCAACAACCTGTCTCCTGAAAGGCAGAGAGAGATCGTCAACGTCGCTCTGGAGGAGTTCTCCCTGAACGATTATGAAAGCGCCTCTCTCTCGGCCATCATAAACCGGCTGGGGCTCGCAAAGGGAAGCTTTTACCGATATTTTGAAAGCAAAGAGGAGCTCTATTGCTATCTTCAGAGCTTTTGCAGGGATCTTTTTACGCCGCTCTCGGTGCAGATGCTCCATGCGCCGGAAAAGGAGTTTTCCGTCCTTTGGCAGGATTTATTTATGACCTTTAAAACAAAAGAAGAGGAATATCCGATGATCATACGGTTCTGGCTAAAGATGGCGAAGGACCGGCCCCTTTCTTTTGAGGCAAAGACCGAGACCCTGAGACGGAAGCTGGATCTGCTGGGAGACAGCCTTTCCGACCGCGGCGAGACGGACTCCCGCGGAGAGAAACCGGATGAGGATGTCTCCATGGTTGTCTTATATCATTTGATGGCGCTCATAGAGTATATATGCCTCAAATATCGTATTCCACCGGATAAACCGATTTTTTCCGTTACGGAGGATCAGCTCAAAACAGAAGTGCGCCGGTTTGCCGATCTTCTGCTTAACGGAATCAGGAGACGCCCGGAGTAGGGAAAACCGGAACCTATAAACAACACCTCAGGATTCCGTCGGGCCGGGGGCGTTTGATTTCTTCGGGAGCCGGAAGCCGATACGGCCTCACGGTGATCTGTTTTTGACCGGTGCGGCGGGTCGGCCATACATACTCCTGCGAAAGCTCTTTTGTTTCAGTGTAATCTCCTGCACGGTCCGAATGATATGTCCTTAGCATAGACTGAACTGCAAGGAGGTCTTGCCATGGAAAATCATCTTTCACTCGGAATGCAGGCGCCCGACTTTTCCGCAACCACGACTTTCGGACCGCTGAGCCTATCCGATTATAAAGGAAAATGGGTGGTGCTGTTTTCGCATCCGGGCGACTTTACCCCGGTCTGCACCACAGAGTTTATTGCATTTGCGCAAGCACAGCCGCAGTTTGCCGCGCAGGACGCTCAATTGCTGGGGCTGAGCATCGACAGTAACCCTTCTCACTTGGCGTGGGTATATGCGATCTATCTGACCACCGGCGTGGAAATCCCATTCCCGGTCATTGCCGATCGAACCGGAGAAATTGCGCGGCTATACGGGATGATCGGCCGGATGCCAGTAAACAGGAAACGGTTCGCAACGTATTTTTGATCGACCCGCAGCAAAGAATCCGTGCGATCTTGATCTATCCGCTGACCAACGGCCGAAGCATTCCGGAAATTTTGCGGCTTCTGACGGCGCTTCAGACGACGGACAAATATAAGGTCGTTACCCCCGCAAACTGGCAGCCTGGTCAACCCGTGCTGGTTCCGCCGCCTCAAACATACGAGGCCCTTTTGAGTCGTCAGAATAACCCGGAATCTCAGGGACTCACTTGTAAAGATTGGTTCCTCTGCGGAAAAGAATTGCCCGACGGTAAAGAACAGGAAAGCTGAAATTGCTGTATGCTTTCAGGCAACCGATTGGATTTATATCCTGCGGTTCTATTTGGAATACAAAATAAAATATATGACGGTCCCCGCTTTTACGATAGATGTATAAAGCGGGGACTTGTTTATGCTCTAAAATAAGGGGATGCCGATGAATAGAAACGCACATTGCGAAAATGAGGGCGCGGGCGGCGAAAAAACGGGTATGATATTTCAGCAAAACGGTCCCTCAAATTTTTGTCTTGCCGCGTTTATGGCGGTTGTCTATGGACGGCTCATCCGTTTCGACGTTTGGGACGAGCGCTTTGCGCATGCGGCTGTACCATGAAAGCGGGCTTCAGAGACGCTCTGAGCCTGACGAATGCAGGATCTCTTTCGATGAACTGAGATGCCGAAACGGAGATTTAAAAATTTTTAAAATTTACTTGACATTTTTTAAAAGCAGTGGTACATTAATTACGCGGTTAATTACTACACCAATTAACCGAAAAGGAGGTGCGGAAATTGACCTTTCAAGAGGAACGCCCAATCTTTCTCCAGATTGCAGAGCAGCTGGAGGAGGGAATACTCTCTGGTGCCTATCCGGAGGAAAGTCAGGTGCCGTCTATCACAGAGTATTCGGTGACGTATAAAATCAATCCGGCGACTGCGCTGAAGGGAATCAGCTTGCTTGTGGATGCGGGACTGCTGTTTAAAAAAAGGGGACTGGGTATGTTTGTTGCTACCGGAGCAAAGGAAAAGCTGAAATCTCAGCGCCGGGATCTTTTTTATCACAATTATATTGAAAAACTTGTGCGGGAAGCCAGAAACTTGGACCTAACCGCCCCTGAGCTTACGGCTATGATAGAAAGAGGGTTTCAAGATGCCGATCGAAATTAAAAATATTACCAAGGATTTTGGCGATACCCGCGCACTCGACCATGTGACGCTGACGCTGGGGGATAATCAAATTTATGGCCTTTTAGGAAACAACGGCGCGGGCAAAACCACCCTTTTAAGCATCCTCACCGGACGCCAGTGCCCTACGGAGGGCACGATAACGATGGACGGCGAACCTATAGAAAATAATGACGCGGCGCTGGGAAAGGCTTTTTTGGTTGCCGAACAGAATATGTTTCCCGACGACATGAATGTGAAAAGGGCTTTTAAAGCGGCGGCGCTGTTCTATCCTCAGTTTGACAGAGAATATGCCGACAAGCTGGCGGAGAAATTCGGCCTCAAGACAAAGAAAAAGATAAAGTCGCTCTCAACCGGCTATGCCTCCATCTTCCGGCTGATACTGGGCCTTTCCGTAAATACCCCGTATCTGTTTTTTGACGAGCCCGTGTTGGGGCTGGACGCGCAGCACCGCGATATGTTCTATCGGATTCTGCTGGAAAAATATGCGGAGTGCCCCTGCACGGTCGTCATTTCCACGCACCTGATTGCCGAGGCGGCAAACCTGATTGAGCACGCGGTGATTATCCGCAACGGCAAAATTTTGAAGGATTGTCCCAGGGAGGAACTGACGGCCGACGCTTACTCCGTATCCGGCCCCGCAGGTTTAGTCGACAAATTCATTGCGGGAAAACACGTGTTATCCTTCAATATTCTGGGCGGCCTGAAAACAGCCTGCGTGCAGGGCCCGTGCGATACGCTGCCGGAAGGGCTGGAGCTTTCCGCCATAAATTTGCAGGACTATTTCATCAGCCTGATGGAGGAGGAAGACAGGAAATGAAAATGAATATAAAGCCGGCTTTCCGGTACCAGTTCGACGTTTTTTTCAAAGGATCCGCCATAACCTTTCTGGTAATTATGGCTGCGATAGCGGCGCTTATGGTTACTTCTATATATATAAGCGCGGATACGACGACCATAAGCTTTACAGGATACGGCATCACGGCGGTGATTTTCCTGTTTATCATGGGGATCGTCAATATCCGCAGCGATCTGCGGCTTTGCCTGCAGTATGGCGTTTCCCGCCGAACTTCTTTTGTGAGCGAGATCCTGGCTGTTCTGTCGGTTTCCGCAATCCTGGCCGCAGCGGGAGAACTCTTGACAGGGATCGCTCAGGCGTTTTCAGCCGGAAATTCCCAATTCCTTATAGCCGACCTTTATCAGCTGATTTATGTAGGCCCGGATGCCGTTTCGCTCTCCTTCGGCCAGCATATCCTGAGCATGCTGCTCAACACAAGCCTGACGTTTTGCGCATGTCTGTTCGGAATGTTCTTTTCCCTGATGTTCTGGCGCCTCAATAAGGTCTGGACGGTTGTCGCCGCCATCTCCATCCCGGTTTTGATCAATGTCGTTCCCATACTGCTCAGCAGGCTGGGCATCAATCTGATACTCCTTATCAATTGGATCGGTGCCTCTCCGTTTAATTTTGTCTTGTTCTTTTTGCTCCTTGCGGCTTTATTCGGTGCCGTCAACTGGCTGCTGCTTCGGAGAGCGAATATAAAAGAAGCCAAGTAAGTAAAGAGATAATAATCGGGATCAGATAGCAATAAAGAGAAAACAGCAAAAGCGTGAAGGGTAACCGTTTTGGGCGATCCTTCACGCTTTTCGGCTGTCTAATACGTTTTTGGGGTATCCGAGCGGTTGAAAACCGGGCATGCTTTCCATCCGAACTCCATAGAAATTATAAAAAGCCACGGAATCCTAAGATCCCGTGGCTTTTTGGTGGAGACGAAGAGGATCGAACTCTCGACCTTACGGATGCGAACCGTACGCTCTCCCAGCTGAGCTACGCCCCCGAAAATGCTTGTTTATTATATCATGGTGTCCCCGGCTTTGCAAGACCGGAGGATAAAATTTTTCCGCCGCTTTTCAAGAGCGGGATGCCATGATATAATAAGACTGAAAACAATCGGAGGTGATCGGATGAGCGGTATGGAAGATATTTATGTCGGCCTGATTTCGTTTCTGCCGGCCATATTGATCTTTGTGGCGGTCGCAGCCATTGCGGCCAAAAGACTGAAACAGCGGGATGACACCTCCGGCAAAAAGCCTGCGCAGGCCGGCGGCGTGCAGAGCTATACGCCGAAAGGGTACTCCCGCGAAGTCAAAGAGATCCATCAAACCGACCCGGAGGAAAATTACCGGCGCCGGATGGAGCAGCTTCGCGCCCTTTTTCAAAATGGTATGATGGAGCGAGATGAGTTCGAGGACCGGAAGGCCGAGATCGAAGAGGACTACCGGCAGGGGATCCGCACGCGCTGAGCGGAAAAAATGAAAGAAGAAAAAACCGGAGCGAAAGTGAATCGCTCCGGTTTTTCTGTTTATGAAGTTCAGGCAAGCTCGAAGGCGCCGGTATAGAGCTGATAGTAACGGCCTCTCTGCGCGAGCAGCTCCTCGTGGCTACCCCGCTCGATGATCTCCCCGTGCTCGATTACGAGGATCAGATCGGCGTTGCGGACCGTGGAGAGCCGGTGCGCGATGACAAAGACGGTGCGGCCCTGCATCAGGGAATCCATGCCCTTTTCGATGTGCGCCTCGGTGCGGGTATCGATGGAGCTGGTGGCCTCATCGAGAATGAGCACCGGCGGATCGGCGACGGCGGCTCTCGCAATGGCGAGCAACTGTCTCTGTCCCTGCGAGAGATTGGCTCCGTCCGCCGTGAGCACCGTATCATAGCCCTGCGGCAGGTGGAGGACAAAGAAATCGGCGTTTGCGAGCTTTGCGGCCGCGCCGACATCCGTATCGGAGGCGTCGAGCTTTCCGTAGCGGATGTTCTCGCGCACGGACTCGGTAAACAGGTGCGTATCCTGAAGCACCATTCCGAGGCTTCGGCGCAGGTCGGCCTTTTTGATGCGATTGACGGGGATCATATCATAGAGAATCCGGCCGTCCTGCACGTCGTAAAACCGGTTGACGAGGTTTGTGATCGTGGTCTTTCCGGCCCCGGTGGAGCCGACGAGCGCGATCTTCTGGCCCGGCTTCGCATAGAAATTCAGATCTTTCAGGACGGGCTTATCCGGCTCGTAGCCGAAGGTGACATGCTCAAAGCGGACGTCGCCGCGAAGCTCGATATAGGTGGCTTCGCCGTTCATCGGAATCTTCCATGCCCAGTGCTCGGTGCGTTCCTTCGACTCGGTGATCGAGCCGTCTTCATGGAGAACGGCGTTGACGAGTGTGATGTCGCCCTCGTCCGTCTCCGTCACGGCGTCGATCAGGTCGAAGATGCGTTCCGCACCGGCCAGAGCGGTCAGCACGGCGTTAAACTGCTGGGAAATCTGCGTGATCGGCTGGCTGAATGAGCGGGTGTAGAGCAGGAAGGAGCCGATGGTGCCGATATCCAGCGAACCGGTGATTGTCAGCACGGCTCCCACCACGGCGGTCAGGGCGTAGTGCACGTGGGAGAGGTTCCCCATGATCGGGAAGAGGATGTTGGCGTAGGTGTTTGCGTTTTTCGCGGCGACGCGCAGGTCGTCGGCCCGTGTGCGAAAGCCCTCTTTGGCCTGCGGCTCATGGCAGAAGACCTTGACGACCTTCTGGCCTTCGATCAGCTCCTCAATATAGCCGTTGACCGTACCGAGCTCCTTCTGCTGCGAGATAAAGTATCTTGCGGAGCCGCCGGCGACTTTTTTCACGACGAACATCATGAAACCGAGCATCAGCAGCACCACCAGCGTGAGCTGCCAGCTCAAAACGAGCATCATGGTGAAGACGCCGACGACGGAAATCACGGACGAAAAGAGCTGCGGCAGGCTCTGGCTCACCATCTGACGCAAGGCATCCGTATCGTTGGAGTAGCGCGACATCAGCTCGCCGTGCGTGTGCGTGTCGTAGTACTGCATCGGAAGATCCTGCATATGCGTGAACATATCGACGCGGACCTCGCGCAGGACGCCGGTGGAGATCGTGACCATCAGCCGGCTGTAAAGGAATGTGCATACGATTCCAAGGGCATAGATCCCGGCCAGCAGGAGGATGATTCCGGCAAAACCGGAGAAATCCACATTCTGCTGCCCGATGAAGGGCACAATATAGCGGTTCAGGATCGGCTTCATGAAGTAGTTCCCAACCACGGAGGAGAGCGTGCTGAGCAGCATGGCCGCCGCGACAAGGATCAGTCTGCCTTTGTATTTCTTCAAATAGCTCAGAATGCGCAGGAATGTTTTTTTCGCGTTTTTGGGACGCGCGTATTTCGTATTATGCTGGGGACCGGGCATTTCAGTCATCCCCTTTCTGCTGGGATTCATAGACTTCGCGGTAAATCGGGCTGTGAGCGAGCAGTTCCTCGTGGGTGCCGCAGTCCGCGATTTTTCCGTTCTCCAGAACGAGGATGCGGTCGGCATCCATCACGGAGGCGATCCGCTGCGCGATGATGAGGACGGTCATGTCCGCCCGTTTCTCGCGGAAAGCCGCGCGGATCTTCGCGTCGGTCGCGGTATCGACCGCGGAGGTGCTGTCGTCGAGGATCAGGATCTTCGGTCGGGCGAGCAAGGCTCTGGCGATGCAGAGGCGCTGCTTCTGGCCGCCGGAGACGTTGACGCCGCCCTGTCCGAGGTCGGTATCGTATCCATCCGGGAAGGAGAGAATAAAATCGTTAGCCTGCGCGGCTTTTGCGGCCTCAAACATCTCCTCGTCGGAGGCATCCGGGTTTCCCCATTTCAGGTTGTCGCGGATCGTGCCGGAGAAGAGGACGTTCTTCTGAAGCACCATCGCGACCGCATCGCGCAGGTTCTTGAGCTTGTAGTCCCGTACGTCATGGCCGCCGACCGATACATGGCCGCCGCCGACGTCATAGAGCCGTGGAATCAGTTGTACGAAGGTGGTTTTGGCCGATCCGGTGCCGCCGATGATGCCGATGGTCTCGCCGGAGCGGATCGAAAGACTGACGTCGATGAGCGTCAGGTTTTTCGGGTCCTTCGCGTAGGAGAAATCCACATGGTCGAAGGAGATCGAGCCGTCCGCCGGTTTGAGCGCCGGGTCGGCTTCGTCGTCGGTGATATCGATTTTTTCGTCAAGCACCTCGATGATGCGCTTTGCGGAGGCCTTTGAGAGCACCAGGTTTACAAAGACCATCGCAATCATGACGAGCGACATCAGAATCTGCCCGACGTAGGTGATGAAGCTGATGAGTTCGCCGGTCAGCATCGTCCCCTCGATGACGGCATGCCCGCCGAACCAGAAGATCGACAGGATGCAGGCGTACATCGCAAGCGTCATCAGCGGCATCGCAAAGACGATCAGGTTTTCGGCCTTTCTCTGGGCGGCGCGGAGGTCGTCGGCGGAGGCGGTGAACTTTTCGTTCTCAAAATCCTTCCGAACGAACGCCTTGATCACGCGGATGCCGATCAGATCCTCCTGTACGGAGGCATTCATGGCGTCGTATTTTTTGAGCATCTTCGTGAAGAGCGGGTGTGCCTTCGCCATAAAAAAGGCGAGCAGCAGCCCCACCGCCGGGATGACGATCAGAAAGACCGAAGAAAGCTCGGCGTTCATGAGGATCGTGATGATAAGCGCGGAGACCAGCATCACCGGCGCGCGGAACATGACGCGGACCATATCCATGGCGGCGTTCTGCACGTTGGTGACGTCCGCGGTCATCCGGGTGACAAGCGAGGCCGTGCTGAAGCGGTCGGTGTTGGCGAAGGAGAAATCCTGAATTTTATTAAAGAGCGCCTTGCGCAGGTTGCAGGCGAAGCCTGTCGAGGCGGTGGCCGCGAATTTGCCGGAGAGCGCGCCGCAGGTCATCGAAAACAGCGCCATTCCCACCATGATGCCGCCCAGCTTCGCCACATAGGCGACATCCCGGTTTGCGATGCCCACGTCGACGATCTTGGCCATCAAAAAGGGGATCAGGATCTCGATGAGCACCTCAAAGATGACGGTGACCGGAGCGAGCGCCGCCTCTTTTTCGTATCCTTTCATATAAGGAAGAAGTTTTTTAATCATGAGTTGCACGTTCGTCCTTTTCTTCTGTGATTTCCGGTCGGAAAGAGAGCGCCCTTTCCATTTCCGGGCTGTCGGCCATTGTGGCGGTGAGATGATCGGTGATCTTTTTCATCAGGCCGGAGAGCGCCTCCGCCTCCTCCGACGAGAGGCAGCCAAACGTCGCCGCATCCAGCTCGTCAAAATTTTGGCGGAAGGCCTGCGCGGTCTCTCTGCCGGCTTCGGTGAGGGAGAGCCGGCTTTTCCGCAGATTATCCGGATCGGCTTCCTTTTTTAGAAATCCTGCCTTCTGAAGCCGCTTTACCGAGACCGCCACCGCCGGTGCGGAGACGCTCATGGCCTCCGCCGCCTCCTGCTGCGTGCAGCCGTCGTGCTGCTCCACATATCCGAGCAGCGGAAACTGGCCGAACCGGCAGGAAAAATCACCGGTGAGGCTCTGAATTTTAATCTTACGCAGCATCCAGAAGCGGCGGAAATGCTCCGCGATGTTGCGGTAACTGCCGTTCAAAAAAATCGCCCCCTAAATCGTTAGCCGGCTAACTGTTAATCGGCTAACAATCAGTATAGAGAGATTTCCGCGATTTGTCAATGCCGCATTTTTAACGAACCACACAAATTGAGGAAGAAATTTTTATGAAAAATGGTTATGGACAAATGATTTTTGCTGTGATATAGTAGCGGGTAATGCTCATGAGTCGGCATATTATGGAAGGAGGCAAGCAGATGATCCGTTGGCTGGCAAAAAAACTGATTCCTAACAGAAACGACTATGAAAATCCGGACGTCCGCGTGGCCTATGGGTATCTCTGCGGCAACGTGGGGATCTTCTTCAATATTTTGCTCTTCCTCGGGAAATTTATCGCCGGCGCCGTCAGCGGCTCGATTGCCGTCACCGCCGACGCGTTCAACAACCTCTCCGATGCGGGGTCCTCCATCATCACGGTGCTCGGTTTCAAGCTCTCCTCGCGGAAGCCGGATATGGAGCATCCCTTCGGGCACGGCCGCCTCGAATATGTCTCCGGGCTGATCGTTTCCCTGCTGATCGTTATGATGGGCGTCGAACTCGTCAAAAGCTCGGTCGAAAAGATCGTGAATCCCACGGAGGCGGAGTATTCGCTCTTCACCTTTGTGATTCTTATCGCTTCCATCCTTGTCAAAAGCTACATGTATTATTATAACCATGCGATCGGAAAGAAGATCAAATCGGCGGCCATGGATGCCACCGCGCTGGATAGCTTTTCCGATGCGATCACCACGTTTGCCGTGCTGGTCTCTTCGTTGGTGGGCATGTATACCAACTGGATGATCGACGGCTGGTGCGGTATCGTTGTGGCGGCCTTCATTCTCCGCACCGGTATTCTGGCGGCGAAGGGGACCGTCGACCTGCTGGTCGGAACGCCGCCGGACCCGATCTTTGTCCACCGCATTCAGGAGATCGTCCTCTCCCACGAGGGTATCATCGGCATCCACGACCTGATCGTACATAACTACGGTCCGGGCCGCATGATGGTTTCGCTCCATGCGGAGGTGCCCTGCGACGCGGATATTATGGCGGCGCACGACACGATCGACAACATCGAGAAGGATATCCGCGAGGAGATGCACTGCCTCGCCATCATCCACATGGATCCGATCGATACCCGCGACGAGCTCACCAACGAGACGAGGGAAAAGGTGAAGGAGCTTGTGAGGACGATCGACGCGCGGCTGACGATCCATGATTTCCGCATGGTCTCCGGTCCGACGCATACGAACGTCATCTTCGACGTGGTTGTTCCGTTCGACCTTAAAATGACCGACAGTGAGGTCAGGACTCAGATCGGCCAGCTGGTCGGCACGCTCGGCAATTATTTTGCCGTCGTGGATGTCGATCAGGATGTCAACGGCGCTTCGGAAGAGACCGAAACATAAAACTACCATAAAATCAGACAGGCACCACGGCAAAAAAGCTGTGGCGCCTGTTTTTTATCGATATGAAGCCGGCGATCTTTATGGAGATGTTGCCGCCGTGCATGGTCGGTTTTTATTGAATGTAGCCGGAGATTTTTTGCAGATTGTAATAGACGCCCTCTTCGGCCATCAGTTCGTCGTGGGAGCCCTGCTCCACGATGCCGTCCTTCGTGAGCACGAGGATGATCTTGGCGCTACGGATCGTGGAGAGCCGGTGTGCGATGGTGAAGACGGTGCGGCCCTTGGAGAGCCTCTCAAGGCTCTGCTGAACCACATGCTCGCTCTCGTTGTCGAGCGCGGAGGTCGCCTCGTCGAGAATCAGCACCGGCGGATTCTTCAGAAAGACGCGGGCGATGCTGATGCGCTGTTTCTGCCCGCCGGAGAGTTTCACGCCGCGCTCGCCGACGTAGGTGTCGTAGCCGTCCGGCAGCGCGTTGATGAAGTCGTCGGCGCCGGCGAGCTTCGCGGCCTCGACGACCTCCTCCCGCGAGGCGTCCGGCTTGCCGTAGAGGATATTTTCATAGACGGAGCCGGAGAAGAGATAGACCTCCTGCTGAACGACGCCGATATTGGCGCGCAGGCTTTTGAGCGTGACTTTGCGGATATCTTTTCCGTCGAGCAGAATCCGGCCGGCGGTGACGTCGTAAAAGCGCGGGATCAGGTTGGAGAGCGTCGTCTTTCCGCCGCCGGAGGGGCCGATCAAAGCGACGTTCTCGCCGGGGCAAACGTGCAGGTCAATGCCGGAAAGGACGTCGGAGCCGCTATCCTCATAGCGGAAAGTGACGTGGTCGAAGACGATATCGCCGGTCACCTCGCCGATGGACTCCGCATCGGGGCTGTCGGTGATTTCCGGCTGGACGTCCATGATTTCAAAGAAGCGGTTGATGCCGGTCAGGCCCTGCATAAAGGTCTCGGTGAATTCGGCAAGCCGGCTGACGGTCGCGAGCAGTGTGGCGGTGTAGAGCAGGTAGGCAACGAAATCGCCGACGGAGATCTTCCCGGACATCATGAAGAAGGCGCCGGCCGTGACCACAAGGATGTACATCATGCCGTCGAAGAAGCGGATGCCGCAGTGAAGCTGGGCGAGATAAATATAAGCCTGATTTTTGATATCAAGGAAGGTGTGGTTGCCCTCGCGGAATTTTTCCTTTTCGATCTCCTCGTTGGAGAAGCTCTTGACCACCCGGATGCCGAGCAGGCTGTCCTCCACCTGGGCGTTGATTCGGCCGATCTGTTCCTTCTCGCTCGTAAACGCCTTGCCGAGCACCGCCTGCATCCGCAGGACGAAAATCGCCATCAGCGGAATCATGGCGTAGATGATGACGGTCAGCGTCAGGTTGACGTTGGCGAGGATCAGGAAGGAGGCGACGAATTTCAGCAGCGCGATGAAGACTTCTTCCGGGCAGTGATGGGAGAATTCGGTGATATCAAACAGATCCCGGGTGATGCGGCTCATCAATTGGCCGACCTTGGTGTTGCTGTAAAACGAGAAGGACAGTTCCTGCAGATGTGAGAACAGGTCATTGCGCATATCCGTCTCGAGTCTGGCGCCCATCATGTGGCCGACGCGGATCATGTAGTAGTTGGCGGCGGTGTCGATGATGCGCAGAAGGATATAAATGCCGGCCACGCTGAGAATGAGGCGCGGCGTCAGCAAGGCGAGATCCGTTGTGGCGGTGTTTGTGATCTTCCGTACCAAGATCGGCAGAACGATCTCGCAGATGGTGGTCAGCAGCGCGCAGAGGAGATCGAGCGCCATCGTAGGCAGATAGGGCTTATAATACGGAAGAAATCGGGTCAGATTGCGTTTCTTTTTTGTTGTCTGCATCTTTTTGTTCCATTCCGGCTGCGAAGAAGGCGGGTTCCTCCATGGGAGATCGGAGGCTCTCCGGCATCCGCATGCGGGTTCCGTAAAAAAATTCCGGAAATTTTCCTTTTTTCAGTTATGAGTGCGGTTCATCTCGGTCACGCAGTCGCGCAGGTAGCCGGTCAGCGCAAAGGACTTTCCGGTTCCGATGGCGACGCATTCCACTGGATTTTCCGCGACGCGGAATTCGGTGCCGAACCGCTTGGAGAGGTAGAGGTCCAGCCCGTGCAACATGGCGCCCCCGCCGGTCAGCAGCACGCCGGAAGTCCGAATGTCTCCGGAGAGCTCCGGCGGCGTCTTTTCAAAGACCTTCTGAACCGCAAGAGCGATCTGCGAGGCAAGATCGTAGCAGATCTCAGAGATCTCCTGCCAGCCGACCGTCACCTTGCTAGGCAGGCCGGTCATCAGGTTGCGGCCCTTCACATCAAAGGTGCGGTCGTCGTCGAAGCTCCAGCAGGTGCCGACGGCCTTTTTGGCTTCCTCGGCCGTGCGCTCGCCGATCAGAAGCCCGTGCTTGGCGCGGATGTAGCGAATGATCTCCTCGTCGAAGAGGTTTCCGGCGACCTTGACGGAGTTTTTGCATACGACGCCGGAGAGCGAAAGCACGGCGATATCCGTGGTGCCGCCGCCGATATCCACGACCATCTGGCCGACCGGCTTGGAGATGTCGAGCCCCGCCCCGATGGCGGCCGCGACCGGCTCCTCGATCAGGAACACCTTTCTGGCGCCGGCGGCAACGGCGGCCTCGACGACCGCGCGCTGCTCCACGTCGGTGATCGCGCTCGGCACGCAGACCGTGACGCGCGGCCGAAAATAGCTCTCTCCGCAGATCTTCTGCAGCGAGTAGCGGATGATCGCGTTGGTCAGGCGGTAATCCGAGATGACGCCCTTTTCAAGCGGGCGGATGGCGGCGATATGGGAAGGCGTCCTTCCGATCATTTTGTAGGCCTCCGCCCCGATGCTCAGAATCTCGCCGGTGTCCGTATCGACGGCGACGATCGTGGGCTCGCAGAGAACCACTCCGCGGGAAGTGTCGTAGATGATGATTTTTGTGGTGCCGAGGTCGATTCCGATATCAGCAGGCATATCCTCTCTCCTTTATCCTTGGCAGGCGTGATGTCGTGAAACTGACTGACGGCAGCGGAAGAAAAGCGGAAAAAATCCGCCAGTCTCCGCGGTCTGCTTTCTTTTATGAAGCCGGTGCTTCCGCCCGAATTCCGGGAATCGGCTCCCGAAGGTCCGAAAAAAGCGGGGCTTCTCTCCTTAAAGGCCTCCGCCGGGGAGTATCTCCTCGAGCATCGGCCGGAGGTTTGTGTATCTTCCGGTCCGGCGGTTGTTCCGGACGGTATAGGCGACCGCTTCCTCGGTGCCGACGATCACAAGGAATTTCCTTGCGCGGGTGACGGCGGTATAGAGCAGGTTGCGGTAGTTGAGGCGGGGGCTTTTATCGAAGAGCGGCAAAATCACCGCCTCAAATTCGGAGCCTTGACTTTTATGCACCGTGACGGCATAGGCGTGCTCAAGCTCGCCGGAATTTTCAAACGGGTAGTCCGCCTTCCGGTCGTCGAAGCGGACGGTCAGCATCCGCATCGAGCGGTCGATTCGCTCGATCACGCCGATGTCGCCGTTAAAGACGCCGGAACCCATTTCGCCGTCGTCGCGCTGCCAGACGGTATCATAGTTGTTGCGGATCTGCATGACCTTGTCGCCCTCCCGGAACGTGGCGCCGTTGTAGGTGAACTCAACTTTCTTTTTATCCGCCGGGTTCAGCAGCTTTTCAAGCCGGAGATTGAGGTTCCATGTGCCGAGCTTGCCCCGGTGTCCCGGGCAGAGCACCTGGATATCCGTGACCGGCGAGAAGCCGTAGGCCTCGGGCAGGCGCTTACAGACGAGCGAGCAGACCGCGTCGGCGGCGTCCGCTTCCGTCGCCCGCGGGAGGAAGAAGAAATCTCCCTCCTTCGCGCCGAGCTCCGGCAGTTCCCCGCGGATGATCCCGTGGGCGTTCGTGACGATCCGGCTCTCCGCCGCCTGACGGAAGATGCGGTCAAGGCAGACGGAAGGCACGATATCCGACGATACAATATCCCGCAGCACGTTTCCCGCGCCGACGGAGGGCAGCTGGTCCGCGTCGCCGACAAGAATCAGCCGGCAGGAGAACGGCAGCGCCCGGAGCAGCGCGTCAAACAGGAGCGTGTCCACCATCGACATCTCGTCAACGATTAGCGTATCGCATTTAAGCGGATTCTTTTCGTTTTTGCGGAAGGTGGGGTGCAGTTCGTCGGAGCGAAAATCCACCTCCAGCATCCGGTGGATGGTCTTTGCCTCTCGGCCGGTCAGCTCGGAGAGGCGTTTTGCGGCCCTCCCGGTCGGCGCGGCGAGGAGCACGCTCTCGCCCATCTCCTCCAGCAGGCGGATCAGGGCGTTGAGGGTGGTGGTCTTGCCGGTGCCGGGCCCGCCGGTCAGCACGAAGATATGGCTGCGGAGCGCGCATTTGAGGGCCTTGCGCTGTAAGGAATCGTATTCGATGCCGAGCTCCTTTTCCATGAGGGAGATGGCTTCCTCGACCGAAGGGGCGGGCTCCTCTCCGCCGGCGAGCATCAGTTTGATTCTTCCGGCGGCGGAAGTCTCCGCGCCATACAGCTCCGGCAGGTAAAAAAACCGCCGGCCCTCATTATCGTAGATCTCCAAACGGTGCTCGTCCAATAAAGCTTCCAGCGCCGCGGCGAGGCCGGAGTCCGTCCCCAGAAGGGAGGCCGCCGCGCCGAGGAGCTTCTCCTCCGGCAGGCAGGAGTGGCCGTTTTCCAGATTATGCGCCAGAACAAACGTGATGCCGGCCTTGAGACGGCGGCTGTCGTCCGGCTCGGCCTTTTCGGAAAAAATGCGGTCCGCGTCGGGGAATTCGAGGCCGATCTCCGGATGGCAGAGAGAGAACGGGTCCGCCTCGATGACCTCCATGGAGGCCATGCCCCATCTTTTCCAGACGCGGACGGCGATCGAGGCGGGCAAACCGTATTTCTGAAGCTCCAGCATCACTTTCCGGATGCCAAAGGCCCGCTCGAATTCGGCTGCCATCTCGGCGGCCTTTTTGGTCGTGATGCCTTTGACCTCCGCGAGACGCATCGGTTCTTTTTCGAGGACCGCGAGCGTCTCGTCGCCGAAGCGGGAGACGATGCGGGAGGCCAGCGCGGGGCCGACGCCTTTAAAAGAGCCGCCGCCGAGGTATTTGCGGATGGCCCCGGCGGTCGCGGGCAGTTTCCGTTCGCAAAGGGTGGCCTTGAACTGGTTGCCGTAGGAGGGGTGGCTGACAAAGTTGCCGGTCAGGGCGACCTCCTCGCCCGTCTCCACTGCGCCCAGCTCGCCGACGACGGTCACCAACTCGCCGCCCGCGTTCAGGTCAAACACCGTGAAGCCGGAATCGGATTTATAACAGATGATGTCCTCAACGGTTCCGCTGAGGGTTTCCGGCTCCGGGATTCCGACTGGTTGTGCCATATTCCGCCATCCTTAAAAATGATATACACACTTATTATAATTCTTTTCCTGCATGCTGTAAACAGGTGGTCAGCACGTCCGGCAGGTCTTTTTTGTCGCAGAGCAGAACTGAGGAGAAGCGCCGCATCAGCATTTCGGCGATGGCGCGGCTCTCCAGATCGGCGCCGCAGTCGCATAACAGCACGGTTCTCGGGTATTTTTCATCATCGGCCAGAATAGAGCGGACCTCGTCCTCCAGACAGGAAGCCGAGCCCGGTATAAGATCCATCACATAAAGCGCGGTGCAGGGCAGCCTTCGCTCGCAGGCAAGCCTCATCAGCCAGGCGGCGGTTTTCACCATGCCCAGCGCGGCAAAAAAAGTCAGCACCAGCGCAGCGATCACATCAAACAAGGTAATCCACCTCCGGGAATATCGTTGCAGGTCATACTATGAAAAAGCCCGCTCCCCGGTGAAAGGACTGTCATTTCCGGCGGGATTTTCATAGGATGACGTACCGGACTTATGGAGGTAAGGAAGCATGAAAAAACCGATTTTCTGCATGGCGGGCGGGGATCTGCGCTTTGGCTATCTGGCGTCGTACCTGTCCGCGCAGGGATATGAAATTCTGGCTCTGGGGCTTGAAACTTGCCCGGAGCTTCCTGAAACGGCGCAGCCCTGCACCATGGAGGAACTTTCCCGCGCCGATGTGGTGATTCTGCCGGTGCCGTGCTGCACCAAAGACGGAAAGTTGAAAGCGCCCTTTTCCGCTCGGAGCTACATACTGACGGAGGTCGTCGACGCCATGCGGGAGGGGACACTGCTGATCGGTGGAAAAATCCCGGAGGATGCGATTGATGCCGCAAGGCTGCGGGCCGTCTCGGTCTGCGACTATGCGGAACGGGAGGATTTTGCCGTGCGCAATGCCGCCCTGACCGCGGAAGCGGCGGTCGCGCTTGCCATGGAGATCGCAGACGAAAGTCTCGGCGGTATGAAGATATTGGTGCTTGGCCACGGCAGGATCGGCCGGCTGCTCGCCTCGATGCTCAAGGCGCTGGATGCGGAGGTGACCGTCGCCGCACGCAGGTTTTCCGACCTCGCGTGGATTCGCTCCGAGGGCATGAAGCCGCTCGAATTTTCCCGGATCGATCAGGAACTGGGCACCTTCCGGCTGGTGTTCAACACGGTGCCTGCCCTGATTCTCGAAAGAGAAAAACTGATGCTCATGAGAAAAGACGCCGCGATTATCGATCTCGCCTCCGAACCGGGAGGCACGGATTTTGCGGCGGCGGCAGAGCTTCACATCCACGCGGAAAAGGCGCTCGGCCTGCCGGGAAAATTTGCGCCGAAGACCGCCGGAGAGATTCTGGCCGACACGGTGCAGAACATTTTGAAAGAGAGGGAGGATGCGCTTGAAGGATAAAGTGAGACTGGGCTTTGCCCTCTGCGGTTCTTTTTGTACGTTTGATAAGGCGCTGGCCGAGATGGAGGCGCTGACGGCGGATTATGAGATCACGCCGATTTTTTCCTTCAATGCCGCTTCGATGGATACCCGTTTCGGTCCGGCGGAGGGGTTTGTCCGCCGGGCGGAGGAGCTCTGCGGCAGGAAGGCGATTTTAACGATTCAGGATGCGGAGCCGGCCGGCCCGCAGAAGCTGTTCGATATTGTTTTGGTGGAGCCTTGCACCGGCAACACGCTGGCGAAGCTCGCAAACGCCATTACCGACACCCCGGTAACGATGGTGGTCAAGGCGCATCTGCGCAACAGCCGTCCGGTGGTGCTCGCGGTCTCCACCAACGATGCCCTGAGCGCCTCCGCCGTCAATATCGGCCGCCTGCTGAATACGAAAAACATCTATTTCGTTCCGATGAGGCAGGATAATCCGGAGAAGAAGCCGCGTTCCCTGATGGCGGATTTCACGAGGAGCGGGCCGGCGCTTGAAAAGGCTCTCTCCGGCGAGCAGATGCAGCCCATTCTCTTCGGCTGAATAAAACAGGAAAAAAGATCCCATCCTTTTGGCAAAAGCAGGTATGCTTCATGAAAGGATGGGATCTTTATTTTGAAAACATGCATCATGCTTTTTATGGCTTTCTTCTTTCTTTTTGCCATTCAGGTTCCGGCATACGCGCAGGAATCCATTATTATCCGCATACCATCTTCTGATGAGGAAGAGACCGAATCCGAAGATTCTGACGAGCCCGATATTTCTTTAGAAGAGGAATCCGTAACCATCCATATTCCTTCCTCCGGGGAGGAAGAGACCGAAAACGAAGATTCAGACGATTCCGATATTTCTTCTGCGGAGGAATCCGTGATCATCCGTGTTCCGTCCTCCGAAGGAGAGACCGAATCCGAAGATTCGGACGAGCCTTGTACGCTTTCTGTACAGGGGCCGGTCAATTTTGACGATCTGACCGCTCCCTGCAATCTTTCCGCGGAGGAGCTGGCCCCGGTGCTGAAGGGCCTTTCGGAATATGCGGAGGAATTTCTCGCCGCCGAGGAAAAATACGGCGTCAATGCGGTATTTCTGGCTTCCCTCGCCGCGTTTGAATCCGGCTGGGGCAGCCACTGTTTTCGCGAAAACAACCTGTTCGGCTGGGGAAGGAAAGAATTTTATTCCAAGGAAGAATGTATCGATTTCGTCGCCCGCCGCATCTCGGAGTGGTATCTGGCCGAGGGAGGAAAATACTACAATGGGCTGGGGCTCGGCGGCATCAACGCCTGCTACAACGGTTCGGCGGTCTGGTACGACTGTATGCTCGGCATGATGCAGGGCATGAGTGCCCGCCTCCGTCCGCTCGGCCCGGTCGAGATCGCCAGCCTCTGACCGAGTTTTGAAACGAATTCCTTGGGGCGGTCTTCCGGGAAATCCTGCCGTGGACGGCATGCCCGGAAGAATAAAAAATGCGGATGCCCCACAGCAGGGGCATCCGCATCGGGAAACCGGGATCAGCCGAATTCCGTAAAGAATTCCTTGGGACAGCCCTCCGGCGAATACTGCCAGCGGGTGATATGCCCGGAGGTGATGAAATAATGCGGCGGTTCGGGCCGGATCTCCGCGTCATAGGCGTCCACAATAATCAGCTTGATCTTCATTTTTTCGGGGATCAGGCTTTTTATGTATACGGAGGCCTGCTGCCCCGGCGCGAGAAACGGGCAGGGCTCGGCGAGGCCGGCAAGGTTCGGCGTCAGCTCGACGAAAACGCCGTAGTCCTCCACCGACCGGATGATGCCGGAGACCGTCTCTCCGGGCGAAAAGTTGGCCGCGTTTTCCTCCCATGTGCCAAGCAGCTCCTTGTGGGAAAGACAGACGCGCCCCTGCTCATCCCGGCCGGAGACGACCGCATGGATCTTTTGCCCGGTGCGGAAGCGGTCGGAGGGATGGGAGATGCGGGAGACGCTGACCGCGTCGATCGGCAGCAGGGAGGAGATGCCGCAGCCGATATCTGCAAAGCACCCGAAATTCTCCATGTGGGTTACGACGGCGGGGATGACGTCCCCGGGCATGAGCTTGGAAATATAGTTGTCGTAGCAGTCCTGCTGCACGGAGCGCCGGGAGCAGACCGCCGTGATGCTCCCGTCCTCGCCGCGGGCGAATCCCGTAATCCGGAAGCAGACCGGCTTGCTGACGCGGGAGATCACGGCGATGTCCCTCGTCTCGCCGGTATCCATGCCGAGCGCTCCCTCGGGTTTGGGGATGATGCCGCGGATTTCGCCGAGCTCAATGCTGAGGTCGTGCCCGGCGCTGCAGAGCGATGCCCGCGCCTCCAGAACGGTCCCTTTACGACAGGCTTCCTGAAGGGACATGAAATTCCGCATGGCGGCACGGTTTGCCGGGGTATTGATACGCGCGCCTTCGGGCAGATAATCCGTCATTTCTGAATCCTCTCCTATCAACCGAAACTGAAAAACTATATTCGCCGGAGGACGGATTTATGAGGCAAAGTTTGCAAATGGGGATCCCTTATGCTATACTATAAAATTATGAAAATATGCCTAATAAAGGAGGCGCGGGGGATGGATATCCGGATTGGAGACCTGCTCATCATGAAAAAAAATCATCCCTGCGGCGGAAACCGCTTCCGCGTGCTCCGTTCCGGCATGGATTTTAAGCTCCGCTGCGAGGCCTGCGGCCGGGAGGTTGAGCTCCCGCGCAGCAAGGCGGAGAAAAATATCCGTTCGGTAATCAGAGAGGATTCCGCCGATGTTCAATAAACTGGCCGAAATTGAGAAACGCTATGACGAGATCGACAGCCGCCTCGGCGTGCCCGAGGTGGTAAACGACGTCCCGCTTTATACGCAGCTATTGAAGGAATACCGGAGCCTGACGCCGCTGGTGGAAACATACCGGAAGTATCTTCGGGCGCAGGAGGCCTGCGAGGAAGCAAAAGGGCTTCTCGCGGAGGAGAGCGACCCGGAGCTTCGGGAGATGGCGCAGGAGCAGTGGAACGAGAACCGGGAGACCGCGGAGCGCACGGCGGAGGAGCTCAAGATTTTGCTGCTGCCGAAGGATCCGGACGACGACCGCTCGGTTATCATGGAGATCCGCGGCGGCGCGGGCGGCGAGGAGGCAGCCCTCTTCGCGGCCGATCTCTATCGGATGTACGCGATGTATGCCGCGGCAAAGGGCTGGACCTGCGAAATTCTCGATGCCAATGAGACGGAACTCGGCGGCTTTAAGGAGATTCAGTTTTCGCTCGAGGGCGAGGGCGTTTTCGCAAAACTCAAATACGAAAGCGGCGTCCACCGCGTGCAGCGGGTGCCGGAGACGGAGACGCAGGGCCGCATCCAGACCTCCACGGTCACCGTCGCGGTGCTGCCGGAGGTTGAGGACGTCGAGATCGAGATCGATCCGAAAGATCTGCAGATCGACACGTTCCGCTCGAGCGGGGCCGGCGGGCAGAAGGTCAACAAGACCTCCTCCGCCATCCGCGTCACCTATCTGCCGCTCAACATGGTGGTAGAATGTCAGGACGAGCGCAGCCAGTATAAAAATAAGGACCGCGCGCTGAAAATCCTGCGCAGCCGGCTCTACGAGAAAAAACGGCAGGAACGCGACGACGAGATCGCCGCGGAGCGCCGTTCTCAGGTCGGCACCGGCATGCGCAACGAGAGGATCCGGACCTACAATTTCCCGCAGGGGAGAGTGACCGATCACCGCATCGGCCTGACGCTGTATAGGATCGACGCGATCATGAACGGCGATCTGGACGAGCTGCTCGACGCCGTGCGCGCCTACGACATGGCGGAAAAACTCCGGGCGGGCGCTTCGGAGGGCTGATCGGCATTTGACAGCTGATTTTTTAAGAAGAATTCCGTCGGAATTTCGCGGCGGCCGGGCGCTTTTACGGTTCGGTCGGCGGGGCTTTCCGGCTCTTCTAAAAAATCCGCAATTCCGTGATAAAGGACGAAACAAGACATGGAGACACTAAAACTTCGCGCGGACGAGCCGGGCGCCGTCGAGCGCTGTGCGGAAATTTTAAAAAACGGCGGCCTCGTGGCTATGCCGACGGAGACGGTCTACGGCCTCGCGGCGAACGCCTTTAACGAGGATGCCGTCCGCAATATTTTTGCCGCGAAGGGCCGCCCGGGAGATAACCCCCTGATCGTGCATATCTGCCGGATGCAGATGCTCGACGATATTGTGGAGGAAGTTCCGGAGAGCGCGTGGAAACTGGCGGCGCGCTACTGGCCGGGCCCTTTGACGATGATTATGAAAAAAAAGCCGGCGATTCCTTATGCGTGCAGCGGCGGCCTTGAGACGGTCGCGGTCCGCTTTCCGGTTCATCCGGTTGCACAGCGGCTGATCGAGCTTGCGGGCGTGCCGCTCGCCGCGCCTTCCGCCAATCTCTCCGGTCACCCGAGCCCCACGACTTTTGAGCACTGCGTCAACGATCTTGACGGCAAAGTGGAGGCCATTCTCGACGGCGGGCCGTGCTCGGTCGGCGTCGAGTCCACGGTCATCACGCTGGCCGCGGAGGTGCCGACGCTGCTCCGCCCGGGTTACGTCACGCTCGAAGAGCTCCGGGAAGCCCTCGGCGAGGTGGAGCTTTCCCGCGCCGTGCTCGAAAAACTCGGTGAGGGCGAAACCGCCGCTTCGCCGGGCATGAAATACAAGCACTACGCGCCGAAGGCAAAAGTCACCCTTGTAAAAGGCAGCCGCGAGCGCTATACCGATTTCGTCAATGGCCATGCCGGAGACGGCGTCTTTGCCCTCTGTTTCGACGAGGATGCCCCGGCTTTAAAAGTGGAAACCGTCTGCTACGGCTCCTGCGATTCCGGCGAGGAGCAGGCGCGGCGCCTGTTTGACGCGCTGCGGGAGCTGGACGACCTCGGCGCAAAGACCGTCTGGGCCCATTCCCCGAGCATAGAGGGAGTCGGTCTCGCGGTGTATAACAGGCTCGTCCGCTCGGCGGGCTTCGATATTATGGAACTTTCCTAAAAGAAAGGGGCTGCGGCATGAGCAAAGTCATCGGGCTTACCGGCCAGACCGGAGCGGGGAAGAGCACCGTCCGGGAGATCCTTTCCAAGCAGGGCGCCGCCGTGATCGACGCGGATGAGGTCGCACACGACATCTCCGACAACAATCTCGACTGCCTCGTGCAGATTGCGGAAAAATTCTCCTGCTTAGTGCTCAACGATCAGGGAAAACTTAACCGCAAGGCGCTGGCGAGGATGGTTTTTACCGACAGGAGAAAGCTCCTCGCGCTGGACAAGATCATTTTCCCTTATATCCGGGAGGAGATCCAAAAAGAGATCGCCGCGCTGGAGGCCGAAGGGAAGGACGTCATCGTCATCGACGGCGCCACGCTGATCGAGAGCGGCTGCGACAAAGCCTGCTGGTCGGTGGTCTCCGTAACCGCGGAGGAGGGGCTCCGTGCGCAGCGCGTGGTGCGGCGGGACCATCTCTCCAAGGCAAATGCCATGAGCCGCATCAAATCCCAGTATGACGACGCCTATTATATCGAGCGTTCCGGTTTTGTGATCTGCAATAACGGCACAATGAGAGAACTGGAAGAGAAGACGCTCCTGTTTTATAAAATGATTCTCGAAGGCAGAAAGTCGGCGCCGAAAGCGGAAGGGAAGCCGGAAGAGCCGGCGGTGACGGAGGCTTGAGAGATTCTCTGCGCTATCTTGCCCTGATCGCCGAGGGAATTCTGCTGCTGGTTTTCGCCGGCATCCTGATGAACCGCATTTCAAAAAGTCTGGAGCATCAGGCCTATCCGACCGATTACAGCGAATACATCGAGCCTGCTGCGGAGGAGAACGGCCTTCCGCTCTCCGTCGTCTATGCGGTGGTGCGGCAGGAAAGCAATTTTGACCCGATGGCCGAGTCGAAGGTCGGCGCGCGCGGTCTGATGCAGATCACGAAAGAGACCTACGAATGGGTGGACTATGCCGGCGGCGGGGAGGATGCCTCCTGGGCCGACATGTACGACCCGGAGACCAACGTCAACTACTGCACCTGGCTGCTTTCCTATCTGTACGAAGAATTCGGCAACTGGGAGTGCGCTCTCGCGGCCTATCATGCCGGGAGAACCGCCGTCAACAACTGGCTTCAGAACCCGGATTATTCCTCCGACGGCAAGACGCTCGAGGTCATCCCCTACGAAGAGACCGCGGATTATGTGAAAAAAGTATTGAACTACCGGCAAAACTACCGGCGAGTCTACAATATGGATTGACCGGCAGCTTTGCCGGGATAAAGGAGAATGCGTATGAGCGAAAAAGAAAAAAGCGCGGGCACGCTGCTCAAGGAGAAGCTGTTTCTTCAGAAAAAGAACGGCGGCCTGCTTCTGCCGGAGGAAGAAATCCGCGCGGCCTACGAGTACTGCGAAGACTATAAGAGATTCATTTCCTTCTGCAAGACCGAGCGCGAATTCACCGATTGGTGCGTCCCGTTTCTTGAAGAAAAAGGCTTTCGCCCTTTCGATCCGAAGCACAAATATGTCGCGGGCGATAAAATCTACCTCAACAACCGCCACAAGGCGTTCGTGGCCGCCGTCGTCGGCAAAAGGCCTCTCGACGAGGGCCTGCATATCGCCGCCGCGCATATCGACTCCCCGCGTCTCGATCTCAAGCCCAACCCAGTCTATGAGGATACCGAGCTGGCTCTTTTTAAGACGCATTATTACGGCGGCATCAAGCGCTATCAGTGGAGCGTGACTCCGCTGGCGCTCAAGGGCGTCGTCATCCGGGCGGACGGCACCTCCGTGACCGTCTCGGTCGGCGAGGAGGAGGACGAGCCCTCCTTCTGCGTCACCGACCTGCTGCCGCATCTCGCAAAGGAGCAGATGGACCGCAAACTTGCCGACGGCCTCAAGGGCGAGGAACTCAACGTGATTGTCGGCTCCATGCCTTTCCGCGATGACGAGGCGAGCGAGCTCGTGAAGCTCAACCTGCTGAACCTCCTGTTTGAAAAATACGGCATCACCGAGGCGGATTTCCGTTCGGCGGAGCTGACCTTCGTCCCGGCCGGAAAAGCGCGGGATATGGGCTTCGACCGCGGGCTGATCGGCGCCTATGGTCACGACGACCGCGTCTGCGCCTACGGCGAACTGACCGGCCTTTTGGCGGCGGGCGTGCCGGAATACACGGCGGTCGCCTGTTTCGCGGATAAAGAGGAGACCGGCTCCGACGGCCCGACCGGCATGAACGGCAAGATGCTCGCCTATTTCGCCGAGGATCTCGGCGCGCCCTACGGCATCGCCGGCCGCACGATCCTTTGCGCGAGCAAGTGCATCTCCGCGGACGTCAACTGCGCGGTCGACCCGACTTTCCCCGACGTCACGGAGAAAAACAACTCCGCCTATCTCAATTACGGCATCGTGATAACCAAATACACCGGCTCCGGCGGCAAGTACTCCACCAACGACGCGCCGGCCGAATACTTGGGCGAGGTGCGCCGCCTCTTCGATAAGGAACATGTGCTCTGGCAGACCGGTGAGCTCGGCAAGATCGACAACGGCGGCGGCGGCACGGTCGCCAAATACATCTCCCGCCTCGGGGTGGATACCGTCGATGTCGGCGTGCCGCTTCTCTCGATGCATGCGCCGATGGAGATCGCCTCCAAGATCGACATCCTGATGATGCACCGGGCCTCCGAAGCTTTCTACCGCGCAAAATAATAAACAACCGAAGAAAGCCCTTCCCGATTTGGGAAGGGCTTTCTTGTATGGTGCGCTTCGGGACAGGCGTGAATAAAAAGAGCCGTTCCTCCGTATTTTTAAAGAAAAGGGGGGAGCGGATCTTGACAGAACTCGAAACACTTGTCGCAAAGGGAGCGGCGCTCGTCTGGGGGCCGGGCCTTCTGGTCGTGCTGCTGGGGACGGGGCTGTGGTTTACGGCCGTCAGCGGCTTTTTCCCTCTGCGCCGCGCGGGCGGCATTTTCCGCGCGGTAATCCGCTCTCTCTTCCGGAAAAGGGAGGGCCCCGGCCCGACGCCGTTTGAGGCGATGAGCACGGCCCTCGGCGCGACCGTCGGCACCGGCAACATCGCCGGCGTCTCGGCGGCAATCCTGACGGGAGGGCCGGGCGCGGTCTTCTGGATGTGGATCGGTGCGTTCCTCGGCATGATGACGAAGTTTGCGGAGGCCGCCCTCGCCGTAGCGTATCACGAGCGCGGGGAGGAAGGCTTCCGCGGCGGCGCGATGTATTACATCAAAAAAGGCCTGAAAATGCCGATTTTGGCATCAATATGGTGCGTGCTGTGCATCGGTGCCTCGTTTGGCGGAGGCTGCATGGCCCAGAGCGGAGCCGCCGCCGAGAGCTGCTTTGCCGTGCTCAGCATCCCGCAGCCAGTGATCGGGTTCCTGATTGCCGTGCTCACCGCGGCGGCAATCTTCCGAAAGGGCGGGAGCGTGGAGAAGATCTCGGGCGTGCTCGTGCCGGTGATGGCGGTACTCTATATCACCGGCTCCGCGGCGGCGCTGGCGGTTTTTCGGGAACGTTTGGGTGAGGCGGTGGCGCTGATTTTTGAGGACGCTTTTTCATTTCGCTCGGCCGCCGGGGGTTTTGCGGGCCTCCTGACCGCGAGGGTGGTGCGCGTCGGCCTTGCGCGGGGCACGTTTACCAATGAGGCGGGCATCGGCTCGGCTTCGATTGCGCACGGGGCATCCTCCGAACGGGAGCCGGGGATTCAGGGATGCTGGGGTATTCTCGAGGTCTTTCTCGACACGATTGTCGTCTGCACGCTGACGGCGCTGGTTTTGCTGGCGGGCGGCTGCGATACGGCGGCGGAGGCCTTTTCCGGCTGTTTCGGCACGGCCGGCGGCGTCTTTCTGGCGGCCTCCACGTTTCTCTTCGCGCTCGCCGCCATGATCGGGTGGGCCTACTATGGAGAAAGCGCCCTCTCCTTTCTGACGAAACGAAAGAGCGCCCTGTATGGCTATCGGATTCTGTTTTGTGCCGCCGGCGTACTCGGCTCCTGCATCGAATTCGGCGCGGCGCTCGGCATCTCGGATATGTTCGACGGCCTGATGGCTTTTCCAAACTGTGCCGCGCTGATTGTCCTTTCCGGGAAGGTATTCTCCGCCGTAAAGGGGGCGGAAAAGACCTTTTCTCACTCCCGGCCGCGTTTTTTCCGGCGCCGATGAAATGCCTGTCGGAGTCTCACCTTGAAGCATATCGTAAGGCGGCCTGCCTTTCCCGGCCATGCGGAGTTCCCCGGCCGCAGCGGAGTTCCCGGTTTCCGGATTTTCCCCGGCGGGGACGCCCACGGGATTTCATGAAAGGCTCCGCAGCTTTTTTAATCCGTTCAGGCCTTTTCGATGACGGCGGCGGCCTTTTCGAGCCCTTTGATATCCTCGGCGATCAGCACTTCGGCGTTCTTGGCCACGGATTTGACAGCGCTCTGCAGGGTGCGGTCCTTGCCGGCGATCAGGAATACCTCGATGCCGTCCCTGACCGCGGCCTCGACGGCTTCGGAGAGACGGACGGCCTTGATTTGCTGAAGGTAGAAATAATCGCCGGGCAGGAGAATAGATTCCCATTTCTTTCCATATAACGTGGAATAAAGCGGAATGGTGAGATTTTTCTCATGCGGCAGGGCGTTCATATCCTCCCGCATGTGGGAGGCGTAGGCGCTGATGATCATCGAGTGGAGGACCGAAGCGTTCTCCAGCTTACAGGAGACGACCTTATGCTTCTTGAGCTCGTCGAGCGTCGCCTGAATGCCTTCGCGGTCGCCGAGGATCACGGTCTGCTCCGGGCCCTCGACCGCGGTCAGCTGCACGAAGCCGTCGGTCATTTTATCGGTGACGAGGCTGACAAATTCCTGCTTGACGTTCGTGAGGCGGAAGGATTCCATCGTGCCGGCCTTCAGCGCCTCCTGACGCATATCGGAATAATACGAGGCGGCTTTCACCGCATCCTCATAAGTAAAGACTCCGGCGCGGGCGACGGCCGGAATCTCGCCGGCGCTGTATCCCAGCACGCCGGAAGGCCCTTCCGGCAGGATCTCCTTCGCGCAGAGAGCGACGGAGAGGGATTGGAGCACCTGAAGCGGGAAAGCCTTCTGCGGATCGGAAATCTCGGAGGCCTTTCCGGAGACGGAGAGGGCGGCGCAGTCATAGCCGAGGTCGACGGAGGCCGCGGCATAGAGCGCGAGACAGGCCTCGGATTTTTCCAGAAAAGGTTTTCCCATGCCGGGATGGCCGCAGCCATAACCTGAGAAAATGAAAGCGTATTTCTTCAACATGTAACCCCCCATGCGTAATGGTTCTGCACAGGGATACTATAACACAGATTTTTGCCCTGCACAACGGACCAAAAAAATATTGACAAGGGGAAATTGTTCATGTATTCTTAGTGAAGTAATCGCCCGGGCAATTCTGGAAGGCCCGAAAATATAGTTTGGGAGGCTATTGCCGTGGTATTTGAAAAAGTCAAGGAAATACTCTGCGATCAGCTTGATGTCGAAGAAGAACAGGTGACGATGGATTCAAACATCGTCGAGGATTTTGGCGCCGATTCCCTTGATATTGTCGATCTCATCATGTCCCTTGAGGAAGAATTCGACAAGGAGATCCCGGATGAGGAGATCGAAAACATCAAGACCGTCGGGGACATTGTCCGTTTCATCGAGACGTCACTTTAAAAAGGAACAAAAAAATGATATGCGGATGAAATAGTGGAACGGAGGTTCCGCTATTTTGTTTATCTGGCCCTCGCGCTGTAAAGGAGTTGGAACAATTGGAGGAACAGAAAAAAATGGTGGATGAAATCACCTCAATGGAGGATGATTTCGCCCAATGGTACACCGACGTCGTGAAAAAGGCCGAGCTTGTGGATTACTCAAGCGTCCGCGGCTGCATGATTCTCCGACCGTACGGCTATGCGATCTGGGAGAATATCCAGAAGATCTTAGACGCGCGCTTCAAGGAGACCGGTCACGAAAACGTCTATATGCCGATGTTCATCCCGGAGGGGCTGCTCCAGAAGGAGAAGGACCATATCGAAGGTTTCGCGCCGGAAGTGGCATGGGTCACCTACGGCGGCAACGAAAAGCTTCAGGAGCGCCTGTGCGTGCGCCCGACCTCCGAGACGCTGTTTTGCGACCATTATGCCCACGTGATCAAATCCTACCGCGACCTGCCCAAGCTCTATAATCAGTGGTGCAGCGTTGTACGCTGGGAGAAGACCACCCGCCCGTTCCTGCGCACGATGGAATTCCTGTGGCAGGAGGGCCATACCATGCACGAGACGCCTGAAGAAGGCATCGCCGAGACCGAGCGGATGCTCAACGTGTATGCCGATTTCTGCGAGAACAGCCTCGCGATTCCGGTCGTCCGCGGCCAGAAAACCGACAGCGAAAAGTTTGCCGGCGCCGAGGCCACCTATACCATCGAGGCCCTGATGCATGACGGCAAGGCGCTCCAGAGCGGCACCTCCCATTATTTCGGCAGCGACTTCGCCAAGGCTTTCGACGTGCAGTTCACGGGGCGCGACAATCAGCTTCATACGCCGTATGAGACCTCGTGGGGCCTCTCCACACGGATCATTGGCGCCATTATTATGACTCACGGCGACAACAACGGTCTTGTGCTTCCACCGGCCGTCGCGCCGATTCAGGTCGTCATCGTCCCGGCCGCCCAGCATAAGCCGGGCGTACTCGAGGCCGCCAACGCCGTCAGGGAACGCCTTGCGAAATTCTGCCGCGTCAAGCTTGACGACAGCGACAACTCCGCCGGCTGGAAGTTCGCCGAATATGAGATGAAGGGCGTGCCGCTGCGTCTGGAGATCGGCCCGCGGGATATCGCACAGAATCAGTGCGTGCTTGTGCGCCGCGACAGCCGCGAAAAGCTCTCCGTCTCTCTTGATGATCTCGAGTCCGAAGTCCCGAAGGCGCTCGAGGCCGTCCGCAGCGCCCTCTATCAGAAGGCGCTTGCCAACCGCGAGCACCGCACCTTCACCGCTATGTCGATGGAGGAACTGATCGAGCTTGCCAACACGAAGAGCGGCTTCATCAAGACCATGTGGTGCGGGGACCCGGAATGCGAAACCAAGATCGAGCAGGCCGCCGGTGTCACCAGCCGCTGCATGCCGTTCCATCAGGAGCATCTTGCCGATACCTGCGTCTGCTGCGGCAAACCGGCGGAAAAGATGATCTATTGGGGCAAGGCCTACTGATTGAAACAACAAAAGGGGACCGGAGCATATCCGGTCTCTTTTTTTTCGGGAGCTTCGGCCGCAGGGAGTGCCCGCGGCCCGAGCGCTTTTGCGGCGGCTCCGCCGACGATTCGTTCCGGCGCGAGGCAACAAAACCATTTTCGGAAAAGGAATCCTTTCTTGGGAATAACTTACAGAAAAACGGCAAAAATAAGCATCGGAAGCCTCAGAAACACGCGAAAGCGTGGACGAAATCTTTAAAATGATGCCGTTTTTTCGAAAACAGCAAAAAAACCGCAGAAAATCGGCCGAAACCCAAAAAATATTCTTGACATTTAAATCTGCTATATATATAATAAACCTTGCGTGACTGCGCAGGCGGCTTTTTCGGCATGCCTGAAAGGCCGCAAGATATGCGTTGAAGCGGGAGGTTGCTGCCGGTACGGCAGGGAATTTCCGCCGAGTATGTCCGATTTTAAAAACCGGGCGACAAGAAATACTGCACACCCAAGTGTGCCCCTCCGGTGATGAGCCGTCGGGGCGGGGTCTTGTTGTTAAAGCGCGGAGCAATCTGCGCGGTCCGGGAATACCTGTGCCATTCTGGAAGGAACACGTGGCGGCGGGGATTTCCCGTTTTTAATGACGAAGATTGAAACACCCGGGACGGTGGAGAGTATTTCAAAAGGTCGTCACCCCATTGTGAATCATTGGGAACCAAAACAGGAGGCGATTGAAGTGGCAGTCAAGGAAAAAATCAGGATCAGACTCAAAAGCTACGACCACCAGCTGATCGACCAGGCCGCGGAAAAGATCGTGGAAACCGCAAAGCGCACCGGCGCCCGTGTTTCCGGACCGATCCCGCTCCCGACCGAGAAGGAGATCGTAACCATCCTGCGCGCTGTTCATAAGTATAAGGACAGCCGCGAGCAGTTTGAGTCCCGCACACACAAAAGACTCATCGACATCTTAAGACCCTCGAACAAAACCGTCGAGGCTCTTACCGGTCTTGAGCTCCCTGCCGGCGTTGAAATCGAGATAAAGTTCTGATCGACGGCTTTATCAAGAAAGAAGACAAGCAGCAGGTCACGTCGGATGCACCGTCCGACCAATAACCGAAGGAGGCAGAAAACATGAAAAAGGCAATCATCGGCAAAAAGATTGGCATGACCCAACTTTTTGACGAAAAGGGCAAGGTGATCCCTGTTACGGTCGTCGAGGCCGGCCCGTGTGTTGTTGTGCAGAAAAAAACGCGCGATAACGACGGTTATGAATCCGTTCAGCTCGGATTCGGCGAAATCACCGAGAAGCATCTCAACAAGCCGCTCAAAGGCCACTTCGCCAAAGCGGACGTCGCCGCAAAGAAATATCTCCGCGAGTTCCGGCTGGAGGATTGCTCCGCCCTCGCCGTCGGCGACATCATCAAAGCGGATACGTTCCAGGTCGGCGACAAAGTCGACGTCGCCGGCAAGAGCAAAGGCCACGGATATGCCGGCACCATCAAGCGCTACGGATTCAGCCGTCTGCGCGAGACGCACGGCACCGGCCCGGTCGGACGCCACATCGGCTCCATGGGCTCGAGCAGTGACCCGTCCAGAATCTTCAAGGGCAAAAAGCTCCCTGGTCACATGGGCGTTGTCCGCACCACCATCAAGAATCTTGAGATCGTCAAGATCGACAACGACAACAATCTGATCGCGATCAAGGGCGCCATTCCGGGTCCGAAGGGCGCGGTCGTCAGCATCATCAACACCGCCAAGATTGTCAAGGCGAAAAACAGGTTTGTCGCCATCAGCACGAACCCGCAGAAGAAGTCCGGACGCTCTGCGCGCGGCTGAGAAAGGAGAGAGTTGAATGCCTACTGTTAACGTGTTAAACATGGCCGGCGAGGTCGTCGGCAAGGTTGAGCTCTCCGATGCCGTTTTCGGCGTAGAGCCCAACACGGTTGCCATGCACGCCGCGGTTGTCAACTTCCTTGCCAATCGCCGTCAGGGCACCCAGTCCACTAAGACCAGAAGCGAAGTTCGCGGCGGCGGCAGAAAACCGTGGAGACAAAAAGGTACCGGTCATGCCCGTCAGGGTTCCATCCGGGCTCCGCAGTGGAAGCACGGCGGAATCGCACTTGGCCCGAAGCCGCGCAAATATCATTTTGCGCTCAACAAAAAGCTTCGCCGTGTGGCGCTGCTTTCCGCCCTTTCGAGCAAGGCTGCCGAGGGCACGATCGTCGTGCTCGATCAGCTCAAGCTCGATGAGATCAAGACCAAAGCCATGATCGGCGTGCTCAAAGCCGTCGGTGCCGAGGGCAAAGCCCTTGTCGTCATGCCGGAGGTCGACCTCAACGTGGTCAAGAGCGCCAGAAACATTCCGGATGTCAAAACCACGCTGACCAATACTTTAAATGTATATGACATCTTATATTACGACAAATTCGTAATCGTCAAAGACGCCGTCGAGAAGATTGAGGAGGTGTATGCGAAATGACGAAAACCGCTCAGGATATCATCATCGCGCCGGTCATCACCGAAGCTTCCATGGATGCGATCAAGCAGAAGAAATACACCTTCCGCGTCCTGAAGACCGTCAACAAGATCGAGATTGCAAAAGCCGTCGAAGAGCTCTTTGGTGTTAAGGTTGAAAAAGTCAACACCATCAGCGTCCGCGGCCGCAGCAAGAGAATGGGCCTCCACGTAGGCAAAACCCCTGACTGGAAGAAAGCGATCGTCACCCTGAAGGCAGACTCCAAGGGCATCGAGTTCTTCGAGAGCATGCTGTAAGGAGGATGAACTGAATGGCAATCAAGTTTTATAAACCGATAACGGCCGGCCGCCGCGGAATGTCCAGCATCGATTATTCGGGTCTGAGCAAAGACGGTCCGGAACGCAGCCTCCTCGAGCCGCTGAAGAAACATGCCGGACGCAACAGCTACGGCAGAATCACCGTCCGTCATCACGGCGGCGGCAACAGGACCAAATACCGTGTCGTGGATTTCAAACGCGAGAAGCTCGGAATGAACGCAGAAGTGCTCGGCATCGAGTACGACCCGAACCGTTCCGCCCACATCGCGCTGATCCAGTATGAAGACGGCGAAAAGAGCTACATCGTGGCTCCGCACGGCGTCAAGACCGGCGATAAAGTCGTCTCCGGACCGGAGTCCGACATCATCGCGGGCAACGCGCTTCCGCTGGTCAACATCCCGGTCGGTACCTTTATCCATAACATTGAGCTTTATCCCGGAAAAGGCGCCCAGCTTGCAAGAGCCGCCGGCGTCATGGCGCAGCTGATGGCCAAAGAGGGCAGATATGCCCTGGTCAGGCTTCCTTCCGGCGAACTGCGCAACATTCCGAACGAGTGCTACGCGGTCATCGGCCAGGTGAGCAACATCGACCACGCCAACGTCAACTTCGGAAAAGCCGGCCGTGTCCGCCACATGGGCTGGAGGCCTACCGTCCGCGGTTCCGTCATGAACCCGAACGACCATCCGCACGGCGGCGGCGAAGGCAAATCCCCGATCGGACATCCCGGCCCTGTTACCCCGTGGGGCAAACCCGCGCTGGGCTATAAGACGAGAAAGAAACATCAGCGTTCCGATAAATTTATCGTGAAACGCCGCAACAATAAGTGATCGGGAAGGAGGCACACAGGAGAAATGAGCAGAAGTATTAAAAAAGGCCCGTACGTCCAGACCGCGCTCCTCGATAGGGTCCGCGAGATGAATAAGGCCGGAGAAAAGAGAGTTCTTAAGACCTGGAGCCGCGCGTCCACGATTTTTCCGGATTTCGTGGGGCAGACCTTTGCCGTTCATGACGGGCGCAAACATGTTCCGGTCTATGTTACCGAAGATATGGTCGGCCACAAACTCGGCGAGTTCGCCCCTACCAGAACGTTCAGGGGTCACGCCGGTTCCAAGAAATCGAATAACGGTAAATAAGGCCGAGAGGAGGATATGAAATGGAAGCAAGGGCTTATTTAAGATATGCCCGCATCTCGCCCCGCAAAGTTCAGATCGTGCTTGATCTGATCCGGAATAAACCGGTCGGCTACGCGGCGGCAGTGCTGAATCACACCCCCAAAGCGGCCAGTGAGCCGCTTGCGAAGCTCCTCAAATCCGCCGTCGCCAATGGAGAGAATAACCATGGCATGAGCAAAGACAACATGTATGTCGCTGAATGCTTCGTAACTCCCGGCCCGACGATGAAACGGATCCAGCCGAGGGACCACGGAAAAGCTTTCCGTATCCTGAAGAGATCTTCGCACATCACCATCGTCCTGAGAGACAAAGACTAATCGGAGGAGGTAAACAATGGGACAGAAAGTACATCCCCACGGTTTCAGAGTGGGTATCATTAAAGATTGGGACTCCCGCTGGTTTGCCAAGGACGAAGTCTTCGGCGATACGCTTGTAGAGGATTACAATCTTCGCAAATTCCTGAAACAAAAACTGTATGCGGCCGGCATCCCGAAGATCGAGATTGAACGCACCGGCGACGCCAAGGTCCGCATCCACATTCACTGCGCCAAACCGGGCATGGTGATCGGACGCCAGGGTGCCGAGATTGAGAAGCTCCGCCAAGAGTGCGAAGCCATGCTCAACAAAGGCAAACCCGAAAAGATCCAGGTCTTCCTCAACATCGTTGAGATCAAGAGCCCGGATAAAAACGCTCAGCTCGTGGCCGAGAACATCGCCGCCCAGCTCGAGCGCAGAATCTCTTTCCGCCGCGCCATGAAGCAGGCCATCGGCCGTGCCATGAAGCTCGGCGCCAAGGGCATCAAAACCCAGTGCTCCGGCCGTCTCGGCGGCGCCGAGATCGCAAGAGTCGAGCACTATCACGAGGGCACCATCCCGCTGCAGACCATCCGTGCCGATATCGACTACGGATTTGCCGAGGCCGCCACAACGTACGGCCGTGTCGGCATCAAGGTCTGGATTTATGGCGGCGACGTCCTTGCCGACGTGAAGAAACAGCCCCGCAGGGAAGGAGGCAAACGCTGATGCTGCTCCCGAAAAGAGTAAAATACCGCAAGGTTCAGAGAGGCCGCATGAAAGGCGCTGCTCACCGCGGTAATTTTGTATCCAACGGCGAATTCGGCCTGATGGCGCTTGAACCCTGCTGGCTCAAAGCCAATCAGATCGAGGCAGCCCGTATTGCCATGACCCGTTACGTGAAACGTGGCGGACAGGTCTGGATCAAGGTCTTCCCGGATAAGCCCGTCACCACGAAGCCGGCCGAGACTCGAATGGGTTCCGGAAAAGGCGCCGTTGATCACTGGGTCGCCGTCGTCAAACCGGGCAGAGTGCTGTTTGAAATCGCCGGTATCCCGGAAGATGTTGCCCGCGAGGCCATGCGTCTTGCCGCATACAAACTCCCGATCAAATGCAAATTTGTGAAACGGGAAGAGAAGGAGGCTGATGGGAATGAAAGCTGCTGAAGTTCGCGCAATCAACCAAACTGATCTCGAGAAAAAGCTTTCCGATCTCAAGGCCGAGCTTTTTAACCTGAGATTCCAGCATGCCATTAACCAGCTCGAGAATCCGATGCGCCTCAAAGAGGTCAAAAAGGATATCGCCCGCGTGAAGACCATTCTCCGCGAAAACGAGCTCAAGGCGAAGCAGTAAAGGAAGGGAGGATAAAGCTGTGAACGAAGAAAGAAACCTTAGAAAAACCAGAATCGGTACGGTCGTGAGCGATAAGATGGAAAAAACCGTCGTCGTCCGGATCGCGGATCGCGTTCAGCACCCCCTTTACAAGAAATTTGTAAATAGATCCGTTAAGTTTAAAGCGCATGACGAGAAAAACGAATGCGGAATCGGCGATCGTGTTGAAATTATGGAGACCCGTCCTCTGTCCAAAGAGAAACACTGGAGAGTCATCCGGATCATTGAAAAAGCGAAATAATAAGAGCCGGACGGAAAGGAGGAACTATCTGTGATTCAGATGCAGTCTTATCTGAAAGCAGCCGACAACACCGGAGCGAAAGAACTCATGTGCATCCGCGTGCTCGGCGGCACCAGAAAAAAATATGCAAACATCGGCGACGTTGTTGTTGCCAGTGTTAAAAAAGCGGCCCCGGGCGGCATGGTCAAAAAAGGCGATGTCGTCAAAGCCGTGATTGTCCGCTCGGCCAAAGGTCTCCGTCGTGAGGACGGCAGCTATATCCGTTTCGACGAGAACGCCGCCGTCATCATCCGCGAGGACAATAACCCGCGTGGAACCCGTATCTTTGGACCGGTCGCCCGTGAGCTCCGCGACAAGGATTACCTGAAGATTCTGAGCCTCGCGCCCGAAGTACTCTGATAGGAGGTGCTACGATTGAAAAAAGTACATGTCAAATCCGGCGATAAGGTCGTCATCATCTCCGGCAGAGATAAAGGCAAGACGGGCAAAGTGATGGAAGTGAGCCCTTCCGAAGGCAAAGTGATCGTTGAGGGCTGCAACATTTCCACCAAGCACGTCAAGCCCCGCAAAGTTGGTGAAGAAGGCGGACTTGTCAAAGTCGAAAGCGCCATCTACGCCAGCAAGGTTATGCTTGTCTGCCCGAAATGCGGCAAGCCGACCAGATTGGCCCACAAGACCCTTGCCGACGGAAGCAAAAAACGTCTGTGCAAAGTCTGCGGCGAAACTTTTTGAGTAGGGAGGAAAAAACATGGCCAGATTAAAGGAGTTTTACACCAGCGAGGTCGCTCCTGCGCTGATGAAGAAATTCAGTTACAAGAGCCCCATGCAGATCCCGAAGTTCGAAAAGATCGTTGTCAACGTTGCTGCCGGAGATGCGAAAGATAACAGCAAAGTGATGGATGCCATCCTTGCCGATCTTGCGACCATCACCGGTCAGAAACCGGTCATCTGCAAGGCAAAAAAATCCGTTGCAAACTTCAAGCTCCGTGAAGGCATGGTTATCGGCGCAAAGGTGACTCTGCGCGGCGAGAGAATGTATGATTTCATGGATCGTCTCTTCAACATCGCTCTGCCGAGAGTCAGAGACTTCCGCGGAATCAGCGCCAACGGCTTCGACGGACGCGGTGATTTCAGCATGGGCCTCAAAGAGCAGCTGATCTTCCCGGAGATCGAGTACGACAAAATCGACAAGATCCGCGGCATGGATATCTGCTTCGTGACCACTGCGAAAACCGATGAAGAAGCCCGTGAGCTGCTCGCTTTAATGGGCGCTCCGTTTGAAAAGGTGCAGGGATAGGAGGAATTTAAAAAATGGCTAAAACGTCCATGAAGGTCAGGCAGAAAAGAGAGCCGAAGTTCTCCACCAGAGCTTATACGCGCTGCAAAATCTGCGGAAGGCCCCATGCCTATCTTCGCAAATATGGCATTTGCCGCATCTGCTTCAGGAATTTGGCCTATAAAGGCGAGATCCCCGGCGTGAAGAAGGCAAGCTGGTAACAAGAGAGAGCAAAGGAGGTTGACGGAATGCATATCACCGATACAGTCGCTGACTTGCTGACCCGAATCAGAAACGCGAACGACGCGAAGCATGAGACGGTCGATGTGCCCGCTTCTAATATGAAGAAAGCCATTTCTCAGATTCTCCTGGATGAGGGATACATCAAATCCATTCAGGTCATCGAGGACGGCAAACAGGGTACCATCCACATCACGCTGAAGTACGGCGAAAATAAAACCCCGGTTATCCAGGGCCTGCGCAGAGTTTCTAAACCGGGCCTTCGGATTTATACAAACGTTGAGGATATGCCCAGAGTTCTCAAAGGCCTCGGCATCGCCATCTTGTCCACCAACAAGGGCATTATGACGGATAAACAGGCGAGAAAAGAGAACGTAGGCGGCGAAGTCCTCGCGTTCATCTGGTAAGAAGGAGGGAAACGGAATGTCTCGTATCGGCAGAAAACCGATTGTTATTCCGGCCGGCGTCGACGTCACTATCGACGGCAACACCGTGACGGTAAAGGGCCCGAAAGGTACCCTGACACAGAGCTTTCGGCCTGAGATGATGATCAAGGCTGAAAACGGCGAGATCCTCGTGTCCCGCCCGGATGATTCCAACGAAAACAAGAGCCTTCACGGCCTGACCCGTTCGCTGGTCGCCAACATGGTCACCGGTGTCACCACCGGCTTCACCAAAGAGCTGGAGATCGCCGGCGTCGGATACAAAGCCGCCAAAGAGGGCAATCAACTGGTCATGAACCTTGGGTATTCCCATCAGGTCTTCATGCCCGCGCCGGAAGGCATCTCGATCGACGTTCCCGCGCTGACCAAGATCGTCATCAGCGGCACCGACAAACAGAAGGTCGGCCAGTTCGCTGCGGAAGTCCGCGAGAAACGTCCGCCCGAGCCTTATAAGGGCAAGGGAATCCACTATGTCGGCGAGTATATCATCCGCAAGGAAGGCAAAGCCGGCAAGGGCAAAAAGTAAAGGAGTGAAATGATATGGTGACTAAGCTGGACAAAAACGCCGCCAGGATCAAAAGACACTACCGTGTCCGCAATAAGATCAGCGGCACCCCCGAGCGCCCGCGTCTCAACGTCTTCCGCTCCTCTAAGCATATTTATGCTCAGATCATCGACGATCTTAACGGCGTGACCATTGCTGCCGCTTCCACCGTCGAAAAGAGCTTTGAGAACAATGGCGGAAACAAAGACGCCGCCCATGAGATCGGAAAACTCGTTGCCCAGAGAGCAGTTGAAAAGGGCGTTACTTCCGTCGTTTTCGACCGCAGCGGCTATATTTATCATGGCCGTGTCAAAGAGCTGGCAGAAGGAGCCCGCGAAGGCGGACTTCAGTTCTAACAAGGAGGGATACAGTTGGCTTTAATAGACGCTTCCACGCTCGACCTCACGGAAAGAGTAGTGGCCATCAACCGCGTATCCAAGACCGTCAAAGGCGGACGTATTATGAAGTTCGCGGCCCTCGTGGTCGTCGGTGACGGAAACGGCACTGTCGGCTTCGGCATCGGCAAATCTGCCGAGGTTCCGGACGCAATCCGCAAAGGCATTGAAGACGCGAAGAAAAATCTGCATCATGTCGCCCTCAAAGGGACCACAATCCCCCACGAGGTCATCGGCAAATTCGGCGCCGGCCGTGTTTTGATGAGACCGGCTCCCGAAGGCACCGGCGTTATCGCCGGAGGCGCGGTCCGTGCGGTTCTTGAGACCGTCGGCATCCGCGACATCCGTACCAAATGCATCCGTTCCAACAATCCCTGCAACGTTGTTTCTGCAACGATGGATGGCCTGTGCGCGCTTAGAAATGCGGATCAGGTTGCCGCCGTCCGCGGAAAGACCGTTGAAGAGATCCTGGGCTAAGGAGGGAAACAGATATGGCAATGCTGAAAATTAAGCTCACCAAGGGCTTCATCCACAAACTGGATAATCAGATCGCTGTTGCGGAATCCCTTGGCCTTCGCAGGATCGGTGACGAGACCATCCAGCCCGACAACGCTGCGACCCGCGGCAAGATCGCAAAAATCAGCCACATGGTCGAGGTTACCGAAGAATAAGGAGGGACAGGTATGAAACTGCACGAACTCGCACCGGCGCCCGGCGCCACATGCGATGTTTTTCGTAGAGGCAGAGGTCATGGTTCCGGCAACGGCAAGACCTCCGGTAAAGGCCACAAAGGCCAGAAGGCCCGTTCCGGCGGCTCCATCCGTCCGGGATTCGAGGGCGGCCAGATGCCTCTCCAGAGACAGATTCCGAAACGCGGATTTGTCAATATTTTCAACACCAGATACGCAACCGTCAACGTCAAGGACCTTGAGATCTTCGACGATGGAGCCGAAGTGGATGAACAGGCCCTTGTTGAAGCCGGCCTGCTGAAGAAAACCCTCGACGGAGTCAAAATCCTCGGTGTTGGCGAGCTGACGAAAAAGCTTACCGTTCAGGTAGCTGCTTTTTCTGCGTCTGCGAAGCAGAAGATCGAGGAGGCTGGCGGAAAGGCCGAGGTGAAGTAAGATGTTCAAAGTTTTCCAAAATGCATGGAAAATCGATGATCTCCGGAAGAAGATTCTCTACACCCTGATGATCATCATCATTTTCCGCATCGGCTCGGCTATCCCGGTGCCGTTCCTGGAAACTTCGAGCCTTGCCGCCATGCTCAGCGCCAACGCGGGCAACCTGCTCGGCTATCTGAACATGCTCACCGGTGGTGCCCTTTCTCAGGCGACACTGCTTGCGCTTTCCATCTCCCCGTACATCACCGCTTCCATCGTCATCCAGCTGCTCACAGTTGCGATTCCCGCCCTGGAGCGGCTCGCAAAAGAGGGCGAGGAGGGACGCAAAAAGCTCAACAAGATCACCCGGTATTCCACGGTCGGTCTTGCGCTGGTTCAGTCCTACGCCTACTATGTGACGCTGAAGAGCTACAACGCCGTCGAATCCTTCCCGATGAAATGGCAGAACCTTCTCGTTCTTGTGACGATTCTCTTCATGTTTACCGCGGGCGGCATGCTCTGCATGTGGCTCGGCGAGCGGATTGATGAGAACGGCATCGGAAACGGAATTTCGATGCTCCTCTTCGCCGGTATCGTTTCCGGCGCGCCGGCCCTCGTCAGCACGATGTGGGCTTACCTGCAAAAGGCGGTCGCCGGTGAATTCAAGTACTGGATCTTTGTTCCGGCCGTGATTGCGATCTTCCTGATCCTCACCGCGTTTATCACCCTGATAGACAGCTCGGAGCGCCGGATCCCGGTTCAGTATGCGAAAAGAGTCGTCGGCAGAAAACAGTACGGCGGCCAGTCCACTTTCCTTCCGGTCAAGGTCAACATGGCAAGCGTGCTGCCGATCATCTTCGCCAGCGCCCTGCTCTCTGTTCCTGCGACCATCGAGGCTTTCGTGAAAGTCAAGGAAGGCGGTTTCTGGGACGGCCTGTTTTCGATCTTCGACACCGGAAGCTGGAGCTACGCTCTGCTGTATTTCCTTTTAATTATCGCCTTCAGCTACTTCTATGTAGCGATCCAGTATAACCCCATCGAGATGGCCAATCAGCTGCAAAAGAATAACGGCGGCATCCCGGGCATCCGTCCCGGCCGTCCGACCAGCGACTTCATCAGCAGAGTGATCGGCAAGGTGACCTTCATCGGCGCCATGTTCCTTTCGATTGTCGCGCTGCTGCCGATTCTGCTCGGCGCGCTGTTCGATATGAACATCTCCCTTGGCGGTACGACGATTATCATTGTGGTCGGCGTTGCACTCGAGACCTCCAGATCTCTGGAATCTCAGATGATGATGCGCCACTACAAGGGTTTCTTGGAATAAGCGGTTAGGAGGTTATCAGCATGAATATTATTCTTCTCGGAGCTCCGGGCGCCGGCAAAGGCACCCAGGCCGAAGTTCTGAAAGAGAAACTCGGAATTCCGACCATCAGCACGGGCAACATTCTCCGCGAAGCTGTCAAAAACGGAACCAAGCTGGGCCTGCAGGCCAAAACCTATATGGAATCCGGTTCTCTGGTTCCTGATGAGCTGGTCATCTCCCTCATTAAAGAGCGTCTCGCCCAGGATGACTGCAAAAACGGGTTTATTCTGGATGGATTCCCGCGCACCGTTCCTCAGGCGGAGGCTCTCGAGCAGTCCGGCATCCGGATCGATATCGCCATTGAGATAAAGGTTTCGGACGACGTGATTCTCGAGCGTCTCTCCGGCAGGCGCGTCTGCATTCAGTGCGGGGCTCCGTTCCACATCAAAAACAGTCCGCCTCCTGCGGATATGATCTGCCCGAAATGCGGCGGAGAGATCATCACGAGGAAGGACGACCTTCCGGAAACCATCAAGGCCCGCCTCAAAGTCTATCATGTTCAGACCGAGCCTCTGAAGGGTTTCTACGAACAAAGAGGCAAGCTCGCAGTTGTTCCGGGCGAGATCAGCATCGAAGAGACCACCCGCCTGACGCTGCAGGCTCTGGGGGTCTGATCATGGTGATCGTCAAAACTGCCACCGAGATTTCGATGCTCCGCGAGGCGGGAAGGATTTCCGCTCTGGCACTGAAGACCGGCGGCGAAGCAGTCGAACCCGGCATCACGACCGGAGAAATCGACAAGCTCATCCATGACTTCATCGTATTCCAGGGAGCTACTCCATCGTTTCTCAATTATGAAGGATTTCCGGCCACGGCGTGCATCTCCGTCAACGACGAGATCATCCACGGCTTCCCGGGCAGCCGGGTTCTGGTCGAGGGCGACATCGTCACCATTGACGTGGGCGCATGCGTGGAGGGATACCACGGCGATAACGCTGCGACCTTCGCAGTCGGCAAAATCTCTCCGGAAGCCCAGCGGCTGCTGGACACCACGCGCGAAAGCCTCTATCAGGGCATCGCGCAGGCGCTCACGGGCAATCGGATCGGAGATATTTCCTGGGCCGTGCAGTCCTACGTGGAAGAAAGAGGCTATTCCGTCATCCGCAATTATACGGGGCACGGAGTCGGCCGCGACGTTCACGAGGATCCGGAAGTCCCGAATTTTGGCAAGCCCGGCCACGGGCTGCGGCTGGTAAACGGCATGGTCATCGCCATTGAGCCGATGGTCAACGCCGGCGGCCGCTTCACCCACACCGATTCCAACGGATGGACGGTCCGGACCTCGGACGGAAGCTATTCCGCCCACTTTGAGCACACCATAGCAATCACGAAAGACGGCCCCGTCATTCTGACGCTGCCTTGAGAGGTGCCGGATGCTCAGACAAGTGGTCCGGTCGAAAGCCGGAAAAGATAGCGGAGGTTATTTCGTTATTCTTGCGGAAAACGGGAGCTTCGCGTATATTGCGGACGGCAGACTGCGTAAAGTGGAGAAGCCGAAACGCAAAAACGTGCGGCACCTGGCACCGACCAATACGGTGCTCAAACCGGAAGACTGCGAAACCAACAAAAAACTTCGCGCCGCGCTTGCGGAATTCAACATGACAGACGAGGGAGGGAATTTGCTTGTCCAAAGAAGACGTGATTGAAATAGAGGGCACCGTTGTGGAGTCTCTTCCGAACGCGCAGTTCAGGGTTGAGCTGCCCAACGGCTACCAGATTTTGGCCCATATCTCCGGAAAGCTTCGCATGAATTTCATCCGGATCCTCCCCGGAGATAAGGTGACGGTCGAGATGTCGCCATACGATCTCACCAAAGGCCGCATCACATGGCGTTCCAAGTGAAGGAGGTATAAGTTTATGAAAGTCAGACCTTCCGTAAAACCTATCTGTGAGAAATGCAAGATCATCAAACGCAAAGGCCGCCTGATGGTCATCTGCTCCAATCCGAAACATAAACAGCGTCAGGGCTGATTCAAAAAGAACGGAGGTGCAAGTATTCTATGGCTCGTATATCTGGTATTGACCTGCCGAAAAACAAGAGGATCGAGATCGGTCTCACCTATATTTACGGCATCGGCCGCACAACCGCTTCCAAGATCCTTACAGAAACCGGCATCGATCCCTCGATCCGTGTCAAAGATCTTAGTGAAGATGATGCCGCCACCCTGCGTGAGTACATCGACAAACATCTGATTGTGGAAGGCGATCTGCGCCGTGAAACCGCAATGGATATCAAGCGTCTGGTTGAAATCGGATGCTATCGCGGTGTCCGCCACAGAAAAGGTCTCCCCGTCCGCGGGCAGAGAACCAAAACCAATGCAAGAACCCGCAAAGGTCCGAAAAAGACCATTGCTAATAAGAAGAAATAATCAAGAGGGAGGGACATAACACAAAATGCCGAAAGCTGCTACTGCTAAAAAAGCTGTTTCCCGCCGCCGCAAAGAGAAAAAGAATATTGAACGTGGTTCCGCCCATATTCAGTCCACCTTCAATAATACGATCGTAACCATTACCGATGTCCGCGGCAACGCGATCTCCTGGGCAAGCGCCGGCGGTCTCGGGTTCCGTGGTTCCAGAAAATCCACGCCGTACGCCGCGCAGACCGCTGCCGAAACCGCCGCGAAAGCCGCGATGGAGCATGGTCTCAAAACGGTTGAAGTTTACGTCAAAGGCCCGGGTTCCGGCCGTGAATCCGCTATCCGCGCGCTGCAGTCCGCCGGTCTCGAAGTGACCATGATCAAGGATGTCACGCCGATCCCGCACAACGGATGCCGCCCGCCGAAGAGACGCCGCGTATAGTTTTATACCATTAATTGGAGGTGCTATTTACACATGGCAAGATATACAGGCTCCGTTTGCAGACTGTGCCGTCGTGAGGGCAAGAAGCTCTTCCTCAAAGGGGAAAGATGCTTCAGCGAAAAGTGCGCGATAAACCGCAGAGCCTACGCCCCCGGCATGCATGGCCAGAGCCGCAAAAAGACTTCCGAATACGGAATCCAGCTGCGTGCAAAACAGCAGGCCAAGAGATATTACGGCGTTCTGGAGAGCCAGTTTGCCCATTATTTCGAGCTTGCTACCAAGCAGGCCGGCCATACCGGTGAAAACCTGCTCAGAATCCTTGAGAGCCGCATGGACAATGTGGTCTACCGCGCCGGCCTCGCTTCCTCCAGAAAAGAAGCCCGCCAGCTGGTTCGTCACGGCCATTATACCCTCAACGGTCATAAAGCCAACATCCCCTCCATCCTGACGACGGTCGGCGACACCATTGCCGTTGCCGAGAAGAGCCGTTCCAGCGAGAAGCTGAAAGCGGTCATCGAAGCCAACAGCGCGCATCCGATCCCGAAATGGCTGGAAGTTGATCCTGAAAAAATGCTCGTCAAAGTCAATGAACTCCCGAACCGCGAGGATATTGACCTCGATGTCGAGGAGCACCTGATCGTCGAGCTGTATTCCAAGTAAGCAGTTTGCTGAACTAACTGACAGGGGAATGCGGATTAGGGTTTTATAACCCCATAAAGGAGGGACTTAGATGTTAGAAATAGAAAAGCCGAGAATCGAAGCCGAAGTGGACGAGAGCAATCCAAGTTACGGAAAGTTCATCGTCGAGCCGCTGGAGCGCGGATTCGGAACGACACTCGGCAACAGCCTGAGACGCGTACTGCTCTCCTCCCTTCCCGGCGTTGCTGTGAACTCCGTTAAGATCGACGGTGTCCGTCATGAATTTTCGACGATACCCGGGGTCAAAGAGGACGTCACCGAGATCATCCTCAACATCAAAGGCCTGATCGCGAAACTGCACTGCGACGGCCCGAAGGTTGTTGTAATTGATGAGCAAGGCGAAGGCGAAGTCACTGCCGGTTCAATTCAGGCCGATTCCGAGGTCGAGATCCTGGATAAGGATATGCACATTGCGACTTTGGATACCGACGGCAAGCTGTTTATGGAAATTACTTTGGATAAAGGCCGGGGCTATGTTTCCGCCGAAAGAAATAAGCAGAATATGCAGCCCGCCATCGGCGTTATCCCGGTAGACAGTATTTATACCCCCGTGTTGAAGGTGAATTACACCGTAGAAAACACCCGTGTCGGCCAGATTACCGATTACGATAAGCTGACGCTCGAGGTGTGGACGGATTCCACAATTTCTGCAAAGGAAGCCGTCTCTTTGGGAGCCAAGGTCCTCAACGAACATCTCAATCTGTTCGTGGATCTCTCGGAAGACGCCTATCAGGGCGAGATCATGGTGGAAAAGGACAACAACAGCAAAGAGAAAGTCCTTGAGATGACCATTGAAGAACTTGACCTGTCCGTGCGCAGCTTTAACTGCCTCAAACGCGCGGGCATCAACACGGTAGAAGATCTCATCAGCAGATCCGAGGACGACATGATGAAAGTCCGCAACCTCGGAAAGAAATCCCTTGAAGAAGTTGTCACCAAGCTTGAATCCCTTGGTTTCAACCTCAGCAAGGATGAAGACTGAACCGAAAAGGAGTGAATTTCGATGCCAGGAACAAGAAAGCTCGGACGCACTTCCGACCACAGAAGAGCGATGCTCCGCGCGATGGTGACCTATCTGCTTGAAAACGGCAAGATTGAGACCACCGTCACCCGTGCAAAGGAAGTCCGCGCCGTGGCCGAGAAAATGATCACGACGGCCAAGGCCAATGATCTTACTTCCAAGCGTCACGCGTATTCCTTCATTACAAAAGAAGCCGTTTCCAAAAAGCTTTTTGATGAAATCGCGCCGAAATATGCCGGCAAAAACGGCGGCTATACCAGAATCATCCGTATCGGCCCGCGCCGCGGAGACGCCGCTGAAATGGCGATCATCGAGTTGGTATAAAGGAATATCCGATCAAAAACAGCGGCTCTCCCCTGAAAAGGGCGGGCCGCTTTTTTCCGTTTTTGGCGGAAGATTCTGCCGATTTCCGGTCCCGCCGCATCAAAATCGCCGCGTAGCGGAACCGGAAAGTAGAAATTTCACTAAAAAATACGAAAAGGATTCTTTTTTCGACCAAAAACGGGTCCGAGAACCTTTTCAAGGGGGATTCTTTTTGCGGACCGTTCATGGTTTCTTGATGAATATCCCGTTATTTTATGCTATAATTCTTTTGTATTCTTAAAGGGGAGCTGAACAGATGAAAACGGACGTCGTCATTGTCGGTGCCGGGCCTGCCGGCATCTTTACGGCCATCGAACTGATCCGCCGCGGCAGCAAAAAGCACATCACCATCGTGGAAAAAGGCCAACCCATCGAAAACCGCCGCTGCCCAAAAAGCAAGACCGGCGTCTGTATGAACTGCAAGCCCTACTGCCATATCACCACCGGCTTTTCCGGCGCGGGCGCGTTTTCCGACGGAAAGCTCTCCCTGAGCTGTCACGTCGGCGGCGATCTGCCGCAGCTTGTCGGGGAGACGCTTGCGCAGGAGACGATCGGTTACGCCGACCAAATCTATCTTGAATTCGGCGCGGATGAGCACGTCGAGGGCCTCGACCACGAGGAAGAAAAGAAGGAGATCCGCCGCCGCGCGATTCAGGCCGGACTTCGCCTGATCGACTGCCCGATCCGCCATCTCGGCACGGAGAAGGCCCAGGCGCTCTATCTCTCCATCGAAAATTACCTGAAGGAGAACGGCGTCGAGCTGCTCTTCGGCTACGAATGCGACGATCTGCTGTTCGAGGGAGACGTCTGCAAGGGCGTCAAGGTCCGCAGCAAAGAGGGAGAGGATGAGATCGAGGCCGACGAGACCGTCATTGCCACCGGCCGCCGCGGCGCGGACTGGCTGGAGAAGCTCTGCGAGGGCCACTGCATTCAGCACCGCCCGGGCACCGTCGACATCGGCGTACGCGTGGAAGTGCGCAACGAGATCATGGAGGAGGTCAACTCCGTCCTCTATGAGAGCAAGCTGATCGGCTATCCGGAACCTTTCCGCAATAAGGTGCGCACGTTCTGCCAGAACCCCGGCGGCTTCGTCAGTCAGGAGAACTACGACAACGACCTCGCCGTCGTCAACGGCCACAGCTATAAAGACATCAAATCCGATAATACCAACCTGGCCATTCTCTGCTCCCACAATTTCACCTATCCGTTCAACCAGCCGATCGAGTACGCGAAGAAGATCGGGGAGCTCACCAACATGCTCGCGGACGGCAAGATCCTCGTCCAGCGCTATGGCGACATCCTCGACGGCAAGCGCACCTGGGAAAAGGAGCTCTCGCAGTCCAACGTCCGCCCGACGCTCAAGGATGCCGTCGCGGGCGATATCACCGCCGCGTTCCCTTACCGCTCAATGGTCAACATCATCAACTTTATTCAGGCCATGGATAAGGTCGTGCCGGGCTTCGCGTCGAGCGAGACGCTGCTCTATTCGCCGGAGCTCAAGTTTTACAGCAACAAGGTCGAAATGGATAAGGATTTCAATACAAATCTTCCGGGCCTGCACTGCCTCGGCGATTCGAGCGGCTGGACCCGCGGCCTGATGATGGCCTCGGTAATGGGCGTGCTCATGGGACGGAAGCTCGCGGAGCAGGAAAAATAAAATTTCACGGACGCTCTGCTTTCGACAGAAAAAGAACGGACAAGCCTCTATGATAAACATCATAGAGGCTCTTTTTTATTGATCCCGGAAAGAGGAGGCGGAGGATATGCCTGTCAGAATTTCAGCGGACGGCAGAACGCTGACGGCGCGGCTTTCCGGCGAGATCGACCACCATACCGCCGGGGAACTGCGGCAGGAGATCGACCTCGCCGTCGAGCGCACCTGGCCGGAGTACCTGGTGCTGGATTTTAACGGCGTGACATTTATGGACAGCTCCGGCATCGGCCTCGTCATGGGGCGGCTGCGCCTGATGAAGGAGCTTTCCGGCGAGATCATGATCGCCAACGCCTCAAAGCAGATCAAAAAGGTTATGAAATTCGCCGGGCTGGAGAAGCTGCTTACCACAAAAACGCCCGAGGAAATGGAGGTCTGAGCCTTGCCGTATCAGAAGCCGGTCAATGATATGAAATTGGAATTTGAGAGCCGCTCCAGCAACGAGGCCTTTGCCCGGAGCGCGGTGGCGGCTTTTTTGACACCGCTCGATCCGAACTGCGAGGAGCTCGCGGATATCCGCACCGCCGTCTCCGAAGCCGTGACAAACTGCATCGTACATGCCTACCGGGACTGCCTCGGCCCGATCTACATACACGTCAAAATCTACGAGGGCGGCCGCGTCGTCATCCGGGTAAAAGATAAGGGCTGCGGGATCGCAGACGTCAAACGGGCCATGGAGCCGCTGTTTACGACCTGCGAGACCGAAGAACGCTCGGGCTTAGGCTTTTCCATCATGCAGTCGTTTATGGATAAGCTTCGCGTCCGGTCGGAGCTCGGCGCGGGCACGGTCGTCACCCTCGAGAAATCCATCGTGTCGAAAGGGCGGTAACATGGCGGAAACGCTTGCCGGAAACAGAGCGGAACTGATTGAGCGGAATCTCGGGCTGGTGCACGCCTGCGCGCACCGCTTCACGGGGCGGGGCATCGAGTACGACGACCTTTTTCAAGCCGGCTGCATGGGCCTTGTCAAGGCTTTCGACGCCTTCGACCGGAACCGCGGCGTATGCTTCTCGACCTATGCGGTGCCGGTGATCCTCGGGGAAATCCGGCGGCTCTTCCGGGATGGGGGCACGGTCAAGGTCAGCCGGACGCTGAAGGAACTCTCCCTGAAAGTCGGCAGGGAACGGGAATTCTTTTTGCTGCGGGAGGGCAGGGAACCCACCATCTCGGAACTTTCGCAGAAGCTGCTTGTCTCCGAGGAGGCGGTCACCGAGGCGATCTGTTCGGCCACGCCGGTCATCTCGCTGACGGTGGACGACGAGGACGGAAACGGCGGCCAGACGGATGTGCCGGTCGATTCTCCGGAGGAAGCCGTCACCGAGCGCCTCTCCACGGCGCAGGCGGTGCAGACGCTCGATAAAAAGGAACGCGCTCTGATTATTTTAAGATATTATAAGGGCATGACCCAGTCCGCGGCCGCCGCGCGCCTCGGCATGACGCAGGTGCAGGTCTCCCGGAAAGAAAAGAAGATCCTTGAAAAACTCAAGAGGGAACTCTGCGGGTAAGCCTTGCATTGCATGAACGCCGCTGTTATAATAATCGGGTGATTATTTAAAAAAGGCGGTGTTTCGATGCTTCGTTTTGAGTGCGATTATAACGAGGGCTGCTGCCCCGAGATTCTGAAAAAGCTTCAGGAAACCAATCTCTGCCAGACGCCCGGCTACGGCGAGGACGAGTATTGCGAGAAAGCGCGTCAGACCATTAAAAAGCTCTGCGGCCGGGAGGATGCCGACGTGCATTTTCTGGTCGGCGGCACGCAGGCCAACCTCACGGTCATCGCCGCCGCGCTTCGGCCGTATCAGGGAGCCATCAGCGCCTCCACCGGCCATATCAACTGCCACGAGACCGGAGCGGTTGAAGCCACCGGACACAAGGTACTGCCTCTTCCGAGCAGCGACGGCAAGATCACCGCGCAGCAGGTAGAAACCTATTATGAGGCCCACTGGAGCGACACCACCCATGAGCATATCGTTCAGCCGGGCATGGTTTACATTTCTCAGCCGACGGAGAACGGTACGCTCTATACCAAAGCCGAGCTCACGGCCATCAGCAAAGTCTGCCGCGCCCACGGCCTCTGGCTCTTCATAGACGGCGCCCGTCTTGGCTATGGCTTGATGAGCACGGCAAATGATCTCACGATCGAGGATATTGCGGATCTCTGCGACGTCTTTTATATCGGCGGCACAAAGGTCGGTCTTCTGTTCGGCGAGGCGGTCGTCATCATGGCCGACGCGCTCAAAAAAGATTTTCGCTATATGATCAAGCATCAGGGCGCCATGCTGGCGAAAGGGAGGCTGCTCGGTATCCAGTTTGAGACGGCGCTTGCCGACGGGCTTTATTTCCGTGTGGCGAAGCAGGCGGATGAGCTTGCCATGCGCATCCGCGAAGCGTTTGCGGCGAAGGGATGCTCCTTCCTCTACGACAGCTATACGAATCAGCAGTTCCCGATTCTGCCGGACGAGGCGCTTGCGAAACTCGCCGAAAAATACGCGTATTCCTACTGGACGCGCATCGACGATACGCACAGCGCGGTGCGTTTCTGCACAAGCTGGGCAACGAAACCCGAAGCAGTGGACGAGCTGGTGAAGGACATCGGCGCGGTCCTCTGATAAAGATATAGCCGGAAGACCGGGCGGCGGAGCTTTAAGCTCTGTCGTCCGGTCTTCCTTGTTTACGGCTTATTTTTTTGTTTACAGCGGTGTTGCATCGGGCAGCCCGCGCAGCCCTCCGGCCGGTCTCCCCCGATGAAATTCCGGAGGCTTTTATACAAAACGGATAACGCGAGCGCGATCAGCGCAAAGGCCGCTAAGATGAAGGCGGCCAGAGCCACATCCCGCCCCGAGGACCCTTCCCCGAAAATGTGCCCGATCATGGAGGCGGTTTGATAAAAGGCGAAGGCGACGAGCCACGCGACGGTGGTCTGAAAGAGCGCGTTCCGACAGGCGGCCCACCAGCTTCCCAGTTCCTTTTTCACCGTGACGAAGGCCGACATACAGGGCATGTAGAGCAGGCAAAACAGCATGAACGAAAAAGCGGAGACCGGCGTGAAGGCTGCGGCGATCCCCTCGTCGCCGAAGACGATATAGAGCGTGGAGACCACCGTCTCTTTAGCGGCAAGCCCGGTCAGCAGGGCGGCAGAGGACTGCCAGTTGCCGAAGCCCAGCGGCGCAAAGACCGGTGCGATCCACCGCCCGAAGATGCCGAAGAAGCTTTCGGCGGGGTCCTCCACCATGTGGAGCGGCGGACCGAAATTCTGAAGAAACCAAGCGGCGACACTCATCGCGAAGATGACGGTGCCGGCCTTGACGAGAAAGCCGCGGCACTTTTCCCAGACGTGCAGCGCGAGGTTTGCCGGGGCGGGCAGGCGGTAGGGCGGCAGTTCCATCACAAAGGCCGATGATTCGCCCCGGCAGACGGTGCCTTTGAGCAGTAGCCCGCAGAGAACCGCCGCCAGCATGCCGGTGAGGTACATTGAGAGGATGACGAGCCCCTGGTGCTTTGTAAAAAAGATGCCGGCGAAGAGCCCGTAGATCGGCAGCCGCGCGCTGCAGGACATAAACGGCGTCAGCAAAATCGTGAGCCGGCGTTCCCTTTCGCTGCCCATGCCCTTGGCGGCCATGATGGCCGGCGTTGTGCAGCCAAATCCCATGAGCATCGGAATAAACGAGCGTCCGGTGAGCCCGATCCTTCGCAGAAGCCGGTCCGTGATGAAGGCGGCGCGGGCCATATAGCCGCTGTCCTCGAGGATGGAGAGAAACAGAAACAGGAGCGACACCTGAGGCAGAAACGAGAGCACGCCGCCGACTCCGCCGAGCACCGCGTCCAGAAAGAGCGTGCGCACCCACACCGGCGCGCCGGCATCGTTGAGAGCGAGGGTGAGCAGAAGGCCGAGGAATGAGACGCCGGATTCCACCAGTTTGCCGAGCGCCCTGCCCGGTCCGCCGAAGGTGCCGGCAAACGTCCCCAGCATCACGAGCAAAAACAGCGGCACCGCGGTCCATTTTCCGGTCGCGATCCGGTCGATCCGGTCGGAGAGCGTTGGTTCCTGAGGATCCCGCCGCCTTGTAACGACTTCTCCGACAATCCGGCCGATCAGCCGGTACCGTGCGTCTGCCATCATTGTCTCCCGGCCGCCGGGGCCGCTTTTCCGCCCATAATCGGCGCGGATGGCCGCGATTTCTTTTCTCTTTCCTGTGCCGAGGCCGATCGCCTCCGCAACGGAATCGTCGCCCTCCAGCAGCTTCGACGCGCAGAAGGGGAGTGGATATTTTTCGGGAAGATGCGCGTCCGCCAGCACGCAGAGAATCCGGTTGAGAGCACGTTCCGCATTGTCGTCGTAGCAAAGATGAATGGAATTCCGCAGACGGCCGCGAGCAAGGCCCTCCGCGAGCGTGACAAGCTCCGGGAGGCCTTCTCCCTTCCGGGCGACAATCGGCGCCGCAGGCACGCCCAGCAGCTCGCCGAGCGTGCGGCAGTCGAGCGTGTCTCCGCGGCTTTTCACCTCGTCCATCATATTGACGGCCAGCACCAGCGGCAGCCCCAGTTCCATGACCTGAAGCGTCAGGTAGAGGTTTCGTTCCAAATTGGTTCCGTCAAGAATATCAATGACCGCATCCGGCCGCTCGCCGATCAGGTAATCCCGGGTGACGGTCTCCTCCATTGTATAGGGCGAGAGCGAGTAGACGCCGGGCAGGTCGATAATCTCCGTTCCGGAGTTCTTTTTAAGGCACCCGACTTTTTTCTCCACCGTGACGCCCGGCCAGTTCCCGACGGACTGGCTGCTCCCGGTGAGCTCGTTAAAAAGCGTCGTTTTTCCGCAGTTCGGGTTTCCGATCAGCGCGATCCGCAGGGCCAAGATTTCATCCCCTTTTCCGTCTCATCGAGCAGAATGTGTTCCGCCTCCGATTTCCGCAGCGTCAGCTCATATCCCCGCAGGCCGATCTCGATCGGATCGCCAAAGGGAGCCGTCTTTCGCAGAAAAACGGGTGTGCCGGGCGTGATGCCCATATCGGCGAGCCGCCGTCTGGAGAGCGGTTCCCCGGAGAGTGCCGAGACGACCGCACGTTCCCCGGGACGAAGATCCCGCAGCGTTCTCTTTTCCAAAGCCGCTCCCCCCTTTTGCCATGGCTAAGATATGCCGACCTTTTCTGTTCCATACGATTCCGAAAAATTTCATGGCGAACGTTTTTGTCTCCATGTAAAAACATGCCCTCGGCCCGCTGAAATCCGTTTCGGCCGGTTCGACGGGCATTTTCACTTTTATGGGGGAAACGGAATTTTTTCGGCGGCGGACCGGGCATCCGGTATGGCTCTCTTGATGTCCGGGCGGGGCGCTTTGCGTTTTTCCGGTACGAGCTTCTTTTCATGTCAGCATGAAATTGAGAAAAAACGGAACAATAAACGGAGCACGGGTCCCGGCATCCGCTTTTTTTGGCGCTTTTCCGGAAGCGGGACGACGTGGCCCACGGTCACAGCAACGGCGATTGACAATCTTTCCCTGCGGGCATAAAATAAAATCGGAACGGAAAGGGGGCGAACTGCCATGGAGCAAAAATTCGACATCACCGGCATGAGCTGCGCGGCCTGCGCGTCTCATGTGGAAAAAGCGGCCGGGAAGGTAAGCGGGGTAAAATCTGCTTCCGTCAGTCTGATGACCAATTCTATGACCGTTGAATTTGATGAAAAAACCGCTTCACCAGAGGCGATTGTCAAGGCGGTCGAAGCCTCCGGCTACGGTGCCTCCGCGAAGAGCACGTTCTTTTCGAGGCAAAAGGCCGCCCGAACCGGAGATAAATTAAAGATGCGGATGATCTGGTCGCTTGTCTTTCTGGCGCCGCTTTTCTGGCTCACTATGGGCGAGATGATGGGGCTTCCGCAGCCGGGCTTTCTGCAAATGGAGGAGCACCCGTTTTCCCTCGCCGCGGCGCAGCTCGTTTTGACTTTTGTGGTCGTCGTGCTCAACCGGGCGTATTTCATCAACGGTTTCGGGAGCTTATTCCGCCTCGAGCCGAATATGGATTCGCTGATCGCCGTCGGCTCCGGGGCCTCGTTCCTCTATGGAATTTATGAGACCGCCGTGATCGGAACGGCCGTCCGGGCGGGCGACCTGCATACGGCTCACAGCGTCGCGATGGCGCTCTATTTCGACAGCGCCGCCATGATCCTCGCGCTGATCGACGTAGGCAAATACCTCGAAGCGCGCTCAAAAGAGAGAACCTCCGACGCCGTCTCGAAGCTGATCGAGCTCGCGCCGGATACCGCCTTTGTCCTCCGAGGGGACAAAGAAGTGGAAATTCCGGCGGCGGAGGTCGTCGTCGGGGATGTCGTTGCGGTCCGGCCGGGGCAGAAGATCCCGGTGGACGGCACGGTTCTGGAGGGCTTTACAACCGTCGACGAATCCGCATTGACCGGGGAGAGCATCCCTGCGGAGAAGCGTCCGGGCGACCGGGTGCTTTCCGCCTCGGTCAACCAGACCGGCTATCTCCGCTTCCGGGCGGAGCAGGTGGGCGAGGAGACCTCGTTTGCAAAGATCATCCGGCTCGTGGAGGACGCCGTCTCCTCCAAGGCGCCGATCGCCCGTTTGGCGGACAAGGTGGCGGCCATTTTCGTACCGGTCGTCATGGGAATTTCCGTGGTCACGTTTGCCATATGGATGCTCTCCGGCGCGGAGTTCTCGTTTGCGCTGACCTGCGCGATCTCCGTGCTCGTAATCTCCTGCCCCTGCGCGCTCGGGCTTGCAACGCCGGTCGCAATTATGGCCGGTACCGGAAAAGGCGCGCAGAACGGCATTCTGGTCAAATCCGCCGAGGCGCTGGAACGCGCCGGATCGGTGGATACGGTCGTGTTTGACAAGACCGGCACCCTGACGATGGGCAAACCGGAGGTTACGGCCGTCTATGCGGCGGAGGGAGTCTCCGAAAAGGAGGTACTCCGCATTGCGGCGGCGCTTGAGCATGGAAGCGAGCACCCACTCGCAAAGGCCGTGCTCAAAAGGGCAAATGAGGAGGGGCTCCCCATTCCGGAAGCGGAGGAATTTGCCGCGGAGCCGGGCAAGGGCGTCACCGCCTCGGTGGAAGGAAAGGCCTATTTTATCGGCAGCGAGCGGCTCGCCAAGGAGGCCGGGCTTGATCTTTCAGGCTGGGAGGCACAGTCCTCCGAGGCCGCCTCAAAAGGCAGCACGCTGCTCTATCTTGCGGACGAAGAGAAAGTCGTCGGCCTGATTGCCGTGGCCGATACGGTTCGTGAAAGCTCTAAGGAAGCCGTCGCCGCGCTGCGCGCGATGGGCAGAGAGGCCGTCATGCTCACCGGAGACGGAAGAGCGGCGGCGTCCCATATTGCGGAGCAGCTCGGCATTCGTATCGTCCGCGCGGAGGTCTTGCCGGATCAGAAGGAGCGGGAGATCACCGCATTGCAGGCCGAGGGCAGAAGGGTTGCCATGGTCGGCGACGGCGTCAACGATGCGCCCGCGCTCGCGAAGGCGGATCTCGGCGTCGCAATCGGCGCCGGCGCGGATGTCGCCCTGAGCTCGGCGGATATTGTGCTGATGCATGACGATCCGATGGATGCCGTCCGCGCAATCCGGCTCTCCGCGGCGGTAATGCGGAATATCAAAGAAAACTTGTTCTGGGCGTTCTTCTATAACTGCGTGGGTATTCCGCTGGCGGCGGGCGTCTTCTATACGGCGCTTCACTGGCAGCTGACGCCGATGTTCGCGGCCGCGGCGATGAGTTTGTCGTCCGTGACGGTGGTCGGCAATGCCCTGCGCTTGACAAGGCTGCGCCTCGGAGCCGAAAAACGGAAGGCGGAAGCAGTTTCCGCCGAAAGGGAACATGTGGCGGTCATGGAACTGCCGAAGGAGGAAAAAACAATGGAAACGGTCATTAAGGTCGAAGGCATGATGTGCAATCACTGCGTGTCTCATGTGGAGCAAGCACTGCTGGAGGTCAAGGGCGTGGAAGAGGCGAAGGTCGATCTCGCCGGCGGAACCGCCACGGTAAAATATGCCGCACCGGCGCAGCTTTCCGAACTGGAAGCGGCGATCGAGTCGGCGGGCTACTCTGTCGCGAAATAATCTTTCGCCGGGAAAGAAACTTCTCGTACAGAACGGAATGCGCAGCGAACGGGAAAAGGGTGTTTCCGGGCACCGACGGAACTTTTGGGTTCCCGCCGGTGCTCCGGGCCGCCGCATATGAAAAAACGGATCCTTTGGATGAGAAGGAACCCCGATTTCTCCTGCGCCGGCGCCCAAAAGGCGGTTTTGGGGCTGAAAAAGGCCCCTTTTCCGGCAAAAAACACGGAAGAAAAATATTGACAACGCAGATTTCTGTTGATATAATAGTAAAGCTGTCATGAGAGATGAGCCATTAGCTCAGTTGGCAGAGCACTTGACTTTTAATCAAGGTGCCCGGGGTTCGAATCCCCGATGGCTCACCACGAAAAAGCCGCATCAAATAGCCACAAAACGGCCGTTTGATGCGGTTTTTCTTTTTGCCTTTTAGCCATTCAAAATCGCTGAAAAACGCTGGAAATCGGGGCGGTTGTTCCCGCATTGTTCCCGGTCTGTGTGGGACAAAATTAGTTTTGTCCTCGTCTTATTGCATCTTTTCAATCGCCGGCTGGAGCCGTATGGAAGCTATCGGCATAGAAGCGCCGGGGCTTCTTCAACAGATGGAATACGTCCTTGTCGGCGTACAAGGTTGCCGGTAAACCTTTGTCTTAGTGAAGGATGTCACTTGCGCTGGAAAGGAACTGAGATATAGAAATGGGGTTGTCAGGAAAGCGACAACCCCATTTCTATATTGCGGTTCCTTTATCACTGTCTGATAAAGTCATTTTTTAATCTGTTGCTGCCGACGCCTGCAAATCAAGGCCGGAAAATTGTTCGAGAGCTTTCATCACATATTGATTAAGAGACAAATGCTCATTAAAAGCAAGCTGCTTAAACTGAGGTTCTGTTCCCTTGGGTAAGAGTACCCGCACGATATCATATGTGGAAGCCTGATACATATAATCCCGATTCAAAACGTCATTCCCCCCTTTCCAAATAATAAAAGCATAGTAACATACTTTTCGGCAGAGTCAAGAGCTGGGCGCTATATTTTTTCAAGAATTTTTGGACTAAGACTTGTGTAACAAAAAGGTAGTTGTGCGGTTTGCAGCATCAAAAACCAGGCACGCGGCGTGAACGGAAGAGAACGGGGGCACCGGAAAACAAACTGCGGATCCGGGAGACAGCCGGAAAATAGAAAAGAAGACAGGAACGCAGCGGCCGGTCTTCGTTCGGGCTTCTTCTTGTTTTCCTCCATGAAAAAGTATGTTATATAAGCCTGCCCGCCGTATCGGCAAAACGATTGTATCGGCTGGCTTACTCGCGGAACTCCGGGCGGGAGACCGTGGGCATGAAATGGAACAAAAAATGAAACACGGCCGTTCCGGAAAAGACCCTGTATGGCAAAGCGCCCCTCTTCCAAGCGGAAGAAGGGCGCTTTCATAACAGAAGATAAAGCAGCGCAAGAAGGAGCTTCGCGTCGCAGTGTTCCCTCCAGAGAATCCAAAGCAATGCAAGGATGACCAGCCGATCGCCGTCCAGCCCGAAGAAAAGGGAATCGCCGGGCGGCCGTACCGGGCAGGGTCTGCAGGCCGGATCCGGCGGCGGACCGGGAGGCGGGCCGGGACGCGGGCCCGGTGGAGGGCCGGGCGGAGGCGGCGGGGAAGGGGGCCTCTCCTGCTGCCGAAAGCTCGCGCTGATCCGTCTCGCCTGCTCCTGCATGGAACGCGCCCGGTTTTCCGCTTCCGCGCGAATCTCTTCCGGCGGAGCAAAGACTTCGTTAATCAGCTTTGCACGTTCCTGCATTGCCTGGACCCGGTTTTCCGTCTCCGCACGCATTTCGTCCTTCGCCTCCTCCGAGTAGCCGTTGTGATACCAATTCAATGCCGCCCGCCCCCGAACAATCCGCTCTCTCCGAGCGCCGGCAGCACGCTGATCAGCTGCAAAATGCGGATGGCCTCATCGACGCGGCCTGGTTCCTTCAGATGTGGACGAAGCGCGCGGAGCAGATTGATATCCTTATCGTCCTGATTCATCGAAGAGAGCATCTTCTGGATTTTCATCAGGGCATCCATATCGAGCCCGGGGCCGTCGCTTCCGCCGAACAGGTTCCCGCCGAAGAGCCCTCCGCCGAAAGAGTTCCCGGAGGGGGCTTCCCTCGGCGGCGCGTTGGGTTCCGCATTTCCGCCGCCAAAGGAGGCAAGCAGCGACTGGATATTTTTCTGTGCCTCCGGATTGGAGAGGATGGCGGAGAGTTGTTCACTTAAATCCGGCAACGCTTATCCGCCTCCCGCCAATTTTTTGAGCAGAGCGATGGTTTTCGGATCATTGAGCAGGGCCTCCAGCGCCTTCGGATCGGAGAGCATGCCGTCGATCTTCGGGCCGGCGCGCTTCTTCAGGGAGTCGAAGGAGTTGGAGCGAACGGCCTGTTCTAGGGCGGCGGGGTTGATGCCGAGCTTTTCTCCGGCCAGTTTCAGCAGCATCTGCTGCTGCGCCGGGGTGAGTCCGCTGTTATTGTTCATAGGCAAAACCGCCTTTCGTCAAATTTCCGTATTGCGGTCGGGAGAGCGGAAAGATATAATGATTTATATGAAAAAATTGCCGGCGATATGCGGCAAAGGAGGCGGAACGGGTGAGGATTGTCGTACTTTCCGACAGCCACCGTCACTATGACGCGCTGGAGGAGGTCATGCTGCTCCATCAGGCGGATGCGGATCTGTTTCTGTTTCTTGGCGACGGCGAGTATGAGCTGGATCTTCTGCGGAGCGTCCGTCCGGAGCTTAAAATTCTCTCCGTCTCCGGGAACTGCGACTACGGCTCGGATCAGCCGGATTATGGTGTGACCGAATGCGCCGGGAAGACGGTATTCTACACCCACGGCTTCCGTTTCGGCGTAAAATCCGGTCTGGAGGATCTCAAACGGGAGGCCCGCAGACTCGGCGCCGACATCGTGCTCTACGGTCACACGCACATCCCGTATGTCTCCTATGAGGACGGGCTCTATATCATGAATCCCGGCAGCATCGGAAGGCCGCGGGTCGGCGGGCCGAGCTACGGCATCGTGGATATCATGGATGAGGGTATCGCCATGCATACCGCGGAACTGTAAGACGAAATCACCCGGGCGGCCGCCCGGGTATTTTTTTGCCATCGGGCCAAAAAATTCCTCCCCGTATTCCGGCCGTTGCGCCTGCTCCGGATCCCTCTGCAAAAAGCTGCGGAAGCAAATGAAAGCCAATCAAAAATGAGACAAAGCGTGCGGAAAGCGGCCGGATGCGTTCTAAAATTTTTTTCGCCGTCATAGTATCCTCCGGAAATCATATAAAAGGAGAGGACGGCTATGGAACTGAACGCAGTCAGGCAGACGATCACGGCCTGCCGCGGCGTAAAAGAGTGCAGGGAGGAAATTCCGTTCGACTGCGGCATGACGCTGCCGGACTATTATCCGGATGTCATGAAAATCCTCCGCTGCGGGGCGGAAGTATTTTTCGGACCGCCATCCGGCAATCAGGGCGGGGTAGAGGTTTCCGGCACCATCACGGCAACGGTCTGTTATCTTTCCGAAGAGGGAAAACTCTGCGGCTGGAGCCAGAAGGTGCCGTTCACCAAGGCGCTCTCCCTTCAAGGGGAGGAGCCGGCGGCGGTATGCGCAAAGGTTCTTGCAAGGGAGGTCCGCTGCCGGGCGCTCAACAAACGGCGCGTCGAGGTCTCAGGAACCGTCTCTCTGGGCTGCACGGAGCTGATCACGGCGCCGGAGGAAGTGCTCGGTTCGGTGGATGGGAAGGAGATCCATCTGCTGCACGGGGCGCTGCCTTTTGTGAATATTTCAGGGGAATTTTACCGGCGCTTCACGTTCCGGGAGGACATTCCGCCGGAGGAGGGCAAGCCGAAGGTCGGGAACATCATCCGCAGCTTTGCCGCCGCGAAGGTCACGGAGTGCCGTACAGTCACGGATAAAATCATCACGAAGGGCGAACTTTCGGTTTCCATCCTGTGGACGCCGGAAGAAGGCGAGAACGGTTCCGACGTCATCATTTCCCAGTACACCTTCCCCGTCAGCCAGATCATCGATGCGCCCGGCGTCACCGGCGCTCATACCTGCGACGCGAGGTATATCGCCGCGCCGCCGGATCTGACGGTCGCGGAGGACGGCGGCATGACGCTCGAAGTCAAGATCGGCGCCTTTGCACGCACCTACAGCGAAAACAATACCGACATCGTCTGCGATATGTTTTCCACGGAGTGCGACTGCACCTGCGATAAGGAGCGGATCGAAACGGTCGGGAAGGTGGTTCCGGTCGCGGAGACCATGGAGGTCCGGGAGCGGGCGGAGCTGCCGGAGAGCGCGAAGAGCGTAATCGCCTGCTGGGTCGAGCCGGGGCCGCCGCCGGAATGCGACGAAGCTGGAAATCTGGTGGCGCGGCCCAAATTCTGCATGTTCGCGCGGGATGAAGACGGCATTCCGGAATATTTCGAGAAGACGTTCGAGCAGAAGACGGGGGCCAACATTCCTCCGGGGAGCACGGTGCCGCTTACGGATGTCGACATGACGACGGAAAATGCGTCGGCCTCGATCTCGGAGGGCGGCGCGGAGATCCGGTTCACGCTGATCCTGGATGGGAGCATCTTCCTGATGGATTCCGCGGAGGCGGTTACGGACTGCACGTTCGGGGAACGCGCTCCTTCCGGCACAAAACGGATGCCGCTGATTATCTATTATGCGGGAGGGGATGAGACGCTCTGGCAGATTGCCAAAAAATACCGGAGCGCGCCGGAACTCATCGCCGAGGAGAATGGGCTCACCGATTCCATCCCGGCGGCGGGGACTGCGCTCCTGATTCCCAGATAATGCAAAAAGGCGGGAAAGAACGGCACTTTCCTGCCTTTTCTATTTTTGGAAAAACGACATTTTTCGGGCTACGCCTTGACGCTTCTATAAAAAAATTATACAATAGGCTGTATATCAAAAACTTCGCCAGAGTGCGGAGAGCAGGAAGTGAAGAAATGTTAGAGTATGTTCTCAAACGAGTTGGGATGGCGTTTCTGACGGTCTTGATCATTGCATGCATTACATTTTTGATGATGAATGCAATACCAGGAAGCCCGTTCCTTAACGAAAGAAGCCAGCCGCCGGAAGTGCTTGCCGCTTTGGAGGCCAAATATGGCTTGGACAAGCCGCTGTATCAGCAGCTTTGGAATTATCTGACCTCTTTTGTACAGGGCGATATGGGCGTCTCGCTCAAAATGCAAAAGAACCGTGACGTCGCCGAGATCATCTTTGAGAAATTCCCGGTTTCCGTGAAAGTTGGAGGATGGGCAATTTTAAATGCCATTGTCTGCGGCATTCCGCTGGGGTGTCTGGCGGCGTATAACCGAGGGAAATGGGTCGACAGCGTACTTAGGATTATTACCACGGCGGGCGTCGCGATTCCTAGTTTCGTCGTGTGCACCGTGCTGCTGATTGTTTTCGGCGTGAAGCTGAGTATCCTGCCGACCATGGGCCTCGACAGCTGGCAAAATTATCTGATGCCCTGCTTTGCGCTGAGCTTTTATCCGATGTGTTATATCGCGAGGCTGATGCGTTCCAGCATGCTGGATGTCATCAATCAGGACTATATCCGAACCGCAAGGGCAAAAGGCGTTGCCCCTGTGATGCTGATTTTTAAACATGCGCTTCGCAACTCCCTGATCCCGGTCATCACCTATCTTGGACCGATGGTCGCTTATACGGTCACCGGCGGCTTTGTCGTCGAGACGGTTTTCAGCATCCCGGGTCTTGGCCGCTATTTTATCCAGAGTATTCTCGCGCGCGATTATCCGATCATTATGGGTACCACAATTTTTCTTTCCATCCTGATTATCGTCATGAACCTGCTTGTGGATATCGCCTATAAAATCGTGGATCCGCGGATCTCGTTCACGAAGGGAGGCGAATGATCCATGCCGGAAAGCAAGGTTAAACTTGGAAGCCTTCAGGTGGATGTCGATCCGGTTCTCAACGCGGGCTGTTCCTTTACTGCCGCCGATTTTGAGCCGGCCAGCCAGGAAGAAAAGGCCAGCATGGTCGTCATCAAAAAGCGCATGTCCTATTGGCAGGATGCCTGGCGCCGTCTGAGACAGAACACGGTTGCCATGGTGGCGCTCGGCGTCATCATTGCCATCACCATTTTTGCGTTTATAGGGCCCTCCTTTGTGCCGTATACCTATTCCGAACAGATCCGTGGATCTGAAAATCTTTCTCCGATGACCTATTCCGAAAAGGAAATAGAAGCCATGGCCGCCGGAGAGGAAGTTTTCCCGCATGTCTTTGGAACCGATACCCTCGGCCGCGATCTGCTCGTGCGCGTGATGTACGGCTCGAGGATTTCGATGACCGTCGGCGTCACCGCATCTCTGATCGTTTTGGTGATCGGCTCGATCTACGGTTCCGTCAGCGGCTTTATCGGCGGCAAAGTCGATGATGTCATGATGCGGATTGTCGAGCTGATCTACTCGATCCCGGATGTGCTCGTCGTGCTGCTGCTCCAGGTCGTGCTCAAGGATCCGCTGACCGAGCTGTTCGACACCTCGACCAGTCCGTTTATCGAGAGCCTCAGCGGGATCGGCGTCGGCCTGTTCAGCATCTTCATCACATTCGCTCTTCTTTATTGGGTGGGTATGTCCCGTATCGTCCGCGGCCAGGTGCTCATGCTCAAAAAGCAGGAGTTCGTCATGGCTGCCCAGTGCCTCGGCGCCTCCAATAAAAAAATCATCAAACGGCATCTTCTGCCGAACTGCATCGGCCAGATCGTCGTCACCACCTGTTTGCAGATTCCGTCCGCCATCTTCCTGGAATCCTTCCTTTCCTTCCTCGGACTTGGTGTCTCGGCGCCGCTCGCCAGTCTCGGCTCTCTGGCTTCCGATGGACTCGGCGGCATTTATTCCTATGCCTATCGCTTGATTATCCCGTCCGTTGTTCTGAGTGTCATGATTCTTTCCCTGAATCTGTTCGGCGACGGGCTCAGAGACGCGCTTGACCCGCGTCTGAAGAAATAAGGAGGTGCAAAAGATGAAAGAAGAAAAAATAGAAAACATCGGCACCTCGGAACCCAAACAGGAAAAGCTGCTGGAAGTGAAAGATCTGAAAGTCTCCTTTTTCACGCCGGTCGGCGAAGTCAAGGCTGTCGACGGCATTTCCTATGAATTAAATTACGACGAGGTTATGGGCATCGTCGGCGAATCCGGCTCCGGCAAGTCCGTGGAGGCATACTCCATCATTGGCCTTCTGCAGAGCCCGGGCAAAGTTGTCGGCGGAAGCATCAAATTTGAAGGGCAGGATGTTCTGGATTGGGATAAGAAGCGGATGCGCGCGTTTCGCGGCAACCAGATCTCGATGATCTTCCAGAATCCGATGACCTGTCTCAATCCGGTCTATACCGTGGGCAACCAGATGGTCGAGGCGCTCCGCTGCCATCATAAAGAAATTTCCAAAGCGGAGGCAAAGGAAAAAGCGGTTGAGATGCTGAAATTGGTCGGCATCAACAACGCCGAGAAGCGGGTGGATCAGTATCCGCACGAGCTTTCCGGCGGCATGCGCCAGCGCGTCATGATCGCCATGGCGCTGATCTGCAGCCCGAAGGTCCTGATTGCCGACGAGCCGACCACGGCCCTCGACGTCACGATCCAGGCCCAGATCCTCGAGCTGATGAAGGATCTTCAGAAGAAGACCCACATGGCCATTATTTTTATCACGCATAACCTCGGCGTCGTTGCGGAGATCTGCGACCGCGTCTCCGTCATGTACGCCGGTCATATTGTCGAGCAGGGCACCTGCCAGGATGTCTTCTATCATCCGCACCATCCGTATACGCTGGGGCTGCTTCGCTCGATGCCGAAGATCGACGCCGAATCCTATGAGCGCCTGATCCCGATCGAGGGTACCCCGGTCGACCTTTTGAATCCGCCGGCGGGCTGTTCGTTTGGCCCGCGGTGCGAACACTGCATGAAGATCTGCCTGACCCAAAAACCGCCGCTGGTCCCGGTCGGCGAAAACAATCATATCGCCGCCTGCTGGCTGCTGCAGAAGGATGCAATTCTGGCGGGGAAGAAGGAGGCGGAGCAAAATGGCTGAAGAGCAAAAAAAGCTCCTTATCGTGGAAAATCTGAAAAAATATTTTCCGATCAAGATGGGCTTTAATAAATATAAATATGTACAAGCCGTTGAGGATGTTTCTTTTTCTATCAATAAGGGCGAGACGCTCGGTCTCGTCGGAGAATCCGGCTGCGGAAAAACCACCTGCGGCCGTACGGTTCTTCGTCTTTACGAGCCGACTTCCGGGAAAATCATATACGACGGCAACGTCATTTTTAACGGCGAGAGCAAAAACAACCCGGATATGCTCCCGTACCGCCGTAAGATGCAGATGATCTTCCAGGATCCTTCCGCGTCGCTCGACCCTCGAATGACGGTCGGCGAGATCATCGGCGAGGCCATCGATATCCACCATCTGGCCGCGAGCAAAAAAGACCGCGACGACATGATCCGGATGCTGCTCGAGGAGGTTGGCCTCAACACCGAGCATTCCAACCGCTATCCGCATGAATTTTCCGGCGGGCAGCAGCAGCGTGTCGGCATCGCGAGAGCGCTTGCCGTTCAGCCGGAATTTATCGTCTGCGACGAGCCGATCTCCGCGCTCGACGTCTCGATTCAGTCCCAGGTCGTCAATATGCTGGAGGATATGCAGAAGGAAAAGGACCTGACCTATCTGTTCATCGCCCATGATATCTCGGTCGTCCGCCATATCTCCAACCGCATCGGCGTCATGTATCTCGGCAACCTCGTGGAGCTGGCGGAGAGCTATGAGCTTTCCCGCAATCCGCTCCATCCGTATACCAAAACGCTGCTCTCCGCCGTGCCGATCCCGGATCCGGATAAATGCCGCGCGCGCCGCAGAATCGTGCTCGAGGGCGACATCCCGAGCCCGGTCGATCCGCCCTCCGGCTGCCGGTTCCATACCCGCTGCCCGTACGCGATGGCGTGCTGTTCGGAATCCAGGCCGCCATGGAAAGAGTACGCGCCCGGCCACTTTGCGGCTTGCTGGCTGCTTGAAAAGAGCGGCGGCTGACAAAAAAAGGCCGCTGCGGCGGAAAAACATCGGGCGACCCGGAGTTCATCCGGCTGTCCGCGTACCAAAGACCTTTTCTCAAAGCCCTGCCGGAAGGCGGGGCTTTTTTATGGAGAAAAACGGGAAGCTGCCGGGATTTCTTGCGGATACCGTCTAAAAATGCGGCGGCAGTTTTTGTTTCTGGAATAATAACAGTGTTGTAATTATCCTTGCATTTTATATAGATATATTATATAATCCTTAACATAATCGGGGGAATCCCCGGTTTAAAAAAAGCACTGTCTACTATAATAAGGAGGAAAAAAATTCATGAAGAAAATCATTGCGCTGATCCTTGCCAGCCTGATGATCATCATGGCTTTTGCGGGCTGCTCCGGCACGACCGAAGAGACCCCGTCCGAGTCTGAGTCTGAGTCTCAGCCGGCTGAGGAAACGGAAGAGGGCTTCAACCTTGTGGCCTGCATCGCTTCCGAGCCTGAGTATATGGATCCGACCCTCAACACCTCTGTTGATGGCGGCACCTATACCAGCCACCTGTTTGAAAACCTGATGAAATACGGCTATGTCGAAGGCAACACGGTTATCGGCGACAAAGTCCGCTACACGTCCATCGTCCCCGGCCAGGCCGCGAGCTATGACGTGGATGAGACCGGCACCGTTTACACCTTCCATCTCCGTGACGACATTTATTGGAGCGACGGTCAGCCCGTCACCGCCAATGACTGGGTTTACAGCTGGAGAAGACTGGTCAATCCGGCCACTGCTGCTGACTATTCCTATTTCATTGACTGTGTTGCCGGCGCCAAAGATCTTCGCACCGGTGTGACCACCGATCTGACGACCCTCGGTGTTGTCGCCCTTGACGACAAGACCCTTCAGGTCACTCTGACCGGCCCGACCGCGTACTTCATCGAGATCTGCGCTTTCGGCTGCACGATGCCGCTCCGCGAAGATATCGTGGAAGCCGCTCCGGATACCTGGACGCAGGATCCGGCAACCCTTATTTCCAATGGCCCGATGGTCATGAGCGAGTGGGCCCACGACGACCACATCACCATGGTCCCGAACGAAAAGTATTATGACCGCGCCAACATCACCCTCGATTCCCTGACTTGGAAACTGATGGATGACGAAAACGCGAAATATGCCGCATGGCAGTCCGGCGACATCGACTTCCTCGATCAGACTCCGGTTGACGAAACCGCGAACCTGATCGCCGCCGGTACCGCCCTCACCGTTGACTACGTCGGCACCTACTGCATCGTCTTCAACTGCGAAAAGATTACGGATCCGCTGGTTCGTGAAGCTCTGACCCTCGCGATCGACCGTCAGTTCATCACCGACAGCGTCAAAGCGGACGGTTCTGTTCCGGCCACCGGTTGGGTTCCTGCCGGCACCGGCGACGGCAACGGCAGCATGTTCCGCGACAACGCACCGGCTTGGTATGATGCCACCGCTTTTGATGCAAACGTCGCTCAGGCGCAGGAACTCCTTGCCGAAGCTGGCTATCCGAACGGCGAAGGCCTTCCGACCATTGAGTATTCCTTCAACACCAATGACGCGCATCAGAAGATTGCCGAAGTCATCACCCAGACCTGGAGCGAGAAGCTCGGCGTCAAGACCCAGCTCGCCAACATGGACTGGAACGTTTTCCTGGAGCTCCGTTCCCAGGGCGATTTCGATGTTGCCCGTCACGGCTGGATTCAGGACTTCAACGATCCGATCAACTGGCTCGATATGTGGCAGACTTCCGAGATCGACGGCAACAACTATGCCCGTTTCTCCAATGCGGATTATGACGCTCTGATCGCCGCCTCCTACACCGAGACCGATCCGGCCGCCCGTTCCGAACTGCTCTATCAAGCTGAAGAAGTTCTCCATCAGAACTGGGTCGTCGCTCCGGTTTACTTCTACAAGAACATTGCTCTCTGCGGAAGTGACATCGCCACCGTCGACTACAGCCCCGACAAAGGCTACTTCATTCTGACCTACGCCACGCAGGCGTAATTACCCCAATACCCAAAAGAACGGATCCTTTCGGATCCGTTCTTTTTTGTTGCCCAAAACGTCCGTTTTGACGCGGTGGCTTTGGCGGCCGGATCCTTCCGGTGCGGCGCTTCCTTTTAAAAACCATTTATGAGCCACAGAAAAAAAGCAAAAAAATCCCTGAGAAACTGGAATTTTTTGTCGAAACAGCTTGACAAAAGTTACAATTGTGTTACAATATGAAGGAACCAAAAGATGTGGCGGGGAGCGCATCTTTGACGCATGTAAAAACAAAAGGAATGGGAGAAGACGATTATGAAGAAAGTACTTGCTCTTGCGCTCGCACTGATCATGACCCTTGCTCTGGGTGTCACTGCTTTTGCAGAATCCGCACCCACCGGCACCACCGTTGTTTGGGATGGCTGGTCGGAAGAATTTGAGCCGGATTTCCAGGGGTTCCCGATTTGGGAATGGGATATCAACCATGAAAACGTCGTTGTATTGCCGTACAATTACGGCGATTTTGCCCTGATGATCGATGGCTCGGATACTTTTGAGAACCTCTTCGGGCCTGAAATAGAATATGACTTTATGGATGAGGATACCCTGAGCTCCATCAAGTTGGAGTCCCAGAAAGGCCTGATTAATGTCACCGTCTACAAACTCGACGATTACGTAAAAGATCTTGACAAAATTATGCCATCAGGAGACGTCGTGATGGAACAAGGCATCAGTGACTTCGGCATCGAGACCAAGTCCAACTGGCCGTTTGAGGATTTCGACGTGGAAGATCTGGTTGAGGCCTATGACGGCAATCCTTTCTATTATGGCGAAGAAAACGAAGAGCTGCACATGGATCTGTATTTCGTCTACTTCGATTTCCCGACCTATGCCGGCGCAAAGGTCAGTACCGACAACTACTTTACGCTGAAGTTCCGTGAGAACACGACCGGAGAGGATTATATCGCAACCTCTGAAAAAGTCTGGTTCTGCGTCTATCCGTTTGCCGTCTTTGACGACGATGTCGAGACTTACGCCGATGAGGACGAAGCGATGGAGCTTGATTACGGCTATCCGCTGGTCGGGGAGAACTGGGTCGATATTTTTGACTTTGTGATGGATGCCTATGATATGTCCGAAGAAGATATACCTTACTTCTGGCCGGCCATCATGGGGAAAAAAGGCGAAGTGGAACTTATGGACAAGGGTTACGAATTCGATGAGACTCCTTACGTCATCACCAAGGACGCATGGAAAGAGATCGTCGGTTCCACGCTGATTGTCGGCGTTGACGACGACCTCGAAGTCGAGATCGGCAAGATCGTCAAGGGCCAGACCGGGATTTGCTTCTTCTTCAACGACGATGTCGACGATGACATTCAGGCGCTTGATGAAGATGCGGAGCTTTCCGCTCTGAACTTCCTTGACATCACCAACGTTCTGGATTCCGATTTTGTCATCACCTATACTTTCCCGATCGAAGATGCGGCCAAAGCCGGCGATTACTTCCTCTATGAGCTGGTCGGCGACGAGCTGGCTCTGGTTGAGAAAGTTGCTGTCGGCAAGGGCGACGAGGAAGTCGACGTCACGATCAAACGCGAAGCCGGCGATACTCTTGGCAAGTATTATCTCTCCGACGTGGAGCTTTCTACCGAGACTGCTCCGGCCGAAGAAGAAGAGAACCCGAATACCGGTGTTGCTGAAACTGCCGGTGTCGCGGTTGCTCTGGCCGTCCTCACCCTTTGCTCCGCCGCTGCGGTAGCTTTGAAGAAATAAGACGCCTCAGCGTCCGCATTTCTTCCTGAAATAAGATCTTAAATAGAACCGCCCGGGCACTCTCCGTCCGGGCGGCTTTTTGTTCGGAAAGAACCGCGCTTTTTAAAGCCGGTTCTTCTTTTTTTGTAACGGCCCTGTATTTTTTAGGCGAAAAAGCCGTTTTCATGCCGGGGATCAGGCCAAGGGCATAATTACCGTGTTTTTCGTCCATACTTGCAGCAGTGTGCGGTTGCCGGGAACCCCTTGAAAGGTTTAATGTGGATGAAAATGGAAATAATTATAAAAAATCCCAAATTAAATCTTGACAAGCGGTTACGAAAGTGTAATAATATTCCTGCAATGGAAAAATATGGATGGAGAGCACATCTTTCCGGCACGCAGCATGAAAATGATAAATGGAGGAAAACACATGAAAAAAGTACTTGCGCTTGCTCTTGCTCTGATCATGGTGCTGGCGATGGGAGTCACTTCTTTCGCCGTCAGCAGCATCACCACGGTGGTTCCGGGCGAAGAGGCCAAAACCAAATGGGGCTTTACCTGGATCCAGTTCTTCTGGGATGTCAACAATGAAAACGTCATGATCCTGCCGTATGACTTCGGTGATTTCGCCACGCTGCTGGATGGCACGCAGATCGCCGCCTGGCTTTTTGACGGGGCGGAGGGCGATACCCTGAGTTCCATCAAGGTGCAGACCGAGAAGGGCATCATTGATGTTTCCGTCTATAAACTGGATGACTATGTCAAATCCCTCGAATACGGAAATTCCAGCGAGAATATCGTAACCGGGATCAAGACCAAATCCAGTTGGCCGTTTGACGACTTTGATCTGGAGGATATTGTTCCCTACGATAATCCGAATCACTGCTATGACCATAATGCTTTCTACGGAGACGCCGGCGATTATTCTCTGGATCTGTATTTCGTCTATTTCTCCGTTCCGACTTATGGCGGCGCAAAAGTCAGCTTCAACAACTACTTCACGCTGAAATTCCGCGAGAACACGACCGGCTCCGATTATGTCAAGGAGAGCAAAAAGGTCTGGTTCTGCGTCTATCCGTGGGCGGTCGATGAAGAGGATGTCGAGAACTACGCCGATGAAGATGAGCCGATGGAGCTTGCCTATGGCCATCCGCTGATTCCGTGGCTTGCATGGGAAGATGATGATTTCGCCGACGCCTATGAAGACGTTTTGTGGGATCATGTCTTCTGGCTCTTCTGGACGATCGATCCTTTCCAATATGGCTGCGAAGAACCCGACTGGGATTGGAGCATTGTCCCGTACGTGATTGAGAAGGACAGCTGGAAGGAAATCATCGGCTCCACGCTGCTCGTGGAAGTTGACGACGACCTGATCGTTGAGATCGGCAAGGTCGTTAAGGGCCAGTCCGGCATCAGCTTCGCGTTCAACACGGATGTTGACGACGCCGTTCAGGCCATCGACGAGGATGCCGAGCTGTCTGCGCTGAATTTCCTCGACACCACCAATGTGCTGGATTCCGATTTTGTGATCGAATACACCTTTGAGATTGAGGATGCCGCTAAGGCCGGAGATTATTTCCTCTATGAGCTGGTCGGCGACGAACTTGTTTTGGTGCAGAAAGTCGCAGTCGGAAAAGGCGATGAGGAAGTCGAGGTCAAGATTAAACGCGAAGCCGGCGATACACTCGGCCAGTATTATCTCTCCGACATTGAGCTTGCCAAGGAGGAGCCCGCGCCTGAGACCGAGAAGGAAGAAAACCCGAATACCGGTGCCACCGAGATTGCCGGTGTCGCGGTTGCTCTGGCTGTGATCTCGCTGGTTTCTGCCGCTGCGGTTTCCATGAAGAAATAAACGGTTTTTTCTCAGAATCCAAAAAAACAGAGCCGTCCGGGCACTCTCCACCCGGACGGCTTTTTTGTGGGGTGAAAGAGGAGCGCCCGTTCCGGCGGGCATTTTTTCTTCCAAAAAAGCACAGGCATCCAAGGAATGCCCGGTTCTGACAGACCGGGCATTCTTTGTGACCATTTTATGCATTTCTGTGATTGATTTTATACATTTTTGCGACCGATTTGTGTCAATCGTAACCGGGAAACTCATTTTCAAAAAAGAAAATGCACCGAAGACACGGATTTTTAAATGATTGAATATTCCATTTTTACTGCATATTTATAGGATAATTGCCAGGATACTTAAAAAATATGAATAATATTCCAAAAAGAAAAGGGGATCCGTCGGACTTGAAAAAAGGAGGGCTTCCAAAAAATGTTTCCAAAAAACTTGACGGAAAATTACAGCTAAATTACAATATGCATGCACTTGAGAAATGTGTTGGAGAGCACATCTTTCCGGCATGAGTCCCTTCTCAAAAAATAACAATGGAGGTTATGAAAAACATGAAAAAAGTTCTTGCTCTTGCGCTTTCTTTGGTCATGGTTCTGGCGATGGGCGTCACTTCTTTCGCCGCCAGCGTGACCACGGTTGATCTCGGCACCAGCACGGCGGATGACGATTGGGGTTTCACCTATTTCGATGCCGACTGGGATATCAACAATGAAAACGCCGTCTTTGTCCCGTATGATGTCGGCGACGCCGCCACGCTGATTGACGGCTCTGACGTTTTTTATGCGCTTTTTGATTCCACCGGTACCGTGAACGATACCTTGAGCTCCATCAAAGTCGAGTCTGAGAGCGGCGTCGTTGATGTCACCGTCTACAAACTCGACGATTACGTCAAATCCATCACCGGTACGGACGACGGCACGGATGTCACCGAAGTGACCGCCATCAAGACCAAATCCACTTGGCCCTTCGACGATTTTGATCTTGAAGATCTCGTCGACATGGAGAATCTGGATAACTTCTATCTGGATGAAGACGGCGATATCTGCATCGATCTGTACTTCATCTATTTTGACATCCCGACCTATGCGGGTGCCAAAGTCAGCTACAACAACTATTTCACCCTGAAGTTCCGTGAGAACACCACCGGTGAAAACTATGTCGACACCTCCGAGAAAGTTTGGATCTGCATCTATCCGTACGCGGTGGATGAAGAGGATGTCGAGAACTATGAAGACGAAGACGAAGCCATGGAGCTTGTCGCCGGGGAGTCCATGCTGACCGACGATTACCTGGATGATCTCTTTGACGGCACCTACGATGATGTTCCGGATGATGGCTACCATATCATGTACGTTGATTCCGCGGATGTCGACGGAGATGATACGCCGTATGTCATCGAGAAGGATTCTTGGAGCGACATTGTCGGTTCCACGCTGATTGTCGGCGTCGATGAGGATGCCGAGCTTGAAGTCGAGATCGGCAAGGTCGTCAAAGGCCAGACTTCCATCAACTTCCTCTATGACACGGATGTCGACGACGACGTTCAGGATCTCGACGAAGATGCCGAGCTTTCCGCCCTGCTCTTCCTCGACACCTCCAACGTTCTTGATTCCGATTTCGTCATCACCTACACCTTCCCAATCGAGGATGCGGCCGCTACCGGCGATTATTACCTCTATGAGCTGGTCGGCGACGAGCTGACGCTGGTCGAGACCGTTGCGGTCGGCAAGGGCGACGATGAAGTCGAAGTTGAAATCAGCCGTGAAGCCGGCGACACGCTCGGTCAGTATTATCTCTCCGACGTGGAGCTCTCCGCCACGACCACCGACGAGACCGGCACCGCCACCGATACCGATACGACCGAAGCGAACCCGAATACCGGCGCCACCGAGGTTGTCGGCGTCGCGGTTGCTCTGGCCGTGATCTCCCTCGTCTCCGCCGCTGCGGTCACCCTGAAAAAATAACCTTTCCCGGCTCATGAAAGCCGACGCCTGTTGGGAGCAGCGCTTTTCCGCGTCTGGTTTTCCTCGGGAACCAAATATCTGATATTTGATAAGGCCGTCCGGGCACTCTCCACCCGGGCGGTTTTTTGTTACAATTTTGTCTTTTTCAAGAGGGGACGCATATAATATTTTGGATAAAAAGACGGTTTTACATAGGGCAATACCGAATTTTTGCTTCTCTTTCAGGGAAAAGAATACGAATGCTTTCTTATAATCAGAAAGAAAAATGAAAAAAGGAAAAGAGCGGAAAAAATTCTTTCAAAAAAGTTGCAAAAATTCTTGACAAAGAGTTACAACCATGTTACAATATGGCTGCACTTGAGAAATGTGGTGGAGAGCACATCTTTCCGGCACATACCACACAAATTTTAATGGAGGAATTGAATAATGAAAAAAGTTATTGCTCTTGCGCTTTCTTTGATCATGGTTCTGGCTCTGGGCGTCACTTCTTTCGCCGCTGGAATCACTTTCGTTGTTGATGGCGATACTGCTGACACTGAACTTCCGTTCGAGTATTTTAGCGCTGAATGGGATGTCAACAATGAAGCCGCTATCTTTGTCCCGTATGATGTCGGCGACGCCGGCACTCTGATTGACGGTTACGATGTTGCTGACATTCTGTTCGACACTGATGAGCCCCTGAGCTCCATCAAGGTCGAGTCCGAAAAGGGCATCGTTGATGTCACCGTTTACAACCTTGACGATTATGTCAAATCCAACGACGGAACCACTGTTAAGACCAAATCCAGCTGGCCGTTTGAGGATTTCGACATTCAGGATCTGCTTGACGAAATCAGCTACGTGAACCTTGGCGCTGATACGGATCTGAACCTCTTCTTCCTGTATTTTGACATCCCGACCTATGCGGGCGCCAAAGTCAGCACCGACAACTACTTCACCCTGAAGTTCCGTGAGAACACCACCGGTGCCGACTATGTCACCGAATCCGAGAAGGTTTGGATCTGCGTCTCTCCGTGGGCTGTTGAGGATGACGACGTCGAGACCTATGCCGATGAAGACGAAGCCATGGAACTTGTCGACGGTTACTTCATGCTCGACGATGTCTATGAAGACATCATGGCCGATGAATATGAAGACGTTACCCAGGAATGGTATGTTTTCGAGCAGGTCGAAAGCGATGAGACCCCTTATGTCATCAACAAGGATGCTTGGAAAGAAATCGTTGGCTCCACTCTGATCGTTGGCGTCGCCGATGACCTCGAAGTCGAGATCGGCAAGATCGTCAAAGGCCAGTCCGCCATTAACTTCCTTTTCGACACCGATGTCGACGACGACGTTCAGGCCATCAACGAAGATGCCGAGCTTGCCGCTCTGAACTTCCTTGACACCACCAACGTTCTGGATTCTGATTTCGTTATCACCTACACCTTTGGTATCGAAGACGCTGCCAAAGCTGGCGACTACTTCCTCTATGAGCTGGTTGGCGACGAGCTGACCCTGGTTGAGAAAGTTGCTGTTGGCAAGGGCGACGATGAAGTCGATGTCGAGATCGAGCGTAAAGCCGGCGAGACCCTTGGCCAGTATTACCTCTCCGATGTTGAGCTTGCTGCTGCTGCCGCCGAGGGCGAGCCCGAAGAGAACCCGAACACTGGTGCTTCTGAAGTTGCTGGTGTCGCCGTTGCTCTGGCTGTCATCTCCCTGGTTTCTGCCGCTGCTGTCTCTCTGAAGAAATAAGTTAGACTCTTTCGAGTCTGATTCCTTTCAGAAACAACACAATTAACACCTGATAAAAGCCGCCCGGGCACTCTCCACCCGGGCGGCTTTTTGTCGTGTTTTTTTACCGGACTGCGGCCGTACGGATGCCGGAAAGGGAGGGGCTCTTTTCCGCTAACAGGGCATTTTATCGGATTTTTGCAGGGGAAAAAGGGGATGCGAAAGGGGGAAAAAAGGATTTCTGTAAAATATTTGAATCTTTTGCTCAAATTTATTGACAATGAATTACAATGATGTTACAATATGGACGCAATTGAAAAATGTGGTGGGGAGCGCATCTTTCACATCTTTCTGAAACACACAATATTGGAGGAGACAAGCATGAAAAAAGTATTTGCGGTTGTATTGGCTATGATCATGGTTTTGGCGATGGGCGTCACCTCTTTTGCTGCCAGCATCACCACGGTCTGGGGCGGCGATACCGAGACGGAACCGCTGGATTTCACTTGGTTTGACCAGGTATGGGATGTCAATAACGAAAACGTTCTGTTTACTCCGTATGACTGTGGCGATATCGCCATGCTGATCAGCGGCACGGAGGCCTTTGAAAACCTGTTCAACGATGATGTTCCTTCCCTGAACACCCTGAGCTCCATCAAGGTCGAGTCCCAAAAGGGTATCGCGGACGTCAAGGCCTATAAACTTGCCGATTACGTCAAATCCCTTGCCTACGGTACTTCGGGCATTGAGGAAGATGAAGTTGTCGGCATCAAGACCAAATCCAGCTGGCCGTTCGACGATTTTGATCTGGAGGATCTCGTCCCGACCGTCGACGAGGACGAAGATGAGATTCCGGATTATTTCGATCCTGAAGCCTTTACTTGGGATGGAGGCGAGGCCACGCTTGACCTGTTCTTTATCTATATTAAAATTCCGACCTATGCGGGCGCCAAAGTCAGCACCGATAACTATTTCACGCTGAAATTCCGCGAGAACACCACCGGCGCCGACTATGTCCAGACTTCCGAAAAATTTTGGATTTGTGTCTATCCGTTCGCAGTAGATGAAGAGGATGTCGATACCTACGCGGATGAGGATGAAGCCATGGAGCTTGTTTGGGGTCATTCCATGCTGACCGAAGATCTGTGGGATGATCTCCTTGACGACATCTATGAGGACGTCCCCGATGGCTGCATCTGGTACTTCGATAGCGAAGACACCGATGAGACCCCTTATGTCATCGAGAAAGAATCCTGGAAAGAGATTGTCGGTTCCACGCTGATCGTTGGCGTTGACGACGACCTCGAAGTTGAGATCGGCAAGATCGTCAAAGGCCAGTCCGGCATCAACTTCTACTTCGAAACCGACGTCGACGACGACGTTCAGGCCATCGATGAGGATGCCGAGCTTGCCGCCCTGCTCTTCTTCGACACCACCAACGTTCTGGATTCCGATTTCGTCATTAGCTACACCTTCGAGATTGAAGATGCCGCCAAGGCCGGCGATTACTTCCTCTATGAGTTGGTCGGCGACGAGCTGACCCTGGTTGAGAAGATTGCTGTCGGCAAGGGCGACGATGAAGTCGACGTCGAGATCAAGCGCAAAGCCGGCGATACCCTTGGCCAGTATTATCTCTCCGATGTGGAGCTTGTCACCGAGACGGTTCCGGCTGATAATGAAGAGAACCCGAACACCGGTGCTTCCGAAGTTGCCGGCGTCGCGGTTGCTCTGGCTGTGATCTCTCTGGTTTCCGCTGCTGCGGTTGCTTTGAAGAAATAAGTCACGGTTCAAAAGTACATCGGCTCTTTTGAGCGGATATTTTACAAAACCTGCAAAACAAAGCCGCCCGGGCACTCTCCACCCGGGCGGTTTTTTGTCGCGCTTTTTCCGGGGGCCCGCGCAGGGGGCTACGCCTCGCCCGCGGCGGCTCCACCCGCGGCGGTTTCGTTCCGCAGCAAGTGAAAACTGTCATATTTACCGGAGTATTGTAACTTTTGGAATAAATTTAGGTAAAAAAAGCCAAAAATTTCAGTGAAAATAATTGACAAAGGGTTACAGCGGCGTTACACTATGATTAAGCTTGAAAAATGTGGTGGGGAGCATATTTTTCTGGACAAATACACAAAAACTGGAGGAGAAAATATGAAAAAAGTACTTGCTCTTGTTCTTGCTTTGATCATGGTTCTTGCGATGGGCGTCACTTCTTTCGCCGCGAGCATCACGTTGGTCGTGCCGGGTGCGGAGAGCTCTAAAGTGGATTGGGGCTTCACCTGGGTGAATTTGTTCTGGGATGCCAACAATGAGAACGTTGCGATTCTGCCCTATGATTTCGGCGATTTTGCCACCCTGATCAACGGCACTGGGGTTGCGAACGATCTTTTTGAGGGAGCAGAGGGCGGAACGCTGAGCTCCATCAAGGTCGAGTCCGAAAAGGGCCTGATCGACGTCACCGTCTATAAATTGGACGATTACGTCAAATCCCTGACCTATGGCGAAGGTTCTGATTCTGACGAGGTCGCCGGCATCAAGACCAAATCCAGCTGGCCGTTCGAGGATTTTGATCTGGAAGACATTGTTCCTAGATACGACGACGACCCCGAGGAGTACTTCGATTGGGCTTATTTCCACCCCATCGACGGCGAACTCCATCTCAACCTGTATTTCATCTATTTCGACTTCCCGACCTACGCCGGTACGAAAGTCAGCATGGATAACTACTTCACGATGAAGTTCCGTGAGAACACCACCGGCGCCGACTATGTTCAGGAGTCCGAGAAGTACTGGTTCTGCGTCTATCCGTGGGCTGTCGACGAAGATGACGTCACGACCTACGCCGACGAGGACGAGCCGATGAAGCTTGTCGACGGTAATCCGATGTTCCTGTATCAGAATGCATGGGAAGACGAGGATTTCGCCGATTTCTATGAGGACGTCCCGGAAATGTTTCACGTTTACTGGCTCTTCTGGTCGGTCGACCCCTTCATGAACAACGATTTTGATTGGGACGATCAGTACAGCGAGATTCCGTATGTGATCGAGAAATCCAGCTGGGCTGAGATCGTCGGCTCCACCCTGATGGTTGAGGCTGCCGATGATCTGGTCGTCGAGATCGGCAAGATCGTCAAAGGTCAGTCCTCCATCTGCTTCCTTTCCAACACCGATGTTGATGATGCCGTTCAGGCGCTTGATGAGGATGCGGAGCTTGTCGCTCTGAACTTCCTTGACACCACCAACGTTCTGGATTCCGATTTCGTCATCACCTACACCTTCGAGATTGAAGATGCGGCCAAAGCCGGCGATTACTTCCTCTACGAGCTGGTTGGCGATCAGCTGACTCTGGTTGAAAAAGTTGCTGTCGGCAAGGGCGACGATGAAGTCGATGTCAAGATCAACCGCAAAGCCGGCGATACCCTTGGCCAGTATTATCTCTCCGATGTGGAGCTTGTCA
>ERZ795053.14-NODE-14-length-226504-cov-9.549559_pt1 | contig 226504 bp, 207 predicted proteins | sample MGYA00375137_ERZ795053 | MGnify/ENA primary metagenome ERZ795053 (study PRJEB30182, sample SAMN05720284) | activated sludge metagenome | isolation source: Anaerobic digester | place: Hong Kong | collected 2014-12-17 ... | reverse complement strand
CTGGAGCTGGAGCTGGAGCTGGAGCTGGAGCTGGAGCTGGAGCTGGAGCTGGAGCGGCTGGTTTTTCAGCTGCTTTGGCTGGAGCTGGAGCGGCTGGTTTTTCGGGGGATTTGGCGGCCGTTTCAACAGCGGGTTTAGCCGCTGCCACCGGTTTGGCGGATTCGGCGGCGGATTTCACCGCGGCGGGAGCGGCGGCGGGTTTTTCGACTTTGGTGGATTTCGTCGATTCCTTAGTGACCGGGGTTCCAGTCGGTTCTTTCTTTTTCGGCATGAATCAGTCCTCTAAATCGCTTGATGAATTTCGGGCATGGCATAACGCCTTACCCTGACTGCAACGTAATTCAGTCTAACCCAAGCTTGAAGTAGTCTCCAAGCTGGAGACATGAAGATTCCACAACACCAAGATAAATGTAGACCTTTTTGTGAAAATGTTTCGACACGACTATTCTTTCGATCCGACTTATGGTTACGACCTTCATTCTTTGTTAAATATTGCCGCTCCATCGGAGCCGACTGATTTCGCTGCATTCTGGCAAGCCTTGTATGGTCGAGCACGATCGATAGCGGTTGCGCCCACGCTGCGCGAGATGCCGAGTCCGTACTCGCGAACGCGTGTGTTCGAGGTGGCGTTCGACTCGTTGGATGGAACTCGTATTCGGGGTTGGCTAACCCGACCCCGCGATGATCGCGTTGAGCGAGGCGTGGTGCTCGGTCATGGTTATGGAGGACGGGAGGGGCCAGATTTTCATCTTCCATTACAGCGAGCTGCCATGATTTTTCCTTGTGCTCGGGGAATTTCTCGAAGCGCCCGAGCCGATGTGTCCAGCAATCCCGATGCTCATGTGCTGCATGGGATCGAGCGGCGGGAAACCTATATCCTCGGCGGTTGTGCAGCCGATACGGTCTGGTGTGCGGCTTCGGCCTTGCTGGAACTGTTTCCGACGGCCGCGCGTCGTTTGGATTACTTGGGTATCAGCTTTGGTGGTGGTGTCGGCGCACTGGCCTTGCCTTGGGACGAACGTTTTCACCGCGCTCATTTAAATGTTCCTAGTTTTGGTCATCATCCACTGCGGTTGTCCATGCCTTGCGTAGGCAGTGGCGAGTCGATCCGGCGCTATCAGCAACAAACCGGCCGAGCACTAGAAACCTTGCGTTATTTTGATGCGGCGGTCGCTGCACGCCATATACGAATTCCAATGCATGTCGCCGCTGCTCACTTCGATCCGGCGGTGCCTCCACCCGGACAGTTCGCCATTTACAACGCGCTGGCCGGTCCCAAGGAGTTGTATGTGCTCCAAGCCGGCCATTTCGATCATGCTGGCACCGCTGCTGAAGAGACCCGTTTACTGGATGCGCTGGCCTATTTCTTCAATCGCGGCTGATTCAAGCAGTCGCCGGGTGCATTGACGTAACCGTTCAGTTCCCTCTCTTCCATTCATAGGGGAAAGGGTTAGGGTAATGGGTTAAGTATTTGAAACGAGTGAGGTGGACGGTTGCCATTCGATCAATCCTTGATTCTGACCCAAGTTAATATAAAGACTAAAAACGCTTTCTACGCTGGACTACATCAGGTCTTGTTGTATGATCATGTATGTCCAAAATTAAGACTATTGCCTCTTGAATAGGTCTCGGCATGATCGAACCTACCACCGTATATCCTGCGCTCGTAACCGATGGCATGAATGAATCGACTTGGGATCGAGGCTGGTGGGTGGTTGGAGGCGCTGCGGTTTACGTCACAGTCTTTTTGCTGTGGACTGTCTTTCATTGGGGAGGCCAGGAATACAGGATTTTGCTTGCCAATTTGGCTTCGCCACCGCTTGAGTTGCTGATGGTGGCCATGTGTTGGCGAACATCCAAGCATCCGAGTCTAACACCGCGTGCGCGCTGGGGATGGCGATCGCTGACAGCAGCTGCATTGTGTTATCTGATCGTCAATTCCATTCTCTGGTCTTACGATGGGCTGGTGTTGGGGCATTCTCCCTTCGAATCCTTGAGCTACGCCGGTATAGCGATTTGCTACCTGCTCGCGGTGTCGGGAGTCGTCCTGCTCACGGAAGTCTTGGAGAGCCGTGCTGAACGATTCAAGTTCTGCCTGGATGCCGGCATCCTGTTGATCGGGGTCAGTGCGCCGATCTGGTATTTGCGGATATGGCCGGTCTGGACGGCTGATCGGGGCGATGGATCGGCTACAACGGCGCTGCTCATGCTGTATCCGGTAACCACCTTGTCATTTCTGTTGGTTGCCTTGGCGGCCTTGCTCAGGGGTTTAAAGCCGCGCGATGCCCGTCCGTTGCAATGGTTGGTGTTGGGAATTCTGGTTTATTGTGTAGCCGATCTGCTGTTCGAGTCGGTGATACTGAAAGAGGGCTATCAAACGGGCGATCCGATCGATGGACTGTATGCGGTTGCCGATCTGTTGATGATCGTGAGCGCGCAACTGGAATATGTGCGAGTGTCGATGCGTGGCTCCACGAAACTGGGCTATCGGCCGAGCGATCTGTTCAAGGTGCTACCTTATTTGGCGGTGATATTGGCCTATGGTCTGTTGTTGGCAGCCGCTCGGGAGGATTGGCAGGAACCGCTCGGGGGATTGATCACCGCCGCTGTTATCCTGACGGCGTTGCTCTTGGTCCGGCAATTCGTCGCCAATCGGGAAAACCTGCGCTTGCGCGCCGAGCAGGACCAGCATGAAAGCGAATCTCGCTTTGCCGCGCTGGTGCGTAAATCATCCGATCTGGTCGCCATCACCGACCCCTATGGCATCATCCAGTTCATCAGTCCGGCAGTGCGGAATCTGCTGGGTTATGAGCCGGATTCGCTCCAGCAGACCCCATTGCTAGCTTTGCTTCATCCCGAGGACCAGCAGCGGGGGCGCGATTTTTTTCGAAACGCGCTGCGCGATTCGGGGGTGACCGCGATGATCGAGTGGCGGTTGCGGCGACGCGACGCGAGCTGGTCGCATGTCGAAACCGTCGCTAGCAACCTTCGGGATGATCCCCTGGTGCAGGGGATCGTGCTCAACAGCCGCGATATCAGTGAGCGCCGCGCTTTGGAAGACCAATTGCGGCATCTGGCATTTCATGATTCGCTGACCCGGTTGGCGAACCGGGTACTGTTCCGAGATCGGGTCGAACACGCCCTGGATCGAGCGCAGCGCAGTGGGCAACCGGTGGCACTAATGTTTCTGGATCTGGATAATTTCAAGGCAATCAATGACAACCTGGGCCACGAAGAAGGAGATCGGTTGCTGGTGACAACTGCTCGTCAGCTGACGCGCCACACCCGCGCCAGCGATACCGTGGCCCGGTTGGGCGGCGACGAGTTCGCGATCCTGATTGAAGATATGCCTCCACTGGAGAATTTGCGGCAGTTGGCTGATCGCATCGTTGAGTCGCTGCGCGTTCCCTACAAGCTGGAGCGAAGTGACGTGCTGGTCACAGCCAGCATGGGCATCTCAATCAGCACCGGCAAGGAGAGCGCGGATGATTTGATGCACGATGCCGATACCGCGATGTATGCCGCTAAGGGACGCGGCAAGCATCGTTACGAAATTTTCGATGCACAGATGCGCTCATCCGTGCGGGATCACTCGCGGCTGGAAGGGGATTTGCGGCGGGCGCTGGAGCGAGGCGGCGAATTGCTCCTGCATTACCAGCCGATTCTAAATCTGGCGACGGGGTGGCTCTCGGGAATCGAAGCACTGGCGCGCTGGCGCCATCCAACCCTTAACAGTATTCCGCCCACCACTTTCATTCCCATCGCCGAGCAGAGCGGACTGATCGTGCCGCTGGGTAATTGGATATTGCGGGAGGCACTACAGCAGGCGCGGTTCTGGCACGCGCGCGCCCCGGCTGGCCGAGAACCTTATATCGCTGTCAACGTCTCCTCTCACCAATTGCAGCACGCGGATTTTCCAGCCCGCGTCGCCAGCGAACTCGAACAGGCTGACATCGCGCCGAATTCGGTGGTGCTGGAGTTCACCGAAAGCGCGATGATGCGGAATACGCCGGTCGCGCTGGATCGATTGCGGGAACTGAACAAGTTGGGGGTCAGGCTGGCCATCGACGATTTCGGTACCGGCTACTCCTCGTTGAGTTATCTGCACCGTTTTCCGATCCACCTGCTCAAGATTGATCGTTCGTTTATCAAAGATCTGGATCGAGGCGAGGAGGGCGGGGCGCTGGCACGGGCGATTATCGCCATGGGCGATACTCTTCATATCCAAATGGTGGCGGAAGGCATTGAAGGTGAAGGGCAACTGCGGGAATTGCAGCGTCTCGGTTGCCATCTGGGCCAGGGCTATCTGTTTTCGGAACCGACGACGGTACAGGAGTTCGTCTGGCCAGCCAGCGTGCATTGAAGAAGTCAGCAGGCGGATTAAAATCCCAACAGTCTGGCGCCTTGGTAGAAGATTAGGCAGAACAGCCAAGCTAGCGCCAGCGACCAGACGATGCTGACGCCAGTGAACGTGATGCTTTTCGATTCGCTGCGCATCGTGGCGACGGTGGACAGGCAGGGTGTGTAGATCAAGGTGAACAGCATGAAACTGAACGCCTGGATCCCATCCATCTGGTGGGCCATCAGTTGCGATAGCGCATCGCCTTCAAGGCCGTAAACCACTGCCATTGCGCCCAGCACGATTTCCTTGGCGACGAAGCCGAACAGCAGCACCACCGCCATCTGCTGGTCGATGCCGATCGGCCGCAGCAAGGGCTCCAGCCAGCCGCCGAAGATCCCGGCCAGGGTTTGCGGGCTGCCAGGTGGTACGCCAGTTGGCAGATGAGTCAGCAGCCAGATCGCGATCACACCAATGACGATGAAGCGAGTGGCGCGGTCGAGAAAATGCCGCACCTCGTGCCAGGCGCGCAAGGCGACTTGGTTCAGTGTCGGCAAGCGGTAGGGAGGCAGCTCGATCAACAGTGGTTCGCCGCTGCGCAAGCGGTTTTTGAACAGCAGGGCAGTGGTGAAGGCGGTCAGGAAGCTGGTCGCATACAGCACGAGCAGAACCAGAGGAGCCTTAGCGGGCGTGAACAATGCGGTGGTCAGGAAGACGAACACCTGTAAGCGGGCCGAGCACAAGGAAAAGGGGATGATCAGCATGGTCAACAACCGCAGCCCACGCGAACGCATCACCCGCGTACCCATCAGCGCCGGCACATTGCAGCCGAAGCCCATCAATAGCATCACGAACCCGCGTCCGTCTAGGCCCAGTCGCGCCATGAGCGCGTCCATCAGAAAGGCGATCCGGGATAGATAGCCGCTGTCCTCGACCAGAGCCATGCCCAGGAAGAACAGTACGATCACCGGTACAAAGGAAGCGACCGTGCCTAGGCCATCGTAGACACCTTCCACCAACAAGCCGTACAACCAACTCGGCAGGAAGGCAAGCAGAGGAGCCAGCACGGCATTGCGAAAGTGCTCTAACAGCCACGTCACTCCATCCTGCAAGGGTCCGCCCAGAGTGTATACTGCCTGGAACAGCAGATAGAGCGCCAGGAAGAACAGCGGGATACCGAACAGCGAGTGCAGGGCGATGCGGTCGACCCGTTCGGTCAGGTCATGTTCTAGCAGTCGGGGTAGGGCCACCGCACGCGCTACCAGCCGTTCCGCTTCGGCGACCAGCGCTTCGTCGTCGGCGAAATCGGCTTGTAGAGCCACGGTATTGACGGATGAGGTCTCGGCGAGCGATTGGCGCAAGGCCTCGCGTGTTTCGAGAAAACCCTTTCCGTATTTGGCGCTGACCAAGCAAACCGGGCAGTCAAGACCCTGCGCCAGCACCAATGCATCGAAGCGGATGCCCAGCCGTTCCGCCTCGTCAACCATGTTGAGAACCACAACTGCTTTGAGTCCCAATCGGCGTAATTGCAGCGCTAACGGCAGTTGTTGGTCGATCTGGGTGGCATTGAGAATGACGCACAACAGATCGACCGGATTGTTTTGCAGGAAGCGACGCACGACCTGCTCATCCTCGGCAAAACCGTGCAGGTCATAGATACCTGGCAGATCCACCGTTTCGACCATATCGGCGCCAAGCAGAATTTTGGCGCTGAGCAAGTCCACGGTGATACCAGGCCAGTTGCCGATGCGGGCAGAAGCCCCGGTTAAACGGTTGAAAAAAGTTGATTTACCGGTATTGGGCATTCCCAGTAAGGCAATGCGTTTCATCCCTCAGCCCAGACGTGGATCGTAGCGGCATCGTTGCGGCGCAGCACTACGTTAACGCTGCCGATGCGGACGTGCAGCGGTCCTCCAAACAAGGCTTGACGGATCAGGCGCACTTCCTTGCCGATACGAAATCCTAGGGATTGCAGACGCTGGCGGAAGTGTTCTTCGGCTTCTACGTCTTCAATGATTCCCATCTGACCGATCGTCAATTCGGAAAGGCGCACCATCGTCATGTCGGCATACCATAGATGATAATAATTCCCATTTTCTATTAAATGATTTTGTTCCGCAAGTGGTTAATTGCGGTGACCGTTGCACGAGGGTGATACGAACCGAAATTTAACCTTGAACCGCGAGCAGTGTTGCCAGCAGGCTCGAAGTCTTTGACGGTCTAAGCGGTAGCCGCCTGTCGGGTGACTTAGGCCAGCAGCTCTCTGAATTTTGAGCGGGACCGACGCGCTTCCGAAGATTTGGCGTGCCCAAACATACGAAAGCCCGGCGGAGCCGGGCTGAACGATCATTGAAATAGGGGTTCTCGTCGGATGGGCTAGGCTTGAGATTTGGTGATGGCGGTTTCTATCAGTCGTTGCAACTCGCCGTTTTGATGTAGCTCTAGGGTGATATCACAGCCGCCAACCAGCTCCCCGTCTATGAAAATTTGCGGAAAAGTCGGCCAATCGGCGTAGCGTGGCAGGTTGTCGAAAACTTCTGGATCTTCCAACACGTTGACGAAAGCGAACGGAAAGCCGGTGGCTATCAGGGCTTGGGAGGCACGGTGCGAGAAGCCGCAACGCGGCATATCCGGAGTGCCTTTCATGTAAATCACCACCGGATTATTTTCGACCTGCTCTTTGATGCGTTCTAAAACATCGTCCATCGAAAAGACCTCTATTGGGATGAGTGAGGGGAAGGGGTCAATGCGTTGAGAGTCTAATGCTCGCCTTCGCTTAGACAACGGCGCGTGAGAGTTGCGGCGGACCGATCGGTCAAAAGGGTCAGATGGGCGCGCTCCGGGTCGCCGGATCCACGTTCAATTGCAGCCATAGCTCCAACAGTGCTGCATGCCAAAGCTTGCTGCCCAGCAAGCGGGTCATATGTGCTTCGGGTTCGGCGACCAGTTTGTCCAGATAGGAGCGGCGAAACAGACCACGCTCCCGGCAGGCACGCGAATCGACGATGTCGCGCATAAAGTACAGAAACGGACCGCGCACGAATTTGAGCGCAGGCACCGGGAAATAGCCCTTAGGCCGGTCGATCACCGCGTCGGGTAGCAAACCACGGGCGATTTTCTTCAAAACATGTTTGCCGCCTCCGCCAATCTTCAGCTCGGACGGTAGTTGCATCGCCAGTTCGACCAACTCATGATCCAAGAACGGCACCCGTGCTTCCAAGCCCCAGGCCATGGTCATGTTGTCCACCCGCTTGACCGGATCGTCCACGATCAGGGTAGTGACATCCAGCCTCAGCACCTTGTCCAGATACTCTTCGGCGCCGGGTTCGGCCAGCCGCTCGGTGATCAGTTGGGCGGTATGGTCGGGACCGTGATAGGCCGGTGCGACCGTTTCCAGCCATTCCTCGTGATCGCGGTCGAAATAGTGGTGCCGAAAGCGTTTCAGGTCGCTGCCGGTTTCGGCGGCCATGCGTGAATACCAGAAATAGCCACCGAATACCTCGTCAGCACCCTGGCCGCTCTGCACGACCTTCACCGCCTTGGACACGCGTTCGGACAGCAGGAAGAATGCCACTGCATCCTGGCCGACCATAGGCTCGGCCATGCAAGTGACCGCTTCCGGCAGGCGTTCGAGCACCTGATCGTTGGGGATGAGATACTTGTGGTGGCAGGTCTGGTAACGGGCCACCACTTGATCGGAGTATTCGAACTCGCTGCCTTTTTCCTCCGGCTGGTCCTCGAAACCGACCGAGAACGTCCGCAAATCGCGAACGCCGGTTTCGGCCAGCAGCGCCACCAGCAGGCTGGAATCCAGCCCGCCAGACAGCAGCACGCCGACGGGCACATCGGCGATGTCCAGCCGACGCCGCACGGCCAGCCGCAGGGCGGCGTGAACTGCTTCGGTCCACTCGGCTTCGGTGCGCGGTTCCGCCGGGCGCACCGCTCGCAGCCGCCAGTAAATCCGACTTCGTTCGTTGCCGTTGGCGTCGATGACAAGAGTAGTGGCGGGCGCCAGCTTGCGGACACCTTGCAGGATGGTGCGTGGTGCCGGAATGACAGCGTGCAGGGTCAGTTGGTGGTGCAGGGCCACCGGATCGATGGCGGTGTCGATATCGTCCGCTTCCAGCAACGCTTGGCTGTTGGAGGCAAAGCGGAACGCACGCAAGGTCCGGGCGTAATAGAGCGGTTTGATACCTAAGCGATCGCGGGCTAGGAATAGACTGCGCTCACGGATGTTCCAGATGGCGAAGGCGAACATGCCGATCAGGCGCTCGACGCACCGCTCGCCCCATTCAGCGTAGGCTTTGATAATGACCTCCGTGTCGCCTTCCGAGAAAAATCGATAGCCCTTGGCCAGTAAATCCCGCCGCAATTCCCGGTAGTTGTAGATGGTGCCGTTAAACACCAGTGCCAGCCCAAGATCCGGATCGACCATCGGTTGGTTGGAGCGGTCGCTGAGATCGATGACCGAGAGACGGCGATGGCCTAGCAGCAGCGGGCCATCGGACCAAGTGCCTTCATGATCGGGGCCGCGCCGGGCAAGGCGGTGAAGCATCCGCCCCATCAAGGCCAAATCAGGTTCGCCGCCGTCGAGACGCAGTTCGCCGCCGATGCCGCACATAGCAAGATTTCCGCTGGAGAGGAAGAACTTAGATTTAGGAAGAAGCCACGAACTATGGGAACGTCAGGTTCGATGCTTTAACCGGGGGGCGTACCCCGTCAATACCGCGTGCTACCGAAATGGCCCGGTTGTAGGTCTGGGCACTGGGAACGCTACCGCTCAGCGTGACCACCCCATTGTCGGAGCTGATGCTGATATTGGCGGCGGCGAGTTCGGGGTCTTGTTTGAAGGCGCTTTTAATCGAAGAGGTAATTTCGGAATCACTGACCTTGGACGCACCGCGACTGCTGCTGGAATCGTCCGTGTTGGTGTCGCTATCCCGGTTGGTGAAGCTGCTTAAGGTAGAGCAGCCGGCGGTGGTCAGAGCGGCCAGCAAGGCGAGGGCAAGGTGAAATTTTCTCATGGATTCGGTCTCCTTTGACTTGAAGCGCGGGGTGCGGTGAGGAGTTTGACGCCGGTTCGACGCTTGGTTCGGCGGCAAGAATAACATACCCAAACCGCTTGCCACCCGCGTTGCAACAGTCTAAGGCGACGACTAGACTAGCTTGGCTTTTTCTCGCGGTGCCCCGGTCGGTAAAAACTTCCACGGCGCCGCGAGGTTCTAACCTCACACATAACCAGCAACCTTTTTCACCCACTGGATCAATGGAGATTCGACGATGGTTCATGAATTGCCCGCGCTGCCCTACGCCAAGAACGCCTTGGAACCGCACATCTCGGCGGAGACCATCGAATACCATTACGGTAAGCATCACCAGACCTATGTCACCAACCTGAACAACTTGATCAAGGGGACTGAGTTTGAAAATTTGTCCCTTGAAGAAATCGTGGTGAAATCATCCGGCGGCATTTTCAACAACGCAGCTCAGGTGTGGAACCACACCTTCTACTGGAACTGTCTGAAGCCCAATGGTGGTGGCGAGCCGACTGGCGCGCTGGCCGAGGCGATCAACAAGAAATTTGGTTCCTTCGCGACCTTCAAGGAAGAATTCGCTAAATGCGCGGTCGGCACTTTCGGGTCCGGCTGGGGTTGGCTAGTTAAGAATCCTGATGGCTCGGTCGAACTGCTAAGCACGTCCAACGCCGGTACGCCGGCCACCTCCGGCAAGAAGGCGTTGCTGACCTGCGATGTGTGGGAGCACGCCTACTATATCGATTATCGCAATCTGCGGCCCAAGTACGTCGAGGCGTTTTGGAATCTCGTCAACTGGGATTTCGCGGCTCAGCAATACGCGAGTTGAGTCAAGGCGGTTGGGGCATACGATTGCCTCAACCGCCGAATGCTACCCATGTGGCGATGTTGCTATTTTCTGCTAGTTTCTGGTAAGGCAGGTAGAGGGCGTGCGGAAGCATAAAATTTCTTACCGATCAAGCTGGATTTTATGTTAATTTATCTCTACAATAATAGCGTATATTTCTTTTTGAGTGTGTATGTAGCTTGGAAGCGGACCATTCTAATCGATTGAAAATCTTAATTTAAACACATTTTGTATTATTGTAGCGATACCTATGCCACATACGCTTCATCTTTTTTCTAGTCACTTGTCTCGAAATAACATATTGACTCTGAAGGTTTTTTTAGGGCTCACTAAAACCGATCCAGTGGCAATATGGGAATATACGGATGATCGAGAGAAGGCATCAGCTTTGCTGATCAATGCTGATGAAGAGGAAGGGAATCTTCGATTAAAAGAATGGGCAAGCGAAAACAAGCGGCAAGTATTGATTGCGTTTAGTAGTAGAATCGAAGGGTTTCCACCCAATGTTTTAGTCTTGCCTCGGCCGTTGCGATCCGTGGAATTGATTCCAGTTTTACAGCAAGCCAGCAAGCAATTCCTCGACTTTTTTCAAGGACAAGAAGAGAAGGGTTCCCAGGCTAAACAACTAGGTGGGAAAGCCTATTCCGCAGATGTGGACCCTCCAGTTCGGCGAATTCTAGACGTCTTATGTGGCAATCAAGGTAGAATATTAAAAATTGTTGATAAGATCGCACGCTCTGTTGTATTTGATATATCGCATCGACGTTATTACGCTATCGATCATGTCAAAATGGAAATAGAGGATTTTCTAATTTCTCCTGCTGTAGATGCTCAAATAGAAGAGGTTGACTACAGCCAACTCGCAAAATTCATACAAAACCTTCAAATTTATGATCTAGATGTGCCGTTATGGGCGGCAGTGCTCACTATCTCTAACGGCCGGTTGTTTAATGGCTTATCCTTTACTGAGTTTTATCGGCTCAATCGTTGGCCGGATCTGAAAAAATTGGGCCAAAATCCTTTCCATCTGAAACTTGCAACATTGTTGAGGCGAGGCGGTACGGTTGATTATTTTGCTGACTTCCTTAAGGCCCCAGTCGGCGATGTGATTGATTATATCAATGCCTGCCACACGCTAAACTATTTGGAGCGCCAAGAAAAATCTATCTTGCCAGCAAAGGTGTTCGAACAAAAACCATCCGATACTAATACCACTGTCAAGCGTAGCTTGTTTAGTAGAATTCGAAGCCGGTTGGGGATCTAATGAAACAAGTTAAATTTATTTTTACTGGTCCACCTGGAGCCGGTAAAACTACGGCGATCGCGACTATTAGTGAGTTTCCTCCAGTTTCCACCGATGTATTTTCCACCGATGGCCTGGCAAAAGTTAAAGAGAAGACAACAGTAGCGATGGATTTCGGCCAAATTACTTTGGATAATGGCCAGAAAATCGGCCTGTATGGAACTCCTGGCCAACAGCGCTTCAAATTTATGTGGGATATCTTGATACAAGGGGGCTTAGGTTTAATCATATTAATCGATAATAGACGACCAGAACCTCTCAAGGACCTAGAAATTTATTTGGATAATTTTGCTGATTTTATTAATAGGACTGATGCTGTTATCGGTGTCACATGTTCGGACGTTAAAGATACTCCAACCCTCGATGATTATCAGGAAGTTTTACAAAGGCGCGGCCAAATTTTTCCGGCTTTCAACATTGATGCTCGTAATAAAGAGGATGTACTTTTATTATTGAATGCATTATTAACGTGCTTGGAAGCTTCATGAGTCATGAAACTTACAAGAGATAAACTGAGCGCTCTTCTTGGCTTTAAAAGCCGAGATAAAACTATCGTCGCAGAAAAGCCGACTATCCTTGAAGAGCCTGTAGGTTTGAGCGAAGAACCAAATTTGCCGCAGCCGGTAGTTAATGAGCTAATAGACGAACAGGTTGAGCTAATAGACGAACAGGTTGACGTAATTCATTCCACGCGGTTGAGTTCAGACATTGAATCTACCGATAATGAAATTGAAGTAGAAATCCAGGAATCTAGCATGGAACAAGAAGATTTGGTTATCGCTAACTTTAGTAAAGAACAATTATCGCAAAGCCAAGAGAAGTTAGCTGAATTTATGAGATCATGTCCTGGCGCTTATGGTGTGCTCATTTCGACAGTAGACGGGCATGAAATTGCGTATTCATTAAAACGTGATATGCCACCGCATAAGATATCAACAATGAATAGTTCTTTGCTGGCTCTTGGAGAGAGTATTGCTAGAGAATCTTTACAGCAACTTTGCCAATTTGTAATTTTGGAAAATAGTGACGGCCGTGTTGTCTCTCTACGTATTAATCAGATATTAATGTTAACCTGTATTTCTACCAAAAATACCAATCTTGGAATGTTACTGAGTGCTGGTCGTAACACTGCGGATTCTTTAGCAAAGATACTGTAGTGAATGAGTTTGTTCGTTTATCTGTCTTGACTGTGTAATGGTCTTTGTTGTTCTACTACCGAAGGAGAAAATCCGTATGGCTTCCTTAGATGATGTTTGCAAACAGATGGTCAAAGATGTAAACGACGCGCTGGGTGCCGCTGTCGTGGATCTTTCTTCCGGATTGCTGTTATCTGTGGCGCATAACGTACCCTATTTTACTCAAAGTTATTTGGATGCAGTCGCGGCAGCAGCCGTCGATATGTTTCGTGGTAATACGGTTAGCATGGTTGAGGATATGTTAAGCACTCAACGGGGTACGACTGTAAGTCATATGATTAAGGAAGTGCAAATGACGACCGAGAAGACATATCATTTTATGTCGGTTGTCCCTGGTAAGGAAAATTCTTTGGTGGTGCTGATTACCGGGAAAAAAGCGAACTTGGGTATGGGATGGGCTGCGGTGCGAGGAGCTTTGCCCAAAATCGCTCCTTTATGCCCATCTTGAGTGGCTGAAAAACCAAAATAGCCTTAGGGTGCTCCTCGGAGCGCCTTTTTTATTGCCCTTTATGCAAGCGTTCGATGAGCTGTATAGGAAAACCATGACGGTGCATGTCCTTCGTGGTAAGTTCGAGATCATAGTCGACTCGATGAAATTGAATGATACCTTTCTGTTGATCGATAATCGCAAATTCAGCTCCTGTTTTGCCGCTACGGGGTTGCCCAACGGAGCCTGGGCATACTAGGCAGTGACTTATATCATTGAGTTTTAATATGTCAGAATCCTCGAATCCTTGGCGCTTCTTACGGCTATAGTAGGTCCCTTGGATATGCGTATGCCCATGTACACAGATGGGAATGGCATGCGCTGCTAGATAAGCCAAGTTTTCTTCATAGGTCAGGCGATAGATATAGGCATTAAAAAATGTCTTATCTTGTGGGGCGCCGTGTACCGCGATCCAGTTATCTTGTTGATGATAAGCAGGTAAATCAGCTAGCCAATCACACTCGGATTTTCCAACTTCCGCCATGCTCCATTCCAGTACCCAGCGCCCAGCTGACGAAAAACCACGAGCAGGAACTCCTGTCACTAGAGCATGATCGTGGTTACCCTTGATCACTAGGCAGTTACGTCTCTCAAGCTCGTGAATACACTCCGTTGGGTGAGGGCCATAGCCAACGATGTCTCCTAGTACAATAATATCTTTGATCCCATGATGATCTAGATGCTTTAATACTGCCATTAGGGCCGGATAATTAGCATGTATATCTGCTAAAATCGCAAATCTTCCTTCCTCGATTTTTTGGGGCGGTTGTTTTCTTTCGATACCGGTGGTTGGCGGTATTTTTTCAAAACGCTCAAGAAAATGTTGCTTACGCGCTACTTGTTTTTCGTTAGCATAAAATAGTTTGTTAAGTTGTCGGCTAATCACAACAATCCAATGGTTATCGGTAAAATGCCCGAGTAGTGTTTCACGAGAAATGGCTCCCAATTCTTGGGCATGTTCTTGGGTCAACCATTCCAATTGTCGAAACCAAACGCCAAGCGTCTGTGTGAAACCAGTAAAATGGTCCCATTTGTAGATATCATCGTCTAAATAATATAACTTTCCACCTTGGTCGATACCGTAATTAGATAATCCTTCATCAAGCTTGATATTAAAATGGGCAGCAGCCTTGAAATACATATCTAACATATTTCTGATATGTCCCAGTAAACGATCTGGGGAAATTGTTTTATATCCAATATGTAGCGGTATTAATTTTGGAGTGATGTTAGCAATAATAACTTGTTCAGGTTGACGTATATAAAACCAAGTTTTAGCAGGATTATGAATATTGTATTGACGTTCTTTAGTTAAAGTTTGTTCGATCCAACGACTGCTGTCGTACTCATTAAACCGATACTCTGAGCGGCATTTGATGATGTGATGATCGCTCTCGATGATTTTAGTAACAGGTCGTCCTGTAAATGTGTCACCATGAATTAATGAGCGAACTTCATAATTAAAAGTTTTGTGGATTATGTCTAGATCAATCTTTTGTGTCGGTTCAATCGAGTCAATGATTTGAATATCTTTAATTGAAGATTTTATGTTCATGTCATCAATTCTTTTCAGATATGTTTATAGATAATTTTTAATAGAGCTTTATCTACTACCTTGATAAAGGTTATTAAGCGGTTCTTATATAACAATGTTATTACATTTCGGGCAAGCGATCAAGTGCTGCTTTAACGCGTTGCCCCTGCGATTTCGTTAAGTCCTTATTTCTTTAGGGATAGCACCTCATCGGCAAAGGATAGTGTGATTGGGAACCAATGAATTCAAGCCCAATCGTTGTAATGATGATTTGGCATATTTTTTGAAATTATCGAAATTCTCTCAGTATGGAGAACCAAAATGACCCCAAGTCGTCAGGCCAGCGAGCATAGCTTTCGGAGTTGGGATGGCGCTGAATTGTTCTACCGGGCATGGCTACCGGAGCACAGCACTACCCGCGCCGTGATCCTGTTCCACCGTGGCCATGAGCATTCCGGCCGCTGGCAGGATGTGGTGGACAAGCTTGATTTGCCTGATTTTGCCGTATTCGCCTGGGATGCACGGGGGCACGGCCGCAGCCCCGGCGAACGCGGTTACGCCGAACATCTTGGCGTGCTGGTGTGGGATGTGGAGGCGTTCGTCGGCCACGTTTCCCGCCAATACGGCATCCCCGTGGAGAACATCGTCGTGTTCGCGCACAGCGTCGGCAGTGTTCTGGCGGCGACTTGGGTTCACGATTACGCGCCAAAAATCCGTGCTCTGGTGCTCGGCAGTCCGGCGTTGCGAGTCCAGCTGTATGTGCCGTTCGCGGTTCCAGGGTTGCGCCTGTTGCTGAAGTTCAAGCCTAAGGCGTTTGTGAACAGTTACGTGAAAGCGAAGCTGCTCACACATGATCCGGCCAAAATCGCCAGTTACGATGCCGATCCGCTGATTACTCGCTGCATTGCGGTCAATCTGCTGGTTGATCTGTTCGATGCCGGCCGGAAACTGGTGGAGGATGCAGCGGCGATTACCGTTCCTACCCTGGTTCTTACGTCAGGGGCGGATTGGGTGGTGGATCGGGATATCCAGCGCGATTTTTTCGAGCGACTGGGTTCGCTGGTCAAGGAGATGCACATTTATCCGGGCTTTTTCCACGATACGTTTAACGAGAAGGACAACCATCTGCCATTGAGTGCCGCACGCCGTTTTATTCTGGACGCCTTCGCCCAACCGCGCCATGAAGGGTCTTTGCTGGAGGCCGACCGCAACAGTGCGACCCAGCGCGAATATGAAACTTTGGCGAATCCGCTTCCTCCATTGTCTCTCAAGGGAATTCGCTACGCCCTGACGCGCTTTGTTTTACGCACCTTTGGCGCCCGACTGAGCGAGGGCGTAAAACTGGGCGTGAAAACGGGGTTCGATTCGGGAACCACGCTGGATTACATCTATCGAAACCAAGCTCAAGGGGTTACCGCGCTAGGTCGGCTGATTGACCGGAACTATCTGGATGCCATCGGTTGGCGGGGTATCCGCTTGCGTAAGACGCATCTGGAAACATTGTTGCGTCGAGCCATGATCGACCTGCGAGCGGCTGGCAAGCCGGTGTACATCATCGATATCGCCGCCGGTCACGGTCGCTATGTACTGGACGCCGTGCGCGAGTATCCCGATATTCCCGCCACCGGCCTGTTGCGGGATTTCAGCGCGGCCAACGTGGAAGCGGGGCAGCGATTGATCGCCGAGTACGGGCTTGGGGATCGCTTCGCGTTCCAGCAGGGCGATGCCTTCGATCTGGCCAGCCTCGCCCAACTGCCTAGAACCGCTACCGTTGGCATCGTGTCCGGCCTGTACGAATTGTTTCCCGAGAATGGGTCGGTGCGGGCGTCGCTGGCGGGTTTGGCCGATGCAGTGGTTCCCGGCGGTTATTTGATCTACACCGGCCAACCCTGGCACCCACAGATCGAGTTCATCGCCCGCGTGCTGACCAGCCACCGGGACGGCAAGCGGTGGGTGATGCGTCGCCGGACTCAACAGGAGATGGATCAACTGGTGGCCGAGGCCGGTTTCGAGAAGATCGCGCAGGAAACCGATCCCTGGGGAATTTTCACCGTGTCGCTGGCTCGTCGCCGCGCAGAGAGAACTCATGTCTGAACAAATGGTTACGACCGAAGCTCCGCGCCCTTGGCGAGCGGCCATCGCTTGGATGGCCTTGGTGCTCGGTCCCGGATTTTTTCTGGTTTACGGCGTTTGCAACGAGTTGACTTCGTTGCGAACCGAGGTTGGCAGCTTCTTTTTCGAGTGGGAGCGACACATTCCGGTGTTGCCATGGACCATCGTTCCCTACTGGTCGCTGGACGTTTTCTACGCCTGTTCGGTGCTGCTGTGTCGAAGCCGGTTGGAACTGGATCGACACGCTTTGCGGATCGTGACTGCCGTGTTGTTATCCGCCGTGGGATTCCTGTTGTTTCCGCTCCGATTCGCTTTTCCTCGGCCGGAAGTGGAAGGCATGTTCGGACACTTGTTCGATGCCCTGTACGGTTTCGACCAGCCTTTCAATCAAGCGCCCTCGCTGCACATCAGCTTGGGTATGATCCTGTGGTATCTCTACGCCAAATACGCGCACGGTCTGTTGCGCTGGCTGTTACACGCCTGGTTTGCGCTGATCTGCGTGTCCACTCTAACGACGTGGCAGCATCATTTCATCGATCTGCCAGGGGGCGCGCTGGTCGGCACAATCGCGTTTTGGCTGTTCCCCGATCCAGCCACGAACACCGCCGGCAAAACTGTCGCTTATCGGCCGGTTGATGGAATGCGCTTGGGTAGACGCTATCTGCTGGGCGCTTTGGCCTGTCTTGCGCTCGCCCTGCAAGGCGGTTATGGACTGATATTGCTCTGGCCCGGCTTTGCCCTGGCCATGGTCGCGGTTGCCTACATGGGGGTCGGGCCGGCCGTGTTTCGCAAGGGAGGAGGCCGGCTGTCGCTGGCGGCAAAAATCCTGTTGGGACCGTATTGGATCGGCCAATCGCTGTCCTGGCGGTGGTATCTGCGCCGGATGGGGGCGCCGCTGTCCGAGATCGTGCCGGGGGTTTTCATCGGTGCCCGACTCGATGATCGGGAGGCGATCATCTTTGCCGCTGCGCACCCGCAGCGTTTCGTGCTGGATTTGACCGGAGATTTCGATGAGTCCGACAGTCTGCGCGAGGGCGGCGATTACGTGAATCTGCAACTCATGGATTTGATCGAACCGCCACCGGAAGCCTTGCGCGATGCCGCGACCTGCATCGAAACGGCGTATCGGCAGGGTAAAACCGTGTTCGTTCACTGCACGCTGGGCTATTCGCGCAGCGCGCAGGTCGTGGCGCATTGGTTGGCAACCACCGGCCGCGCCTGTTCGCTCCAGGAAGCGCTCGAACGGATCCGCGCCGCTCGGCCCGGCATCGTGGTCGCGCGAAACGTTCCGGCCACGTTAAATCAGCCTTCACTGGTACGGGAATCGGCGTGATCAGCGTCTACTCGCTCAAACCCGCTTTTCAGAAGCTATTGCGGCCGGTCGCCCGTTGGCTGTATTCGCGGGGCGTCAGCGCCAATCAGGTCACGCTTGCCGCGCTGTGGTTGGCGGTCGCGACGGGTGGGGCGGTCGCGCTGTGGCCAACGCCGATGATGCTGTTGCTGTTGCCGCCGGTATTGTTTGTCAGAATGGCCTTGAACGCGCTGGATGGGATGCTGGCCCGCGAATTTTGGGGTCCGACGCCGTTAGGTGCAGTGTTGAACGAATTGGGCGACGTGTTGGCCGATGCCGCGATGGCTCTGCCCTTGGCGCTGATTCCCGGCGTGCCGATGGCCCCGGTCGTGTCGCTGGTGTTGCTGGCGCTGCTGAGCGAATTCTGTGGGGTGGTGGCGGTGCAGATCGGGGCCAGTCGCCGCTACGACGGTCCGATGGGCAAGAGCGACCGCGCCGTGCTGCTCGGAGGGATTGCGCTATTGCTCGGTTGCGGTGTGCCGGCTGGATTTTGGCTGGCAACCGTGCTGGTCGTCGCCAGCGGTTTGTTGGCACTGACCTGTTTCAACCGGCTGCGCGCCGCGTTACGAGAGGTAAAACCATGCCTTTGACGCTGACAGCGCCGGTGACCGTGATCCTGGGTGGGGTATGGGCGCTGCTGATCGTAGCGACCGCCGTGGTCTGGCGACTCGCACCCGCGCCCGATAGCGAACTGCGCCAACGCATCCGCAGTTGGTGGCTGATCGTGGCGCTGTGTTCGCTGGCACTGACCTTCAACCGGATCGCCGCACTGCTGTTTTTCGGTCTGGTCAGTTTTCTGGCGCTGAAGGAATATCTGACCTTGATTCCCACCCGTCACGCCGACCGGCGGGTATTGTTCTGGGCCTATCTGAGCATCCCGGTGCAGTACTATTGGATCGGCATCGAATGGTACGGGATGTTCATCATCTTTATCCCGGTCTATATGTTCCTCTTGCTGCCGGTGGCGATGGTGTTGATCGGCGAAACCCAAGGCCATCTGCGCGCCGCCGGTACGCTGCATTGGGGCCTGATGAGCATGGTGTTCAGCCTGAGCCATCTCGCCTTTTTGCTGGTATTGCCGCAAGCGCAGTATCCGCATGTCAGTGGACCGGGCTTGGTGCTGTTCTTGTTGTTGCTGACTGAACTGAACGATGTGGCGCAGTTTTGCTGGGGCAAGCTGTTGGGCAGGCATAAGATTTCACCCACGGTCAGCCCGAACAAAACCGTGGAAGGCTTCGTCGGTGGGGTGGTGACGACCGTGCTGCTGTCCGTGTTGCTGGCGCCGTGGCTGACACCGTTTTCCGTGCGCGATGCGCTATTGGCAGGTGCCTTGATCGCAGTGGCCGGGTTCTTTGGCGATTTGAGCCTGTCTGCGCTGAAGCGCGATTTGGGGATCAAGGATAGCGGGAATCTGTTGCCAGGCCACGGCGGTATTCTCGACCGGGTGGACAGCCTGACTTACACCGCGCCGCTGTTTTTTCACTTTACCCGCTATTTGTATTTCTGAGCATTGCCATGTGGCCCCTCGTGTTGCGCCTGTTGTTTTTCTTGCTGATCGTCAAGCCGTTTTTGCTGCTGGCGGTCGGCGTCAACGTGCGCGGCCGTAACCGTCTACCCCGTCGCGGTCCCGCGCTGATCGTGGCCAATCACAACAGCCACCTCGATGCGCTGGTGCTGGTCGCGATGTTACCGCTACGACTACTATTCCACACACGGCCGGCGGCGTCGGCGGAGTATTTTTTGCGTGGTCGATGGCGGACCTGGTTCGCGACCGAGGTAATCGGCATCATTCCGGTGGAGACGGGCGGCGGCCGGCCGCACGCCGAGGTGTTGGGGAAAGTGCGGGATGCGCTAGCGGCGGGGAACCTCGTCATCTTCTTTCCGGAAGGCACGCGCGGCGAGCCGGAATGTCTGGGGAAACTCAAGACGGGCATCGTCTGGCTGGCGCAACAATTGCCGGATGTTCCGATTTGCCCGGTGCGGCTTTGCGGCCTGGGTCGAGTGTTGCCCAAGGGCGATTGGTTGCCAGTGCCGTTTTTCTGCGATGCCTGGGTAGGGGAGCCGCTACATTGGGAGGGCGACCGGCAGCGATTGATGGCGGCGCTGGTGGCCAGTTTGGGAGGATCGCCGGTTACCTGAATATCCGCCAACCGGTGTTTCGTTGGCCATCAAGGAACTTTGCGGGTTCGGAGGAATCGACGCTGCATGATACGCTTGCCTGAAGCAAAACCAGATACCTGCTTGGAATCGCTATGACTGCCGACACCTTCGCTCTTGCTCGTCAAAACCTGCTCGCTGCCGCCGGTCTCGGCGAGGACGATTTACAGCGGACACTGTCCTGCCTGCTGGATCACGCGATCGACGGGGGAGATTTGTATTTTCAGTTACGCCGTGCTGAATCGTGGTCGCTGGAGGATGGGCAGGTGAAAGGCGCCAATCACGCCATCCAGCAGGGTGTTGGCGTTCGCGCGATAAGCGGCGAGAAAACCGGCTTTGCCTATTCGGATGAGATTGTCTTGCCGGCCTTGTTGGAGGCGGCGACTGCTGCTCGGGCCATCGCCCGGCACGGTGGCGATGGTCGGCTTCAGGTGTGGCGTGCGGCCGGCCGGCCGGTCTTGTACGAACCGCTCGATCCTTTGGAGACGTTATCGGCCGAGGCCAAGGTTCATTTGCTCGAACGGGTGGATGCCGAGGCCCGCTGCCAGGATCCGCGCGTCACCCAAGTGATGGTCAGCCTGGCCGCGACCCAGGATACGATCCTGGTGGCGGGCAGCGATGGGGTCTTGGCTGGCGATGTGCGACCGCTGGTGCGTTTGAATGTGACGGTGATCGTCGAACAGCAGGGGCGGCGCGAACAGGGGGCCAGCGGCGGCGGCGGCCGGGTCGCTTACGGTTGGTTCCTCGACGAGGATCGCGCGTTGGAATACGCGCGAGAAGCGGTGCGGTTGGCGTTGGTCAACCTGGATGCGGTAGCCGCGCCGGCCGGCACCATGACCGTGGTGCTGGGGCCGGGCTGGCCGGGCATTCTGTTGCATGAAGCGATCGGCCACGGCCTGGAGGGCGATTTCAACCGCAAGGGGACTTCGGCCTTCAGCGGCCGAATCGGCGAGCGGGTGGCCTCGCCGCTGTGTACCGTGGTGGATGATGGCACCTTGGCGAATCGGCGCGGATCGTTGAACGTGGACGACGAGGGTACACCGACTCAGTGTACGACCTTGATCGAACGGGGAGTACTCAAGGGTTATTTGCAGGACAAGCTGAATGCCCGGCTGATGAAGATGGCCCCGACCGGCAACGGTCGCCGCGAATCCTATGCCCATTTACCCCTGCCGCGCATGACCAACACCTACTTGCTGGCGGGCGAGCACGACCCGGCTGAAATGATTGCCTCGGTGGAGCGGGGGCTGTACGCGGTGAATTTCGGCGGCGGTCAGGTGGATATCACCTCCGGCAAGTTTGTGTTCTCCGCCAGCGAAGCCTATTTGATCGAAAACGGCCGCGTGACCTATCCGGTCAAAGGCGCTACGTTGATTGGCAACGGTCCCGATGTCCTGACCAAAGTTTCGATGGTTGGCAACGATCTGAAACTCGACGCAGGCGTCGGCACCTGTGGCAAGGACGGGCAAAGCGTGCCGGTCGGAGTTGGCCAGCCGACGCTCAGGATCGAAGCGTTGACCGTTGGCGGGACGAAAGCTTGATTCACCACACCAACCGCTCCAGGCCGATGCACACCACTGCATGAGTGCGCGGTTCAGATGTTGCGCCGTCGGGGCGTTTCAGCGTTTCCCGATAGGAGGTCAACTGCATTTCAGCTTCCCGCAGTCGCGCCGTCACCGCCGGGAGGGCGCGTAATTCCTCCCTCGTCTTTGCCGCCAGCTCGGCACCGCTGAGTCCGGTTTCCTTCAGACTGACCGTCTTGAATTCCAGCAGGTGATCGAGCAGGGCGTATTGGCGCATGTCGGGCCGTACCCGCAGCATGAGATCGCCGTACCCTCGTCCCAGCGCCGGTTCCGAGTCCATCAGGTAGAAGGCGTCGTTGAACAGCGTGACCAGAAACGCGGTCTTGACCACCAGCTCATTGCTCCATCGCAAGTCGCGGTTGTCGAAGACCTTGAAATAGGTCCGTTCGAGCAGGTCGCAGAGGGGGCCAAGGTCGCCGGTGGCGTAGAACCGTTCGACCACCGCCTGCCGTTGTTCCTGATCTTCGTAGCGTGGCAGTAGCTGTTCTTGCAAACGCTCGACGTAGAGCTTACGGATCACCTGATTAGGAATGGCCAGTTGCAGCTTGCCCAGGGCGTCCCGTCCGGCCAGGGTGAGAACGCCGAAGTAATACAGCAGGGTGGCGAGAAAATCGGGGTTGCGCGGCGCGGTCAGCATGTCCTGCACCCCGAAGCGGTTGACCAATTGCGCGATGGCGAGCGGTTCAGCCGGATTCAGGGCACGGTTGACCAGGGCTTCGCCGTGGGGCAGCCGGGCGACATATTGAATGCGGTTTCGATCCATCGCCAGGTTGTCGTCCAGCAGTCGAGTCGGAAATACGCCGTCCTCGGCCAAGCGCTTGAGAAAGTACAACACCAGGGTCGGGTTGTAGACTCGCTCGTCGCGCTGCGGCGTGAAGCGATAACCATTGTAGAAGTCACGCATCAGCGTCAAGGCGGTGTCGATCTGACCGGCGTCGAGGTCGTGCGCCACCGCCACGGCGTCCAAGGCAACGCGCAGTTCGGTCTCGGTAAACCCGCACAGATCGTGGAATCGAGGCCGTTGCGAGAGATCTTCGGCGACGTTGTAGCCGCTGGTCATGTCGCTCAACACCACCGGCGAGATGCCCGTCAGGAATACCCGGTCGACACCTCGTCCTTCCGCTCCAGCCTTGACGGCCTTGAAGAAGGTTTTGATGGTACCCTCGTTTTCGACCAGGCGCTGATAGCGATCCGTGCCGCGCCACGGGCTGATCATCACTTCGTTGGCGAAATTGTCGTATTCGTCAACCAGCAGATAGAGCTTGTACGGGGTTTGGGAAATGACGCTGGTCAGGGATTGAAAGGAGGCGATGCCATCGTCGGGCTCGATGTCGACTCGACCCTCCAGCCAATCGCCATAACGAGCGACCGTTGCCTTGATCTGGATATTCAGATGGTGAAACAAGGAAGCACGAACGGCGTCTGAATCACCGTGCGGGTCCACCACGGAAAAGTTGAGATTGAGGATGAAATAGCGATTGTGCAGCGGTGTCGGGTTCTGGCCGATCTTCAGCCCGCCGAACAGCCGTTCGAAATCGTCCGCCCGCGCCAGGTCGTAGTAGCTCTCCAGCGTGGACAGCCACAGGCTTTTGCCGAATCGGCGCGGGCGCAGGAACAGCAGTTGACTGCCGACCTCTTCGATCAGCAGAATCCGGTCAGTGCGATCCACATAGAAGTAATCGCCTTCGCGGATTTTGCGAAAATCGGCGATGCCGTAGGGAAAATGCATGGGCAGTACCTCGTGGAATCACCGGAGTCAGGTTTTGTCTGTTGCAAGTCTACTCCCATGACCACATCGGAGATGCAAAAGACCAGACCGGACCCCGATAACGCCGCTGACTCTCCCCAACTAGCCCGCGCGCCCGGCGCACGCGAACGACCGTTCAAACCGGCAGCCTTGATATACAATCGTTATGTATATCCAAACGTGGAGGTCATATGCAAGTCGCGAAATGGGGTAACAGTCTGGCGGTTCGTTTGCCGGCGGCGGTGGTGGAGGCGTTGAGTCTTCGAGAAGGCGATGACATCGAAATCGAGGTGGCTGGCGCGCGGACGTTCGAGATCCGCAAAAAACCGGAGGCGCGCGAGCTGTTGGCCCGGCTCCGCAAGTACCGTGGCCGACTGCCCGCCGATTTCAAGTTCGACCGACTCGACGCCCATGCGCGGGACTGAGTCGTTCTTCGACACCAATATCTTGCTGTACCTGCTGTCTGGAGAGAGCGACAAGGCGGATCGCGCCGAGGCGGTGCTGGCCCAGGGGGGCACGATCAGCGTGCAGGTGCTCAACGAGTTCGCGGCGGTGGCCACGCGCAAGCTCGGCTTGTCGTATGCCGAAATTCGGGAGGTGCTGGAACCGATTCGCGCGGTCTGCGCCGTCGTGCCGCTTACGCCGGAAACGCACGACCTCGGTCTTCACCTTGCGGAGCGTTACCGGTTTTCCCTGTACGACGCGTTGATCGTCGCCGCCGCGCTGTTGGCGGGATGCGGGACGCTGTACTCGGAAGATTTACAAGACGGTCAATCCATCGACGGGCGGTTGGTCGTCCACAATCCCTTCACCATGCGGGGAGGCGGTGCCGGAAAATAGGGTCCAGACCCTTGAGGAAAACGCGCCACCGAGGTCAGGCTTGGTCTTTTGCGCCTTCGGTGGTATCAATCTGGCTCAAGGGTCAGTCATCTGTGGATAACTTTGGCAAAAAAATCGCCCGCGCTTCGCGGGCGAGCAAAGGGTAAAATAATAAAGATCAAAGCGTTATAACGATCTGGCGAGGCGAAAACCCCGGTGGTCGTAGCGGAAGATCGGGTCGTCCCCGCCTCGGGCGGCGGAACGCACCACCGCGGGTCCGTAGAACCAGGAGCCGCCCCGCACCGCCAAGGGGCCGCCCGTATCTTTATTACTACATTTTAACTCCACGCCGCCATAATTCTTGTCATATGCCGAGCAGGTCCATTCCCAGACATTGCCCAGCATGTCATACAGTTTCCAAGCGTTCGGCTGGAACGAACCCACCGGCGCGGAATACCAGTAGCCATCGCTGCACTCGTGCCTCGGCGGGCCCCAGACAGCGCCTGTCGAGCTTTTCGTTTGATCGACGACATTGCCATATCGACACGCTTGATTCGGGTTCTCCCCCCAGTACCGTGCCGTCGTCGTTCCCGCTCGCGCCGCGTATTCCCACTCGGCTTCCGTCGGGAGACGGTAGGTCTGCCCCGTCTCCTTCGTCAGCCACTCGGCGTAGCGGTTGGCGTCGTTCCAACTCACGCACACCACCGGGTAAGTGTCTTCCTGCGCGTAACCCGGCTTGCGCCAGCTCAGCCCCGCGCGCCAGCCCCATTTGCCATCCGTGGCGTTCCACGCATAGCAGCTCACCCCCCCAGCCGCACTCTTCTCGGCGTCCGTTCGATAGTTGGTCACCGCCACGAATCGCTCGAACTCGCCCACCGTCACTTCATGGCGACCCAACGCAAAGTCTTTCACACACACCCGGTGCTGGCGTTCGTCACTCTCCCGCCCCGCTTCCGACTCCGGACTGCCCATCTGGAAACAGCCACCCGCGATTTGCACCATCCCCGGCTCAATAGCTTGACGCGACGGTGGGGGTGGCCTTGTATCCGGATCAGGTTTTTTATCGCAATCCTCTCCGAAAAAACAGCGCGGCTGCTCCTCACACTGTCCAAGATAGCAAGGCTTTTTTCGCTCCTCACCGTGCGTGAAGTGGCTCCAAGAATCTGAAAAAACGAGCAAAACGGCCACTCCCCCAACCGCCCAGCCTCTCATAATCCCCCCTTACCCGAACGATCCGACAACGAAATTGAACCCCAGTCTGGCGGCATCTGCCGCCGACCGAGCCGACGAAATTGCCTTGTAGCCGGTTTCGATGGCCCGCACCCTTTCTTCCGGCGTCCCATGATGCTCCGGGTGATTAGACGCAGTATCCCCCAGCGAGTAAAACAGCTTTCCGAGCTTTTGCAGAGGGATTTTCGGCCGCTCCCGCTTGAGGTGGCCGATAAAATAGCCGGACATATAGTCCGCGTGGAGTTCCACCCGCTTCACGGTGGGCTGCCCGGCCAAAAGCATCCCGTAGTAATTGACGGGCGAGAAAAATTGCAAGATGTGAGCGAACTCGTGAGCGCATACGCCCAACACGGCAATGTCTCCACCGTCGCCCATCCCCATCGTTTCGCGCAGCAGCTTCAGCCCGAAAAGAACGGTTCCCCGTGTGCCGGGAACGGACGATTCCCTGGAAGCGTTGGCATTTTTCTCGCCCACTTCGCGCATGTAACCAAATCCCGGATAAACGTCGAACAAACCCGCGAGCTTTACCAGTTGGCGACCAAGCGCCTCATCGAACTTGCGATCCCCGGAAGCAGGGATCATGGGGGCCGACAGGGAAAGAGACTCGGTGTCTCCTTCCGAAATGATTTCGTGGAGATCCCCATCCTCCAGACAGCAACCCCGCACGCCATCGAAGGAAAACCCTTCGGATACCCCGCAAACGCAGGCACCCAAAGCGCCCATCCCATACCGAATGAAGTCGCGCCGTTTCATGCTTTTACCTCCGATCAATAGAGCGACGACAAAGCTGCAACGCATATAATCCGAATCTTCTTCAAATCGAAGCCGCGAAAAGTGATCCCAAGTCCACCCTGGCCCAGCTCTTGGCCAATCCGGCACCACCCAGTTGCACCTCTACCAGCACCAATACTCCGAACCGATCCACGCCGGGCCGATATTTTGGATCAGGACACGCGACGGCCGATAAACCCGCATCGCCAGTGCCGCCTGCGGCACCGATCCAACACCTGGCACCCTCCAAAAGGCAATGCTATAGTTTTCGGCCTTAATTATGGTTCAAGAATCAACGATGGCCCGCAAACTGTACATCAAGACCCACGGCTGCCAGATGAACGAATACGACTCCGCTCGGATGGCGGACGGTCTGCGCGCGGCCTGCGGTTTGGAACGCACCGACGATCCCGCCCAGGCGGACGTGCTGCTGCTCAACACCTGCTCGATCCGCGAAAAAGCGCAGGAAAAAGTATTCTCGCAACTGGGGGTCTGGAAAGCTCTGAAAGTGCAGCGGCCCGGCGTGGTGATCGGAGTCGGCGGCTGCGTCGCCAGCCAGGAAGGCGAGATGCTGCGCGAGCGAGCTCCGCAAGTGGACCTGGTGTTCGGTCCACAAACGCTGCATCGATTGCCGGAAATGCTGGCATCGGTATGGGCCGACCAGCAACCCGTGGTCGATGTCTCCTTCCCCGAAATCGAAAAATTCGACCGGCTGCCGGAACCGCGCGCCGAAGGTCCGGCCGCGTTCGTCTCGATCATGGAGGGGTGTAGCAAATACTGCACTTTCTGCGTGGTGCCCTACACCCGTGGCGAGGAAGTCAGTCGCCCATTCGAGGCCGTGCTGGCCGAAGTCGAAACGCTGGCCAAGCAAGGCGTGCGCGAAATCAACCTGCTCGGCCAGAACGTCAATGCCTATCGGGGACCAATGGACGATGGCGAGATCGCCGATCTGGCGCTGCTGATCGAGCACGTCGCCGCCATCGACGGCATCGACCGCATCCGCTACACCACCTCGCATCCGGTGGAATTCTCTGACCGGCTGATCGAGGTTTACGCCCGCGTGCCGCAACTGGTCAGCCACCTGCACCTGCCGGTGCAAAGCGGCTCCGACCTCATTCTGAGCCTGATGAAGCGTGGTCACACCGCTTTGGAATACAAGGCCAAGGTCCGCAAACTGCGCGCCATCCGCCCCAACCTCAGCCTATCCTCGGATTTCATCGTCGGTTTTCCCGGCGAAACCGACCGAGACTTCGACGCGACGATGGCATTGATCGAGGAGATCGACTTCGATCACAGCTTCAGCTTCGTCTATAGCCCGCGACCCGGCACGCCCGCCGCCAGCCTGCCCGATCCCACATCCCAAGCGGTCAAGAAAGAACGGTTGGCCCGCTTGCAGGCGCGCATCGAGGAAGGCACACACACCATCAGCCGTAAGATGGTCGGCACCGTGCAGCGGGTATTGATCGATAAACCCTCGCGCAAGGATGGCCGCCAACTGTCTGGCCGCACCGAAAATAATCGAGTGGTCAACTTCGACGGTCCCGCTGGACTGATCGGCCATTTCGCCGAGGTCGCCATCACCGAAGCGCTGCCCAATTCACTGCGCGGCCGACTCGTGGCCTGCCCGGAATTGCCGCCCCTCGCCCTGAAACAAGCCAGTTGATGAGCGTGTCCGCTACTCCTGCTTTGCCCCCGAACTCCTCGCCAAAATTCCAAGACTTGCTGCTGGAACCCGCCGACAACGAGCGGCTGGCCAAGCTGTGCGGCCAACTGGACGAGCATCTGCGCCAGATCGAACGCCGGCTGGGTGTGGAAATCAACAATCGTGGCCACCAGTTTCGGGTGATCGGCGAACCCCACGCTGTCACCGTCGCGGTGGCGGTACTGGAAGCGCTGTACCGGACGACTCAGGACGAAATCCTGACGCCGGTGCAGGTCCACCTGTTCTTGCAGGAAGCCGGCGCCGATGCCTTGATCGAGGAGGAACCGGGAACCGATGAGGTCGTCATCCGCACCCGACGCGGATTGATTCGTGGACGCGGCCCCAACCAGCAGCGCTATTTGTGGAGCATCCGCCACCACGATTTAAATTTCGGCGTCGGTCCCGCCGGCACCGGCAAAACCTATTTGGCGGTGGCCTGCGCCGTGGACGCGCTGGAAACCAACGAAACCCGACGGCTGGTGCTGGTACGGCCGGCAGTGGAAGCCGGCGAACGATTGGGTTTCCTGCCCGGCGACATGGCCCAAAAAATCGACCCCTACCTGCGACCGCTCTACGACGCTTTGTACGAAATGCTGGGCTTCGAGCGTGTCGCCAAGCTGATCGAGCGCAATGTCATCGAAGTCGCGCCGCTGGCGTTCATGCGTGGCCGCACCTTGAACGATTCCTTCATCATCCTCGACGAAGCGCAAAATACCACCGTCGAGCAGATGAAGATGTTCCTAACCCGCATCGGTTTCGGCTCGACGGCGGTCGTCACCGGCGACGTGACCCAGGTCGATTTACCACGCAACGTCCCCTCCGGGCTGCGACAAGTCTTGCAAGTCCTCAAGGATGTGGACGGCATCAGTATGACCTTCTTCAACGCCCGCGACGTGGTGCGGCATCCGCTGGTCCAGCGGATCGTCAATGCCTACGCCCGCTTCGAACAGGATAACCCTTCATGAATCTGGAACTGGACGTGCAAATCGCCCTGGACATACCGAGCTTACCGACCGAAGCCGATTTGCGGTGCTGGGCCGAAGCGGCGCTGGCCGGCGCGGACTACGCGAAAGACGCCGAGTTGACCATCCGTATCGTCAACGAAGCCGAAAGTACCGCGCTCAACGAAGCTTACCGCCACAAGCAAGGGCCGACCAACGTGCTGTCCTTTCCATTCGAGGCGCCGCCCGGGATCGAATCGTCCTTGCTGGGTGACATCGTCATTTGCGCGCCGGTGGTGCTGGGCGAGGCAATCCATCAGGGCAAGACGCCCTCGGCGCATTGGGCGCATTTGGTCACCCATGGCGTTTTGCATCTGCTGGGCTATGATCATGATGAAGAGCAGGCCGAGGTTATGGAAGCCTTGGAAATCCGCATCCTGGCGGGGCTCGGTTATCCTGATCCCTATGGAGACTCTCTCGACTCATGAGTGAAGAACGATCCGAATCCAGTCATAGGCCATCCTGGCTGGAGCGTTTGAGCCTCGCCCTGATGGGCGAACCCAAGGATCGGGATGGGTTGATCGAACTGTTACGCGATGCCGAGCAGCGGAAGCTGCTGGACCCCGAAGCCCTGAAGATGATGGAAGGCGTCATGCGGGTATCGGAAACCCAAGTGCGCGATGTCATGGTTCCCCGTGCCCAGATGGTGGTGCTGGAACAGGACTGGAGCCTGGAGCGTCTGATCGCCGAAGTGGTCGAATCGGGGCACTCCCGTTTTCCGGTAATCGACGAAAGTCGGGACGATGTGCTCGGTATCCTGATCGTCAAGGATCTGCTGATCCACGCCTTCGACCGCCGCGAGGATTTCGATTTGCGTTCCCTGCTGCGGCCGGCCAAGTTCATCCCCGAAAGCAAGCGGCTCAATATTCTACTCAACGAGTTTCGTGCCAATCGCCTGCACATGGCCATCGTGGTCGATGAATACGGCGGTGTGGCCGGACTCATCACCATCGAGGACGTGCTGGAAGAAATCGTCGGTGAAATCGACGACGAGTACGACACCTTGGAAGGGGAGGTCGTATTCATTCGCCGGCAGGGCGATGCTTATATCGTTAAGGCACTCACTCCGGTCGAGGATTTCAACCAATATTTCCAGGCCGAACTCAGCGACGAGCGGGCGGATACCATTGGTGGACTGGTGATGATGGAATTGGGCCGACTGCCCAAAAGCGGCGACGTGACGGATTTGGACCGGTTCCATTTCCGGGTGTTGCGCGCTGATAACCGCAGAATTCATCTGCTGGAAATGACCCTGCGTGACAGTGAGGCCGCAACGCCTTCCACGGTCGAACCAGCCGTCTGATCGTTCTTACCCCATGCCCTCCCAGTGGAGGGCATTTTTGTGGTCGCCGCGCTGATCGAGAGATTGCAATCTCGATTTGCTAGCTTGATCGGCCCGCGTCATCAACCGCCGTTTTTCGTTCGCCATGCACGATTTTAAGGAACGCCTTCCCCTCGTGATCGACCTGCTGGTTTTCGTTGCGGGAGCGGCGATGCCGCTGGCATTCGCCCCGTTCGGCTTCTGGCCGCTAGCGTTCCTGTTGCCAATCGTTTTACTCTGGGGTTGGGACGGAGCCACCAGCCGCCGGGCCGCACTGCGCGGTGGGCTATTCGGGCTGGGGATGTTTGGCTTTGGCATCTACTGGATTTACATCAGCCTGCACGATTACGGCAGCGCTCCGGCACCGTTCGCCGCTCTCGCGACTTTTATCGTGATCGCAGTGGTGGCGCTGTACCTAACCGTCGCTGGTTGGTTGCTCGGGCGTTGGGGTCCACCACCAGGCCCGAATCGCTGGCTGCTGTTTGTCCCTGCGTTGTGGACCCTGCTGGATTGGGTGCGAAGCTGGCTATTCACCGGTTTTCCCTGGTTGGCGGTGGGCTACAGTCAAATCGATTCGCCTCTCGGCCAGCTTGCGCCCTACGTGGGGGTATTTGGCATCGGTTGGGCGGTCATGCTCAGCGCCGGCCTGTTGTGGACAGCGCTGCGGAGCGGCGACTGGCGATCGCGGTTGAGCGGGCTGGGGCTGCTGGTGGCTTTGTGGCTCGGTGCGTGGGGGCTGGGGCGGATCAACTGGGTTGAGGCAGCGGGTCCGGCGCTGCGCGTCGCCATCGTCCAAGGCAACATCGACCAAGATGTGAAATGGCGGCCCAATCAGTTGGACGAGACGCTGGAGCGTTATATCCAACTCAGCTTGCCGGAACACGGCCGCAGTGACGTGATCATTTGGCCAGAAACGGCAATTCCCGCCTTTTATCAAGATATGCTTCCGTTTCTGGACGTGCTGGGGGAGAAGGCGCGGCAGGATCGGGTCGATTACGTCACCGGTATTCCAACCGGCTCGCGGGAAACCGAATTGTTTCACAACAGTGTGATTACCATCGGCCAATCCACCGCGTTCTACCACAAGCGTCGGCTATTGCCGTTCGGGGAATATTTGCCGTTGCGCTGGTTTTTTCTATTCTTTCGCGATTGGGTGACCATCCCGATGGCCGATTTTGCGCCCGGTGAGCGCAATCAACCGTTGTTGCGCGTCGGTGGCCAGCCGGTCGGGGTTTCAATTTGCTTTGAGGCGGTGTTCGGTTCCGACATCCGGCTGGATTTACCGGAGGCGACCTGGTTGATCAACGTCAGCAACGACGCCTGGTTCAAGGATTCCACCGCCCCGCACCAACATTTGCAGATTGCCCGAATGCGCGCTTTGGAGTCAGGGCGCTACATGGCGCGCGCTACCAACACCGGCATTTCCGCCATCATCGATGAGCGCGGCCGGATCGTGGTGCGTGGTGCCCCGTTTCAGCCCGTCGTGGTTCGTGGCGAGGTACGCCCCCTACGCGGCCTGACGCCTTATGCCCGGTTCGGGGATTTGCCGATTGTGATTTTAATGATAGTGTTGTTGGTGTTAGGGCTGTTTTTCGCGAGACGCAATATCAAAATTACGACATGATTGAAAGCCACTCGCGTTTTCTGTCGCGTTGGGGCGCGTTGTGCGATTTGGCCGCTCGCGAGCGACCATCGCTCCGTGCCTTGGCACGCTATCGCTGGCTGTTGGCTAGCAGCGTGATCGGGGGGTTTTTGCTGCTGATCTCCTGCGCTACCGCGCCGCCGCGCAATGTGGATGACGCCTGCGCCATCTTCACGGAATACGGCGACTGGTTCGCCGACGCCAAAACCGCCAGTCAGCGCTGGAACGTATCCCTGCCCGTTTTGTTGGCGATCATTTACCAAGAATCGGCCTTTCGGTCCGACGCCAGGCCGCCCCGCACCTGGTATCTCGGTTTTGTGCCCGGTCCCCGCCCGTCATCCGCTTTCGGCTACAGCCAAGCGTTGGATGGAACCTGGGAACGCTACAGGGCTGCCACGGGTAACCGTGGCGCGGACCGCGACGAGTTCGCCGATGCCGTGGATTTCATCGGTTGGTATGTGGACGAAACCGCGCGACTCAATCGCATCGCCAAGAGTGACGCCTATAATCACTATCTGGCTTATCACGAAGGTCAGGGCGGCTTCGCCAAGGGAACGCATCTGAAAAAATCCTGGTTGCTGGAGCGGGCGCAGCAGGTGCGCCGGCGAGCCGGCCGCTACCGCGCGCAACTGACTCGCTGCGAACCGCAACTGGCCGCATCGTCCTAACGCCAAATCAAACCATCGGACCGAGGTGGCCTATCGGACCGAGATGACCTTGGCAGGATGTTGCGGACAGTATGACCGCTATGGGACAGCGCGAATCAAGCAGGATATACCGCTGACGTGCTCGGCTAAGCTATCAAATCCGACCATCGCAATCACTCTACGGAGGAGACGCCATGTCACTTTCCGCTTATCTGCTGATGTTGCCACAATGGGTAGCCGTCTCTCTGCTGGTGGTTGTCACGGTCTCTTTTTCGATTGCTGGATTTCTCGTCGTCCATCGTTTCATTCCAACCAAGGTCAGGCAAATTCATAATGATGTGGCGGGCTTCGTTTTCGCGACCTTGGGCGTTACCTATGGCGTGCTGCTGGCATTCGTGGTGATCGTGGTGTGGGAACAGTTCAACGAAGCCAAGGTTAATGTGCAAAACGAGAGCAGCACCGCTCTGGTCTTATACAAGAACATCGAGGCTTATCCTGATAAAACCATCTCTCATAAGATGAGGGATGGTTTTCTAAGGTATTGCCGCCAAGCAATTGCCGAACAAGAATCCATGTCTGTCGAACAATCCACCGAAGCGGCTGAAATCGCTATCAATCAGTTGCTTACGTTGCTTGATGGCATCGTTCCGGACGGCGGGCACGAGCAGATTTTATATACGCAGATCCTGCAAAATCTGAACGAGCTGGCGAAATACCATAATCTCCGCCATCAGGTCAGTCATGAGGAATTGCCAAGTGTCATCTGGATCGGAGTCGTCGTCGGGGCCATGATCACCATCGGTTTCACGTTCCTGTTCGGCACCGAGAACTTCTGGGCGCATATCACCATGATGTCTCTGCTGGCGGCTCTGATCGCGGTCGTCATCTACGTGGTGATCGAGATGGATCATCCTTCGATGGGATCCGTCCATATCGACACCCCACATGCTTATGACAAGATCCTCAAAATAGAGGAAGCAAAGCGATGATTGGCGCGAAGCAATGCAAACGGGCGAGGAAGCGAGTCCAACGCTACCTTTCCTCGGCCCGCTTCGATCCGAAGGACCATTAGGCCCTGTTGCCGTTCTTGATCAGATCGGCGCAACGTTCGGCAACGAGGTAAATGGTCAGCATCGGGTTGCGGCTGACGTGATCGGGGAATACGGAACCGTCGGCGACGCGAAGGTTCTCGATCCCGTGGACGCCGAGGTATTGATCGACCACGGCGTGGTTGTCGGTAGCGGGTCCCATCTTGCAAGTGCTCACCGCGTGCCAGATAGTGGCCGCATTGTCCCAGATGTATTGTTCGAGCTTGCGGTCGTTCTCGACTACGTCGGGAGTCAGCACCGCGACGCCGGTCGAGAATTCCTTGAACGCATCGGTATGCGCGATGTCCCAGCAGCGCCGGACGCCATCGACGAGCTTGCGCATGTCTTCGGCATGGGTATTGAGGCGAAAATCGATCCGCGGCTGGATATCGGGGTCGAGGGAAGTCAGGGTAACGCGTCCTCGGGATTCGGGACGGTTGATCACGCACATTGCGCCATAGAGGAATCCAGCCGGACTATCGAGTTCGGGGAAACGCTCCGTGCCGAGCTTGTTGACGCAGTAAATCTGCATGTCGTTGTTGTATTGGCTACCGGGGGCAGTGTATTCGAGGACGAGCTGCACGTCCGGCATCTCTTGTTGGACGACCTCCGGCTTCGGATAGAGGCCGACGAGGCTCTGCGCATGATCGATCAGGTTGCTGCCGACGCCCTGGAGTTCGTGCACGAGCGGAGCGCCAAGCCGCTTTAGATCTTCGCGTGGACCGACGCCGGAACGCCAGAGGATGGCCGGAGTGTTGATGGAGCCGGCGGCCAGAATCACCGCGCCACCCTCGATTCGCTCGATGGTGCCGTTCTCGCGCCGAACCTCGACGCCGATGGCGCGTTTGCCGTCGAACAGCACGCGCAGCACGGTCGTTTTGTCCAGGATGGTTAAGTTTTTCCGGTCCTGGGCCGGGTGCAGGTAGGCTATGGCGCTCGATACCCTGACATCTCCATCGCGGTTCATCGGGATGGGCCCGATGCCGTTCAAACCCCGGGGATCGTTGTGATCCGGCACCCAGCCGTAGCCGCGGGCCATGCAGGCCTCCCGGAACGCTTTTTGGACGGCGACCAGTTCCTCGTCTCGAAATCGAACGATGGGCAACGGACCACTTCGACCGTGATGGGGAGCACTACCGAAATCTTGATCGTTCTCGATACGCAGGAAGTAGGGGCAAACCTTGTCCCACGACCAGATGGAATTGCCGCAACGAGCCCAGTCCGCAAAATCCTGCTCCAGGCCGCGCAGGGCGATCGCGCCGTTGACGGCGGAGCATCCACCCGTGGCCTTGCCGCGAGCGTAAGACATCGAACGGCTTGGCACGGCTTCGCCGACGTAATGCCAGTCGTGAGCCTGCACGGAAGTGGTAAACGCGGACTTCAAATCCTGAGGTGTCTGGGAGACGCTGCGGTAATGGGGGCCAGCTTCGATGACGAGGACGCGGCAGTCGGGGATTTCGCTGAGCCGGCCGGCGATCACCGCTCCGGCGTTGCCGCCTCCGACCACGATCTGATCATATTGGTTGCTCATGGGCGTGTACCCGCTTCGGGTGAGAGATGAAGGTTTGGCGGCAGCAACCCCCGTCGTTAAGCTGCGGGGATATTGCTGGACCAAGCCCAAAAGCGGGCTCATTTTTCGAGCCCGCCTCGATCCGTTTCGATTTCAAACCCAACTGATTTCGTCGCTGAGCTCGCTGGCTTCAATAGCGCTTTTCACCTCTGGATTCGCGCCGGTGACCGAAAGCTTGAAGCCCGGCCCGAAGGTCTGCTTGTTAAACAAGAGGTAGCGCAGGGCTTCGCTGCTGATGGATTCCAGCTTGCTCATATCGAACAGGATGCCGCTGACATTCTGCGAACGCGCCGCATCGATCTGCTCCTCCAGATATTTGAGGCCGCGCGGCCCCAGCGCGCCCTGCAAGGCGATTTTGGCCGTGCCGCCGGCCACGTCGAGCAGATCGGCGTCGAAGCTGATCTCGGTCGGAACGATGCGTACCCGCACGGTGATCTCGCCGTGCTCCTCGGGCAGCTTCACCGTCAGGGCGTCGGCATCGAAGTCGTCGTAGGAATGGCCGTTAATCCAGACTTCGTCGATGCGGATGCTACCCTTGGGCAAAATATCGGGCTGAACTCGCAACACGTTGTCGGCAAACCCGCCCGGCTCTGGCTTGAAATAGAAATCCATCGGCTCCTTGGTGATCAATAGATTGGTGTACGTCGCCGCGAGATAGGCCAACTCGAAGGAGTGGTAGCCGGCCATCGAATGGCTACCCTTGCCGCGTTCGGTGCCCAGCAGATAGGGTTGCCCGTTGGCCAATACATTGAAGTAGACACCACCACTGTCGGTATCCAGAAACCAAGCGTTGTAAAACGCGGCGGATTCACGAGCGATGCGCAGGTGCTCGGGATCCTTGAGCACGCCATGCAGAATGAGATAAGCCAGGATGCCTTGCTCTTGTTGCCACCAGGCTTTCCGGTCGTGCCAGGCGAAGCGGTGGAATTTCTCGCCCGGGCCGAGAACCCGCTCGACCACGTCGTACCAGCCGCCGCGCTGGGGATCGCCGCCGGCCTTGGGCATCAACCCCGCGATCTTGGTCGCCAGAGCGGCGTAGTCTTCCTTGGTTTTCAGGCTATGCATCCGTATCAAGTTCCAGGCGATTTTCAAATTGTGGCCAACCACTGCCCGGTTTTGCTGCCAACCCCAAGTCTGGTCCTTGGACCAGTCGTCGTGAAATTTCTCCTGCACAAAATCGCTTTCCGCGTAATCGGGGAAACGTCGGGCGATAGTATCAAAAGTGTATTCCAGAAAATCCGCGTACTCTTGGGCTTCGGTCGCCAGCCATAAATTGATCAGATAAGCCGGCGCGTGATCGCCAACCGAATTCCAGTTTTTCCTGGCCTGGTTATGCCCCAGCGTTTCGCTGTAAGGGCTCAGGGTAATCGGATCGATGTGGGAGTAATAGCCACCTTTCTCGCTCTTGTCCTTGAAGAAACGGTTAAACAAATTGATGGTGGATTTAATGTCGTCCATGATTAGCCGGTTGCCGGTCGCGCGATACGTTTGTGTCGGACCGGCCAAGGCGTAGATTTGCTCGTAGCAGGGAATGGCGTGATAGTCGTCGCCAAATTCGGAAGCGAATATTTTTTGCTCGCTCCCATCGTTGTTGATATCGACCGCGTGATACCAGTAACTGATATCTTCGCTTTTATCCCTGAAGCGGAAATGGTCGCGCAAGTACTCGGTGCCTTTTTGCGCCGCTTCCAGATAGCGCTCGTAGCCGGTCAATAAAAAAGCCGAGGCAAAACCATAGACCAGCCGCGAAATCGTGTCGCATTCCTGGCGTCCACTAGGCAGCTTCGCGCCGGTTACTCCCAGATTGGTCCGGTACACGGAATAATCGATGGGACCGTCGCCGAATTCGGAAGAAAGATAAAAATCCGCCAACTGGCGAATCTGGTGGATCCACCAGTCCTGTTTTTCAAAGAGATATTCATTCTCGGTCCGGCCCAGGAAAACGATATGTTTTGCATCGAACGGGTGATCGTTGCCGGCGCCATCCGGGTAGAAGACGCCATAGGCGAATAAAAACCGCCCCGGAACCAGCATCCCTCGCAGGGTTCCGCTGGCGTCATGGAACGCCTCGCCCAAGTTGCGGACCAATTCCGCGTAGCAATTGACGGCGATATGGACCGTGAATTCGCGACCATCGGAAGTTTTCAGGCCAAAGCTATCGCTCGCCTTATCGTAGCCGGTGACATAGCCGGCGATCAGATCGGAAAAGGTGAAATCGATTTTATTCATGGCGGGGACTCTCCAACGTGGGTAGCTACAAGATCGGGGTCTGGCACGGGGGGCTCAGCCGACCTTTTCGATTTCGCTCAGGAAAAGGTCCATGAAACGGTCGGTAACGGCTGGATGCTTGCCGGAAATCAGGTTGCCGTCGATCACGATGTCGGTGGTCTGATCGCCGTCGTAAACCACCTCGCCACCGGCGTTTTCCACGTCACAGATGATGTTGTGGGCGCAGGTGACCTTGCGGCCTTTCAGCAATGTGGAATCGGCGCAGAACAGCCAAAGGCTGTGACAGATGGTGCCGATCTTGAGATTGGGCGTGGCGACCGCCTCGCGTAGAAACACCACGGCCGGCGCCATATTGGGCTGGCCCTTGCGGGGATTGGCTTGGTAGCGCAGGCGATCCGTGGCATAGGCGCCGATCAACAAGATGCCTTTGAAATCGGCAGGTTTCACGTCATCGAGTTCGGTACTGACGATAACGTGTTCCTCGACATAACCCTCGTCGGGGTTCGCGCCAAAGGTCAACTCCGCATTGCCCCACAGATGGGAGAGATAAACGACCTGATATCCCCGTTCGGGAAAGAATGCATTGAATTTACGAAATTCGGTCTGATCGAAATGATCTTCGATCAGCACGCCAATTTTGCCTTTTGTTGGCTCGCCGATGATGCCTCTGACGGGTGCTTGGGTCATAGCGTGTTCTCTACGAGTTTCGATGGATTTTTCAGCCGCGACTTCGGGCAACAACCGGGGCTTTCACCCGCTTACAATGGGCTGAAACGCCGAACGCGTTTCTGGAATCGCCCGCTTTGGTGGCCATCCGTGCGGCACAGCTTCGGGTTATCGAGAAAAAATCATTTCGAGATCAACACCGCAACGCTGCGTCCGCCGACTGGATATCGGTCACTATCGATCTTGGTTTCCTGGCCTAGAGTCGCGATATCCTTGGGCGTCGCCAAGCCAGTATCCACAGCGCGGTACCAGCGCCGGCCTTGCACCGGCGGGATGGCAAAACTCAAGGGTTCCCAATACATGTTCATCATGATGTGAATATCCGCTTCGCCGCCCATTCCCCCAGAGGTAGCCGCCAAAGCGCGAGTATTGGGATCGTCCCAGTTCGGCGCACCAAGCTCGCAGCCATGCCAAGTCAGATCAGCCAAACCCCGTTCGTTGATTTCTCCAGTGAAATAGCGGGAACGGTGCACTGTGGCATGGCGCAAACGGAAGGCAATCAGTTCTTTCCAGAACCGGAATAAATCCGGGTGCTTGTCAACCAGAGTCCAATCGAACCAACTGATTTCATTGTCCTGGCAATAGGCATTGTTGTTGCCTTTCTGGGTTCGTCGCACTTCATCGCCCATGACCATCATCGGCACACCTTGGGACAGCATCAGGATGGTCGCGAAGTTTTTGATTTGCCGAGTTCGCAGGGCTTCGATTCCGGCGTCGTCCGTTTCTCCCTCAACTCCGCAATTCCAGCTCAGATTCTCATTAATGCCATCACCGTTGTGCTCGCCGTTCGCCCAATTATGCTTGTCGTTGTAGGACACGAGATCGTTCAGGGTGAAGCCGTCGTGGGCGACGAGGAAATTCACGCTGTTGACCGGCAAATGCCCGCGCCATTGATACAAGTCGGCACTGCCCGATAGACGAGAGGCGACGGCACCGATGATTCCCGCATCCCCCTTGACGAAGCGGCGGATATCATCGCGGTAGCGGCCATTCCATTCACCCCAGCGGTAGCCGGGAAAATGACCAATCTGATATAGACCGGCCGCATCCCAAGCTTCGGCGATGACCTTGGCATCGATCAGTTCGTCGTTCAATTCGATGTCCCATAGCACCGGCGGATATTGCATTGGCGCCCCATCTTCGCCGCGCGACAGCACAGATGCTTCATCGAAGCGGAAGCCGTCGACATGCATCTCCTTGACCCAATACTTTAAGCAATCGACAATGAATTTCTCGCCGATGGGATGGTTGCAGTTGAAAGTGTTACCGCAACCGGTGTAATCGTAGTAATAGCGCCGATCCAGAGGAGAGAGGTAGTAGTAGTTGCTGTTATCGATGCCCTTGAAGGAAAACACCGGCCCCTGGTGATTGCCTTCGTCGGTGTGGTTGAACACCACATCGAGTATGACTTCGATGCCGGCTTTATGGAGCGCTTTGACCATATCGCGAAATTCCCGCACATGGTTTCCAGCTTCCGGATCGACACAATAGCTTGGATGTGGGGCGAAATAGCTCATGGTGCTATAGCCCCAGTAATTGGTCAGCCGCTGACCTTCGAAATCCCTGGCTTCGGTATCGTCGAACTCGAAAACTGGCAACAGCTCGACTGCCGTAACGCCGAGTTCTTTGAGATAAGGTATTTTTTCGATGACCGCCGCGAAGGTACCAGGCTGCTTGACGCCAGCGCTCGGTGAGCGGGTAAAACCGCCAACGTGCAGTTCGTAAACCACTGTTTCGTTGAGTGGACGCTTGAGCGGTTGATCACCTTCCCAGTCGTAATCGCTGGGATCGATAACCACGCTGCGCAACGAAGTGGCGAGATTGTTATCCGGCAGACAGGCATCGCCACGCCGCCAAAGCGTTTTGTTGTTGCCTTTCGAGTAAGGTTCAATTAGCACCTTCTCTCGATCAAAACGATGCCCAGCCCCCGGATCGTTCGGACCATCGACACGTATAGCATAATGAATGCCAGCCTTGGCATTTCGGATCAACGCGTGCCAGAAATGAAATGTCTTGTTGATCGTTGGATCGAACGATACGGTTTGGAAGGGATGGATGTCGTCGCAGCCGTCGAACAACAGTAATTCGATACCGGTAGCGTGTTCGGAAAACACGGAGAAGTTGATGCCATCGGCTGTGACAGTAGCCCCGAGGGGATGGGGCGATCCTGGCTCGACCACGAAGGGTTTTTTGGCAAGTTCTCTGACTGGTTTTACCATTTGGATATATCCTCCTCATTCACCATCTGAACCAAGATTCAGTAACTTGGAGAAACAATGCCGATAGAAGTAATAAGTATTCTCAATCGTTTCTCGCATCCAGAATAGTTCGCAATTTCGGGTTTTGCTCGAAATCGTGATTCTGGATAAAAAACTTTCATTTCATAGCCTGCAAAATCCTGACAAGAGTTGAAACAGGGGCGTCCCTGTGAACGTGGATTCCTTCCGCTTACCTATGCCGAAATCGACAAAAAAAAACCGCCAGCGAATCCGGCTGGCGGTCAAAGTACAGGATATTGAGCTTAAAACACGCTTCGCTGTAGAACCAGCTCAAGCAGACATTAGTAAACGGCAATCAGGCTCCAGGGTAAATCAGGACGATTGACAACCTAATCAGGGTTTTTACCTATGCGCGGGCCCAAACCTCTCGATCGCGCGCACGAAAATCGTTCCCTGGCAGACCGGGCAGGGTTCGATAAGCGCTGGAGCGTGAGAAACGACCAATTTGCCACACTCTCCACACTGCAAGGTTCCTGGTCCGGTGATCTCGCCGCTGCGATATACCTCCGTCTCCGCCCCGGCTGGCACCTCGAACGCCAACAGCTCCAAGCGTGACCGATCCACGCCACTCTGAAAATAATCCAGCAGCCGGTCCTCGATCAGTTTTAGATCGAATCGCATCCAAGCCCGCAGATCGCGGCCGGTAGAGGTTAGATACTGGCTGGCGTCCTCAATGTCCCGCTTGAGATACCCGCCGATCAAACGGGCTTCCTCGCGGGTCAATTCGTCCAACTCGACAGCTTTTTCAGCCGCGTGCTCGATGCTGGCGCTCACATCGAGTTCTTCTAGCAGAAGCTTGACTCGCTCCATCATTCTGCCATACGCCCGAGCGAGTCGATTGTCATGCTTGGGTTCGGTCATCGGGAAGTCTCCTGAGGGCGGGTCGGGGTATCGATACGAAAGAAAGGCGCGTTCACTGGCTCATTTTAACGGTGATCGTGGTGATCGGCTTAGTCAGGACCGGAAAATTAGGTATGCTTAACGCCCATTCAAGTCCGGCCAAGGTTTTGGCCCTGGCATAACCCTGACAGAACGGCGCTCGTGCCGTGACACTATGGCGTGGCCCTTGAAAACCCGAGATATACCCAACCTCATCACCAGCCTGCGAATCCTGCTCGTACCCCCTTTTTTATGGCTGCTGCTACAGGAACGGTATGGAGCGGCGTTGCTGCTGTTCACGGTTGCCGGGGTTTCCGATGCGCTGGATGGTTTCCTGGCCAAGCATTATGGTTGGACTAGCGAATTGGGCGGTCTGCTCGACCCGCTTGCCGACAAACTGCTATTGATCGGTGCGATCTTGGCGCTCGGTTGGTTGCGCGAGCTACCGGTGTGGTTAGTCGCGTTGGTGATCTTGCGCGATGTTGTCATCGTCACTGGGGCGGTCGGTTATCATCTGATGGTCGAACGGGTCCGGGCCAACCCGCTGTTGATCAGCAAGTTGAACACACTGATGCAGTTGACGATGGTCTTCGTTGTGATCGTCCACTACGGAATGATGACCTTGCCATCCTGGCTGCTGACGGGATGGATCTATGTGACCGCTTTGACGACCGTCTGGAGCGGGGCTGCTTATGTGTGGCAATGGGGCCAGCGGGCCTGGAGTACGGCGCGGGTCAGGTCCGATTCCAGCCAGCGATGAGGAATGCCAACCTTCAGCTCTTTAGCAATTCGCAGGATATCCGGTAGGCTTCGGCTAGCGCGGTCATGTAGGCGTCATTGATTTGACCGGGCTCCAGACCCAGGGTGTCCAGCGATTCCCAATCGCAGCGCTCGTAGGCCAGCGTGCTGGCGAGGATCCGCCCTAGCAGTCCCTTGTGTTGGAGCAGCGCCTCGTTGATCTCTTCGTCCAAGGGCAGCGAGGCTAGGATTTGCTCCATCGGTGCCTGGGTCATGGCATCCAGCACCGAGAGCAACCCAACGGTGTAACCGCTTTCGGTTTGCTTGATCCCCACGGCATGGGCTAGCAATTCGCACATCTTGGCCCTTTCCAGGGCGAGGGTGATGAGATCGCTACGGTGATGGTCGATGCTGGCCAGCGAGATCAGGGTAGCCCAGGATCGCACATTTCGGGTGCCCAGCAGAATAATGGCGCGCTGGATCGAGTCGATGCGACGGGGCAAATTGAAATAGGCGGAATTGATGTAGCGCAGCAGCTTGTAACTCAGCGAAACATCCTGCTTGATCAGCGCCTCGATGGCTTCGAGATCGACATCCGGTTGGTATAGTTTACTGACCAGTTGCAAGATAGCCAACTGGTTGGCTTGCACGCCCTGAAATTTGAGTACCTTGGGCTGGGAAAAGTAGTAACCTTGGAAAAAGTCGAATTTCAGAGTCCGGCAAAGCGCCTGAACTTCCTCGGTTTCGATGCACTCCGCCATCAGGGCGATCCGACGCTGGCGTAACAAAGGCACTACGCGTCGAATCTCTTCTTCCGGCGTCACGAGCATGTCGATCTTGACATAGTCGGCAATTTCCAGCAGCGCCTGATAGGCTTCATTATCTCGGTAATCATCGAGGACGAAATGATAGCCTTTTTTGCGAAATTGGCGCAGGGATTGCAAAAGTTGCTCATCCACTACGATGTTGCCCGTGACCTCGAATACCAGTTGCGGCAGGGCGAACATTTCAAGATAGCCACCGACCACGAAATCGCGGGCGATATTGATAAACGCCTTGTGCGGACCAACGACCTGATCGAGACCCACCTCGGTGACCGTGTTCAACACGACTTGCGAGGTCGCAATCTCGGCATCGAGGAACTCGGCCGATTTTGCCCCGGCATGTCGGTAGAACAGCTCGTAGCCTTCCACCTCGAGATTTCGATTATAGATCGGCTGGCGAGCGAAGTAGATTTCCGTCATGTAGCGTACCTCCATTAGAACGGCGCCTGTTCCGTAAATTGTACTGGAAAGCGGACCAAAACTCCGACGCAGCAAGAATCGCCGGCCCGCTGGCCCGAAATTAGTGCCGAAATTCGCCGATCCTGAGGCTGCCCAGATGAGCGGGCGGGCGGCCAATTCTTTTGGGAAAATGCCATGGCACGGACAGCTCCAGCTTGACGTAGGGCCATGTTTTCCCGTAGACCGTTTTATGATCGACCATCAAGATTTAATGACCCCATGCTCCGCAAGTCCCGAACGCGTTTTTGGCTCATTCTGGGGGCTCTGCTCTTCGGCGTGCTGTATCTGCTGGCACCGGTGCTGACGCCCTTTCTGATCGCAACCCTACTGGCTTATCTGGGAGACCCTCTGATCGACCGGCTGGAGGCGCGCAACATCTCGCGCTCCTGGGCGGTGGCAATGGTGTTCGGCGCGCTGTTGCTAGGGCTGCTGTTACTAATGTTGCTACTGATTCCCTTGTCGGCCTATCAATTCAAAGGGCTGATGCAGCGACTGCCTGCTTATATCGACTGGTTTCAATCCGATATCCTGCCCTGGTTGCGCGATACGCTAGGCGCAGATCCCGAACTGTTCAATCTGAGCCATCTGCGCACCCAACTCATCGCTTACGCCCAGGAGATCGGCGATCTGGCCGGTGGCTTGCTGGAATCGTTTCGAGCTTCTTCCACCGTAGTGTTTGACTGGCTGGCTAATCTGGTGTTGGTGCCAGTGGTCACGTTCTATCTACTGCGCGACTGGGATTTGCTGGTCATCAAGGTTCGCGACTTGCTGCCACGGCGGATCGAACCGACTGTCAACAAACTCGCACGGGAATCGGACGAGGTGATCGGCGCGTTTCTGCGCGGCCAGTTTATCGTCATGGGAGCGTTAGGCATTCTCTATTCGGTGGGATTGTCGATCATTGGCCTGGAATTCTCGCTGCTGATCGGCTTGATGGCGGGTCTGGTCAGTTTTGTTCCCTACCTGGGTCTGATTGTCGGCATCGTTGCCGCCAGCATCGCCGCTATCCTGCAGTTTCACAGCTTCTTGAGCATTGTGCCGGTGCTGATCGTGTTTGGCATCGGCCAAGTCATCAGTGATGTGTTTCTGACTCCAAAGCTGATCGGCGACCGCATCGGCCTGCATCCGGTGGCAGTGTTGTTCGCAGTACTGGCCGGAGGCCACCTGTTCGGCTTCTTCGGCATCCTGCTGGCCCTGCCAGCGGCGGCGGTTATTGCGGTCGTGCTGCGCCATGCGCGTGCCGAGTACCTGCAGAGCATCTTCTACCAGCAATGACGCCATGTGGATTTCGCTTCGCGCCTATACGCGATACAGGTCGCTGTCGTCTAGCACCCGAAAACCCTGCGCGGTCACCAGACGGGCGGTCTCCACCGGATCGGCGACTTCCATGCACCAGACCGCCCAATGTCGGGGCTCGACGACGAACCCGTAGGCATCCAGGACATTGATCTGGTTCTCAGCGAGGATTTCCAACAACCCGTGCAAGCCACCCGGCTGATCCTCGATGGCAGTTGCCAGAATTGGTTTGAGCGCGGCGGCGAAACCGTGATCGGTCAGCACCGATCGTGCCGCGTGCGGGTCGCTGACCAAGAGTTTCACGACTCCGTAATCCCGATGATCAGCGATGGTCATCGCCCGAATGTCGATCCCGCGCTCGCGTAGAAGGGCGGTGATGGCATTCAATCGCCCCGGTTTGTTCTCGATGAAGACACTCACTTGCTCCGCCATGCCCGTACCTCCCGCTTGCTCAGAATGCAGGCCGCAAATCCACCACTCGTTTGGCTTTGCCCTCGGACACCGGCAGGCTACCAGGTTCGTGCAGTTCGACGACAGGCTTGACCAAAATCACAGAGCGTAACAGTTCACCGATTCGTTCCCGCAGATCATCCAGAGTATCCGGATCGCCGGTGAACAGCTTGGCGCGAATCTCGGCTTTGACCACCAGCCGATCGAGCGAGCCGCGCTTGTCAAGTTGAATCAGATAATTGGTTCCAACTTCAGGCGTTTTCATGAGCACGTCCTCGATTTGGGAGGGGAAGACATTGACGCCATTGATGATGAGCATGTCATCACTGCGCCCCTTGATCCGCGCCAGCCGGCGATGGGTGCGGCCACAGGGACAGTTGCCGCTGATCAGGTGCGATAGATCGCGAGTACGGTAGCGTAACAGCGGCGTCGCCTGTCGTTGTAGGGTGGTCATCACGATTTCACCGGTCTCGCCTTCGGGAAGTGCTTGCAGGGTTCGAGGGTCGATGACTTCAAGGATGAAAGCGTCTTCCCAAAGATGGAGCCCTGTTTTGTAGACACACTCGAAAGCCACGCCGGGACCGTTCATTTCGCTCAGGCCGTAGGAGTTGTAGGCGTCGATCTCCAACAATTCCTCGATCTTGCGACGGGTTTGTTCCGAGTGCGGCTCGGCACCGATAAACGCTTTGCGCAAAGCGAGTTGGCCACGGTCGATGCCTTCTCCTGCCAGTGACGCCTGCAGATGCAGCAGATAGCTGGGCGTGGCGTGTACCACGGTGGTTTGGAAATGCCGCATGAGCTGGAGCTGACGGTTGGTGTTGCCGGAACTAGCCGGAATCACCAGCATCCCGACGCGTTCGGCTCCGTAATGCAGGCCAAGCCCACCGGTGAATAACCCGTAGCTGGTCATGTTCTGGAACACGTCATGGGCCGTGGCGCCCGTGGCGACGATGCAGCGTGCGACCAGCTCGGTCCAATGGTCGATGTCGTGCCGTGAATGGTAAATCACGGTTGGCATGCCGGTGGTGCCGCTGGAGGTGTGCAAGCGTATGGCTCGTTCCAGATCGAGCGCCAGCAAACCCCGCGGATAAGCCCTGCGTAAATCGTCCTTGGTGGTGTAAGGCAGCTTCCGCAAGTCCCGCAGACTACCGATGTCCTCGGGATGCTTCAGGCCGATCTCGTGCAGCCGGCTTTGATAAAAGGGCGTCTTCAACGCCCAAGCCACCGTCTCGCGCAGCTTGGCGAGCTGAAGCCGTTCCAACGCCTCCCGCTCCATGAATTCAATCGCCGGGCTCCAAACCGGTACGCTCATGTCAGCACCTTTGCTGTTGTTCTATTTCTGACTCCATTGGGGGATGCCTCTCGAAACCGAACCGATGTGCCCGGTTCCGAGCGACGCTGTGGGTGTGGCCCGAAATGGTAGCATGGTCGTTTGTTCGACCCTACGATACCCCCTGAGAATGCGTATGCTCCGACGCCTGTTATCTTCGATCCTGCTTTTCGCGCTACCGATGAGCGCGTGCACGTCCCATCAGTTCGAGGCGATTTCTCTTTCGCTGAACGATCAAATCGGTGTCGGCGATACTTTCCAGGGGATCCGCTGGCTCGGTGCCCTGCGGTTTAACGAACCTGAGATCGATGGCTTGCCGCTGTGCGGCCTGTCCGGCTTGGCCTGGGATGAAGACGCGGGATTGCTGTACGCTCTTTCCGATCAGGGGAATCTGTTCCATTTCAGTCCAGTCTTCGACGAGCGGGGTTATCTGGTCGGTGCGCGAGCGGTAGCGGGCTATCCCTTGCGCGATGCTTCCGGCAAGCCGCTGCGGTCGCCATTCAGCGATTCCGAAGGTCTGGCTATCCGCCCAAGCAAAACCGGTACCAAGGGTGGTACCGAGCTACTTGTTTCGTTCGAGGCGAGGCCACGCGTGGTTCGGTACGACGCCACCGGCCGGTGGCGGGGCGACATTCCATTGCCTGCCGTGCTGCGCAACCGCCACAACTATCGCAACGGTAACGAAGCGTTGGAGGCGGTGACCTTCCATCCACGTTGGGGCATTTTGACCGGTTCCGAAACTTCATTACGCAACGACCCGCCCGGTTTGATCCGCATCTTCGCGACCACCCGGCGTTTCTGGCTCTACCCACTCGGCGACGCGCCCGGCAGCGCGTTGGTGGCGATGGAAATGTTGCCGGACGGGACGTTGCTGACTTTGGAGCGCGCTTTCGTCTCGCCCTTGCGGCCTTTTGCCATTAGTCTGCGTCGGACCGAACTGCCGACATCGGATAAAACGGCGCTGTTGCGGGTGAAAAACGTAGCGGTTTTCAACAGCGACCAGGGGTGGCTGCTGGACAACTTCGAGGGTTTGACCCGTCATCGAGCCCAGCGCTTCTTCATGATTAGCGACGATAACTGCAATGGTCTGCAAACAACCTTGCTGGTTTACTTCGAGTTGTTGCCTTTCAATTCTTCCCGCGCTTCGGACTGAGAGGCGATATTTGCAACGGGTGCCAGCGATCGAATCTGGCGGTCGAGGCGGTGATTGCTGCGGATTCTCACCCAACTACGTTGCCGTGGGGCGTACGATGGCGCCAGACGCCGTCATTTGTTTGAAATGCTGGAGCAAAGACCCAAATCGGTTGACAGGGATATTGATAAGCTTCAGTATGCTGCGCTCAAACCAATTTCGTTGATTGGCGATCAACCCGATTACGATCTGTTAAATCGAAGCGTTCTTGCGGGTTTGTCCCTCTGCATCCACGATTGCAAACCGATGCGCGCAAGGCAGGGTGGCTTCGGCGAAACATTCCACTATCAAGAGGTTATCCGGAGGTTATTTCGATGGAAGAGGTGGTCATCGTCGCTGCCGCCAGGACAGCGATCGGCAATTTCATGGGTTCCTTGTCAGCCATTCCAGCGAACACTCTAGGTGCTAAGGTCATCGGCGCCTTGCTCGAGAAAACCGGCGCCAAGCCGGAACAGATCGACGAAGTCATTCTGGGGCAGGTTCTCACCGCCGGGACCGGCCAGAATCCCGCGCGAACCGCTGCCTTGAATGCTGGCCTGCCTATCGAGGTGGCGTGCCTGAGCATCAACAAGGTCTGCGGCAGTGGGCTCAAGGCCGTGCATCTGGCCTATCAATCCATTCGCGACGGCGACAATCGCATCGTGATCGCCGGCGGTCAGGAAAACATGAGCTTATCCCCGCACTTATTGCTGGGATCGCGGCGCGGTACCACCATGGGCGATGGCCGGCTGACGGATTCGATGCTAAGCGAAGGGCTGCATTGCGCCATCAATCACTACCACATGGGTATCACTGCCGAGAATATCGCCACTCAGTGGGCCATTCCCCGCGAGGAACAAGACGCATTCGCCGCCGCTTCGCAGGAAAAGGCGCTGGCCGCTATCGGCGCTGGCCGATTCAAGGACGAGATCGTGCCGATCAAGATCCCTCAGCGCAAGGGCGATCCGCTCGTGTTCGATACCGACGAGTTTCCACGGCCAGGTACTACCGCTTCGAGCTTGGCCAAGCTGCGGCCGGCATTCAAACAAGACGGTAGCATCACTGCCGGCAACGCCTCGGGCATCAACGACGGGGCCGCTGCGGTTTTGGTCATGGCCGCGAGTGCGGCTCGCGACCTCGGCCTCAAGCCCTTGGCCCGTATCGCCGCTTACGCCAAGGCCGGCGTCGATCCGAAAATCATGGGGACTGGCCCGATTCCCGCCTCCCGTGCCTGTTTGAAGAAAGCCGGCTGGACTGTGGACCAACTCGATCTGATCGAATCCAACGAGGCTTTTGCCGCTCAGGCGATCTCCGTCAACCGAGAGATGGGCTGGGACACCAGCAAAGTGAATGTCAACGGCGGCGCCATAGCATTGGGCCATCCGATCGGCGCCTCTGGCTGCCGTATCTTGGTTACCCTGCTACACGAAATGGTTCGTCGTGACGCCAAGAAGGGTCTTGCGACCCTGTGCATCGGCGGCGGTCAGGGTGTTGCGCTGGCCGTCGAACGCAGTTGATCCATAAACCTAAAAAAGAGGAGAGTTTGATGTCTCGAGTTGCAGTTGTTACTGGTGGTCTCGGTGGTCTGGGCACGGCTATGTGCAAAGCGTTGGCTGAAGCGGGCCGGAAGCCTGTCGCGGTCGATTACAACGGCCTCAAGCCGGAAGCCGTGGACAAGTGGAAGGCTGACCGCAAGGCGGAAGGTCTGGATATCCCGGTTTATCTTGCGGACGTAACCAGCTTCGAATCCTGCGCCGAAGTATGCAAAAAGATCGAAGCGGAAGTCGGCGCGATCGAAATCATGGTCAACAACGCCGGCATTACCCGCGACGCCATGTTCCACAGAATGACGCCCGAACAGTGGGATCAGGTCATCAAGACCAACCTGTACAGCGTCTTCAACATGAGCAAGCAGGTTTACGAAGGCATGACCTCGCGCGGTTGGGGCCGCATCGTGAACATCGCCTCGGTGAATGGTCTCCGGGGCCAAGCTGGCCAAACCAACTACTCCGCCACCAAATCGGGTATCTACGGTTTCAACAAGGCGCTGGCGCAAGAATGCGTTAAGAAAGGCGTGACCGTTAACTCGATTTCACCGGGCTACATCGGCACCGAAATGGTGCGGGCTATCAAGCCGGACGTATTGGAGAAAGTGGTTGCCGGTATCCCGGTGGGTCGCTTGGGCGAGCCTTCCGAAATCGCGCGTACCGTCGTTTTCCTGACCTCCGATGACGCCGGTTACATCACGGGCGAAGATATCACGGTTAACGGTGGTCTTTACTACCACACCTAAATGTTTGATTCGCGCGGCGCTACCTGACCCGGTGGCGCCGCCGTTTTTCCAGATTTATCATGAGCGAACCGCGCATCATCAAGAAGTACCCCAATCGCCGGCTCTACGATACGGCTGTCAGCAGTTACATTACCTTGGAGAATGTCAAGCAATTAGTGCTGGACCGGGCCGATTTCAACGTCATCGATGCCAGGACCAACACCGACATTACCCGTGGGATTCTGCTACAGATCATCAGCGAACAAGAGGAACAGGGCAATCCGATTTTTACCACGGAAGTGCTTGCCCATATCATCCGTTTCTACGGAGACACGCTGCAAGGCATGATGGGTAATTATCTGGAGAAAAGTCTCCAGGCATTCGTGGACCAGCAACACCTGCTGCGGGAACAGATGCGCACCCTCATCGGCAAGAACCCCCTATCGATGATGACAGAATTGGTGGAACACAATCTCTCGCTGTGGAAGAGCGTCAACGAGCGATTGCAACAGTACGTGCCGCCGTCTGCGGGGGATCCACCCCTTTCCTCTCAGCCAGCCGCCTCGGCCGACAATCTCCACCCAGCCGCCGAGCAGGAAAGGTCCGGCGGGGACCGAAAAAGCAAGAAAGCAAAAGGCTGAGGTCGATCTCACCCCGGCCGCCCGATTCCGGAGGGTCGCTCGAACCTTCGAGCGTCGCCCCGAGCCGGAACCAGCGGCCATTAGCGTGCCAGTAACCAGGCAGCGATCGCCGATGGTACCTCGCGCTGGGCGCGGGAACTGACGTAGATCCCGATGTGACCGCCCCGAAAGGACAGCTCCGAGTAATCCTGGCTGCCGCCGTGGACGGCCAATGCCTTGGAAGCAGCGGGCGGTACCAGGTGATCCTGGGTGGCGTAAACGTTTAGCACCGGCATGACGATATCGCGCAGATCCACCCGCCGCTCTCCGATCATCACCTCGCCCTTAACCAACTTATTCTGTTGGAAGAAATCCTTGGCGAACTGACGAAAGGCTTCGCCTGCTTGATCCGGACTATCGAAAATCCATTTCTCCATCCTTAGAAAATTCCTCAAAGCTTCGGCATCGTCGAGGATATCCACCAGATCCACGTATTTTTGGCCCGCCAGCCGGAACGGGCTGAGAGACAAAAAGGCGAAATTCAGTAACCCGCCTGGAAGATTGCCGAAGGTATCGACCAGTAAATCCACGTTCACATGCCGGATCAAATGCGTCAGCAAATTGTCCGGCGTGTGAAAGTCCACAGGCGTCACCATGGTCACCAGATTGCGAACTTTGTCGGGATAAAGCGACGCGAAACAGAGGCTCAGCGCGCCGCCTTGGCAAACGCCCAGCAAATTGACCGAATCCTGTCGATAGCGGTCGCGCAGATAATCGATGCAATGGCCGATATAGCGATGGATGTAATCCCCTAGCGTCAGGGTTCGGTCGCCAGCGTCTGGATATCCCCAGTCGATCAGGTAAACGTCGATGCCGGCATCCAGCAGGCCACGGATCATCGAGCGATCTTCTTGCAAGTCCATCATGTAGGGCCGGTTGACCAGCGCGTAGACGATCAATAACGGTATGGAGTGTGGCTCCGCCACGCGCGGTTGATATCGGTACAAAACAAGTTTGTCTTCCTGGTAAACCGGATCGCGCGGCGATGCGCCTGTCCCAATTTCACCGATGTTTCTCAGCGTTTCCATGCCTTCGGTGATTCGGGTGCTATAACCTCGCAGCTCTTCAGCGATCCGTTCGGGTGTCAGGCCAATCATGGGACGATTGCTCCCTTTGGATAACAGCGCAACAGCGAGTTGAACAAGCGGCCACTGAACTCGCTGTACTCGATACTGCGCAGCATTCGGCCATAGGTTTGCTCGTTGCAATCCACCCACAGGTTATACAACTCCCGCAGGCTGTCGATTACCTTGCCGGTGGTTGCGCGCTCGCTCAAGCGTTGTTCCATCAGATCCAGCGCGGCCCCGGCGGATTGCCGCAGCAGGCCGAGATACTGGGTTTGTACTTCACGATGGGCGAGCCAAGCGTCCGTCTCTTCGCCCGGCAGGCCGACCCCCTTTAGGGAGGTGACGGTTTGTTGCCAGATGTCCAGTGTCTGAGTCCAAAGCTGGGCTAATTCGGGATTGACGTTTGGGTTATCGGCGGATTCGACGATAGCCGCTTTGAACCGATCAAAATTTTGGCGTAGCACGGTACCCCAGTCGGTCTCGTTTTGGGCGGTATCGTGAATTTGCTCGGAAAGCTTAGACATCTGCTCGCCAAACGCCACATAACCGCGCATCTGTTCGAGCAGGAACTCGGCGCTGATGGGGTTCGGAGTAGCGGTATCGGTTTTATCGGCCATGGGGACGGATCTACCGTTAAGAGTGATGGGCGTCGGTCAATCCAGTATAGTCAGGTCGTGGGCCGTTTGCGTGGGAAATACAGGAGGGTGACGGCATCGTTCACGGCGGGCTCTCCTTGGGAACCCGCAGATTTTGCGCGACAGCTTCAGCCCTGAATTGCTTGAGGCGAGCTCGTAGTCGAGCTTCCTCGTTCGGGGACAGTCCGGTGTTCCGCAGTCCAAGCTCTAACTGTTCGATGGCCGGCAATAGCTCGCCGTTCAGATAGTGATATTCAGCCATGGTGGCATGGCTCGCCGCCATGTCGCCGGACCGTTGGCTCGCCTGTGCGTAGGTCGCGTACAACAGGGAATCATTGGGGTGGCGGTTCAAATGTGGTTGCAGCAACCGTGTCGCTCGTTTCGGATCGCCTTGCGTGGCCAGGGCGCGCCCGTAGTGCATCGCCAGGACGAAATCATCTGGATAAAGCTGTCGAGCTTCCTCGAATTGTCGCCAAGCCTGCTCCCGGTCTCCCTTGGCTAGCGTGATTTCGGCGGCCTCGATGCGAAACGCTAACCGGTCGGGATCGCTCTTTTGCAGACGTCCGATCTGTTGTTGGGCCTCGTCATAGCGACCGGCCTGTCGGAGGGCGAGGGCATAGGCGTAGCGCGTGGCCATTTCATTTGCGCCCCCTTCCTTGGTCAACCGAGTTTCAAACTCCCGAATCAGCGTGTGAACGTCGTCGGTCGCTAACACCCGCGCCCGCGCCTTGGCAAGATCGTAGGCTTTCCGGTCGCGGGGTGCGGTTCGCCGGACCGACGGAATTTCGAGCCGATTCTGGGCATCGGCCACACGGCTTTCTGGCCGCGGGTGGGTCAAGAGCATTTCGGGAATCTGGTCGTTCGAACTAGCCGACAGGCGCTCCAGCTTGGTGAAAAAATCGCTCATTCCCCGAGGATCGAAACTGGCCTTGGCCATGAGTCGCATACCGATCCGGTCGGCTTCCTGTTCGTTAGCGCGCGTGAAGCTGATTTGGTGCTGGGCATTAGCTGCCATCGTCCCCACCATCGCCGCTTGTCCACCTTGCTTGCTGGCCGCTGCCAAGGCGGCTGACGCGATCATGGCTGCCGCCAGAGGCAACGCCAGACGCCTGGAATCGGCGACGGCACGCACGATATGTCGTTGCGAAACGTGGGCAATTTCATGGGCGATGACCCCAGCCAGCTCATCTTCCCGATCCGTCGCCAGCAACAAGCCAGCGTTGACTCCGATAAAATTGTGGGGCAGGGCGAATGCGTTGATACTGTTGTCCCGCACCAGAAAAAACGTGAAAGGAACACCATTCTGGTCGGCGTAGGTGACGATGCTCTGACCAATGGAATCGAGATAGGCACTCAATTGCACATCGTCCAACACCATGTCGCGTTCCCGCAACTTCTTCATGATTTCCAGTCCCAGGCGCTGTTCTTCGTTGGAGCCGAAATACACTTGGGAAGGATCGCCGATGTCGGGCAAGTTAATGGATTGGGCGATTGACGGCGTGGTTGGAGTCAACCCGACGAGCAAACTCAAAACAACGGGAAACGCGCGTGTTAGCATTGGATTACCGCAAATAGGTCATGGCATTTTTCATGGGACTCGACACCGAGTCGGAGGTTCCAGGGTTTGCGCGGGTCGCGATGGATGTGCTTCAATCTTCCTCCAACCCAACGCACCTTTTTCCTCATCATGAGCGCTTTCGACGCTGAACTTGACACTTCCGGCCTAAGCTGTCCCCTGCCCATACTCAAGGCTAAAAAAGCCTTGGCAAGCTTGGGCGGCGGCCAACTCTTGCGAATCATCGCCACTGATCCCGAATCGGTGCGGGATTTTGCGGTGTTCAGCCAACAGATGGGCCACGCCCTGTTAGAGTCGCGCGAGGAAAACGGACGGTTCTACTTTCTGCTGCGCAAGCAGGAAGGCTGATCCGCTCATCGTTCAACCTCGCGACTCGACCTGAAAACTGTAGCCATGGCGTTTAAAAGCCAAGGATTCGTAAAAAGCGTGCGCATCCTCGCGCCGAAGGTTGGAAGAAAGCGCCAGCTTGTAGCAACCTGCCTCATGGCAAATCGCATCATCGCTTTTCCGATTCCACGTCTGCGCCAAGCCGGACTCACCGCCACATCTTCCACCACACCCGATCGGGCACCGGAATGCCCGAGATTGTCCATAATGAGCAAAGCCAGTGTGCCAACGAGTTGTCCATCGCACTCGGCTACATAAATCCGATAGTCGGGATAGTGCCGCATTCGCTCGAAGATCGATTCCGCCTGCTCTAGCGGCAACGCCACGTCATCCAGGCCGGATCGTACATAGAGTTCCAGAATGGCTCCCAGATCGCGCCTTTCGGCAGTTCGGATAGTGGGAACACAATCAAGGCATATCGTCACACGAATTTACTCACCCGCCACCGTCATTTGCTCCAGCAGCAGGGAACCACAGCGGATACCACCGCGTACGTCCATGTCGTTGCCGACTGCGACGATGCTTTTGAACATCTGGTCGAGGTTGCCGGCGATGGTAATTTCGTGAACCGGATATTGAGGTTCGCCATTTTCTACCCAAAATCCTGCCGCGCCGCGCGAATAATCGCCAGTCACTGGATTGATGCCATGACCGAGCAATTCAGTCACCCATAAACCAGTTCCCAATTGCTGCAACAGACCGGTGTGGTCGAGTGCGCCCGGTTCAACGATCAGGTTGTGGAGACCACCGGCGTTGCCGGTCGTTTCCATACCCAACCGGCGGGCGGAATAGCTATCCAGCACGTAGCCTTGCAGCACCCCGCTAGCGACCAAATCGCGATCGGTCGTGGTAACCCCCTCGCCATCGAACGGGGCACTGGCCAAGGCTTTGGGTAGATGTGGTCGTTCGCGAATGGTCACAGACTCCGGAAAGACTGCCGTGCCCAGTCGATTCAGCAGAAACGACGCCTTACGGTATAGTGCTCCACCGCGAATGGCTGCGGTGAAGTGACCGATCAAACCGCGGGCCAGTTCCGGTGCGAACAAGACCGGCACCTGTCGGGTCCCCAGCCGGCGACTGCCAAGCCGACGCAAGGCTCGCTGTGCGGCTTTTTGCCCGACCGCGACTGGCGTTTCCAGATCATGGTGGTCACGTCCCACTGTGTACCAGTGATTGCGCTGCATCCCACTGTCGTCCTGAGCGATCACCGAGCAGCTCATCGAGTGGCGAGTGGTCGGATATCCGCCGCAAAAACCGTGCGAGTTGCCGTAGGCCACCAATCCCGCATGAGCGGCAACGCTGCCACCTTCGGAATTGCGGATGCGCGGATCGCACGCCAACGCTGCCGCTTCGCACTCACGGGCTAGCACGATAGCCTCCTCGGCGGACAGCGACCAAGGATGGTAGAGATCGAGGTCCGGAATGTTCCGCGCCAAGCGCTCGGGATCGGCCAATCCCGCATGGGGATCGGCGGCGGTGTGACGAGCAATAGCGCAAGCGCTGTGCACGGTGTCGCGAATCGCCTCCGGCCGCCAGTCGGCGGTACTGGCCGAGCCGCGACTTTGGCCAATGTAGACCGTCACGCCCAGGCCTCGCTGGCGGTGATGTTCCAGCGTTTCAACTTCACCCAGGCGAACGGTGACAGACAGGGCGCTGCCGAAACTGACGGCCGCCTCGGCGGCCGTGGCGCCTTGGACGCGCGCCTCGGCGAGAATGTCATCGACCAGGGTTGCCAGTTGTTCCCGCGCGGGCAGCGGGGCCGTGGTAGCAGTAACGGATGTGGGCATCGTAAAAACCGGTGTCGGATTGGCTATGACGGAGCTGCGGTCGAAAATGGGATTGTCGGGTGACCGGTGGGGTTGCCAGTGGTCGCTATCCGACGACTTCTTTGCAATGAGACAAAAAGTCGGCAAAAGGATATCGTTTTACAAGCACTCTTTCGGTTGACGTGGTCCCGATTCGAACCAGGATATCAGGCTGCGACGGAGTTTTCTGAAACTCTCATACACGGGGTCGACCTGGATCTGAATTTTTTCAAGGATGGCGAGGTGTTGCAATGGTTGAATCGCAAATGATCAAACCCGCCTTGTCCCTTGAACCCCAGGTTGGCTGACCCCACTTTGGCAACCGGGTTGAGGGTGGGACGCGATGATTCCACCCCACTTGGAAAAGTCGTGTATCTTGGAAAGGTCGCGCATCGCATAGCAAATGGACATTGATAAATCACGTATTATCCGAATGTTAGCATGATCGGATAATGAAATATTGATCACAATCCTGTTGGAGATTGGAGCCTGATGGAATTTTTGAGCGAATACGGCATGTTTTTGGCGAAGGCTGCGACCCTCGTCGTGGCGGTGCTGGTGGTGGTCGGTGGCATTGTGGCGCTGGTGCGGCGAGGCGAGGGCCAACCGGAAATCCGGGGACGATTGGATATCCGTCATCTAAACGAGACCTACGATAGCATGGCTTTTGCGCTCAAGGCCGCAACGCTGCCGAAGAAAGCGTTCAAGCAGTTTCAGAAGGAACACAAGGCGCGGGAGAAACAGCACGAAAAGACTGAACGCCGCCGCGTGTTCGTGCTGAATTTTCACGGTGATATTCGGGCGGTAGCAGTGGCTTCCCTGCGTGAGGAAGTCACCGCAGTGCTAACTGCTGCTCAGCCGGAAGATGAGGTAATGGTCCGTTTGGAAAGCGCCGGTGGGTTGGTGCACGCTTATGGCTTGGCGGCGGCGCAATTGCTGCGAATTCGCGACCGCCGGGTGAAATTGACGGTGGCGGTGGACAAAGTGGCAGCCAGCGGCGGTTACATGATGGCCTGCGTGGCCGACCACATTTTGGCCGCACCGTTCGCCGTGGTCGGTTCGATCGGCGTGATCGCCCAGTTACCGAACTTCAACCGCCTACTCAAGAAGCACGATGTCGATTACGAACAGTTCATGGCGGGCGAATTCAAACGTACGGTGACGATTTTCGGCGAGAACACCGATCAGAGCCGGCGTAAGTTTCAGGAGGAAATCGAGGACACCCATGCCCTGTTTAAGGATTTCGTCAAAACCCATCGTCCCCGCGTCGATTTGGAACGCGTCGCGACCGGTGAACATTGGTATGGCACGCGGGCGCTAGAATGCCAGTTAGTAGATGAGCTGCGTACTAGCGACGATTATCTGCTGACCGTCAGCGCCGATGCCGATTTATACGAAGTCATCTATACCGGTAAAAAACCTTGGCTGGCACGGTTGCTTGCCCATACCGGGGAAACGTTTGGGCAGTTCCGGGGAATCTGAGTCAAGCGAGGACCTATACACTCAGCGGTGCGGGCATCACGAAGTGCCGAGCCACTCAGAAGGGAATATCGTCGTCGAAACCATCCGGTCCTGGCATGGGTGCCGCCGGAGAGCGAGGTGCCGCCGCCGGGTATTGTTGCGGTGGGGCAGAGGGCGGTTCTCCGCTTCCGCCCTCCGGCCCGAACGGCACGCTGCCACCGGAACCGCCGCGTCCACCTAGCATTTTCATCTCGTTGGCGATAATTTCGGTGGTGTAGCGATCCTGGCCGTTCTTGTCCTGCCACTTGCGGGTCTGCAAGCGTCCCTCCACGAAAACCGAAGAACCTTTCCGCAGATATTGGCCGACGACTTCCGCGTGGGGGCTGTAAAACACCACATTGTGCCACTCGGTGCGTTCCTGCTTCTCACCGGTGTTGCGATCCTTCCAGACCTCGTTGGTCGCGATGGTCACGTTAGCGACCGCCCGGCCACTGGGCATGTAGCGCACTTCCGGGTCTTTGCCCAAGTTACCGATTAGGATGACTTTATTGACACTGGCCATGATGAGTTTTGCTCCAGCAAATGAGATCGATGCCCGGCATCATGCCATAGATTTGTAGGCTGGCCGAGATTTGCCCGCCTAGCATCCGGTCGCCACGAGCTCCCGCAGCGCGATTTCGTCCAGAACGTGCCGATCCACCTTAAGATACGCCACGCCTTCGGCAGCGACGACCACCGCTTCCGCCACGCCTTGGACCTCGCTCAGTCGTGAGGCTAACAACTGCGCCTCCACTTCGTCGAGATCGCCCACATTGAGCAGATAGCTGCTCAAGTAGCGCGGATTCGCCATGTTCCAAGCCACCAGCAGCCATGCTATCGCGCCGAAGGTGGTGAAAGCGAACACGCCTTTTAAACCCAGTAGCCCGCGCAGCCAACCGCCTATCGCCCCACCCGCGAATGCTCCGAGAAATTGGCTGCTAGAGTAAATACCCATCGCCGTACCTTTGGCGTCGGGTGGCGCCATCTTGGCGATCAGGGACGGCAAGGTCGCTTCCAGAAGATTGAACGCGGAAAAGAACACCAACAGCAGTGCTGCTATTTCCAGCACTGTGTCGTGCAAGTTCAATAATCCAAATTCGGTCGCGGCCAGGGTCAGAATTGCCCCGACGAAAACCACTTTCAGCTGACGGTATTTCTCGGCCACGATGATAAGCGGGACCATCACTACTATTGAGAACAGTAGCGCCAGGAGATAAATCTCCCAGTGCTGATTGCTCGGCAGGCCGGCGTCGCGCAGAGCCAGCGGCACCGCGACGAACGTGGCGGTCAGCAATAGGTGCAGGGTGAAGATGCCGAAGTTTAGCCGCAACAACTGACCGTCCAGCAGCACGCGCCCGAACTGGGAAGCGACGGGTTCGGCGTCGCGGTGAACGCGGCTGGATACCGGGTCGGGTACCTGAAACCGCACCACGGCAATCCCGAGCAGGGCAAACAGACTGGTCAGCCAAAAAATACCGGGCACGCCAATCCAGCTGTTCAACACCGGCCCCAAAATCATCGAGCCAGCGAACGACAGGCCAATGGTGATGCCGATCATTGCCATGACCTTGATGCGATGTTCTTCACGGGTCAGATCAGCGGCCAGCGCCATCACTGCCGCCGATACCGCTCCGCCGCCTTGCAAGGCCCGACCCAAGATCACCCCATGAATCGAATCGGCCAGTGCCGCGACCATGCTACCGGCGGCGAAGATCAGTAAACCAATATAAATCATTCGCTTGCGCCCGTAATGATCGGACAGGAAGCCGAAGGGAATCTGAAACAGTGCTTGGCTGAAGCCGTAAATACCGATGGCCAAACCCGCCAGCGCTGGCGTGTTACCGCGCAGGTGTTCGGCGTACAGGGCGAACACCGGCAAGATCATGAACAAACCCAGCATCCGCAGCGAAAAGACACTTGCCAGCCAGAACGCCGCCCGGCGTTCGGTGGCAGTCATCTGCTCCGATGTGAAACCACCTACCTTCATTCCGCTCTAAGCCTCCGCGATCTTCGGATCAAGGCTGCTAATGGTACTATCCTCGTTGGTGACGCGTATAAATGATGTGAAGGATCAGCAAGGCGGCCAACAGGGTTGGTTTTCCACCAGATGCGGTGGTGGCGCAAAGATGCCGCTGCGATCCAAGATTGAACGGTCAATTCACTTGCTTAGGAACTGAGGTTCGAGATGATCGGCACAAGAGCAAGGTCAATCAGCGTGTAGTCACGACAAATTCGGGGCAATTTGCCTGAGATGTGCCATCGAATAAACCCGATAACGGCGAACGTTAAATGAATGGCGTTCTCGTATTTTTAATGGATGTTTATGCTTTTTGTGATATTTTCTGGCTTTGGAAACCGAATTTCCCAAGCTCGGAGAGACTATTGACAGAGTTGCAATATTTTTGTATCAAATAAGGGGGAAGTCTATTGTGTTATATCGGATAATTTGGAGGAGCATTGATATGTCGTCTAAAGTTATTCATTCAAACATATCTAAATTGATGGCTGTGCTGTCCGTTGTACTGCTCGTTTTTTTCGCTACTGGTTGCGAGAAGCAACCAGCGGAAGGCCCTGCTGAACAGGCTGGAAAAAAGATTGATCAAACCATGGAAAAGGCGGAACTCAAAACTCAACAAGCAGCAAGTGCTATAAAAGAAATGACGAAAGATGCAGCCGATGCGACGGGTAAAGCGGTAGGAGAAACTGGTCGTGCCATTGAAAAGACTGGTGAAGCGATACAGCAAAAATAAGCGAGGAAGATTGACTTGTTGCCAAAATCTAGTTGCACTCGTACTCATCTGTGGTGGATTGAGAGGTTGAAATTATGCATGATATAACAGCCTTGTTGATTTTTCTAGCAGTTGGTGCATTGGCTGGTTGGTTGGCAGGACAAATCATAAAAGGAGGTGGCTTTGGTATTGTGGGTAATATCATCGTCGGGGTGATTGGCTCCATTCTCGGCGGTGTTCTTTTTCAAGTGCTTGGAATAACTGCATTTGGCTTGCTCGGATCGATTATCATGGCCACACTGGGGGCAGTTATCCTGCTATTTCTAATCGGCCTGATCAAAAAAGCATAGACTCTTTTCTGATAATGAGAGACAAGGCCTTGATGTCTGAAGTAGGCTCTGAAAGCTGATAAAATGTTCGATACTTTGAGGGAGAAGGTCAACCAAACCCGAACGGATGATATGATGCCGACGGACGGCACTGTCGTGCCGCCGTCGTGTTTTTATATCATGCTTGTTCTAAAGTAGAGACTTCGCTCAAGGCAATGTCTAATGCCTTGGCGATACCGGCGCCATAAGCGGGATCGGCTTTCAGGCAGTGGCGGATATGGCGAAGCTGGATCTCGCGCGGAACGCCTGCCATGGAGCGGGCGGTGTTCTCGAACAATGCCTGTTGCTGGGCGGTACTCATCAGACGAAACAGTGCGCCCGGCTGCGAATAATAGTCCCCATCCTCGCGGTGATTCCAATGATCGGCCGCGCCTTCCAGACTCAACGGCGGCTCGGCGAAATCCGGCTGCTCGGCCCATTCGCCCTGATCGTTCGGCTCGTAGCCCAGAGTACTGCCGTGGTTGCCATCGACCCGCATCAGACCGTCGCGGTGGTAACTGTGGACTGGGCAGCGTGGCGCATTGACCGGAATGAGGTGATGGTTCACGCCCAGCCGATAGCGTTGAGCATCGCCGTAGGAGAACAGCCGTCCCTGCAACATCTTGTCGGGCGAGAAGCCGATGCCGGGCACTACGTTGGCGGGATTGAAAGCCGACTGTTCCACTTCCGCGAAAAAGTTTTCCGGATTGCGGTTCAGTTCCATTACGCCGACTTCGATCAATGGGTAATCCTGGTGGGGCCAAATCTTGGTCAGATCGAAAGGGTTATAGGGCACTTTCGAGGCGTCGGCTTCCGGTATGATCTGCACCTTGAGCGTCCATTTCGGGAAATCGCCTTGTTCGATGCTCTCGTACAGGTCCCGCTGGTGGCTTTCGCGGTCCTTGCCGATGATCGTTTCGGCATCGGCATCGGTCAGATTTTTGATGCCTTGGTGCGACTTGAAATGGAATTTGACCCAGTAACGCTCCTGCTTGGCGTTGATGAAGCTGAAGGTGTGGCTGCCAAAGCCGTGCATGTGGCGATAAGTCGCCGGAATACCGCGATCCGACATGACGATGGTGATTTGATGCAGGGCCTCCGGCAGTGAGGTCCAGAAATCCCAGTTGTTCTTGGCGCTGCGCATATTGGTACGCGGGTCGCGCTTGACGGCATGGTTGAGGTCGGGGAACTTGAGCGGATCGCGCAGGAAGAACACCGGCGTGTTGTTGCCGACCAGGTCCCAGTTACCTTCGTCGGTGTAGAACTTCACCGCGAAACCGCGAATATCGCGCTCGGCATCGGCGGCGCCGCGCTCGCCGGCTACGGTGGTGAAGCGAGCGAATAACTCGGTTTTTTTGCCGACTTGAGAGAAGATTTTCGCCCGCGTGTACTGGGTGATGTCGTTCGTTACGGTGAAGGTGCCATAGGCGCCGGAGCCTTTGGCGTGCATCCGCCGTTCGGGAATGACTTCGCGGTCGAAGTGAGCGAGTTTTTCCAGGAACCAAACGTCCTGCAACAGTTGGGGGCCGCGTGGTCCGGCGGTCATCACGTTCTGATTGTGGGCAACGGGACAGCCGGCGTTAGTGGTCAGTTTCTTTGGGTCGCTCATGGTAGACTCCTACTCGATCATGGGTCAGTGTGTTTGCGGCAAGAGGTTCATCGTCTCGTGCATCAGCAGAATTCTGAGAGCGATGCGGGTACGCTACCCGTGGAATCCACTATTGCAAAAACCCAGCTTTATAAGAAATCGAATATAGTGAAATTATTGATAGTTTATTTCTATTGAAAAAGCGGTAGCCTAAATTTGTCTAGGCTTAATAAGATGGGTAAAAATTAAAGTTGCCTGACACAGAGGGCTTGCTGGAACCATGATTTGGGCGCGACAACATCGAAATGAACAGCAAGGGCGATGACTTGAGCGATAGCGGAATGAAGTGGAGCCTGTAAACTCTTGTTTGCCTATATTCTCCGGCGTCTGGCGCTGATTCCACTGACGTTGCTCGGCATCATCGCGATCAACTTCGCGATTGTGCAGATCGCGCCTGGCGGGCCGGTAGAGCAATTGCTGGCCCAGCTCAAGAATACCGCTGTTTCCGCCACCGCCCGAGTCGGTGGGGGAGAAAGCGTCGAAGCGGGACGCGGCAGCGTGGGACAGCAAGGTGCCACTGGTCCTGGCGCTTATCGTGGCGCCCAGGGGCTCGACCCCGCTTTCATCGCCGAACTGAACCGCCAGTTTGGTTTTGACCAACCGGCCTATCTGCGTTTCGGACGGATGATCGGCGATTACCTGACCTTTGATCTCGGCAGAAGCTATTTCCGCGACCGCGACGTGCTGGATTTGGTGTTGGACAAGTTGCCGGTATCGATCTCGCTGGGGGTATGGAGCACCTTGTTGATTTATGTCATCTCCATTCCGTTGGGAATCGCCAAGGCGGTGCACGATGGTTCGCGCTTCGACGTACTGAGCAGCACGGCGGTTATCGTCGGTTACGCTATTCCGGCATTTCTGTTCGCGATTTTGCTGATCATCGTGTTCGCTGGCGGACGCTATCTAAATTGGTTTCCGCTGCGAGGACTCACCTCGGACAACTGGGCCGATCTGAGCGGGCCAGCACGGATTCTGGACTATTTCTGGCATCTCACCCTGCCGGTGACGGCGATGGTGATCGGCGGTTTTGCCTCGCTGACGATGCTGACCAAAAATTCGTTTCTAGATGAAATCAACAAGCAGTACGTGATCACCGCCCGTGCCAAGGGTCTAAGCGAGGGGCGAGTACTGTATGGGCATGTCTTTCGCAACGCGATGTTGTTGGTAATTGCCGGATTTCCGGCAACTTTAGTGGGCATGCTGTTTGCCGGTTCGCTCCTGATCGAGGTCATCTTCTCGCTGGATGGTCTTGGACTGTTGGGATTCGAAGCGGTGATCAAGCGCGACTATCCGGTGATGTTCGGGACGCTGTACGTATTCAGTCTGATCGGCCTGCTGCTGAATCTGGTGAGCGACTTGACCTATCAGCTGGTCGATCCGCGCATTGATTTCGCCACGCGGGAAGGTTGAGCGATGCTGGAGCGTTTTGGCGTTCACGTCACGCCCCTGACCCGCCGTCGTTTCGCCCAGTTTCGCGCTAACCGACGTGGCTGGTGGTCGCTGTGGCTGTTTCTGCTGTTGTTTGGGCTGAGCTTGGGCGCTGAATTGATCGCCAATGATCGGCCTTTGCTGATCCGTTACCAAGGCTCGCTCTATTTCCCGGTCTTTAGAGATTACGCCGAAACCGATTTCGGTGGGGTGTTTCCCAGCGAAGCGAATTATCGTGATCCCTTTCTGGCGCGACTCATCAACGAGCAGGGTTGGATGATTTGGCCGCCAATCCGCTTTCGCTACGACACCGTCAATTACAACCTGCCGGTCCCGGCGCCAGCGCCGCCTTCCGCCGAAAACTGGCTGGGCACCGACGATCAGGGCCGTGATGTGCTGGCACGGTTGATTTATGGTCTACGGATTTCGATTCTGTTCGGTTTGCTGCTGACCCTGAGTTCCTCAGTGATCGGAGTGGCGGCGGGGGCGGTGCAGGGTTATTTCGGTGGTCGGGTGGATTTGCTGTTCCAGCGTTTTTTGGAAATCTGGGGCGGGTTGCCGCAGCTGTTCATTCTGATCATCGTCTCCAGCGTGGTGACACCGGGTTTCTGGACACTGCTGCTCATCCTGATGCTGTTTGGCTGGACCTCATTGGTAGGGGTAGTGCGGGCCGAGTTTCTGCGTGCCCGCAATTTCGACTATGTTCGCGCTGCTCGCGCCTTGGGGATGAGCGATGGACGGATCATGTTCAAGCATGTCCTGCCGAACGCGATGGTGGCGACCCTGACTTTCATGCCGTTCATTCTGTCCGGTTCCATTGTTGCTTTGACCGCTCTGGATTTTCTAGGGCTCGGCCTGCCGCCGGGCTCGGCTTCCCTGGGCGATTTGTTGCGCCAGGGCAAGGACAATTTGCAAGCGCCGTGGCTGGGTATCGCTGGCTTCGCGGTGGTGGCGCTGACGCTCAGCCTGCTGGTATTCGTCGGCGAGGCTGTGCGAGATGCGTTCGATCCGAGAAAAAATAGCACCGTCTGAAGTAAGGCAGTTTCTTACTTGACTAAAAATGGCTAATGGGCAGTGCTTTACAAAATTAATGAGAATAATTATCATTCAATTATCAATTGAATCGAGGTATTCTGATCCATGAAATCCACCTTTATCGCACTAGTGACGATCGCATTACTGGGGGGGCTGAACGGCCAATCTGCTTTTGCGCAAGAAGCCGGCACCTATACCTTGAGCATCAAGAATCATCAGTTCGAGCCAAGCGAATTGCAGGTGCCAGCCGGTCAAAAATTCAAGTTGATTGTGGATAATCAGGACTCAACCCCAGAAGAGTTTGAGAGTCATGCGTTAAAGCTCGAAAAGGTGATTCCCGGTAAACGCCAAGCGACTTTAATCGTCGGGCCGCTACAGCCCGGCCGCTATGATTTCTTGGGTGAATTCCATGAGAAGACCGCCAAGGGGCGGCTGGTCGCTCAGTGAGCTTGGAGGGATCGCGACATGATCGGAACGCTGGTCATCGTGTTTCGGGAGGTGCTGGAGGCGGCCTTGATCATCAGCATCGTGATGGCGGCCACCCGTGGTGTTGCCGGGCGTAGTTGGTGGATCGGTGGCGGTGCCTTGGCAGGCTTGGTGGGTTCCGCCGTAGTGGCCGGTTTTGCACAGGTGATCGCGGATGCCGCCGCCGGCATGGGGCAGGAGGTATTCAATGCCAGCGTATTGTTCACGGCGGTGTTGATGCTGGGCTGGCATAACGTCTGGATGGGGCGGCACGGCCGGGAACTGGCGCTGCATATGAATGCGGTTGGCCGGCAGGTTAGCACCGGCGAATTGCCGCTGCTGGCGTTGGCGACGGTTGTGACCTTGGCAGTCCTTCGGGAAGGTTCGGAAGTCGTGCTGTTCCTATACGGCATTGCGGCCGGCGGTGATGCCGTTTGGCCGATGTTGATGGGTGGCCTGCTCGGTTTATCGGCCGGCGTCGTGGTTGGATCGGCTATGTACTTCGGTTTACTGCGTGTTCCTACCCGGCATTTGTTCGCGGTGACCAGTTGGCTAATTTTGTTGCTGGCTGCCGGTATGGCTGCTCAAGCGGCCGGTTTCCTGATTCAGGCTGACTGGCTGCCAGCCTGGCAGCAACCGTTATGGGATACGTCGTCGGTTCTGGCTGAACAAAGCCTGCTCGGGCAATTTTTGCACGTCCTGATCGGTTATAACGACCGGCCAGCCGGTATGCAGGTAGCGTTCTACCTAGCCACGCTATGTATCGTTGGCGGGCTTATGCGAGTTTTAGGCGGCGTTCCTGCGCCACGCCCTGCGCGCTCGGCGGCGGTTCAATCGAGCTAGATAACCTCTCAGTTCCTTCAGCGTCCGCCGCGAGTGCGCCGAGGAGTTTGACGATCTATGCTACGGGCGCGAGTACCAGATTTGGTTGGAATTGTGCGAGACAAGGATGTTATGCGGCAAATAAAAATCCTTAAAATTAAATAGTTAGTTTTAATAGCGGCGAATTTTGGTAGATAGACGGAAACTGTATAATCACTTGTAGTGCGGACGCTTCGCGCCCGCACTACGGGGCGGCGGATCAGCATCCGCATGGTTGTTTGGCGCTTTGCGCCGCACAACCACGCGGATCAAGCCGACTCCAGGCGAAAAAGCCTGCGGCTTTCTCGCCTTGCGCGGCTTATCCGCCGCCCCGTTAGGTGTCCTCATGAGGAACTCGCTCATGGGAATCGTGCTCTTCAATGAAAGCATCTACGCGCATTCAGGTCACAGCCGGTGGTAGCCGCATTCTAAGACGCTGCGATGCCCCACTGTCGAACGTGGGAGGCTAGATGCTCCCGATCCGCTCGCGCGACGGAGACCAAATATGGGTAATGGAACTGGGAAAAGTACGCAACACACACTGAGCCAGAAGGTTATCCTTTGGACCAAGGGTAGGCTCGGTAAACAGGTCGGCAGAGGAAAATGCTGGGACTTGGCTGAGGAGGCACTCAAGCATGCGGGTGCGAAAACATCAAACGATCTCGGGCCGGTTGGCGAAGACACCGATTACATCTGGGGTGACCAAATCAAAAGGATCGGGGATGTACGACGTGGTGACATCCTTCAGATCCGCGACCATCTCGTCAAGACAACCACAGACGTCGTCTACAAGTTCGCCGACGGCTCGTACATCACTGAAACCAAAGAGCGCACTGCTAAACGGGGCCATCACACGGCGATCGTCCGGTCAACGCCTGACGCCAATGGCACGGTCAAGACCTACGAGCAGCATGTCAACGGCCGCGACGTGGTGCAAAAGTTAACGCTTCACACCCGAAGCATCCCAGCACAGACATCTAAATCGGTCGGAAGGTACAAGCATCCAAGAACCAACAAGGTCGAGCAGGTAAGTATCACGACCACTGTGACAGTCGATGTCTCCGGCACCACCTGGGCCTATAGGCCCAAACCAAAGTAGGGGATGCACGGGCGAGTTCCGGGTAGGGCAATTCCGGGGACAGTTTACCTAACATTCAAATTCAGCCGCCCCAAAAAGCGCTGCTTCGCTCTGCTTTTTGGGGCGGCTGATTTGAGCGTAGTGCGGACGCTTCGCGCCCGCACTACGGGGCGGCGGATCAGCATCCGCATGGTTGTTTGGCGCTTTGCGCCGCACAACCACGCGGATCAAGCCGACTCCAGGCGAAAAAGCCTGCGGCTTTCTCGCCTTGCGCGGCTTATCCGCCGCCCCGTTAGACTTTCAAGGAGGGAATTTTATGACGCTAGCGCCTACTTCAGAAATACGGAATGTCACCAGAATTTCCGATCAAGAAAACCAGAGAATCCGCGATTTTTTGCAAGGTGCCGTATATTGCTGGTGTAAAAATCGTAACGATGAATGGTTTGCGCTTAGGGATTTGATGGGAGGACCAAACTTTGATTGGTCGGCTACACCGATGATCGTTCTCTATGAAAAACTAAATGGTGGAAAACCTCAAGATCAAGCCATTGCCGATGCAGCGAAAGACGGGGGCTGGCTCTTAAAACGCGTTAACGATGATGACAGAGCATTTGAAACCATCGTAGAGGAACTGACTCGCAAATATCGGTGGTTACAACCACCAGTGTCCCCCACTGAACAAGAACCTTTGCGGGAAATATCATGAGAATCTATACGGCAATCGTTGAACGTTGCCAAGACACGGGGTTATATGTAGGTTTCATCCCTGGATTCCAAGGGGCGCATACGCAAGCAGAAACTTTGGATGAATTAAACCAAAACCTCCGAGAAGTTGTAGGAATGCTGCTTGAGGACGGCGAACCAATCTTAGACTCCGAATTCGTCGGCACACAGAACATCGTTGTGGCATGAAACCATGGGACACTTGCCTATTCTCAAGCCTCGCGAGGTTATTGCATTACTTGAAGCGCTAGGGTTTTCCGAGGTTCGGCAACGTGGCTCTCATAAGCAGTTTCGCCATCTGGATGGCCGGTGTACCACAGTACCATTCCATACGGGTCGTGACATATCGCCTATTTTGCTTCGGCAAATCGCAAAAGATGTAGGTTTAACGGTTGATGAACTGCTTAACCCAAAAGCCTAACAGAGCGCTGCACCGGACTCCGCTACGCTCCGCCGGTGAGCTTCAACATTAGGCCAGGATAGCCTACATTTTCGGTAGCATGGAATCCGTGCTACCATGTTGCCATGATTGAATCGTTCTATGATCAGGCGTCTGAGGACATCTTCAATGGCGTCAATTCGAAAGCTGCTAGAAAATCCTGTCCAGAAAAACTCTGGAAAATCGCTACGCGGAAGCTCGATCAGCTTGATTCGGTGCAGTCACTCGAAGAACTGAAGGTTCCGCCCGGTAATCGCCTTGAGGCGCTTGCCGGAGATCGGAAGGGCCAGTACAGCATTCGCATTAACGAGCAGTACAGAATCTGCTTCATTTGGGGCAAATCCGGTCCGAGCAAGTCGAGGTTACCGATTATCACTAAAGGTATCGAATATGGTTCGAATTCCAACGCATAGGGCGCCTACTCATCCCGGCGAAATGCTTAGGGAGGAGTTCCTCGTGCCTATGAATATCAGTCAGCGCGATTTGGCCGATGCCATTCACGTTCCATATCAGCGAGTAAATGAACTCGTTAATCAAAAGCGCGGCATTACGCCAAGCACAGCGCTTCGGTTGGCAAAGTTTTTCTGGGTTTCCGCAGATTTTTGGTTGAACCTCCAGGTTCGGTGGGATCTTTTTCGAGCTCAAGCCGCTGAGGCGGAAGAGTTGGCCTCGATTGAAGATTTTCATCATCCGCAGAAAATGGCCTAACAATGCGCTCAAGCCGTTCGTTTACGCTCACGCGGACGATTGGTACTCCGCGGCATTTGCGAATGGCTTCGCCATTTTTCCGCAACTGCCGCTCCGCACCAGTCGCCACTTAGAGTAGCGCGTAAGGCAGATTAGAAAAGCGTACCCACCTAACTGGCTGCTGAACCGGAAACCGCGCCATGATCGGTTATTGATGATGAAACGCTCATTAATGGCGTGGCCCTGGTGGATAAAGACATTAGGCAAGAAACTTTCACTTTTCAAACAGGGGCTAAGAAGTATGAAAGCTGAATTCACTGCTATTGTGAAAAAAGATGGCGACTGGTGGCTAGGTTGGGTTGAAGAAATACCCGGCGCTAATGCTCAAGAAAGAACAAAAGAAGAATTGCTGATTAGCTTAAAAGACGCTGTCATTGACATTCTAGAATTGAGAATTGAAAAGTCTCGTAGACAAGCAGAAAGGGATTTTGAGGAAATTCCATTAGCGATATGAAAAGAAGCAATCTCATTCAAACAGTTAATAAAGAATGGGTGTGTTTTGCTGAGGGATGGCAGCAGGCACTCGATTTGGAAAAACACAAATAACGGAGAAATGACAGCAGTGCCACGTCATAGTGAGATCAAGGAGTTTATGGCGCACAAAATTTGTAAGGACTTGAAAATTCAGTTGCCATAAGGGGCTGACAAGTTGCTTCAACCGCCCGTCCGCTTCGCTGAAGCAAAACGGCGGCTGAACTGCGTAGGTCAGGTTGCCGCCTTTTTAGCAACCCAACATTGAATCAACCCGCCTAACTGAAGCTTGCACCTGACCCTGCTTCGCGGAGCAGGTGAGGCAGAGCATTAGATACATGATCAGTTATCGCGAGTCCCCGCACTGGCTATAAATTTCCCATCACCTCGCCCAGCCGGCTGACACCGCGCACCTCCAACCCATCCACCCGGTTACCACCGCGCCGGGGCAGGTTGGCACGCGGTACGATGGCCTGTTTGAAACCGTGCTTGGCCGCTTCCCGCAACCGTTCTTCGCCATTCGGGACCGGGCGGATTTCCCCTGCCAGTCCGACTTCGCCAAATACCACCAGATCGGTCGGCAGCGGTCGATCGCGGAAACTCGACAAGGCAGCGAGCAGCACCGCCAAATCCGCCGCTGTCTCGTTGATTCGCACCCCGCCCACCGCATTGACATACACATCCTGATCGTACATCGCCACTCCGCCGTGCCGATGCAGCACCGCTAGCAACATCGCCAGCCGGTTCTGTTCCAGCCCCAGTGTCACCCGGCGCGGGTTGCCACCGTGGCATTCATCTACCAGCGCCTGAATTTCCACCAACAAAGGTCGAGTGCCTTCGCGAGTGACCATGATGACGCTGCCGGCCACTGGCGTCTCATGGCGCGATAGGAAAATCGCCGATGGGTTGGTGACTTCTTTCAGTCCCAGTTCGGTCATTGCGAACACACCCAGTTCGTTGACCGGCCCATAGCGGTTTTTCACGGCCCGCAACACCCGCAACCGGCCACTGGGGTCGCCCTCGAAATACAACACGGTGTCGACCATGTGCTCCAGCACGCGCGGTCCGGCGATGGCGCCTTCCTTGGTGACGTGCCCAACCAGGAACAGCGCCGTGCCGCTGGCCTTGGCAAAACGCACCAGCTGTGCAGCGCTTTCCCGCACCTGCGCCACCGATCCCGGCGCCGACTGCAACCGTTCGGTGAATACGGTCTGGATCGAGTCGATCACCATCGCTTGCGGTTGCTCGATTTCAGCGACGGCTAGGATGCGCTCGGCGCAGATCTCCGGTAACAAGCGCAAGCGATCCCGGGGCAATTGCAGGCGCCGAGCGCGTAAGCTGATTTGCTGCGGCGACTCCTCGCCGCTGACGTATAGCGTTCGATTATGAGCCGCCAGTTCCGCCAAAACTTGCAGGAGCAGGGTGGACTTACCGATGCCCGGATCGCCGCCGATCAGCGTCACCGAACCATTGACTAACCCCCCGCCCAACACCCGGTCCAGTTCGCCGTTACCGCAAGGCTGGCGGATTTCCGCTGTCGCATCCACCTTGTCCAGGGTTCGGATCTCGGCTCCGACCGTCGAACCGGCATAACCGGCGGGTTTACTGCCGCCTTTTGCGACCGATGGCGTTGCCAGGGTCTCCTGGAGGGTATTCCAGGCACCGCAATCACCGCACTGGCCCGACCATTTACTGGTTTGCGCGCCACATTCGGTGCAGGCGTAGATCGTGCGGCCCTTACTGGCCATCGGCGGGAATCACGTCGCGTTTGACCCGTGCCGTTATCCCGCAAGTCAAGGTATAGGAGATGGTGCCGGCGAGTTGCGCAATGCGTTCCACCGGCAAGCCCTCGCCCCACAGCACGACCGGATCGCCGACCCGTGCCTCGGGATGCCGACGCAAATCGAGAGTGATCATATCCATCGACACTCGTCCGATCAGCGCCGCCTCCCGACCATCGAGCAGTACCGGCGTCCCAGATGGGGCGTGACGCGGATAGCCGTCGCCATAGCCGATAGCGGCCACGCCCACATCCATATCTTCGGGGCAGATCCAGGTTCCGCCGTAACCGACCGGCTCACCCCGACGTAAGCGTTTGATCGCGATCAGTCGGGTGCTGAGGGTCATGACCGGGCGCAGGTTCTCGTCGGGGGCGAGACTATCCACGAACGGCGAGGCGCCGTATAGCATGATGCCGGGTCGCACCCAGTCGAAATGGGTTTGCGGCCAGCCCAGAATCGCGGCGGAATTGGCCAGCGACCGTTCTCCCGGTAGCCCGGCGGTCGCGGTCTCGAAACATTGCAATTGGTTGAGAGTGTCGGGGCGACTCCGCTCGTCGGCCCTCGCCAGATGGCTCATCAGGCCAAGGTCCGGGCGAACGGCCGGGCAGTCACGCAGGCGTCGCCAAATGGCGGGAACCGTCTCCGGCTCCAGGCCCAGCCGGTGCATCCCGGTATCGACCTTCAGCCAGACTCGCAGCGGCCGTTCCAATCGGGCGCGTTCCAACATCGCAACCTGCTCAGGATGGTGGACGGCCATTTCAAGGTTATGACGGGCGCACACGGGTAGTTCCGCTGCCTCGAACACACCCTCCAACAGCAAAATCGGCCGGTCGATGCCCGCCTCGCGCAAGATCAGCGCTTCCTCGACGCAAGCTACGGCGAAGGCATCGGCGTCCAGAGTCCGGGCGACTCGGACCAAGCCGTGGCCGTAACCTTCAGCTTTAACGGCGGCCGCCACCCGCTGGCGTGGGGCGGCTTCTCTGACCCGCCGCAGATTGTGAACCAGCGCCCCCAGATCGAGACGGACTGTGGTTGCTCGACTCATGACTGGAACCCGAGGAGTAGGATTCAGAAGCGTAACTTTCAAAACGGGTATATTGCCCCAGAAAGGTAAGGGGAACCATCCCGATGGGACCGTTGCGTTGCTTGGCGATGATAATCTCAGCCTTCCCCTTGTCAGGGCTGTCGGGATTGTAAACTTCATCGCGATAGATGAAGCAAATCAGGTCCGCATCCTGTTCGATGGCACCCGATTCGCGCAAGTCCGACATAATCGGCCGTTTGTCGCCGCGCTGCTCCAAGGTACGATTGAGCTGGGACAGCGCCAGGATCGGCACCGACAATTCCTTGGCCAACGCTTTGAGCGAGCGGGAAATTTCGGACACCTCGGTCGCTCGATTCTCGTTGGTGCCGGGCACCTGCATCAGCTGGAGATAATCCACTACGATCAGCCCCAGCTGTCCCTCCTGCCGGTATAGGCGGCGGGCGCGCGCCCGGAGTTCATTAGGGCTGAGATTGGAGCTGTCGTCGATGAACAAGCGCGCCTCCGACAGCATGCTGACCGCCGAGGTGACCCGCGGCCAATCCTCTTCCTCCAACCGGCCGGTGCGTACCTTGTGCTGATCGATTCGTCCAAGCGAGGAGATCAAGCGCATGATCAGGCTCTCGCCCGGCATTTCCATGCTGAACACCGCTACCGGGCATCGGCTTTGAATAGCCGCGAACTCGGCGATGTTCATGGCGAAGGCAGTTTTGCCCATCGAAGGCCGGCCGGCGATGACAATCAAGTCCCCGCGTTGCAGACCGGCGGTTTTATCATCGAAATCATGCCAGCCGGTCGCGATACCCGTGATAGGGTTATTGTGTTGGAACAGTATGTCGATCCGTTCGACCGTGCGGGTTAGCAGGTCCTTGATGCCGGTGAAACCTTGCTGGGTACGTTGCCCGTGCTCCGCAATGGCGAACACTCGTTTCTCTGCGTCGTCCACCAGTTGCTTGGTGTCGCGACCCCTGGGATCGTAAGCGCTGTCCGCGATCTCGGTGGCCGTTCGGATCAGATCACGGCGGATCGCCCGTTCGCGGACAATGTCGCCATAGGCCCGGACATTGGCCGCGCTGGGTGTGTCTCGCGCCAGCACGCCCAGATAAGCGAATCCCCCCGCGTCTTCCAGCTGATTATTGTCCTCCAGCCATTCGGCCAGGGTCAGCAGGTCGAAAGGTCGGCCATTCTCCGACAAGTGGCGGATGGCGCGGAAAATCAAGCGATGATCGTTGCGATAAAAGTCGCTCTCATCCAGGCGATCGGCGATTTGATCCCAGGTCGCATTGTCCAGCATCAGGCCACCCAGCACCGCCTGCTCCGCTTCGAGCGAATGCGGCGGTACCCGCAGCGCTTCCGCGGCGGCGTCCTTTCGATTGGGAAACGGGGTGACAGGCTGCAATGACGGAACTCTCGGAACGGGACCGACAACCCGCCGTCCGCCGCGACACTATCCGACGGTACGGCCTTGAAGTTCCCCAGTGGGAGTAGGGCATCTCGCCCGACAACAAGGTCCTGTCGGGCGAGATCCATGCGGAGAACGCATTAAGTGTAGCCGATCCGCCGCACGGATGACCCGCTGGATTATCAGGTTTCAGCGATGATGTTGACCCGGATTTGGGTCTTGACCTCGTTGTGGAGGTGCAAATCCACATCGTACTCGCCGATCTGACGGATCGAGCCAGTGGGAAGCCGCACTTCGTGCTTTTGCAGATCGATACCGGCCGCGGACACGGCATTGGCGATATCAGCCGCGCCCACCGAACCGAATAAGCGGCCTTCGCTGCCTGTTTTCACCGACATCGTGACGATCAATTCGGCCAGTTGGATGGCGCGAGCACTGGCTATGGCCAGCGCGTTGGCGGCAATCCGTTCCAGCTCGGCACGTCGGGCTTCGAAGCGGGCGAGGTTAGCCGGGGTGGCTTCAGTGGCCTTGCCCTTGGGGATCAGGAAATTGCGGGCGTAACCCGGTTTGACCTTGACCCGATCCCCCAATGCGCCCAGATTGGCGACTTTTTCCAGCAAAATGATTTCCATCAGTAGCTCCAGGATACTTTCAATGGTTGCCCGGCCGAGGTCGGACGCGGTTTCGGAAATCGGCCCAGGCATCGGCGACACCCAACGCCATCACGACCTGCGACAGCAGCGGAATTAGCAACAGGTAAAACAGCACCAGCCAGGCGGGCGAGAGTTGCAGCTTGAATAGCACGGCGTGAACCAAGGCGATGCCCTGCACGGTGTAAAGCGTTCCTAAGACCAACGCAATGTTGGTCAGCGGCGGCCAGCCGGACAGGATTGCCGCGCCAAAGGCGACCAGGGTCAACATCGCAAGGGATCGGCCAAGGCGTAGGTCCTGGAACTCGGGGCGAAAGCCGCCAGGATTGAACAGCGCGGCCTGCCACCCACGGCCCAGAAGCAACGATGCCAAAACAGCCAACAGCGCCGCACCCACCACTTGACCGACGAAGTATGGTGCCCAATCTTCGAGCAACGTCAGCAGTTGATCCAGCGTGGCACGATCCGATGCTTGCCCCAGTGACGGATCGGCCAATTCTTGCCGCAGTTGCTCCAGTATGTTGTTCCACCAAACCGTCGGATCACCCAGCGTCAAGTAGAAACCCACCACGGCCAGTACGCCCAACAGTGCGGCTGCTTGAAACGTTCGGGACAGCGAGATCGTGTGACGGAGCACCAGCGCCAACAGCCACAGTGGAAGCCAGCAGAGCAATAGCACGAGCGTGATCAGCCACCACCCGCCGAACGCCAACCAAGTCAAACCGACGGCACCGATTCCCCCCAGGGCCATCACTAGCGCCCCCTCGATCGGCCCTTGGCGCAGAGTCATCAACGCGATGGCCGCACCGGCCACGATCAGGAACGGCGGGAACAGCCAAAACAATACCGCTGCGGTTGCGGCGACCAGTGCCGCCGGCAACCGACCCCGCATGATGAATGCGGCAAGCGACTGCATCGCAAGCGTTGCTAGCGACGGTTGGAGTCAGTGAGTAAAGGCTTAATGCCGGTCGCAGTAGGGCAGTAACGCCAAGAACCGGGCACGCTTGATCGCGACCGACAGCTGGCGCTGATAGCGGGTTTTGGTTCCGGTAATGCGGCTCGGCACAATTTTGCCAGTCTCGGTGATGTAGTTCTTAAGGGTGGCGATATCCTTGTAATCGATTTCCTTGACGCCTTCGGCGGTGAAGCGACAGAATTTCTTGCGGCGGAAAAAACGCGACATGATGGATGGATCCTCGAAATGTGTGTATCAGCTCATTCGATATCGACAAGGTCGATATGAGCGGCGTGCAAAACCAAGCGGTATTCGCCTTCGCGGTTATTGGCCCGGCCGATGAAACCGCGCACTCGCACCCGGGCTCTAGGTGGTAGCCCTCGAACCGTTTCGGCCACTGGCTCGCCACAGGCCACCACCGGAATCCGGCAGTGTACCTCTCGGGCGAAACCCGCTTCTATCTGCCCAGAACGGTGTTCCAGCAAAAAGTGGCTGATGGCAATGCCGGCTGGCGAAGTCCGGGTCTGGCAGGGTCCAACTACTTCACCGACGATGATGAGGCAGTTGTCGGCGGAGGGTGCCATGGACATGGCGACTCGGCGAGAGTGACGGACTCAAGCAGCCTCAGCAGCGTTATCGATCTCGTCGTCGTCAACTTCGTCGCGATCAGCAGAGTCGCCGCGATCCCCTTGGCTGTCCCGATCGCTGTGGCTTTCGCGCTCGTCACGGGATTTAATCAGCGGCGAGGGTTCGGTTTCGGGGCCATCGCGCTGAATCACGAGATTGCGGATCACGGCGTCGTTGAACCGAAACGCGCTTTGCATTTCGCGCAGTACCGTCAGGCTGCATTCGACGTTCATCAGAACGTAGTGCGCCTTGTGTATCTTATTGATCGGGTAGGCCAGCTGGCGCCGACCCCAGTCTTCCAGGCGATGAATTTGCCCGCCGTCTTCTTCGATCATCGCGCGATAGCGCTCGATCATCGCGGGAACCTGCTCGCTCTGGTCGGGATGAACCAGGAACACGATTTCGTAATGTCGCATTAAAGCTCCTTACGGATAAAATAAGCCTCCCACAATGCGGTGAGGCAAGGAGTCGCGGCCCGTCCGGGCTGCAAGGGGCGAATATTCTATGGGGAAAGCCGCGACCGCGCAACGCCAGGCGGCGCGACGAACATGTCGACGGCGAACAAGGTGATTCTCGGACAGTTTTGCCAGCAACTATCGATGGATAGGACGGGGATGACGGTCGCGGTATCCGGCAATGTTTCCGCGAATAGCTTGAATGCTGGGTCGAGATCGGCTGCTTGGCAATCGCTATCCCCGTGGATCACCACCAGCAACCCCTTAGTCCGGTCGGGTTTGAAACCCCGCTCATGCAAATCGGCCAGCGCCGCGCGGGCCGCCGTCTGGACGCGTTCGGGGTCAAGTGGCTCTGCCACAGTAGCGGTGGCGATCCGTAACGGTTGGCGTGTTCCACTCAATGCGCTGATAAATGCGCCGATATCGATAGGGATGGCGTTCGATTGGGCCAAAGCTCCAACCAGATCGGTTAAGGCAGTATCGAGCAATTCACGCCATTGCGATGATGCCGGATCGCCGGGCCAGTGGGCGATGCAATCCAATTCCGCGAGTAGCTCCGGCTTGAGTCGGGCCGGCTGACCGGCGGGTGGCGGCAGCACGATCCCCAGCACCAGCGTTGGCCGCTCTTTCAGCAGGCCGAGCTTGAGGCTGAGGTGTTCGGTCTTGTCATGGTGTTCGGCGCCGACGATGACGATAGCCAGTAATTCGCAAGCGGAGAAGTCGGGCACAGTCGTGGTATTGCCGATCCATTGGACGCGTTGTGCGGGTTCGCTTTCCAGTTGGCGATACTCTGGATCGTGGTCGATCAAAAATGCTTGGGCGCCGGGCAAATCCTGCTGAAATAGCCGCTGAATCTGCTCGCAGCCACGTTGCCCGAGCCCGATCAGCGCAACTTGGAATTCGGTTGTGCCTCCGTCCGGTGAGAAAGGTGAATCGAATATCATGGTTTTTTTATCGATAGCGTTGCGGTGTTGAAGTTTGACCACGATGATGGTCGCCTGATCGCACTTTCATCGCTCCAGATTGCTCCAGAGGGTATAGCGTCGGTGTCGGATTTACCGCAATTCCCGAGGCGTCGACGATGCCGATTTTGGTGGCAGGGGGTTCTAGTTGCAACGACCTTGCCTTGCATGAAACCGGCTTGCGCCTCGTTTGGCGGCAATAGCTTCGGCGATGGCTTTGTGTGGCTGTTGGGGCTGGTGTTTGTGATGCCGCCCTTGCTGGGAGCTCTCCTTGCGGGGGCATTGACGCGGAGCCGTGTCGCGGCGATTCCGGTCGCGATTGTCGTGGGCTCGGCGATTTCCACAGTGGTTTGGGGTGTGGTGATCCGTCGAGGGTTAGTGGAATGGCTGTCTTTCGCCCTGCTGGGCGCGATCGTGGGGTTAGCGGCAGGAGCGCTGGTCTGGTTGTGGCGAATCGGCTGGTCCAAGTTCAGGCGGAAAGCCTGCACGGTAGACAGCCCGTCCGTAACGAATACCGAATCCTCACCGGCGACGATCGGACTGCTCGATCCGATCCGGTCTCTGCTAGGCGTGTCATCGAACGCTGCCGGATGGCGCTGCCGCGCAGTCGCCTGGGTGCGTCAAGCTCGCGCCAATCTGGTTGAAGCTGGGTCTGACCTGCGATCATCCGAATTGGAACGCAGCTCGGCCGAGCGATCCAGGCTAAGAGTAAGGCTGGGTTACAGTGCCGTGCTGATCCTGGCGGGTTTGGCGCTTTCGCCGATCACCTTGATGGGCCTGACTGAAAAAATGGCCAGTTCTTCCAGTCCACCCTGGCTGATCGCCTGGTTGGTCGCAATCGCAAATGGATTACCGCTCTTGAGGGTGGTGCCGTCGCTGCTGGATGTGTTGGCCGCCGTACTGGTCGGTCCTTGGTGGGGGGCTGGCACGATGCTGATTACCGCCGGATTGTTATCCTCTCACTTCGCCGGCTATCCGTCATTACCCTACGCAGGGGTGTTTGGAGTGCTGATCGCGGGTCTGGCCTATCGGGCGACTGGGAAAATAGCGTATGTGGTGATCGGCGAGATCGTCGGAACTGGGTTGATTGGAGCGATCGTCAATGCCGCCCTCGGAATCTACGCAACCGATACTTTGTTCGATTGGCCGGATTGGGTAGCGATGCTGTTCTTGCCGACTAGCATTGGCGCGGCGCTGGGCGGTATCGCGCTAATCGTGTTGCGACGGGCGGAGCAGCCACTTTAAATAATGTACGGGCGGAGCAGCCACTTTAAATAATGTAGAGGTATTGGGTGATAAGGTTAGTCTACCAGCCCGACTCTCATGATCATTTGCTCATCATACTTTGCCGACTCGCATCGCCAAGGGCCACGAAACCCGCCGGCGTTGGTGCGGCGATTTCCAATGCGGTGCCAGTTCCGAGGCCAATACCGTCACCGGATCATATCCGCGTTCGGCGCTAAAGCGGGCGGTTGCCGACCAGCTACGAAAATATCCCAAAAGCTCCGGCAAGGACCAATGCACTTCCATGGCGAAGGCAGGCGTGGCTATTTCGGCGAACGGGAAGGGCAGAGTCCGATAACCGCTTTCCACGAGCTGGCGTTCCGGCGGCCAATAAGGCCCGACGGTATTCTGGTAAAACGCCTCAGCCCGCGCGTTCACTGCCTCGCCTTCCACCGAGAGCGCGCCATAACACCAGGCCGCCAGGATTCCGCCCGGTTTCAGAACCCGCCGCGCTTCGGCATAAAAACGGTCGAGGTCGAACCAGTGCATGGCCTGGGCAACCGTGATGAGGTCGACACTGGCCTCCGAAAGGCCGGAAGCTTCTGCCGGTGCGACTCGATATTCGGTGCCAGGATATGGCGCGGCGGCGGCGATCTGCGCTGAGCTGGCGTCGGTGGCGATGATCCGCTCGAAATAGCGTGTCAGATCGCGCGATGCCTGGCCGCTGCCAGTCGCGCAATCCCAAGCGAGATTATGGCTGGTCACCTGTTTTGCCAGCCATGCGAACAGCGTGGCCGGATAGGTTGGCCGATAGCGGGCGTAATCGCCTGAAACGGGGCTAAAATGGTCCGCGAAATGATCGTTCATCTGAAAATGGTTACCGTGAGTGCGGCGTATGGGGTAGGCCCGCGCCCGCATGACAATGATCGGTTCCCGACGCCAATGGTTTCAAACCCCTCGATTCTGCTTACAATTCGGGCAGGCGTCTTGTCAGCCGGCCGGATTCGATACGCGGATAATATTATAATAAATTGATATGAAAGAGTTTGTGATGGGTGGTGCCCGTTCGGGCAAAAGTGCGTTGGCCCAGCAACGGGCGCTTGAAAGTGGCTTGAACGTGATTTATCTCGCCACCGCGCAAGCCAACGATGAGGAAATGGTCGCGCGCATTGCCCGCCATCGGGCCGAGCGTCCCGCCGAATGGGGATTGGTCGAGGAACCGCTGGCCCTGGCGGATGCCCTGAAAACCCACGCCGCTCCGCATCATTGCCTATTGGTCGATTGCCTCACGCTTTGGCTCAGCAATCTGCTGATCGCTGGGGAGGAGCAGCTGGATCGCGAGACTCGCCGTCTCCTCGATACTCTGCCGAGCTTGCCCGGCTCGGTCGTGCTGGTCAGCAACGAGGTGGGGCAGGGCATCGTTCCCACCAATCCATTGGCCCGACGATTTCGCGACGAAGCCGGTCGGCTGCATCAGGCGGTTGCGAGCTGTTGCGATCGGGTGACTTTTGTGATCGCCGGCCTTCCTCTCATCCTCAAGGACCCTCCTGCATGAACCATCATTGGTATGACGACCCTATCGTCGCTCTCGACAGCAGCATGCTGGCCGCCGCTCGCAAGCGACAGTCACAATTGACCAAGCCCCCCGGTTCGCTGGGTCGCTTGGAGGAACTCGGTATGACCCTGGCGGCCATGCAAGGGACGCAGCAGCCACGCATGGATCATGTCTGGATCAGTGTGTTCGCCGGCGATCATGGTGTGACCGCCGAGGGCGTTTCCGCCTTTCCGCAGGTGGTGACGGCTGAGATGGTTCGCAATTTTGCGCGCGGCGGGGCGGCGATCAGCGTGTTGGCCCAGGAATGGAAGGCGCGACTTGAAGTGATAAACGTCGGTACCGTGCAACCGTTGGAAGAATTGCCGGGGGTACTCGATGCTCGGGTGGGATCCGGTACCGCCAACTTCATCCACGGATCGGCCATGACCGGCTCGGAATTACAGGATGCGTTGAGCGCTGGTCGCGATGCTGCCGAACGGGCCGCGATCGGCGGTGCAAATGTTTTTATCGGTGGTGAAATGGGAATCGGTAATACCGCCAGCGCCACCGCCGTTGCCTGTTCCCTGCTGAACGTGCCCGCCGCCCGGCTGACCGGTCCGGGAACCGGGCTTGATGCTGCCGGTGTCGACCACAAGGCGCAAGTCATCGAAAAAGGGTTGGCCCGCCATCGTACCGATCAACCCCTGGCCGCTTTGCAGCGGTTGGGCGGCTTCGAAATCGCCGCGCTGACTGGGGCTTATCTGCGCTGCGGTCAACTGGGGGTACCGGTACTGGTGGATGGCTTCATCGCCACCGTCGCCGCGCTGGTGGCGGTGCGATTACGACCGGAACTCGCCGTCTGGTTGTTCTACGCTCACCGTTCCGCTGAACCCGGTCATCGACAATTGCTGGAGGCGTTGGATGCCGATCCGTTGCTGGCGCTGGGCATGCGTCTGGGCGAGGGCAGCGGCGCGGCGGTGGCGATGCCGGTCCTGCGCGCTGCCGCTGTCCTGCATGCCCGGATGGCTACCTTCGCTGAAGCCGGAGTTTCCCAGGTATGAATGATTTCACCACGGTGGATTTGCTGCGGCACGGCGAGCCGGAGGGCGGCCAGAAGTTCCGGGGCGCGGTGGACGATCCGCTGAGTCCGCGCGGCTGGGAACAGATGCGAACGGCGGTGGGTGACTATCGCGACTGGCAAGTCATCGTCAGTTCGCCCCTGGTCCGCTGTGCCCATTTCGCTCGGGAATTAGCCGAACGATTGGATCGACCGCTGGAGATCGTGCCAGAGTTCACCGAGTTGAGTTTCGGCGTCTGGGAAGGGCGCAGCGTGGCCGATGTCCATGCCGCCGATCCGCTCACGCTGGCGCGATTTTGGCGTGATCCGGTCACCTATCCGATTCCGGAAGGTGAGCCCGTCGCCGATTTTGACCGGCGGATCGGGAAAGCCTGGAATGCTTTGCAGGAACGTCATCAGGGTCGCCATCTGCTGTTGGTCGTCCACGGCGGGGTCATTCGGATGGTGTTGCGGCACCTGTTGGATATGCCAGTGTGGCGAATTTGGCGGATCGAGGTTCCGTTCGCGGCCCTCAGCCGGATTCGCCAACACCGTGATCTAGACGCGGAACCGCATTTGGTGTTTCACAACGGCCGCCTGGCATGATCAGGGCTTTTGTTCGGGCTTTTATTCTCGCTTTGCAATTGTTGACCCGGCTGCCGGTTCCCTTAATCGACCCGATGCCGCGACCTCAGGAAATGGGGCTTGCGGTTCTGTTTTTTCCGGTGGTCGGCCTGTTGATCGGCGCTTTCCTGGCAGGGGTGCACACCGCGCTTTGGCTGGCCGATCCCGGCGTGCTGGCGGGATTGATCCTGGCGACCTGGGTTTTGCTGACCGGTGCTTTGCACCTGGATGGCTTGGCCGATAGTGCCGATGCCTGGATCGGGGGGCAGGGTGATCGGGATCGGACTTTGGCCATCATGAAAGATCCGCGTAGCGGTCCGCTGGCCATTGTCGCGATCACGCTGGTTCTCTTGAACAAATTTGCCACTTTGCAGGCGTTGCTCGTTGGCGATGCGCGTCTGGTGCTGCTGTTGGCCCCGACGCTGGGCCGCGCGTTCGTCGTGCTGCTGTTGATGACGACCCCCTACGTGCGATCCGATGGTTTGGGTGCGCCATATGCGCATTATCTGCCACGAATAAGCTGCGGTTTGGTGGTGCTGGCGGTCTCCGTCGCTACCATCGTTTTGCTCAGCTGGCAGGGAGGGGTACTGCTTATCGTGCTGGGAATCGGTTTCCTGGGACTACGCCGCGTGCTGTTGGAGCGGTTGGGTGGTGCGACTGGAGATACCTTGGGCGCGGCCTGCGAGTTGACCGAAACCGCTGTGCTATTGGTATCGGTGCTATTGGCGGATTGACAACGTGCGTGCTCTCCGTGCGGTGTTGGCGTGCTATCCGACCGGCGGACCGCGCTTCCCGAATCGTCTCGTTGTCTCGAATGGAGCGCTCATCGATGAATGGAGCAGCGTCTTCCCTTGCTCCTGACCGTTCTAAATATTAGACTACTCTAATATATTAAATATATCGATGGCTTAGAGGGTATTCTTATGTCCGTGACAGCCCGTCCGTTGTTGTTGTGGAGTCTGCTGCTCGTCGCGCCGATTTGGAGCAACGCCGCCCAACCGCCCTTGCCAACGGTCGAGGCGAAGCTGCAAACGTTGCCCAACGAACAGATCCTGGATGGGGTAGTCGAGGCGGTCAATCAGAGCACCGTTTCCGCACAGACCGCCGGACGCGTCGAGGAGATCATGGTCGATGTCAACGACGTCGTTTCCCAAGGCACTCCGATCATCCGGTTGCGTAACATCGAACAGCGCGCCGGCCTGGAACAGGCTCAGGCCAGTTTACGCGAAGCCGAAGCCCGTTTTCTGGAAGCACAGGCTGAGTACAACCGCATTCGCCGGGTCTATGAAAAGCAACTGGTGTCCAAGGCCCAGATGGATACCGCAACCGCCGGCTTCGACGCCGCGAAAGCCCGCCTGGAATCGGCTCAAGCTGGCGTTTCCCAAGCCAAGGAATCGCTTGGCTACACCACCATCAACGCCCCCTATAGCGGCATCGTGCTGCAACGGCACGTCCAGTTGGGTGAAACCGTGCAGCCTGGCAAGCCGCTGATGACAGGCTTTTCGCTGGATGAATTGCGAGTGGTGGCGAATGTCCCGCAGCGCTTGATCGTGCCGGTGCGCGAATATAAGCGAGCGCGGGTTTTACCGCCGAACGGTGGCGCGGCCATCGTCGCCGACAAGCTGACGTTCTTCCCCTACGCTGATCCTCAGAGCAACGTGTTCAAGGTCAGGGTTTATTTACCGAAAAAAACCGGCGGGCTTTATCCGGGCATGTTCGTCAAGACGGCTTTCCAGGTTGGCGAAACCGACCGCCTGGTGGTGCCGCGCCAGGCTTTGGTCCAACGCGGTGAGGTGAGCGGCGTTTATGTGGTTCGAGACGGTAAGGTGGGCTTGCGGCAAGTGCGAGTAGGCCGGATTCAGGGCGATCTCGTCGAAATTTTGGCGGGGTTAGAGCCAGGCGAGCGGGTAGCGCAAGATCCGGTCGTGGCCGGCATCTACCTGAAGGAGCAACAACAGCCGACCGTGGGGAAGTGAGATGAGCACTACCGCCGAACCACATCTCGGTTTGTCCGGGGCGATCGCCAAAAAATTCCTGCTGAGCGAAATTACTCCCCTGCTGGCGTTGGTGGGACTCCTGATGGGGGTCTTCGCGGTGCTGATCACGCCCCGCGAAGAGGAGCCACAAATCAACGTCACGTTCGCTAATGTGTTCATTCCCTTCCCCGGCGCGACCTCGCTGGAAGTCGAGCGATTGGTCAGCAGTCCAGCCGAGCAGATGTTGGCGGAAATCGAAGGGGTCGAACACGTCTATTCGGTGTCCCGACCGGGCATGGCGGTGCTGACGGTGCAGTTCCTGGTGGGGCAGCCACGCACTGACGCAATCGTTCGACTCTATAACAAGCTGTATTCCAATGCTGATTGGTTGCCCTCCAATCTTGGGGTCGGCCAACCCATTCTCAAACCGAAGGGTATCGACGACGTTCCCATCGTTAGCCTGACCCTATGGACCAAGGATTCGCAGCGCAGCGCCGAGGATTTGACGCGAGTGGCGCATACGCTGGAAACGGAGTTGAAGCGAGTGCCCGGCACCCGCGATTTGTACACCATCGGCGCACCGGATCGGGTCGTGCGAGTGTTGTTCGATCCGGCCAAGCTGGCGGGTTACGGGCTGTCGCTGACCGATTTGCGTCGTTCGTTACAGGCCGCCAATGCCTCGGTCGATGCTGGGGCGTTGGTAAGCGATAATCGGGAAATTCCGGTGCAAGCCGGCAGTTTTCTGGTGAATGCGGAGGAGATCGGCGCCCTGGTCGTCGGCCTGCATCAAGGCACACCGGTTTATCTAGCCGATGTTGCCGAAGTCAAGCTGAGTTCCGATCAGCCGAAACGGTATGTCTGGCTGGGCACTGGGCCAGCGGCGGCTGCGAATGGCATCAAAGCCGAGGGGGAATTTCCGGCGGTGACCCTGGCCATCGCCAAGAAGCCTGGCGAGAATGCGGTCGTCATCGCCGACCAAGTCATCGAGCGGGTCGAGCAACTCAAGGGGATCTTGATTCCCGAAGGGGTCAACGTCACTGTCACCCGCAATTACGGTGTTACGGCCAACGAAAAGGCCATGACCCTGATCGCGAAACTGATTTTTGCCACCTCGCTGGTCATTCTGCTGGTGCTGCTGGCGTTGGGTTGGCGGGAGGCTATGATCGTCGGTGCGGCGGTTGTGCTGACGTTGACGATTACCTTATTCGCTTCTTGGGCCTGGGGATTCACCCTCAATCGGGTATCGCTGTTCGCGCTGATTTTCTCCATCGGTATTCTGGTGGACGACGCCATCGTGGTGGTGGAGAACATCCATCGCCATATTCACCTGGGCGGCCATAAACTGGTTGAAGCGATTCCATTAGCAGTGGACGAGGTGGGTGGTCCGACAATTCTGGCAACGTTTACCGTGATCGCCGCCCTGTTGCCAATGGCTTTCGTCTCCGGGTTAATGGGGCCCTATATGAGTCCCATCCCGATCAATTCGAGCATGGGAATGCTGATTTCGCTAGCGGTGGCGTTCGCATTCACGCCGTGGCTGACCTACAAGGTACTCCGGCGGGTGATAGAAAAGCATGCGCCTGCGCAGCCGGCCTTGGTTACGGAGGGCGAGGGAGGCCAAACGCCCTCATCCCCGGCGCTGCTTCTCGAAAGCGAAGGAAAGGAATTGCAGCAAACCGAGAAAGAGGATTTTTCCCACCGGTTGTTCCGCCAGGTCGTCGGTCCTTTCCTGCGTGGGCGTCAGGGTCGGCCTTTGCGCTGGTTGTTGGGTGTCGGTGTGCTGTTGCTGATTGGAGTTTCGGTCAGCCTCGCTTATTTCCAGCTGGTTGTCCTGAAAATGTTGCCCTTCGATAACAAATCGGAGTTTCAGGTGATCGTGGACATGCCGGAAGGCACCACCTTGGAGCAAACCACACGGGTATTGGGCGAACTCGGTCGTTATCTAGCCACCGTTGAGGAAGTGACCGACTATCAGGTTTACGCCGGCACCGCCGCACCGATCAACTTCAATGGCCTGGTGCGGCAGTATTATCTGCGTGCTGGAGCTAACGTCGGTGATATCCAGGTCAATCTGGTGGACAAAAAACACCGCCATCGCAAGAGCCACGATATCGCCCTAGCGGTACGCGCCCCGTTGCAGGCCATCGGTAAGCAATATCAGGCCAACGTAAAAGTGGTTGAGGTTCCACCTGGCCCGCCCGTGATGTCGCCGTTAGTCGCGGAGATCTACGGTTTGAATTATCTGGGCCAAATCCGGGTTGCCAAGGCGGTGCGCGATTTGTTCAGCGCGACCCCGGACGTGGTCGATGTGGATGATACCGTCGAGGATCCAGCCGAGCGCTACATCGCTCATGTCGATCGGGCCAAGGCGGCGTTGCTCGGTGTTTCACAGCAAGCGGTTGCCGCCGATCTCGGCACGGCTCTGGGTGGCGAAGATGTCAGCTATCTGCATTCCGAAACCGCCAAGTATCCGATTCCGCTGCGGCTGGAGCTACCGACCGCCGACCAGGCCGATATCGCCACGGTGCTGGGGTTGAAGACCCGCAGTCAAAATGGTCAGTTGGTGCCGCTGTCGGAAGTCGTGGATATCGAGCAAACGCAGCGCGAGCACGCGATCTACCACAAGGATTTATTGCCGGTGGTGTTCGTATTCGGCGACATGGCCGGTAAGTTGGATAGTCCACTGTATGGCATGTTCGAGATCCTCGGCACCCTGCGGGACCGGCTCGTTGACGGCGGCCAGCTGGAGCAATTCCTGATCCGCCAACCGGTCAACCTTCACGGCTACGGCCTGAAATGGGACGGCGAGTGGCAAATCACTTATGAGACCTTCCGCGATATGGGTATTGCCTATGGCGTGGGGATGATCCTGATCTATCTACTGGTCGTGGCGCAGTTTCGCTCTTATCTGACACCGCTGATCATCATGGCACCTATTCCGTTGACCATCATCGGTGTCATGCCCGGCCATGCTCTACTGCATGCCCAATTTACTGCCACTTCAATGATCGGCATGATTGCGTTGGCGGGTATCATTGTCCGCAATTCGATTTTGCTAGTGGATTTCATTAAGTTGGAAGTGGATAGCGGTACGCCATTTCAGGAAGCGGTGATCCGCTCCAGCGCCGTGCGGGCGAAACCGATCATTCTCACCGCGCTGGCTGCCATGTTAGGCGCATTGTTTATCCTGGATGACCCGATTTTTCGAGGATTAGCGATCTCATTGATTTTCGGTATCTTGGTGTCGACCCTGCTGACCTTGGTGTTCATTCCCGTGTTGTACTATGCAGCGTTTAGGCGACGGTTTGAGTCGGCTACTTGAGTTGCGCTTCCCACGCGCTCGTTGGTGCTATACTGAAGCGGATTTCAGGTACGTGACAGTGGCCCATTATCAAGGGAACCAAAGATGGCCGGTTCTGTCTCAAGGGAAGATCAGATTCTAATTTGAGCATGAACCTACCGTGAGGTAGGGGAGCTATGGATTTTATCCGACTATCTCAAGATAGCCGGACCGTCGAATAAAAATCAATCATATCCAAAGGCGGCCTAACTTGTTTTAGGCCGTCGAATTTTTATATTTAGGTTTTTGCTATTTAATACTTCAGAAATGGGAAATAAACGATGAACGATATGTTTGATGTTCAGCAAAATATTGGACTGGATCGTAAGATTTTTAACGTATGCGGAACTGAATTTCATTTCTTAAACAATGCGTATTCAAATGCGTATAGCCAACTGCTGAAAGGTATTCATCAACATAGCGGCCTTTTTTTTCTTACCAGTGAGCCGGGTATGGGTAAAACCTTGCTGCTGCATAAACTGGAAAATCAACAATTAGATAATATTAAATTCATTTTTTGTGATTCCGCTAACCTCGCTTATGAAGATTTGATTACAGTCATTTGTAATAAACTGGGCATGGAGATAATTGGATGTGACTTGATCGGTAGTATTATAAGATTGAAGGAGTTTTTGCAGAAAAACCATGTGTGTGGAGTGGAAGTGGCTTTTCTGATCGATGATGCACATCATTTAGCCGAAGCTGTACTGTATAATCTGATTACGCTATTCGATTTTGAGCTCGGGGACGATTGCGCACCGCGTTTGGTACTCAGCGGAACATCTCTGCTGGAAGAAAACTTTGAAAGGATTGGGATCAAGCAAGTCTTGGGTGCCGATATCTTGCGAGTTGGGTTGGAACCGATGACTCCTGCCGACGTGGTGACCTATCTTTCAAATAAGAAAGATACCAGCGTTTTGGATATCGACGCTCTATTTTTACCCATAGCTATTCAAAAGATTACTCATTATTCTAGAGGCAATCCTTGTCTGATTAACAGGCTTTATGAGCGGGTGTTATTGATAACGCAGTTGCATGAAAGAAAAGTTGTTGCGGTTGCTACTATTGACGAGGCCGCGAGTGAGTTGATACTGCAGGAGAAAAGTACGCATGCCTCTGATACGGCTACAGTTGTACCCTTAGATAAGACAATATGCTCGCATCAAAGGCTTTCGTCCATTAATCCTGAACAGTCATCGGATGTTGAAGAGAAGGTTATTAGTGAAAATAGTAGTGACAATCAATTGTCATCGATTGATGAAACAAAAGTAGAGTTTGACCGGGCTGTCAATCAGTCGATTTTACGAAATCTTTCTAACTGCCCCGCAACTGCGGTTTCATTTGCAACATCTAGCATGGATAGTGTTGATCACTTGGTTAATCTGACAAAAGCTAATCATAATATTGTTGAGCTATCAAAGGAAGAGTGGGTTGAAAGAATCATGAGGGAAGAGTTTGATGAAGAAACCTCGCTGGTCATGCGATGGAGCAGTCGTGGTGCTGAAGTAAAGAATGCGCGTTCTTTTCGTTTGCAGAAATTACAGTTACCAATGCTGGTTATTTTTGCATTATTAGCTGGATTGTTAGGTGGTATTGGAAGTATTTATTTGTTTCATCCAAATCAGGATAAACAGGATGAAAGGGCAGTTGCCCTATCTCCCGCGAAAGTTCAAGAAACTGGGGAACAACCTGCTGCTATGCGACAAGACGGCGAGCCACACGGTTTGCCCAAAACATCGGAAACGGAAGCTCCGCACTCCTCATTAGCTTCGACATCCGCTATCAAATCAATGCCAGCGGCTGATTCCTCGCAAGCTTCCCAAACCGAACCGAATATCCCGACAGTATCGCGCCCCACTCATTCCAACTCTCAAGCTAAGTCCGCGGTGACATCGACGGCAGACTTGTCGGAGCCCGGCTTGAAGTCGCCACCGGTTTCCTCGATAGTGGCAACCGAGTCTGGATCTGCTAAGGATCTGCCGATTTCATCTTATTTGGAAAGGGGTCATGCCTTATTAAGCCGTGGGGACGTTGCCTCCGCTCGCCTTTTTTACCAAGAGGCGGCGAATCTCGGTTCTTCCGAGGCAATGGCGGCTGTGGGTAAAACCTATGATCCGGTTGCGCTGGATAAATTAGGCATTAAGGGATTTCAGACCGATCCCGCCAAGGCGGCGGAATGGTATATAAAGGCACGGGAAGCAGGCTATACGGAAATCACCGAATACCTTCAGGCACTAAGAAAGTGGATGGCTGGATCGCCCGATTTCAAGGGAAATTAAATGGATGGAATCCTGACCTAGTCCCTCTCATCCATTTGAGAGATGCTGTATCTGGCATAACAGATCAAGCGGAGAGAATTCAGTTGCGCTGTAGCCACTCTTGTGCTGCTGGAAGTCGCATCCAACCTGGAACGATTGCCGACAAACTGACTTCTCGCCATTTCGGATGTCGGGCAGGTTGTTGAAACTCATTGAAGTGGTTAAGGAAACTAATAGTAAAATCGGCTACTTTACGATATCGGTTGCGATGACGTTGCCAGTTGTATACCGCGAGAACGGCGCCGACGGCGATAGTTTTAATGGTTTGGTCCGCTTGGATTAGGTTAGGGTAATCTTGGTTGTTAAGAGAGGTGGGTAGATAGGTTTCCAGGAGAGCCGGGGTATGATCGATAGCCAGGAAATGCAATTTGTCGGCAGATGTTACTTTTTCAAATAATTGAGCTGGTTTGCCTGCGACATAAGCTAGTGCGGCAATCTCGCCGTTTTTAAGTTTTTCCAGAGCGGTCGCTTGGTCGTAAAAAGTCGGTTCCACGGAAATATTCAGTATATCGAATAAATTGGTGGCGGTAATGGCTGTCCCGCTACCTTTAACATCAAAGTTAACCTTGCGTCCTTTCAAATCACTTAACTGTGTTATTTCTGGCCGGGCTAGGAGATGGAATTCTTCATTGTAGAGTTTGGCGATATAATGAATTCGCTTATCGATGTCTTTATAGGTTCCCTTGCGCTTTAGGTATTCCAAAACATCCGACTGGACGATCGCCATATCGATGCCTTTCAAATAAAGAAGATCGTCGATATTCTGCACTGATCCTTTACCAACAACCGCCAAAACGCGCCAGCTGTCGCTATCTAGAACCGCTGCCATATCGGCAGCGATGCGGATATAGGTACCATTAATTCCTCCAGCGATCACCCCCACCGTTTTCGAGGTGACCCGATTACGAGCTTGTGTTTCCGATGCTGCTTGTTGATCTGAGGTAGCCGCTTGCGCGATGCAAGCGATAAAGAGCATCAAATACCAAAAGCCATGACGAAATAACCTGTTCATACGTTGGCTCCCTCAGGTGTTATTCCAATTTTGTCCAGCCCCAGCGTTCCGCGACAAAGATTTCATGTGGTTTAAAGCGGGTTTTATAGGCCATTTTAGCGCATTGTTCGATCCAGTAACCGAGGTATACCCATTTCAGCTCCAGCCGCCGTGCCTCGGCAATCTGCCACAGGATGGCGAAGGTTCCTAGTCCGCGAGTTGCCTCCAGGGGATCGAAGAAGGTATAGACGGCCGACAATCCGTTGTCCAAGCGGTCCATGACCGCCACTGCCATCAATTTCCGATGGTCACGAAATTCCCCCAGTCCGGTCGGGCTCCAGCGCGAGGTGATGAACGACCAATAACTTTCTGAGTTGGCCGGATCCATTCCGCCACCGATATGTCGCGCCCCGAGATAACGGGCGAACAACTGAAAATGTTCTTCCTTGAACTCGGCGTCGATGACCTGAACCTGTAAATCCTGATTGCGATTCCAGATGCGGCGCTGCGATCGGTTGGGTTGAAACCGGTCGACCGGAATGCGTAACGACCGACAAGCGGTACAGCCCCGGCAGTGCGGTCGGTAGACGTGATCGCCGCTGCGTCGGAATCCCAATTCCGCCAGCCGTGTGTACAGTCGGTTGTCGGTCACGGTGGGGTCGGCGACTAAATTGCGGGCTTGTCGACCCGGCAGATAACTGCAGGGATAGTCGGTAGTCAAGAACATCCGTAAGTCGTACAGCGAATCCCGAGGGTCACTCATGGTGGCGAGATGGAAAGCAGCAGGTCGGCGAGCAAATCGGCATCAAGCTGCCAGCGGCCTTCCCGGCCGGGCAGGGGACAGTAATATTGCAGCAATTCAAGGAAAGTCGCGCGAGGAATTTCGGTGGCTCCCATGCTTGAAAGATGATCGGTCCGCGCCTGGCAGTCGATCACGACAAATTCCCAGCGCTTCAACTGCGCGGCCAATAACACCAACGCCACTTTAGAGGCGTCGGTCATGAAGCTGAACATCGATTCACCGTAAAATACCCGGCCTATCGCCACTCCGTACAGACCGCCGACCAGTTCGTTCCGATGCCAGATTTCGATGGAATGAGCGTGACCGAGCCGATGCAACCGGCAATAGGCCCGGTGCATTTCCGGGGTGATCCAGGTGCCCTGATCGGGGCAGCGGGGTTGCGCGCAGGCCGTGATCACCGCCGCGAAATCGGCATCGGCGGTGATGTCAAATAGCCCTTTGCGCAAGGTTTTTCGTAGGCTGCGCGAGATTTTGACCTGCTCGGGAAGCAGGACCAGACGAGGGTCGGGCGACCACCATAAAATCGGCTGGCCGGACGAATACCAAGGGAAGATACCAAGTCGATAAGCCCGCAGCAGCCGGTTCGGGCTTAGGCTTCCGCCGGCCGCCAGTAACCCGTCGGGTTCGATCAGCGCGCGGTCTGGATGAGGGAACGGCTGGCTGTCGTCACGCGGATCCAGCCACGGTAGGCGCATTGAACATCACCTCGGCCCGGTAGGGCGAACGTTGCAGCAATTGTTGTGCATAATTGCGTACCGCTGGAGTTTCCCGAGCCAGAAAATCAGCGATGGCTCGACGGAAACCAGGGTGGGCGATCCAGTGGGCCGAATGGGTCAGCGTTGGTAAAAAGCCCCGGTGGATTTTATGCTCGCCTTGAGCGCCTGGCTCAAAACCGCGCAGTCCCTGTTGAATGCAATAGTCGAGCCCCTGATAGTAGCAGGCTTCAAAGTGGAGGCTGTCAAAATCGACTTGGCAGCCCCAATGGCGGCCATAAAGAGTGGTGTCACTGCGAAAACTGATCGCGGCGGCAACCTCGCGGCCTTGGGAGCTGGCGAGCACCAGCAGCAGGCGGTCGCCCAAGAGGGCCGCGACTTCCAGAAAAAACGGTAGGGTCAAGGTTGGAATGCCACCCAAGCGTTGAAAGGTGGAACGATAGAATTCATGGACGCTATGCCATTGGCACTCGGTGGCTTCCCGACCGTGTAGCAGCCGCAGTTCGAGCCCGGCTTCACGCACCAGCCGGCGTTCCCGTTTGATATTTTTGCGCCGCTTGGCGGTGAAAGTGTCCAGAAAGTCCTCAAAATCGCGATAGCCGGGGTTTTGCCAGTGGAATTGGCAACCCAGCCGGTGCATAAAACCGCGTTCGAGCATCGGTTCCAGCTCGTTGGTGGTTGGGAACAGCCAATGAATCGAGGAAATCGAATACCGCCGGCTTTCCTCGAATACGAAATCGAAAATTGCCCGCAGGGTTTCACCGGGCTGGGGCTGGTCGGGTGCCAGCAGCAACCTGGGGCTGGTCGCCGGTGTGTAGGGAATCGCCCCCACCAGTTTGGGATAATAGGCGAGGCCCTGTCGTCGATAGGCTTCCATCCAACTCCAGTCGAACACAAACTCGCCGTAAGAGTTGAATTTGAGGTATAGCGGTGCCGCACCCAACAATCGTCCGCTATCGTCCCGGCAGACGACGTGCCACGGCAACCAGCCTGTCTGCTCACCGACGCAGCCGTGTCGTTCCAAGGCGGCCAGGAACTCGTGGCTGAGGAATGGGTTGCGATCGGATAAAAGCGCATTCCACTCGGATGCGGGTATTTCGGTTAAGGTATCGAGACGCTGAATGCGCATATCCACGAAGCGGTAAAAAGTCGAACAGCATAAATTCCCCGCCTGACAGGGAACCGGTTGCCATGGGTTGGAACTCAAATCGAGACATCGGTTCTATCGGCTTATTGGTGCCCTTCACCTGGACGCCTCGGAATGGGACAATATTCTTTTGTGGTTCTGTTGACGGCCTGTCATAAGGGTCGTTTTTCCTCTTACAATCGATGACCGAATAGGACTGAATTTTGCCGCAGGCACATCGCATCAAGACCGAACCGCCCGCGATTCGGGTCGGTATTATCCGGTTTTTTAAAGGAGTTTTAGGGGAAATCTGTTTCTGGCTGACGGTGGCCCTGGCGTTGGGAATGGTGGCTACGCTGGCTACCTTCCATCCGGCTGACCCCGCTTGGACCCATACCGCCAACGTCACGGAGATCCACAATATCGGTCGGTCAGTCGGCGCTTGGTTTGCCGATGTTAACCTGTATTTTTTTGGTTATCCCGCCTATTTGTTGCCCTTGGGTGTGGTATGGGGGGGGTGGCGCTTGTTCATGCGCGGTGCTTTGCTGGAGCTGGATGCCGAGATCGTTTTGTTTCGGGTCTTAGGCTTCGTCGTGGCGCTATTGACGGCCTGTGGCTTGGCAACCTTGCACCTGCATGCATCGGCTGGCTCCATGCCTGGCGCCGGCTCTGCTGGCGGCTTGGTGGGCGAACATGTGAGCCGGTTTCTGACCCAAGCGTTCAAGTTTACGTGGGGAAACGCTTTTATGGTCGCCTTGTTGTTGGCGGGTTTGACGCTGGCTACCGGTGTGTCGTGGCTGAAGCTACTGGACGGGATTGGTGGGACGGTGCTGAAAGCCATTGCTTGGATGGGTGGTCAGGCCAAAACCTCACGGACTCGTGTTACGCCAGCGGGGGAGGGTGAGGACGAACAGTCTCCCGAACAACCCTCTTCCTCCAAATCAGAAGTTATCCGTGTTAATCGTCTCAAGACCAGTGGGGCAGTCGTCGGTCGAGCGATCATGGTGCAGTTGCGCAACGTGGCCGCGCTATGGCGGGCTTGGCTGCAATCCCGCCGCGTGGAGCTTGAGCCGGAGAATTTTGCCCGATCGGCCGATGATGCTGCGGCTGTACTGCCCGAAACGTCGGCTGCGACCGAATCGCCAAGTCCGGCTATCCAGCCGATCAATGGCGGCCGCCATGGCGCACGTATTGAACCGGTCTTGGGCCTGCCACGGGGCCAGGAGCGTAGTGGCGAGGTCCGGCAAGGGCCGGAATCCACCGCGACTATTCCCAAATCGCCGAAGGCGATGCTGCCAGACTTGACCCTGATTCCAGTCGCGGTTACCGCGCCTTCGGCGGGTGGCCAACCGGCAGCCACCGTGCCAACCCCGCCGCCTCAAAGAAATCCCTCCATAACGGCTTCTGCCGTCGAAGCCACTTGGCTTGCGGATGACAGGTTTCCAGTGCGTGCTTCAAACGATTCGGTTGGGCCGGAAGTGCCGGCTCAATCCACGAAGGAGCGAATGCTAAACTCTGGGGCTATGCCGTCCGGAGCGAACATGGTGCGGCGCGTGGCCACGCCCGCGATCCCCGAAACCGGTGCCTTACCTTCGCTGGATTTACTGGATCGACCCTCGGCTCACACCGCCGGCTATTCGGCTGAGACGCTGGAAGAAATGTCGCGGCAGGTGGAAATTCTGCTCAAGAGTTTTGGTGTCGAGGCTCGGGTGGTGGCGGTGGAGCCGGGCCCGGTGATCACCCGTTTCGAGGTCGATCCCGCGCCAGGCGTGAAGGTGAGCCAGATTAGCAACCTGTCCAAGGACCTGGCGCGCGGCTTATCGGTCATCAGCGTGCGGGTGGTGGAGGTTATTCCTGGTAAGTCGGTGATCGGGCTGGAAATCCCCAACCGGCACCGCGAAGTCGTCTATCTTCGTGAAGTGCTGGAAGCGCCGGTTTATACGCAATCCACCGCGCCACTGACCTTGGCACTGGGCGTGGACATCGGTGGCAATCCGGTAGTGGCCAATCTAGCGAAAATGCCACATTTGTTGGTGGCCGGTACCACGGGGTCCGGTAAGTCGGTCGCCATCAACGCCATGTTGCTTAGCTTGTTATACAAGGCATTGCCGGCTGAGGTTCGGTTGATCCTGGTCGATCCGAAGATGCTGGAACTGTCGATGTACGAGGATATCCCGCATCTGTTGACGCCGGTGGTCACCGACATGAAAGAGGCCGCCAACGCGCTGCGTTGGTGCGTGGGTGAAATGGAGCGTCGCTACCGGCTGATGGCGGCGTTGAAGGTGCGCAATATCGCGGGCTTCAACCGCAAGGTTTTGGATGCGCTGGAAGAAGGCGAGGGGCTGGCCGATCCGTTCTGGAAGCCGGATGGTGAGTTATCGTCCAGCGGAATTCCGGTTTTGCAACCGCTGCCGTTCGTCGTGGTGGTGATCGACGAGTTAGCCGACATGATGATGATCGTCGGCAAGAAAGTGGAGGAACTGATCGCGCGTTTGGCGCAGAAGGCGCGCGCTGCCGGTATCCACTTGATTTTGGCGACGCAGCGGCCGTCAGTGGATGTGATCACCGGCTTGATCAAGGCCAACATTCCGACCCGGGTGGCGTTTCAGGTGTCCTCGAAAGTTGACTCCCGCACCATCCTCGATCAGATGGGCGCGGAGCAACTGCTAGGCCACGGGGACATGCTGTATTTGCCCCCAGGTACCGGCTTACCCCAACGGGTACATGGCGCTTTTGTGGACGATCAGGAAGTCAATCGCGTCGTTGAGTTTTTGCGGCAAACCGGTTCTCCAAATTATGTCGATGACGTGTTGGTCGAGCCGCGTGAGGAGGGCGAAACTGGCGACGAGGGTGAAAGTAGCGGACGCAGTGGAAAAACCGATCCCCTGTACGACGAGGCCGTGCGTATTGTCACCGAGTCACGGCGGGCTTCGGTATCCGGGGTGCAACGCCGGTTGAGCATCGGCTACAACCGGGCGGCGCGTCTGGTCGAGGAAATGGAAGCGACGGGGGTGGTCGGTCCCTTGCAGTCGAACGGTAGCCGTGAAGTGCTGGCCCCGCCGCCACCGTAAGCCGACCTGGCCGTATCGGTGTTCGGTTTGTGGAGTGCTGTTCACAGGTAAGTCAAGTAGCCGATTGCGAGTGGCCGGTATTCCAGCGTGCTGTTAGGAGGCGGCGTTACTGCGTAATAAAACGACTGGGTGGTTTTGCTGGTATTCCAGGCCCAGGCCACGGGCGTGCCGGTGGCGGCATCCTCATAAATCGCGATATATCCCGAACCCAGCCCTTGATCCGCCACCCAAGTGGTACCGTTCCACTGTTTATGGTATCGAGAATCAGGATCGATATTCGAGGCGTAGTTGCCGTGTATCGTCTGGGTTGAGTCGTAAATCTTGGCTCGGTAGCGATTGACGAGGGCGACACCTGGGATGGGATAGGGCGGAGTGATTTGCGCATCGGTGAGGCTCAGGCTTGCCAGGACCATCATATGCCCCGTGTTGCCGCTGGTCGTATAGCTCGATGCGATCAAATCCCCTACGCGCATGCTGGCGACAGTTGATCTGTGCAACAGCCGCAAACCGGAATTGGGATCGGTCGTGCCAGATTGAATCGCCGCAAACCATTCATCCGCATAGGGCGAACTACTACCCGTCAGCGCTACCACTACCGAGTCCGTGATAACGCTAGGGTAGGTATTCTTCAAGAGTAGCGTTACAAAGCTACTGCATTTGGTCGTCGCTTGCAGCGTGCCTGCCGCATCGTAATCGATGAATGCCGGAGAACCGTAGGTGTTGTTATCCGCTTTGATCTGGCTGACATAAGTTTGCGCTTGCGCTACATGATCGGGCCAGACAGCCGCATGACCGACCGTTGTCGAAACGCCGAACAATAACATGGCCAGTAAAACGGGTGCGTTTGATCTTTGCGTAAACATCGTCGTGCTCTCTGTGAGGGCGGTCGTGCCTGATTGTCAATTTAAAATTACAATAAATTGTTTTTTTAATTTTTTATCGTGTTCTAAATATACCTAATAATTTATATTTTATCTAATATTTAGTCAAAAAAATTACTTATGTAATTAATATGTAGGTATATACTATTTTTTAAATGGTAATATCTTGCCTCCGCTGGGCGGCAGTATCAGCGATGCGTGAATGTCGTCCGGGTATTCCGGTGTGGATTGCGGCTCAGCCAAGTGCGCGGCCAGCCTATGCGGTCGTAAAAACTCGACGACCACCGTCTTGAAATCCGATTTTCAAATTTGCGCAAGAGTCGGCTATGTGCCGGATAGAGCGAATCGCTCAAGCCCGATTGGGTGGGTGATGTTGCTTGGCGCGCGGAAGGGAGAGTGATCGGCGAAGCAAATCGCCCGCGATAACTGGCTGTCATCGCGGGCGAGCTTCTTAAGAGGATGGGGTTGGTTTCCTACGGCTTTCCAGGAAATCAAACGGGATGTTTGACAGTTCCCTCTGAGTTTCCGTAGCTTGCAAAGCTCCTTGTAACGCGCCGGACGCGACTGCGAACTGGCATGGTCGCCGGCGCGCGCTTAAGGCGGTACCTTAATGACTGACCGTAGCTTTCTTGCCTTTCGGTTGCCCGATGGCCGCCAGCATTTCGGTGAACCACGGCGTGTCGATGTCGAACGGTTTGCCGCCCTTGATCCGAGGGAATTCGATAGCCCGCAGCACACCGTTACGATCCTCATCGTGGCCGATGACGCCGGATTCGCCGCGCATGGCGCATTCGACGGCAAGATCGACACAGGATTTGATCAGGCGGAGATCCTCGATATTGGCGGCGGAAGCGCGCGAAAAATAACCGGATTTTTGAATCAAGGTTTTTTCCGAGCCAATCATCTGGGCGAACTGTTCGCCGAACCATTTGCCGGGATTGACGGCATCGAGCTTGATGTGACCGAAAGCGTCGCGGGGCACTTCCTGACCTTTGGCCTGCAATTCGGCCACGATCGCCTCGACGCCCGCACCTTCCGAGACGAAGATGTTGATGCAATCGACCTTGTCCATTGCGGCCCGCAGGCGCTTGGCTTCGGCGGCGATATCGATTTCCATTTCGGGAATGAAGACGGCATGGACGTCGAATGCGGAGCGGTCCAGCCCAATAGCGGGCAACCATTCGCTACGGTCGAGCAGCTTGCGGTATTCCAGCGCGGTGGCGGCGGTGAGCCAGCCACAGTTGCGGCCCATGACTTCGTGGATAATCAACATGCGCGGGTTGGCGTTGTTTTCCGCGACGACGTTCTGGAAGTAGCGAGCGCCCTGCTCGGCGGCGGTCCAAGCGCCTAGCGATTGCTTGATCGGGTACACGTCGTTATCGACGGTCTTGGGCAAGCCGATGACCGTGAGGCCATAGTTGTTCTTGGCCAGAAAGGCGGCGAGATCGGCAGCGGCGGTGTTGGTGTCGTCGCCACCGATGGTGTGGAGAACGTCCACGCCGTCCTTGACTAACTGGTCGGCAGCGATTTTTTGCGGATCTTCGCCTTCCTTGACCAGGCCGCGTTTGATGCAATCCTTGACGTTGGTGAGCTTGACCCGGCTGTTGCCGACGGGCGAACCGCCGAAACGGTGCAGCACCCCGGCTTTTTCGCGCACTTCCGGCGTGACCTTGTAGGAGTCACCCAGGAGGAGTCCTTTATAGCCGCTGCGATAGCAGATGATTTCGATGGTGGGATCGATCTCGGTGTAGCGCTCGATGAGGCCGCCGATAGCGGAGCTAAGGCAGGGGGCCAACCCTCCTGCCGTGAGGATCGCAACTTTTTTGGGCTTGCTCATGGTATTGATCTCAAAAGAATTAGCGGAAGAAAACAAGAACCGGTTAAAAACAGACTCAAATAATAGGTTGAGATTTACCATTGAACAACGCGAAGAGGGGTCGAGACGGCGAAGTTTTTTGCTACAGCCTGTCGATGAGATGCCCGGTCCTCTTTATTGAAAGTTGGGTATATTGGCCAGGATGCCGAGTGACCAGGCGGCCAGCGCCACGATGGTTCGCAATATTCTTCAGTCCTGTGTTGTCCCCAGCACCTGCTCCAGCCATTTGGCGATGTCGCGGATTTCTTCCCAGCATACCTCATGCCCCATGCCGTAATCCTGCCAGGCCACTTTATAGCCGAGATTCTCTAGTGATTCAGCGCCTTGTTGGCCGTAGCGCATCGGGATGATGGCATCATAATCGCCGTGAGCCATAAAGATTGGCGTCTGGTGGTTCGCAAGCCGCCGTTCGCTGTTCAGCGTGCTGGTCAAGGGGATGTAGCAAGATAGAGCCAAGATGCCGGCCAGCCGTTCGGGATAGCGCAACCCGGTGTGTAGCGCCATCGCTCCACCCTGAGAAAAGCCGGCCAGCACGATGCGTTCAGCGGGAATGCCGCGCCGCTTCTCGCGTTCGAGTAACTCATGGATAGCCTGTTCGGAGGCATAGACGCCATCCGGGTCTTCCTGGCGTGGCAAATCCATGCTGAGCACGTCATACCAAGCCCGCATCCGCATTCCACCGTTGACCGTGACCGGTCGGATCGGTGCATTGGGAAAAACGAAGCGGATGCCCAGCCCATCTGGCAGGTGCAATTCCGGCACGATGGGTTCGAAATCGCGAGCGTCGGCGCCGAGGCCATGCATCCAGATGACGCTGGAACGGGCAGCGCCTTTGGGTTCGATCTCGACGGTGGTCAGCGGCATTTCAGTCATGGGGCAATTTCCGTGGCAGTAGTCGTCGAACGGCATTACCCGCGAAGCCAGTCGGCTTGTCAAGCCGCACTGCCAGCCGAATGCGAGTTATACTGATAACCGATTTCGTTTCCCGCGAGAATTTGCCGAAATGCGTCAGTTGCACCCCAGATCTTTGTTGGCGTGGTGGTTATTGATCGCGCTGTTGGCCGGTTGTGGTCAGAAGGGTCCGTTATACCTGCCCGACAAGCCGTCCCAGTCGTCTCCCGCTCAGCAGAATCAGACTACGAAGCCCTGAAACATGGATCATTTTGAATATCGCAATGGCCAATTGCACGCCGAGAACGTCCCCGTCGCTGCGATTGCGGCGGCGGTTGGCACGCCCTGTTACGTCTACTCTCGAGCGACCATTGAGCGACATTGGCATGCTTTCGATCAAGCGTTCGGCGAGCACCCGCATCTAGTCTGCTACGCCGTCAAGGCCAACAGCAATTTGGCAGTGTTGAACGTACTCGCGCGGCTAGGGTCCGGTTTCGACATCGTCTCGGTCGGTGAGCTGGAGCGAGTGCTGGCGGCGGGCGGTGATCCTGGCAAAGTGGTGTTTTCGGGGGTCGGCAAGCGCCGTGACGAGCTGAAGCGCGCTCTTGATGTCGGCATCCACTGTTTCAATGTCGAATCCGAGATGGAATTGACGCTGCTGGAGCAGGTGGCAGCGGAGTGTGGCCAACGAGCGTCGGTATCGTTACGGATCAACCCCGACGTGGATGCCAACACCCATCCGTACATTTCCACCGGCTTGAAGCAGAACAAGTTCGGCATCGATGTAGAACGGGCGCTCACGATTTACGGGCGGGCCGCCGCTTCGCCGTATCTGAATGTGATTGGGATCGATTGCCACATTGGTTCGCAACTGACCCAGGTTGCGCCATTCGTGGACGCACTGAAGCGGGTGCTGACATTGGTGACGCGGCTGGAAGGGCAGGGGGTCCGCATTTGCCATCTCGATTTGGGTGGTGGGCTGGGCATCCGCTATCGGGATGAGGAACCGCCGTTGCCAGCCGACCAAGCTGCCGCGCTCATGGAGCATTTGCGCGGCTTGCCCTACCAAATTCTGATCGAACCGGGCCGGGCTATTGTCGGCAATGCCGGTATCCTGGTGACGCGGGTGGAACTGCTCAAGCGGAGTGAAGACAAAAATTTCGCGGTGGTCGATGCAGCGATGAACGATCTGATCCGCCCGGCCTTGTATACCGCTTGGCAGGCGATCATCCCGGTCGAGCCGCGAATCGAGGGCGAATCGTGCCGCTACGACGTGGTGGGGCCGATCTGCGAAACCGGCGATTTTCTCGGTAAGGACCGGGAGTTGAACATCGAACCCGGCGATTTGCTGGCGGTGCGCTCGGCCGGCGCTTACGGTTTTACGATGAGCTCCAACTACAATTCCCGGCCACGCGCCGCTGAGGTGATGGTGGACGGCGACCGATTTCAGGTTGTGCGACGACGGGAGACGGTGACGGAGTTGTATGCCGGTGAAACAGTTTTGTCGTAGGGGGAATAGGCGTTGACGGTCCGAGCGTTGCCGAAATGATCGTTTCGCGCTTGATCGTCAAGAATTGGCGAAGTTTTCGCGAGGTCGATTTGTAAGAAGAAACCATCTATGAGCCCACATTTTACCAATCCTTCTGCCGACGAAATCCGTACCCTGTTGCAGCGGATCAAAACCATCGCCGTGGTCGGACTCTCCGCCTCGCCGAGCCGGCCCAGTCACGGTGTCTCCAGAGCATTGCAAGGCTTCGGTTATCGCATCATCCCGATCAATCCCACCGTGTCGGAAGTGCTGGGCGAAAGAGCCTATCCCAGCCTGCGCGATCTGCCGGAGCCAGTTGATCTGGTGGACGTGTTCCGCCAGTCGAGCCACGTTGCCAGCATCGTCGAAGAATGCATCGCCTCGAAATTGCCGGCATTGTGGCTCCAAGACGGCGTGATAGACGAGGCTGCGGCGTTGCGGGCACGCAAGGCTGGCATGACGGTGATCATGGATCGCTGCATCTACCGGGATTACGTTCAGTGGATACCATGATTCCATTTCACGATCTTGTCGCATGCTCTCTTTATAACTCTGTCCTCGTCCTTTATAACCCTGTCCTCGTCCTTTTACCTCGCACTTTGTCATGACCGAAAGAATGACCGAACATTCGTTTCAGCACCGCCTGAAGCTACGCAACCTGCGCTTATCCGACTACGACGACGTCCATGAAATTATGGAAGTCGTTTACCACAATATGGACGGAGCCTGGAGTCGGGAGCAATTCGCTTCGCAGATCGCCCGTTTTCCCGAAGGGCAGATTTGCATCGAAGACAACGGCAAAGTGGTTGGAGCCGCGCTGAGCCTAATCGTGGACTACGGCCGCTACGGTGACCGGCACACTTACTGGCAGATTATTGGCGACGGCTATCTCACCACCCACGACCCCAACGGCGACACCTTGTATGGGGTGGACATTTTCGTCCGTCCCGACTATCGCGACATGCGGCTGGGTCGGCGGCTATACGACGCTCGTAAGGAACTGTGCGAGAAACTGAACCTGCGTGCCATCGTGGTCGGCGGGCGGATTCCCGGCTACGGCAAGTCCGCCGGTGACATGACCCCTCAGCAGTACGTGGAGCAGGTCAAGGCTAAGGAACTGGTGGATCCCATTCTAACGTTCCAACTGGCCAACGATTTTCACGTTCGCCGCATTGTCACCGGCTATCTACCGGACGATACCGATTCCCAAGCCTATGCGGTGCTGCTGGAATGGCTGAACATCTATTACGAGGAAAAGGAAGTCCTGATTGGCGGACGCAAGTCGGTCGTCCGAGTCGGCGCCGTACAGTGGCAGATGCGCCAGACCACCTCGCTGGACGATCTGCTGCAACAGGTCGAGTATTTCGTGGATGCAGTGGCCGGCTATAAGACCGACATTGTGTTGTTTCCGGAATTCTTCAACGGGCCGTTGATGGCACAGTTCCAACAGCGCAATACCGCCGAGGCCGTCAGGCAATTGGCGGAATACACCGAACCCTTGCGCGATGCAATTTTGGAATTGGCGATAGCCTATAATGTCAATATTGTTGCGGGCAGTATGCCAGAATATAGGGGTGGCGTACTGTACAATGCCGCTTTCCTATGCCGTCGTGATGGTACGTGGGACAAGCAGTCCAAGCTGCATATCACCCCCGACGAGCACGCTTACTGGGGGCTGCAAGGCGGTGATGCGCTCCGGGTGTTCGAGCTGGATGTTGGCAAGATCGGTATTTTGATCTGCTACGATGTAGAGTTTCCGGAATTGCCGAGGTTGCTGGCCGATCAGGGAATGCAGATTTTGTTCGTCCCGTTCTGGACCGATACCAAGAACGCCTATTTACGGGTCCGGCGTTGCGCCCAGGCGCGCGCCATCGAGAACGAATGTTACGTAGTGATTTCCGGCAGTGTCGGCAATTTGCCCAAGGTGGAAAACATGGACATGCAATACGCCCAAGCGGCAGTGTTCACGCCGTCCGATTTCGCGTTCCCACACGATGCCATCGCCGCCGAGGCTACGCCGAACACCGAGATGACCCTGATCGTCGATCTCGACTTGGACAATCTCAAGGAACTGCGCACCCACGGCAGCGTACGCAACTTCCGTGATCGACGATTGGATTTGTACAAGGTCGCCTGGACCGGACGAACCTGAAAATTCGCTGGAATCCGCTGCCCGTTCTTCGCTTCAGCTGGTATAGGCACTGCGATGAAACTGCGATTCGCCAAGATGCACGGACTCGGCAACGATTTCGTGGTGATCGACGGTATCAACCAGACCGTGACGCTAGATCCGGCCCGCATCCGCCGCTTGGCTGATCGCCACTTCGGCATCGGTTGCGATCAGATACTGCTGGTGGAAACGTCCAACCGACCGGACGCCGATTTTCGCTACCGCATCTTCAACGCCGACGGCGGTGAAGTGGAGCAATGCGGCAACGGTGCCCGTTGTTTCGCCCGCTTCGTGCGCGATCAGGGTTTGACCGATCAGGATGATTTACGGGTGGTCACCGCCGGCGGCTTGCTGCGCTTGCAAATCCAAGCCGACGGTCGGGTCGCGGTGGACATGGGCCAACCGAAACTGGAACCAGCTGAAATCCCCTTTTTTGCCACCGAACGCGCTCAACATTATCCGATTGCTGCCGATGGTATGGAGGTGGAGATCGGCGCGGTGTCGATGGGTAATCCGCATGCTGTTCTGAGGGTGGACGATGTGAATCGAGCCCTGGTGTCGCATTTGGGGCCCTTGCTGGAGCGACACGGCCGTTTTCCTCGGCGCGCCAACGTCGGTTTTATGCAGATCATCAGCCCGGATCGCATTCGGCTTCGGGTCTTTGAGCGAGGTGTTGGCGAAACCTTGGCCTGCGGTAGTGGTGCCTGCGCAGCGGTGGTGGTCGGTCGGCTGTGGGGATTGCTGTGGCCGAATGTCCAGGTGGAGTTGCAGGGCGGTGAGTTGACCGTCCACTGGGCCGGCGAGAATGAGTCCGTCATCATGACCGGCCCTGCCGAGAACGTATTCGAAGGGTGGATCGAATCATGAGCGAGGATTTCAAGACCTTGGACTTCGATGGAACAGTGACCGCTTATCTTCGCGATCATCCAGAGTTTTTTGCTCAGCATCCGGATCTCGTGGAAAGCCTGCGGATCCCGCACCCCTGCAAACCGGCGGTGTCATTACTCGAGTACCAGAATCGCCTGCTGCGGGAACGCTGCCAGCGCTTGCATGACAAATTGTTGGAGTGGGTGGCTATCGCCCGCGATAACGACCGGCTGGCGGAGCGAGTACAGCGATTGGCGCTAAACCTGCTCGACGCGCGGGGGGGGCTGGACGAGTTGTTGCACGGCATCAAGGCAATTCTGCGCGACGAGTTCAAGGCCGACTGTCTTTTGCTATGCCTGGCGGAACCGCCAACCATCGGTTTGAGTGCCGTCGAGGAGTTTCTGCGGCCGGACGTGGTGGGCCTGTTCGATGACGTGTTCCGAATCGGCCAGCCTCAGTGTGGTCGTTTGACGGCCGAGCAAGCCGCCGTCCTGTGCGGGCAGGGAGGGGTAACCGCAGCCTCGGCGGCGTTGATTCCACTGGGGGGCGACGGCTGGCGCGGGTTGCTGGTGGTTGGGAGCGCGAATCCCGATCGGTTCCATCCAGGGGTTGGCACACTGTTTCTAGAACGGATCGGCGAGTTGGTAAGCCAAGCATTGCAGGCACGTTTGCAAGCCAGTGGTTGGCAGATTCGATCCGATGATCCATCCTCCGTTCGGGGCGGTGGTTGAATAGCGTTCGGATCGCATTCGAATACCTCGCCATGCCTCGCTTGAAATCGGGTGGTCCGCCCCGCAGGTCAGACCGCCTGATCTCCGATCCCTCGCGCTCTGGCGGAACCCGTTCTCGGCTAATAGCCCAACCACCGGTCTAGTTGTGCAAGTGCTTCGTCTATTCCCTCGCCACTCAGTGCCGAAAAGAGTTGGGCGCTGACCCCGGGAGAATCGTCGTGCAGCGTTCTTTCCAGATGCCGCAGCGCGACGAGCGCCTTGCCCCGGCTTAACTTGTCAGCTTTGGTCAACAAGATGTGAACCGGCAAGCCACGAGCGGCGCGGCAATCGAGCAACTGTCGGTCTAATCCAGTCAGCGGGTGGCGAACATCCACGAGCAGCAGCAATCCCTGGAGGGCCGCGCGCTCGCGCAAATACCGCTCCATGAGGGCTTGCCAATGACGGCGAATCGCGTCGGGTACCTGGGCATAACCGTATCCGGGCAGATCGACCAAGTGGCGGTCCGGCGCCACCGAAAAAAAATTCAGCATCTGTGTGCGGCCTGGCGTTTTGCTGGTTCGCGCCAAACTCCGCTGGCCGGTTAACAGGTTGAGGGCGCTGGATTTGCCGGCGTTCGAGCGGCCAGCGAACGCTACCTCTCGTCCGGTATCGGGCGGCAGCTGGGAAAACGTATTGACGCTGTTTAGAAACCGCGCCGTGCGATAGCGGGTGATCGTGGCGGAATCTAGATGAATAGAGATAGGATTGCTAGGGTTTCTCATTGAACTTAGAGGCCGAAACTGATATATAAAACCGCCGCTTTCGCCGGGTGGGATCTATTGATGTCACCACAAGTTCTGCCCTGACCAAGCGAGGCTGGCCCGCCGAACGGCATGGTCGTTTTCGCGCGGATGGCTGGTCGCCTGAACCGAATACCGTCATCGTACAGGAGCCTTCTAAAAATGAAAAAATTCGTTGTGATCGCCGCGACGTGCGCACTGCTCGGTTCCGCGACCGCTGCTTTGGCCGCTGGCGACGCTACTGCCGGTAAGGCCAAATCCGCCACCTGCGCGGCTTGCCATGGCCCGGATGGCAATAGCACCATTGCCCAGTATCCCAAACTGTCTGGACAAAGTGCCGACTATTTGGTCAAGCAACTCCAAGAATTTAAGAGCGGTGCTCGTGCCAATCCGATCATGCTTGGCATGGTCGCGCCTCTGAGCGCGCAGGACATGGAGGATCTGGCTGCTTATTTTGCTTCGCAGCCGGTTACCCGTGCTGCCGCCGATCCAGCGTTGGCACCGCAGGGTGAGGCTCTCTTCCGCGGTGGTAACCTGAGCAGTGGTATTGCGGCTTGTTCCGCCTGCCACGGCGCCAATGGCGCGGGCAATCCCGCTGCCAAGTTTCCGGCCATCGCAGCGCAACATGCCGATTATATCCAAGCTCAGCTGAAAGCGTTCCGTGCCATGGAGCGGACCAACGACGCCGGCCAGATGATGCGCAACATCACCGTCAAGATGACCGATCCCGAAATCAAGGCTGTCGCATCCTATATTCAAGGTTTGCAATAGGATCCGTCGAAGCCACTGGATCACTGGTGGATCGCAAGGGTGGCCCTACGGCCACCCTTTTTTATGCCACCGCCAACGCCATTTTTGCCAGGCCGCGAACCCATTCCGGTCAGCCGGGTCGAACAGGCGTCCTCAACGATCTTAAACCTATTTGTGAACGAAACCACCGCACGCGAAAGCTCTTCACGGCGTACTCTGGGATGGGTACTGCTGGAGTTTTTAGGCTCGATGAACCTGGCGATTACCTTGTTGGTGGTGGTCGCCATTGCCTCGGTCATCGGCACGGTACTCCAGCAGAACCAGCCGTATTCAAACTACGTACTCAAGTTCGGGCCGTTTTGGTTCGAGGTATTCCGCTGGTTGGGATTATACGATGTCTATGGCAGTGGCTGGTTCATCGGCATTCTCGGTTTTCTAGTTTTGTCAACCGGTGTATGCCTGTATCGACAGGTGCCGTCCATGTTGCGGGAAATGGTACGGTTCCGTACGCAGGTCCAGGTCCATTCCCTGCGCGGTTTTCATCGGTGCGCTGAATGGTGGCTACCAAACCAAGCCCTTGAGGACGTGTCAGCGGCGGTGACCGATACTTTCCGCGCTCGCGGTTACCGCTGGCGGTCTCGCGATAACGAAGGTCATCGGGTGGTGGCGGCCATGAAAGGCCGATACAACCGCTTGGGTTATCTATTCACTCATGCCGCAGTGGTCGTGATCGGGATCGGCGGTTTGTTGGACGGCAATCTGTGGCTGAAGGTCAAGGAGTGGCGTGGGCAGATCGCGATTGAAAAGCGCGATCTGTCGGCTCGTGACGTGCCGCCGATCAGCCGACTGCAACCAGGAGCGGTGCCGGCGTTTCGAGGCAACGTCATGCTGCCGGAGGGAGCCACCGCCAATTTTGTCTTCCTGCGATTGCGCGACGGATTTTTGGTCCAGGAACTGCCTTTCGCGATCGAATTGCAGGATTTTCAAGTGGCGTACTACGATACCGGTCAACCCAAATCCTTCATCAGTCAAGTACGTATCCACGACCAAGAGCACTTGGGCAATCAACCGCTGAATGCCACGATCCAGGTCAATCATCCGTTGAGCTATCGGGGATATGCCATTTATCAATCTGATTTCGGCGATGGCGGCTCCAAGCTGGAATTTCGTGCCTGGCCGTTGTCCAGCCCCCGGTTGGAGTCGGCCACGATGAAGAGCGCGGTCGGGGATGGCCTCAAGCTGGAGGGATCGAACGGACCGCTGCGGTTGGAATTCGACAATTTCCGCTTGTTTAACCTGTTGCCCGAACCCGATGTGAAGCCCGACGACCGCAAATTCCGCAATTTCGGCCCGAGTATCAGCTTTAAACTGCGGAACGCTGTTGGCGAGGCGCGGGAATATTTCAATTACATGGCGCCAGCGCAGATCGAGGGGCGCTGGTTCTATATCAGCGGTGTGCGAGCCCGTGCCGACGAACCGTTCAGCTATTTGCATATTCCGGTCGCCAACAACAGCCCCGAGCGTTTTTTGCGGTTCAATGCCTGGTTGCATGATGTGGCCCGGGTGCGAGCCCTGCTGGAACGCGTCGCGCCCACCACGGAGAATGCCGACTTCCAGCGCGACCTGAATGTGGTGCGAGCTAATCTGTTGGCTTTATTCCTCGAAGGAGGGTTTGCCGCCGTATCGGAACGAGCCAAAGCTGTGGTGCCCGCCGACCGACTGCGGGAAGCAACCACCCTGTATTTCACTATCCTGCGAGACACGCTGGCCGAGATTTTTGTCGAGGTGCTGCGGGAAGAAGGCGTGAATGTCGAGCAGGGCATCGGCAAAAGCGACGATGCATTTTTCAACGATGCCCTCTCCGCGCTGGTGGCGCTGCCGAGCTATGGGTCGCCGTTCTATCTGCAATTGACTGGCTTTCAGCAGGTTGAAGCGTCGGGGTTGCAGGTAACCTACAGTGGTGGAACAGTGGTGGTCTATACCGGTTTCGCCTTGCTGGTCATGGGCATTTTTATCATGTTTTATACTTCGCATCGCCGGATCTGGGCGTGGTTAGCCGTGGAAGATGATGCGACCCGACTGGTTTTGGCCGGCACGGGCAACCGTCGCCAAGCCGATTTCGCCCAAGAATTTAGCCTCCTGCAAACAGCCTTGGCGCGGCGGCTAGGCTCCGCTCCACAAGTGGATTAGGGTTGACGGTAAAAAAGGTATCAATGCATGATGATTTGCTGCGGTGATTGTACTATTTGTGTTAATGTTGTCCCTTCAATAAAGGGCCTTACGCCAAGAGAGGCTTATTGACTATGGCCGCAACGCATCAAGCAGTGCTAGATCAGTGGGAGTCGGTTTCCCTGTGGCAAAAGCTGACGATCCGAGACGTGCTCTGGGGATTGTTGGTAGTGGCGGGATCCGGTTACGCCTATGCGCTTTACCAAGGGTACATGGACAGTTACGAGGTGGCGATTCAGATCGGGGCGACTTTGGCGTTGATTGCTTGGGGACTGTATTGGAAACCGGTCCGGCTTTTCTCCCTGACGGTCGCTGGATTGACCGTGGTGGCGCTGTGGCGTTACGGAACCGATTTCGATTTGCGCAAGAGTGACTTCCTGCTTAAGTATTTCCTGGAAAGCCAGGCGGCGTTCATGTGGATGAGCAGCTTGTATGTGCTGGCAACATTCGCTTATTTCGCTGCGTTGCTCGGACGCTCCGAATTCACCGGCAAGACCGCCACTGCATTGACCTGGATCGCAGCCACGATGGGCCTGACCGGCCTGCTAGTGCGTTGGCGAGAATCGTATTTGCTGGGCGCTGATATCGGTCATATCCCGGTCAGTAATCTGTATGAGGTGTTCATTCTGTTCGCGCTGATCACCGCATTGCTCTATTTGTTCTACGAGGATCGCCATCACACCCGGGCCATGGGAGGATTTGCCCTACTGGTCATCAGCGGTGCAGTGGCGTTTTTACTGTGGTACACGTTCGGTCGAGATGCTTACCACATTCAGCCACTGATTCCCGCCTTGCAGAGCTATTGGATGAAAATTCACGTCCCGGCCAATTTCATCGGTTATGGCGCCTTTGCCCTGGCGGCGATGTTAGGGGTAGCCTTCCTGCTGCGAACCGGAGCGGAAGCCCATGATCCCAATGGCCTACTCGCGCGCGTTTTGCCGCCGCTGGAGTTATTGGACGACGTGATGTACAAGGCCATCGCCTTGGGATTCGCTGCCTTCACCATCGCCACTATTCTCGGTGCGCTATGGGCGGCGGAGGCTTGGGGAGGATACTGGTCGTGGGATCCGAAGGAAACGTGGGCTCTGATCGTCTGGCTGAACTATGCCGCTTGGCTGCACCTGCGGCTGACCAAGGGCTGGCGCGGGGCGCCGATGGCTTGGTGGGCGGTTATCGGCTTGTTCGTGACGCTGTTCGCTTTCCTGGGCGTCAATATGTTTTTATCGGGGCTGCATTCCTACGGTTCGCTGTAACCACCTCGCGGCTCGTTTTGTTGAATAAAAAATCGAGAGAAATCAACATGTCGAACTGGTTTTTGCGTCTTCCGACGATCCTGCTGTTCTGGGTATTGTCCTTGGCCGCGGCTCGCGCTGCCGATTCCGCCCCCACGCCCCCGCCATTTCAGGAGGGCAAGGACTATGTACGGCTGCCGGCACCGATACCGACCTCAGTGCCCGACAAACCCGAGGTGATCGAATTTTTCTCCTACACCTGTCCGCACTGCAGCGAGTTGGAGCCGGTGGTGCAGGAGTGGTTGAAACGCAAGCCGGCCGATGTGGTGTTCGTGCGGATTCCCGTTTCGTTCAGTGCAAGCTGGGAAATCGCGGCCCGAGCCTATTATGTCGCTGAAGAGCTGGGCGTGCTCGATAAGATGCACCAGCCGCTGTTTGACGCCATCCATCGGGAAAAGCGCAAGCTGGCCAATGAGGACGACCTGGCGGCGCTTTTCGCCGAACACGGCGTGGATCAGGACGCTTTCCGCAAGGCTTATCGGTCCTTTCAGACTGAAACTCAGGTGCGCCGCAGCAACCAATTAGCGCAGCGCTACGGCGTGCGTGGAGTACCAACGGTGATCGTTAACGGCCAATATGACGTGCGTTCTCCACGCATTTTTGAGGTGGTGGATTTTCTGCTGGCCCGGTGAGCGGTGGATATCCCAGGCCAAGGCGGTTGCCGATGACCGGTCGGAGTAAACCGCACCGCTTGCGATTGCTGAGCTACAACATTCAAAGCGGATTGACCACCCGAAACTACTCTCAGTATCTCACCCGCAGTTGGAAGCATCTGGTACCGGTGCCATCGCGCATGGTCAATCTCGATGGCATCGCCCGGATTTTGACCGGTTACGACATCGTGGGGTTGCAGGAAGTGGATGCCGGCAGCTTGCGCAGCGGTTTCGTTAATCAAGTTAAATACCTAGCTGACTCGGCCGGCTTCAAGCACGTATTCGATCAAACCAACCGCAAGGTTGGCATGATTTCGCAGCACAGCAACGCGATGCTGAGTCGGTTTCGACCAAGCGCCATCACCGAGCACAAGTTGCCGGGTCTGATTCCCGGTCGGGGCGTGTTGGAAGTCCGCTTCGGCAGTGGTGCGGACGCCCTTCATGTCCTGATCTCGCACATGGCTCTCGGTCGGCGTGGGCGGTTGCGGCAGGTCGAGTTTCTGATCGAGCTGGTGCGCGATTACCGCCATGTTATTTTGATGGGAGATCTCAACTGTGGATCGGATAGTCCGGAGATGGCGGCGTTGCTAGCGGCAACTCACCTGCGCGAGCCCGCTCCGGGACTTTATACCTTTCCCAGTTGGCGCCCGGATCGACAGCTGGATCATATTCTGGTGTCCTCGTTGATCGAGGTCGAGCGGGTCGAGGTGCTGCGCCACGCTTATTCCGATCATTTGCCAATTGCGATGGACGTTCGGTTGCCGAAGGAATTGCGGCTGGGAACCAGAGCCAAGGACTGAAGCATGCTGTTCGCTTGTCATCGCGCGATCCGGCGAGAAATATGGAGTGATGGACAGTTTCTGGAGCCTTCTGGAAGATCGCATCGGGACGGCCACCGGCCGACCGTTCGCCGTCCGCCAGTATCATCCAATGAGTGGCGGCTGTATCAATCGAGCTTGGCGAGTCAGCGATGGGAAACAGGACTATTTCGTTAAGGCCCATGCCACTGCCGGGTTGCCGATGTTTGAAGCGGAGGCCGCCGGGCTAGCGGAATTGGCCGCGACCTCAACCGTGCGAGTACCGACACCGATTTGCCACGGTGTCTCCGGCGGGCAAGCCTACTTGGTGCTGGAGTACTTGCTACTGGGGGGAGGCCATTCAAAAGCGATGGAGAATCTCGGCCGGCAGTTAGCCATGCTACACCGTCAGCCCCGGGCTTGGTTCGGGTGGCATCGGGATAACACCATCGGTTCCACTCCACAACCCAATGGTCGCCGTGATGATTGGATCGAATTTTGGCGCGAGCGGCGATTGGGTTTTCAGCTCGCATTGGCCGCCGCCAATGGCCAGGGTGGCGTACTGCAACGCCGGGGCGAGGAATTGCTGACGCGGCTGGACGGCTTGTTTGTTGGGTATCGACCGATACCGGCCCTGGTGCACGGCGATCTTTGGGGCGGCAATGTCGGTTGCACGGTCGAGGGCGAGTCAGTGATGTTTGATCCGGCGGTTTATTACGGCGACCGCGAAACCGATTTGGCGATGACGGAGTTGTTTGGCGGGTTTTCAGAGCGTTTTTATGCCGCCTATCGCGAGATATTGCCGCTCGATGCCGGTTATCCGCAACGGCGGACACTCTACAATCTGTACCACATCCTGAATCATCTCAACCTGTTCGGTGGTGGCTATCGTGCCCAAGCGGAGAACATGATGGCTAGCCTGCTGGCGGAGTTGCGCTAAATCGTCTCTTTTCTTACACAGTTACTGCTCGCTTTGCGAATCGTCTAAAGCGATCAGCTTTCTTAATTGACTTGGGCCCGTTAGAATGCGGGCCGTTTTTTGTGTTTCTGTGGAGTTCTCGTGTCCGAAGGGTTCAGCAGCCAATCACCCGCGTTCTGGTTCGTGGTGTTTAGCAAGCCGCGCCGGGAGGTAGAAGCGGTCGAACAACTGGAACGCCAGGAATTCGCGACTTTTTTACCGAGAGTGCGCTCTCGGCGCCGCGTGCGCGGCCAATGGCAGGATATCGTGGAGCCTATGTTCCCGCGCTATCTGTTTTTGCAAGCCACGCCAGGCCAGGACGATTTGCGGCCGATCCGCTCGACCCGAGGCGTCATCGGTTTGGTGCGTTTCGGCGGCGAACCCAAACCGGTCCCCGAAGTCGTGATGGTGGAGCTGCGCAGGCTATGCCCTGGCAACGACGCAGTGCTGGAACTGCCGACGCCACTGGTTCCGGGTAGCCAGGTGCGGATTCTGGAAGGACCGTTTGCCGGTTGCGAAGCGGAACTACTGAGTCTGGATGGCGAACGCCGGGCTTTGGTGCTGTTGACACTGCTCGGACGTTCGAGCGCGGTCGCATTTCCCGTCGATGCATTAACGCCCGTGCATTGACCCTTTGAAATCGTTCTGGACTTCACTTCGATCTGTCTTATGACATTTGCCGGGCGGTTGCCCCGCCTGAAACGGCCTTTATGGACCCTCATAAACTGACTCATCTCAAGCAGCTCGAAGCCGAGAGCATTCACATCATCCGCGAAGTGGTCGCCGAGTTTGAAAAACCGGTGATGCTGTACTCGATCGGCAAGGATTCCTCGGTGATGCTGCACTTGGCGCTGAAAGCTTTTTATCCTGGCAAGCCACCGTTTCCGCTACTGCATGTCGATACGACCTGGAAGTTTCGGGAAATGATCCGTTTCCGCGATGAGCAGGTGAAACGGTTGGAGTTGGAGCTGATCGTTCACATCAACCAAGAGGGCTTGCGTCAGGGCATCAACCCGTTCACGCATGGTTCGCGGGTCCATACCGACGTGATGAAAACGCAGTCACTGAAACAGGCCTTGGATCTGCACGGTTTCGATGCCGCGTTTGGTGGTGCCCGCCGTGACGAAGAACGCTCGCGCGCCAAGGAGCGGGTCTATTCCTTCCGCGACCGTAACCACCGTTGGGACCCGAAAAACCAGCGCCCCGAGCTATGGAATCTTTATAACGGCCGAGTGCACAAGGGCGAGAGCATTCGGGTGTTTCCGCTGTCCAACTGGACCGAACTGGATGTCTGGCAATACATCCATTTGGAGAACATCCCCATCGTCCCCCTGTATTTGGCGGCGGAACGCCCCGTGGTGGAACGTGACGGAACCTTGATCATGGTCGACGACGAGCGGATGCCGTTGGAGCCGGGTGAGACCCCGAAACTGGAATGGGTACGGTTTCGCACCCTGGGCTGTTACCCGCTGACCGGCGCGGTCCGCTCGCGGGCGGTCACCTTACCGGAGGTCATTCAAGAAATGCTGTTGACCCGCCATTCGGAACGCCAGGGTCGCTTGATCGACCACGATGCCGCCGGTTCGATGGAAGAGAAAAAACGGCAGGGGTATTTTTAAGATGTCGCACGCATCCGCCTTGATCGAACAGGATATCGCGGCCTATCTGGAAACCCACGAGCGCAAGGATCTGCTACGGTTTATCACTTGCGGCAGCGTGGATGACGGCAAGAGCACATTGATCGGCCGGCTACTCTACGATACCCAATTGATCTACGAAGACCAGCTTGCCGCCGTGCGCCGCGATACGGTCAAGTACGGCACTACCGGCGAGGAGCTGGATTTAGCGTTGCTAGTGGACGGCCTGCAGGCCGAGCGAGAGCAGGGCATCACGATCGATGTCGCTTACCGCTATTTCTCCACCGAAAAACGCAAATTCATCATCGCTGACACGCCTGGCCATGAGCAGTATACCCGTAACATGGCGACGGGCGCTTCGACCGCGCAACTGGCCATCTTACTGGTAGATGCGCGCAAGGGCGTGCAGGTACAGACCCGACGCCATAGCTTCATTGTGTCGCTGCTGGGTATTCGCCATTTGGTACTGGCCATCAACAAAATGGATCTGGTCAGTTTCGATCCGGCGGTGTTTGAACGGATTTGCGAGGAATATCGCGAGTTCGTGGGCAAGCTGGGCGTGCCGGATGTGCGTTGCGTGCCGGTTTCCGCCTTGCGTGGCGACAATGTGGTCCAGCCGTCCACTGCCATGCCTTGGTACGCAGGACCGACGCTGCTGCAATTGCTTGAAGAGGTGGAAGTTGCCTCCGACCGTAATCTGCACAATTTCCGGTTTCCGGTCCAGTACGTCAATCGACCCAATCTCGATTTTCGCGGTTTTTGCGGCACCATCGCGGCTGGTACGGTGCAGCCGGGCGATCCGATCGTCGCTTTTCCCTCGGGGCGGCGCAGCCGGGTGGCGTCCATCGTCACCGCTGACGGTGAACTGGCGGAAGCGTTCGCCGGTCAGGCGGTGACCCTGACCCTGAGCGATGAGATCGATGTCAGCCGTGGAGATTTGCTGGTTCATCCCAGCCGCTTGCCGGCGGTCGCCGATACCTTCGATGCCCGCGTGGTATGGATGGCGGATACGCCCCTGTTGCCGGGCCGGCAGTATGATCTGAAACTGGGAACACGACTGATTCCAGCCATGCCCAGCCTGCTGCATCACCGGATCGACGTGAACACCCTGGAACATCAGCGCGTCGAAGAGCTGGGTTTGAACGAAATCGGTTTCTGTCGTTTCGCGCTCAACCAGCCGGTTCCGTTCGATGCTTACGAAGAGATTCCGGGGACTGGCAGCTTCGTCATCATCGACCGGGTCAGCAACGCTACGGTCGGAGCCGGCATGATCGTGCGGCCGGCTACGCAACCCTTGACGGACAAATCGCGCAACGTGGTTTGGCATCAGCATAAGGTGACCAAAACGCAGCGGGCCAACCAAAAAGCGCAAAAACCGTGCGTGGTCTGGCTGACGGGTTTTTCCGGGGCGGGTAAATCGACGCTAGCCAACGCGCTGGAGCAGCGTTTATTGCAACGCGGCTATCACAGCTATTTGCTGGACGGGGATAACATCCGTCACGGTCTAAATCAGGATCTGGGGTTTTCCAGGGAGGACCGCGTCGAGAATATCCGCCGCATCGGCGAGGTCGCGACGCTATTCGTCGATGCCGGTCTGATCGTGATTTCAGCGTTCATCTCGCCATTCCGGGCGGACCGGGCACTGGTGCGGGCGCTAGTTCAGGAGGGAGAATTTATCGAAGTACATTTGCAGGCTTCGCTGGAAGCCTGCGAGCGGCGTGATCCCAAAGGTTTGTACGCCAAGGCGCGCGCCGGCATGATTCAGGATTTCACGGGTATCGACTCGCCCTATGAACCGCCCGAGCGCCCGGAGCTGGTGCTGGATACCGAGCACAATCCGGTCGAAGTCTGTCTGGATCGGTTATTGGGTTATCTGACCGAGCGGCGAATTTTGCGGGGAAATTAGGAACGCGCTTCACCGCCTACCCGTCCACCGGATTTTCGGAGGAATAGCCTATGTCAAAGGTTGCGTTCATCACCGGGGCGACGTCCGGTTTCGGTGCTGCCTGTGCTCGTCGGTTCGCCGCTGATGGTTGGCGCTTGGTGCTCTGCGGTCGGCGGCAGGAACGCCTTGAGGCGGTGCGGGCCGAGGTGGCCGCAGCGGTGCCGGTCCACGCATTCCCCTTGGACGTTCGCGACGAGGCTGCTGTCAATGCTGCCGTTGCCGCCCTGCCCACTGAGTTTGCCGAGATCGATCTATTGATCAATAACGCCGGGTTGGCACTCGGTCTAGAACCCGCCCACCGCTGCGACATGGAGGATTGGCAGCGGATGGTGGACACCAACATCAAGGGTTTGATCTATTGCACCCGGGCGGTGTTGCCGGGCATGGTGGCCCGTGATCGCGGCCACATTGTCAACATTGGTTCGGTGGCCGGCACCTACCCTTATCCCGGCGGCAACGTTTACGGTGCCACGAAGGCGTTCGTGAAACAGTTTTCCCTCAACTTGCGCGCCGATCTGCTGGGTACGCGGGTGCGGGTGACCAACATCGAGCCGGGCTTGGCGGAGAGCGAGTTTTCCTTGGTGCGCTTCAAGGGTGACGACACCAAGGCCGCGCGGACCTACGAAGGTACCCAGCCACTCCGTCCAGAGGACATCGCCGACATTGTGCATTGGGTAGCCACTCGACCGGCGCACGTCAACCTGAACAGCGTGGAAGTGATGCCGGTATGCCAAGCGTTCGCGCCGTTCACGATCCATCGCGAGAGTTGACGCAGGGCTCGGACGTCGCTATTCGCCGGATGAGACTGCCTCTCGAAAGCGGTCCAACCGGTTCATCCATCCACCAAGGTATTCCTTGAAGGCACGGCTACCATCAGCCAGTGCTTGGGCGTCAGGCAGCCAGCGTAGGAGATGCGCATTGTCGCGCGGGAATACTTCAAAATCGGTGGGCGCTGGAACCACTTCAAGATCGGTAGCTTTGAACAGTGCCAGGGCGCGCGGCATGTGCAGGGCCGACGTGACCAGCAGGATGCGATGGACGCCCAGCGCGCGCAGGAGCGGCAGGGAATAATCGCGGTTTTCCTTCGTGGTGCGACTGCCGGCTTCCAGGACGATGGCGGTATGAGGAACGCCAAGCGTCTGGAGCAATTCCGCCGCGACGGTGGCCTCGGGCTGATCGATCCCGCTCCAGGGCAAATTGCCACCGCTTACAAGAATCAGCGGTGCTTTACCGGCGCGGAAGAGACGGGCCGCGTGCCAGACTCGATCGGCGGCAGCGTTGAGGTCAGGATAGGGCCGCTCGGGTGGGTGGGCTGCTTCCATCGCCCCGCCTAGCACGACGATGGCGTCGGCAGTGGGCAATGCCTCGACCGGCAGCGGTGGGTAACGCTGTTCGAGGCCCGCCCGAACCCAGTCGCTGAAAACCGGCGTGGACCACAGCCACAACCAGCCAAGGGCAATGACCAGCAAAGCGCCGCCAGAACGCCGCCGGTTGCGGTACAGCAAGAGGCCCGCCCACGCGGCCAATAACAGCGCTGCCAGCAACGGGTAAGCGATCTGGCTGAGAATCTTGGTGAGCAAGAACATTGGTGCCGATGACGAAGCTGAAAGGTGCTATCAGCCTGTATCTTCTTCGGCCATTCCCTTCAAAATCACGCCTTCCACGCCGATGATCCGCAGCCGGGTACCAGCGGGATAGTCGCGCTCCACCATCACTTTCCAGGTACTGTCGTCCACCCGGATTTTGCCGTGGCCGTTGATGACCGGTGAGTCGAGGGTGAACACCCGGCCAATGTATTGATAGCCGCGCCGATTCAGTAGTGGGTCTTCGGTGCGGGTCGGGTGCCGCCGCAAACGCAATCGCCAAGCGACGATCGATCCTACCGACAATACCGCAAACAACAGCACTTGCCATGTCCAGGCCAGGTCGGGCAGTACCGTCAGGACCAACCCCACCAGCAACGCCGCGACCCCCATCCATAGGAAAAAGAATCCGGGGGCGATGGCTTCGATGGCCATCAGGATTACGCCCAGCAGCCACCAGTTCCAATAGAGGGGTTCCAACAACCAAGCGTTCACGAGCGTACCCCCGTCTTGCCCAGCGCCTCTTGCGCCAGTTCGGCGACACCGGCCAAGGTGCCAATCAGACCCGAGGTATCCAGCGGCATCAACAATACTTTCTGGTTGGGCGATGTCGCCAATTTTGCAACTGCCTCCACGTATTTCTGTGCCACGAAGTAGTTGATGGCCTGTATGTTGCCTTTGCCAATCGCTTCCGACAACATCAGGGTGGCACGAGCCTCCGCTTGGGCTAGCCGTTCACGGGCCTCGGCATCGCGGAACGCGGATTCCTTGCGGCCTTCCGCTTCCAAAATCGCGGCCTGTTTTTGGCCTTCCGCCGCTAGAATCGCGGCTTGTCGTTCGCCCTCGGCGGTGAGGATCGACGCCCGCTTGTCGCGTTCGGCCTTCATCTGCCGCGCCATGGAATCGACCAGATCTTTGGGCGGCGCGATGTCCTTGATCTCGATGCGGGTGACTTTGACGCCCCAGGGTGTGGTGGCTTCATCCACCACGGTCAGCAGGCGGGCGTTGATATCGTCGCGCTTGGACAGTAGCTCATCAAGGTCCATCGAGCCCATCACGGTGCGAACGTTGGTCATGGTCAGGTTGAGGATGGCGAATTCCAGGTTATTGACCTCGTAGGCGGCTTTGGCAGCGTCCAACACCTGGTAGAACACCACGCCGTCCGCTCGCACCATGGCGTTATCCTTGGTGATGACCTCCTGCGAGGGCACATCCAAAACTGTTTCCATCATGTTGATTTTATGACCGATTCTGTCCATTACCGGCACGATGAAATTCAGCCCCGGCGTCAGTGTCTCGGTGTAGCGACCAAAACGCTCGACCGTGTATTCCATGCCCTGCGGCACCGATTTGACTCCTAAGAAAATCAGGATGGCGGCCAAGACCGCCAGACCGATTACGAACGCGGAAAAGCCTTCCAGCATGATTGATCTCCTCGCAAGATGCGGTGATTAATCGTCTAGCACAGCGCCAGAACGCGCGTCCAGAACCACATGGAGTGGTGTATCGTCCTCCATCCAGGCGACCACCTGCCAGCGCGGCCTCTCCTCGTCAAGGTACAGCGAAGCCGAATCCAGGGCGATGGTTTTGCCTGTCGTGGTTGCACGGACGATCAGCGCGGCGTGGGCCGCCGGCAACACACGGTCGAGGTCGCGCAGCCAGGGATCGAGCCGCAGCGATACGCATGGTGGGACCGCGACCAATTCCGCCCATTCGGCTTCGTCGGCGGCCTGTTCAAATTCCCGCTCCATGGCGGTCACCGCCAAGGCTCCGGCTGTTGGATCGAGTAGGATATCGAAACCTCGAAGCCGACGGATTCGTCGCTCGGGTTGGTTGTCCCAACCTCGAAAAGAGTAGCGAAATTCTTGAAGGATGACAGTTTCGGTGGCATCGCGACCCAGCTCTACCACCACAGCTTCCAGTACCGCGCGCGGATCGGTTTGCCGGGCGACCGGCCCGACGTGTTCATAGCCGGCGAGTACTGTGTCGATCGAGGCGGTCGTCTCCAGCGGCTGGCGGGAGACCTGGATCGTCATGGCGCCCCCGATGAATTGCTCGACATCCAGGCCGTGCTCGGCCAATAACCGGCGCGATCGGCGATCGGCGGCGCGTAGATGCCCGCTTGCGAGCGGCCAGGCTTGTCGCCAGACACTCACCAGCGCGGCCCACGGTCGTAACCGAGCCTCGCTTCCGTCGTCATCCAATCGCAGCCAGCCTCGTTTGACCAAGGCTCTAATTTCCCGGCTGTAATGATCTGCCAAAAGAGTAGCCGGGTCGTGTTTGGCACGCTTGATCGGATCCTGGCTGATCGTTCCCGGCAGAGAGGCTACCAGGCCGTGATGCAAGGCAAACAGCGCGCGCGGGTCCCAGACATCCTTCAATTGCACCCGAGCGAGATAGGTGGGCGCTGGCAGGCTATAGGGTAGGGACAAGTTGTTGGTGTCGAGCACTCGGCCATCGACAAATTCTGTCGAGAATTCAGTGAATTGTCGGGTAAGACGTATCCCGCCCTCAGTTTCGATTCGCACGGCTAACGCGCTGATCCCTAATTCCGGCTGACTCAGCAGTCGCAGCCAGAGCGTTGCGCCCTGGATCATCTCGTCGCAACGGAAGTCGCCGCAAGTGACGAAACCTTCGGCCGCCAGCGCCTCGGCGGTATCGGTGAGGGTAATCCAGGCGGCGTCGGGCAGATCGGTTTCTTGAAGCGGGATGAATCGTGGTCGCAACGGCTGTCTGACCCGCAGCAGGGTCAGCGGGACACCAATCAACACTTGCAACAGCAGGACCGGCGGCGTGACGAGCCACTTCAACAATCGAATCAACAGAACCAAGAGGTAGGAGGGTAGCAGGACGATCTTGCGCAACAATAATAAAAGGAAGGAATGACTCACTGAGAATTCTCGTCGCTCAAGTGTCGTCATCCAGCCGACCGAGGGAAAAAAACTGACCTTGGCTCCATACCCCATAATCGCGGTCCGTGGCCGTGACCCTTTCCTCGCCGAGTTCAGCCAACTCGATAAAGACAGCCCGGCTGAGTAGGGCGCGCAACCGGCCGCGAACGTGAATGTAGGGGGCCGGTTCACCACTCGGGTCGCGGTACTCAACGATCAGGGGATGGTCGAAACCAGCGGTAACGGTGTCGCCGATATTGGTGGTAAAGCTTAGGGATTGGTCGGTGCCGCAGCCGAGGGCATCGAGCCGGACTGCCAGAAAAGGCGCGTCGTCCACTCGAATGCGCCATTTTTCCACTGGAGTGACCAAATAGTGATGTCCGTCATCATCGCGACGCAGGATGGAGGCGAACAGCCGAACCAGTGCTTCCCGTTGGAAAGGGGCGCCTTCGTGATACCAGGTTCCGTCGCGGGCGATGCGTAGGTCTATATCGCCACTGAATGGGGGATTCCAGCGATCCACTGGCGGAAGCGGTCGCTTGATAGGGAGCTGGGCCGCCAAGGCGGCGAGGTCGGGATCAGGTCGCTGCACGGGCGCGGACGATTGGGTGGATTTGCACACATATTACTATGAATGGCGTCCACTCGCGATGCAGCTATGGGTGGGTCGGTGAGGATAGTGAATTTCGGGGGGCGCGTCTGCGGCTTCTTTGAACCTCTCCCCGCCGGGAGAGGATCGAAATAGGCTAAACCGCGTTCCGATCCTGCGACAGGATGCGGATTTTAGTTTTGGATCAGCTCTCGGCCGTGGCTTGCTGCAGGTCGCGATAGATTCGTATGACGCGATCCGGGAAAGAGGAGCGCCTGCCCAAGCTGCCGTTGTAGTTGAGCAACGCCCTGCGCAGGTTGCCGGAGTGGTCGTTGAGGTAGTTCACCAGTATTTGTGAACCGGTATGGATGTTTTTAGCGGGATCGAACAGGGCGCCAGAGCCACCGATACTCCGGACCTTGTTTCGATGTGATCCGGGCATCACCTGCATCAACCCTCGAGCGCCAACTCGACTCACAGCGCGTTCCTTGAATGTCGATTCAACCGCAATGATGGCGAGGATCAATTCCGGTTCCACTTGGTGGCGATCTCCATTGGCGATCGCCTCTTCAACGATATGGGTTGCCTTGTACGCAGGAACCTTGTATCTGCGCTGAATGTGTTGGGAAAGCGCATCAACTTTGCTTTGCTTGGAGGTTTCTACCTCGATTTGAGGTGTTTCAACCGCGATGGAATCGGGTTTAAGGCTGCTGGCCGGTATCGAGAGCATCGCGACCTGAGGGGGCTCCTGGCCCTCATTCCAGGCTGGATCCGCCAATGCCGCCGTCGGTAGCAGAATAACCGCGCACAATAGACCTGATTTCAGATTCAGGTTGAATCGCTCTTTGGCGATTTCCACAAATATCATAAGACCCCCGTACATTCAGCACGAACTGATAGTGCTCGATGAGCCTGCATCCCAAGACGGTGATGATCCCTCCCTGGGTCCGACCTATTGGTTCCGGTCGCCGCAAGCCCGACCTAAGCAACTCTGGATGTAGGCCTGCCAGCCTGATTTCCAGTGTCGCCTGACGTTCCTAGGCAGTTTCGATAATCTGGACTGACCTATGGCAGGAACTTACTGCAATACAGCATTGCGGTATTATGAGAACATAATGAAAAAATGTTTTGCAAGTACTTAATTAGAAAAAATAATTTTTTTAGGTTTTGAAATAAATATTTTGATCAGTGATCATTTATAAAAAATATATTAAAAACAATAAAATATATAATTTATTATCTTTATTGATAATAAATTTTAATTTGTTTAAAAAACAACATATTATGATTTTGTTGATCTTTTTTAAATTAAGCAATGATTCCCGATCAGGAGAGAATTTCAGGTAATGTTCAGCAAGAGTTTGAGCGAATCGGAATACCTTGTTAAAAATTAAATATAATCAATTGGTTAATATTTGTTTGACATTGCTTTTCAAGCCTTTGAAGAAAATGGTTATATAAATGATTTTATAAATAAATTTTATTTATAAAATTCGATAGCATGGCGGGGCAATGAAACGCCGGAGCAGCGACTGAACAGTGAGGTGGCGCTCAGGTACACCATGAACGCTTGGGGAGAGTACAATGTGGGGATAGGCAAAGTGGAGGAAAAGCGAAGATGGGCAACCGACTTTCCAAAATTTACACTCGTACCGGCGACGACGGTACGACCGGTTTGGGTAACGGCGAACGGGTTGCCAAGGATTGCTCGCGAATCGAGGTAATCGGAGCGGTGGATGAGTTGAACTGTGCTATTGGCCGGGTGCTGGTGCACGATTTGCGAGAAAACATCCGAGAATGCCTACAGGCAGTACAGCATAAGCTGTTCGATTTGGGCGGAGAACTAAGCATTCCGGGCTATCAGGCGGTCAAGAGCGAGGACGTGGCGCACTTGGAAACAGCATTGAACGAATTTAACGGCCAGCTACCGCCTTTGAAGGAGTTCGTGTTGCCAGGTGGAGGGCGGGCGGCAGCGGATTGCCACATGGCACGGGCGATTTGCCGACGTGCGGAGCGGCGATTGGTGGCTTTGACGCGCGAGGAGGAGATTGGCGAGCACGCCTCAATCTATCTAAACCGGTTATCCGATTTGCTATTCGTGCTGTGCCGTATTCTCGCGCGGGATGAAGGCGGGATTGAGGTACTCTGGCGCAATCCAAGCCGCGCCTGATTAGCACCACCTACCGGCTCTTCGACACGGAGAGCGTGAGATCCCTCTCGCAACTCCACCGGTGGTCGGTGGTTTTCCAAGTTGTTAACTTTCGAGAACATACTGGCCCGGCGCCGCTTGCAGAGGGGGGTATTGAGCGTTGCCCAGCGAAGGCGGCGAAACAAAGGGGCCGCAGCGGTCGCTCAACCAACGTGACCAATCTTCCCACCAAGAGCCCGGCACTTTGGGGATGGTTTCGAGCCAGGTGTCGGGATCAAATGACACTGCGTTGCAGGGCCTCGGGGTTGCTCCAGAAGTAGTTGGTGGGTGCAATGGCATCCAGCCATTGCCTGGTCCAGAAGGCCGCGCGCCGCCGCCGTCCGGGTTCGACGTTCCAGGTGGTGTGGATGGCGTCTTCCAGCCAACGGCTATAAAGCAGATATATTTCCTTGAGATAGGAGAATCTGGGCTGGTGGATCCAGACCGGGTCTTGAAAGCGTTCGTCGTAAGGAATGGTCGCCACAGCCGGTTCGCTGGAGCATCCAAGGCGGGTGCGAACGAGGCGTTCGTGAACGCGACTGATGTCGAGCATCAAGCTTTGGATGATGGTGGCCATTCGTTCCGGTTGTAGCAGCCAAGCCTGTTGCACAGCCAGGCAGGACCCGATGATATCGAATGGATCGAGCGGAGATCCGGAGAGGAGGGAAGCGGTCTGATCGACTGGCATTCGTGCGTTCATCTCTGGCCTCCCGAACGGCATGGATAATTACTTACCAATTATAATGTTTTTTGACCTTCAGCGCCGACGAATCAGCCAGCACTTGTGAATTTTAGGGTCGCGAGCAAAGTCGGGCGGCAGGGTGCGCTGGCTCCAGTCCTCGATCGATAGATTGGACAGGGCGTTCTGATCCAGCCGGAATTTGCGGTGGTTGGTGGAAAAAATCAACGTGCCATCCGGTGCCAGCAACCGCAGAGCTCGGTGCAACAGCACTGCGTGATCCCGCTGTACGTCAAAGGTTTCTTCCATCCGCTTGGAATTGGAAAATGTCGGCGGATCGAGAAAGATCAAATCATAGTGGTCCCGCGCTTCAGTAAGCCATCGCAGGCAGTCGGCCTGGATTAGCTCATGTTTCCGACTGTAAATTCCATTCAGCTCCAGGTTGCGTTTCGCCCAATCCAGGTAAGTAGCTGATAAATCTACCGTGGTGGTGTGGGTCGCTCCGGCCAGCGCGGCATAAACGGTGGCGGTGGCGGTGTAGCCGAACAGGTTTAGGAAACGCCGTCCGGCTGCCCATTCACCCAGCCGCCGCCGGGTGGAGCGATGGTCGAGAAACAGGCCGGTGTCGAGATAGTCGGTGAAGTTAACCAGGAACCGGGCGTTTCCTTCCCGGACTTCGTGAAAACGACCGCAATCGGCCTGTTTTCGATATTGGTTAGGACCTTTCTGCCGTTGCCTAACCTTGAGAAATAGATGTTCGGGGGGCAGTTCCAGCACTGCTGGTAACACAGCTAATACCTGTTCGAGCCGCTCGCGGGCGCGAGCAGGATCGATGTTGGCTGGCGGCGCGTACTCCTGAACATGCAACCACTGTTCGTAGCGATCCACCGCGACGGCGTATTCTGGCAAATCCGCATCATAAAGGCGGTAGCAACTCACGTCCTCCCGCTCCGCCCAACGGCTAAGGTGGCGCAGGTTTTTGCGCAGCCGATTGGCAAAACCCTCGGCGCCGGTGGATATCGCCTGATTCGCGGCAACGGTACGGGCCCGGCGGTCGGCTGCGTCTCGGTCCACGAAGAATGCGGGCTCGACCTGGAACCGCAGCAAGCGGCATTCCAGCGGCCCGTTATGGAACGTGTGGGTTCGTTCGGCGCGCAGCCCCATGCGTTTGCCAAGCTCGGGATTGCCGGTGAATACCGCCGTTTTCCAGCCAACGAACCGCGCTTTCAAACGGTCGCCGAGCTGAGCGTAAAGTTGTGCGCAGGTGTCTTGCTCGCCCAATCGCTCGCCATAGGGTGGATTGGTGATCAATAGCCCTGGAAAACCCGTCGGTGGCTCGACGGTGGCTAACTTACGGCGTTCGACCCGCATTCGATCCGCCACGCCAGCCCGATCTGCGTTGATCAGCGCCGCGCGCACCGCGCTGGGATCGTGGTCGCTGGCGAAAATTGGAGGAATGTGCGAGTGACCGGCCCGGCACCGTTCGGTTGCTTCAGCCAGTAAGCGGCTCCACAATGCCGGAACATGGCCCAACCAGCCGCTGAAACCCCAGTGCGTTCGCAGCAGCCCCGGCGCATGGTCGCCCGCGATCCAGGCGGCTTCTATCGCTAAGGTGCCGGAGCCGCATAGCGGATCGAGGAAAACGCCGCCAGCGGCGGCGATGGCCGGCCAGTCGGTTTTAAGCAACAGCGCGGCGGCCAGGGTTTCTTTGAGCGGGGCAATCACGGTCGCTGCGCGGTAGCCGCGTCGATGTAGGCTATCACCGGCAAGATCCAAGCTGACGATGGCTTGACCGTCGCGCGACAGCACATGAATTTGTAGATCCGGCCGCTGTCGGTCCACGCCTGGCCGACGGCCGAACCGAGCGCGGAAACGGTCGACGATGGCATCCTTGACGCGCTGGGCACCGAAATGAACGTGGTCAATGCCTGGGCAGGTTCCGGAAAACTCCACGCTAAGCGTGCTGTCCGGATTTAAGTGTGTTTCCCATGGAAAATCATGGATGCCGGCATACAATGCTTCGGTTCCGGTGACGGGAAATTCGAAGAGCGGCAACAGCACACGGCTGGCGGTGCGCGACCACAAACATGCGCGATAAGCCAGTTCCAGCGATCCGTGAAAACGGACACCGCCTCGAACTGGTTTGGGATCGTTAGCGCCCAGCGCGCTCAATTCTGCGATCAACAGTGGCTCGAAGCCGGCAGGCGCCGTGGCTAGGAAAGTAAGCCCTTCATTCATCGCTTTGATCCGCGATGGCAACATTGACCAGTACCGGATCCAGCAGGCGCCGAACTTCGGAGGGAGCCAAGCCGACCAGGAAGCCGCGCTTGCCGCCGTTGAGGTAAATCAACGGTAATTCGAGAATACTCGCTTCCATATACACGGGCATGGTTTTGCGGGTACCGAAGGGAGAGGTGCCACCTACCAGATACCCGGAGTGTTTATTGGCTACGGTCGGATCACAGGGCTTGATGGTTTTTACATCAAGCAGCCGTGCCAGTTCTTTAGTCGATACCTTGCGGTCACCATGCATTAGAACAATTAAGGGTTGCCGGTGTTCGTCTTCCATGATCAGAGTCTTGATCACGCAGTGTTCGTCCACGCCCAGGCAGCGTGCGCTGTGATTGGTACCGCCATGCTCCTCGTAGGGATAAAGATGACCGCTGAACGTGATGTGACGCTCTCGTAGGATGCGAGTTGCTGCCGTGACCGGAAATTTTTCTTTATTCATAAACGCTGTTCGATTGAGATTGTTGCAAATTTGCCATTTTAATAAAAATTGTATTATTGATAATTGGCATTATCAATAATACTGAAATCGAAATAACAATTTTGTTGTTATTCTGATAAAAAAATAGTTACCATTCGTTTTTAATAAGAATTTTTTATTTAGGACTGATCCCGTCCCGATGATATTTTATGTTGTGTTGCTGGGCTTAAAAAAACTAAATGAAAAGCTCAGGAAAAAGTTTTGTTGCTTAGTCGCAAAAATATTTTTGTACAACAGATTCTTGCTTTATGGAAGCTAATTTGTTTAGATTTTAAAAAATCGAATTGCTGGGAGGAAGATTAAGAGATGCAAGCAAAAGCAGCGTTTCAACCAAGTAGCGACCAGCATACGGAACAACCGGTATTAGGCCGGCGCGGATTTCTGAAATGGGCAGCCGGTGGTATGGGCGCCTTGATACTGGCGCCTGAATTGCTAAAGGCTGCGATTCTAAACGAGCGTTATCTTTTCTTTTATAATCCAAATACTAGCGAAACCGTTCGCCAAGTTTATTGGACTCCACGGGAAGGCTATATTCGCGATTCGATCAGCCAAATCAGCTGGGCATTGCGCGACCATCATAATGACCAAGTTAAGCAATTCGATCCTAGCGTACTCGATCAATTGTACGCCATGCAGTTGCAGTTAGGTTTGAGTCGCCCTGTTCATGTGATTAGCGGCTATCGATCGCCCTCTACGAATTGGATGTTGTGTGAGCGCAGCCGACGAGTGGCTCGCAATAGCTATCATTTGCAAGCCATGGCGCTCGATTTGCGTGTTCCAGGCAATAGTGTTTCGGATCTCCGCCAGGTGGCGCGCTCGTTGGGTGCCGGCGGTGTTGGTTATTATCCCCGTTCTAATTTCGTGCATATCGATAGTGGTCCGGTGCGCTACTGGAGTTGAATAAGTAAATCTTTAGATGCAAACGACAGTATCCAATAAACAACAAGGGCGGCTCAGCCGCCCTTGTTGTTTATTGGATACTTAATGTAAATTTACTAGAACAATAGTCGAGGTAAAAACAAGCTGATACCGGGGATATAAGTGATGATAATCAGGAAAGTGAGCATGACCATCAACCAAGGCAAAGCAGCCTTCACTACCTCCCAGATAGGCATTCCAGTTACACCAGAGGTCACGAACAGATTCAAACCCACCGGTGGTGTGATCATGCCAATTTCCATGTTCACCGTCATGATGATGCCGAGGTGGATCGGGTCGATGCCGAGCTGAGTAGCGATGGGGAAGAAAATTGGCGCCAGGATTAGCAGAATCGACGATGGCTCCATAAAGTTCCCGGCGATCAGCAGAATGATATTGACCACGATCAGGAATTGCCAGGATGACAAGCCCCAACCGACGATGGTTTCCGCCATGGTTTGCGGGATGCGCTCGGTCGTCAGTACATGAGCGAAGAGCATCGCGTTGGCGATGATGAACAGCAACATGACCGTTACCTTAGCGGACTCGGCAAATACGTGCGGGATTTCGCGCCAACTCATGTCGTGATGAACGAACAAGGCGACGATAAAGGCGTATACCGCTGCCACAGCGGCGGCCTCGGTAGCGGTGAAGATGCCGCCGTAGATCCCGCCCATTACCACCAGGATCAAGCCCAGTCCCCAGATCGCGTCCTTGGCCGCAATCAGTAGCTCTCGAAAAGAAACGTGCGGTTGAGTGGGAATGTTGAACTTGTAGGCGCTGAAATAAATCGCCACCATCAACATCAACCCTAGCAGCAGGCCAGGGATAATCCCTGCCATGAACAACTGGCCGACCGAGGTTTCGGTGGCAGCGGCGTAAACCACCATCACGATAGAGGGTGGGATCAGGATGCCTAAAGTGCCAGCGTTGCAAATGATGCCAGCAGCATATTTCTGCGGATAGCCCGCCTTCATCATGGCGCCGATCACGATGGAGCCAATGGCTGCTACTGTGGCGGGCGAGGAGCCGGAGACCGCCGCGAACAGCATGCAGGCCAACACCGAAGCCATGGCCAGACCGCCACGCAGGTGACCGACGGCGGCGATGGCGAAGCGGATCAGGCGCCGGGCCACGCCGCCGGTCGTCAGAAACGCCGAAGCCAAAATGAAATAGGGAATGGCCAGCAGAGTGTAATGCTCCATGGTGTCGAACAATTTCAACGACATGGAAGCCAGTGAGTCATTAGTGAAGAACAGAATGGTCAAGATACTGGCCAAACCCAGGGAGAAGGCGATCGGTACCCCGATCAGCAGCAGCACAAACAGCACGACAAACAGAAACAGGGATGTCATGGCGTTTTCTCCGAGTGGACCGGGTCGGCGGTGGGATGCAGCATTTGCGATGTTTCAACCGCCTCGATGGCTTCCCGCGCCTCATCGGCCAGCTGCAAGCCGAATTGTCGACCGAGCACGGTGTTCCAGGCGACTTGCAGCAAGCGCAGCAGGGCCAGGATCAAACTGATTGGCAATATGATGAAGGGAATCCAGCGCGGGATCGGCAGATCCTGGGCTTCGATGCCAATGGAGTAGAGCTTGGAGACATACTCAATGGCGCCGATGAGCATGATGATGCAATAGGCGCAGCAGCACAGCACAGCCACGAGGCCGACAATGCGACGTAAGCCACGCGGAAATTGACGTACCAGAATATCGATCCCGATATGGGCGCCGACCTTGATGCCGTAGGAAACACCAAACAGAACCAGCCAGGCGAACAGGAAAGTGACCAATTCCAGCGCCCAGACGAAGCCAGTGCTGAAAATGTAGCGGGCGATGACCTGCACGAAGGAGATGAGCACCATCAAAGCCAGCAGCAGCGCGATGAAACCCTCCTCCAGATGATGGACGATGCGGGACAGCATGGGAATCTCCAGGAGAAGCGCAAGCGAATGATCTCCCCGCCGGCCGCGGCCGGTCGGGGAAAGCTTGGGAATGGATCAGGGTTTGTTGGCCGCGCGGGCGGCTTCAACGATATCCTTACCAATTTTGTCGTTGAACTTGTCGTAGACTGGTTGCATGGCTTTTTGCCATGCCGCGCGTTGCTCGGCGGTGAAGGACAAAATTTCAGTCTTGCCGGAATCCTTGATCTTCTGGCGGTCGCCATCGTTGAGATCGGTGGAGGACTTGTTCACTTGCTCCGTCACTTCATCCAAAGTTTTTGCCAGGGTTTCCCGCACATCGGCTGGCAGATCGTTCCAGAACTTGGCGTTGGCGACGACCATGTAACCCAGATAGCCGTGATTCGATTCCGTGAAGTAGGGTTGCACCTCGTAAAATTTCTGCGAGTAAGCGTTCGACCAAGGGTTCTCCGCGCCGTCCACCACGCCGGTTTCCAGCGCTTGATAAACCTCCGAGAAGGCCAACTTCTGCGGGACGGCACCCACCGCCTTGAATTGCGCTTCCAGAATATCTGAAGATTGAATACGGAACTTGAGACCCTTGGCGTCTTCCGGCATTCGCAGCGGCTTCTTGGCTGAAAGTTGTTTCATGCCATTGTCCCAATAAGCCAGCCCGATCATGCCTTTCTTGGCGAGCGAATTGAGAATGCTCTTGCCGGTGGGGCTTTTGTGGAAGCGGTGGACCGCGTCGATGCCGTCGAACAGGAAGGGCAGGTCGAATACTTGAATCTGGTTGGTGTAGCGATCGAACTTCGACAACGACGGCGCGATCAGTTGCACATCGTTGAGCAGCAGAGCCTCCATTTCCTTGCCGTCGCCGAACAATTGGGAGTTGGGAAAGACCTCCACTTTCACCTTGCCGGCCAAACGTTCCTCGGCCAGTTTTTTGAACATCAGGGCGCCTTGCCCCTTCGGTGTACTGTCAGCCACCACATGTGAGAATTTGATGACGATTTCGGCATTTGCCATTCCGGTCAACAAAGCCAGCGTGGCACCGGCGAGAATGGCCCGGACAGTTGGTTTGCTACGCATATGTCGATTTCTCCTTCGATGGTTTGTCGTGGGGTTGGGCGATGCAACGCCTTTATTGGAAAGAGATCACGGTTTAAAAAGAGGTTACGGTACGGGGCCGAACTTCAAGAACTAAGCTTAGATGAATTCGGTGGAAATGCTTGCTAGGCGCGCGACAAGATGGCGACGGATTGCGATAGACGGCGGATATGCACCGGTCAGGCGCGGATCCCGGTTCCCCGGCGTAAAAGCCACAGGCTATAGCCGAACAGGACAATGATAAATAACAGGATAATGGCGAAGGCCAACTGCGAGTCGATGTCCGACACGCCCAGAATGCCGTAGCGGAACGCGTTGATCATGTACAGGATCGGGTTCAGCAGCGACACTTCCTGCCAGAATGGCGGCAGCATCTTGATCGAGTAGAAGATGCCGCCGAGATAGATCAGGGGGGTCAGCACAAAGGTTGGCACGATCGAGATATCGTCGAAGCTTTTGGCGAAAATCCCGTTGATCAACCCACCGAGCGCAAACAGCATCGATGTCAGGGCCATCACCGCGAAGGTGAGGAAGGGGTGTTGCCAATGCAGGTCGGCGAAGAACAGCGAGACCCCGGTCACCACCGACCCTACTGCCAGGCCGCGTGCCACGCCACCGCCAACGAAGCCCAGAACGATGACAGCGTCAGGTAGCGGCGAGACCAGCATTTCCTCGATGTGGCGCTGGAACTTGGCGCTGAAAAACGACGATACCACGTTGGAATAGGCATTGGTCATCACCGCCATCATGATCAGTCCTGGCGCGATGTACCGACTGTAGGAAAGCCCTTCCACCGGTCCCAGGCGGGCGCCGATCAACTCGCCGAAGATGACGAAATACAAGGCGGTGGTGATGGCCGGCGGCAGTAGAGTCTGAATCCAGATCCGTGAGAACCGCAGGGTTTCCTTGATCAGGATGGTTTGGAAGGCGATGAAGTGGTTTTGGATATTCATTGTGGCGGAATAGATGGAGAGATTAGCGGTCGCGTGCGCTGGCAAACACAAGGGTAACTACTATACTGCAATTGATTTCTTGATCCGGAGAGGGGGCCGCGAAAGCGGTGGCGAGAACGGGAAGAAAGGTCAAATCCAGCAGTCCACAATGGGAGGCAACCCCGATGTCCGACGGGCAAGCGCAAACCGAGACGACGACTCCCGATAATCCGAAACCTCTTCAATCCCACGAGCGCGAACCGGAGCCCAAGCTGCCGATGAGCGGCGTCCGCGTGCTGGATTTGGGCACTTTCCTGGCCGGTCCTCACGCGGCGTCCGTACTGGGTGAGTTCGGCGCCGAGGTTTTAAAAATCGAGCATCCCATCGCCGGCGATCCAATGCGCCGCTTCGGCACGCCGACCAAGCGCCACGATGCTACTCTGGCTTGGCTCACTGAGGCTCGCAACCGCAAGTCGGTCACCATCGATCTGCGTCAGCAGGAAGGCGTGCAGCTTTTTTTGAAGCTCGTTGCCAAGGCGGATGTCCTCATTGAGAATTTCCGACCCGGCACGATGGAGGAATGGGGGCTCGGCTGGCCGGTGTTGCACGAGGCCAATCCACGCTTGATTTTCTTGCGGGTGTCGGGGTATGGCCAAACCGGCCCCTATCGTCGCCGCTCTGGATTCGCCCACATCGCTCACGCTTTTGGCGGACTGTCCTACTTGGCTGGTTTTCCCGGCGAAACTCCGGTCGTGCCCGGCACGGTGCCGCTCGGTGACTACTTTTCGAGCCTCTACGGCGCCATCGGCATCATGATGGCGCTGCGTCACCGAGACAAAACCGGGCACGGCCAAGTCATCGATATCGCCATCTACGAATCCGTATTCCGCCAGTTGGACGAGATCGCCGCCTCCTACGGGCTGTTCGGCAAGGTACGGGAGCGGGAAGGCTCCGGCAGCTTCGTCGCCGTGCCGCACGGTCATTTCCGCACCGGGGACGACAAGTGGATCGCCATCGCCTGTACCACCGATAAGATGTTCGAGCGCTTGGCCGAGGCGATGGAACGGCCGGAATTAGCGTCGTCCGCGCTGTACGGCCAACAGCGCAAACGGCTGGCGGCTCGCAGTGAGGTCAACCAGATCGTCATTGAATGGGTGGGTTCGCTCCCGCGCGAAGAGGTGTTGAATCGTTGCCTTGCCTGTGAGGTTCCGGTTGGGAAGCTCAACAGCATCGCCGATATCTTCGAAGACGAGCATTTTCAGGCGCGCGGTAATCTGGTCAAGCTGGAGGAATCAGGATTGGGCGAGGTGGTGATTCCCGGCGTGGTTCCGACGCTGTCGGCCACGCCAGGCCGGATTACCAATCTGGGTCCGTCCTTGGGCAACGCGACTTACGAAATCATGCGTGAATTGCTCGAACTCTCGGCGGACGAAATCAAGCAGCTGCGCCAGCGCAAGATTATTTAGCCCTTCGTTTCGGTACGCTTTTCCTGGAGCACGATCATGATCGATACAACACATGAGGATGCGCTGCCCCTCGCGGGTATTCGGGTCATCGATGTGGCTACAGTGATCGCAGCGCCGTATTGCGCCGGCATCCTCGGCGAGTTCGGGGCCGAAGTACTCAAGGTGGAACATCCCATCGGCGGTGATATTTGTCGGAAGTATGGCACGCCTACCCAGCGCGGAGACACCTTGGCTTGGCTTAGCGAAGCGCGCAACAAGAAATCCGTCACCATCGATCTGCACCGTCCCGAGGGGGTCGAGGTTTTTAAGCAACTGGTCGAAAAGGCGGACGTGCTGTGTGAGAACTTCCGACCCGGCACCCTGGAAAAATGGGGCCTGCCATGGGAGGTACTGCACGAAATCAATCCGGGTCTAATCATGTTGCGGGTGACCGGCTACGGTCAAACCGGCCCGTACAAGGACCGACCCGGCTTCGCACGCATCGCCCACGCCGTCGGCGGTATTGCCTATCTGTCCGGAATGCCCAAGGGTACGCCGGTCACGCCGGGCTCGACCACGCTGGGCGATTATTTGACCGGTTTGTACGGCTGTCTGGGGGTCTTGATGGCGCTGCGTTACCGCGAGCAAACCGGCATCGGCCAATACATCGACGCGGCACTGTATGAATCGGTGTTCCGCTGCACGGATGAGCTGGCACCGGCTTACGCCATGTTTGGCATGGTACGGGAACGACACGGGCCGACCCACAATGATTTCGCCTGCCCCTATGGCCATTTTCCCACCAAGGAAGAGGGTAAATGGGTGGCAATTGCCTGCGCCACCGATAAGCTGTTCGCACGGTTGGCCGAGGCGATGGGCCGACCGGAACTCGCATCGTCGAGCCTGTACGGCGAACAGAAAACCCGGCTGGAGAATCGGCACGATGTTAACGAGATCGTGCGCGACTGGTGCGGTTCACTGACGCGCGATGAAGTGTTGAAACGCTGTTATGCGACCGGCGCTCCAGCGGGGCCGCTGAACAATATCGCCGATATCTTCGGCGACCGGCAGTTCCATGCGCGACGCAATCTGGTTTCCATGGATGTCGAGGATTTAGGCGAAACCATCATCGTGCCGTCCGTCATTCCTCGGTTGTCCGAAACACCGGGCAAAATCCGCCATCTTGGTCCTAGGCTCGGCGAACATACTGACGCGGTACTGACCGAGTTGCTGGGCATGAACGAGGCACAAATCGGCGAGCTGCGAAAGAAGCGGGTGATATAGCATTGAGCCGTTCCATGGACTCTCTATCTTTGGGCCTTACTGCAAAGGTCACTCTGCCTCTTGAGAACCGAGATCCGCCTTTCCACGGGAGGGCTTTTTAGACAATGCATCCCATTTTTGAAATACTCACAGGCGGGGATCGACGTTCGATAGGTAGAGCGAACGAAGTGGTCAACCGTGTTTTGAAAGAACCGGATTTATTTGACACCTTGATTTCCGGGATGTTGTTAAACGATCCGATTCTCCGAATGCGATGCGCCGATGTGGTGGAAAAAGTGACGGCGATCCATCCCGAATACCTCCTGCCATATAAACGGATTTTTCTGGATGCTCTGCGGAAGATCGAGCAAGCGGAAGTGCGCTGGCATGTCGCGCCTATATTGGCCCGATTATCACTATCCGATGATGAGTTGAAATCGGCGGTGAATGTTCTGATCGATTTTTTGAAAGATCGCAGCAGTATCGTCAAAACCGCCGCCATACAGGCCCTTTATGAACTGACGATGCGGAATCAATCGCTACTTCCGCTCGTGCTGGGGCACATCAAGGACGTTGTCGTGACCGGTACACCGGCCATGCAAGCACGAAGCAGGAAACTGCTAGCGAAATTGAGCCGCCTCACAACCGTTGTTTCCCGGTCGAACTTTCCTAGCAGCCATTCTCAATCGGCCGCTTAAGCAGCGCCTCCAAAAGAAATGTGAAGATACCTCCCCCGATTCAACAGTCGATGATGGTGAACGACCTGGCCGGCAAACCGAGAGGTGTGTATCTCAAAAGGATAATTGGGGAATTGTGGAGACCCTAAATTGATGAATGATGTCAACTTGCAAGATTGGGTCGGCAGAACGGAAGAACTTCAGGACTACGTTTATCCGACGCCGGCCCAGGCGTTTGCTCTGACCCTGGATGATCGGGATTTCAAGGCTGACAAGGACGATACTCTGCCCGAATTGTGGCACTGGCTTTACTTTCTGCCCCTCGTCGCCAGAGCGGAAATCGGCTCTGACGGCCATCCCAAACGTGGTGGTTTTTTGCCACCGGTCGCTTTGGAACGACGGATGTGGGCTAGCGGCCAATTGACCTTTCATCAGGATTTATGGATCGGAGAGAAGATCGGTAAGACCTCGGAAATTCTCAAGATATCGGAGAAGGAGGGAAAAACGGGCCGCATGGTTTTTGTCACGGTCCGACATTCCATCCATTCCGCGCGGGGGATCGCGATCGAGGAAGTGCAAGATATCGTATATTTGCCGATGCCCAAGACCTTTGTTCCGGCAGCACCCAATCCGATTCCAGAAGCTTTGCAATGGAAGGAGGTGTATTCAGTCGATCCGGTGTTGCTGTTCCGCTTCTCCGCCCTGACCTTCAATTCCCATAAAATCCATTACGACCTCAAGTACGCTACCGAGGTGGAAAAATATCCGGGTCTCGTGGTCCATGGACCGTTGCAGGCGCTGCTACTGCTTGAATCGGCGAAGCGGAACCATCCAGGCCGGAAACCGGCGAACTACAGCTTCCGGGCTATGCGCCCACTATTTGAGTTCGATCAGGTGAGCATTTGCGGCCGACCCAACCTGGACGGTGGCCACGATTTGTATACCGCTAATGGTGACGGCAATATCGCCATGCAGGCGGTCATTTCTTGGAGGTGAATCGATGAGTGAGAGATTGGAACGTTCGGTGCTATTGGTGCCGGCCTCCAATTGGGGCATGATCCAGAAAACCGCCGCTGCTCGAGCGGATGCAGTCTGTATCGATCTGGAAGACGCCGTCGCACCTGACGAGAAGGAAGCCAGCCGGGCCAATGTGGCTCGGGCTTATCGGGATCTCGATTTTGGCAATAAACTCAAGATGTTTCGTATGAATGGGTTGGATACCCATTTCGCCTATCGAGATTTGGTGGAAATCGTGGAAGCCGCTGGCGATCGCATCGATTTGGTCGTCGTCCCGAAAGTGAATCGACCCGAGGATATCTATGTGGTGGAGACGCTGCTCGGACAGATCGAGAGCTATAAGAAATTTTCCCGCCCTATCGGCATCGAGGCGCTGATCGAAACCGCACTGGGCTGCCTGAACATTCGGGAGATTGCGGCCTGCTCCGAGCGACTGGAAGGCTTTGTGTATGGGCCTGGCGATTACGCCGCGTCAGTGCGGATGCCGATGGAGTCGATCGGGGAATTGGATGAGAATGACCGTGTGTATCCTGGTCATCGCTGGCACCATATCATGCATTCCATTGTCAGCGCAGCCAAAGCTTATAACAAGCGAGCGGTGGATGGGCCTTTTGCCGGCATCAAGAATCCTGAGGGTTTGATACAAGCCTGCAAAATCGGGCGGGCAATGGGATTCGACGGCAAATGGTGTATTCATCCCAGTCAAATCGAAACGGTCAATCAGACCTTCGTCCCCTCGGAAAAGGAAATCGACTGGGCACGGACGGTTCTGGACGAATACGAAGCGGCGTTACGGGAGGGTAGGGGGGCCATCAGCGTCAAGGGTAAGATGATTGATGTGGCCTCGCTTCGGATGTGCCGAACTATCGTGGAACGAGCCAAATTGGCTGGACTGGTCAACTGAGAGATTTCGATGGCGAAAATTTTGGAAGGGTTGCGAGTGGTCGAGGGTACCGCGTTCGTGGCGGCACCCCTGGCAGGGATGACACTGGCGCAAATGGGTGCGGAAGTGATTCGTTTCGACCGTATTCGGGGCGGCCTCGATCATCATCGCTGGCCCGTTACTCACGATAACAAAAGCCTATTTTGGGCGGGCTTGAACAAGGGCAAGCGCTCTATCGCCGTCGATGTCAGCACCCCGCGCGGCCAGGAAATCGCAACGCAATTGATCTGCGCGCCGGGGCCCAACGCCGGCATTTTCCTGACCAACCTCCGGGTCCGGGGCTGGATGGATTACGAGCATTTAAAGCAACATCGGGAAGATTTGATCATGCTGACCGTGTTGGGCACGCGCGATGGTGGGCCAGCAGTCGATTACACGGTCAATCCCAGCGTCGGTTTTCCGTGCGCCACGGGGCCGGAGGGTTCCAGTGAGCCGGTGTGCCATGTCCTGCCGGCCTGGGATTGCATTACCGGTCAGATGGCCGCGCTCGGTCTGCTGGCGGCGGAACGGCATCGCCGGCTGACAGGGCAGGGACAGTCGATAGAGATCGCCTTGAAGGATGTGGCGCTGGCCATGCTGGGCAATCTGGGGATCATCGGGGAAGTGATGATCAATGATTTTGATCGCCCCAAGTACGGCAACTATCTATACGGCGCCTACGGCAACGAATTCGATACTGCCGATGGCCGAAAGGTGATGGTCGTCGGTCTGACGCGGCGGCAATGGGATGGGCTGTGCGCGGTCACGGGATTGAAGCCAGAATTCGATGCCTTAGGCCAGCGGTTGGACCTGGATTTGAATCGGGAAGGTGATCGTTTCAAGGCCCGCGAGGAGATCACCGCGCTGTTGGTCCCCTGGTTTCGGGCGAGAAAAGTGGAGGATTTCGCCAGTCCTTTCGATGACCATGGCGTGACGTGGTCGGTATTCCGCACCTTCAAGCAGGCGATCCGGGAAGATCCCGACCTTTCGACATGGCACCCCATGTTCAACATGATCGAGCAACCGGGGATCGGCGATTATCTGGTTCCCGGTTCCCCGTTTGAATTCAGCGAATTCGAACGTACTCCGCCCGAGCGGGCTGCGGTGCTGGGCGAGCATACCGATGTAATCCTGTCCGAGATTCTCGGCATGAGCGATCTGGAAATTTCCAAGCTGCACGACGATAAAGTGGTGGCCGGGCCCCGACCCTGAGGCGTTGGAAGATCGAGAGCTGCCTGCAAGCATTGGATGCCCCGCTCTATCTCCTGTCCGGGGGGACGGGGACGTGATCGTATCGGAAGCCGTGTGGTTTGAAGCGGCGCGGTTCGGTTTGTAGGCAAAACGAACCGCGCTGGGTGTTTGACGCCCCCTATCGATAGCCGGTGGATTTCCCAATAACCGCTAGCCTTCCGGCTGGCGCAAGCGCGCTGGCAGTGCCGTCCAGGCCGCCGCTGCCAGCAGCAGCCGTTGCCCCCGCGCGGGCACCCGGACAGCCACGCCGGAACAACCCACTCAAGCCCTCGCGCACGTAGCGCGCCAGCCAGACGCCCACCATCATCCGATGCACCGCTAAATGCGCCGCTGCTTGTCCTCGATTCCCCGCCGACCCTTCCACAATCAACACCAGCCGGTGCAAGCGCTGTTTCGTTTCCGCATCCCGTGACCGCTGCAACTGCTGGCACAGTTCTTCAATACTTTCTTGGATCGCCGGCATGACACAGCGCATGAGTTTCTCCTGGAGTAGTCACCATCCTTGATAAATCATATCGGTTAATTGGGATTAACCTTGACGGGTCAGTCTCGGCCACCCTTGGCCGACATTTGTAAACCCAAAAAAGCGCTACTGCCAAGTAACAGTGCAAGCAAGCCAAGGCCGAGTATCGAAATAGTCGGAATGCCTCTTGGTTCTCCTCCCGATCCACCAAAGTGATGACTCGGGTCGCTGTCGCTATACAGGCTGCCATCAGGTGCCTTGCCCGTGACCGAGCCATAGTTGGTATACTGGCCGGGAGATACTTTGGCACTGCCGGTACAGGTTTCGCGGCTGCCCGCACGAAGTATCGGAATCTTCGAATTGCCGCTGGAGCAGGAAACGGTCACTCCCTTATCGTCTGTCACCTTCACATCGGACAAAGGTACCTTGCCCGTATTGGTGATGACGTAAGTAAAGTTAACAGTGGAACCCACTTGGAGCGTCGGACCCGGCGGGGTATCAGCATCTTCGCCGTTGGTTGCTTTCTCGATGTCGATTCCCACTTCGAGAGCAATCGGTGGTATACCAACATAATGGCTCGGGTCACTGTCGCGTGGAGTGCGGCCGTCCGGCGAGTTGCCTGTAGCAGTGCCAATGTTGACGCGTTGCCCCTCGGTTACCACCTCGCTTGCGGTACAGGTCTCTTGGCTGCGCGGTTCGAGTACCGGGATTGGATTGCCGCTGGGGCAGGTCACAACCAACCCTTGGTCGTCAGTCACTCTCACATTAGTCAGGAATGTGTTACCGGTATTCGTTACCACATAGGTGAATTGCGCCGTTTCTCCCACTCGAATCCGCGGTCCGGGCAGGCTGTCGGCATCAACACCATTAGTGGCTTTTTCGATATCGATGCTCGGCTCGAGCACCAAGCCATAGTAGTGAGAGGAATCGGTATCTTGGACAGGGTTTTCGAACTTATCCACCGCCGTTGCCGTAGCAATATTGGCGTACTGGCCGGACACGGCGATCCCTTGGGCCTGGTACAGCCACGTTTCACCGGGATCGAGCAAACCATCATTGTTCGCGTCACCACTCTGGAATACAGGCACGACTCCTTGATCATCCGCGAGCGTCACGTCTTTCAGCGCGACATCGCCGGGATTACTGACCCGATAGGTCCAAGTGACTGTGCTGCCAGTGGGAACGATGGGGCCGATCGGATCATCGGCATCTTGGCCGTTGGTCGCCTTCTCTACGTGGATAGCAGAGATATAGCCGAAGTAGTGCGACGGATCGGTGTCCGACACTGGGGCGCTAGTAGTGTTGGCTGTGACGGTTGCCGAGTTGGCGTATTGACCACTCACGGCGATGCCGCTCGCAATACAGATCATTGATGCCTGTGGATCGAGTGCAGCCTGCGGGCAGGTGATCGGACCGAGCTGGTCATCGGTCAAGGTAATGCCCGTCAATTGGGTATTGCCCGTATTGGTGACCTCGTAGGACCACTCCACCGGATTGCCCTCGAGAATATATGGCCCAGGCGCCGTGTCGGCGTCGACGCCATTGGTCAGCTTCTCCAAGTGGATGCCGGGTGTCGCGCCAAAGTAGTGCGATGGATCGAGTGCTCCGACAATCTCACTGTTAGTCCCATAAGCGAGCGCCAAGCTGAGGTTCAAATACTGACCGGCGGTTGCTACGCCGCTCAAGGAACAAGTTGTCGATTCGCCGGTGGCAAGTGACGTGTTGTTGCAAGGCACGGCACCGAGTTCCGAATCGACAACTAGAAGGTCAGTGAGCGGCGTATTACCGGTATTCGTGACCTTATACGACCAGGTGATGGGCTGTCCCACGGCGATGAAAGGACCGGGTGGATCATCCGCATCTTCTCCATTGGTTGTCTTCTCGAGTATGAGCGCTGGTTGGGCGCCAAAATAGTGCGATGGGTCGCTGGCGGTGATGTTGGGACCACCCAGCGGGTTGGGTGCGGATGCCGTTGCGACGTTAGCGTATTGGCCGGTCAACGCGATCCCCTTAGCCACGCAGGTGGCACTGGCAGACGGTACTAAGACGACTGAGGGGCAGGTGATTTTAGCTTTCGGATCGCTGTCGCTAACCGTCCACGATGCGAGAGGGATGTTCCCGGTGTTCGTGACCACGTAGGTCCAGTACACGGCTTGACCTATGGCAATGGCTGGTCCTGGCGGAACATCGGCGTCCACGCCGTTGGTGAACTTCTTCACGGTGAGGGCGGCAACGACACCGAAATAATGGGACAGATCCTCGTCGGTGACGGTACCCTCGCTGATTACGGGGATACCGGTGACGGTGGCGCGGTTCTCGTACTGACCGGTGATGGCTGTACCGATCTTATCGGTACAGGTCATCGATGCTCCTGGAGCTAACGTCGCTTGTGGGCAGGTCACTGTTCCAGCGTGGTCGTCGACGACATTGATACTATTGATAGTCTCGCTGCCGGTATTGGTCACCACGTAACTCCAAGTGACCGGGCTACCGGGCGTAACAAGGGGGCCTGGCGCATTATCTGCGTCTTGGCCGTTGGTCGCCTTCTCTATCTGGATCCCTGGTGCTGCGGCAACGTAGTGCGAGAGATCGCTGGCGGTGACTGGGGTACTGTACGAATCGACTGCCGTGACCGTGGCGCGATTCCGGTATTGGCCCGTGAAACTGACGCTCGAAGCCCGAGTTCCCGATGTGCCCGTAGCAGTGCAAGTCATCGATTCGCCCTGGGTCAGTGTGGTCTTGGGACAACTGACGGTTGGGCCGGAGGCCTGACTTGGAACTTCCTCCGCGTCGGTGAGCGCTATGTTGCGGAGAGTGGTATTGCCCGTGTTCGTCACGACGTAGGTCCAATTAACCGGTTTGCCAACGGGTATGTTCGGTCCGGGAGACGTGTTGGCGTCCGCCCCATTGGTAAACTTCTTAAGGGTGATCGCAGGCGCCGGAGTCGCGATGTTGACGAACCGACAAGTTACGATGGATTCTTGGGGGATGCTGGCGTTGAAGCTTCCATTGCCGGGCGTGATCGTCAGCAGCTGGTCGTTGGGCTCATCGGGTGTGCGATACGTGCATTGGGTTTCGTTCTGGGCATTGGTGAAGCCGCTCTGAATGGTTTCGATCGCCGTAAAGTTGGATGCTCCGGCCGCATTCGATAACCACTGGAAGGTGGCGAAACCGGTCGAGTCGGTGTTGGTCGATTTTGGGCCGGTGCCGGGGGATTCCGCGACCGGGAGTACCCAAGCATAACCACCCGGTGCTGTTACCGCGCCTTCGATCACCCAACCCGCTCCCGGAACGGCGTCATCCGTGGTGCCGGGGTCGGGGGTCCGATCAATCAGTTTCTGTACCGTGACCGAGGGCGAGCAGAGTTGGAATGCGGCCTTTCGCAGGGCATCCTTGAGCTTGGAGAAGTCGGGTTCGCGGTAAATATCGTCGGTCGAGATATCGAAGTCGCCGACACCATCGTAGACATCGGGTCCTGACACCTTGATCAGGCGGTTGAGCGAGGAGGTCGACGAGAGGCCCGATCCTACGGCGATTGTCAGGACATGGGATCCTTGGGCCTTGAGATTGTTGGCATTGGCGACGGCATGGTCGGCCGCCGTGTTTTCGCTGACACCGGTCGTTTCACTGTCGGCGAGCGGGACTTTATTGGCATACTCGGCCGCCGTGACGTTATCGCTTCGTATGATCTGGTTGGGGTCGCCGTCAGTGATGAAGACCGTGAGATGCGGGACCTGAAAATTATTGCGTGGCGCGAAGTTGGGGATGCCCATCCGTAGACCATCTTCCCAGTTCGTGTTGCCGTTCGGATTGTAGTTGTTGTCGATATAAGCATCGAGAGCTACCTTGGTCGAGTCGGTGACCGTGATGTATTCGCCAGGCTGAAAGCTGCCGATCACGGGCAGGCGAGCGACTTTTGAGAACTCCGCCACGGCCATCGCGGAACTGGTGTTCTTGATCGCATCGGTAAATGCCTTGAAGGCGTTCCGGACATCCTGCGTGGCATGGGAACTACCAATCGAGCCTGATTCATCAAGAATCATCAGGACGTTGAGCCCACACGCCTTGGTCAGATCCGGGTTCGAAATCGGCTGTTCGATGGGGCGCGGCGTAGCTAGCGCGCCGCTCATGACGGCAATCGATATACTGAAAGCGAATGCTGCGGTGAAAAACAAATTAGAAAAAGACTGCCGACCACCATTGTCTTTTGAATGGTACATGGATGATGTAGTCATAAAATAACCCACGATGCTAAACTCTATTGATATATAGTGTTTCTTGTTACATACACAACTCGGTGTCTCTCATGTTGCGTATGTTGCAAGGTGATCAACCGCCGCTGATAATCGCTTCCGGAATCTCGAAGCGCTGGTCGCCGATGCGTACCCGGAACAGATCCGCCTCGCGATGGACGGTCATCTTGGCGCTGCCGTCCGCCTGGCTTTCGTCGTAGCGGGACGGGGCGCCCTTTGAGAAGAAGATCACCCGGTTGCCGCCATCGGGCCAGAACACGGTGATCGAACCCGAGCCGCCACCCTCGCGCCGCACGCCGAAGCGGCAAGAGCCCATCGGCTGGCCGACCGCCTGCGCACAGGGGATCTGGCCGGTGGCGTGGAAGTGGGTGCCGGGGACTATCGCGTCTCCCGCGTTCGCCGAATCACTCTTGTCGTGCGCGGTGCCGGCGATTGCTACCTTCAGCCGGTAGCGGGCGGTCTCGTTCCGGCGCGCGGCGCTGCGTACCAGGTAGACGCGGATCGTCTGCTCGCCGCTCTTCGCCAGGTTACCCTCGAAGCGGTTGCCCTCGGTCGAGCCAACGAAAAAGGCGACATCGGTTTCGCCCGGTGCGAGGAGGTTAAAATAGTTGCCCGCGTTGTCGGTGGTCAGCGTCACGGTCATGCGCTGACCGGCACGGGCGCCGAGCTTATAGTCGATGATTTCCTGCCCCTGAATCGTTCCCTTGAGAGTCGTGCTCGACGCGCCGCGAGGGAATTGGACCCGAACTTCGCGAATGGCATCCTGCGCCAGCACGAGGGCCGGCGCGAGAGCGATGACGAAGGCGGCAACGAGCGATGCGAAAGGCTTCATGAGGGTAACTCCAGTTTTTAACCGTTTCTCGATTTTCGGTAAATTCAGAACTACGGGATCAAGCCGATCTGCGACGGCCAGTCGGGCTCGTGCCGTCGAGGTGATCAAGCATAAAGTCCCTCCCAAGCCAGCATGGCTTTCGAGCGGAACCGGCCTCAGTGGTCGCAGTCTCCTTCGGCCAGATAGCGCCCGGCGACCCAGCCGGTGACGCCCCGATACTCCACCTTGCACCAGCGGGGGTTTTCCCGCTCGCGCTTTTTCCGCGCCGCCGGCGACAGTTCGGTGAATTCCTGAAAGGTCAGCCCGCCCTGACAGCCGAGATTTTGAATGCAGGTGCTGTCGGGCGGAATTTCGCCGACTTTGGGCGTGCGCGCGTTAGGCTGCGCCCGCATGTTGAGGGTGTCGTGCTTCGCGACACCGATCACCCGGAAATAATCCGGACCGTCCGAGTCCGCCGACGAAGTACCTGGGTGCAGCGCCAGTATCAAGATCGTGACCGGACACCAGGCGGCGTTTCGCATGGTGATACCCCCAAATCAGCATGGATAAAGTACCGGAAGCCTGGTACCGATGCCGACGGTGCGTTCCGGCTTTTCGCCGCCGGCTAACAAATCCAGCACCATGGTTGCCGTTCGCGGAATCCTCGGCGCCTTACTCGCGGAAATTCCGCACTTCCATTTTCGCGGCGCGACGATCAGACACGTAGAAATACGTCTTGCCCTCGAAGATGAACTGCGTGGAGCCTTCGGACGTGCTGAACCTCATCGGCTGCGGTTTCATGCCCTCGAAGATCACGCTGCCCTGCCTTGTGCCACGCCAATTCAGGGTGATCTTCTGGTCGGGATAATGGATGACAGTTTGGCCGGGTCCCCCCGGCGCCGCACCTGTGACCGTGCATTTATAGCGATAGAGCTTACCCTCGACCGTGACGCCACACACCGTGGCGAAGCGTCCGCCGCTTTTACCGGACTCTGGCGCGGGCGCACTTTCGGCCGCACCGCCCCGGCAATCGAGGTCCGGCGCCGAGACGATCGATTGGTAGCGACCGTTAGCGGTGCGCACGATGATGCACTGCCCACTGCGAGCATGACGCCAGTTCGTGTAACTATTGCCGCCCGATTTTTCTCCCTTAACGAATTTATAATCACGTTCCTGGAGGGCTTGTTCGCCGCTGCTGCCACGGGCACCGACCAAATCTTGCAGGCCAGGAGCCGGATCCTGAGCCAGCGCAGCTTGAGTCAAGACAAGGGTAGCGGCGAACGTCACAAAATAACCTATTACATGACGTTTCATAGTGCGAACCCCCGAGAGGTTTTACTGATAAAGTGGTAGTGCTGAAATAGTCGATTCATGCCAGTAACTATTCGCCGAACCACATGTCGATAGGTTTAATCGCATCGACTTGTAGGGAGAAGATCGTGATGTCAGCGTTGAAACCGACCCAATCGCTGGAACTATTGTAAGTGTCAATGGATTGTAGGTCAGCCGGATTTAGTTTTCCATTGCTCACAAATTCAACTAATCGTTGTCATCCTGACTCGGTATTACTCCGACCCAAGCACCGCTTCAAGTGGCGGATTCGCTCTTTTCTACCAGCCGAATGAATAATTCCTCAAGGCGGTTGGCCTTGTTACGCAGGCTGGAAACCTCGATGCCCAGCGCCGATAACCGTTGAAATAAATCATTAAGGCCACGATCCTTGGAAACGTCCACTTCCAGGGTCAGGCCGTCCGTTAATCGCAAGACATACCCAGGCGCATCCGGTAGTGCAGCCAGCGGCCGACGCAGATTCAGGATAAAGGTTTCCACATGCAATTGGCCGAGGAGAGTACTCATTTGATCGTTCTGGACGATGAGACCTCGATCGATAATGGCGACATGCCGGCACAAGCTTTCTGCTTCCTCAAGATAATGAGTGGTCAGGATGATGGTGGTGCCACGCGCGTTGGTAGCGCGCAGGAAATCCCACATCGAACGGCGAATCTCGATATCCACGCCAGCGGTTGGCTCATCTAGGATCAGCAGCTTCGGTTCATGCACCAGAGCGCGTGCGATCATCAAGCGGCGTTTCATACCGCCGGAGAGCTGGCGGGCTATCTCCTGGCGCTTGTCCCACAAACCAAGCTGCTTGAGGTAAGTTTCGGCACGTTGGTAGGCAAGAGCGCGGGAGATGCCGTAATAGCCGGCTTGATTGACCACGATCTCGATCACTGGCTCGAACTGGTTGAAGTTGAATTCCTGCGGTACCAGGCCGATGCAGTGCTTGGCGGCGGTCAGGTCGGTATCGATATCGTGACCGAATACCCGGATGCTGCCGCCGGTTTTCCGGACCAGTGAGCAAACAATGCCGATGGTGGTGGATTTGCCGGCGCCATTCGGGCCGAGCAGGGCAAAAAATTCGCCTTCCGCGATATCGAGATTGATTCCGCGCACCGCTTCCAGTCCATTAGCGTAGGTTTTTCGCAGGTTACGGATGGCGAGAGCGGGAGCGGTCATGAGGCGAGCGACTCTTGGATGAAAACCGGATCAGGGGTTTTGTTGAGGCAGCAGAAACGGCTCGAATTCTGGGGTGTAGCGCTCTTGAAAGCGGTTGCCGTCCGGGCTGACCAAGAGGAAAAGCGCAGCCAGATGATGTTCGGTGGCCAGTTCAAAACCGCGATCTGCCCCGGCGGCCATCAGCGCGGTATCAGCGGCGTCGGCTTCCATGTCCTGTTTGCTGATGACTGTCACCGATGCCAGGGTTTGCAATACAGGCCGTCCGATGTGTGGGTCAATGATGTGCGAATAACGCCGGCCGTTTTGCTCAAAGTAATTGCGATAGTCGCCTGCTGTGGAAACGCCGTGATCGCTGAGGCGAATCAAGCGTTCGACGGTGCGTTGGCCAGGCACGGGTTGCTCGATGGCGACGGTCCAGGGTTGCCCTTTGCCGTTGTGCCCCTTGGCGCGCAGATCGCCGCTGATCGAAACCAGGTAGTTGTGGATGTCATTTGCTTCCATCAGCTTGGCCAGTTGATCCACGCCGTAGCCTTTTGCAAGAGATGATAGATCGACGTAGAGGTCGGCGCGGTCCTTTTTCAGCGCTGGCGGATCGGCGCGGGTGTGTAACCGCCAGTAGCCGACCCGCTCGCGAGCTTGGGCGATCGCCTGGTCGGAGGGAACCTGATCGCGGCGCGAATCCGGCCCGAAGCCCCACAGATTGACCAGCGGGCCGACGGTGATGTCGTAGGCACCGCCGGTCAATTCGCTGATCCGCAACCCTTCGGCGACCACATGGAGCAGTTCGGGAGAGACGGCTATCCAATCGGTGCTAGAACTGTGGTTGAAGCGCGATAGCTCGGAATCCGGGTCGTAGGTGGACATCTGTTTGTTGATGCGCGCAAGCAAGTTATCAGCCTGGGTTTTGATCGCAGCGGTCGGAATGGTTTGCTCTGGTTTCGGCACCAGCTTGAGTTCGTAGCTGGTTCCCATGGTGGAACCGGTGACGCCGACGGTGGAGTCGGGTGGAGCCTGTTCGCACGCGGCGAGCAGCAGGCAGGCGAGTAGCGAGACCAGGAACCGGGAAGGTGAGCGGCGCATGGGAAATAGGGCTAGAATCGGTTGGACGTTGGTGGGCGAGCGGTGAATGGCTTGCCCACCGACGCTAACTCTCTCGCGATCTGGCGATGAGCGAGAGGCTCGACGGCGGGGCGTGGAGCGCGGGATAAGCCCCGGTCGCCACGCTCCACGGGTTGAAATACATCAGGTGTTGGTCATTTCCATCGCGGCGATGGCATCCGCCATGCCGACCACCCGGCGAGCGCTTTCGACGTGGAGATTTTCGATCAACTTGCCATCGACCACGACGACGCCTTCACCGCGCGCGGCCGCTGCCGCGTGAGCCTCGATAATCTTCCGCGACCAGGCGACATCTTCCGCTTTGGGAGTGAAGACCTTGTTACAGGGACCGATCTGCTTCGGGTGGATGAGGGTCTTCCCGTCGAAACCGAGTTCATGGCCTTGCCGACAGGCGAATTCGAAGCCGGTTTCGTCGTTCAGGTCGAGATAAACCCCGTCGAGAATGGCGAGCCCGGCAGCGCGGGCAGCCAGTAGGCACAGGCCGAGCGACACCATGAACGGCAGGCGTTCGTGGGTGTGGGCGCAATCCAGTTCCTTGGCCAGATCGGAGGTGCCCATTACCAGACCTTCCATGCGTGGGGTCGATTCGGCGATGCGCTGCGACTCCAGGATACTGCGCGGGGTTTCCATCATCGCCCAGATCGTCATCGAATCCGGGGCACCATTGGCACGCATGATCGATTCCATATGCCGGATGGCATCAGCGCTTTCGACCTTGGGCAGCAGCAAGGCATTGGCGCCCGATTTCGACGCCATGGCGATGTCTTCATAACCCCATTTGGTGGAGAGGGCATTGACGCGAATGATGATTTCGCGCAGGCCGAAACCACCGGCGGCCACCGCTTCGCACACCTGCTTGCGGGCGAGTTCCTTGGCATCGGGGGCGACGGCGTCCTCCAGGTCGAGGATCAAGCTGTCGGCGGGCAGGGCGCGGGCTTTGTCCAGGGCGCGGGCGTTGGAGCCAGGCATATACAACATGCTGCGACGGGGACGCGCGGATTTGGGCATCGTTATTCTCCCTTAGACGTTGTGGTTTGAGGTGCGGGTCTCACCGCCGCGTGGTTCGTGCCGGCGGGAAATTCCGCGAATTTTACACCCCTATGCTCCGGAAGGTGAGGGGTGAGCGATGAAGTTATCGCGCCGGTAGCGCGGATCCGAGCCGGCGGTTGCCCAGCCGCAACAGCAGCGCCAGCAGCAGCGTGTTACCGAGCAAGAGATAGAGATTGTAATGGGGCAGGGTCAGGGGAATCACTTTGAGTTCTACCAGTAGCACTACTAGCGATGACAGCAGCAGATAGATCGTGACCGGTCGGTTGGCGGTGCCGGTGCCCGCCATGGCTGTCCCACGGCGGATGCGTAGCAGCGACAGGAACAGCAGCGGTACGATGCCGATGGAAAACACCTTGTAGGCGATGAGCAGTGAAGGAATGATCGCTTGCAATCGTAACGCGAACAGAGTGGCCAGCACCGCCGCCAGCGACATGCAGCCGCGAATGATCCAGATTTGAGTCGCATCGTCCGGCGGGCGACCCAGAACGCGCAAGCCGTGCGCGATGACATCCCGGCCTAGCAGGGTGCCGGTGGTGATCAGGATGATGTCGGCGCCGGACAGCGGAATGGACAGCAGCGCCACCAGCACGAAGTTGGCCAGCGAGCCGCTGAAAAACCGGTTGACCAAGGTTTGGATGGTCAGGTCGGGTTTGGCGATATCCGTGATCCCTTTAGCCAAAATGCCGATGAACACGATGAGTAGCGAGATCGCCACGATTAAACCGCCGGCCAGCAATAGGCCGCGCCGGGCGCTGGTGATATCGCGGGCAATGAAAATCCGCGAATACATGTCCGGGCCGAACAGGTAAGACAGACCGACCGGGACGAAGATGCTAAGGAACAGGGTAAAGGTAAATGTCTCGTCGAAGCCGAAATGTAAATCGAGCGCTGGACGGGTGTTGACCCCGGCAGGGACAGCGGTAAGACAGAGTCCCAACAGCAGCGCCAGACCGGCGACCATCACCACCACTTGCAAGAAGCCGGTCTTGATCGTGCCGGCCTGACCGACCAGCAGCGTGTAGACCGTGAAGATCAGGGTAAACAGCGCATAGCCCAGCGGCTCATTGCCGGTGAACTGGGTCAGAAGGTTACCCCCCGCGATGATCTGACCGGCCAGCACCATCAGCCAGGCCAGGAACAGGACGGCGCTCACCAGCAGGCGGGTGTTCTCGCCGAAGGCGCGGGCGATGATGTCGCCGATGGTATAGCCCTTCACCCTCCACACGGTATCCAGGAACGTGTAGGCGAGCACTACCAGGAAGATGGCCCCGGACAGCGTCCACCAGATGGCGTTCAGGTTGTATTGGTAAGCGTAGCCGGCCAATCCGAACACCGAGGAAGCGCCGAAGGCCAATGCCGACAGCGACATGCCAACGCTGAAACTACCGGCTTGCCGGTCGTAGACCACGAAACTGTCCAGATTGACACCGCGATGTCGGAACCAGTGATGAAAGCCGATACCGAATAGTAGAGTGATGTAGAGCGCGAGCCAAACCATGGGTGTACGTGACGGTCAAGATGCCGCGATGGAAAATATATGAAAGTCAGTGCGGCATTATCAGCGGTGGCAGCCGCTTTTCAAAGCGGGCGAGGGCGGTGGAGATGGAGTAGTCGCACGATCGTCGGGTTTAGGACTTACGCATTGACAGGGGGTTGAAGTTGTGGGTTGAGGTGTTCCAAGTTAGGGATGAAGGCGTGGATAAACGTGGCCATCACCTCATTAAACAATTCACGTTGCAAACGATAACAATTGCCAAGCAGGTCGGTAGCCTGTAGCCGCTGCAATTGGACATAGCCACAGATCGCCGCAAAGAGATGGTTTCGAATGGCGGTCGGTTGGCGGACCTGAAAATGCTCGATGTGGCACACTTGTTTGAGCGTCCGATGATACTGCTCGATTTGCCAGTGCTGGTCATGGAGCTTGAGAAAGGCAGGACGATCAACAGCGTCCCACTCTTCGTCATTCGGTGGATACAAGGCATAATGGCGTGGTTGGTTTTTCAACCACTTCCGAAACACCTTGACCGTCCCGAATCCCCGGAGGTGCACGCGCAAGCCGTGTTCGGGAATCGCCAACTGTTGCACCTGGAGCCAGCGACCTGGTTCGATGGCAACCAGACGGTTGCTTTCGAGTGCAAACAGAAATCCCCGATGATGGTTTTTAATCATCTTGAGATTCGCGGTGCTACTGTACCAGCTATCGCCGGTGACCCAGGCTGGCTGGAGTCCCCAAGCGAGCACTTCCACGAGCATTTCCTGAAAATAATCGTTTTTGGTCTTGTTCGCGGTTTTGTCGTAAATTCGGTAATTGATCGGTTGATGGCGACCGTGCGGATCGGTGTAATACAACGTCATCAGATTGATCCCCTTCACGACACCATGATGTTTTCCCGACCAGAAATAACCCACGAAGGCCATCAGTTGGCCGTACGGTTTATCTAACACACTGTCGTCGACACTGACCGTGCCGCCCTTCAACGTCAAGCCGGAGCGGACTTCCTCGAACAAATCGCGGGGCGTGTAGTCTTCGCGGAGCAAAAACCGATTGACGCTGTCATGGCTGATCTCCATGACCTCCGCCAAGCGATTCCCCGTTGGCGAATGCGGCTCACCTAACAAAAAAGAAACATACATCGCCAAAGTGCAACGCGCTGTCGATGGACGACTGATGACTCGCATCAACGGTAAACCTTCATGAACCAAGCTCATCTTTGCCAAGCACACTATACAATGTGTGTCAATGCGTAAGTTCTAGGGTTATGTTGCGGGCGCGACGGCCTCAGGCTGGGGCGCCACGTCTACCGACACTTCCAGCGAATGCGAGCCGCCACCGGTCATGACACCGGTTAACGGTGCGACATCGCCGTAATCCCGTCCCCAAGCCAGCGTGATGTGCTGATCCTGGGGCATGCAATCGTTGGTCGGATCGAATTCGGCCCAGTCCACGCCCGGCACGTACACTGCCAGCCAGGCGTGCGATGCATCGGCTCCGATCAGTCTCGGCTGACCCGGTGGAGGTATCGTTTCCAGATATCCACTGACATAGCGTGCCGCCAACCCCAACCCGCGCAGGCAAGCAATGGCCAGATGGGCGAAATCCTGGCAGACACCGCGTCGCTGGCGCAAAACCTCCTTGAGCGGGGTGGCGACCGTAGTGAAGTGCGGGTCATAGGTAAAATCTTGATAAATCCGCCGATTCAAATCGGCGACCGCCTCCAGCAAGGGCCGGCCGGGCGGAAAACTGGGCTTGGCATATTCCAGGTAGCTTGGATGGAGTGCCACGAAGGGAGAATCCAGCTCGAACAGACGAGCTTCGATAATCTCGGGATCGCGGTCTTCCCGCAATATCTCCTGGGCCTGTTCCCAGGGCATCGACGGGCTTGAGGCGTTGAACTGCCGGGCCGCCAGCACTTGCACCTCGGTGACCACCTTGACTTCCAGCCGCTGGTGGATGTCCTGGATGGCGAAGTACAGCACCCGGTTGCCGAAGAAATCCTCCCGCTCGACGGAGAGAGCCGGTCGCGGCTTGATAGCGATGCGGCTGGGCTGGCAATGTTGCCAGGCGGTTTGTCTCGGTAGCAGCCTGGCCAGATTATGACACAAGGCAACACCGCTGCTGTACTGGTACAGGGTACGATGGGTGATGAGGTAATTCACAGCTGCATCGTGATCAGTTGGCGGGGCACTTCGGCATGGCTGAAGTGGCTGTGGGTTAAGGCGTCCGACAACCCCTTCAGCGGTTTTTGGATGGCTTCCAGCAGACGGGTCAGCTCGATGCTAGAGCTGGTGCTGTCATGGGCAAGCGTGGACAACGCCTCGATGTCGGCTAGTTGCAGGATGGTGAAGGCTTCTAAAACCAAGCGTTCCTCGGCGTTGCGATAAGGAGAGCTTTCAGGACGGTGCAGTCGGCTAACGTTGCGTTGCAGTCGGCGCAACTGGTAGCCGACCGATCGAGGATTGTCGGTGTCGAACAGCAGCAAGTCGATGATTGCTGTCGGATGCAGCGCGGAACGATAGCGACGCCGGTAAGCGGTCAAATTATCGGTGATAGTCAGCACCACTTCCCATAGCGGAAGCCCCGGATTGCGGGCGGTGATGAAGGCCAGATCGAACAGTTCCAGAGTCCGCAGCACCCGCTCCAAGTAACGGCCGATGTCAAAAAACAGCCAGCCCTGATGGTGTGGCATGGTTTCGTAATTCAACCCACAGAACGCCGCTGTGAGCATCAAATCGTCTTCCAACAATTTCCGGGTTTGCCGAGCGCCCAACCCTGAGGGCGGCTCCTGGATGCTGTGCTGGAGGCGGTTCAGTATCCGCCAGCTGTCGTCCCCCAGATGGTTACGAACTGCGCGACCGGTCCGCAACATACCGTTGAAGATGACTTGCATGCTACCGGGATGTTCCGGGCTCACGATCAGACCGAGCAATTCCTGACGCAAGGCGAAAAAGCGAGCGCGGGGCGATTCCGCCACCGGCGGCACCGGAATCTCCAGGGCGTCGAGCAGATCGTCTAGGCAGCGCTCGTCGGTGTTGTCCTGTTCCCATTCCAGCAAGCGCCCAAAAGCCTCTCGCAACAGCCGGGCTGTGCTGTCGAGCCGCTCGCTGTAACGGCCCAACCAAAATAAGTTGTCCGCAACCCGGCTCGGCAAGTCGGTGCCGTCGCGGGTGACCACGATCGGGCCGTAAGCCTGGCGGAGTAAACTGACATGACGCTGCGGGGTAGGGGCCAGCACCCACCAGTCCTTGCTGATGCCGCCCTTTTGCAGGGCTGCTTGCAGGCTGTCCAGTCCCCCCGATGACACCCGCGCCAGACCGCCCGGCATGATCCGATAGCCGTCGTCCTCGGCCACTGCGAAGCCTCGCAGCAACACCGGGCGCGGTGTCAGGCGGCCTTCCTCCAGTACCGGAGCGGTGGACAGCGGCAGGGATTCTTGGCCGACAAACAGATGCGGCGCCGTTTGAATCTTATCGATCAGTTGCCTGCGAGCTTTCTCGTCTAACTGAGCACCTTCCCAATACAGCCCGTTCGGTAAGATCGAGCGCACCACAAGCCGATCCAGGTTAGCCAAGACATGGCTGCGATCTGCGGGCGCACCACACCACCAGGTCGGGAGCGAGGGCAGTTTGAGATCCTCGCCCAACAGCTGTCGGCAGAGCAGGGGCAGGAAAACGGCGAGGCCCGGATTTTCGATGATGCCGCTGCCCAAGGCGTTTGCGAGAGCGACGTGGCCTTCGCGTACCGCCTGTAACAAACCGGGCACGCCCAACAGGGAATCGCCGCGCAGTTCCAGAGGATCGCAGAGATCATCGGCAACCCCTCGCAGAATGACATCCACTGGCCGCAAACCCCCCAAGGTTTTCAGCCAAACTCGACCGTCGCGTACCACCAAATCCTCACCTTCGACCAGGCTGAGGGACAGGTAATTGGCTAGATAGGCATGCTCAAAGTATCCCGAGCTGTTGGGACCGGGTGTCATCAACACGACATGCGGGTTTTCCGGGTTGTGGCGAGCCAGGCCGGCGAGCGTGGCGCGCTCGGTTTCCAGGAAGCTGGCCAACCGGCGCAAGGGCGCGTCGCGATACATCATCGGTAGGGCGCGCGCCAGGATGATGCGATTTTCCAGGGTGTATCCAGCGCCCGACGGCGATTGCGCGCGGTCCCCATAGACTCGAATCACGCCATCCGGTCCCCGGGCAAGATCGACGCCATGGAAGATCAGCCAACGCCGGCCATCGGGCAAAGACTGATGACAGGGCGGGAGGAAGCCGGGGTGGGCGAACACCAGTTCGGGCGGCAGCCAGCCCTGGCGGATCGTCATCCTCGGACCGTAAATATCCGCTAGCAGAGTGTTCAGCAATCGTGAGCGTTGCGCCAGACCTGCCGCCAGCTCGCTCCATTCCTCGCCGGTCATCAGCAGCGGGATACTATCCACCAGCCAAAGCCGTTGCGGGCCTTGGGGATCATCGTAGGTGTTGTAGGTGACACCATCGGATTGCAGCAGCCGTTGCACCTCATTGTGGCGACGCTCCAGCTCTTCGCCACCGAGCTCCTCCAGAGCTTTCGCCATATTCTGCCAGTGAGGGCGCAAAATGCCGGGCGCCGAACACATCTCGTCGTAGCCTGATTCCAAAACGGGATAGTCACCGAGCAAGGTATCGGTCGGCGTGCTAGAAAAATCCTGATAGGCAACAGATGCTTCAATCATCAAGGTCTCCAGGGACGGAGCCACCGCAAGAGGGTACACGGGTCGGTGGGATCATGCCCTGCGTCTTTCCCGATCATGATGGATAACGGCTCGCGAGAAGTTGGCGGCAGTAACACTAAGCAAACAATATGCCTTATGTGGTGAAGAGACCACTCAAACGAATTGTGATCGGATAGCGGAAACGCGCGACGCTAATAGCCAAGCTGGCTGTTGGCGCGGCGCAGCCGTTCGGCAAGCGCACGCATCACTTGCAGCGCGAAGAGCGGTGTACGTTGGACCAGTGCGAGAAAATGCTCTCGGTTGACAGGGGCGAGCAGGCATTCCGTTTTGGCAATCGCCGAGGCGCTGCGGGGTTTGTCGTCGATTAGCGCCAGCTCGCCCAGGATGCCGCCAGAACTTACCGTTTCGAGAACTCGTCCGCCACTGAGCATGATATCGACTTGGCCATCGGCCACGATGTACATCGAACTGCCCAGTTCACCTTCGCGGAAAATGACATGGCCGGGCGCAAAGGATTGATAGTGTTCAATTGCGTCAAAAAGATTCTGGTTCGGCATGCAAAATTCCTCGTCGTACTGGGTGCCGACCGGCGCTTGCGTCTCGGCCGGTCGGTTGCTGGTGCGATGATTTTGTGGCAGTTTAGCCCAGTTTACAGAGCCTTGATAGCTCATGGCCGGATCACGCCTCCGCGCACTGTCCGGGAATACGGTCAGAAGTGGTCGCCTCGCTTGCAAATAGCGGTGGCTCCGATGTGCAATTGCGCGCAGATGCCGTGCAGCGCGCCCGATCCGCGACTGCCGGCGTCCGATTCATTTCACCCTGTTAATAAACGCTATTTTACAGGATAGATTCGCCTGTCATGCGCCCCGACACCCCCGAGACTCCAGGAGTCTTGCGTTACGGCTACACCACCGGTGCGTGTGCCACTGCCGCCAGTGTGGCCGCCGCGTATCGACTGCTGGCCGGGATCGAGCTCGACCAGGTGGCAATCGCACTGCCGCGAGGCCAACGGGTTCTATTCCGGCTGGCGTATTGCCGGCAGACAGAACTGGGCGCCGAGGCGGCGACGGTCAAAGATGCTGGCGATGATCCCGATGTGACCCACGGCGCCTTGATTTTCGCTCGAATGGAGTTGAGTCCGCTGCCAGGCGTGCGCTTTCACGCCGGTCCAGGAGTCGGTATCGTGACCCGTTCGGGGTTACCGATACCGATTGGTGAGCCCGCCATCAATCCGACGCCGCGCCGGATGATCAGCGAACACCTGACGCAACTGGGCACCGAGCACGCGTATCACGGCGGTTTCGAGGTGACCATCGGCGTCGAGAACGGGGCCGAGCTGGCCCAAAAAACCTTGAATCCGCGCCTTGGGATCATCGGTGGTTTATCTATCCTCGGCACCACCGGCATCGTCCGGCCGTTTTCCTGTTCCGCTTATATCGCCTCCATCCAGCAGGCTATCGACGTGGCGCGTGCCAATGGCTTGACGCATATCGCCGCCTGCACTGGCGCCACCAGTGAGCAAACCATGCGTGCCCGGTACGCGTTGGCCGACATGGCGCTGATCGAGATGGGCGATTTTGCCGGTGCGGTGTTGAAGCACCTGCGGCGGTCACCGATGCCCCGGCTAAGCTTGGCGGGTGGTTTCGGCAAGATCAGCAAGCTGGCGGCGGGCCATCTCGATCTGCATAGCCGCAGTTCCAGCGTCGATCTCCCCCTCCTGGCGATGGAAGCGGCGGCGCTGGGCGCGGAGGCTGCCTTGCAGGATGCGATTCGAACCGCCAATACCAGTCAGCGGGCACTGGCGCTAGCCCACGCCGCAGGATTGCCTTTGGGCGACCGGGTTTGCTTAATGGCGCGCGACCGGGCTCGCGCCATTTTGCCGGATACGGTAACGGTGGAAATCTGGGCCACCGACCGGGAAGGCAGACCAGTCGGCCATGCTGACTTTGCCTGATGCGCCTCCTAATTCTCGGCGGTATCGGCGAGGCGGTGCAATTGGCGCGACGGCTGGCGCTGGGCCATGCGGTAACGTATTGCATGGCAGGCAAGGGGCGTTTGCCGGATCTGCCCTGCGCGGTGCGAATGGGCGGTTTCGGTGGTGCCGCTGGCTTGGCGACGTTTCTGCGCGAGAACGGCATCGAGCTATTGATCGATGCTACCCATCCTTTTGCGGCGCAAATCAGTCGCAATGCGGCGCAGGCGGCAGGTCAGGTTAAGGTGCCGCTTTGGGCTTATCGGCGGCCGGCGTGGCGATCGGAACTCAGCGACGATTGGCGTTCTGTAACGGACTGGCCAGCGTTGATGGCCGCCTTGCGGAAATTCGAGCGACCGTTTTTTACCGTCGGCTTGGAGCCCTTGCGTCATGCGGCCGACATTCCGACCGGGCAGCACTGGTTGGTGCGCTGTCTGGCGGCGGAACCGCCAGCCACACCGCAATTGACCCTGCTGTGTGCCATCGGGCCTTTTGCTTGGGAGGATGAACTGGCGTTATTGCGGAATTATCGGATCGATGTACTGGTGGCTAAGAATAGCGGTGGTGGCGCGGTCGAAGCCAAGTTGCTGGCGGCGCGACAGTCGCGCATTCCGGTAGTGATGCTGGAGCGGCCGGTGTTGCCTGTCGTGGATCGGGAGTTTGATACAACGGAGCGGTTGATCGAGGCGTTAGAGGCAGGGCCTTTGCGATAAAGTGATTCAATAGCGGCATGGCGACCGTGCGCGACCCTCCCTGCCTTGGCTTGCTGGCCAGTTGAATGCGCATCAACCGGCCATACAAAATAGACCCCGCTTACTGGCTCAGGCTATCCAGATATTTGTCCGCGTCCAAGGCTGCCATGCAACCGGTGCCGGCGGAGGTGACCGCCTGCCGATAGACGTGATCGGCCACATCGCCGGCGGCGAATACGCCGGGAATACTGGTGGCCGTGGCACCTCCTTCGCTGCCGCCCTTCACCTTAATGTAACCGTTGTGCATGTCCAACTGCCCAGCGAAGAGGTCGGTGTTCGGCTTGTGGCCGATGGCGATGAACACCCCTTGCAGCGAAATATCGCGTGTCTCATCGCTCTTGACGTTGCGGACACGGATGCCGGTCACGCCGCTGTCGTCACCCAGTATCGTGTCCAGCGTACTGTCCAGTTCCAGATGAACCTTGCCTGTGCTCGCTTTCTCCATCAGCTTATCCACCATGATCTTCTCGGCACGGAACTGTTGGCGGCGATGGATCAAGGTGACATCGCTGGCGATGTTGGCAAGATACAGCGCTTCCTCGACCGCCGTGTTGCCGCCACCGACCACCGCGACTTTTTGGTTGCGGTAGAAAAAGCCGTCACAGGTGGCGCAGCCGGACACGCCCTTGCCCATGAAAGCCTGTTCCGAGGGCAAACCGAGATATTGGGCGCTAGCACCGGTGGCGATGATCAGCGAGTCGCAGGTGTACTCGCCGGAATCGCCGATCAGTCGGAACGGGCGCTCTTGCAGCTTGGCGGTGTGAATCTGGTCGAAGACGATCTCGGTGTGGAAGCGTTCGGCGTGCTGACGCATCCGTTCCATCAGGTCCGGCCCCATCAAGCCTTCCACGTCTCCCGGCCAGTTGTCCACCTCGGTGGTGGTGGTCAGTTGACCACCCATTTGCAAGCCAGTAATCAATACCGGCTTGAGGTTGGCGCGGGCGGCGTAGACGGCAGCGGTATAGCCGGCGGGGCCGGAGCCGAGAATCAACAGGCGGGCGTGTTTCGTGCTCATATAGGTCTCCCCAGAGTTTTCTGAAATAGCGATCAATGCCAAAACGCAAGCGGCCGTTCGGGAAGGACGCTGGCGTGCGGACACTGGACCGGGGCGCCCTGCTCCCACTGGAGAGAGGTTGGCGGTGAGGGTTGGCCTGATGCGAGATCTCGGTATCCTCACCCCAACCCTCTCCCCTGAGGGAGAGGGACCGATGCTTACAGCCCGCCGGCGTTCTCGGCCAAGTACGCGGCCACGCCCTCGGCGGTGGGCTTCATCCCCTTTTGGCCCTTCTTCCAGCCGGCCGGGCAGACTTCACCGTACTGCTCGGTGAATTGCAGCGCCTCGACCAGGCGGACCATCTCGTCTACCTCGCGGCCCAGCGGCAGGTTGTTGATGATCTGCGCCTGCACCACCCCGGCCTTGTCGATCAGGAAAGAGCCACGTAGCGCCACGCCAGCCGGATGCTCGATGCCATAGGCCTTGGTAATTTCATGCTTCACATCGGCGACCAGCGGGAACTGGACTCGACCGATCCCCCCTTTCTCGACCGGCGTTTCACGCCAGGCGAAGTGGCTGAACTGCGAATCGATGGACACGCCGACCACTTCCACGCCCAGCTCCTTGAACTTGGATACCCGATGATCGTGGGCGATGATCTCCGACGGGCAGACGAAGGTGAAATCCAGTGGGTAGAAAAACAGCACCACATACTTGCCGCGCAGATCGGAAAGCTTGAAGCTTTCATTGATGGAACCGTCGGGCATGACGGCAGCAGCGGTGAAATCAGGAGCCTGCTGGGTAACGAGAACGCTCATGTGTTGATCTCCTTGGAGTCGTTGCGGATGACGTGTGGTTAAGATGGCTTGTAGCTTAGACGGTTTTTTTCAAGCGCGGAAATTGAATCGGCCAAATGAGCCGATAGCCACCGGCTAATTGACAGCTCGCTTTGTCATGTCCTTGTCATCAATTTGCATTAGATAGGGATATGAGGCGAGTGTCCCGCATAGACTGGGGACGGTTCCGGCAAAGTCAAGAGGATTCATGAACACGAAACGCATTTTAATCGTGGAGGACGAGCAGCCTATCAGGGAGATGGTGATGTTCGCCCTGGCTGGCGCGGGTTATGACGTACGGGAAGCCGCTGATGCTCGCGAAGCGCAAGCACGCATCGCCGAGCGCCTGCCCGATCTCATTTTGTTGGACTGGATGCTGCCGGGCATCAGCGGGATCGATTTCGCGCGCCGCTTGAAGCGCGACGAATTGACCCGCGATCTGCCGGTCATCATGCTGACCGCCCGCGCCGAGGAGGAAGATAAGGTGCAGGGTTTGGAAAGTGGCTCCGACGATTACATCACCAAACCGTTTTCACCACGAGAATTGGTGGCGCGCATCCGGGCGGTAATGCGACGCGGTGGGCCAGGGGCCGAGGACGAAATCTTGCGGGCTAACAGCCTGTCTCTGGATCTAGCCAGCCATCGGGTCAGCGCCGGCGAAGCCCTGCTGGACATCGGTCCGACTGAGTATCGATTGCTGGAATTTTTCATGTCCCATCCGGAACGGGTTTACAGCCGGAGCCAACTACTGGATCGGGTGTGGGGGAGTAACGTTTATGTCGAGGAGCGCACCGTGGATGTCCATATCCGTCGCCTGCGCAAGGTACTGGAACCGCACGGCCACGATGCGCTGATCCAAACCGTGCGTGGTGCCGGCTATCGGTTTTCGACCCGGGTGTGACTGTGCCCCAGTCCTGGGGGGTGTTGAGCCGTCGCTGGGCCTTGCTCCTGCTAGGTGCCGCAGCGCTGGGGTGGCTAGCAGGCCAAGTTCTGTTGGTGTTGCTGATCGCGGTCTCGGGATGCTTGGCTTGGCAGTTGTGGCAGTTGTATCGGTTGGAGCGCTGGCTGTTGGACGATAAGGAGGCCAGCCCACCGCAAGCCCTGATATGGGGGGGTATCGCGGCTCACATCGACCGCTTGCGTCGGCAGAACCGCAAACGCAAGCGCAAATTTAGTCGCCTGCTGGAGCAGTTCCAACAGGCCACTGCCGCGCTACCGGACGCCGCTGTGATCCTCGGTGAGGACGATAAGGTTTTCTGGTGTAACGGCGCCTCTCAATCATTGCTGGGATTGACGCCAGGGCGGGACATCGGTTTGCCGGTGATTAACCTGCTACGCCATCCCAAATTCATAACATTTCTCGGCCACCGTCGCTTGGGCGAAAGTGTGGAGTTTCCCTCACCGGTAGACGACACCCGCGTGCTGAGCGCTCGCATTGTCCCCTACGGCAAGAAGCAGCGCTTGCTGCTGGCCACCGACATCACCCGGGTTCGGCGGTTGGAGCAAATGCGTCACGATTTTATCGCCAATGTTTCCCACGAACTGCGTACGCCGCTCACAGTCGTGATCGGCTATCTGGAAACCCTGCTCGATAGCGACGATCCGAGTCTGGAGCAATGGCTACAGCCGTTGCGCGGGATGCGACAGCAAGCCGGCCGGATGCTGCATCTCATCGAGGATTTGCTGATGCTGGCGCGCCTGGAATCGCAAAAGGACCGGACGCCGGGCAAGCCGGTGGCGGTACCGGCCATGCTGGCGGATATCGCTGACGATGCCATCGCCCTCAGCGGTGATCAGAACCACCAAATTGAATTGAGCGCCGACCCCCGTCTGTGGATTCTCGGTTGTGAAAAAGAGCTGCGCAGTGCCTTTTCCAATCTGGTGTTCAATGCAGTCCGTTATACGCCGGCCGGAGGCCAAATTGAAATTCGCTGGTTTGCCGATGCCAGCGGTATCCATTTAGCGGTGGAGGACAATGGTGAGGGCATCGCTTCCCACCATATACCCCGGCTGAGCGAGCGGTTTTATCGGGTTAACCGCGATCGGTCGCGCGGCAGCGGCGGCACCGGACTGGGTTTATCCATCGTCAAGCATGTGTTGAACAATCACGGTGGTCGGTTACGCATCAGCAGCGAACTAGGGAAGGGCAGCTTGTTCGTGTGCGAGTTTCCGGGCCAGTTGCGGGTGGAGTCTTTATCGCCTTCACCTCCCGTCGGTTCGCCACCGAGTGCTGGGGTCGGTTAGCGGTCGAATGGCATTCGACGGGGTGGCAGGTGATTCCTGTCACACTATCACTCTTTTGCCGCAGTTCGCGCTGATCTCAACACAATGCTGTATCTTTTGTATTAAGATTTCCCATGAGGCCGTTCAACTCCGATATAAATTCGTCTTGCTTGCTGTTGACAAAAAACGAGGGGTGTTCCGAATCCTCTTCGGAGAACGAGAGAGGAACGGATCCTCCGATACCGCGCGACTTCCCAGTTTTGGAGGATCGCCCCCATGCGAGAATTCATCCGCCATCCAGCCGACATTCCCATCGAATGCCAAATTACCCGTCAACATAGCGGCCGCCGTGGGCGCCTCAAAAACATCGGCCAAGGTGGGTTGTGCTTTGAAGCCGCGAGGGCGTTTCAGTGCGGCTGCGTGATTCGGATCATCATCCCGGTGCGGGAGCCACCCTTCGAGACGACTGGTACCATCGTTTGGTGCCGGCTCGTCAATAGCCATTACGATGTGGGTGTCCAGTTCGCCGATGCGAACACCGAATTTTCGGTGCGAATGATCGAGCAGATTTGCCATATCCAACGCTATCGAAAGGAAATGTTGGAAAAGCAGGGGCGCCAACTGTCGGAAGCGGAAGCAGCGCTTGAGTGGGTGACCAAGTACGCCAAGGATTTTCCGACCTAGCGTGGCTACCTGCTCTTGCAGAAACTGTTTGGAAACTGCCCTGAACAGTTCATCCCCATCATGGATCCATGTTGCTCCGTCTGGAAGTCCTACAGGGTGACCCTTTTACGGACGTCAGGCACGGCTATACTTCTCCGATAGCAAGGTTCGCAACCTCGAAACCAGCGAACGCATCCGCAGGCAGCATTGGCTGCCATCACCCAAAAAAATCAATCATTGCCTTGAACCTTGCAGGGTGTGCCGGGGAATGACTAAGCAAGCCCAAGCAACGAAGCGTTCGTGGGCAGCGGTTCCCGCTCGATCACGGGTGGGCGAGAGGTGAGCCGCAACAATAATAACCCCCCTAATTATTCCCTGACGGAGATCAAGACAATGAACCATTCAAAACATTTGTGCGCTTCGCTGCTGATTGCCCTGCTGACTGGCGGTGTGACCGTGGCCCACGCGGGCGATCTGTGCCGAAACGTGAGGTTCCAGATTACCAACCAGAAAAACCATGCAATCACGATCACCCAGGTGAAGTATTTCAACCAGACCAACAATCGGCTGCAAACCGAAGCCATCCGTAACATTCAATGTGCGGCCGGTGCGACCTGCGTCACCAAGGGAGATAATTTGCGCGACTCCGAGGGGCAAGACCTCACTCGCTTCATTTTCATCCTGAAAAACGAGGGCGGCGAGAATCGACACGAAACCGGGGTCAAGGGAACCGGCAATCCCCGGTGTACCGCGGATAAAACCTACGGTCCGTTCGTGATCACCGCCAACGATTGACGGTGGCGTCTCCTTAAAATTCGGTCGGCGGCTGTCATCGGTTCGATGGCCGCCGACCGGATATCGCGAGAGGGCCGCTTGCTCAGTCGGCGCTGGCTGGACTTGAGTTGCGGAACTTGAGCCCAAGGTCGGAATCGACGAGTGATCCGGTGCTACAGCGGCAGGAACAGCGATACCACCAGCAGCGTCAGCGCCATTACCAGCAGCAGCAGTGGCAGACCCACCCGCACGAAATCGTTGAAGCGGTAGCCGCCGGGCACCAGAACGAGGGTGTTGACTGGCGAGGATACCGGAGTGGCAAAGGCCGCCGAGGCTGCCACCGCGACGGTCATGGCGAATGGATAGGGTGAAACGCCGATCTCCTGAGCGGCGGTGATAGCGATGGGCGCCATCAGCACGGCTGTCGCGGTGTTGGAGAGAAACAGGCCGATCAGTGCCGCCAGCAGGAAGATACCTGCCAGCAGGGCCAGCGGGCCGAATCCGCCCAACCCCGCCACCAGTCCGTCGGCGATCAGGGCTACGCCGCCGGTTTTTTCCAGCGCCCGAGCCAGCGGCAACATGCCGGCGATTACCACCAGGCTAGGCCAGTTGATCGAGCGGTAGGCATCTTCCAGCCGCAGGCAGCGGAACAAACCCATGGCCAACGCCGCCAGCAGTACTGCCACCGCATTGGGCACCCAACCGAAGGTCATCGTAGCCACCATCGCCAGCAGAACCAGCAGTGCGAACGGCGCTCGCCGGTAGGCTGGGGCAACTTCGCCAAATTCCGCCGGCAGGCCCAACACCAGAAAATGCTGGCGGTCGTCCTGAAGCAAGCCGATCTGTTTCCAGGAACCGGCGACCAACAACACGTCGCTGACGGCCAACTTCTCGTCGCTCAGGTTGCCCGGCAGTGGTTGGCCCCGGCGGCGGATGCCCAGCACGCTCAGGCCGTGCCGGCTGCGGAACGTAGCCTGACGCAAGGTTTGGCCGACCAGTTCCGAATCCGGTGGCAGCAGCACTTCGACCATGCCAAGCTCTTTGACCAAACCTTGCCACTGGTTATCCTCGATTGGTAACCGATCCAGCCGTTCGGCAGCGATGACGGCCTCCGCTGCATCGGCCGGACCGACCAGATAAAAGATATCGCCAGCGTGCAGTTCGGTGGTGGCCAGCGCTGGGACTACTTTGTCGCCGAATCGGCGCTGGCGCTCGACGCTGACCAGAGTGACGCCATGGCGACTACGCAATTGAGCCTCCGCCACGGTCCGGCCGGCGAGAGGCGAATTTGACCCGACCCGCAGCCGGTGCAACTGGCCGATCAGGTTATAGCTCTCGCCCAGCTCCCACAGGGTTTGCCGGCGACCGGCGGTTCCAGTCGGGGGAACATTAGCCGGCAGCAAGCGAGAACCGACGACTGCCATATAGACGATGCCTATTCCTAGCATCAATAGGCCGATGGGGGTGATGCCAAGAAAGCCGAAGGGTTTCAGGCCGGCCGCGCGCAGGGCATCGTTGACCATCAAGTTGGGCGGGGTGGCGATCAGGGTCAACATTCCGCTGAGCAGCGCGGCGAACGCCAGCGGCATCATCAGCCGACCGGGACCGATGTTGAGCCGGCCAGCGATGCCTAGCGCCACCGGGATGAAGATCGCGACCACTCCCGTCGAACTCATGAAGGCGCCCAGTCCGGCTATCGTCAACATCAGCAGCACTAATAATCGGGTTTCGCTGGCTCCCGCCACTCCAGTCAGCCAGACGCCGATCCGGTTGGCAACGCCAGTCCGCACCAGTCCCTCGCCAACTACGAATAATCCGGCGATTAGTATCACCACCGGATCGCCGAAGCCGGTCAGCGCGTCCGATACCGGTAGAATGCCACCCAATATCAGCGCCACGATGACTAGCAGGGCCACTATGTCCGGCCGTAGTCGGTCGCTGGCAAATAGCGCGACGGTGACGGCCAGCACGCCGAAAACAAATCCGGTATCGGAAGTCATCAATGGGTTGCCTCCATACCATCACGCGACTGGGAAATGGGGTAGCCTCTTACGCGAGCGGTTTTGGGCTGCACCCCGTTAAGATTTTTGGCAGCCGGCTGCTACGTTGCCGGAAAAGTCATTGAAGTGATAATAAACAATAGGTTTGATGAGATAACCGGCTCTCGCTGTGATGAACACAGCGCTGTCAAAGTACCTGCCTCAAAAACACCTGCGCCCTCGGTTCCTTGGGCGCGGTAAAAAATTCAGCCGGTGGTGCGTCCTCCAACACCTTACCGGCATCCATGAACATCACCCGATGGGCGACTTCGCGGGCGAAACCCATTTCGTGCGTCACCACCGCCATGGTCATCCCTTCCCGTGCCAACTGCTGCATCACGTCCAGCACTTCGCCAACCATTTCCGGATCGAGCGCGCTGGTCGGTTCGTCGAATAGCATCACTTTGGGATCCATTGCCAGGGCGCGGGCGATGGCGACTCGCTGTTGTTGACCTCCCGACAAGCGGGAGGGGTATTCGTGCGCTTTTTCGGCGATGCCGACCTTGGTCAGCAAGGCCATTGCCTTGGTCTCGGCCTCGGCCGGTTTGCGCTTGCGCACGACCCGCTGTGCCAGGGTTACGTTCTCCAACACGGTCTTGTGCGGGAACAGATTGAAGTGCTGAAACACCATCCCGACTTCGCGGCGTACCAGGTTGAGGTTGGTTTTGCTCTCAGTCAGGTCAATGCCGTCGATAATGACTTGCCCGTCGTCGAATTCTTCCAGGCCATTAAGGCAGCGCAGAAAGGTGGATTTGCCCGAGCCGGACGGGCCGATGATCACCACCACCTCACCCTTGCTGACTTGCGTGGACACATCGTCCACCGCCCGTACCGGTTTGCCGCGACCCTCGAATATCTTGACCAGATTTTTGACTTCAATCACTGCGGGCGAATCTCCGTTCCAGCCAGAAGAGCAACTGCGAAAGCAGCGAGGTCACGACCAGATAGAGCAGGGCGACCGTAAACCAGATTTCGAAGGTGGCGAAATTGGAGGTGATGATCTCCCGCCCGCTTTTGGTCAGATCGGTAATGGCGATGACCGACACCAGCGAGGAATCCTTGATCAGGCTGATAAACTGCCCCGCCAGTGGCGGCAGTACCCGCTTGAAGGCTTGCGGCAACACGATATAGATCATGGTCTCGGTTGAGCTCATGCCCAACGAACGGGCTGCCTCGGTTTGGCCCTTGGCGATGGACTGAATGCCGGCGCGGATGATTTCGGCAATGTAGGCGCCGACGAACAGCGCCAGTGCCCCCACGCCGGCGACGATCCGATCCAGATTTAACACCGTGCCGATGAAGAAATAGAAGATAAAAATCTGCACCAGCAATGGCGTGCCTCGGATCAGCTCGATATACAGCACCGCTAGGCCGCGCAACGTGGGATTGGGCGACAATCGGCACAGTCCTGTAATCAGCCCAATCACCAATCCAACGAAGCCAGAAACGAAGGAAATCCAGATCGTGACCCAAAGTCCTTGAGTGAGTGGGCCGATTTTCCAGTGCCGTTCCGCGCCGATGTCGTCATTATCGGCGATGGGATCGCCAGCCTTGACTTTCAGCGTATCGGTCTCGACGGTGACTGTTGTGGGTTGTCCGCCGCCTTCCGGCGCGATTTCCACCCGGCTGTACGTACCTTCCGGGGTGATTTTTTGCACGGTACCGGCAAATGGTGCCGATAGCATTTCCTCGTCCAGATAGAAGAAATACTGCGGCACTCGCTCCCAACGCCACTCGTAGTGAACCCGCTTAGTGGCGATCCATAAGCTGACGGTCATTCCTAACAGGATAATGACCAGCAGCGCCTGCCAGGGCCACTGGACAGTATGTCGTTTCAGCGGCACGGCTACTGTACGTCTTTCAGCCAGTCCGTATTCTTAAACCATTTATCGTGTAACTTGGCTTGTGTGCCGTCTTTCTTGATTTTCGCCAGAAAACCGTTGATCGCCTTGAGAAATTCTGGATCATTCTTAGCAACGGCCCAGCCGATCGGCTCATCGGTGAAGGGCTTGTCCAGAAACACTAGCTTGCCTTCGCCACGTTGCGCGATGGCGACTAAGTTGTAGGGAGAGTCATAAACGAACGCATCGGACTTGCCGTTGACGACGTCGATGACGGCTTCCTGCTCGGTTTCGAAAGAGTTGTATTTCGCCTTGGGGATATATTTCTTGGCGGCGATTTCGCCGGTCGTGCCGAGTTTGGACGCAACCTTGTATTCAGGCTTGTTAAGATCTTTATAGGATTTAATCTTGCCGGCCAGCTCCTTGCGTAGCAGGATGGTTTGGCCGATTTCCATGTAGGGGTCGGAGAAATCCACCGTTTGCTTGCGCTCGTCGGTGATGGTCATCCCGCTCATGATGATGTCGCACTTATTGGTAATCAGCGCCGGGATGATGCCATCCCAGGCGGTGCTAACCAGTTCCAGCTTGGCCGCGCCCAGATCCTTCACCATCAGTTCGGCCAAGTCGGGGTCGAAGCCGATGATTTGCCCACGCTTGTCGGTCATTTCAAACGGCATGTAGGCGGGTTCTGTGCAAACTCGCAAACCGTCTTTTTTGATTTGTTCCAGCTTGCCGGCCCAGGCAGGCGACAAGCCGAAACTGAACGCAGCAAACGCGGCAAAGACAATCACGCTGTTTTTCATGCGGCCACTCCACTCAAACTAGGAGATCGTTATTGTTGGAAATACGGTGCAAGCGATTCCGGTTGCACGGCGTAGGACAGAGCTTTGGAAAGACTTCAGTAATAATAGTGCAATGTTGGCTTTGAATGGGAAAGCATCTTCCCTCGCAGCGGGTCAGATCAGGTTAGCTCAGGTCGATTTCCCTTCATCGAGCAGTTCGCGGATGACCATTGGGGTGCCGCACTTGGGACAGCGCGGCATTTCCTCGATAGGAATGTAAATGATTGAGGTGTGGCGACACTGGGGGCATTGAATCTGGACCGGTTCCGCCTTATCGCGCCGCATGAGTCAGCTCCTCGTCCGTTGGGACGATGGAGGGCGAAAGCCGGGCGATGGCTTGCTCGAAACGCTGTAAGCCTTCCTCGATCAGATTGTCAGGGATGATCAGAGAGGGTGCCAAGCGGATGACATCCGGTCCGGCCACCAATACCAGCAAACCTTCCTCCAACGCAGCCTTGATGAAATCCCGGCTGCGGCCGTGCCAGGGTTCGATCAGTTCGCAGCCGAGCAGCAATCCCTTGCCACGCAGTTCCCGAAAGATCCCAAAGCGGTTGTTGATCCGGTGCAGTCCAGCCATGAACACCTCGTGCTTGCGGCGCACGCCGGCCAGCAGTTCGGGATCGCTCAGCAACTCCAGCGCCGCGCCAGCAACCGCGCAGCCCAGCGGATTGCCGCCGTAAGTGGTACCGTGGCTGCCAACGTTGAGACTGGCGGCGATGGTCGAAGTCGTCAGCATGGCGCTGATCGGGAAGCCGCCGCCGAGCCCCTTGGCGGTGGTCAGGATATCGGGCGTGACGCCATAGCCCATATAGGCGTAGAGATGGCCGGTTCGACCGTTGCCGGATTGCACTTCGTCGAAGATCAACAGCGCCCGGTGCCGGTCACACAGCTCGCGGACTCCGTGCAGAAATTCCGGTGTGGCGCTGATTACACCGCTTTCGCCCAGCACCGGTTCCAAAATCACCGCGCAGGTCCGGTCGGAAATGGCCTCGGCAAGAGCAGCCAGATCGTTGAACGGGACATGAGTGATACCAGGCGGTAGTGGCTCGAAGCCTTCGGTGTATTTGGGTTGGCCACCGACCGAGACGGTGAACAGCGTGCGGCCGTGAAACGAGGGCGTGAAGGCGATGATCTCATGCTTGTCCGGCCCGGCGTGGTCGGCGGCATACTTGCGGGCCAGCTTGAGCGCGGCTTCGTTGGCTTCGGCACCAGAATTAGCGAAGAATACCCGTTGAGCAAAAGTTAGCTCGCACAGCCGGCGGGCCAGTTTAAGCGCCGGTTCGTTGGTCAGTACATTGCTGACGTGCCAGAGCTTGCGTGCCTGTTCGGTCAGCGCCGCGACCAGTTTCGGGTGGGCATGGCCTAGCACGGTCACCGCGATACCCCCCCCGAAATCGATGTAATCTCGGCCTTCCTGATCCCACACACGCGAACCCTCGCCGCGTACCGGGACAATCGTCGCCGGGGCGTAGTTGGGCACCATGACTTCATCGAACAATGCGCGGGTGACGGGGGAGTGGTTCATCGTGGCGGTCCTGACTTGAAATAGCAGTGCTGAGTGAATGGTAAAGATATTCTTTGATTGCGATGAAATCAATGGTTAAGCGTGGGTTCTATTTCTTCAATCTTCATTCCTGAATTTAAGCGCTCATTTATTTCGTAGAGGCACTTGATTTTTCCGGGAGTTGATGAGTGGGTCATAATAAAATAATTTGGAGGTATTAATCTTTGAGATTTGCCATAAAATTCATCTTTCTTATCAGAGACAATAGGAATTCCATTGAGGAGCAAGTTTAATTTCTTGATCTTTTCGGCACCAATTTTCTGAATAGTTTCCACAAAAGTATCCGCTACTTTTTTGTGGTAAATCTCTGTTCCATCTGGGAATATTACACGAATTTTTACTCGTAACTTTGATTTTGTATGGCGAGTTTTGTATCCATCATTGGCGTCATTTTTTATAATGTCCTCTTGGTCGGAATCGACTTTTTCTTTGTCTTGATCATTTGTTATCGTAACTGCGTTTTTTGTGTAAAAGATTGTTTCTAGTTTTTCGTTAATAAAGTCCTTTAGTTGCTTTTCATTAAATGCAGTAGTCGGATGGTCGCTTCTTAATTTGTGTTGAATTTGACTTGATAGGGTTTCAATCATTTGGTTTCTATCTTGAATCAGCATGTTCCACATTCTTTCCAACACCTCATCTTTATATATTTCTGAAGATAGCCATTCAATTTTTTCGGCCTGGTCATAAGAAATACAATTCAGTTTTATTTTGATATCCTCGATTCTATCTTTTTCAATATCAGCTCTCCATGCAATTCTCTCGTTTGGGTTTGCTTGAAATGTATTAAAAAGCAGCCACTTAATGCCGTTTGTTAAAACACCAAATTTGATTCCAGGAGTATAGCAATAAGAGGCGATTTGATTAATAATCTTGCTATCGTTTAGTTCAACGCCCATATTTTTTGCTTCTACAACCAACATTTTCTTTCCATTCTTCATCAAAATATAATCAGGTATTTTGCCATCATCACTGGGTGCATTTGGTAGTACAAATTTTGGGTTTCTTGTATTCCAGCCAAGCTCATTGAGTATTGGGTTTATCAAATGATCTCTTACTGCCGTTTCGTTTGAAAGGTAGGTCGAACGATGCTCGGATATGATTTCTTTAACTTCCTCTATAACCGATTCAATGCTCATTATCTTGGTCCTGAATTTATTTTACCTACTCTCTGTTTTGATGATCAAAAACAGCGCAAAATACGGCCCCGGCGTAGTAGGTATTTCCTCGAAGCGTTTGACAACGCGCTCCGCTGGCCGGCTGGCTTGTTCGATATAAAGAGTATCTTCGACGCGGCCGGTTTCCCGCAGCAGTTCCAGCAGGCGCGGCCGGTGCCGGCCCGGTTTGAGAATGGCGACGCTATCGCTACTCAGTAGAGCTTGCCGCAATGCCTCATCGCCAGCCGTGGCGGGAATCACGGTTAGCCGCTGTTCGCCGGTGATAAGCGGGGTCGCGACGGCAGCTCCGGCGGCGCTGACCGAGTTGATGCCGGGAATCACCACGCAGGGAAAACGGTCGCCCAGCCGTTGCAGCAGATAGCTGAAGCTGCCGTAAAACAGCGGGTCGCCCTCACACAGAATCGCCACATCACGCCCGGCGCTCAGTTCCTCGGCGATGACCACGGCGGCTTCGTCATAACCCTTATTGACAGGGCCGCGATCCAGCATACAGGGCATGGTGATCGGGATTTCCCGCTTGTCGATCAACCATTCCGCCGCGATATCGCGAGCTTGGGCACTGCCTTGTGGCGTGGCGGGGTAGGCGACGACCGGCACGCTTTGCAGTATCCGCACGGCCTTGAGCGTCAATAATTCTGGGTCGCCAGGACCGACTCCGACCCCGTATAAGGTTCCCGTTGCATTCATCAGGCGCGTTTCTCCAATTTCATCAATAGCACCGGCAGGTAAGGGCGCATGACTCGTTGTCCGGCCAACCGTTCGGCGCGGGCGATACTCAATTCGGTCCATTCGGCGGGCTGGTCGCCGACGAAAGCGTGTAACTCTGCCCGGCTGTCCTCGGTTACGGCGCTGGCGACCAAGCGACCACCGTGTTGCAAGCGCGTCCAAACCGTGTCCAGCATTTCGCGCAGGCTGCCGCTGCTGCCACCGATGAACACGGCATGCGGGTCGGGCAAATCTGCCAGCGCCCCGGGAGCACGGTCAGCAACGATATGCAGGTTGGTGACGACGCCAAACCGCTCCCGGTTGAGATCCAAATGCTTCAGCCGTTCGGGGTGACATTCGACGGCGTGAACCTCGCCGTAAGGGTTCCAGCGTGCCCATTCCACCGACACGCCACCGCAGCCCGCGCCCACATCCCAGCCGATCTCGCCGGCGCGGGGCGCGAGCAACGAGAGGATGCTCAGCCGTACCTCGCGCTTACTCAATAGCCCTTTGCCCGGTTCCGCGCCGGTGCTGAATCGCTCGTCGGGAATGCCGGGAAATTCCGGCAGGACGCCACCTGGTCCGCGAGTTTCCACGATAACGACGTTCAGTGGGGAAAACTCGGTATCGGTGTTTCCCAATGCAAGCGCTTGAAACGAGCGGAGCCGCTCTTGGTTTGTGCCCAAGTTCTCCGCGACCCAAAGCTCGGATTCGTCGAACCCGGATTCAACCAGCACCCGCGCGATGGCGGTCGGCGTGCTGTCACGGTCGGTAAGCAGGGCGTAGAGGCGGTTGGCTTGTAACGCCGCGCGCAGGCTAGCCAGTGGTCGGCCGTGCAGGCTGACCCATTGGGCCTGCTGCCACGGTCGGCCCAGCCGGGCAAACGCTGCCTGGATGCTGGACACGTTGGGATGGAACGACAGATGCTGCGGCGACAGGCAGCGGAGTAAAGTGGTACCGATACCGAAAAACAACGGGTCACCGGATGCCAGCAGCGCGATGCGCCGACCGGCATGAGCACGCAAGACATCCCACAGGCCGCTCATCGGGCTAGGATACGGGCGTTTTTCAGCGGTAATCTCCGGAAAAGCCGCCAGATGGGTACTGGCGCCTATCAGGAGTTCCGCTCTATCCAGTGCTGTCAGTGCCGCTTGTCCAAGCGCGCCGGTATCCATTCCCATGCCGATCACTGCTATCGGCGGACCGGTCCACTCAGTGGATTCTGTCATCAGAAACGAATTCCGTTGACCATACGGGTCAGAGCGTTAAGGGTCGCAGCGGCCAAGCTGCTCCCACCCCTCCGGCCCAGTAAGGTAATGCAGGGCGTTTGAAATTCGGTCGATGCAAGGTCCCACAGGGTTTGTTTGGACTCGGCGGCATTGATGAAACCGACAGGCATCCCGATGATCAAAGCTGGACGAGGCGAACCGTCATTCAGCAAATCCAGCAGCCGGAACAGGGCGGTCGGGGCATTGCCGATGGCCACAATGTTGCCGGCGAGTCGCGCCGGCCACTCCGCCATCGCCGCCATCGACCGGGTTTCGCCGGTTTGGCGGGCGCGTTCCGCGACCGTGGGCGAATTGAGGAAGCAATACGCTTGGCCTTGCAAATGCCGTTTGCTGATGCCGTGGCTGACCATTTCGATATCGCACAGCACGTCCGCGCCTTTCGCCAGCGCATTGAGACCGGCAGGGATCGCGCCGGGACTGAACCGGAGATCCTGGACGATGCCGGGATCGCCGGAGGTGTGGATCAGCCGCATCGCGACCTGCTGCTGGTCGGTATCGAACTGGGATAAATCCGCCAGTTGGCGGATCTGGATGAACGACTGGCGTTCGATTTCATCAGGATCGCGGAGGTAGTCGAAACGAGGCATGGCGGCTCCGGTGCCCAGCGATTAGCCGTGCGGGGTGGAATGGTGGTGATGGTGGTGATGATCGTGGTCGTGGCCGTGATCGTGGCCGGTTTGAGGCGCTCCCTGCCAGTCCTCACGCCCGACAATGGGGGTTCGGTAGGGGCAGAATTGACAGTTCATGTGAGCGCCACCGTTTTCGGCTTCGGTCAACCGTTCCAGAAAGGTTTCGATCAGTAGTGGATGGTTGTTCAGATAGGGGGCGATCGCTATCGATGTATCGGGGTGGCGGGCTTGATGAGTGGCCACTATGGCGTGAACGTGGTCCACCAGGCGTCCGGTGAAAAGCAGATAGGGAAAGACCACGACTCGCTTGTAACCGAGCCGATTGTTCCGTTCCAGCGCATCGGCAATCGACGGTGCGGCCACGGCGGTGTAGGCTGTTTCCGCCCAACCGAATCCCATGCCTTCCCACAAGATCCGGGTGATTTTGCTGATGTTGGAATTGGCGTCGGGATCGGAGCTACCGCGCCCGATCACCAGAAGCAGGGTATCGTGCCGATCATAATCGGATCCAAACGTGGACTCGATGCTTTCGATGCGCTCGTAGGCGATTTGCAACAGATGAGGATGAACACCCAAATCCCGGCCCAGCGCGATGGTCAGGCCCGGATGCTCGGCCTGAAAGGCGTTGATGATCACCGGGATGTCGTTTTTGATATGGCCAGCGGCCATCAGCAGCGCCGGCAGGGCTGTGACGCGGCGGAAACCCTGTTCCCATAGCGTTTCCAAGGCATCGGGCACACTCGGTTCGGTCAATTCCAAAAAGCCGGCCGAGCAAGTGCGGTCGGGCAAGGCTTCTTGCAGCTGATTGGCGAGTGCGCGGAATTCCGCGACACCGGCCGGCAGGCGAGTGCCGTGGCCGATGAGCAAGACAGCAGGACGGGATGACGGTGGGTAGGTCATTGATAGCGTCAGTGTGAGGGGTTATTTGGCGATTGTACAAAGCGTGGCGGGAATTGTTGAGCTTTTTGCTCAGTCGATGAGTTGCGCCGCGACCGAATGCAAGAGGTAGCGCGATGAATCCGCGCGAAGGCAATATCCGCAAGCTAGGCCAAGGCGTTTTCGATGCGCTCATCGTCGGGAGCGGCATCAACGGCGCGGTAGCCGCCGCCGCATTATCGGGCCGGGGCACCCGCGTGGCGTTGATCGACCGGCACGATTTCGCCGGCTTCACCAGCCAGCAGTCCTCGAATCTGATCTGGGGCGGGATCAAGTATCTAGAGAGCCACGATTATTCACTGGTCCGGCGGCTATGCCTGAGCCGCAACCACCTGATCCAGCATTATCCCTCCCAAGTTCGGCAAATCCGTTTCATGGTCACCATCGACCGGGGCTTTCGCTGGCATCCGCTGTCACTTTGGGCCGGCGCTGGGTTGTACTGGCTATTTGGCAACGGTTGCACCGAAATTCCCCGGCTGCTTTCCAAGCGGGCGATACAGCGGGAAGAGCCGGTCATCCGCATCGACAAGGCCGTTGGCGGCTTCGAATATTCCGATGCCTATTTGCCGGATAACGATGCCCGGTTTGTATTCCAGTTCGTGCGTTCGGCGATGGATCAGGGCTGCGTCGCCGCTAACTATGTCGAATCGCTCGGTGCCCACCGAGTGGGAGATCTCTGGATCACCCTGGCACAAGATGCCATCGACCGCGAGACCATCGAGATTCGTGCCAAGGTGCTGATCAACGCTGCCGGCCCGTTCGTGGACGAGCACAACCGGCTCACGGGCGAGCAAACCGAACATCGCCATCTGTTTTCCAAGGGCGTCCATCTCATCGTGCCCCGGATCACGTCCAACCGACGAATATTGGCCTTCTTCGCCGATGATGGCCGCTTATTCTTTGTGATTCCCCTGGGAACCCGCGCTTGCATCGGTACCACCGACACTCCGGTCGAGAGTCCCTACGTCGAGGTTACGGAAGACGATCGGCGGTTCGTGCTCGAAAATATTAACAAACGGTTGAATCTCCCGCGCCCGTTGACAAGTTCCGACATCATTGCCGAACGCTGCGGAGTCCGCCCGCTAATAGCAGCGGCAAAAGCCGATGGCGATATCCGGGACTGGTCGCGGCTGTCCCGCAAGCATGAGATCGAGGTGGACCGCGCAAAAGCCCACCTCAGCATTTTCGGCGGCAAGCTCACCGACTGCCTCAACGTAGGCGACGAGATTTCAGAGATCGTCGCCGGATTGGGCATTATGCTGCCGCGCCAGGATTCCAGGTGGTATGGCGAGCCGCATCGTTCGGTGCGCGAAGATTATTTGCGTCAAGCCGAACGAATGAACCTCGACAGTTACCGCTCATCCGAGGCGGCGGAAAGTCTGACCGATCGGTTGTGGCGGCGCTATGGCGCCAAGGCGTTCGAGCTATTGGAGGCGATTCGCCAGGATCCCCGCCAAGCCGAGTCGCTTATCCGGGGTACCGAGTACATTCGTTGTGAAATCGAATGGGCCAAGCGTCAGGAAATGATCGTCAAGCTGGAGGATTTCCTGCGTCGGCGTTCCGAGATTGCCCTGGTGATGCGACGGGAGGACATCCGCAGTGCTGCCGGCCTGATGGAAGCCTGCGAGATTTTGTTCGAAGATCGAGCGCGCGAAAGATTCGACGAGTACTTTCGAAGCCAGCCAGCCATACGATCATCCCAAGTGGAATACTCTGGTTTCGCATGATTAGGAAACTGGAACGAAACAGGGCGCGTTCCGATGCGCCCCGCTGGATGCTGGTTTGGATAGCGATTTAGTCGTGATTGGGAGCCAACCAGCGATAGAAGAAGCCAGCCAATGCCGCGCCGACGATGGGCGCGACCCAGAATAGCCACAATTGTTGCAAGGCCCAGCCGCCGACGAAAATCGCCTGGCTAGTGCTGCGCGCCGGATTGACCGAGGTGTTGGTAACCGGAATGCTGATCAAGTGGATCAGGGTCAGGCACAGGCCGATGGCAATCGGTGCGAAACCGCTGGGAGCATTCTTGTGCGTCGAACCCAGAATGACGGTCAGGAACATGAAGGTCATGACGATTTCACAGATCAGGGCCGCATTCATGCCGTATTTGCCCGGTGAGTGATCGTCGAAACCATTGGCAGCGAAGCCGCTGGCGACCAGATCGAAACCGGGCTTGCCGGAAGCGATCAGGTAGAGAATGGCCGCGCCGGCGATGCCACCGAGTACCTGGGCGATGATGTAGGGAACCAGATCGGAAGCCGGGAAGCGGCCACCCGCCCATAAACCAACCGAAACAGCAGGATTCAGGTGGCAGCCAGAAATGTGGCCGATGGCAAAAGCCATGGTCAGTACGGTCAAGCCGAAAGCCAACGCTACACCAACCAGGGCGATACCGAGGGGATAATTATTAGGGCCCAAGAAAACGGCGGCTAACACGGCGCTGCCACAGCCGCCCAGCACCAGCCAGAGCGTGCCGACAAACTCGGCTGCAAGTCGATTGATCAACGGCATGTCGAAATATCCTCCTAAAGTCAGTCAGGATTTTAAAGTTTGCCAAAGTTTGTCTAGGGATGCGTAACGATAACGCTTTCGTTTACTTACTACCTTGCGAAGGCGGTACCTTGTTGGAGTCAAATCCACCAAACGGTCCCCGGACGGCGTGAGAGGATAGCAGGCCACGAGGCATAATCCTAAAAATAGTTACAACAATGTATTGGTTGGAATATTTTTATCGCCAGTATTTATGAGTTTTGTATTCAAAATTGGGGTCTTTTTCATTCGGCTGGATTCGATGAAGGGCGTTTGAAAACCGGGGACGGACGACCTCCGCCCTCTAAAACGCTGGCCGATTTGTCATTGCCTGTGTCAGGGCCGAGGCAGATCCATCTCGCCCGCTGCGCGTGGATCCCGCGGCTATTCTCGTAGGCTCAGTAGAAGCCGCAATTTTTTGCCCAAATCGGCTTTCCGGTAAGGTTTGGTCAAGACCTCCACGCCAGCCACTTGGTGACCATTACCGATCAGGGCATGTTCGGTATATCCCGATGTATACAACACTCGTAGATGGGGATAGCGACGTTGCGCCTCCTCGGCCAGCTTGACTCCATCCATCTCCCCCGGCATTACGATATCCGTGAACAGCAAGAGGATATCGGGTGTCGTTTCGAGCACTTGGAGTGCCGCCGCTGCATCCTCGGCTTGCACGGGTTTGTAACCTAGCCCTCGCAGGGCATTAACGGCGAACAGGCGGACTCCGGGATCATCTTCCACGACGAGAATGGTTTCACCGCGACCTTTGATCGAGGTATCGACGGTGTGCTGCTCGGCCACCGGTTGCACGGAAGTCTCGATTGAAGGCAGATAGAGGCGAACCGTGGTGCCTTGATCGAGCTGGCTGTGGATGGTGATGTGCCCGCCGGATTGCTTGACCAGCCCGTAGACGATGCTGAGTCCTAGCCCGCTGCCCTTGCCGCTTTCCTTGGTGGTAAAAAATGGCTCGAAGGCCCGTTCCAGCACCTTGGGCGACATGCCCGCGCCGGTGTCGCTGACCGCCAACAGGACGTACGGACCGGGTTGCATGTCGGCCTGCGGCTCGGCGTATTCCTCTTCGATCACAATGTTGGCCGTTTCCAGCGTCAGCTTGCCGCCTTGGGCCATGGCGTCGCGGGCGTTGATGACCAGATTGAGCAGGGCGCTTTCCAGCTGGTCCGGATCGACGAGCGTCAAATGCAGGTCGTTGGCCAACATCGTATCGATTTGGATGGTGGCACCCAGCGTGCGCCGCATCAGATCCAACATCCCAAGCACCAGCTTGTTGAGATCCGTCGGTTGTGCCAACAGGGGTTGATGGCGCGAGAACGCCAGCAGCCGTCGGGTCAGATAGGTACCCCGATCCACCGCTTTCAGGGCCTGCTGGGCCAGTTCGTGCAACCGAGGTTGGACGACCAATTGCTCGTTTAGCAATTCGAGGTTGCCCATGATGACAGCGAGCAGGTTGTTGAAATCGTGAGCGATGCCGCCAGTCAATTGACCGATGGCCTGCATTTTTTGCGCTTGTCGGAGTTGAACCTCAGCTTGTTTGCGCTTGGTGATGTCGTGCGCGACGACAATGGCTGTTGCCCTAGCATCGAACTCGACATCGAGCGGCGCGGTTCGCGACTCAAACCAGCGCAATCCCGAAGCCGTTTGCAGTTCGTATTCCGCCACCTGTATTTGTTGAGTGGCCAAGGCACGATGGATGATGTCGAGGAAAAAATCCGCCATCTCCGGCGAGTGCACCTCGTGCAGAAGCCGGTCGCGGATGGGCGTCATGCCGATGGTGACGGGCTTCGGTCCCGCTGTGGGTGTTTCGCGGAAACGATGTGGTTCGGCGGCGGGCATTGGGTTTGGGGAGGCATCGCTGGTGGGTGCGATACCGGTAGCGGTTCGGCCAGGTCCCGCCGCAAGGATTTCCCGGTAACGGCCGTCCTCATCGACCACGAACACCAGATCGGGAATGGCCCGGGTCATGGCGCGCAACCGCGCCTCGCTCTCGCGCAAGGCGATTTCGGTTTGATTGCGGGTGACAATTTCATGGGTGAGCGCCTGGTTGACCGTTTCCAGGTCGGCCGTGCGTTCCGCGACACGCTGTTCCAATAGGGTGTTGGCTTCGCGGAGCTTTTCCTGTGCGCCTTGCATGGATGCCCGCAGGCTGTTGAACGAGCGAGTGAGTTCGCCGAGTTCGTCGCTACCGCTGACGGGAATATCCTCATGCAGTCCTCCCGCCGCCAGTTTTCGAGTTGCCTCGACCAGCGAGGTGATCGGTTGGGACAGGGCTTCGGCACGCTTTTGGGAAAGCACGTAGGCGATTACCAGCATCACCGCGATCATCAAGATCAAGCTCCAAACGGTGATAGCGCTCGCGGCCTGAGCGGCTAGGATTTCTCCTTCCAGGCGCGTTTCGGCCTGCTTGGCTATCGCGTTCGCTAGGGCGATGACTTGGTCTGTCAGGGGATCGGTTTCCTGCACCATCGTCTGTAGGGCAATATTCCAGCCGACCTGTTGGCGCAAACGGATCAGCTCGTCCGCGCGCACCGCGAACGTTTTGAGTTCTTGCTGAAACCGATCGGATAGTTGGCGTTGCTCCGGTTCGAGTAGCGCATCGGCGGCCAAGCCGTCCGTTTCGGATTGGACGACGCGCAAATGCTCGTTGAAGGGAGTGATATAATTCGGTCCGGTCGCTCCCAGGATTTCCCGAAGTAATAGATGGGCAGTCGAAAATTGACGCTGAATCTCGCCGATCCGCGCCAATAACTTTTTCCGTTCGGTTCCTCCTGTCCGTTCTTTTTCATCTTCGAACAAGGCAAGAAGCAGGGAATGCAGTTTCTGTGCGTTGGGTTCAATCTCCCGCGAATAGAGCAAGCGCGCCGGTTCATTGCCTGGTGTGCGGACTTGATCCCGCACCCACCATTGGGATTCCTGTAAGTCGGCAAGCAAGGACCGCAGTTCCTCAATACGCTTGGAATTGCAGATCGGTTCGGAAAGGGGAGGACATTTTTTCAGTGATTCGAGCGCTGGTTGAATCTCATCCCGCCAGGCTGCCTGCCATCCTGTCAGGAACCGCTGATCGCCAAGGTTGGCCCAACCGTGCAAGTTAGCGGAGGAGTTACGGATGCCGGTCAGTAGCTGGAACGATGCCCGTGTCATCGGGCCGCTTTCTTTCGCCAATTGGATAACTCTGCCACGTAGATCGTAGGTGGCTGCCAGGGCGATGGCCAACATTCCCAAGCCGATCAAAGCCACCGACAAATGCGAGAAAAGTAATTGGCGAATTAATGGTAGGCTTTGCTTGACTCGTTTGACGGTCACGGCGCTTCTTGCTCTTGAGGTCGAGCCGGCAGGGTCGTGGTCGCTCGATCGGTCGCGAGAAAGCGTTCGAGTTGTCGCAGTTGATCTTGCAAGATTCCCGCACGCTGGTAGCTGTGCGCCGGGAATTTGAGGCCCGGATAAACCGGTTGGGGTGGGGATTTCGCGATGTCCAGATATCGGTATAGAAAGTCGAGTTGAGAAACGATCATCGCCGCGATGAGATAGACATCGCTCGGTTGTAGACTATCGAGGTCGGTTCGACTGGGATCGACGTGCAGGGCAGCCAGTCCCAGCGAATCAAAGATGCGCGAGATGATTTGTAGGCACTCGGTCAGTCTTCGATAGACATCCTTGGGCTGTTTGTCAGGCTCGAACGGAGGTTCGGAGGGAATGCGCGTGGCGTCGGGATAGCGGGCCAGCAGCCTTGCCGAGTAGCCAATGGCCAGGGTCAATTCCTGATAAACGTCGCTAGGCGAGATATGTCGCTCCAGTAACTGGTTCAATTGCCGATTCGCTTCCAGAACGTCGCTGAAGAGTTGAGTGAAGGATCGGGAAGTCTCGGGGAGCGGTTCCTCCGCTGGCGCGATATTCAGATCTTGCATCACCTGTCGTAGCGTTTGGTGCGTGTCGCGCAGCTTGCCGAGGATGACTTGAAGACTGATATCGTTCGGGGGCGGCACGGGTGGAATTTCGTGCGCTCCCTTGACTTCGAACAGCAGCCGACCGGTTTTTTCCTCCAGCGTCAATGTATGGAAGTACAAATCCCGGAGCGAGGGATCACGGATGCCGATATCCAGCACTCTGACTTTGGGGGCTCCCATAAACCGGCGCGTTCGCTCCAGATCGCGGGCGAACGCCTGGATTTGAGCGGTGAGCGCGGCGAGACTGGCAGTGTCAGTGGCTTCGGGTGAAGAAGGCGCAGGCGTTGGTCTGGCCTCCGGGAAGGTTGGAGCGCCATGGGCTGGAGCAGCGGTTCCCTGGGTGAGTAGGACAAGAGCCGCGATAGTCAGATAGGGTCGCCAACGCATGATCACGGTCCCAAATCCAAATTTTTATGGGCACTATGCCGGGTGGGTGGGACGACCTGGCTTGTCGGCTGACGAAACGACAGGCAACAATCCGATCACTGCGTGTTCCAAGGTGGCTAAGTACTGAGGGCGGCGCGCATCTGAGCCAGAGATACCGGTTTGACCAAGGTGGTCACCGTTCGCAGCCCGTTGAATTCTGCCAATATTTTGGCATCCTGGGCATAGTCGGGGCTGTAACCGGTGGCAATGATCAAATCGGCGGCGTAGCCCTGCTGCAGCAACCAAAGCAACAATTCGTTGCCGTCAATGTCCGGAATGACCATGTCGAGGACGATTTTGCTTGGCTGGAAGTCAGTATAACTCTTCTGAAAATCGAAGCCGTTGGTGGTCACCAGAACTTTATAACCGAGATTTTGGGCGACATCGCGAACGAACTCGCCAAATCCCGGTTCATCGTCAACAATCAACAGACGTTTGTCGCTCATGACTTCAAACTCCTGATCGAACTGCGAGTTCGCCGCATTCCACCTCGAATCTCATCAGTAGTACGTTTTTATGATGCGCCGCACAATTATCGAGCGTAGCCATAAATCTGGCAAGGAAATCGTAAGGAATTTTATATTGGAGAGCGTCATTTCCGAAGGTTCAACGCTTTTCAACTTTAAGGTTCGTGAAATCGGCGTTGGGGTGCGAAAGGGAAAATCGCCGGGAGTTGGTGCCGAGATTGACGCCATCGTGGGCCGGGCGTTAGCATCGCTTCATAATCCGACATTAGGTTCCCGAGGATGTTTGACCCGAAGGGATGAAATAGGGAATCTGGTGCGGTGCTTTCGCAAGCGCCAACTCCAGAGCTGCCCCCGCAACTGTAAACAGCGAGTCGCGCCCCCCGCACGCCACTGGCCAAAAAGGCTGGGAAGGCTGGGCAAGTGACGAAGACCTGTGAGCCAGGAGACCTGCCAATATCGGATATCCGTTAAATTCCGGGCGGGGTGTTCCGGGGTTGCAGACCGTCTCTAGCCAGCGCATTGCTCGGTTCACGGTTCGTGGCGAGCGCTTTCCCAGACGACCTTCCTGAAACTCCGCCTCTACCTGGGGAGGTTTCGTCATGCATATTGCTGAAGGGTTTTTACCACCATTGCACGCCGCTGCGTGGGCGGCGATTTCCCTGCCGTTCGTCGTCGTCAGCACTTGGCGCGTCAACCGGTTGATGCGGGATCAGCCGCAGACCAAACTGCTGTTGGCGGCATCGGGCGCTTACGCTTTTGTACTGTCGGCGCTCAAATTGCCATCCGTGACCGGCAGTTGCTCCCATCCGACTGGCACCGGCTTGGGGGCTATCCTATTTGGCCCGTCGGTGATGGCCTTGTTGGGAACCATTGTGCTGTTGTTTCAGGCGTTATTGCTGGCTCACGGCGGCTTGACGACGTTGGGCGCGAATGTATTTTCAATGGCCATCGCCGGTCCCTGGGTGGCGTATGCGGCGTTTCGCGGCGCTCGGTGGGTGAATGCGCCGCTGGCGGTGGCGGTGTTTCTCGCTGCGACGCTGGGTGATTGGGCGACTTATCTGGTGACCGCTGGCCAACTGGCACTGGCGTTCCCCGATCCGGTCAGTGGCTTCGCGGGGGCGATGGTGAAATTCGCCAGCGTGTTCGCGCTGACCCAGATTCCGCTGGCCATCATCGAGGGCTTGCTAACGGTCATCGTGATCAATCTGCTGAATCAGTACAGCCGCGATGAGCTGGATGAACTGGCTTTCGCGCCGGGAGGTGCGAAATGAAACGTACCAATCTGATGCTATTGGCAGTCGTGGTGATATTGGTGGCCCAACCCCTGCTGTTGCCCATACCCAACCAGCTGGGGGAGCCTTTCCCCGGCGCGGATGATCAGGGCAAAAAGGCAATCGTTGCCTCTAATCCGGATTATCGACCCTGGTTTAAACCGATCTGGGAGCCGCCCAGCGGGGAAATCACCAATTTGTTCTTCGCCTTACAGGGCGCATTGGGTGCGGGATTACTGGGCTACTATCTGGGTCTGCGCCGTGGCCGGGCCCAGCGACGTAACCAGGACAACGTTGATGCGGGCCATTGACCAGCACGCTTGGACCAATCGCTGGCGAAACTGGCATCCCGCCGAAAAGTTGTTACCGGCGGGTGGTTTGCTCATCCTGACTCTGATCCTGCCACCGCTGACGACCGCGCCGCTGGTATTGGCCGGTATGGCGCTGACGACGGTGCGCGGTGCGGGTGTGCCGTTGCGAACACTGCTGAGCGTACTCGCCGCGCCAGCAGCGTTTTTGCTGGCTGGCGTTCCGTTCTTGGCGGTGTCGGTGGATTTCACTCACGGGTTTGACCTGCATCTCTCGGATGATGGGTTGTGGCTGGCGCTGACGACGACGCTCCGCGCATTGGCGGCGATGAGCTGTCTGGCCTTTCTGATGCTGACCACTCCGCTGACCGACTGGATAGCGTTATTGCGGCGAGTAGGGGTTCCCCCTGCGGTAGTTGAATTGATCTTGTTGATCTACCGATTAATCTTTGTGTTCTTTGAACGCGCGCTGACCAGTCATCGGGCCCAGACAGCGCGATTGGGTTATTCCCGCCTGGATCGGTCGGTGCGCTCGCTGGGACTGCTGGCCGGCAACCTGTTTCAACGGGCGCTGGTGCAAGCGCGGCGGCTGGAAATCGGGCTGCTGGCGCGCGGTTATAACGGTGAATTACGGGTGCTGGCGCCGAAGCCGACTTTATCGCGGACGCGACTGGCAACAGGGCTGGGGCTGGTTGGGCTGATTGGCATGACAGGTAGCCTACTGGCGCGCGGGCTGTCATGACCGCACCTCTACTGGCGGTTCGTGGGCTGGAATACGTCTACCCTGGTGGGGTGGTCGCGCTACGCGGTCTAGATCTGAGCATCGAGCGCGGCCGGAAGCTGGCCATTCTTGGTTCCAATGGTTCCGGCAAAACCACCCTGCTGTTGCATCTCAACGGAACCTGCAAGCCCACCCGCGGTGAAATCCGACTCGATGGTCAACCGGTCCGTTACGAGCACCGTGCCCTCAATCGCTGGCGGCAACGGGTGGGGTTGGTGTTGCAAGAGCCGGATGACCAATTGTTTGCCGCGACGGTTGGCCAGGATGTGTCATTCGGGCCGCTGAACCTGGGGTTGTCCGAAGCGGAAACCCACGAACGGGTCAGCGAGGCGTTGGCGGCATTGCGTGTTACCGTTCTTGCGGACCGCGCCACGCACGCCCTCAGTTTCGGTCAAAAGAAACGGGTGGCCATGGCTGGAGTGCTCGCCATGCGCCCGGAAATCCTGGTGCTGGATGAACCGACCGCCGGCCTCGATCCGCATGGCGTGACCCATCTACTAGGCGCGTTGCAGCAACTGCACGAAGCCGGCACGACCCTAGTATTTTCGACGCATGACGTGGAACTGGCTTATGCCTGGGCCGATGAGGTGGCCGTGTTTCACGAGGGTACCGTGTTGCGCCAGGGAAAAGCGGTGTCGGTATTGAGTGATCGCAAAGTGATGGAGCAGGCGCGATTACGGTTACCGTTGTTGCTGGAATTGGCGGTACTACTACTGCAAGAGAGCGATTGTGAGGATTGGGATCGGCAGCTCCCGCGCTCCCGCGAGGTACTGTTGGCGCTACTGCGCGACCGGCTTGTACCGGGTCGGGCAGGACGTGATGAGATCGATTCACTGTCCGATCATGATCGGTACAGCGGTGCGTAGATCGCCGCCAGGCGAATAGCTTCGACCAGGCTCGACGGATTCGCCGTGCCTTTGCCGGCCAGATCGAAGGCGGTGCCGTGATCGACCGAGGTGCGGATGAACGGCAGACCGATGGTGATCGCGATGGTGCGATGGAAATCGACCATCTTGGTGGCGATGTGGCCTTGGTCGTGATACAGCGACAGCACCGCGTCGAAGGCACCTTGTCGGGCGAGATAGAACACCGAATCGGCGGCGATGGGACCGGCGACATCCAGACCCAAGATCCGCGCCTCGTTGATGGCCGGTTCCAATTCCCGACTTTCCTCGCTGCCCAACAGGCCGTGTTCGCCGCAATGAGGGTTGAGTCCTGCCACCGCCAGTCGAGGTTTGGCGATACCCAGCGATTCCAGGGCTGCCGTGCATCGTTGCAAATAATCCAGCACCCGCCCGCGAGTGATCAGGCGGATGGCATTCGCCAGAGAGACATGCCGGCTGAGAAAAAATACTTTCAGGTCGAAGACCTGGAACAGGGTCAAGGGATCGTTGGCGCCGGTCAGCCGACCGAGCAGTTCGGTGTGGCCGATGTCCCGCACCCCGGCGGCATGAAAGGATTCCTTGTTGATCGGGGTGGTGGCCAGCGCGGTGACTTGACCCATTTGGCACAGTTCCACGGATTTTTCGATGAATTCATAGGCGGCGTGACCGGCGTCGGCTTGTACCTGTCCGAACGGAATCTGTTCGGCATCCACATTGGCCAGATCGATCAAATCGATGCTGCCATGCCGGTAGATGCCCTGGGTTGGCGTATCGACCGGGCGGATGGCCAGGTCCAGGCCGGTGACCTGCAAAGCCCGCCGCAGCGCGCTGGATTCGCCGATGACCAGAGGTCGGGCGAACTCGTAGGTGACCGGTTGAGCGAGCGCCTTGACCACGATTTCAGGGCCGATTCCGGCGATGTCTCCCAGAGGGATGCCGATGATGTTTCTGTTTCCTACCGGTATTTCGTCGATCACTTCATCATCTTCCAAAATGGCAATAATCATATTTTAGAGCGTAGAAAGAGAAATTTTATTTTCAATCTCGTGAGAAACTTATCCGATTTTTGTGCTCGAAGGGGAGCGCAGGAAAATGCTGTCCCGGCCGTTGAAGATGCTATACTTCGCCCCCTTCCCGGACCGGGAGTCCGGTCGGTGCGCGTCCCGCGACCGCTTTTTTTCGTCATTTGGTAACGAGTAGCAGCATGGCAGAGAACCGATATCTCCTGAACGCGCAACTGGCGCAGATGCTCAAGGGTGGCGTCATCATGGACGTGGTCAACGTAGAACAGGCCCAGATCGCCCAGGAAGCAGGTGCGGTGGCGGTCATGGCCCTGGAACGCGTGCCGGCCGATATCCGCAAGCAGGGCGGGGTGGCGCGCATGTCCGATCCCGGCCTGATCAAGGCGATCAAGGAAGCCGTCACGATTCCGGTCATGGCCAAGGCCCGCATCGGCCATTTCGTGGAAGCGCAGATTTTGCAAGCCCTCAAGATCGACTACATCGACGAAAGCGAAGTGCTGACGCCGGCCGACGAGGACTGCCATATCGACAAAACCCGGTTCGATATTCCTTTCGTGTGCGGCGCCCGCAATCTGGGCGAGGCCTTGCGCCGAGTCGCCGAAGGCGCGGCGATGATTCGCACCAAGGGCGAGGCGGGCACCGGTGACGTGGTGGAGGCGGTGCGCCACATGCGGACCATGAACCGTGAGATCCGTCAATTGGCGAATATGCCCATGGAAGAAATCATGAGCTTTGCCAAGGTCAACGGCATCCCCTACGAACTGGCACTGGAGGTCAAAAAGCTGGGTCGCTTGCCGGTGGTCAATTTCGCCGCCGGTGGTATCGCCACGCCGGCCGACGCGGCGCTGATGATGCAATTGGGATGCGATGGCGTATTCGTGGGCTCCGGCATTTTCAAATCGGCCGATCCAGCGCGCCGCGCCAGGGCCATCGTCAAGGCCACGGCTTTTTACGATGATCCCGAGAAGCTGTTGGAAGTTTCGATGGATCTGGGTGACCCGATGCCGGGTCTGAGCGTGGCCAGCATGCCTGACGAGGACCGGTTGGCGGGGCGTGGCTGGTGATCCAGGCCGGCTCCGGCACGCTCGGCGTTCTGGATTTGCAGGGTGGAGTACAGGAGCATCTCGATCACTTGCGGCGGATTGGCGTGACCGCGCGAACCGTCAAGCGTGCTGCCGAACTGGAGGGTTTGGCGGGACTGATCATCCCCGGTGGCGAGAGTACCTGTCTGTCGCGGTTGCTGAACCTCTTTGGTCTGGACGACGCGATCCAGCGGGCCTACAGCGATGGTTTGAAGCTGTGGGGCACCTGCGCCGGGGCTATTTTGCTGGCTAGCGAAAACGTTGGCGAAACGCCGTTTCTCGGCTTGATCGACATCGCGGTTAACCGCAATGCCTTCGGCAGCCAGTTGGACAGCTTCAATCGCGAAATGGTGGTGCCAGCGGTGGCGCGCGAGCCGATTCCGCTGACCTTTATCCGCGCACCCAAAATCGTGCGGGTTGGAGATGGCGTGCGGGTGTTGCTGCAACTGGATGACTATGTCGCGGCAGCGGAAGACGACCAGATTTTGGTGACCGTGTTTCACCCCGAACTAACGCCCAGTCTGGCGTTTCATCGCTATTTCGCCCGCAAGTGCGGTTTGGATCTGGGGAAAACGGGCGTTGCTAGCGTCGATTCCGACTGGACCCCACAAAGCTGGATGCACTTTTCCCATCATGTCTGAGCCTGGGGAGGGTTGCGGTGAGGATTCCGCCCTTCCCGTCGATTCCGCCGATCACACCCGCCTGACCGCCCGCCGCAAGGCCGGCTATGAGCGCAAGCAAGCCCGTGCTGTCCACGAGAAGGGGTTGTTGATCGTTGTTACCGGCCCCGGCAAAGGCAAAACCACCGCTGCTTTTGGCATGGCGCTGCGAGCCATCGGGCACGGCATGCAGGTCGGCGTGGTACAGTTCATCAAGGGCGGGCAGGACAGCGCCGAGCGGACGGTGCTGAGTCGCTTCGACAACGTCGATTTTCGCACCATCGGCGACGGGTTTACCTGGCTGACCCAGAATCGGGAGCAGGATGTTGCGACCGCCGAACGCGCTTGGGCCGAAGCGGAACGGATGATCGGTGATTCCCGCTACGATTTGGTGATTCTGGACGAACTCAACCCGGTGCTGAAATACGGCTATCTCGATCTCGGGCGAATTCTCGAAACCCTCGATAGGCGCCGTCCGCAGCTCCATGTCGTCGCGACTGGACGACACGCTCCGCAAGCACTGGTGGAGTTGGCCGATCTGGTCAGCGACGTTCGCAGCGTGAAACATCCCTACCGAGAGCAAGGCGTCAAAGCGCAAAAGGGGATCGAGTTCTGATCGCGATTGCTGGGCAAATGCTTGACGGCTCAAGGTGCCAAATGGAGCAATCGGACAATCAGCGGTGCCAATAGGGTAGTCAACAGGGCGTTCAAGCCGATGGCTAGCCCGGAAAAAGCGCCCGCCAGCGTGCTGATTTGAAACGCTCGGGCTGTACCGATGCCATGCGCCGCTACGCCAATGGCGAAACCTTTGACGGCGTCGTCTCGAATCCGCAGCCATTCCAGCAGCGCCGGTGCGGCGACGGCGCCGACGACCCCGGTCAGGATCACCATGACCGCCGTCAGCGAGGGCAGGCCGCCGATCTTTTCGGCAATCCCCATCGCCACCGGCGTGGTCACCGACTTGGGCGCCAAGGACAGCAGGGTACGCGGCGATCCGCCCAGCAGCCAAGCGATGCCGATGGCCGAAAGGATAGCGGTCAACGAACCCGATACCAGGCCAACGACGATCGGCAAAAGCAGCCGCCGCACTCGCTCCCAGTGGATGTAAAGCGGTATCGCCAACGCCACGGTCGCCGGACCAAGCAGAAAATGGATGAATTGCGCGCCGGAAAAATAGGTGCTGTAGGAGGTACCGGTGAGCAGCAGGAGCAGGACTAGCAAGGTGATAGCCAGCGCCACCGGGTTGAACAACGCCCGCCCGCCGCTCCGCTGGAACAGCCATTGTCCGGCCAGGTAGACCCCCAAGGTAACGGTTAGCCACAGCAAGGGCGAACTGGCCAGATAGACCCAAATACCGCCGAAGATTCTATCCATCTTGCCGATTCCCGTCGCGGTGGCGGACGAAAGCTCGCATCACCAAAGCGGTGATGGCGACCGTGATCAACGTGCTGACTACCAACGCGACCGCCAAGGCCAGCCATTCTTCCCTCAGCAGCGCCCCGTATTGGATGACGCCGACACCTGCGGGGATGAACAGCAGCGACAAATGCGACAGCAGGGTTTGCGCGGTGGTGCGCAAAGCGTCGGGTAACTCCTCGCGCCACAGGAGCGCCAGAAACAACAATACCATGCCGATCACCGGTCCTGGGGCCGGTATGCCGGTCAACTGAACCAGCACCTCGCCGATCAATTGGAACGCCAACAGTACCGCCAGCGCGCCGATCATGTTGCTGGCACCATTCGAGTTTGTAAATTCGGTAACATTTCGATTTAAGGTCGAATTTCGATTGGCGTGCCGTCGGGGATAGCGCGCCAGAGTTCTTCGATTTCGGTGTTGGTCACCGCGATGCAACCCGCCGTCCAGTCCCGCAGCAGATGGAGCCGGCCGAGCGAATCCATTCCCTTGGGGAGACCGTGAATCATGATGTCTCCGCCAGCCGAGCGTTTTTGTTTGGCAGCGTAAGCAGCGTCGCCGGGGTTGGGATAAGAAATGTGCAAGGCACGGTAATAGTCGCTGTTTTTCTTTCGAGAATCGATCCTATAGCGACCTTCTGGGGTTTTGTTGTCGCCTTGGAACTGTTTGGGGCCGTCGGGTTGCCGGCCCAAGGCGATGTCGTAAGACTTGAGTGGTTTGTGGTTGCGAAACAGGGTTAGCCGGCGAGCTTTTTTCTCCACCAATATCCAGTCAGCGATGCCGACGGGTGGAAGAGAATGATCGGGCAGTTTGGGAGGACGAGGTTTAGTTTCCAAGGTGGCAACCCGGTCGGGAGGCGTTTTAGTCGGCGGTGGTTGATCCGGTGGTTGAGGCGATTGTGGAACGGTTGTCGCCGATGGCGCACGGTTGGCAGGAATGGGCGAGGTAGGGCGGGTTGGAGTGGTTGCGATGGTGGGCGGGGTCGGCGGCGGGCGAAGATAGCGGTAGAGCAGGATGCCACCGTTGGTGGTCGTCAAGGCCAGTGTGATGAGTAGGACGGTTCGAAGCTTCATGGCCGATTGGGCAATCGATCAGAAAAAGCGTGGTGGGGTGTGAGTTTCGCGAAAATATTATCTGAAAGGTTCAGCTGGTCAACAACTCTTCCAGCAAGCGCAAATTCAGATGCGCTTCAATCGCATCCGCCAGCCGGTTGATCCCTTCCTCGCGCAATTGCCGGTAATCCGGCGTTTCCCGCACCGCCAGGCCGGCCCAGCGCAGCAGTGCATCGCGGGCTGGCGCGGCGTCGAACAGCCCGTGCAGATATGTGCCGAGCAGTTGCCCATCGTCCGACAGTGTTCCGTCCGGGCGACCATCGGTCAGCTGAGCAGCAGGACGTGCCAACGCCGGGCCGGTGCTGATGCCGGCATGGATTTCGTAGCCGGTCACGAAGGCATCGTCGAGCAGCAATCGACCTTCGACCCGATGCAGTTGTTTTTCCGGTTCCAGCGTGGTTTCAAAGTCCAGAAAGCCGAGGCCCGGACTGCTGCCCGGTTCGCCTTCCAAACCCGCCGGGTCATGGACCCAGCGCCCCAGCATTTGAAAGCCGCCGCAAATGCCGATGACTTTGCCGCCGTAGCGCAGATGGCGATGGATATCTTTATCCCAACCCTGTTCGCGCAACCTTTTTAAGTCGCCGCGCGTACTTTTGCTGCCGGGTAGGATGATGAGATCGGCGGGCGGAATGGCCTCGCCCGGTCGTACCCAGCGTACTTCGACTTGGGGATGCAAGCGCAACGGATCGAGGTCGGTGTGATTGCTGATCCGCGCCAACACCGGCACCGCGACCCGCAACCGTTCCGTGTCCTTGGCGATGCCGGGTTCGCGGGGCAGGGCGTCTTCGGCTTCGAGATGCAGCCCTTGCAGGTAGGGCAGCACACCCAATACCGGCTTGCCAGTCTCCTGGGTCAGCCAGTCCAGCCCCGGCGTCAGCAAGCTGACATCGCCCCGAAAGCGATTGATGATGAGGCCGGTGATGCGGGCCCGTTCGCTGGGCGCCAGCAGGGCTAGCGTGCCGTACAGATGAGCGAACACGCCGCCTCGGTCGATATCGCTGACCAGCCACACCGGACAGTCCACCGCCTCGGCGAAGCCCATGTTGGCGATGTCCTTGTCACGTAGGTTGATTTCCGCTGGACTGCCGGCGCCTTCCACCAGTACGAAGTCGTAGGCCGCACGCAGCCGCTCGTAGGATTCCAGCACCGCCCGCATCGCCACCGGCTTGTAGTCGTGATAGCTCCGGGCGTCCATGTTAGTCAGCGCCTTGCCGTGGATGATGATTTGGGCGCCGATGTCGGTGTTGGGCTTGAGCAGCACCGGGTTCATGTCGGTGTGTGGCTCCAGAAACGCGGCTTGCGCTTGCACGGCTTGGGCGCGGCCGATTTCGCCGCCATCGACAGTGACGGCGCTGTTGAGGGCCATGTTCTGGGGCTTGAAGGGAACCACCCGCGCGCCGCGCCGCGCCAGCAGTCGGCACAGCCCGGCGACCATGACGCTTTTGCCGGCGTCGGAGGTGGTGCCTTGAATCATGAGGGTTTCAGCATTCATGGGGGTTCGTGAGATTCACCGGCGAGATGCGGAGCGTGCGTTACAGGGAATTCCTATTCTGACGTCGAAAAAGTCTTGCCAGTTTCCAGCAGCGGCTCGGCATTGATGCCCTCGACCCGGCCGGCGCTATATGTCGCTCGTGCTGCGCTGGCAGTTGAGTTGGACTTGATGATGCTGCCTTCAAAACTGGTCGAGCAATTGCTATAGGAACAACTGCCAAAATATTCGTATTGAATGGTGATGGCGACCGTTTGACTGGGGAAACTGCCTTGGTATTTGAAATACGACTCGCCCCGGCAATTGCCAGAAGTTTGCACGAGGCGCCCGGATACCAGCGAGAAATTCCCTAGCGAATCCACCGTTCCAGAAACGGACAAAGTGTCGCTTTCGGTTCCGCTCAATTGGGAGTTATTTTGAGTCAGCTTTAATTCGCTTTTGGTTTGCTGGCTGACTGAGAACGAGCAGCTATTTTGAGTTTGTGAAACCGTCGAATTGTAGACGCCGCTGTAGTCGGTTGCCGGGGATTGACCGGTCGGAGTGATCTGAGCGATGACGAACCCTTGAGCCTCGGCACGCCAGTCTAACCTCACGTCGTAGGTTTTACCGTCGGCGGTCATGTTCTTCAGGGAAATGGATCGCGTGTCGAAAGTTCCGCTAGCCCCTCCCAGGTTGACGTTCGCCGGATCGGCGATGTAGGAGTTGTCGAAGCGGGTCACATTAAAATTAGTTGTGGTCTCACGGTTAGTACCCTCCCGGTCCACGGCCCGAACCTGGATGGCGTGAGAGCCGGCCGATAGGTTGGAGTAATTAAAGGCCATTGAAAAACCAGAGTTTTTTGAATTCGGGTAACTAGGGTATTGATTGCCCACATCGTCGCGCAACCCACCGACCGGCACGTTGGTCGCGAACGTGCCATCCACATACAATTCCACATGATCGATTCCCGCCGATCCGACCGCCCAGCCGCGCAGGTTCGATATGCCACTATAAGTGCTGCCGGCAGCGGGTTCCTCCACGGCGAGGAGGATGTCGCCCGCCCAGACCGGTGCAACGATCATCAGGTTCGAACCGAGCGCCAGCGCGCTGAGCAGGGAAAAACCGATTTTTGTCAGGGTCATGCTAAGTTACTCCACCGGTGATGGGTTTTGATCGACCAATACACGATAGCCGTTTTGCCGCAAACGGCAATCCGCCGCGAACCGGGGTGTCTAACAGCGAACCGCGATGTTCGACCAATTTTGTCTAAACGGATCGCTCATCGGCCAACCATCCCGATATCGATTGGCAGAACTTTGAATTAACTGGCTATTTTTATCGATTCAGAGTGATTATTCTAGGAATTGCCTTTAGGCTTTCAGCAGGGTGTCGTTCGCTATCAGCGCAGTACAAGCCTAACGCAACTCAGGATTACGCCCATGCCCAGTTATACCGCTCCCGTACGCGATATGCGGTTCATCCTGCATGAGCTGCTCAAGATCGACCGTTACAATAACCTATTGCCTGGCTTTGCGGAGGCGACGCCGGATACGGTCGCGGCCATTTTGGAAGGTGCTGCCCGACTGAGCCAGGAAATTCTGCAACCGCTGAACAAAGTCGGTGACCGCGAAGGTTGTCGGCTGGAAAACGGCAGGGTCATTACCCCCAGCGGTTTTAAGGAAGCCTACCTCGCCGTAGTCGAGGACGGCTGGGCCAGCCTGGTCGGCGAGCCCGAATACGGTGGTCAGGGTTTGCCCTATGTGTTGGGGATGGCGGTCAGCGAAATGATGGCCTCTGCCAACATAGCCTTTGCCATGTACCCTGGCTTGACTGGCGGTGCCATGGAGGCTATCGAAATCGGTGGCACCGAGGAGCAGAAAGCCCTCTACTTACCGAAGATGATTTCCGGCCAGTGGACCGGCACCATGAATCTGACCGAATCGCACTGCGGTACCGATCTGGGCCTATTGCGGACCAAGGCCGAGCCGCAGTCGGATGGCACTTATCGTATTACCGGCACCAAGATCTTTATTTCAGCCGGCGAGCACGATCTGGCCGAGAACATCGTCCATTTGGTGCTGGCTAGAATCCCCGGCGGCCCGGAGGGCGTCAAGGGTATCAGCCTGTTCATCGTGCCCAAGTGGCTGGTCCATCCCGATGGCACTCTCGGCGACCGCAACGCTGTGAATTGCGGTGCGCTGGAAGAGAAGATGGGTATCCACGGCAACGCCACTTGCGTGATGAACTACGACAGCGCGGTCGGTTACCTGCTCGGCCAGGAACACAAGGGGCTGCGGACCATGTTTATCATGATGAACGCGGCTCGACTGGTCGTGGCGTTGCAGGGCTTGAGTCAGGCGGAAGTCGCCTATCAGAACGCCTTGGCCTATTGTAAGGAACGCTTACAGGGCCGCTCACCGCAGGGCGCGAAGTATCCCGATCAGCCGGCTGACCCGATCATCGTTCATCCCGATATCCGCCGGATGCTGATGACAGTCAAGGTGTTCAAGGAAGGGGCACGAGCGCTGGCTTACTGGGCCGGCTTGATGGTCGATATCATCCGCAAGCATCCCGATCCCGAGACGCGGCAGAAAACCGAGGATTTGCTAGGCTTGTTGACTCCGGTGTTGAAGGCGTATCTCACCGACACGGGTTTCAACTCGGTGAACTTGTGCTTGCAGTGCTTCGGTGGTTACGGCTACATCGCCGAATCGGGCATGGAGCAGTTCGTGCGCGACGTTCGCATTACCCAGATTTACGAGGGCGCCAACGGCATTCAAGCCTTGGATCTGACCGGCCGCAAGTTGCCGGCCAACCGGGGTCGGGCGATTCAGTTGTTCCTCGCGCTGGTAGGCGGGTTCTGCGAGAAGCACAAAGACAGCGCTGCGCTGTCACCCTTCATCAAACCACTGAGCGAAGCGCTGGAGCGGCTGATCGAGGCCACCCAATGGCTGATGCGGCAGGCGCTTGCCAATCCGGACAGCGGCGGTGCGGTGTCGATGGATTATCTGTACATCATGGCGCTGGTGACGCTGGGCTATCAGTGGGCGCAAGTTGCCCGCGTTTGCGAGAACCCACTGTCCAAGCCCGACGATGACAGTTTCGACCGGGCTTTTTACCAAAGCAAATGGGTGTGCGCGAAGTTCTTCATGGAGAAAGTGTTGCCGGAAACGATGTCGCACTTGGCCAAAATTCGGGCCGGCGCCGATTCTCTGATGACCCTACCGGCCGAGGCGTTCTAGGGCCGATCGTTACAGGAGCTTTACCTCGGGGTTGCTTAGTCAGCTTTAGCCGGTGCAGGAAAGAGGGCCAGGAGAGGGTGTCGCCCGCGACGCTCACCCATCGACCTGTGACAGGTTTCTGGCCAACCTCGCGACGTTACCACGGCCACTATGGCGGAGGTCCCGGATCCTCGTCATCGGGCTCGGCGTACCGCTGGGGTGGGGGGGAACCCCGCTCCCACCGCTGGCGTGGCGGAGGCCCTGGATCCCCGTCATCGGGCGGGGAGCGTCGTTGAGGCGGTGAGGACATCGCTTGGCGGGCGTTGCGAGACCAGCGGTCGCGACGTTCGATCTGCCGTGTCGACCGACAACCGTTCGCTGAGTTGCAGTTCCCCATCCAACCGTTGATTGCTCGATTGGCGCTATCGAAACCGCGCTGGATTTCCGTGCCGACCGAGGCGCTGGTGTGGCCGACCCAGTTGCCGACATTTTGCGCTTCGCGCCGGATATCGTTGGCCGCGCGGCCGGCGTCTTTCCGTAAATCGGTAATGGGGTCGGTGGAACGTACCGGGGGCCTTGGTGGCGATGCGGTTGGGTTGCGAGACGGAGCAGCCGTGGCCACTGCTGGAGACGATGTTGATCGAGTGGGAGTCGTTGACGGGGAAGGATTACTGCGGCTGACCAGCATGATCGGTGGCGGAGCGCGATCCGGGGTAGCGGTCCTGGGATTGGTGCGGCTGACCAACTCGATGGGCGGCGGGGTAGAGGGTGTTTCTTTATTGGGACGGCTGACTAATTCGATAGGCGCCAAGGCCGGGGGGCGCCGATTAGAAGAAGCTGTTTTAGGTGCTGCGTCGGTGTGAGGGGCTGGCCGCTCCCGAACGACTCGGGTTGTCGTCTTATCGGCGCGGGGTACGGCAGCAGTTTTCTCCTCCGGGGTTGGGTGACGAGCCAAAGCCGACTGAGCAGGTTCGGGCGGTTTTGGAGCCACTTTTACGATCGAAGTGGTTTTGGTGGGACTCTTCACGACCGGGCGTGAAGTGGTGGGTACGGGTGGTTCAGCTGCGTTGGTGGGTCGTGGCGCTACGTCGCTGCTTTTTTCAGCGGTTTCGACGGTAGGAGGTGCCGCCTTGACCGTCCTCTGGTTAGTGGACCGTGGTGCTACGCTGCTGCTTTTTTCAGCGGTTTCGACGGTAGGAGATGCCGCCTTGACCGTTCGTTGATGGGCTGTTTGTTTGGGCGGCCGGTTTGGTCTGGATCGTTCGGTGATCGCGGGCGCAGTGGTTTTGCGTGGAGCGTCCACCGTCGAGGAGGGCAATTCAGGCGTCGGCGGGGAGGCAACCGGTTTGGTCCGGCTCGGCGTGACAGCTACGCCAGGAGCATTGGGTTCGGTTTCGGTTCCGGACTCGGTTCCGGACTCGGTAATGGATTCGGTTGTCGGTGGTGCCGGTGGCTCCGCCTCGACCAGGGGTTCCGCTGAGGAGTCCGTTGGGGTGCTGGGTGTCGTATCGGTGACGACGTTTTCTAGTGTTTCACTCGCCGATGTTGCCGGCGGTTCGACTGCCGTTGCCTGCTGTTCCTTGGTCAGCTTGGAATCGGGTACAGTGGCCGCCACTGGATTTTCGTTGTCGGGCGGTTCGGAAGGCAATGATGGTTCCGAAGGTGCTGGCGCGGCGGATTCGGTTGCCAGAGCTGGGGAGGGAGCGGCAGGGCTCGGTTCCGGTACGAACGCCACGCTGGGTGGCTGGGTTTGCTCCTGATGAAACGCAGGGCGGATAATGGTGGCCCAAGCCAGGGTGCCGACCAGCCCAGCTACGCCGATTAAACCGATGGTGCGCTTCGACCAGGGAAACCGTGTCGGGGTATTGCTCCGGCGAGGATGCCGGTTTGGCGGTGTGTCTGGGAGCTGTTCCAGCCTGTCCGATAAAGCGAGTGGGATAGCCGGTTGGTCGGCACGCACCGCTTCTAAGATCGTGCGTATTTCCGCGCTCGAGGCGGGACGGGTGGCGGGATCGCCTGCCAACAGCCGAGTCAGCAGGTCGATCAGCAGTGTCGCCGCGCCACGTTGTCGCTGCTCTGGCCGTGCGGGTACGGTCCAGAATTCGATGGCGTGTCGTAACAGCTCCCGTTCTCCATCGGTCAACCCGCCCAATTCGTCGCGATGCTTGCCGGCGCCTTCCTGGCCGTGCAGGGCCAGCAGTTGGCCGAGCCGGCGCTGGGCGGCGGTGGCGGATTGCTCGGTGAGCAGCGCAAAAAGCAACAAGCCCAGAGCATAATAGTCGGCGCGGTGATCAACAGCATATTCGCAGCCGTTTTCGCCTTGGCGGACCGGCAAAATTTGCTCCGGCGCCATGGTGGCGGGGGTGCCGATACAGGAACGGGTGCTATCGCCGTCCTCGCGCTTGAGCGAGCCAAAATCGGCCAGCTTGAGCAGCGCGCCCCGTTCGCCGACCAGGATGTTGCTGAATTTCAGATCGCGATACACAAAACCGGCACGGTGGATCACATCCAGGCCATCCAGGATCTGTTCGGTCCAATCGAGAATCTGGGCCAGATCAGGCGGTGGAGCGTCGTCCCGCCGCAATTGCGATAGCCATTGGCCGAGGTTGGCCTGCAACCGCTCCAGGACCAGCACCGGTTGGCCATCCAGCCGGTCGTGGTCGAGCAGTGCGACGATGTGCCGGGATTGCGCCGCGTTCAAGCTGTCTAGAAAATGGATTTCCCGTTCCAGATGGGCGTGCCAGTGGCCGTGCAGGCTGAGGTCAGCCTGTAGCATGGCGTCGGCGTTGATGAACTTCAGGGCAACGGCGCGGCCGCTGGGATCGGTGGCGGCCCAAACCTGGCCGTAACTCCCGGCGTCAGTCGAGAGTAGGGCATCGATCCGGTACTCCCGGCCTTTGATCACGATCCGCTCGCCGCTCCGCATGAGAAATTCTCCGGTCTGTCGCCCTCGGGATGAGTTTGAATATCGAGTAAACTAAGCCGTGACCGTCAGGTCAAGGTATTCCGATATTTTGGCACTATTCCACATGAAACCCATACCGAAACTGAATCGTGCGAGCCGTTCCTGGCCGGTGCGGTGGGTGTCGGTAACGCTTTTTGTGGCCGCGTGCGTCGGATTGCTGCAACGGCAATTGGCTGACATCTACGCGCGGCCAAGCGCGTTGCCCGCGGTCTCCGCCAAACCATCGCCGGGTCGGGAGGATGCCCTGTTGTTCGACCGGTCGCTGGCTGCCGGTTTGCTGCATTTGGGCGAAGATGGACGGATCGCCATTGCCCCGGCCGACCTGCCGTTGCGTCAAGCCTACGCGCGCGATAATCCGGAACTATTGGCGCCGCGTTCGGACGAGCCCGATTGGCTGAATGGGGTGTGGAATGAAAACGTGCGTCAAATTCATCGGGCGTTGCATTTCAGCGCCGCCGGCCGTTACGTGCGCCAGCAGGTCGAGGCTTTCAACTCCCAGGCGTGGCTGGCGGCGGTCCGCTGGCAATCCTTTTCGGAGGAGAAAGGCGAGTGGCGAGCCGATTGGGCCGAAGCACCGTTGGTTCTCACCGAAACCGTGCCGCCGTCGATCGATCGGCTATCGGCCGGGATCGACGGCGATTGGCAGCCGTGGCGACGGGTGGCGCGCTGGCCTGCTTTAGAGGGGCGATTCCCGGTGCGATTTCAATTGAGGTGGGCACGGCCCTTGCCTGAGGGCGAACACGCCGTCCTGTTCGTGGTGGGCGGAATCCCGACCGTGACCGGGGCAAGGGTGGTGACGAGCGAGCGGTGTTGTCTACGAGCGACCGTTTGTGCCGAGTCGGAGGCGGTGGCCCGCCGGTTGTGGCTGGAGCTGCCGGAGGGGGCGACCGGGCTGGAGGCCAGCTTCTCGCCGTTACCGACGACCGCGATTCCAGGTCTCTTTCGCGATCAGTTTACCCATATTCGACGAGAGGGCGAACGGCTGGTCTGGCAGGACCGACTGACGGTCGCGATCGGATCGGCCCGATCGCCGACAATGGCAGCTATAGTCGAGGAGTGAGACGTGTCTGCATCGACAGCCGAAAAAGGAATCCGCTTTCGATGGAGGTCGCGTGCCGGCCGAGGCGGATTACTGGCGATCTGGTTGCTGCCGGTGTTAGCCGCGCTGTGGACGGTTGAGCGGGCGCCCGATTGGTTGGAGCCGCGCCAATTGACCGTCGAGCTAGAGCCCGGTCAATCGTTGACACTGGGTCGGGAAGCGTTGTGGGCGCCTCGGGCCGACGACGAACACATCTTGCTGCACCGCGAGGCGAACGGAGCATGGCGGTTGAGCAATCTCTCATCCGGCAAGCGGGTGTTATGGCGACCTGCTTCGGCGGGCGATGGAAAGCCGACCCGGGAGTGGTTGCTGATGCCGGGGGCGTCTTTTGCAGTGGGTGCCCACCCCTTTACGGTATTGGGCGCGGAAAATGGCCGACTGATCTTGCGTGATGGCGACCGACGTTGGGAATATGATGGTCTTCGTCTGCGTCGAGACGGCCAACTGCTGCCAGAATGCCGCCAGGACTGGCGTAGTCGATTGCGCGAGTGGCTGAGCAGTGCGGAATTGCCGTTCGGGTGGGTACAGCGACCGTTGCGGTTGGGTGGCGGCGTGTATTGCGCTGACCGACTGGGACTCGGAGGGGTGCCGCTGGATACGGCGGAGATCGTGCCGACCCGCGAAGGGTTCGTGCTCTGTCCCGGCGAGGCAGGGCGGCTAGACGGTTCCCCGGTGACCGTGAAGATCGGAACGCCGGACGCGGAATCCTTGTGGCAGCGTTCGGTTCCCTTGCACCCTGGCGATGGCTTGATCATCGGCCGAACCCACTATCGGGTGGTGGAAACCGCACCCGCTTTGACCTTGGCGGTGGTGGCTAGGGCGCGACGCTGGTTAGCGGAGTCACCGCCGTCGGTCTCGCCAGCAGTATCGGTGAGTTGGAGCGGGTTGGCATGGTTGTGGCCGCTCGATCAACAGCCGCTGGATTGGCGATTCGGCTTAGTGTTGTCGCCGCTGGTACTGGGTGGGGTCTGGCCGGGTCGACGACAGGGATGGCCAGCCGCGACCGTCCGATGGCAGATCGCGCTGGCGTTGACATTAGCTGGTCTGTGTTTCGAAATGCATTTGAAAGCATTGACCGTGGCAATACTGTGGCCGTATCTGGTCGCTTGGCCGGTGCTGCTGATTTGGTTGGTGACCGTGCGCTCGCGGTGGAGCGTTGGGTTGTTGACGGCGCTGACTCTGTTGCTGGGCAGCGGATTGGTGACCCTGCTCCAACTAGGGGTCGGCGCGGGCGAGGCAGGCTGGCAGCGCTATGGTGGCAGCGGCGCGGCGCTGGCCGGTGTATTCGGTTGGTTGGTCTGGGCTGGGTGGAGCGCTTGGCCATGGATGCGCCCGACCGTTCGGCTAGACCGACATTGGGCAAGCTGGGGTTTAGGCTTGTTGGGCATTGTGGCGATGGCGCTGTTAGCGGTGCAGACGATTTCCGGCGACGAAGGCGGCTGGGCCGGGTTACAACCATTTGAGCTGATTCTGCTGGTTCTGGTTGCCGTGGCCGCTCATGCCCTCACGCTACGGGAGCGGTCGCCCGTTCACGGGTGGAGCCACGATTATTCAGTGCCTTGGCTGCGCTATCTGGGTTTTTTGATCTTATTGACGGCGGTATGCGGTTTTGCCCTGATGTTCTTGCACGATTTTTCGCCGTTGGCGCTGCTGGTTTTTTGGAGCCTGGCCTTGGCTTGGGCTTACCTGCGCGCCCATCCTTTCCCGCTCTGGCGGCGGATGGGCCTGATGGTTGTGATGGCCTTGATCTTATCGCTGGTGGCCGGCTTGGCTTGGCTGCGTGACCGGCCAGAGGGAATTTCCTTGGATTTTCAAATGGATCGAATCCGAGTTTGGGTTGCGCCGGACCAGCATCCTCATGCTGGCTACCAGCTGCGGCGGGCGCTGGAAGCGATTCGGGCCGGCGGTTGGACGGGGACTGTCTGGAACGAGACAGCAAATGGTCGGGTCATGACGGTTCCCGTCGTGGAAAGCGATTTTGCGCCGTCATTTTTTCTGAGCCGATATGGCGGTCTAGCGGGCTTGGCGTTGGTGGGGGGGCAGGCGTTGTTTGTCGCACTGATGGTCATAATCGCCAACCGTGCGCTGAATCGGGGCTGGTCAAGCGATGATCGCCCGACGATGGTTGCTGGGTTTGTCTATTTTTTTCTCTATGGTGGCGCCGCTTTGCTCAGCGCGCGCTTTTTGGTTTCCTGGGGCACCAATCTAGGCTTTTTACCCGTGATGGGCCAACCGATGCCATTGTTGTCGGCTGCCGGTAGCCATCTCGTGTTATCCGTGTTGCCGATTGTGGCCTTGGCCGTTGTGGTCGAGGAAAAAGGTCGTGATAACTCCTCCTGATACGCTAATCGTATCCGATTATGTGATCTGTGCGACCTTGCGCAAGGTGCCGGATGTGTTCAATGCATCGATGCTATGGGAGCGGGTGCGGAGCGGTCAGGATGGGGTTTTTTTGCTGGAAGCGCTCAAGCGCTATCCACGCGTACCCCGTGGTCACCAGCGCAAGGAAACCTGCTATAGCCAGGTGATAGTGCGCATTCCCGAGCGCGATTACTTGCGGGACAACCGACTGGATGAAGGCATTGCTCGCGAAATGCTATTGCGGGAGTTGCACCGGTTGCACGAGCGGGATCTCGGCCGGCAGATGGTCGAGAACACCGCGATCCGCTACCACCTAGAACCGGATCCGGTACTGCGGCCAGGCGAGGTCCAATTCCTATTCGGACGGGCGATTTATCTACCGGCCGATGACGAGCTTCCCCTGTTTTACATTCAAGCGACCTCCGAGGGGCAGGCTGATTGGCGGGAATTGGGGATGATTCATGCAGGTCAGCGGTTGACCCTGTTGAACGGTGATCGACGCGCGGGTAGTTTTCCGGTGGTGGGTTGGCCGTTTCCGAACGGCGAGTCGATCTTGCTGATGCTGCGTCCCGGTGTGCCCGCCTTGGTGGATGTGCTGTCGGAACCGCCGGGTGGACTGAATCTGGCCGACGATGGCGAAGGTGGATTTATCGTGCGCGACCGGCGTGGTCGGGCTTTACGGTTGCGGGTGGTGGCGCGGTCGGTCGAGGTGGGGGGGGTGTCCACGGTTTTAGAGCGCAGCTTGGTCGCGTCGCCGCGACCTGGGCTGCCGCCCGCGGCGGCACTTTCCGAACCGCTCACACCATTGACCGTACCCGAGGAACCGCCTACTACGCCAGACATCGACTTTCCGGTGACCGATATTTGGGGGCGGCGTGAGCCCGTGCTAGGGTTTGCGGCCGAGTTTGACAGCCCCTTGAAACCGCAACAGTCTCCGGTCGATTGGCCAACCCCCCCGCCGGTGGCGTCGGCGGCTCCTGTGCCCGAACCGGCGGCGGGACCGGAACAGCTGACCTGGATTCCTCAGCGGCCGGCCACAGTCGTCCGGGTGGCGGGGGTAGCTTTGCAGCGACTGTCGACCTATGCCGCGGCCGGGATCAGCGACTGGCGAATCTGTTTTAACCGTGCGGGCGGTATGGTGCCGGGCGGCCATCCCGAAGCGGTCGCCTGGTTGCGGATCGATAGCGCAGATCGCGTGTTCGGCGAAGTCGTCGGCTTGTCAACGCCGCTGGCTCTGCCGGGAACCTGGCAACCCTTTTCGGATCTGGAGTTGGAGCTTCATGCCGCGCCACCACCGATGACCGTGCATTATCTGGGCTGGATGTTCTTGCCGACTCCGCTGGCGTTGCCGGTGCCGCGCGGGCGGGCGGTCAGCTTCGGGCGCGGTTCGGAAGCGGATATCGCGCCGCGCCTGCTGGCCGATCCTCGGTCACTGCGCTGGGATGGCAATGCGGCCAAGACAGTGGGCATCAATGCCGAGTATCTCGGGTTGTCTCGTCGGCATCTGCAGTTGCAAGCTCGCCACGACGACTGGTGGGTCCAGCTGGAAAGTCAGAATATGCCGGCCTATCGCCTGACATCTTCAGGGCAGCTGCTGGACGTACTGAGTCCGGGGGCGGATACCACTGCTGCCGCCAAGCCGGGCGATCTGCTGGTGGTGGGCGGTTACGTGCTGGCGCTGGGGGCAGTGGCGTGACGGTTATTGTGGCGTTTTGGCAGGCTGTTGCGATTCGAAAGCGAGACCCACGGCGACAGCTAGTGGTTGCCACCCAAGGGTTGGCTTTTCATTCGCGCCGGATCGAACAAGCTGGACGCGATGACTTCGGCGGAAGCGATGGCAAAGTTAAGATTCTGGCCCATTTTGAGGCCCATGGCGGCGATGCCGATCACGCTGCCGTCGCTCAGGATGACCGGACCGCCGCTGTTGCCTGGGCTGACCGGCGCGGAAATCTGGATGTAGCGAACGCCGTCGATCTCGCGCAGGCCGCTGATAACGCCAGTGGAAAAAGTCCCTTCCAAGCCGTAGGGATTGCCGATGACGAACACATCCCGGCCGATCAGATCCTGACTATAGGCTTCATTGAGCACAAACCTTTCCTTGCTGTTGAGCGAAGTGGCCAACAGCGCTAAATCCGGTTCTTTGCTCCGCTTACGCACGCTAGCGGTCGATTCCCGCTCGCCGCAGCGAACCGCTAGATTGTCGGCTTTGTCGATGACGTGGTTATTGGTGATGATCAAGCCGTCCGACGAGACTAGCAAGCCGCTACCGAGATTATCGGTCTTGCCGTTCCGAAACGTGATGATCAGACAGGTGAGCGGAATGCTCTGCCGGTAAATTCGTTGGCCTAGAGTTTCGGTGCGCGCTGACGTTACGGGGCTGGGTGGGGGAGGATCGGTCCCCGAAGGGGAGGCGGTCGTTGGTGGTGGTGTTGGGGCGGAGGACAGGGGGGAGGATTTGAAATTGACCGGCTGCCCTAATTGCAAGGCTTTTTGAGCGCCGGTCTGGATCGCTGCCGCGTTGTTGGCTATGGTCAATCGCTGCAACTGTTCGGCGATGGGCACCGGATCCTTGGCAAAGCGGTAAGCATTGGCAAAAGCGCCACCGGCGCGCGTCGCGTCGCCGGTCTGTCCGTAAACCTCACCCAATGTCAACCAGGTTGCCGATTGCGTCGGGGCCAGGGACAGAGCATAAACCGCTAGCCGCTCCGCTTCCTTGAGGCGGTGCAGCCGCAGGTAGGCCAAACTGAGCTGGCCGGCGGTCTCCGGATCGGCGGGATCGGCAATGAACGCTTGGCGAAAGGCCGCCAGCGCTTCCTTGAAATTGTTGCGGGCCAGTTGCTCGGACCCTTGTTGCCGCAAAGGACGGGCTCTGGCGGAGTCTTCGGTTTCCGGCCGACGCAGATTTTCCAGCTGCTCTCGAAAGGTTTGCACGCCGGTCACATCGTCGGCGCTCGAATGGGCGATCATCTGCTGGATGTAATAGTCGATGGTTTCGTACTGGTTTGCCGCGCCTGCCGGCGTAGCAAGCGCTAGGGCGATGAGCAGCATCGACGTCGCCGAGACGAGTTTCATGGCGTCTGGCCATTCGAAAGCGGTCGGGTGGAGCCAGACAGGGTATCGATCGGGGCGATGCCAGGATTGGGCGACAGCGGAGGAATGAGGGTCGTTTCCACCGGGAGATGGAAGAGGCGCAGGGTTTCGATAGCAGCGTTTCGCAGGGTATCGGAAGTCTCATTTTCTGCAATGTTGCGCAGAATTTCCTCGGCACGCATCGGATTCTGGGCATAGCGATAGGTATTGGCCAAGGCGCCCACTGCACGTCGGGCGTCACTTTGCAGCCCGTAGACTTGTGCAAGTTGGAACCAGGCGACCGAGCGGGTCGGTTCCAGGGCAAGAGCCTGTTGCAGGGCGCTTTCCGCCTCTTGAAATCGGTTGAGCTTGCGTTGGACCAAACCCAGGTAATTGACAGCCTCGACATTGCTGGGGTCGGCTTGACTGGCTTGCTGGAACGCGCCTAACGCAGTCTCCAACTGATTCTGTCCTAGGGCTGTCAATCCGATCTGGAAAGCGGCACGAGCACCTGTCGGATTGGTCGGCCTCGGTTTGGGGTTCTGTTCCAATATCTGCTGCACGGTCGTGACGCCATGGTCGTTGTTGGTAGCGGCCAGTTCTAGCATTTGTTGGACGTAATAACGGCTTTGCTCACTGGTTTGGGCGATGGTTACCGGAGGGAAGATCGATGCCGCCAGCAACAGCGCCGCCAGGAAGCAAGCAACGACTTGCATGGGGTGGATCGGAAACAAGATGCGCGGGGTCAAAAAACTACAACTTACTGATTTCGTCATACTCCCGCTCCAGGCTGAGTCGCCTGGTGTTGGCCTGGGTTGCGGTTAATTGACCGCGGTCGAGATCGGTCTCAAACTTTTGGATATTGCGCGTCAATTGCTGTTGCTTGCGGCGTAGCTCGGCGGTTCGCTGCTCCGTGGTGGATTTCGAACGTTGCAATTGATCAATTCGTTTGGCTATTTCCCGGTTGCGAGCTTTGAGCGATGCGAGCTGGCGCCGCTGCGCGGCTACCTCGTCGGCTTTCATCTGGCGGGTGGTTTCCAGAGACTCGTTTTCCTCCCGCAAGGCGCGCAATTCATCGAGAGATTGATCCCGTTCGCCGTGCAACTGCTGTTGTCGCATCTCGTAATCGCCTGACGACAAGCCGCGCACACCCCCGAAAAAGCCGCCCGTGTGAGGATCGTTGGTAGGATCGGGAGCGCAGGCCGTGAGGACGAGCAGGCCCAAAACGCTGCTAGTGATACCGATTGATTTCATGATCTCAACTCTCCTGCTTCCCGGCTTTCGCTCTCGATGGCAGCGAATGGCGGCCTACTAGATGGACATGCTGTCGTAAACTTTTTGCAAGCGGGCGACATTTTCCTGGGATTGCTGGCGGGTTTCCTTCAATTTGACGACATTGGACTCGAGTTTCTGAGTGTATTGGTCCTCTGGTCCACGCTGTTGTCGCGACTCCCGATAGACTTCGTTGGCGTCCGCCAGTTGTTTCTCGGTCAGCGAATTAATCTGTTTAGCCTTCGCCAGCTGCTTTTCCAAAGTGGCTTTCTGGCTAGCCAAGGCATCCCGCGTTACCTTGCCGGCTCGATATTCGCGTGCCAGCCGCTGCGATTCGCGGTCGAGTTGGGCAATTTCTTGATAAAGCTGGCGGTTCTGGTCATCAGCTTCCGCGATAAATTCCTGGTTGCGCTGGATTTCCGCGACCAGGAAATCTTCTTCCCTCGCGTATTGGGCCTTGCGGTCGGCCACTGAACTACCGATGCTGGCTCCAATGATGCCGCCCGCCGCCGCGCCCACCAGTGCGCCCGATCCCTTGTGGCTGACGGCGCCGCCAAGCAGACCGCCCAACACTGCGCCGACCACGGCACCCTCGGCAACGGTCTGCTGACGATCATTCATGGTGCCGTCGGGATTAGTGGCACAGCCAGATAAAATCGTACTGGCCAAGAGAACAGCCAGAGGGGTTTTTCCTATTTGTTGAATGAACATCAGCGTCTCCGGACCATGACGATGGACGAGGTCACCTTTATAAATTTCGACAGCGGCTTGGGTAGGAAATTCTGTAGGGTGTCAAGGGAGAAAGCAACGATCTGTGGCGCTCGCGTTGCAAAATTGACGTCGCCACCCGCTTTTAAGGAGAGGGAGGCAACCGGGATTTCGTGGACGATTTTTCGCCGGCTGGGGCTGGTTTGAGAGCTGGGGCGCTGGTGGTGGGTGCCGGTTGTTGGATGGAGGGTGGGGTGGGCAGGGGTTGAACCAGCACGACCGGTGCATGGGACGTACATTGGGTGATGAGCGTCGTGATCGCGGTGGTCAGCGAGCCAAAGGCGATCGCCAGGGTGGCATAGGTTTTAAGCTTTTCATGCCGGTCGTAGGGCAACCGGCTGGCACCGTCGGTCGGATCAGCAGTCGGCGTAGTCTGAATCACGCGGGTCGGCGCCGTTTCCGACAATAAGGTTGGCGGAGAAATGGGAGGAGGATCAGGCGGTCCGGTGATGATGGGTAAACCCGGGGCGGGGGTCGGGCGCGGCGGTGGATTCGCATCGGCCGGCACTGTGTTGGAGACTAGGCGATCGGATGCGAGGGGCGAGCTGGTGCCGTCGCGCCCGGTCGCGGGGTGATGCGTTTCGTCTAGCACGAACACGCCGAACATCCCGGCCAGGCTCGCTAAATCGTGCTTCAATCCTTCACCCTTGGCGCGGATTTTCCACACGTCATGGTAGCGATAAAGTTCCACGAGCAGCAGCGAACGGCCATGGGTTGGTTCCGTCAACCGGAATCGAGAGCTGTCCCCGGTGGCGGACACCGCGCTGATCGTGATTTCCTCAAGACTGCGGAAGCCGTGGCTTTCCGAAGTGGCGATAAAGAGGCATTTTCGTACCGCGCCGGGCAGGGCTTCGAGATTGATCAGGAATTCTGCCCGTTGAGGATCGAGGCGGATAGCATCGCCAGGGCTGGCGAGCTGGTTGTAAAACACGAACCAGTCATCGGCCAAGACGCGCTCGCTCGCATCGAGTGCGAAACAAGCAAAATCGATCTCGACAGGGGCTCCGCGCCAGATCAGACGAATTCGAACTTTGCCGGTCGCGGCCAGCGGAGCGTTGGCGCCTTTAATGAGCTCTTTCATGCCGGTAGGCGGAAATCCATAATGAGGATGTCAGAATTATACAGCGGTGTGGATGAGCATGAATGTGCGGGGCAGTCCTTTTGCCCTACGGACGACCCGGTGGTAGCAGCGGCAGCTGGATACTGTCGGCGTTCCAGGCATGGGGCGGCCACTGGCGCATGGCGCCACGCAGCCGATTCACAAACTGCGGCCCGGTCAGGTTAAATTCGGCGATTGGCGTGCGCGGTCGTGCACGGTTTTTGATGTCCCGGCCCCCGAATAGATTCAGTGGCCGATGGGTGGCGACCAGGATGAAGGTTTCCGTGCCTGCCGGATCGGGGGGCGCGTAGAAGAGTTTTTTGTTGGTTCCCGGCGGGAAGAAAACCGTTTCGTTGGCACGGACCGGATAATTGGTCAGCAATTGGCCAGGGTTGCCCGAAGAGTCGATGAAATACAGATTCAAATAACCGTCGCTTGTGGTTTGCAAGCTGAGATTGATCGGCTCGCCAACGTGTAGCGGTTGTCGTTCGGCGCGGACCGTGATCGAAAACGGGACCTTGGGGTTGCCAAAGTGTAAGGAATCCGCGACTGGTTTAGTCGCCGGCGGAGCCGTGGCGCAACCGGTGATCAGCAACGTTAAAATGAATGGTACGAGAATAAAGGGTTGCTTGCTCGACATGGGGATGCGGGGTCGGTTGTTAAGGAAAACAGTCCGCTGACGCCAGATATGGAACAGCTGATCCGGGATGGCTGGCCCGAGGGATTTTCAAGTGGGCGAGCTCCGAGCGGGCGGAGATAAACGCGCTTTGCGCACCGATAAAAATTCCAACATAGGATACTACGGTATGTTCGATAAACTGACTCATCAAGAAATTTGGAGCTGGCTATCGTTTTTGGGGCTGATCGTTGTTTGCGGCACCGCCGTTGGGCAGCAGCAGGCGCGGCCCGAGTTACTCCTGTACTGTGGGATCACGATGGTACGGCCGATGACCGAAATTGCCCGTGCCTTCGAGCAAAAGGAGAATGTCAAGATCACCCTTGCGCAGGGCGGGTCGGAAGATCTTTATCAGAGCGCCAAGAAGAGTGGATTGGGCGACTTGTATTTGCCAGGGGAGCCCAGCTACCGCGCTCAACACCTGGCCGAGGGGTTGCTCGGTGATTTCGTGACCGTGGGTTACAACCAGATGGCTATCATAGTGCGGAAAGGTAACCCGAAGCAGATCAAAAGCGATCTTAGGGAACTACTGCGCCCGGACGTGACGATGATGATCGGCAGCCCGGAGAGCGGCAGTGTCGGCCAGGAAACCAAGCGGATACTGGAATCAGTCGGCCTCTACGAGCAAGTCGTCGATAAGGCTATTCTGCTGGTATCCGACTCTCGCAGTCTTAATAACGCCATGAGAAAGGGGGAAGCCGACGTAATGTTGAACTGGCGAGCAACAGGCCATTTCCCCGACAATGCTGAAGTGGTCGATGTGATCGATCTGGATCCGGCCTTGGTTAAGCCGCAAGCATTGCTGCTGAATTTTCTGAATTTCTCGAAAAATCAGGATTTGGTTCGCCGCTTCATGGAGTATACGGCTTCCGAGCGAGGGCAGGCGATTTTTCGGAATTACGGCTTTTTAGATAACAAAACCGTGGTCAAATAATTTTTCGGTCCATCCTGTTTAAAATATGGCGATCAGTCAGCACAGCCCCGAGCCGAACACGGAGGTACCGTTGGTTGGAGCCGGGGTAGCATCTCCGTTGCGCTTCCTGTGGTTGATCGGCCTGTTTTTTGTCGGTTTCGTGCTCATCGTTGGCCTGAATAAGTTATTTTCCGATCTGATCGACGAGTTGAGAGAACAGAGTGCTAATGAACAGGCGCGCTTGTTCATCGGCGAGGAAATCGTGCGTAACATTCAGGATATCGAAATGGATATCCTGCGGATGACGATAACGGCTGGCCCTTTGCCCCAGGATCGAATCGAAAGCGAGCTTTTGAAGAAGGTCGCCAAGCTGGAGCACGACCTCGTGGTGTTAAGGGATGGTGGAACGGTCCAACAATTGATTTACCTCAATATAGAGGGTGTGGAGCAGACTGTCCGCGAGGTCGCCTTCAAGCCGGATGTGCGGGCAAAGGGGTACGTGATGGAGCTTATCGAATTGGAGCCCCATCTCGATCAAGTCAAGGTCAAGGCCCGCGAATTGAAGGGCTTGCTGAAACGGCGCGACGAGTATCTGGAACGGCGCGACGGCGAAAACTTGATGACGATGTCCAGGGATATTCTGGCTTTCTGCAAGCGTCTCCCCTCCTTTTTTTTCAGATTCAACGAAAATGCCAACCGGCTGTTGTTCGAAAGCCAGCAACAGTTAGGCCATTTAGAGGGGCAGTTGGCAGCACAGCGCGAACGCTATAAAACCACCGAGGCAACCCTGATCGTACTGGTGATTTTGTCGGTCACAATGATCGGTGTCCTATCCGCTCGCCAGATCCGGCGGTCGAACGAAGACTTGGTCCGCGCCTGGAGCGACATGCGGCTCGCCCGGGACGATGCAGAGCGGGCGAGCCGCGCTAAGTCAGATTTTGTTTCACGAATGAGTCATGAATTACGGACGCCCCTGAACGCAATTCTCGGTTTCTCTCAATTGTTGATCCGGGAAACGCTGACGCCGGTGCAGCGGAATTATTCCCGGCAGATTCATGCGGCTGGCCAGCATTTGCTCGATTTGATCGGCGAAGTGTTGGATCTGGCAAAGATTGAAGCGGGTCGCCTGGTGCTCGAACATATCGCATTCGATCCTCGGCGGACGGTGGACCAAGTAGCCGCCGTGACGATGAAGCGCGCCCAGCTCAGGGGGTTGGCTGTCAAGACCAATTTGTCCTCCGAACTACCGGGTCAAGTCAAAGGCGATCCAACCCGGTTGCGGCAAGTACTTATCAACTTGCTGGATAATGCGGTGAAATTCACCGAGCGGGGCGAAGTCGGACTCCAGGTTTCGCTGGAGAGTGAGGATGGCAAGTGGTTGTTTCGAGTTTGGGATACCGGGATCGGCATGGATGAGCAAACGGTTAAAAAACTGTTCCGGCCGTTTACTCAGGCGGACGAATCCACAACGCGTAAGTACGGCGGTACTGGCTTGGGATTGACGATTTGCAAGGATTTAGTCGAGGCGATGGGCGGAAAACTGCAAGTCCAAAGCTACCCTGGCCAAGGTAGCTGTTTTTGGTTTGCCTTGCCGCTGGAGCGAGCCGACGATGCGACCGAACCCGCGACAGCGGCCGAAACATCCTCGATGGAAGAGGAGACCATGGTTGGCCTCGCCAAGAGCCTATCGACCCCAGGTTTGAATCAAGAGCGCGTGCTGTTGGTGGAAGACAATCCGGTCAATCAACTGGTCGCTTCCAGCATGTTGGACGTGCTCGGCGTCACCTGTGAGACTGCCAACGACGGGCTGGAAGCGCTGGAGAAACTGGAACGAGGCCATTATGCACTCGTGCTAATGGACGTGGAGATGCCTCAGATGGACGGTCATGCCGCCACCCGGGAAATACGACGACGGGAACGACAGTCGGGAAGTCCGCGCGTTCCAGTCATTGCGATGACCGCCAACGCAATGGCCGAGGATCGTATGCGTTGCATCACCAGTGGGATGGATGATTATCTCGCCAAACCCTACGAACTGAACGCGCTCGCCACCATCATTCACCGCTGGTTGCCCGGAGCCGCTGGTACTTAATTGGGGCCGGGTGGTGGGAAAGGAGATCGACCACGCGGGTGAGTTTTCGTTAAGCGACCGTTCATCGCGCGTCGCCAAATCTCTCTCATTTATCGAAAATCGTTTGTGCTTTCGCATGAAAACCCTATTGCGCGAATTTTTTCATCCGGCCGGACCCGCAGCCGGTAGAGCTCGGCTTTGGGCGCTCGCTTTGGCGATGTTATGGGTTGCCGCGCCGGCTTGGGCAGAACCCCGTACCGCCTTGGTGATCGGGAATGGCGCCTATCGGGAAGCACCTCTGAAAAACCCTGCCAACGACGCGCGAGACATAGCCGCGAAATTGCGGGAACTTGGTTTTCAGGTCATCGAGCGCCTTGACGTGGATCGGCCGGTCATGCGTCAGGCATTGCGGGAGTTCGAGCAGCGCTTGCGTGAGCAACGCGGTGTTGGACTGTTCTATTACGCCGGTCATGGGGTTCAGCTCAAAGGGCAAAACTACCTGATTCCGGTCGGGGTCGATATCCGCCAGGAGTTCGAAGTGCCGGACGAGGCAGTGGATGCGGAAGCGGTGCTGCGGGCGATGGAATCGGCAGGCAACGAACTCAATATCGTGATTTTGGATGCCTGCCGTAATAATCCCTTCACACGCGGTTTTGGACCCTCGGGGCGGGGTCTGGCCCGCATGGATGGGCCGGCCGGAACGTTTATCGCTTATGCCACGGCACCCGGCGCAATATCGCAAGACGGTCAAGCCGGTCGCAACAGCCCCTACACGCGTTCTCTGCTGGCTGCCATGAGCGTCCCCGGCCTCAGTCTGGAACAGGTTTTCAAACAGGTTCTGGTGACGGTCGAGCGGGAGACGGGCGGTGCTCAGATTCCCTGGGTGGCTTCCTCGCTGCGGGGCGAGTTTTATTTCAGCGCGGCTGCGTCGGGTCCATCCTCGCCGTCGGCAAGTTCTTGGCCGAACGCAGCGCCGGGCCCCCAAACGCCGGCGTCATCGGTGCCGATTGACGGACAGGCCGGCGAGAAACGGCCCCCCGCCGCCAGTTCGGCACCTCTCGACGGCGCAGCGCCGAAGGCCGCTGTGGAGCCCATACTGATCGACGTGCCAAACGCCGGATTCGCCATCGGCCGCTCTCCGGTCAGCCTTGAAGACTATCGCCGGTTTGCGGAGGCCACCAGTCGGGCTGCGCTGCCCGCGTCGCCGGATCCGAAAAAGAACGAACCGGCCCGGGTCACTTGGCAGGAGGCGATGGATTACGCTGCATGGTTGTCGGCACAAACCGGTCGCTCCTACCGGTTACCGACCGAAGAGGAATGGGGGCGTGCCTTCCAAGTGGACGCGGGCCTACGGGATACCACCGGCTCCGAGCAGGAATGGACCTGTTCGGAATACCGGCAGACCTATGAAGGGCAGGAACTACGCTGTGCAACTCGACCACCGGGAGCGGTGGCGATTCGAGGCGGTTCCTGGCGGGCGGGGGCGGACCCGCTCAGCGATGATCTGGGTTTTCGGTTGGTGCGAAAACCGTAAGCAAGCCGCCCTCGGCCGGAGATCCGGGCTTAGTTTGCGGTGACCGTTGACAGTCCTTTGGGTTGACTGGCGAAGTAGGCAGCCAAATCAGCGATATCCTGGGCCGATAAGGGGGTGGCCATACCCTTCATGACAGCGTTTTGGCGAGCGCCGGATTGGTAGTCGTGTAGAGCCTTGAGTAAATAGTCCTCGTACTGGCCAGCCAGACGGGGGTAGAGCGGGATGTTGCCGTTGCCGTCGGGGCCATGGCAAGCCGCGCAGGTAGCACTTTTCGTTTTGCCGGCCGCGGTATTGCCTCGAACGGGGTTGGGCTCGGGGGCGGGTTTGACGCTAGCCACATAGGCCGCGATGTCCTGCATATCTTGCTCGTTGAGCGGTGAAGCGTTGGCGTGCATGGTCGGGTGCTTGCGCTCGCCGGCCTGGTAAGCCTTCAGCGCCGTCATGACGTAATCGGAATGCTGGCCGCCCAATCGAGGCACATGATAGGTAGGATAGGCATTTGTGTAACCCGGGATGGCATGACAGCCGGTGCAGGTCTCAAATTTGGCTTTGCCGGCGGCCGGATCGCCGGCCGCCTGGACGGTTCCGGCCAAGACACCGCAAACGGCCAGAATTACGAACCGCCATTGTACGAATCGAAACATGGAAGCCTCACTGATGAAAGAGAGTGTATCGCCAAGATACGTTATGGGTTTTATTGAGTATCTCACCCTAAAGATTAAGCTATCGTCGCCTTTTTACAAGAGATTAAGCTATCGTCGCCTTTTTACAAGCCGAGGTGCATCGAGTCCCTTGATCGTCACCAATTGACATAGAATTTTGCGCGACCCCGACGGTCTCTCTTAATTTTTTGTTCCGATCCCTAATCTCCTGCTATTTCGGAGTCTGACATGCCCGACTATCGTTCCCGCACCACCACCCACGGCCGCAACATGGCGGGAGCCCGCGCGCTCTGGCGGGCCACCGGTGTGAAGGACAGCGACTTTGGCAAGCCGATCATCGCCGTTGCCAATTCCTTCACCCAGTTCGTGCCCGGCCACGTTCACCTCAAGGATCTGGGCCAGCTGGTGGCGGGCGAGATCGAAAAAGCCGGCGGTATCGCTAAGGAGTTCAACACTATCGCCGTGGACGACGGTATCGCCATGGGCCACGGTGGGATGTTGTATTCCCTGCCCTCGCGCGAGCTGATCGCTGATTCGGTCGAATACATGGTCAACGCCCACTGCGCGGACGCGTTGGTGTGCATCTCCAACTGCGACAAAATTACTCCCGGCATGTTGATGGCCGCGATGCGCCTCAATATCCCTGCCATCTTTGTCTCTGGCGGACCGATGGAGGCTGGCAAGACTCGGCTGGCGGCACACAAGCTGGATCTGGTGGATGCTATGGTCGCTGCTGCTGATGACCGTATCGACGACGCTACGGTCGCTGAGTACGAGCGTTCAGCCTGCCCGACTTGTGGCTCCTGTTCGGGTATGTTCACCGCTAACTCAATGAATTGTCTGACTGAAGCCTTGGGTTTGAGCCTGCCGGGCAACGGTTCATTGCTGGCCACCCACGCCGACCGCCGGGAGCTGTTTCTGGAAGCCGGGCGGCGCATCGTCGAGCTGACCCGGCGTTATTACGAGTGGGGCGATGCATCGGTATCGCCACGCGGCATCGCCACTTTCGAGGCCTTTGAGAATGCCATGAGTCTCGATATCGCCATGGGAGGGTCCACCAATACCGTGCTGCATCTGTTGGCAGCGGCACGGGAAGGAGGCGTGGCGTTTACCATGGCCGACATCGACCGGCTATCGCGTCGAGTGCCCAATTTGTGCAAGGTGGCGCCCGCCACCCAGTCCTATCATATGGAAGACGTACACCGGGCCGGTGGGGTCATCGCGATCCTCGGCGAGTTGGATCGGGCCGGCTTGTTGCATGGAGGGGTCCACACTGTGCATAGCGAGACCCTGGTCGAGGCGCTCGACCGCTGGGATATTGCGCGCCCGAGCGCATGGGATGAAGCGCGCTTGCGCTATTCCGCGGGTCCGGCCGGTATTCCTACCCAACAGGCGTTCAGCCAGGACACGCGTTGGCCTAGCCTCGACGTGGATCGGGTCGGCGGCTGCATTCGCGACCGGGCGCACGCCTATTCCCAGGACGGCGGTTTGGCAGTGCTATATGGCAACTTGGCCGAGGAGGGGTGTATCGTCAAGACCGCTGGCGTGGATGAAGGTATTCTGGTGTTCGAGGGACCGGCGCGAATCATGGAAAGCCAGGAGGATGCGGTCAATGCGATCTTGACCAGTCGCATCCAGCCCGGCGATGTGGTCTTGATCCGCTACGAGGGTCCAAAGGGTGGGCCGGGTATGCAGGAAATGCTGTATCCAACCAGCTACTTGAAGTCGAAAGGGTTGGGTAAGGTCTGTGCCCTGGTCACGGATGGCCGGTTTTCCGGCGGCACTTCAGGGCTGTCCATTGGTCATGTTTCGCCGGAAGCCGCCGATGGCGGTGCCATTGCCTTGGTGGAGGAGGGTGACCGGATCCGAATCGATATTCCTCAGCGACGCATCCAGTTAGAAGTGACCGACGCCGAGTTGCAGCGACGGCGGGAAGCTCGTAGCGGTCAAGCCTGGCAGCCGGCCAACCGGCAGCGGCCAGTGTCGGCGGCGTTGCGCGCCTACGCTGCCATGACTACCAGCGCCGCTCAGGGCGCGGTGCGAGACGTCGCGCAAGTGGAACGTTAGGTTGTAGCTTAAAATTGCAGTTTGTCGTGTCAGCTCTCGGCCGGGTACCGCGTCGCAGCGGTCCGGTCTGGAAATCGTGTCGCGCAAGAGCACGGAATGACGCTTATGAATCAGAGTGTGCAGTGCATTTACTCAGGAGATTAGCCATGAGTCAAGCCGAGGGTCAGGATAATCAACACCCCAAGCTGGTCAATCACTTAAAGCTGGTTGATGATTTATGGCAGAAATTATTTTACGTCAAATGGAACGCAAAATCCTTCGCCATGCTGGCGCGGCTGGCGCAGGACATGGTCCAGTTCGCGCAAAGCCGCCCGCATGATAAGAACGATCAGCTTCTCCGCCTCGTTACGCAATTAGAGCACCATATTAAGAGTTGCTTGGTCGGCGGCGGCGTGCCGCAGGAATCGGATCGACAACGGCTGAGAGCGTTTATCGATGCCTTGCGCGAGGTGTTGGCGACCGGTAAGGGGACGAGCCCGTCGGAGGATTCCTCTCGGACTCGTCCCCGCCTGACTTCATCGCCTGAAGTATTGTTGATCACCCCCGATGAGAAACCGCCGTTAGCGACCAAACTGGAGAGTGCCGGATATCGGGTTCGGGCTATTGCCAACTTGGCCGACGTTGAACGGCGTTTGCATGAACGGATGCCTGCTGCGATCCTCCTTGACGTCGATTTCCCCGAAGGTTCTGAAAAAACCTTGGCTCTCATCTCCGGTCTGCGCGCTCAAATCAACCTCCGCGCCCCTCTCTTGGTTTGTTCCGAACGCAACGATATGACCGCCCGCCTGGAAGCAGTGAGAGTCGGTGGCGCTGCGTATTTCGATAAGCCAATCGATCATGACGTAATACTAGAGGCGCTAGCGGAGTTATTGCTGCCCCAGACCGCCGAGAACTATTACCGTGTACTGATTGTCAACGATCGGCCGACCGAAGCGTGGGAAATGGCGGGGGCCTTGGAGGAACAAGGCATGACGCCGCTGGTCGTGATGCAGCCGTTACAGATATTACAGGACATTCATCGCTTCCGGCCCGATTTGCTGGTCATCGATCTTGATATCAAGGAAATCCGCGGCGCGGAGCTGGCCCAAGTGATCGCTCAACACCGGGATTGCGGCTTCTTGCCGATGATCCTGCTCTGTTTGCAGGCCGATACGGCGCATTACCTGACCAGTCTGGACGTGGCCGGCGCCACATTGATGATCAAGCCGGTGCCGACCAGCTATCTATGTTGGGAGGTCAGGCAGAGATTGCGCCGGTCGCGCACGATTCGGATCAGGTTGAATGCCTTGGCCGATAGCGATGGAATCAGTGGTTTCTACAATCGAGGGCGATTTCTCCTGTTGCTGGAGCAGGCGTTCGAAACGCTCGGATTGCGCAGCCAGTCGCTGGCGGTCCTGTTTGTCATGGTGGATAACCTACGCTCCATCCGCGATACCGCCGGCATGGCGGTGGCCGACGAGGTGATCGGGCAGGCGGCTGACCGATTGCGCCAGATACTGGGTCCGAATCAACAGGCTTCGCGATTTAGCGACGCCGTTTTCGCGATCATGATTCCGGATTTGATTGGAGACCCGCTCATCGATCTGGCCCGCCGTATTTGCAATGCGCTGGAAGCTGGCTATTACAAGATGGGCGAGCAAGCGTTGCTGTTGCGGACCAATATCGGTATTGCAGTGGCTACCGACCGCAGCCAGGATTATCTGATGTTGATTCAACGGGCTGATTCGGCTTGTGGCATGGCGCGGGAAGCGAAGGGCGAGCGCATTTACACGCGTCAAAGCACGCTGACCATGAAACGGGAGGAGGAGGTTTCCTCGCGGACACGGATGTTGGAACAAGTGCAAGAAATTTTTGATAATGAGCGACTGTGGTTGGTGTTCCAACCTATCGTCAGCATGCGTGGCGATGCGATCGAACGGTACGAGGTATTGCTTCGCTTGCGTGATAGCCAAGGACAGGAAGTCGTGCCGGGCAGTGTGTTCGGCGTGGTCCACAACCATCATCTCGGTCTGAAGCTGGATCGTTGGGTCATCGAACATGCCATCGAGATGCTGCGGCAGCGGCAGTCGCCGACCTCGCTCTTCATCAAGGTCTTGCCGATAACCTTGCAGGATCGGACGCTCGGTGGCTGGCTGCGAGAGCGGTTGGAGCAAGCTGGGGTGGAAGCCGAACGCATCGTGTTCGAGGTGGCGGAGGCAACGGCTGAACACAATCTGCGCGATATGTTCGGCTTTCTCGGTAGTATCAAGCTCCTCGGCTGCGGTTTCTGTCTCGGCCGTTTCGGTCGCGGTACCGATTCCGTGGGATTGCTCAAGAATCTGGGTGCCGATTACGTCAAGTTGGATATGTACTTCGTTAACAGCTTGGCGAAGAACAGCGACAAGCAAGCCCAGCTCAAGGAGCTGGTCCAGAATCTGGAGGTATTGGGCGCGGCCACCATCGTCGGTGGCGTGGAAGATGTCAAAACCATGCCGATCCTATGGTCGCTGGGGGTCGATTTGCTCCAGGGATTTTTCCTGCAACAGCCTTACCGAGAGATGAGTTACGATTTTAGCGGTGCGATTTTCTGAAAAAGTGGTCGCCCACTCGGCTATGCCGAACGTAATAGGGTTGCGTAACCTTCCCGATAGCTGGGGTAGCGGAATTGAAAGCCACTGGCCCGCAATCGGGCATTGCAGCAACGCTTGCTGGCGCGGAAACGCGCCACCGCGTCGCGACTCGCGGCGGCGCCGGGTTTGAGCGGGGATCGCGAGGCTAGTGGCGGTTCCGATACGCCGAGCTGGGCGGCCAGCCAACACAACACCGCATCCAGCGGTGCCGGTTCATCGTCCACGGCCACGTACAACCGCTCCGGATCCGGCAGTTCGATTAGATGTGTCAGTACCCGCGCGCAATCGTCGCGATGGATACGGTTGGTGTAGATCGGAGCGCCGATCGGGCGGGTGGCGGTGCCCTCGCGAACGCTGTCGATCAACCGGGTGCGGCCCGGCCCGTAAATCCCACCAAAGCGGACTGCAACCGCTGGCCAGGGGCTATTCCACAACAGTCGCTCGCCGGTGCGGATGCAACGGCCGTTGAAGCCGTCAGCCTCGGCGGGTGAATCCTCGTCCACCTGCTCGCCTTGATGTTGGGCGTAAACCGAGGTGCTGGAAGCGAACAACAATCGTCGTGGCTGTTGGCCGCTTTCCCGTAGGGCATTCAGCAGGTTACGGACCCCGCTGACGTAAGCGGCCTCGTACTGGGGTTCGCTGAAACCAGCAGCGGCAGCGCAGTAGACGATGAAATCCAAAGCCGCCGGCAGTTGGGTTAGGGTAGCGGGGTCGGCGAGATCGGCGGCCAGCGGTTGGATAGCCGATGGTAGATCGGTAGGCCGGCGTTTTAGCCCCCAAACTTCGTGCCCAGCCTCGTGCAGGTTCATGCCCAGCGCGGTGCCGACATCGCCACAACCGGCGATTAAGATGCGTGCCATGATCAAATACCCTCATCAAGCAGAGTTGTTCCGCTGGAACGACCGAAGGGGAGCTATGAATCCCGCTGAGTTCAACCGGCGTGTGCTGAGCTGGTTTGATGCGCACGGCCGCAAACAGTTACCTTGGCAAGAGAACACCGCCCCGTATCCGGTGTGGGTGTCGGAGATCATGCTCCAGCAGACTCAAGTTGCCACGGTAATTCCCTATTATCGGCGATTTATAGATCGATTTCCCGATGTGCAAACGCTAGCCAGTGCGGAATTGGATGAAATCTTGGGTCTGTGGGCGGGATTGGGTTATTACGCACGCGCCCGGCATTTGCATCAAGCCGCCCGAATCGTGTGCGATCGGTATGGTGGCGAGATGCCGCTGGAGATTACGGCGCTGCAAGAGCTTCCGGGTATCGGACGCTCGACGGCGGGCGCGATTCTGGCGTTCGCCGCCGGGCAGCGACAGTCCATTCTAGATGGCAATGTCAAGCGACTACTAGCCCGATTCGCGGCGGTAGAGGGCTGGCCGGGCCAGCCGAAGGTACAGGCGCTGTTGTGGGAGCTGGCGGAGCGCTATACGCCCGCTGAACGGGTGGCGGACTACACCCAGGCGATCATGGATCTTGGTGCGCTGATCTGCATGCCACGCCGGCCGCGTTGCCTCGCTTGTCCGTTGGCGGAAGCTTGTATCGCGCACGCACAAGGACGGGAAATGGATTATCCGAGCCCAAAACCGCGTCCTGAGTTGCCGACGCGCTCGACCCGCATGGTGCTGCTGCGCTCCGCCGCCGGCGAGGTGTTGCTGGAGCACCGGCCGCCGGTGGGTATCTGGGGCGGGCTATGGTGCTTTCCCGAATGCCCGCCGGGCGTGGAGATCGCGGACTGGTGCTGGGAGCAATTGGGATTGACGGTCTCGGTCGGGATGCCCTGGCGGGTGTTGCGGCATGGTTTCAGTCATTTTCGTCTCGACATCAGCCCGATACCCGCCACAGCGTCGGGGGTGAGAGGGACGATCATGGATGGGGAGCGGTTTGTCTGGTATAACACCTGTCAGCTGGAAAACCTGGGAATACCCGCGCCGGTGCGATTGTTGCTGACAGCGTTGACAACCAAACTTGCAAACGATTAGGAATTCATAGATGGCTCGAATGGTGAAATGTATCAAGCTCGGTGTCGAAGCCGAGGGTTTGGATCGGCCGCCTTATCCAGGCGAGCTGGGCAAGCGAATCTTTGAAAATGTCTCCAAGAGCGCTTGGCAGCAGTGGTTACGGCAGCAGACGATGCTGATCAACGAATACCGGCTGACACCGTTCGAGCCCAAGGCTCGCCAGTTCCTGGAAGAACAAATGACGCAATTCTTCTTCGGCGCGGGCGCAGCGCTGCCGGAGGGGTACGTTCCGCCCAAGGCGTGAAACGCGCTTGACGCGAATCGCGCGAGTTGCTTAAATGCACGCCTTCGCAAATCGCGCGATTTGGCCAGGTAGCTCAGTTGGTAGAGCAGCGGACTGAAAATCCGCGTGTCGATGGTTCGATTCCGTCCCTGGCCACCAAATTCAACATGTTACGACGCCTTATCGGCGTCGTTTTCATTATTTGGTGTAAATTTGGGTAGAGCGACGCGCTGGCATGGTTTTTATTTAACGAGTCGCAGGCCAGAATTCGCCGGCATCCGTTCGATTCGTCGCGCCTCTTCCGCAAGATCGCCCGGCGCGAGGTGCGCGTACTTGAGCACCATTTCGTAGTTTGCCCAGCCGCCCAGCTCCATCAATCGCTGCAATGGCGTGCCGCTCTGGACATGCCAACTTGCCCATGTGTGCCGCAAGTCGTGCCACCGGAAATCTTCCAGGCCGCAACGCTTGACTGCTTTGTACCAAGTGCTGGCGGTGGTCCGAGTGACGGGCCGGCCCAGGTACGTAAAAACGTATTCGTCGTGCTTGCCGATTTGCGCACGGACCACTGCCAGCGCATCGGCGTTCAGCGGTACCGCAATCGACTTGCGAGCTTTCTCCTGGTCAGGGTGAATCCAGGCGGCGTCTCGTCCACCAAAATCAAGCGCACCTGCCGTTCCTGCAACGGCGAAAGCGTCCGGCCCGTCAAGTACCGCCGTCCCCGCCGCTTTGACTTCAAACCCGCTTCCCCCTCCCGCCCAAAGCGTTGCCCCAACCCGATCACCGTGCCAATCTGTACCCCCACTACCCGCGCAATCTCCTTCCACGTCAATTGCAACTCTTCGCGCAATCGCAACGCTTGATGCCGACGTTCCTCTTGCGCTTCCGGCGATAAACTCCGTGCATCGATCTTTATTCATGCCGTGAATTATACCAATATCATCTAAATAATTGCCGGGTTAATAAGTTAGACGCAAGAAGTAAGTGTCTTTAATTTGTATTTAAATTTCAGCAAATTTCTATGAAAATATGTAGCTTTAAATCCGCATTTAATATGCTATATATGTTATTATTGAAACATATTTTGACATTTCTTGACTATGAAGAGATTGAAACGATAGATTGAACTGTTTTTTATGCAACCATCTTAATTAATAAAATAGCACAATTTAGGAGTTCACACCAATGCCCCCAGAATCTCAACATCAAATTTCAAATGTTTTAGAAATTCCAGAAAGCTGCCAAGCAGTTTATTTTAATGGATTTTCAATGGCAATAGGAACGGGAGATGTTTTGATTGCACTTCAGCTCAACGGCAAACCAAATCTAGTGCTAAATACCTCTTACACAATGGCTAAAACACTCGCTGAAAGCTTAATAGATGGCATTAAAGATCTTGAAGGAAAAACTAATACAACTATTATGACCGTGAGAGATGTGACTACAGCCGTTAACAAAAAAGCTTCTGATTAGGGGTCGCCATGAGCTCTCTAGTTTTATTGAAATTAGAAGATTTTTATAATTTGCAACCAGGGTGGTGCTATGGAGAAGGTACGGCTTTCTCTAAGAAAATGATAAATATCTCAAAGCAAATTGCTACCTCGCTTTTAGCGCAAGGTTTCGACAAAATTGATGCTTTTCCTGGATTAAATGGAGAGATACGAGTAACGGCTTATGTTGAAAATAATTATTTAGAGTTTACGCTGGAAAAAGATTCAGTGACATTTTTGCACGAGGCAAATGACCAAGAATTAGAATATAATGAAAATTTAAGCTTAAACGGATGCCTCGAAAAAATCAGAAAACTTAATGGGCTATTACCATGCAGCAACTCGTACGAATTATCCATCAAAGGCACTTTGACAGGAATCTCGGTCGATTTCAGAGTCTTGCATTCAAACCATCTTCAAATGGTGGTATATCCGTATTCTGCGCAAGATGCGCCGTGGAAACAACTGGGAGCGCCTGTCAACACATCCAGCGCTTTTACCCAGAAGTCAGTGGAGAACCGCCTATTTTTTGGACGTTCAACACCTCCATCCTACCGGATGAGCATATAATTGAGGAAACCCTTAGCGACACAAATGACTCTTGTCATCGTGACATAAAAAATATTACGCCTAGAAAAGCCGAGAGAATTTTCAAAGCCCATGCAAAATTTCCAGATTCTTTTCAAATTTGCCAGGCATGCAACAGTGATCGTCCTTTGACTTTAGGCGATTTAATCCGACAAGATTAACTGGATAATTCGCTTTCTCATGCCACATCCTCGGAAATCCCTTTAACCCCCCAAGTCTTGTTCGGGGTCTTCCGACCGACCCGATTCCGTAGCTTCATCGGACGATTCCCCCCCCCGCCGCAGCCAGCGCTGCGCCGTGCGGCGGCTCACCCGATGGCGCTGGGCGATCTCCAGGCTGTCGCGGCCGGCGAGATCGCGTTTCTTGGGGCGATGGACGGTACGGTGGGACGGTCAATGATGACCTTCAAACTTGGTGTAAGTTTGGTGTTGGCCGCTTCAAATTCTGGGTTAAAGATGCCTATTTTTGCTGGATATGCTGCGAGTATTATCTCGCAATTCAATGATATTGAACAAAATATACCATTGATATGGTTGGCTGTTCACGGACTGAAAATCCGCGTGTCGATGGTTCGATTCCGTCCCTGGCCACCAATCAGTCGTCAGGGCTTGGATAAAAATCCAAGCCCTGTTTTGTTTTTCCGTTCGCCGGCTATTCTCCTGCCGGCAAGCGATCGCGCCTATCCCGACGAGCGGGCAAATTTACCAGCCGCCCGTTCCGTTCTTGGTGGCCCCGCCCGACCTTGTTATCAGCTTTTTCGCAAGCCCGACTTGGGTTCGTCGATCGGAATCGAACTTTATTTCTGCTAGATCAGCATTACACTTGAATGATGGAAGTTCATGGCGAAAGGAACATCGCAATTGATTCCCAGGCATGTTGACGATTGATCTTAAAAGTCACGATGAGGAGAATCTCGATGGATGTCAGTGCACTATTTGATCAGCTTTTGCAATCGGGTCGCGAGTTGGTGAGCAAGGGGCAAAACCTGGCGGAGCAGGAGCTCAATATTCCCAAGGAAGGGCCAGCGCGTGACGCGGCGCTGTCGAGTATGGGCAAGGGCGCGGCTATCGCCAGTGCGGCGGCGCTGCTGCTCGGCACCGGTGTCGGGCGGGGCTTGGCTGGAGTGGCGTTAAAATTAGGCGGCCTCGCAGCGGTAGGAGGACTGGCATACAAGACGTTTCAGGATTGGCAGGCTAAACAGGGAGGAGTTCCCGTCGATCCCGGCCAACCGGTGACCGCTTTGGGCGGGCCGCAGCTCGATCAGCGTGGCTTTGCGCTGCTAAGAGCTATGCTCGCGGCAGCCAAGGCAGACGGGCATATCGACGAAAACGAGCAAGCGAAGATCGACGCCTACTTGCAAAAACTCAATCTTGATCCCGAGGCGCTTCATTTCGTAAAAAGTGAGCTGGCCAAGCCGGTCAGCGCCAAGGAGGTTGCGGCTGGCGCGGATTCTCCAGCTGCCGCGACTGAAATTTATCTTGCTTCGCTGTTAACCATCAATGTCGATAGCGATCAGGAGCGCGCGTATCTGGACGAACTGGCCAGCGAACTCAAGCTGCCGCCGGAATTGATATCGGAATTGCTGGAGCAGGCTAAGGCGTGAAGACGAACCCGGAGCGTCAAACCCTGTTGCGCCGCCTTTACGAGCTGTCGGGTTTCCAGCGCGACGGGGTGATCGATGGTTCCGCTCCGGCAAACGATACGGATCAAGTGATCACGTATTGCGCCCGCCCGGAGTTTCAGCGAATGCCGGATCGGTGTGTCTAACCGGAGAACATATAACCAATGAGTGGGTTGCGAGGCAAGGTCGTCATCGCCCAGGGCGGTGGCCCGACAGCGGTCATCAATCAGAGTTTGGTCGGGGCGGTGCTTGAATCGCGCCGGTTTTCCGAAATCACCCGAATCTGGGGAGCACGTTACGGCGTGCGCGGTATCATCGACGAAGCGTTCATCGATCTCTCCGAAGCGACCAGCCACAATTTGGAGCGGGTGGCTCGAACGCCCGCGTCCGCGCTGGGATCGACCCGCGACAAGCCGGATGCGGCGTACTGCCAGCGCATCTTGAGTGTTTTCAAAAAACGGGACGTGCGTTATTTCTTCTACATCGGTGGCAACGACTCCGCCGACACGGTACGTATCGTTGGCGAGCACGCCGCGCGGGAGGGCTATGAGCTACGAGCCGTCCACATCCCCAAAACAATCGATAACGATCTGCCGATCACCGATCATTGTCCGGGTTATCCTTCCGCCGCTCGTTTCGTTGCCGGAGCCTTTGGTGGAGCCGACGCCGACAATCGGGCTTTGCGGGGGGTCTACATCGGCGTGGTCATGGGCCGTCATGCCGGCTGGCTGACGGCGGCGGCAGCGCTGGCCGGCCGGCACCAAGACGACGGTCCCCATTTGGTCTATCTGCCGGAGCGGCAGTTCTCGATCGAGCGTTGCTTGACTGATCTCGATGAGATATACCGACAATATGGCCGCTGCGTCGTGGCCCTTTCAGAAGGGGTGTGGGCAAACCGGGACGAGAGAGGCAAGGAAATTCCCTTGGCGGTTGATCTGATGCGCGGGGCCGGCCGCGAACCCCCGGTCGATGCGCACGGCAACGTCCAGCTTTCGGGTGGCGCGCTGGCCGACACATTGGTCGAGGTGGTGCAAAAAGAACTGGGAATCAGGCGGGTGCGTGCCGATACGTTCGGTTATCTTCAGCGTTCTTTTCCCGGTGTCGTTTCCGATGTGGACGCCCGTGAAGCCCGCGAGGTGGGCGAGAAAGCCGTTCACTATGCCTGCGGTCGCGATCTGGGTGGCTCGGTGGTCATCAAGCGTACCGGCGACTATGCGGCGCAATACGATCTTGCCGAAGTGCGGGAGATCGCCGCCAGAACCCGGCGCATGCCCGACGAGTTCATTAGTGCCAGCGGTAATCACATCACCGATGCCTTTCGTGGTTACTTGCGGCCGCTGCTCGGCCACGACATGCCTTGGCTAGAGCAGTTGTGGGCACCGGCGGCGCGACTCGGTGATTGATTGCCACTGTTACGAATCATCCCGCTAACAATCATCTTCCCTGCCGGATAAAGGCAGGGAAGATTTCGCGGCTCCAGCAAGATCGCTATAGTGCCTCCTGCCATGTATGACGACGGATTCGACGACGAATCGCACGCTCTGGACGCAATTCGCCCGCCCAGCAAGAGCCAACGCAAGCGCGAAGCGACAGCGTTGCAGGATTTGGGCGAGCAACTGGTGGAACTCACGTCCGCGCAATTGAAACGGATCCCGTTGCCGGAAGAGTTACTGGCGGCGATCAAGGCGACACAGGCCATGAGCCAGCGGGGCGCGCGCAAGCGACAGCTGCAATTCATCGGCAAGTTGATGCGGCAGTTGGACGAGCAGGAGACGGATACAATCCGCGTCGCGCTGACCACGGTTCGGACCTCGCGCCGCTAGCGCCGGACACTCAGGCGGAGTCGCCCAGTCGATAGCCGACCCCGCGCACGGTGCGGATGAGCGATGCGTTCAGTTTGCGCCGCAGATTGTGAACATGGACCTCGACGGCGTTGCTTTCTATCTCCTCGCCCCAACCGTATAACCGATCTTCCAGTTGCTCGCGGGACAGCACCGCGTTCCCTGCTTCCACTAAAGCGCGCAGCAGCGCGAATTCCCGCGCCGATAGTTGAACCGGCTGGCCTCGATACTCGACGGTGTGAGCGACCGGGTCGAGCCGCAAGGCGCCGATTTCGATCAAATCTCGCGCCCGCCCGGCCTGTCGCCGCAGCAGCGCCCGCATCCGTGCCAGCAGTTCGGCTAAGTCGAACGGTTTGACCAGGTAATCGTCGGCGCCGCTATTCAAACCCGCGACCCGATCCGGTACTGCATCGCGTGCGGTGAGAATCAGCACTGGCACGGTCGATCCCTGCTGACGCCAGCCTTGCAGCACGCTTAACCCATCTTTTTTCGGTAACCCTAAATCCAGTAATACCAGCGCGTAAGCGGTGGTCTCCAGCGCCAATTCCGCGGCACGACCCTCTTGAACCCAGTCCACGGCGAATCCCTCCAGGCGCAAACCTTTGCGGAGGCTGTCGCCGATCATCGGATCATCTTCCACCAATAACACGCGCATGTCTGACACCCTGGCAAAGTTGTTGATGCGTCGATATCCGCAAATCCCGACCACCTCACCACCTATCAGTTCTACGTTAAACTTCCGCGCCCGGTAAACGATGCGGAA